>Ga0163109_10000003_pt1 | contig 408269 bp, 309 predicted proteins | sample CRUFie1St13metaG_FD_108704 | JGI IMG/M metagenome (GOLD analysis project Ga0163109, IMG submission 108704) | Marine microbial communities from the Costa Rica Dome - CRUD Field 142mm St13 metaG | ecosystem: Environmental > Aquatic > Marine > Oceanic > Photic zone | place: Costa Rica: the...
ACCATGTCCCTGAAAGTAATTATTTTCACAGACAACATTTCGAGTAAGAAACAACAAAGAAAATGCGACTGAAAGTAATTAGTTTCACGCAAAAACCATGTCCCTGAAAGTAATTATTTTCACGTAAGAACCAAGCCCGTGAAAGTAATTACTTTCACGCGATGTGATGGATGAGAAAGTAGCTACGTGATAGATAAGAAAGTAGCTATGTGAGGGACTGAAATGAGCGTCCATCGTGAGAAGGTTTATAGGTCGGCGTAGCTAAGAAAAGAGAATAAGAAATGGTTTATTTCCAATCTTGAAATTGCTCTTGAAGATTCCGAGGAATCTCAACGTACACATCTTCGATCAGTGTTTCGATTTCCGGATTCGGCTGAGCTTCTGCTGCTTTCACTGCGGCAAGGATTTGCTCATCTAGACGAGCTCGAGTTTCGACTTCTTCTTTTTCGGTCCAATGCCCTTGTGAAGTCATAAATCGATGAAATCGCGCGAGCGGATCGCGTTTTTTCCATTCAACCACTTCGGCTTCATCTCGATATACGCGCGGGTCGTCGGAGCTGGAGTGCGCTCCGATTCGGTAGGTCACAAGCTCAAGAAAGGTTGCACCCTCGCCGGCTCTCGCTCGGTCAGCTGCTTCTTTAATTGCAGCATAGGAAGCGAGAATATCGTTTCCGTCGACCCGAGCGTACGGGAGTCCATAGGCTGTCGCCTTTTCAGCAATCGTTCGCGCGCGTGTTTGTCCATGAGTTGGAATGCTGATCGACCAATGATTATTTTGGCAGATAAGAATAGAAGGCGTCTTATACACACCCGCAAAATTCAGTGCGTTGTGAAAATCGCCTTCACTCGTCGCGCCATCGCCCATAAAGCCAACAGTCACAACATCGTCTTTTTTGAGTTTGGCTGCCCAGGCTGCGCCCACCGCTTGCGGAATTTGACTACCAATACAGCTTCCCCAACTGACCTGATTAACAGAGCGACAAGCTTGATGGGAAGGCATTTGGCGTCCTTTGGTAACGTCACCTGCATTCCCGAAAACCTGACAGATATACGTCTCGAGTGAAAAGCCTCGATAAAGCATTGCCGAGCCTTCTCGCAGGGCAGGAAAAATCCAATCACGGTCTTCAAGAGCAGCAGCAGTCGCAATTGGGGGTGCTTCCTGGCCCGTGCAAGCTCCATAAAATCCGATTCGGCCTTGCCGCTGGAGGATCATCATTCGCTCGTCTAATAAGCGGATCAGAAGCATCGTCTCATACATTCTTCGAAGTTTGGCTTCTTCGATCTCAGGTGCCGAGGCGATTAAATTTCCATCGTAATCAAGAACCTGAAAGACTTCAGGTTCATCAAGGACGTCTGGGGGAACCAGTGTACGCTCTCCCGAAGACGAGCGAGTCACGTTACGCCATCTCCATCATCAGACGATCGGGGCTTTGGAGTAGACGAATCACAGAATAAGTGAAGGCAGCGCCAACGTGTCCATCGATCAATCGATGGTCGAATGATAATGACAGATTCATCATGGAACGGATGACAATTTGATCATCAACGACGACCGGACGTTTCACCATCTTATGGATACCCATGATGGCCACTTCGGGATGATTAATGACTGGAGTCGCGAAAATACCGCCTTCTTTTCCAAGACTGGTGATGGTGAACGTAGAGCCGCCCATATCTTCCATACCAATCGTGCCATTGCGGGCCGCATCACCAAGGCGCTTTATCTCCGCAGCAAGCTCAATCAAAGAAAACTGATCAGCGTTACGAATCACTGGGACCATCAAACCGCGATCAGTCGAAGCGGCTATGCCAAGGTTGAAATCGCGACGCCGGACAAATTCCATACTCGCTTCATCAACGTGTCCGTTCAAATCAGGGAATTTTCTAAATGAAGCCATGACCGCTTTGAGAATAAAAGGAAGATAGGTCAACTTGTCTTCGTCGGGACCGAGGTTTGCATTGAAACGACTTCTAAGCTCAACCAAGGCTGAGCAATCGCATTCTTCGACAAAGGTGAAATGAGCAGCCAGAGATTTCGACCGAGCCATATTTTCCCAAATCTTTTTGCGCATACCACGAACCGCAACGCGCTCTTCATTTTCAACGGGAGCGACCGAAGGAAGTGCTTGGGCGTAAGGCACCATGGTTACGCGATCAGCAGCAGCTGGAGCCGCAGCTTTGGCGTCTGCATAGGCACGAACATCTGCGGAAGTGACGCGCCCCGAAGGACCACTGCCTTGTATAATTGAAATTTCAATTTCCAATTCTCGAGCCAAACGACGAGTTGCAGGGGCCGCAAGTACTTTGCGACCCGGAGTTTGCGCCTCTGTACTGATCTGGGTAGGCTGACTCGCGGGTTCCGGTCGAACCGATGCCGGATCAACAGGCTCGGGCACGACTGTAAGTGTCGGTGCAGCCGGAGGTGTGGCTGGAGATGCTTCGGCTGCAGGGGCTGCAGGGGCTGCAGGGGCTGCAGGGGCTGCAGGGGCTGCAGCTTCTTCCTCTGCGTCGATGACGACGAGAACTTCGTGAACTTTCGCAATGTCCCCTTCATTCCCTCGCGTTTCCAGAATCTTACCGGCCTTGGGTGACGGAATAACAACGGTTGCTTTGTCCGTCATGACCTCAACCATAGGTTGATCTTCGGTCACCGCATCACCGGGCTTGATAAGCCATTTTACGATCTCGCCTTCTACGACACCTTCACCGATGTCAGGCAACTTGAATTCAAAAGCCATAGTTCGCCGGAAAGCTAGGCCCCTGGAACCCGCGGGTCAACAATTGGATGGACCCGAGGAGCGACGAAAGTAAAAAAATTGTCGCAGACTATTCTTTAGACTGGGTAGGACCCGCTCCAAACACCGCGTCGGGGACATCTCCCTGAAATTGTTTGAAGTTTTCATTGAAAAGCCTAGCCAACTGCTTCGCCTTAGCATCGTAAGCTGCCGGATCAGACCACGTCTTTTTCGGTGTAAGCACCTCGTCGGGGACATCCGCTACCTGAACTGGTACATCTAGGCCAAAAATAGGATCCTGGACGAACTCTGTTTCACGGAGCTGACCCGAAATGGCTGCATTGAGCAGGGTTCGGGTATGCCGAATGCTCATTCGTTGCCCTACCCCCGTCGGACCTCCCGTCCATCCGGTATTGACGAGCCACGCCGTTGCACCAGTGGCTCTCATCCTCTCACCTAATAATTTTGCATAATCGTTGGGTGGACGAGGCATAAACGGTGCACCAAAGCACGCAGAGAAAGTCGCAGTTGGTTCCGTAACGCCCAGCTCAGTCCCCGCAACTTTTGCCGTGTATCCAGACAGAAAATGATACATAGCTTGATCTCCAGTTAGACGTGATAACGGTGGCAAGACTCCAAAAGCATCGCATGTCAAAAATACGATGTGTTGTGGATGACCCCCGACTCCGCTCTTGACGTGATTTGAAATCGAGGAAAGCGGATATGAGGCACGCGTATTCTCAGTCAAAGCTGCGTCGTCAAGATCGAGTTCACGAGTCTCGGCATCAAAAACTACGTTTTCTAAGATCGTTCCAAACATCGACGTCGTCGCATAAATTTCGGGTTCAGCTTCTGCGTTAAGCCGAATGACCTTTGCGTAACATCCCCCTTCAAGGTTAAAGACACCATCATCTCCCCACCCGTGCTCATCGTCTCCGATAAGAGCGCGATTAGGATCCGCAGATAATGTTGTTTTGCCGGTACCTGAAAGCCCAAAAAAGAGAGCGACATCCCCATCGTGGCCAATATTCGATGAGCAATGCATTGTGAGAACACCCTTGGCATTTGCAAAATAATTCATCGCAGTAAAGACACTTTTTTTAATCTCCCCTGCGTACTGAGTACCTCCAATGATTACTTTTCGTTCGGTAAAATTAAGGGCTACGAAAGCTTCCGATCGGGTATCATCAGTCGTTGGGTCGGCCTGAAAATTTGGGCAATGAAGGACCGTGAATTCAGGAACAAAGGATGTGCGTTCTTCACTTGTCGGTATCAAAAACATATTCCGAACAAAGTGACTATGTCGCGCTTGCCTGGTCACGATTCGGCATGCCATCCTTTCTTTTTTGTCCGCGCCACAATAGACGTCTTGGACAAACATTTCTTTACCTTGAAGATGAGCGGTCACTTTGCCATAGAGCATTTTCCAGTTCTGCTCACTAAAAGACGTGTTCGCTTTCCAATCGACTGTATTGTCGCTGTTGCTATCGCGCACGGTAAATTTATCTTTAGCTGCACGACCTGTATATCTTCCAGTCTTCGTGACAAACGCACCCCCGCAAGACAACTTGCCTTCTTTCCGCTCGAGCGCTTTTTCGACGAGCTGAGGTGTAGATAAATTATAATGAATATCCCCAACTCGATTAATTCCGTTATTTGTAAACCAATCCATCAGGTTCTGTTCAATCTGGGCTGCCATAAGTGCACGCACCATAGCTATTCGTTACAGCGTTTAGAAGTCATAAACTTGGGAATTTATCAGAGTTTTTCCGCCCACTTTTGCCTACATTCCACGCAACTTTCGTGAAGCGACACCGATAATAGACAGCAGAGGGATCATATTGCCTACAGGAAGAATTACGCAATTGGCCGGGTTTTGGACTGACTGGTCGATTATGAAAATGGATAGGGGTATCCACGGCGTAGGTGCCGAGGACGGGTACCTGTCTTTGGAAGAGCTCTCTCACCATCTCTCTGACCTTTCAAATACCAAGAGAATTCGGGAGGATGCGGGAAAATCGACCAGCTTCGTGGACGACAATATCCTTGATGGTCGGAAGCTATACCAGGACATGACCACGAACCACGTCACCAAACTTGCCTATCTCCCAGACAGTCTACTGGACCTTCCTTCGGGTGCTCGGCAACGTGCGTGCGAAATGCTCAGACTCGACGATACGACTGCTCAAGGCGAAATCGACCAGTTTTGCTTAGACCACGCTCGCGCTCGATATAACGATATGAGCCCAACTTCTTCTGGAGCCCTTGCTTCAAAGCAACGAGCGCTGAGTGAAATTGACGCAGTTGCTAACGCTTTAGGCCTTCAATGAACCGCTCCCAGCTATCGGCGTGGATGATACAAGATTCCGTCTCCAAAAACATGGAGCGACTTCTCGACGCTTGGGATAAAGAGATCGAAGCAGCGGAGAAAGCCTCTAGGGAACGTGCGAAACAAATCCATGCTGAGAAAAGCAAAGAGGCTCAGCAAGCGGCTCGAAGGAATGACCAAGAAACCCTCATCGATGCCGAGGCATCGCGGCTACTCCACTACGTCACCGGCGCTTTAAATCATGCCGAAGCGAACGAGAGTATTTCGATAACGATTCCAAACGGAGTCCAAGTGGCCTCGCAAGCGATTGTAGCACCTCAAGTTGGAGAACTTCTCGAAGCGATTGGGGACCTGAAAGCGGAAATCAACGATAACGATGATCAAATCATCGATCGTGCGCAATATTCGGCGCTTTGGGCCGCAGCGCATGGTTTTGCACCTCATCCTAATGACATAGCGGACCTCATCCGGGCGCACCCAGAAGGAGAGGCTTGGGCAAAACGATTTGTTGATTTTTCTCAAAACCTGAAGGCAGCACAACGTACCGAAAACCAACCAGGACAACTTCAGGGCTACCTGGCCCACAAAGAGATCGATACTTTGCGATCACATGTTCAGCATTTACAAGCTCTGGGGCCAAAAACGCTCTCTGGGCTGATCAGTACAAAACCCAATGGAACTTTACCAATTGGTGTACCGCCCCGTTTTTTCTCGAATCAAGGCACAGTACACACCGGTTCTAGTCACACAAAGAACGCTTCACTACAAACGGTGTTAAACGATTTCAACCAACCCACTCGCAAATAAGGTTACAGTCAAACCTAAAAGTCAGCCAAGAACAGGTGAGATGACCCTTGAGTTTTGCTTTATTAGTCTGAGGAGCTATTGAAGGCTTTTTGAAAGGCTATCAGTTCTGCTTCAGTAAATTTTTTATTCGCTTCACCATGACTGAGAGTCACCTCAGCCAACGCCGGCATACGAAACTCTCGCATAGGAATTTTTCCAATAAGAGTGAAAGCGTCTGTCAGTTTTTGTTTTTTTGCTAAGGTTAACGAATATTCCGTAACACCCTTAGCGCCCCAAATAGGAGATTGGGTCAAAGTTGGAACCATCTTCTCAGCCTCATCGAAACGCCCAGCTTTAGTATACGCTCGAATAAGACCCGAGTGAACTTTCACTAAAGCTTCCGTTGACTGGACATACCGAGCAAGAGTGAGTGCTTCTTGAGTCCGATATTGCGACAAGAAAATTTCGACCAACTCTTGGATTGCCGCGTCTCGAACCACAGCATCTTCTATCGCCTGAACCTCTTTTACCGACTCCTCCGCTAATGTTTTCGCGAGTTTATTAGAGCGTTTCTTAACAAGCTCCATCGCCCATCGTGCCCTTGTGGCCGCTCGAATCCAAACTGACTCAATCGCTTTGATCATAAGTGCGGCTTCTTCGGCGCGACCTTGGCGATATAGATAAAGCGCAACTTCACCCTGTGCACGATTCCGCATCGTGCCGCCATTCATCGAATCTAGAAGCTGCTGTGCGTCTTTAAAATTATTTTTCTTCAGATATGTTTCAACCGCTGTTCTAAAGATCTCAGCCCGAAGCTCATCATCGTTCACTTTTTGCCCTGACTGAAGTCCCTCCGTAATTTTTCCTGAAGAAATCGATGCGATAGCCACAATTTTTTGTGCATGATTCTTGAACTCAGCTTCAGAGAATTTCGAAAGAATCTCTTTCATCTGCTCTGTTTTTTTGTCCGCCACACATAACGCAAAAACACCCTTTGCGAGTTCCATACGTTCCGAAGAAGCAGGCATCGCTTGAATCAATGCGTAAGCCGAAATCGAGTCATTGGCATGAATATAAGCAGCAGCCATTTTTCGATTCAACATTCTGACTTCGTCTATATCTTTGACATTCCGGGAAATAAGCTGAGCCAAATCGAGCTGCTCTATCGCTTTGTCATTTTGCTGTAGAGCAACATAGCCCTTGGCCAGGCCAATCTTGGCGTAAATTTGCTCAGAAGGTTCTTTTAATTCTGCCGTGCGATCATTATAAAGCTCGACCACAGACTTCTTAAGGTCGGCTCTTAACTTTTCAGCTCGTTTCTCTTCGTCTGAACGACAGCCTGTAATGCTTACGAGCAAAATAGCGAAGACAGCAATTGAGTACGTTGATTTTATCAAAGACTTTTCCGTGGCCGCATGGCCAATTTTGCTACCTCGGGAGAATATTTTGTTGCGACCCATCGAGGTTCTGATACCGCTTTTTTAACCGCATGTACAACGTTCAAACGAGTTGATTCTCCCCATTCCATTACGGCACCGCTTTCAAAATTATGAGCGAATGAAGTGAGTTCAGAAGCAGGTAATTGAATCGCAAGGTGCCCAATCAGCAAAGACCCCTTAAGTGCAACCACATGAATCTCTAACCCCTGATCTGGTGCCTCCTCAAGTTGAAGCTTCATGGTTTTCTTCTTTTCATTACTCTTCTCATCAAAGTACAGTGCAACTTTCCATGCGTCATCGGCAATCCCATCCTTTTTGAAACGGGCATGCTGAAAGCGAGCCAATTGTGAAACGTAGACAGAGCGGAGGTTTTCAATCTGGGCTCGATAGGCTTCTCTAAATATCTCCGGAGCATCTTCTTTCTCTTGTTCTTTGAATGAATAATGAAAGTGCTCTATCGCAGAGGTTTGGTACCGTATCGCTGCGGGAATGTCTCCAACCAAAAAATATAAGCTCGCCAGAGTATCGAGGATTTCGTGTCTTTTCGGCTCAAGTTGATTTGCGCGCTTTGCGGCGGTCATAGCAAGCTCAAGCTTTTTCGGATCCCCAGCGGGATTCATGACAACGCTCCACGCAAATTGGTTAAGAGACTCGAAGTTTGAGTCCTCGGATGTCACGAAATGGGTCATCACTTTTAGCTCATCTGTGGCTTGATTTTCTTGAGCCTTCTTTAGCCCTAATATCATCGATAAAGCGGTAAGCGTCACAGCGAAACCGGCTAAAAACCTTAAGATACCATCATGTTCTCGCCGGGTTATCGACTCAAGGGGCCCTGGTTTTATCAATAAAGCCGTACACCCCAAACCAGCGACGAATCCTCCGATATGTGCGGCAAAATCAATTTGCGGGAGAACAAGCGGAAGAATCGCGCTGGTTCCCAAGACAAAAAACCACCACGAGTAACTTTGGCGAAAAGTTACAGGCAGATCTTCTTTAAGGCGTATATTGATGATCAACAGGGCTCCAAGGATCCCGAAGATCGCCGAAGAAGCCCCTACCGAAAGACTCGCGGGAGAAAACAGAGATGAAAGAAAACCCCCGGAAATGCCTGAAAGGAAATAGAGACAGACATAACGGGCCGGACCTAATAATCGTTCCACGACTGCGCCCAAACTGAAGAGTGCAAAAGTATTTAGGAGTAAATGAAACCATCCGGCGTGTAGGAAATTCGCCGTAATCAAACGAAAGTATTGGCCCTCAAAAACCAATGCGGGAGCATTAGCACCGAGCCTGATCAATCCAAATGTATCTTGTAGAGCACCTCGGCTGTATTCCAAGGCAAATACCAAAAGTATCATCGCGATGACAACGTTGGTGGCCTGAGCAGGCTTAGACCAAATTCGTTTAGCCAAAGCCATGTTCTCATCGATGAGGGTAAGTTGCTCTTCTCCATCAGGGAGATTTCTGATGCGAGTCCTAAGTTCTAAAACGAAGAGATTAAAAAATTCTTTATTCGTGAATCGAGATTCAGCGAAAAAATACGATTTACCACTCGCGCCTATCAGGCAAAACCTAAGCGGTGAATGGCCAGAGATTCGAAATGAGCGGATTTCTTCGTAAGAAATCCAATCTGACTTCACGCCATAGCGTCCGCGAGGCAGCAGTACTTGGTCAGGATTAAACTGAATGAATGGGGGATTGTGATAGGTTCGCCACCGATCGCGGCATACTTGAATCAGGTAAACACCGAACGCAACAAATACCAATAAAGGAAAACGTTCTTGGTTCGAGATGGGTACATCGAGGGTGACCAACCAACCCACAAGACCAATAATTACGGTCCAGTGCACCGCTACCATGAACAACAAGAAGTACATGGCTCGACGAGCGGTAGAACCCATCTTCAGTGGAATACGAAATGCCGGACTCATCAGCTACTTTTTAAACACCTTTTTCACGAGCTTATGCCCACTTTTTTACCTTTGTAGCGTGAATCCTTTCCCTATACTCGAAAGGCGAACGCATCAAAGGTCAAGCTCGATTTTATCAAGAAAGTCACTCATGTTGATGACTTCAATTTGAGCTGTGCTTTCTCTTGTTATGGCTGAGTTGGAAATCCACTCCGAACAAATCTCACTTGGCACATGAATGATTCCTTTATCTTCAAGCCGATCAGATTTTGTATCGAGGGAAACAATAAATGGAAGCCGAAGCGTAACCTCGTTTTTCGTACGCACCACAATTTCTCTAAGACCCGGAAGATAAAGAACGATCTTAGGCGGCCGTTTGAGAACATCACTTGTGAAATCGAAGAATCCCATGATGTTCTTTTTTCCGCGGCCCTTTTTTAAATCAATCTCTCTATATTTTCCGAAAATAGAAGAAAGTTTTTCCGAGAAATTTACACCAACCATCTCCTGCGATCCGAGGAAAACGGGCCGGTCTCCAAAGGACATCTCGGCAAGAGCTTGAATGTAGTAATCAATGCGCTTCTCGTTCGGGACAGCTTTTGTTCGAAAACATACTTTCTGATTACTGCCGTCCTGAGCAATAATCTTGGGCTCCCCGTCGAGCGTTACGTCGTAATACGAATCAGCGAAGCTTGCCCAGTAACTTCGAAACGCTCGAACTTGGTCCGCTGCGGTCATCGCCAACAAATCGTTGCTCTGAGCAAAACTAGAGCTCGGTGCGAAAGCCAGCATGAGAAAAACCGCTATACATTTCGCAAAGCGCCAACACGCCATCTTTTTGAGGAATTTCACTACTCGCTGAGTTTGCCCTAGTAAAAAATTTCTCGGAAGACCCGCTCGGCGTGATCGGTCACTTCTTTCATCGATGGAGCCTGCCCCGACTCTCTTTCAATCGAGGTTACCCCAAGATCCTTCAGCCCACACGGAATAATCAGTTCAAAACCCTGCATATCCGTTGATACATTAAGGGCAAATCCGTGACTTGTGACCCATTTCGATAGACGAACACCAATGGCGCCAATCTTGCGATTTTCATCGATCCAGGTCCCTATTTTACCGTCTAGCCGACCACCGCGAATACCATATTCCGCAATCACTCGAATCATAAGCTCTTCAATATCGTGGACATATTTTCGAACATCCCGACGCTCTTTGGGCAGTTCAATCACCGGATAACCAACCAACTGACCGGGACCGTGGTAGGTGACGTCACCTCCACGACCACTATGATATACTTCGACACCTTGTTCCGCTAAGCGTTTACGGTCGATCAGAATATTAGATTCGTCAGCGCTCCGACCCAAAGTTAAGACAGGCTCGTGCTCCAACAAAAAGATAGCGTCGGCCACTTCTCCTCGCAATCGGGCCTCGAACCGCTCTTGCATGAGCTTCATAGAATCACCGTAACTGATACGGCCAAGTCGAAAGACTTCGAGTTCTGGTTTATTCACTGGCAATCAAGTTGCTTACTGCACTTATTTACGTGGTCGGTAAGGACGATTTACGATGTGGACCGCTTCGCCGCGAGCAGCATTAGATGCCTCCATGATTCCTTCGGAGAGAGTCGGATGAGCATGAACTGTCAAACCGATGTCTTCGGATAAAGCACCCATCTCTAAGGCTAAGCAAGCCTGTGCAATAAAGTCACAAGCACCAAAACATGACATGCCAACGCCAAGAATTACATCATTTGCTTTGTCTACAACAACCTTAATTACACCTTCGGTTTGATTCATAGCGGCGGCTCGACCCAAAGCTGCAATGGGAAATAAACCGACATTGATATCAAGGCCTTGTTCTCTCGCCTCCGCTTCAGTCAATCCCACTTGCGCGACTTCGGGGTCAGTAAACACACCAAGAGGCATCGCCCTTACATCGTATGCTGCAGGCTTACCAGCAATGACTTCTGCCGCGACTTCTCCCATTTTAGATGCACGATGTGCGAGAAGAGGTGCCCCCGTAACATCACCGACTGCATAAATGTTTGGAACGTTCGTTTGGCATCGATCATTGACAGTAATCCATCCGCGCTCGTCCGTAACAACACCCGCAGTTTCAATGCCTAAGCTCTTAGCATTTGATCGGAAACCAACCGCAACCAAAACCTTATCGGCAGGAATCGCGCGAATGGCGCCGCCGACTTCAACCATGACTTGTGCACCACCTGGTTTACGGTCCACGCCTTGGGCTTTTGCTCCCGTCAGAACCTCAATTCCAAGTTTCTTCATTTTCTTCGCGACAGGTCGAATGAGATCGGGGTCAGTACCAGGAAGAATTGACCCAAGCATTTCGACGATCGTCACCTTAGCGCCGAGTTTCGCATAGACCATTCCCAACTCGCTACCAATGACGCCGCCACCAACGATAACCAAGTTTTCAGGGACTTTTTCGTAGCTCACCGCATGTTTTGCATAGCCCACGAGTTCGTCATCAAATTCAAAACCTGGAATCTGAATCACCGAAGCACCTGTAGCGATAATCAATTGCTCAAAACGAATCTCATCACTGGTCCCGTCTGAATTCGTAACGCTCAAAGTGTTCTTTGACGTCAAGCTTGCGTCTCCTGAGATATGATCACACTTATTGGCCTTCAAAAGAGTCTTAATTCCACCGCGCTGACGAGTAATTATCCCATCTTTCCAGGACTGAACCTTTCTTTGGTTCACCTTAACTTCGGTGGTTGTGATCCCAATTTTTTCACTTTCTTCAATTTCGCTGACCACATTCGCAGCATGGATAAGTGATTTACTTGGTATACATCCCCAGTTCAGACAAACGCCACCGAGATGTTCGCGTTCAATTACAACCGCTTTCTTCCCGAGATGCCCCAGCCTGATCCCGGCGACATACCCACCAGGGCCTCCACCAATTACTGCTACTTCATAGGATTTGCTCATCATAAAAAGGCGTCTAGCAGAACCGTGGCTAGGATGCCATCATGCAATTATGTGGCGGTTAATTATCCTCTTCGTCGGGGTGCCATTAGTGGAACTCTACCTTCTCACCAAAATCGGGAGTAGGATCGGCTTTTTCGCCACCCTAATACTGATCTTTGTAACGGGTGTCTTGGGAGCAAATCTTGCCAAAACTCAAGGCCTTGGCGTAATGAGGAGGATTCAAGCCGATCTTCAGGCAGGTCGAATACCGGCATCTGCACTGGTCGATGGTCTAATTATCCTTATCGCAGGAGCGGTCCTCATTACACCGGGAATCCTAACAGATGCATTCGGGTTTCTTTGCCTAGTACCTTCTTTTCGAGGTTTTATTCGAGAACGAATTAGTCGATTTCTCCAATCGCAACTAAGGGGAGGAAATATTCAATATTTTCATGGTCATCCAGGATCCGGTCAGGATTTTGACCCTATGGGTAGATCACCTTTTGAAGGTTTTCATCAAGAAGAGCCCGGACCCGTCATCGATGTAGAGGTTTCCGACAGTCAAATAAAACCTGAGTCCAACAAAAAGCTAGGAGAAGTCATAGACGTCGAGTTTACGTCTTCGACGAATTCAAAAGATCCAAAATAAGTTCCGCGTTTTTTTCTGAGGCCCCTCGCACCCGGTTAACAGACTCTTTTGCCAAAGCACCAAGCCGCTCTCTTTCGTTTGCCTTACTCAATAGCTCTCGCCCTACACTCCCGAGATGATTGGAATCCGAAACCTGGATACCACCACGCCCTTGTAAAACATGCACCGAATCTCGAAAATTTTTCATATTAGGCCCAAACAATACGGGACGACCATGACCCGCCGGCTCTAAAATATTTTGACCGCCCCGAGTACCAAAGCTGCCTCCTACAAATGCAAAAGTAGAAAGATGATAGATCGCATTCAGCTCTCCCATTGTATCACCAACGATCACATCGATATGATCTGTTGACGCAGTACTTTTCTCAGAAAGCTTACTTCGAAGTTCAGGTTTGAGACCTCGCTCTTTGATAAGAGATACAATACGAGAGGACCGATCCACGTATCGAGGAACAATCATGCAGAGCAAGCGGGGTTCGACTTCACGCATACTTATAAAGGCAGAAAGTACATGCTCCTCTTCTCCTTCGTGCGTAGAGCCCGCCACAAAAACCGGACGACCTCCCAGACCGATATCTCGCTCAATCTTTTCTACCGTTTCAGGCTTTGGGCCATGAGCAAGATTATCAAATTTCGTATTCCCAGTGACATGAACTCGGTCAGGATGAGCTCCAAGGCGCAAAGCGCGAGATTTTTCTTCTTCATCTCGCATAAGCAACATTGTCATTCTCCGAAGAGGGTTACCAATCAACCGATATAGCCCTTGATAGCGAAGCATAAGAGATTCGGAGAATCGACCATTTGTAAGTACAATTCGTGCCCCTCGCCTCGCAGCTGCGTACACCAAATTCGGCCAAATTTCGGCATATTCCAAAACCAAAACATCCGGCTGAATTTTATTCACTGCGCGGTGAGCAGAGCCTAGAAAATCGTAAGGGACAAACGTAATTCCGTCGACAAGATTATTAAACTTCGTTTTCGCAATTTCGTAGCCAGAATTAGTCATCGTTGAAAGAACGATCACTGCGTCCGGATCTTTGTGCCGAATATGCTCGATGGTCGACCGAAGCGCGATTAAATCTCCAGCGGAGGCACCATGGAACCAAACTTTCTTGCCCTTAATATGAGGCTTAGGCCAAGGATTCCGGGTATATAATCCAAATCTTCGTCGAATACCTTGGCGTAGCTTTCGATGAAATATGAGAAAAGGTAGAGCGAGACCAAAAATCACATAGCTGACAACTACATAGATAAAGTGCACTACTACACCTCAGACAAAGCCATTAGACGCGCATAGGTCCCGGAGAGATTCAGCAATTCCTGATGAGTTCCCCTCTCTACGACAGCGCCCTCTTCCATCACAATGATTTCATCGGCATCCTGAATGGTGCTCAAACGGTGAGCGATAACTAAGGTTGTACGGTTCGCAATCAATGCCTCAAGCGCACGTTGAACTTCCTCTTCACTCTCTACGTCAAGTGCACTCGTTGCTTCATCTAGAATCAAGATGGGGGCGTCACGCAGAAAGGCTCGTGCAATAGCGATACGCTGTCTTTGACCACCAGATAAAGTTACCCCCCGCTCACCTGGCATCGTCTGATATCCGTCGGGAAGTTTTACAATGAAGTCATGAGCAAATGCCGCTCGAGCGGCCGTTTCTATATCAGCATCGGACGCACCAGGTACGCCATAAGCAATATTGTCCCTAATCGAATCATTAAAAAGATAGGTTTCTTGGGTCACGACCGCAATTTGATTACGAAGACTTGCAACAGTGCCTGACTCGATAGGTATTCCATCGAGTACTATTTCTCCCTCGGTAACATTATACAACCGAGGCAATAACGACGCGATCGTAGATTTACCGCTTCCAGAAGCACCAACCAATGCAATCAAACGTCCACGTTGAAGAGTTAAATTTACATTCCTCACCGCGTAAGTATCCGAGTTTGGATAACGAAAGCTTACATTTCGAAACTCTACCTCATTCGACATTCGAGGAAGAGACACCGCTGACACATCATCTGTCACTTGCGGTGGGCGATCTATTATTTCAAATACTCGCTCCGCTGCCGCTAAACCGGGCATAATGATTCCGTTTAGACGGCCGATAGCCTTCAACGGCTCATACATCAGAATAATTGCCATCAAAAAGGCGATTACTTCTCCCGGACGAATCGCACCTGAATCAATTTTCCAGCGGGCATAAAGCATCGTAAGTACCAACGCGAAAATACCAATCAGCTCCATGATCGGTGTCTGAATTGCTCGCACGAGTACGCTTCTCATCATAATTCGAACATAGTTCTCACTCTCGTGATCAAAACGATTAATTTCGTACTCTTCACGACCATAGATTTGTACGATTCGAACTCCGCCGAGAGTCTCTGCAACTCGATTCGTGATGGAACCCAGTTTCTGCTGACTTTCCTTGGCGTACTTCTTAAGCATCTTACCAAAACGAATGATCGGAAAAGTAGCAAGCGGCAAAACAACTACAGAAACGAGCGCCAAATCGGAGTACTGCCATAAACAAATCGTCGCCAATCCGACGACTTTCAGTACGTCTCCTACAAGGACGGGGATGGCGTATGTAGCTGCTCGCTCTACTTGAGCAACATCATTAATCACACGTGAAACCAAAAATCCTGATCCTTGCTCACCAAAAAAAGCCTGACTTTGACGAGTAATCGAATCGAATAGAATTTTGCGAATATCCGCAACGACACGCTGAGCAATCGCGCCCATCACGTAAAACCGTACTGCCTGACTTATCGCCTTTATGGTTACGACAAACGCAAGGGCGAGCAGTAAATTTTTTCCAAGTGAGGTTTTCAATTCCGCCGCAGATGTCTGAATCCCTAGGTAAGAGAGGCCATCTTGAATACGTTCAAGCTTGCTACCAACAACTTGGTTTATGGCTTCTGAGCCTCCGAAGAGAGATGTTGAAATGAGGTCAATGACTACAGGATAAAGACTCGTCGTCACCGCTAGCGCGAACATCGCAACCAGTGCGACGCCCAACTGAAATCGATAGGGCTTCAAATAGCCGAGTAGTCGTTTCCAGGAATTCACTGCAGATTTTCCGTAGCGCAATTGTTCGACATAGGTAAGGCCTTTGATTTTAGTTTTCCAACCGTCAGATACCAACGATCTAGTGATTTGCGCCGCTCTACGGCTCGATCAACGATAAAGCGTTGTTTCGAAGGGCTAAAATCATCGACAAAAAGCCAATTTGGATTTTTTTTGACCGGACTTACCCAAATAATAGACTGACCAGGGCAAACTTTAGGACGATTCCAGAGATCGAACTGACTTTTACGGGCCCGAGGTGATGGCCATTCCAAAACCTCGACCTCGTCTTTCAGGTGGTAACGAAGAAGACTTGCAAACTGATAACGGTCGGTCACGATGGGCGAAGCAGAATGAGTTCGAGCCATATCGTTCGCTTGCTTCGCGATCTCGTCAAATCCTTCTCCGCGGCGAGTGGGATCGTTCAACTGTGGAACGTCGAGAATGACGAAGGCACTATGGAGAAGTAGGAAGCCATTTAGAACAAGACATAAGACGCTGACGGTGCAAAAGGTGCGGTAGAGCTTAGGACGATTGAGCACAAAAGTGATGACCAACGGAAAAAGACATACAAGAGCCGAGATCGGCCAATTGGCTTCTCCACTACCCGCCCATACGGCTACAAGACACGCGAATAACAAACTCCCACTCGCCCAACGCAGACTGGGGAATCGATGAGAACGAAAGAGTACCAAAAGAGTAATGATCGCATTCGCGGGACCGAAAGTTCCAAGTAAAGAGCCAAACATCAGAGGAACTGCAACAAGTCCGCGGTTGGGCCGACCATAAATGGCTCGTCTAAATTGCCAAAGGGCGGAGCTTTCCTGCGTGATTTCAGCGAATAGCCACGGTGACAGAAGGAGGAGGCCCATAATCAACCCCATGATACTGAAACGACTGGTCAAGCGAACTCGGCCATCTCGCTCGCGAAGAAGACCAATGACGGCCCCCATAGCAATAAATACCGCATAATGCTTGAGCGCAATTGCGGTCGTAAATACGAACGCTGCAAGACCACACCAGACTCCGGGAAGTTGGCTACGTAAAGCACGTAAAGTGCTGTAGACCGCTACGGCGGTGAACGCCCCTTGAATCGAGTCAGGAGTCATCGGTAGAAAACCGATGACAAACATCGGAGCGCTGAAAAGAGTTAGCACTGTTAGCATATCTGCACGCTGTCGAAGTCGCGGAGATTGGTCGGCCAACAGCAGTCGCGTTGAAGAGACCGTAAATCCAATAGAGATTGCGATACTGATGAGAGAGGCCATTCGCAGACCAAGAAGATGATCTCCAAAAATTGATATCGATGATGCTAAGACCCAAGCCACCAGCGGAGGATGATCAAAATAATGGAAGGAAAGGTCTTTAGACCACGTCCAATAATACGCTTCATCAGGCAAAACAGGCATCTTGAAAGCTGCCACAAGCCATAAAAGAGAAAAAACGATAAGAATACTTCGAGTATAAGTAGCTTTAGAATCTAGCCTAGGAATCGGCATGACTCTCCACCGTAGAAAGCTTCTCATATAATTTCACGACGGCGTCTGCCGCGCGCGCCGCGGCCCCGTTCGCACCGAGTTTGGTACGAATACTTTGGCTTTGTCGACTCATGTTATGTCGTTCAGATTCGCTAACAAGAAGCGCTCGCGCTTTCTTTGTAAGGTTTTCAACTGTAAACCGTTTTTGCAGCAACTCAGGCACAATTTCTTTTTCACCAATCAGATTCACGAGGCTCAGGTAATTCAATTTGACCAATGGTCTCATAAGGAACCAGGTAAGCCAGTGAACTCGATAAACCACAACCTGAGGTACACCCAAGAGTGCAACTTCTAATGTAGCGGTACCTGAAGCAACTAAGGCGACCAAAGATTGTCGAATCGCGGCTCTCTTAGGTTTTAGATTTCCTGCCTCTGACTGAATCAATTCAACCGCTTCAAGGAGCTCATAATTTCGAATCTCTTGTTTCAGCATCTTTGGACTAATTGTGGGGGCAACAGGAAGAACAAATCGCTCAACTACTGACTGCTCTCGAAGTTTTTTAGCTGTAGCCAAAAGTGTTGGCAAATGCCGTCGTATCTCTGAATTCCTACTTCCTGGAAGCAGTGCAATCGTTCTTGGGCTTTGATCAGGCTGATGTTCGGTTTGACGAATCTCGTCAACTAAAGGATGACCGACGCAAGTCACGTCAATGGGGAATTTTCTCCATATTGGTAGCTCAAACGGAAACAACACCAAAAGAGAGTCGATATACCGAGCATATTTCTTTGCTCTTCCTGGACGCCACGCCCACACTGAAGGTCCAACATAAAATATGACAGGTATTCCGACTTTTTTGAGACGCTTCGCCAGACGAATATTGAAATCCGGGACGTCAATCAGAATCGCAATGTCCGGTTTCTGCTCTATGGCGTGGTCCGCCAATTCATCTTTGAGGCGAAAGAGACGAGGCAGATGGCGGAGGACTTCAAAGAGCCCGACGACACCCAAAGACTTTGAATCACGAAAGGTTTCAAAACCAAGGGCTCTCATCCGAGGTCCCCCCATTCCGAAAGACTTCGTGGTAGGAATTTTTTTTATGAGCTCTTCGAGTAAAGCAGCTCCCAGTGCATCACCAGAAGCCTCCCCTGCACTGATAAAAACTCTCATGGCTCACTTCACACGTATAAAAACCAATGCTCTCACTCAGCTTTCGATGAGGTTCGGCGGGCTCGGCCCCTCGTAATCCCTCGCTGGCTATTTTGCATAAAGTTAATAAACCGCTGTGCGTCTTCTGAACAAGAATGAAGGTCACATAACATTGCTTCAATCGCCTCTCTAAAAGGCCCTTTTAGAAATATTTTTCGGTACAGTTTTTTGATTTCTCTAATTCTCTCTTCAGAAAATCCTGCGCGTTTTAGACCTACAGAATTAAGCCCGACAAGTTGGGCCGGATGACCATCTGCTGTAACGAATGGAGGAATATCTTTAAGTACCCGAGTCGAAGCACCGGTCATGGCACGAGTTCCGATTCGAACAAACTGATGAACTGAAGTCAGCCCACCTAATATCACGTGGTCTTCAACCGTCACATGCCCTGCTATCTGAGTACCATTCGCCAAAATCACATTGTCGCCTAGCACGCAGTCGTGCGCGACATGACAGTAAGCCATGATAAGACAGTCTGTTCCGATTTTTGTGATTTCGGTACCTGTCTTTGTCGTTCCTGGCTGTAGAGTACAATACTCACGTAAAACCGTTCGATCACCGATAGTAAGCTTAGTCGGTGAGCCATCATATTTGCGGTCTTGTGGTGCTAAACCAACGGCGGCACCTGGGAACACTTGAACCTCGGTTCCCAGCGTCGTGTGACCGTCTAAAACCGCGTGGGAATGAATAATGCTGTGGTCTCCAATCTTAACATTTGGACCAATGACCGCGAATGGCCCTACAGAAACGCCTAACCCTAATTGGGCGTCTGGCGATACGGCAGACATAGGATGAATTTGAGTCTCTTTTGTTTTCATTAGAACTGCTTCGGAGGCGGTGGAAGTGAATCGGGAAGGGGCGCAGGCTGAACTTTAGGACCAGTGGTGGCGGTAATAACAGCCTCGCTTACAAGATCCTCACCGACGTGCACTGTACACTTAAATTTCCACATTCCTAACCGGTGACGCAACACAGTCCCCTGAATGTCCATGACATCACCGGGTACAACCGGGCGCCGAAATTTACAGTCGGTAATTTTCGTCACATAAATAGATGTCTTATCGTCTAATTTTGCCCCTGATAGAAGGCCAAGAAGAGCACCTGCTTGACCCATAGCTTCGATTTGAAGAACACCAGGCATCACCGGATTACCGGGAAAGTGACCTTCGAACAGTTGCTCGTTACTCGTCACGCATTTATGTGCACGGATCGATTCGCCAGGAACAACATCATCGACCGCGTCGATGAGAAGAAAAGGATATCGATGCGGGAGATATTGTTTAATCTGATTAATGTTGAGCTTGATAGCCATTTATTTATCCTTCGAAAAAATCTTTTTTTCTAGCTTGTTGAGACGCCCAACAAGCTTGGTCAATTGACCAAAATATACGGAATTTCGTAAAAATTGCGTAGCTGGCAATGCTGGTGTTCCCATCATCTTCTTACCCGGGTCGACATCCTGTGCTACACCGGCCTGACCAAGAATAAGAGCGCCAGAACCAATAGACAGGTGTCCAGCAACACCTGCTTGCGCTGCTAAAGTCACTGCCGTCCCTAATTTCGTAGAGCCCGCAACTCCAGACTGCGCTACCAAGATACAATTTTTTCCCAATTCCGCGTTGTGACCAATTTGTACCAAATTGTCTATCTTTGTCCCGGATTGGATTAATGTTGTTCCTAACGCACCGCGATCAACACAGCTATTTGAACCGATCTCAACATGATTTTCGATCACAACATTTCCGCTCTGTGGAATCTTAATATGCTGAAGTTTCTCTAGATCTTTCCCGTCTTCAGCCATCTTCGGAGCAAAACCAAAACCATCGGAACCGATCACGACGCCGGGATGCAAAATACAACCAGCACCAACATGACAATTATGCCGAATAACAACATGGTTGTATAAGATGCTGCCTTCGCCCACGGACGCATCAGCCTCCACGTGAACACCCCCGTAAAGGACAGCACCGTCACCAACGCGCGCGTTGGTGCCGACATACGCAAAAGGTCCTAAACTTACATTTTTTCCGATCTTTGCACTGGGCTCAACGACAGAAGATGGGTGAACACCAATAGGCGCTGGAATCTTCGCCGCAAGAAACTGTGCACTTTGCGCGAAAGCGACATAAGGTGATTTAACCTCCAGGATAGCAACCGACTCAGGTATTGAATTTAAATGCGCTTCAATCAGTTCAGACGAAAGAAGAACAGCCGAAGCCTTTGTTGATTGAAGAAATTGTACGTATTTTTGTTTAGAAACAAAACTTATGGAACCTGATTCGGCCTGATCAAGTGGACGAACTGCCGTGAGGCGTAGCGCTTGATCTCCACGAACAATCCGACCGCCGACAAGCTCGTTGATTTCTTGTAGTGTTCTCACGCCCAAACCTCAAATCGAAGAGACGGATTATTGGGGCATAGATGCGGGGCCGCCCTGACCGAATCCTGGCGGGAATTCTGTTCTCACCTCAAACGACTTATCTTTGTAGGTGCTTTTATAGGCGCGAACAACCTGTTTCGTGAGGTCGACCGATTTGCTGTTGTACAGTACATTCGGTTGTTGTTCGGTTCCAGCTTCAAAGACAAATGAAAGATCCCGATCTTCCGCCAGCTTGTATACAAGTGGCTCAATACGCTTGAACATTTGATTTTTCAGATCCAATTCTTGAGCAGAGATGAGCCTTTGTTGAACCATAAAAGTCTGCGCCAGTTGTTGAGCAGCTTGCATGAGCTCGGCTTCTTCTTTCGCAATCGTTCGAGGATCACTCACCACTGCCTTTTGTTCGAGTTGGGCTTTCTTGGCTTTCAAGTCGTTTTGTTTCTTTTCGAGCTCTGATTGCTTCGTCTGCCATTCAGATTTCATTTTCTTAACAACTTTTCCCCAAGCGGGAACAGCGTCCATCACCGCCAAAACGTCAACGACACCAACCTTTAGAGAGGCTTCCGCCGAAGGGATCCCGAACAAGGACACGCAAAAGAAAACAATGGCAACTAAGCGAAATTGCATAGCAATGGTCCTAGAGGTGGTCGAGGAAGAAGGTCAAGCAGGATCAACATCAAGCGAAGCTATGACGATAACACTCAGCAATTATTCAATGTTTTTGTGAGCTACTTACCTTGGCCCAAGGCTTCTCGAGCGATGACTAACCGTTGGATCTCTGAGGTTCCCTCATAAATCGTGGTGACGCGAACATCTCGGAGATGGCGTTCCACCGGAAATTCGTCAGTATAACCATAGCCACCATGAATCTGGATCGCCTCGAGCGCCGCTTGATTGGCTGCCTCAGTCGCGAATAATTTTGCCATCGAAGCTTCTTGAGTAAAGGGCAAACCAGCATCTTTTCGGGTGGCTGCCTTGAGGATTAGCATTCGAGACGCATCATAGGCCGTAGCCATATCGGCAATCTTAAATTGAGTCGCCTGAAAATCTGCGAGAGGCTTTGAAAACTGCTTTCGGTCAAGTGAGTATTTTCGGGAATTCTCGAGACAAGACTGATGAATACCGAGCGCTTGAGAAGCGATACCAATTCGCCCTCCATCCAGTGCACGCATAGCGATCTTAAATCCGATCCCTTCCGGCCCTAAGCGATGAGTGGCCGGGACCCTGGCATCTTGAAAGCTCAAAGAAACTGTTGAAGAGCCCCGTAGCCCCATTTTTTCCTCGTGTCTTCCAACCGTAAAACCTGGAGTACCCGGTTCAACAAGAAAAGTTGAGATTCCGCGTGAACGTTGACTTGTGTCTGTCTTGGCCATCACGAGAATCAATCCAGCCTGGTCCCCACTTGTGACCCAGCATTTCTCTCCATTGATAATATAATCGTCACCATCTTTTACCGCAGTCGCTTTTAGACTCGCGGCATCTGAGCCTGAGCCAGGTTCTGATAAAGAGAAGGCAGCGCACGACATCTCACCAGTAGCTATCTTCGGAATCCATTTTCGCTTTTGTTCATCGTTTCCAAAAGCATTGATCGCATCCGCTACCATATTGGTGACTGCCATCGTGACCGCCGTAGATCCGCAAGCGCGGGCTATCTCAGTAAGTGCTAAAGAATACCCGACGGAACCAGCATTTGTCCCGCCAAAATCCTCTGGTACCAACATCGTGAGAAAACCATTTTCAGCAAGCAGTTTCATTTGCTCGCGCGGAAATAAGCCTTCTTTATCGGTGTGAGCGGCACGTGGAAGCAATTCAGCTTCAGCGATCCGTCGCGCCGTCTCTCGAATAAGATTATGCTCTTCGCTCAGTTCAAATTCCACGATAATAACCCCGTTATTAGAGCCCTAAGGCGCCAAAAACGCCGCCTTTCAATACATTCGCAGCTATGACAATTCTTTGAATCTCGGATGTCCCTTCGTAAATCTCAGTAATTTTTGCATCACGAAAGTGTCGCTCGACAGGATATTCAGTCGAGTATCCATAGCCTCCAAAAATTTGTATAGCTTGAGTTGCTACTCGATTTGCGACCTCGCTTGCGTATACTTTCGCCATCGCAGATTCACGGCTGTTGCGAACACCTTTATCTTTGAGATAAGCGGCACGATAAACGAGCAAACGTGCCGCTTCAATTTGCGTAGCCATGTCCGCAAGCTTAAACTGAATCGCTTGATGTTTAGAAATGACAACCCCGAAAGATTTCCGTTCTTGAGAATATTCAAGAGCCGCCTCATACGCCGCTCGCGCGATTCCCAGCGCTTGCGCTGCGATTCCGATACGACCGCCATCAAGAGTTGCCATTGCAATCTTAAATCCCTGACCAACTGTGCCAAGCATATATTCATCCGGAACTTCGCATTCATCGAGACTAATCGTGCAGGAGTGCGAAGCACGAATACCTAACTTTGAGTCATTGGCTTCTCGGATGTAGCCCTTAATATCGTTCGGAAGAATAAATGCCGTACTCGACTTAGAGCCTCCGCCTGGTTGGGTTGTAGCAAACAAGACGATCGCATCCGCTTGAGGCCCATTGGTGATCCAATTTTTCGACCCGCGCAAAATCCAGCCGCCGCCTTCTTTCTTTTCCGCTCGGCAGCTCATGTTCTGTGCGTCAGAACCACTGGTTGGTTCCGTCAACCCGAAGCAACCTAGCTTTTCTCCAATCGCATAGGGACGTAACCACTTTTCTTTTTGGGCATCGGTCGCATTTTTGACCACGGGGTCACAATAAAGAGAATTGTTAACGCTCATGATGACGCCAGTACTGGCGCAACCCCAGGAAATATTCTCCATGGCTATCGCGTAACTGACAGTGTCCAACCCAGAACCACCCCACTCTTCAGGCACCATCATCCCTAGTAGGCCAAGCTCTGCCATACGAGCAACAAGATCCGCCGGGTAGCGCTTATGTTCGTCTAATTCTGCGGCCAAAGGTCGAACCTCTTTGGTCGCAAAATCGCGGGTCATTTGGTCGATCTGCTGTTGAACATCGTTAAACTGAAAGTTCATGTCCATCGTCTGACACAGCGGGTCTTAGTGAGCAAGTACAGACCCAGATAGGTTCACCAAATACCTATGGTTTGCCCGGATAAACAGAGGGACTATTTCGACCAGACAGGTTTGCGCTTCTCAATGAATGCCCGCATACCTTCTTTTTGATCAGCAGTAGAAAAACATAGCCCAAACAATTGTTGCTCAAGGGCATTTGCCATATGGAGCTCCGTTTCCGCTGCCGCTCTCGCAGATTTTTTGGAAGCAGCAACGGCAAAAGGCGCATTCTTCGCAATCATCTCCGCGATCGCTTGAACCCGACTCGAAAGTTCATCCTGGGCAACCACTTCATTGACCAAACCCCAAGCAAGCGCCTGATCTGCTTTGATGATTTCGCCAGTTGCTAACAATTGGAGTGCTCGATGAAGTCCAACTTGGCGAACTAAACGAGTCGTTCCGCCAAAACCGGGCGTAACACCAAGCCCAACCTCTGGCTGACCAAATTTAGCCTTTTCACCCGCAATAATCATGTCACAAGCCAAAGCCATCTCGCATCCACCACCTAGCGCAAAACCTTGAACTTGGGCGATCACAATTGCATCGAGTGCCTCAATGAGATTCGCTGCTTCGTGTCCTTTGGCAGCGAACGCCGCAGCATCAGTTGCGGAAAGATCGGCCATTTCAGCGATATCTGCTCCCGCTACAAAAGATTTTTCTCCGGTTCCTTGAACGATAATGACTCGAGTCTCAGATGAAACTTCACGCAGAGCCTGAGTAAACGCATCAAGTGTTGCAGCATTAAGAGCATTGAGAGCTTTGGGTCGATTGAATGAAAGCCTTAGGATTGGACCTTCCTGTTCAATAAGTACAAGTGCTTCGTCGTTCATAGCTGCCCAATAGAAATAATGGAGATAATCCGCAAGGTCTAGATTCGATTTTGAGAACGAAAGCGCATGATTAGAGCTTTGGTTTCAGGGAATAATAAACCAAGGGTAATCAACGCATATAATCCAGCAACGAGCCACACCTTGAGACCAAAACTCAGGGCAAAGCAACAGAGTAAAAGCGCAAAGATGAGTGCGCAAAGCATAACAGGTCGACGCGTCAAACTTACGTCAAAAGTAAGCTTCGCGACAATAATAAGGCCACTTCCTCTGACCACGGATGCGCTAAGAAGGCCATAGGCTACGCCTTGAACGCCCGAATCTGTCCCTAAAACGAACCAAACTGTCATTGCCGCACCAAGCCCAAGAAGAGACATGAACATGTTTAGCTTTATCTTACCGGCTCCAGAAATTGCACTCGAGGCTGAAGTGGAAAGCGTATCAAAGGCGATCGCTACAATCATCAAACGAAGAACCAGGACAAATTCGGGCCGACTCGATTGTGTCAAGGCAGACAATATTTCGGACGCAAGCAAAATTAGGACACCGCAAACCGGTAGATTTAGGCTAGCGATCCAATGGCTTGTTTCTGAGACGGCGAGCGCTGCCTGTTCGTCCTCTCCTCTTCCCGATTTCTCGGCCGTGTCTGCAAAAATAACTGTTCGAATGACGCGTGGCAAAAACTGCATTGGTGTCAGAAAAGCAACACACCAACCCATGTGAGCTACGCCTTCGAGATCGGCAAAATCAGCCGTGATTACAATTGAAAGTTCTCTTAGGCCCCACGATGCGGATGTTCCTAGAAACGCCCAAAAAGAAAAGGCTAAAATAGGACGGTAAGGAATATTACTCGAAGCATCTTTGGAAGAATCGCCGGCAAATTCACGCAAGCCTACGATGACAAAGATGAGATGAGAGACAATGAAAGCAAGCAACAAATGATCTTTGGCTTCTAAGATAATCAGTACGAAGAGTGTCACCGTAAATCCAAGACCTGCGTACAATTCAAATAGTGAATAACGGGAAACTCGATCCATAGCGTAGCAAAGATTGCGGACAAATTGGTAACTACCACCCGCAAGAAGAATGGCGGCAGAATAATATACAAGTTGACTCTCGATACCTCTAGACTGGCCAATTTCCGCTCGGAAAAAAATCATAAAACCAGCAATAACTATTAGTGTCCCGACCGTGAATTGACCCAATCTTCTCATCACAGAATGAGCCTGGTCATAGTTGCCTTCGCCTCTAGCCTTTGCCACAAAACGCAACATCGCTGGGACAAAAGAGGCTACTGCAGGCATCGATAGTAAAATAGCGAGCGATAGAGCCAGATTTAAACGTCCCGTTTGCTCGAGACCAAATTGAAGCTGGGATAGTTCATTAAAAGCAAACCGAGACAGACCAATGAGGACCAGCCCGATTCCCGTGAAGAAAAATTTACGTAACACGTTCTTCACCATTACTTTCGTCAAAAAAGGATAAACCGGGATTTTCTCTGCGATGATGCCTGATAGAGGAAGCCAGACCTAAGACAAACCAAAACATAAGCGCCACTGGAGCGTGATGGAGAGGAAAATGAAATAGACCGAGAGCAAGATAAGCCACTAGTACAAAAAGTAGGACACGCAAAGCAACAGAATCAACCGACTCCTCTCTCCTTGTTCGTCGAACTTCCCGAACAAGAAAAACAAGACTCAACGCTACCATTCCGAAAAAACCTACGAAACCGACAATACCTGTCTCAGTCAAAACATGAAGATAAAGCTGGTGAGCGTCGACCAAGTAGGAGGGAGCCCAACTATCATCTCTAATCGCTGTGGATCTAATTCTATACATCCCATGGCCAATGCCGAAAATAGGATTGTCTTCGAACAAGGAGAAGCCAATTCCGAAAATTTTTGCGCGAATACTAAAATCTGTACCTATTGCCTGAATACGTTCTACACCGAATCGCATTCCAAAGGTTAGGCCCGCCGCAATCAATGTACCCGCAAAAAGAAAGAGAATATATCGAAGACGAGCAAGCACAAGTGCGGTAAAAATAAATGAGAGGATAAGAGCAGCGAGAGCCATTCTCGCTTGAGTAATGACAACCGCAACAAACAAAATGAGACTTGCCAATATGTAAAGTGTTGTCCTTCCCAACGATAACTTACGTCGCAGTGCAACCGTGGGAATTAAAAGAAGTCCTAATGCTGGGATAGCCATATGCGCAAGCTTCAAACGGTTATAGTACAAACCGCTGACCGTTCGTAAGCCATAATGATTCGGAATATGCACCTGAGGGGATTTTGGATTCGCAAGTAAAAGACTATCCAAGGGAAGTTCGCCAATGAAAAACTGAAGAAATCCGTAAGAAGCATTTACGAGTATTGCAATCGTAAATGCAAAAGCAACTTTTTTCGAATGGCTTACAGAGATACGGCGAAAACCGAAAAGTCCAACCAAAAACGCGAGAGCGAGAAGCGGACGAAGCATATCTTCACTGCTCGGGCGAGAGTCCGCAGAAACTAAACCGAATACTCCGGCGCTGACCCAAACAATTAGCCCAACTTCAACAAAGGAAAAACGAAAGCCACGAAACCTTTGCGTTAGAACGATGCTAAGAATCGCGACGACACAGGCTATTTCTGCTGGACCTTCGAATAAGCCTAACAATGTAGCAAACACAATAAAAATGTAGGCATGTGTTCGCTCCATTCATAGGTTTCATGCCATCAGTTCAAACACCTCGCAAGTCTAAACACTGGATTCCATTTGCGAGAGAGAGGGTTCCTGTTCTGTTTTCGCGAAAGCCGGAAGCAAGGCCACAAGAAACCACATCTGTGTCGCAACCTTTGGAACATAATGTAGATTATTAAATTGGTCCTGCACCAGATAACAGACTACTGCCCCCAAAATACCCGCAGTTATCGCCCTAAACTCTTTGCCGCTTCTTAGAACAAAAAGGACCGCAAAAGTTCCAAGACAAGCGTATAACAAGACGTGAGCGAGCAATCCGAGCAAACCATAATTTGCGGCCGACATAAGTAATGAGTTATGTGCCGTCGCATTAGCAATACCGTATGCTGTGTCGTACACTGACGGACTCGCAACCAAGTTGGGCATATATAGTCCATCTCCGATACCTGCGACGGGATTAGAACTAAAGGTATTAACGGCAGCGGACCATAGAGAGTATCTATTATGACCTTCACTTAAGAATTTTGTCCTCATCGCCGGGACAGAAAAAGAAACAACAATACCTATTATGAAAACAGCAATCGACCAGGTTCTTCTCTTCATAAACCAGCCCATCGCCAAGATCCCAATCCCAAGAGCAACTAAGGACGCTCGTGTATATGTCAGATACAAAGTGGTGGTCTGGAGCGCAATTGCGATACCGATAAAAACTTTTTGAGAAAGAACTTTATTGTAGAGAAACAGGCCAGCTGTCACCGGAATACTAAGCACGAGATAGCTTGCCAAAAAGTTTGAACTCACGCTCGCTTTCTCATGGACGCTGAGAGCACCAGAAAAGGTACCATGAACTCGAACATGGCCGCTGATGACCGACCAACTTGGAACATCTGCAATCCCAATTCCGTATGGTCCCTGATACTGATTCTTGTACGCCCAAATGCAAAAGAGTGATTCTAATGTAGCAAAGGCTGCAAACCAAAACAGAGCCCGTTTAGCTTTCGATGACGAGTCAAAGAGATAGGTCAAGCAGACAATAAGGACCGCAAAGAAAATAAGTCTTCCACTAGATTTTCCAGCGATTCGAACAAGCTGTCCGATAGAGGATGAATTGTAAGCGGCAGAAATGAGGATCGTGCCGGCAAATATCAACAAACAACATACTAAAAATCCTGGAAACCTTATATGCACTCGGCTTGAAAACAGAACAGCGAACCCGCTAAGGCCGACTGCAAGCAAAGGCATCAAGTCGTCGGTGGATAAAGGACCCGCGAGAGGAACAAAAGGGAGTAAAATTCCGCTACACAGTAAAACGGACACAATTGTCGCGGTCGAAAAATTGGGTTCTCGGCAAATCTCCGTCACGAAGCGCCTCGAGCTTCTCTCAATGCAGCTTGAAGAAGACCAATGACTAAACCAATAATGAGGCCGCAAAGAATTCCGCCCAGAAGAAGCACAATTAAATACTTGCTCGTGAATTGTTTTACCGAAAATGTCGGCATGAGAACTTTAGCCGGATAGCTTCTCATGGGATTCAGGTATCTTTTCGATTTCGTAATATCTCGAATGAAGCCCACAGTCACAGCTTGATCAATTTTTGTCGCATCGGATTCAACAAGGCGAGCCAAATCTGCCTCAAGCTGGTGAATCCTCTGCTGCTGCATTTCTATCGCTTTTTTATACTCATCTGCTTGAAGTAAGAGAAAGGTTTCTGCGGTCTTGGTGACAATTTCTTGGGTTACACTTGCCGATGCTCCCGTCGCTCGAATCTCTAAGATGCCCGAGGGTGCATAAGGGCTAGGGCGAGTCCGAACCGTTAGTACTTCAACCTTGCATTTATCCTCGCAAAGTTCGCTGTTCAGGCGTTCCATTTTATCCGTGAATAAAAGTTGTATCGATTGGATCTCAGAAAATGGCCCATAGGGTGCTACGTTGGCAACCTGGAGAACGCTAGACGATACTGTCTTGTTCCCTGTCTTGAGAAATACCAAACCAGCGAGAATTAGCCCTAGTGCCAATCCTGTATAGACAGCATAACGGTGCCCAGACAGAAAAGTTGTGAAGGACTCCATGAGTGCTTTGTCCTCAGAATCTTCTTCGCTGCTTATCAGCGAACGCAACATCACAAAAACTACGCCCAACAAAAGACCGAGAGCAAAACCTAAAACAGTAAAGGCTATTTTCCGGTTTAAGATAGGAGTCGGCTCAATGTCAGATCGAAGCACTTGAGTAAATGGAGTTTGAAATCGTAGGCTTAGTGACCTCGCGTTTGAGACATCTTTAGATGCCGAAAGAAGCCCCATATTCGTCTCATTCAAAAGCGCGCTTTCAGAGTTCAACTGCTCTCGAAGAAAATCAGCTCTTACCGCGGACATCCCGACATGATCCTCATTAACGGAGCGCTCATAGGCGTAACTTCTTTGGTGATCTCGGAGAATCTCCCGTTTTATAGAATCGAACATTGCCAGAGCCTGCGAAGACGTTTTTGCTGTAATCTTGATATCAAATATCGGGCCGTACCTCTTTCGAGGTCCGCCTGGTTTCATCGAAACCGAGATATTTCCTACTTCGGGGTCATAGCTAACGACTTTCAAGCCAGCTGCACGGATCTTAACGATTGTTTTTTGAGGCCTTTCGATGGGTTCGCCAGGATAAAGTAGGCCACATTCCAAAGATGCTTCGTAAGTATAACCGTCAAGTTCAGATACACTCCAAAACAAGCCTAATAGACCAAAAACGCACGCAAAAAGAACGAGTGTTCTGGCCTCTGTGAAGACAGCAGCTAGAAGTCGAATACCGAAAATATTTTGGCTTTTAGAGTCTGGCAAAACTTAGCTCTCAGACCTCTGCGTACTCAGGGATTGAGCTTTGGTCAACCACCGTGAGTTAAGAAGGTATAAGATCGCGGTAAATTGCAACCAACTGGTGAGCAACATCCTCCGACGTCAATCCCTTGAGGCGTGGCACGGGGCTAATTCGCGGCTTTTCCGCGAGGATTTTTGCTACTTTTTCTGAAATAATCTGAGGATCACGAGGAACAATACTGCAGTGAGGCACTGAAGCGATGCGATCATCTACGTCTGCGACGGAAACAGATACAATCGGAAGCCCACAAGCAAGCGCTTCGGTCACCGCCAAGCAGTAACCTTCATAATGACTTGTAAGAACCATAACATCAGCGGCATTCATTAACACGGGGACTTCTTCCCGTGGAATGCCATTGAGCTCAGCAACATACACCGATTGCTCGGCAAGTTTTTTGATCGCTTGCGAAAATAAGGAGAAGTTTTTTGCCGGGTTGTGACGCGATGCAGGAAAAAGGACGATGGGGCGATCCTGAGGCAAGCCAAGCTGCTCTCTCGCAGCCTTTTGCTCTAAAGGTCGAAATCGTCTGGTATTCACGCCACAAGGAAGGATCGTTGGCTGAACAACGCCCAGTTTTCGAGACAATTCCGATGAAACACAAATTGTTTTCGTGGCACGCTTTGCAGCCCATTGTGAAAAGCGTCGCTGCCAAGGAATGTAAACATCGCTTCCGTGAAAAGTCGTTACGAGCGGACGCCCCAACGTATATGCACAAAAAGCGGCTGTGAGTCCGTAATGAGCGTGCACAAGGTCTGGCTTTTCACGAATAATTCGATTTATTAATCTTGCTGGTAGTCTGAAATATTGAGACTTGTCTGCGCTTGCGTCAAACCAAAGAAGACTAAGTTCTACTCCGAGCGACTGCAGCGACTCTAATTGCTCTTTGACGAACAAGCCTCGCGTTGGTTCCTCTTCTGAGGGCCACATATTAGAGACTATCAGCACCTTCATATTCGTTGCACTTTTAGCTGTTCAAACAAGAGCGTAAATCTGCCTACCGCAGATTGCGATTCCACCAAAGCTTACAGCAATTGTTCGGGATTATACCTAGAAAAGGATTTCATACCTTCAAGCAATTGTCGACCGGAGAGGCAGAGTACGTTAGATTTAGGTCGAGCCATGGATTTTATTATCGACAGTAACATTTGCACGGCATCAACTCTTCCTGGACGTTTTTACACGGATCCACACGTGTACAATACTCTGCTTGAGCGAACGCTTGCGCCAAGTTGGCAGCTACTACCTCTCGATGTCAAAGAAGGACAATCCATCCCTACAACCTTACTTCCAGGTTCAGTTGATGAACCCATAATTATTAGTCGAGACCAAGGAAACTATCACTGTTTTTCCAACGTATGCACTCATCGCGCGGCGATTCTTCTCACAGAAACCTGTGAAGACCGTTCAATTCGCTGCCGATATCACGGACGGCGCTTCAAAAAAGACGGGACATTTTTATCAATGCCTAATTTTACCGGTGCATGCGATTTTCCCAGTGAAAGAGAAAACCTGCCAAAGCTCACGCACGCGAATCTCGGTCCGTTACAATTCGTGAGTCTAGAGCCGAAGATATCTTTCCAAGAATGGGCGGCACCTCTTTTTTCTGAGCTTTCAAGCTTTGACTGGTCCAAACTGCCAAGCGCGCCTCAACGCAACATTTCGTATACCGTAAACGCACACTGGGCATTGTACTGCGACAACTATTTAGAGGGGCTACATGTTCCCTTCGTCCACCCGAGCCTAAATCGAGCAATTCGTCTAGGTTCATACGAAACAAAAGTTTTTCCTTGGGGAACATTGCAGACCGCTGAGTCATCACCTCGAGACCGTGAGCACATTGGTGGTAAAGCTGCTTACTATTTTTGGCTCTACCCAAATCTGATGCTCAATATCTATCCCTGGGGATTATCAGTAAATAGGGTGCTACCACTCAGTATTCGTAAAACTCGAGTCGAATTTCACGAATATATCATCAATGAGGATCTTCGAGACCATGGTGCCGGCGGTGATCTCGATACGGTTGAGATGGAAGACGAAGAAGTCGTTGAATTAGTTCAAAAAGGAATTGGGTCTCGACTCTATAAAAGAGGTCGCTTTTCCCCTCAGCACGAAAAAGGTGTGCATGCATTTCATCAATTACTGGCCGATGATTTGACACCAACGATATAAGCAATCCAAGCAGGGTCACTGTCTCCCGCATCAGTCTTTATAAACTTTCCTGTGCCTTCTCCTGATTTATCGTCGGATTCTTCCCAATACACGTCCGCGCGATCAAAACCAGCTTCTAACATAAGCTCGCGTACTTCAGGGATCGTCCAAAGTCGCCATTCATAGGTAAATGCACGATAAATCTTACTTCCATCGGGAAACTTGAAGTGAATGTGGAAAAGAGCGTCATGAGTAATTGGATTAAACTTCGCTTGGTCCCAAACATACGTGAAGTCATCATGTTCAGTTTCTTCTCGGCGGTCATCTTCGATTGATTCATATCCTCCAAAAAGATCGCAGACGAGAATGCCATCTTCAGCGAGATTCTCGTAAACTCCCCGATAATATTCTCGGAGTGAAGACCTCTCCTTAAAGATGCAATAAGAGAAGTTTTCGGCCGCGATAACATCTGCCTTTGGTGTCTTTACGGTACGCACATCGCCGTTTATCAAATGAACGCGACTTTGCTGTTCTTCAGTGAGTTCATCGACATTGTGGATCGTACCCCAGTCTAAAGTAGATTGATCTAAATCAACGCCATAGGCGACAGAGTCCTTCGTTTTCCGTACCCACTCAGCGCAAACGGCTGCCGTGCCACAGAAGTCTTCGCGCAAAATCGTCGGTTTACGATCAAACGTTTGTTTGTATGCTCGACGGAGAAAATGGACATCGGGCACTGGCGCTTGGACCGACTTTTGGTAGAGCACATGCTTATCGGCGTTTCGGCTCATCCGTGTTTTCTTCGGCTTTCTGTTTTTGCTTCCCATGCTTGCGGAGCGGGACCATAGATGGTCATTCACTAACGTGCAACACGTTTTCTGATTGCTTTGATGAGTTTAGGAAGGCTCGACGCCTGGGCCGACCGAATAATAAAATCAGGAACCGAAATATCTGGCTTCGTCTCGACCCAGTAGATAGCAAGCGTTTTGTTGCTTTTGTCTCCATGAGGAAGGAGACTCCAGTATCCGGTATTTTTCTTAAAGGTTCCCTCCCGCAGATACCATTTACGGAGAAACCGTCCATCATCGAAATAACGTGAGTAGGCGTCCGTAAGAGCCCAAAGGTTGCTCAATGGAAAAGGAGCATCGATCTCAACGTAACAAAGTCTATGATTCCCTGACTGACTGCGTTTCTCGCTTTTAATTGTTCGAGGCACAAACTTAGAAAAATGCTCGCATTCATGTACCGCGGGCGCAACTTTAGAGACAGGTGCATCAATCAAAGCCACCATTCTTGCCGTGACACCCTCGCCGTCTTTCGGTGTTCCACGGTCGACCAGAATATCCCCTTGTTCGATCCGTTTGAGTTCATCCGGCGAAAATGCACTCGTAGAGCTTATGACGGGCAATGACGCAATCATAGCGAGGAGCAGTACACCAGCTGACACCGCTCTGTCTTATCGTGTTGCAGTCACGAAAATCAATCCGTATACCGAACTGAATTTTACTGACTGAGTAAAACGTCTATCGCCGTCTTAAATTCGGTGTTGTCGAATTGTTTTTTAAAGACAATCTGGCCGTCTTTATCCAGTACCCATTGCGTGTGTTGCTTATTCATATCTGCCCCGCTCAGCCGACCCTGGGGGTCGTAAAGGACCGGCATTGTGAGATTATACCGATCGCGAGCGTTGATGCAGTCTTGCCGAGAAGGGACTCCCCTTTGTTCTGCGAGAACGATAAAGTACGCCTCGAAGTCTTCCGTCTTATACTCCTGATAGATTTTTTCCGCCTGACCGGCGAATTGAACACAGCTGTTTCACCAGCCCGCATACACAAAAAACCACGCTGCTCGATGCCCACAAAGCCCATGAATTTGGTACGTATTTCCGTCACAATCCTCAAGGATAACATTCCGGACTGACTGACCTTTTTTGACCCCAAAAGGCGGGGCAGGCGGGCAGGTATAATCTACCATGGCGTCCATGGTCATACGCCCAGCGTCCACAGACACTTGATCCCCGGAATTCATATCGGAGTCTCCCCCTCCACAGGCAAAAGCAGCTATGGAAGTTATGAGCCCAATAAGTAGGCTTGACGAACTTTCACGCATTTGCACCCCTCGTTTATACCTCACTTTTGCCGGAAGTTCGAGATGAGAAGGAGCTTAGTTCATTGACTCATGTATGAGGTGAGAAGCACGATCAGCCAGTGCCATAATCGATAACATAGGGTTCACGGCCGGACTCATCGGGATCACCCCGGAGTCAGTAATATAGAGATTGTCGAGATGGTGACATCGACCAGAGTGGTCGACTACACTTTTTGTTGAGTCATTACCCATCCGGGTGGTTCCAAAAGCGTGATTACATGTTGTTGTTGTCTGGTTAATCTCAAATTTGTGATTCACTAAGACGTGCATTTCGTCCTTCGTAATCTCTGGTGGCATCCCATGAATGCCGGGAATAATACTCTCGGCCCCTGAAGCCCACATGATCTCGGCAATACTGATCAAGGCTTTATGAATGTCTTTTTGGTCTTCTGGGTGCAACTCATATCGTAAATCAGGATCCCAGCTTTTTCCTCTTAGTCTTAGACTACCCTTAGAGCGCGTTGCTGCGACGATCCCATCAAAGGGGGCCATATGCTTGAGACGCTCCAGTTGTTTTTTATACTGATGACCAAAGCCAGGAAACCGAGTCACAAGTAGCGATGCTGGAGCCCAGAGAACTTCAAGTTTATATCCTTGCTTTAGATATTCGAGAGAGTGATACCCTTGTGTAGCACCGACCCAAGGATTGATTTCGTGAGGCCAAATTCCCATAAGTGCTCCACCAGGGTGAAATTGCAAATTCTGTCCAACATGACCGCTAGGCCCTGAAGCACCTTTACTCCGCATTAGTATTTGCGGAGTCGCCATACAGCCTGCAGCAAGAATAATTGCCTTTCGTGCCTTTAGTCGAACAGCATACCCAACCTTACCCGTAAACGGCTCGACGACATGACCAAAGATCTCGGTAGCCCGTCGGTTTTTGATGACGACTTCTTCTGCCCGAACACTTGTGTACACACGTGCACCATGACGAATCGCTGCAGGCACATAAGAAACATCCGTTGACTGTTTCGCACCGGCCCGACATCCAGAAAAACATTCCCCTGAAGCTTTGCATTTCTTTACATTCCGCGGGCATGGCTCGCTACTTATTCCTAAAGCATCACAACCTTGCTTAAATAGTAAATTCCGTTCGTGCAAAGCATCATTATTGGTTTTTTCAATACCCAAAAAATCCTCAACTCTCTGAAAGTTTCTTGAGAGTTTAGTCATGTCGAGCGAAATGCCGGAAGTTTCGGACCATTTTTCAAAGACCCAATCGGGCGGTCTGACAGCTATCGCTGAGTTTACCACCGATCCACCACCGAGAGCGATCGCTTGCATCGTTGGAAACATCGATTTTCCTCGCGCCGCGCGCATTCCCGCTTCGCGGTAAAGACGACACATGCTCGCACCTGCGTCTGGAGTAAAATCATTTGGTCGAAAGGGAGGACCTTCTTCTACAAGAATAACGTCATGTCCAAGCTCAGACAATTCTTTTGCAACAACTGCACCACCCGGACCAGAGCCAACTACAATCATGTCTGCAGTATCAGAAAGCTCGCCTTGATAATCCTTAAATTCAAGTACGTTCGGCTGTGATACAGACAAACTCATAATTTTTTTTCCGACATTAACGCAGTTTCTACGCTTTGCGAGCTAAAGTATCCAATGGTGACTAAAGAGCGTAGTGAAAGGAAAGCAAGGCGTCGGAAATAAATAGAACTCTCTTCCCACGATCTGAAATAACGAATTCTCGCCTCATGACTTAATCTTGTTGTTCTAGCTTTTAGAGGACCAAATATGAGAGGTCCGTGCTCTATCAAAAAAAACAAAAGTCGAATTAGTATTTTTTGCTGCTTGGGTAGTTGCGAAAACATTTGGTCCAAATATTGAACAACCCCTGCTTCGGCAGCCGAGGGCAATGAACCACCCTCAGGAAAAAAAGCTTCGGCGCTTTTAGCGAGAATATGCTGCTCTCTTGCAACAAGATTTTTACACTCGACACGTGCTTCTGGATAACCAAGGACGAATTGCCATAAAAGCCATACAAAAAAAATTATAGCAATTCCAATCCACATACTATTCACTCTGCCCTGTTTGAAAGCCGTTCGGATTTCGAGTGATTGAAAAGCGCGCAAGCAAATCTTGATCCACGGCTTCTAGATGCGCTGCCATGTAAGTGACGGCATTTTTTTCGTCGCCAGCAGAAATACAATCTAAGACACGAGACATTTTTTGATAATACGCTTCGGGGACAACCGCGACGGGAAATTGCAACATCAGCTGTTCAAGAGAAGTACTCAAAATATTGCAAAGCCAAACCGCTGGCCAAACTTGAGAAGCGACACAAAGTGAACGATGAAAATCAAAATCATTTTTGGCGTGGGCTTGTGGATCGTTTTCCAAGGTGCGACTTAATTCAAGCAACCGAGTGGGTTCTTGAAGCCTGCTGATTTCTGCGAGATTTGCCGCGAGTCGTGCTCCTTCACAAGCGAGATATGTACGAGTTCTGAGTAGTAAAGGAACGAGTGAATCAAAAGAGACATTCGCCTGGCCAGAGAGCAGCCATGGCACAAGGAGATCGAATGTTTGACCCTCTGTTCGATAATCGAGGACGACCGCACCCGAACCTTGACGACTTTTTGTAACGCCTACGCTATCGAGATATCGAAGTGCTTCGCGAACCGTGCTCCGACCACAGTTATACATAGAGGCCAGTTCGGTTTCGGTCGGCAGCTTCAAGCCTGCTGGAAACTCTCTCGATACTATTTTGAAAAGAAGGTCTTGCCCTACTCGTTGTGCGCCAGTGCCAGTCATCCTCGACTAATTTGTCAGACAAATTAGTCTGACGCAACAGGAAACTATAAAGTGCAGTATTTACAGGAGCTTATATGTTTCTTACCAGCATTGCTTCGGCAAAGAGAAGAACGGATTCTCGAAATAGCGTCGAGTCGTCAGCGGAAACTTCGAGCTTTTGACTCCATGTCGGACCACGCGAAAATACAGATTTGAAACTTCCAAGACGAAGCAATCCTTCATCTATTCGCCCCATAAGCAACAATCCTGGTAACCGGTTGATCCGAGTTCGCCCCATGGTTTTGGAAAGATACTCATAGGTATTCTTCGTGTCCACGTAACGATCTTCACGAGCATCCGCGATATAAATTACACCATCTAATCCCGTGAAAAGAGCTTTGCCGCGAACATCAGCGGTTTCGTGCCCATGCCACTCGTAGGCTTCTATAACCACGGTCCTTTGACCGTCAGGCCGCTCTAGCCGAAGAGCAGCCATTTGCGTGAGACCGGTATTTTCAGCACCGTATTCAACCAGCTCCTGCGAAGAAGCGAGTTGAAGCAGCCTTGCAGTTTTTCCCACCGCAGGTGGGCCTGCGACGACGACCTTTAGAACAAGTTGGTTACGAGCTAGATCGACGAAAGCCATCCGACAGAAATATTAGCCTCGGAAGAGGACGTAGCGAAAGGTCGCGATCACAAAAATGAGTCCGTATAGAGATTGGCAGATCTTTCCAAAGCGAATCGCTTTATTCATCAGGGCGTTGCATTCGGATTCGGTCGCACCCGCGGCACGCTCTCTAATGGTTTTTCGAGAACGAAACGACTTCAAATTAGCGAAAACGAAAAGAGCGAAAACAAGAGTCAGCTTGATGTGAAGCCAAGGACCAGGACCAGCGAGGGGATCTTCTGGCGACAGTGTCAGTACAAGTGGATTGTGTATAACCAAAAGAACTCCACCAAGAAGGGCAATGAATAATCCAGGAAGTTCGACTTTGGTGATAATATCAGCCGCTATGGATTGAGTCGCAAGCTTATGCTCAGACTCTAAAGTTCGCGCTTTTTTATGGGACTTCAGAGCAGCGATGCTACCGCCGATCGCCATAGAAAACCCAAAGTAATGAAGCAGGTGTCCGACTGCTTCAAAAGTATAACCCGCCATGGTTGTGAGCTAGCACCATGGAAGGTTCGGCGTCTACTTCACACAATAGGACGTTTACCCTAAATTATTTTACGCAGTGTCCAGATCACATCCAAAGAGCTGCACGAAAGACATGCGCAAAACCACGACGATAAGATGTAATACAAATGGCTAATCGCTAGACAATTGAAGTTATTTCAAGCAGATAAGTCTACATGAGCACACAACCTAGCCGTGAACTCGAACGATTTGATAATCCGAAACCAGAACGCGATTTTGAGGTGGAGTTTGAATGCCCCGAATTCACCTGCGTTTGCCCGAAAACAGGCCAACCCGATTTCGCCACGATTCGAATTCGATACACGCCTGACAAATACTGCGTAGAGCTCAAATCACTAAAACTCTACCTATGGTCCTTTCGAGATGTAGGCCATTTCCATGAGGCTGTCACCAACATGATTCTAGATGATCTCGTGGCAACAATTTCGCCGCGAAAGATGTTGGTAGAAGGCGACTTTTATGTCCGTGGCGGTATCCGTACAGTTGTCCGCGCAAGCCACGAAAAATAGAAGTATTGTTCAACGAACGGGAGTCTTTACCCGGAGAACATCCGCACTCCTGGTAGCATCAAAGGTCTTGATCAGGTACTACTGAGAGTGTGGTGCGCTCCCACCAAAGCATTGGTACTCTGTTCCTATTTGGAATAGTTACCCTTTCGTCAGAAGCAAAAGCACAAGATTTCATTCTTGGATACCAACTCGGGGTTGTTCAAGGCGCAGGCGCTGGACAGAGTAACGATCCATTCCAGTTCGACTTTGATGACCAAATCGAAAACACGCTCGATCAACCGCTTGTAAGTCGATTCACAGGTGTCAATCTCTCGACACAGCTCACGGGAAACCTCACACTAGATATTCCTGGACGATGGATAGAACAATCCTTCTTAGCAGGAGCGTCGCTTGATCAGCAGCTTCCATACAGTACACCAGAGCAGCTCAGAGCAGAACTTCAGCAAGCGCAAACAAGCTTAGTCGCAAACGGAAATTATTTGCTTCGGCATGTTCGACCTACTCATGGCATCGCTCTAAACTTAGGTTATGCCTTTGTACAAAATGGCCGCTTGAGTAATGCGGGCGGCGGTGCAAGCTCAAGTCTACTCACAGAGACTCTACCCGGCGCAAGTGCTGCCGGAGGTATCCTTACCGTTACAGATGACACTCATACGGCGAATGTCGAGCTACAGCTCGAACTTACACAGCAAAACTGGGACCTTTCAATTGTACCAGGCTACGTCTTCACTGATAATGGTGTGTTTAATCTCCTAGATAATGGTGTTCCTGGAGGAACCGCTGAAGATTTTAATCTAGCCGGAGCAACATGTGGAGGTGTTCCTAACTTAGCGACTACCGGCACAACGACACCTGGGTGTTTTGTTCTCGCGACAGTGCACGACTTCTCACTAAGATTAGAGAATAGAATTCGGCTTTCACGAAGACATAACCTCAACACGGATGCTCAAATGCAATGGTTCATTCCCCGAATTCCAGAAGAAGACCAAGCGCAGCCTATTCAAGAAACTCTAATCACCGAAGGAAACATTAGTTATTTATATAATCGAGCAAGGGCTCAAAATTTTGGGATTGGACTTAATGCTACGTATGGTTTGCGAAGCCCAGAAAATCCATTTCTTCTTCTCCGACCAGAACTCCTCGACTCCCCTGAAAGTCTATCCGATTTTGATGAATCTATGCGTCCTGACATATTTATATACGGTGTGAGTTTTCTGTATAACGATCGATATCGTCAGCTAGAACTCGACTTAAATCTAGAGCTTGGCTTTGCTCAAGCAAACTTGCTTCAACCACCCGTCGGAGCTCTACCAGCACCCGAATGTCCATTCCTCGCAGGATGCCAGCAAGATCAACTGATTTTCTTTAGCGCTGACGATTTCGCCCCAATCCGCGCGGCAATTGAGCCGCAATTTAGGCTGACCTTGACGAGAGAATTTGAGCCGTTCAATTTAGAGCTTGTTGCACTCAGAGAGGTGGGCTTAGGAGCCCTCGGCGCGTCGGCTTTGATAACGACTGGCGCGGGCATGAACCTTCGTCATACTCTTCGAGTGAAAAATGACGAAGCAATCATTACAACGCTAGGTACAAATATAGCAGAGCTAGATCCTGTAGGCGAAGAGCTGTTTCTTGGATTTGATGACGTCGACCAACTCGCAGCGCAACTGCGAAATAGAATTATTGCTTTCAATGTAAATATTGAAATTCCACTCTTTGAAGTAGGCGATACGTTATTCGACGCCACGTTCACGTACAACTACGTGTACGTCGACCAGGATCCCACTGGAGAACTGCGCGCTTTGCAAAATCAAGATGCTGGATTGGATAATCAAGTGGCGAGAGTAGGAAACATTGGACCACCTATTCCTCTTTCTCCCACCGAAACACACCTCGCTGTCCTCGCCATTCGCGGAGTTTGGGGTCGAGGAAGCTTACAAACAACGCGAGGAGGATCAGGAGGCCCTCCACGAGATCGATTCAGTCAAGACCCTCGTACTGGTGGACCTCTGGGCTCATCTCGCCTCCTAAACAGCGACCAGCCCCTGCTTGATGGTACCGCTGGCCGGGCACCAGGAATGCCACGGGAAGCGACAAGCGCACACCAACGACACCAACAACAAAAGCGACGACTTGAAGAATCAAAGAAAAGAATGAATCGAGGACGACTACTCAATCAAAACAAGAATGCACAGCAAGAACGAGAAGAAGCGGCGAAAGAAGAAGATCAAAAACGCAAAGAATCAGAAGAAAAGCGCACGCGAGATTTTGGAGATTGGCCGATAGAGCCATCATCGCCTGACGATACATAAGCCTCGGGCCTGAAGAGAGCGATAACCATTACCAATGAGTAAATCTGAACACAAATTAAACGAGTACACGCTTGTGAGAAGACTAGGTGCCGGAGGCATGGCCGAAGTATTTCTCGCAAAAAAAAGTGGTGTTGCTGGCTTTGCTCGCTATGTCGCCGTAAAAACCATTCTTGCTGACAACACTCCCATGGATTCGGTTCAATTATTTTTAGATGAAGCGAGAGTAGCGAGCCACTTAAGACATTCTGGAATTGTTCAAACTTTAGATCTAGGGATTGAAAACGAAACACTCTTCATTGCAATGGAGTATATTGATGGCCCTACTCTCTCGCGTTTGATTTATGACCTTAAGAAAATGGGAGGTCTATTGCCCTGGCCTATTGTTGCTTATATTGGGGCAAAAGTAGCAAACGCTTTGGATTACGCTCATCGGCGAGCCACTGACACTCAGGGACAATTACTTTCACTCGTTCACCGAGACATCTCTCCGCAAAACATTCTGATTACAAGAGGCGGCCTCATAAAGCTGAGTGACTTTGGTGTCGCCCGTGCGTCGATTCAGATGCACAAGACAAAGACAGGTCAAGTCCGCGGCAAAGCCGCATATATGGCTCCAGAACAAGTGCGAGCACATTCACTCGATGGACGAACGGACATGTTTGCTCTTGCTCTTGTTCTTTATGAAGCGCTTACCGGCTCTCGTCCGTTCCACCGAAAGACAGATATAGCTTCAATGCGGGCAGTCCTAGGAGATAAAACAACGTCAATACGGGAACTCAATCCGACTGTACCGAAAGATCTAGAAAAAATACTCGCTCAGTGCCTTCAAAAATCCCCAGAACGTCGCTTTCCGAACTGTAAAGAACTAGAAGAAGCTTTGGTAGATTGCTATCAGTCCATTCGAGAGCCAGATATAATTTCAAAAATTTCAGAAATAATGTCGGACGTATTTGGAGAAGCAGCTGAAGGGCATATTGAGGGAGAAGAACCATCTGAGTCTTGGCACCCCACGGTAAAAGTAACTGCCCTTGGAACAGTAGAACAACCTATTCCTCAAAAGCTAATGGAAGGTGAAATTTCGGGGGAAATTGTGAAATTACTCGGGGGAGGCGAATCTATTACGAATCCGAACTCGACTGATAAACAACTCGCTGTAACACGCTTCCATTCAAGTACGGGTAATAACACTGAATCACTTGTTTCCTTTACTGCGCGACCATTAGGCAGTACTCCGCACCTCTCGGCCAAAACCTCTAACAACAAGGCCTCACTCGAATCAATGATCTTATCCTCATCGACAAATCTGTCTGATTTACAGATAAGGAAATCAAACAAGAAATGGATGTTACTCGCGGTTCTTGGCATGTCACTCGCTTTGTTGACTTTCGCGGCTTTTTTTCTAATCCCAGATAACCGTATACAATCAAAGCAATCATCCGAAGTTCCCGACTTTTCTCTTAGGGCTGTGCCCGGCCCGGCCAATCCAATGTCTCCAGATAAAGAGATAAAGATAGCCCCTGCGACCACAGCGTCAAAAGGCGAGAACAATAAGAAAAACGCCGTTTCGCAGGAAAAGAAAAAGTCTACGAGAAAAACGAGCAGAGACAAATCAAAATCAACGCAAAAACCCAAACCGATCATTAATAAGAGGAAAGGCTTTACCATGGAGAATGTTGATACATGGTTAGAAGCAGCCAAAAGAAAACAACAGACAAAGAATGTGCGTCAACTCGAAACAATTTTACTAAAAATGATGGAAGGGGAGCCATTGTCTCAAAAAGATCGAGTTTTTCTTACAAGCCTAAAGCACAGTGCTAAAGTAGACTAAGGACAATTAGAAAGATTGGGCGAACTGCACAAAGCGATATCCCGTTCTGAGTTCCACCATATTCCTCCAGCGACCCCTGTAACAATGACCGTTCCAACAGATATCCAGACCCACCACGGAATACTATCTTTTTCTTGTTTCGTCAGCTGTACGTCGAGCTTTAATATCTCACCCTGTCGGACCAATACTGACTCTGTGTAAGGTCGATACCCATTGAGTTCAAAGCGCAGTTGACGCGACCCTGGTTTTATTCTGTCCAATTTTTTAAACGGCGATATACCGACAAGCTGGTTATCAAGAAAGACTTGAACTTGCTGTTGAGTAATATTGAGGCTGATACTTCCGTAAGGTCGCCACATTTTTTTGGGCACAATATCAGGGAGTCGTTTCTTAATCTCTTCGTGAATATCAGAATTTAATGGAACTTTATGAACGGCCTGACCGATAGTAGTTCGCTCCTTTAAGTCGACGTAACGCAATCCCAAAACAATAGAATCAGAAATTTTTGAACTCGAAACGACCAACAAATATCGCGCATCTAGATTTTGAACTAAGCGCGCTAAGCAAACCGGGTCTCCTCTACAGCTGCTAAACATTTCAGCAACGTTGCGATCAAAAACAACGAACGTCTCTTCATCTGATACCACTTGGATATCGAGATTATTCTCCATTGTTTGTTTGAGCTTATCGGTAATGTTCTGACGGCCAGGCAAGACATTTTGCTTATCAAGTACGAGAATCAACAAACGGTCTCGATTCAATGGGTTCTTTTTTTTTGACTGGGCGTACGACTCCACTGACGAGAAAAGAAAAACAACTAAAAAAATATGCGTGATCCTTGTAACCAGAAGAGAGCTGGGCTGGGCAAAGGGACGCATTGCTTCATATTCGGCCAGTTTCCCGTGATAAATGCAACCTCTGTGGGCTGACTATGCTAGAGTTTCCGTGTGTATCGTTCGCGAAAGTCCGTTACTACTGTGTCTTTTGTCCTAGGAATCCTCACAACTTTTTCATGCGCTGAACAATATTTGCTGCAGGAGCCACCGAGCGAGAATGCTATTCGAATAATCGTCATCCAGAATGAACTCGAAACCTATGCGACAGCATTATCTAGTGATGAGCCTCTAGAGTACGACCTCAGAAAAGCTTTTCAAGCCGAGTTGAATACGAGAGCATGGCTTTTTCATTACGATAAAGCAGATCTCGTCAGAAACTATCCTCTTCTCACAAGATATAATGAGAAAGATCTGGCGTTCTTGCTAGATCCCATCGTTTCAAACAATGCTGGGTTCCCTGCTCCTCCCACAAATGCAGTATGGAATACGGAACAGATCGCAAAAAAATCCTCCAGCAGTGCGCTTTCTTATGAAGAAACAAGCTGGCAAACCTGGTCTAATGAACAAGCTTTGCTTGGCACGCGAACTTTGCGATTTCAATTCAGCGATACAATTGGATGCCCGCTTCCCGAAATTCAGATGAGATTATTCTCACTCGATGACCCCACAAACGCTTGCTCAGTCCAACGAGATCGCTCTTGTAACTGGACTTTTCTCGACTGTGTTGACGAACAGCTCGTAAAGATTTGCAAGAATCTTTCCACGCGAGACTCTGTCTTTCAAAATGCTGCAGGTGATTTGATGTTTGATCGTTTCTCATGTGTTGCACAAAAAGAAGTAGATACGTTGTCAGGGACAATCGAACGATGGAACTGTAGTGCAAATATCTGTGGAGATTCAGATAAACAGCTCGGAGTACAGAATAACCTACAAGTCACAGCAGAGAAAATTGACTGGAAAGCCGTGACTGTAACAGGAGGAACGGATTCTCTTGTCGAAAATACCAAAATGTTTAGTCACAACAATACTCTTTACGAAGCAATGATAAAAAATAAAGAAGTACTGATGAACATTTACCAATGGGTCATATCGCTTAACGGTACTCAAGAAATACTTGATAAAAAAGAAGTCGTCTTAGGTACCGATACAAGCTTTGACTTTGCTCAGGACGGAGGATTGAAAAACCTGGTCGGTACTCGCTTCAATAGAAATTTCGCACTCGAGTTCTCTGAGGCTACGTATCTGATCGCAAATCGCGCGAACATGCCAAGCAACCCTTCTGAAATTGACTTAGAAGTTACTACGAAAATTGTACACGGGTCACAGTTTGGTGAAACGACATTACTTAACAAACCGACGATAACACCATCCTTTTGGCAACAAGATCGATTTTTTGCACTTACCCAAAGCGGCATCGGACTACTCTCTACAGATGGAGCACTAACAAATATCACGCCAAATACAGCAGAGATAATATTCGATGAAACCGAAAAGAAGGTATTCGTAGGGTTCATTGAAGATCAGGAACATGTGTTCGTGTGCGAAGTAAAAGAGGCAGGAGCTCAGACTTGCGCAAATAAGATATTTATATTCAAGAGCAATGGTGAATTTAGAGGAAGCATTACGGTTCCCCATGAAATACTTTTTATCTCAAGTAACGGAGAAGCAACCCTGTTAAAGGACAGTTCCGTTTTACAAGTCGTTCAACTCTCTTCGAATAGCTTTCGGATACTTCGAAATGAAATAATCATTCCCGGCCTTGGGGCTTCGCTTTGGAATACAAGTACAGAATTAGACTTCCTAATTAATTCAGATTTTGGTGACCACACGGCAAAAAAAGGAAAAGCGTCCCACGGGATTAGTATGACCGGCTTTGGAGGAATTATCGATCTGTCCAGTGGCTTGTCTACCGGAGTTTCCGTCTTTCCCAACGGTGAAAAAGTCAAAATTCGTGGAATGATACGAAATACCCTTGATTCGAAGCATTATATTCTCTTCGAGTCACAGAGTGAACCTGTGAAGTTTCAATGGATCTCGCTACCAATACCAAACTAGTTTTCACTCTATAAAATGAGTGCCTTTCGTTTCTAATTGAAGATGTACTTTTTCTAGGCCTGTCTCGCGAGCAATGATGTCAAAGCTTTCAGCATTCTTCGAAAAAACCAATGCCACATCTCCTCCCCCGGCACCGCTAGGTTTGCTCACTCCGCCATTTCGTTCAACACATTCAGATAAACGTTCCATTTGAGTGGTGTAAATGGGAACGTTAGCCGCTTTACCCAGAGCGCGCATAAGGTTTCCGTATTCTCGTACGCTTTGCATGAAGTCGCCAGATTGACGGCTTTTATACGCTTCAATCCCCGCACTCGATACTAATGCCATATCGTTGGTCAATGAGGACCACTGCTCACTAAGTTGGCATTGTGTAACCATAGAGGTGGTAGATGCACTTTTTTCTAGATAAAAAACTGCGAGATAAAGATCATCGAAAAACGACGATAATTGTTCGATTGTTGAGGGCTGAACAGAAGTTGCAATCACGCCGCCATGAAAAACGGAAGCCAAGTCGACTCCACTTCCTATACCGTTGGATGCTTTTCGATGACCATCTAAAGCGCATTCTAGCGCAATGGGATCAAGCTGTTGGCGTAAAAATACCGACGCACCAACAGCAACAGCGGCAGAAGAGCCGATTCCTAATTTTTGCCCGTCTGCGCGGTAAAAATTCCGAGTGTCGGCAACAATATGCTTCTTGTATTTTGAGCTGTCGCACTTATCTGCAACCGAGCTAAGAACTAAACTAGGTTTTCTTGGACGAGAGCTCCATTGAATCGTCGCGTATCGATTGACGGAACTGACCATGGCTTTTGAGCCGGTAAGCACTGCATACTCACCGAGAAGCATTAGTTTTCCGGGTACGCAAACTTTTCGATGCGGTGGAAGAATCATCAGTGAACTTACATTAGATGGGCGGCGTTACCCATTTCAGACCGAATAACCTGCGTGACGCCAGAAATCTGACCAAGAGCCTTCGCCACTTCGTCTACGAAAGATGGACGCGTAAACGCCACAACGTGCGGGCCAGCGTCAATCGTAAAAAAGACCTCTATGCCTTGATTGACTCGGAGATTTCGGACCGTAGAAATCGCCTCAAGAGTGGTACCAGAGAAATAGATAATTCCAGGTCGTGACGCCATTGCGTTGGCATGCATTGCAAGACAGTTCCCCTCAACACACTGGGCAAGAGTCGTAAAATCATCATTTTGTAATGCAGTTCGAACAGTCACAAGATCGCGACTCACAAGTTCAATCCATGGTTTGTGGTAAGGACTCGATTCGTTCGTGCGTTTCATACCTTCGGTTGAGCCGATATCTTTTGGTCCAGCCTTAGCAACAGCGATCACCGCACACAATGGGAGCTTGATTTCCGTAAGAGGTTCAGCATAGGCGTCAAGGCCGTCAGACTGTACGCCGGCATTCATCGAGGCGTATTGACCAAAAATAGAGCGTGCAGCACTTCCGGACCCTCTACGGGCCAAAATTGATAAATCTCGCTTCGAATGATTGTGACCGTAAACCACCGAAGCGGCCACCGTAAGAGCTGCAAAACCAGAGGCACTCGACGCCAAGCCAGCAGCCGTTGGGAAACTATTGCTCGAGCGTACAATCGCACGAGGTTCTTTGATGCTTCGAAATAAATCTAAGTGTGCAGTAACTCGCGACAGCGCTTTTCCGGACACCTCATGCTCATCGAGATATAGCGAATCATTGGAGGCATCACAGAGCTCTATCTGGGTGGTGGTCCGCAACGCATCGAGCGTTACTGAGAGACTTCCAGCTTGTGGAACATTCAAACCCGAGGAATCTCGCTTACCCCAGTATTTTACCAATGCAATATTTGCACATGCTCTTGCTGTAACCGTCACAACTAGTCGCCAGTTACATCACCGACGCCCATATCGGTCAAATCAAATCCACCGACGGCGATGGCTTTTGACTTAGACATCCAAGGTGCAAATCGGTATCCAATAGTAATCGCCGGCCAAAGATCGTTTTCGATAGTCGCACCTTGAAGATTCTGAGGGCCGTAATCGGCTTGCAAAATAAGTTCGCCTTCACCTGCTTGGTACGACATGCCCAAGTAACCGGTCCACAACGTTTGTGTCGGCTGGATCGCTTGGTCGACGTAATCACCGAAAGCAAAACCAAGACCACCGCCGCCGCCAAAATACATCCCGCCTTTACCAAAACGGAGAGCAAATCCTGCGCGGCCGAGAACTGGTAAAATAAGCGTTGCATCTGAAAGGGAAGCGCTCACCGCAGCATTTTCGGTAAAGTTAAGTTCGCTGGAAAAAACGCCGGTTTGGGCCGCAAGATCCATCGACAAAATTCCTGTGAGATGAAGTCTGACCCCGAGCTCGAGATCGGTACGAAACTCGGGTTTAAAGTCATGAGTCAGCTGAGTTCCCAAACGTACACTCGTGAACATCCCTGTTGGTTTATCTTCTGGCGCTTCGGCGACATAAGCACCAATAGGAACGTCAAAGTCTTGCACTAAATTCGATTGAGTTTCCTGAATACGAAGTGAGTCTCGTCGGTAACTCTGTCCTGCCATTCGTTGATAAACATAGGCATAATAACCGTTACCTTGCTCTATCATTTCTGAAGCACCTTCCGGTATCTTGCAATCGCAAGGCTGAAGCAGACCACGCTGTTCACCGCTCGGTGTCCGTTTGAGCTTCTCAAGATCCTTGATCTTATCTTTTCTCATATAAAGTAAAAATTTTAGTCCGGTAATGGGCTGGTCACCTTCACCAACAATTCGCATTTGTACGGGAGTTCGAGATAACTCTGCTGCAACCTCTGGGATAAGTTTGAGAAGTTGAACCTGCGGCTGTGCTACGTTCACACTAAAAAAACCGCCACCAAAAACGGTCTCACCATCGGCAAACATCAAGCGATAAGGAACTTTATAACGTCCAGCTTTCCAAAGTGGTATTGAATTCGTAGCCTCTTCAGAGTCTAGTTCACCAATGGTAACGACCATATTTTCTGGAGCAGGTTGTGTTAGTACCGACGGACCAGGCATTCGCAAAATAGATTTTTCAATAGGAACTTCAACTCCATTCATCACGGTTGGATGGGCTAAGGAGATAAGTTTCACCATTTCCGATGGAAAACTGAAGACGCCATCGACGCTTTGAGTAATGAGTCTCAACAAATAAGCACCGGGAGGCATTTGAGATAAAGTGGCGGATTTTGCAGACAAAGCTAATGTCTGAATAGGTCGTTCAAAGTTAGGGTCACTTGGTAACGTAAACTCAATTAAAGTCGTGCTTGTTCTAGAAGGAGGTCGCCAATTGATAGCTGTTTCAGTGGCCCCGTGAACTAAAATAGGACTTTTGCTGATCCACAACGGGGTTCTCGGTAACTGATTATCTTTAATTGGGCCACCGCGGCCGATCACTCTAACCCCTTCTCCGGCAGAGAGCTGCACTGTTCGGCCTCTCGCAATGACGCGTGCTGTTCCATCATAAACCGAAAGGGTCGAAATTTTCCGTTGAGCATTATAACTGATGCGCGCATGGGATGCTGATAGATCGACCATCATATTTGGAGTATCAACCCGCATTGTTGATGCCGCAGAACTGAGTTTCCGAACAACAGTCGTTCCGTCTTCAACATAGACATCGGCGGTTCGGCGACTGGGCCGACCTCTGCGGTCTTGCGTATCATGAGCAATAACCTGAGAGTTCGAGGACACGAAAACTTTTGTCTGCTTAAGAAATGTGATTTCCACGCCAGAAATCTCGTCAGTTTTTAATTCGAGATTTCGAAGGACGGACGCACCTACATCAGGTGAAGAATAGTCTGCTTGCCCCGCTGGTTTTGATTGTGAATTGTTCAATACCCAAGTCACAGATCCGACCGGTTTTTGCTCCGTTAGCCAAAGCTCCACTCTTTGATTTTTTGCTCCTTCCTCCGGCAATTCGCTGGAAGCAATGGGCTCTGTCGAACGCACACCGGTTTCGAGCAACATCTCGCGATCGATCTTTTTGCGTTCCAAATATCTGCGCACTGCGCGAGCCCGCTTCAGAGATAATGTGCGATTCCGCGACTCAGAGCCTTTGTTGTCACTGTGGCCAACAACCAATAAATTTTGCGTAGACGAAGCTTGACGGATTTGATCCAGCAAACCGTCAAGTTTAGTTTGCATATCTTTACTCAAACGGGACGAATTCTTCGAAAAACTTATCGTTCCTTCGGGCATTAGGGTACCGCGCTTCTCTCGAGCAGCGCTCGCGTCTTCCGAGAGTTGCGCAGACAAAGCGAATGTAAGTAGGATGCTTGCGGAAATTGACATAATCATCTTGCTCCAACAATGCTGAATTACTAGAATTTAAGCTCCAACACAACGAACGGACGCGTCAAAATCTATTGGTTCGCCCATCAGAGATGCAATTGTGGATAAGAAATCGAAATCTGGAGTCGCCAAAAGGAACTACAGACTTTTTTGGGCTTCCCCAGGGAAAACATGGAATTTTACGTTAACTCTTTAGAGCGCTTGAAATTAGTCAGTATTTCTTGAATCGAGTTGCTCTTGTAAAACCGCCAATTTGCGTCGGTGAATCTGAGATCTCACCCGTATGACCGCTGCCAACAAAGCACCAACAAGAAGGGCAATAAAAACACCGATTGAAACTAAATTTTCTAAAGCTACGATGAGTATTTTTCTTTTTGTAAGCTCTGTCGGTGGCGATCCTAGACTTTCAATGTGCCTAATGTACTGCCTGGCCCTTGAAAAATTCCCCTGAGAAATTTCGGTATCGAGAAACGACATGAGAACCTTCGTCTTGATACCTCGTAATCGTTGACTTTTACCAAGTTGAGAAGGGAGCCCTCTCAACTCTTCGTATGCACGTCTTGGTTGACCAAGAGCAATATAACCCTCGGCTAAAGCGAAGCTTGTTTTTTCAAGCAAAGCTATTCCGCGATTTGATCCTTCGAGCAGGATTACTTTTGAAAGGGCTTGTTTCGCCTGATCAAAATCGCCTGACTCGTACAAAATTTGAGCATATTTTATATATACATCGATGATTCGCTCTGACTTTCGACGAACTAATTCAGGATTCGAATGAAGAATGGTATCAAGCTTTCTCACGCTTTGTTCATACTCTTGTTCATCAAACGCTTTGAAAGCTGAGCGAAGCGATTCATTCGCTTTATTATCGTGATTTTCCTCTAATTTATCGCGCAATCGCTCGATAAATTGATCCAATTTCTCATCTTTAATTGCAGCCAAGCCTACCTCTTTGGTGACCGTGCCCCTTAGAAACGGTTTCTGTTTAAGGATATCCCTGATGAGGCCTTTTTCACGAAAATTTCCTGTGTTGGACCCAAGATATGTTTGGGCCAAAGGTAAAATAGCCTGCTCACTCATTCGAACGAGGGCTTGCTTGCTTACTTCACTGACTTCACGATGACTATTCGAAAGCAGAGAAATAACGCCATCAATATACGGTCGAGTCTGAATCTTCTCTGCAACGCTCACCATTTCAACAAGAGAAGTAGGGTCAGTCATTGCGAACTGCTCTTTCGCACTTTGGCGTCCTAACAATAACAAGATATCAGCCGCAAATCGCTTCGCTATTTTGCTCGGTGATTGATATTTTGTGAGTACGAGTTGCGGTATCGCCGAATCTGACAATCTTAGCACACAAGAGACGAGTAATTCTCGAAGTACAGTATTAGCACGATGATCCTGGTTTAGCGTCGATTTGGCCCACTCCGGAATTATGTTAAGCCTTCTCTCATCACGATGAGAATCGCGTCGAACACGTTGAACCAGGTCGATTAGAGTAATACCCCATTCCTCTTGATTTTGAAGACTGTACCAAATAAATGCGGGCTCGATCATTTCAGCAATCTTGAGGGCCGCGACCGCACGAAGTGCGACCAATAGTTTTAAGGCAACTCGGAGATCTGGCCGAATCAACTTCGAAACGAAAAATTCCTCGAGCTCTTCCTTAGCGAGCTGCGTACGAATAATTTCTCGATGATCGCGAGAAACAAGATCAAGGCTTACGAGCGCAGCGGACTGATCATATAAAAAAGGACTCTGGATGAGGCGTACTAGGGCGTCGAGTTTAAATCTCTTAAGACGATACCGAACAATATTCACCTGATATTGAATTTTATGCAGAGCAAAATGACGGCGCTGAGGCGGTAAACTTTTCTTTATCGATAAAAGAGAGCGGCTATTTGCACCTATTTCTTTTCGGTCAAACCGCCGAATTATTCGCCAGCCAGGAATTTCTGTATTTTCGTATTGCAGACGTATTTCCAGTTCTACTCGATCAATTGGCAAAGAAAGATTATTCTCAATTTCAATCTCCAGCTCGGCGGTAAAAGTGGGTGATGTTGATGTTTCCTGTTGAATAACCCGACCTTCGCTCGATGAAACCGAAACATACGGCACAGCTTCAGGCAGCGTTTGGCTGAACAAGGTCGCAAACATGAATATCCCTGTGCCAAAAGTGATCACTCAGTAATTATACCTCATGTCGATGACCGAACATTCAATTATGTAATGGGAGAATCTCACTAGATGAATCTATTTTGTCCGATTCGCTCAGATATCTGTTATAACGCCGTTCATCGTGAAGCATCAATTTGAAGGACTACTTGTTGTGATCGAAGGAATAGACGGCAGTGGAAAAACAACGCTGCAAAATCGTCTCGCTGATGCGTTGAGAAACGATGGGCATCAGGTCACAGTCACGAAAGAACCAACGAACGGTCCAATCGGTCAAAAAATCCGAGATCTCGCAGCAACCGACAGAGAATCGATTTCACCAGAAGAAGAATTTAATCTTTTTCACGAGGATCGGCAAATTCACGTAAACGAGGTCGTATTTCCAGCGCTAAAGCGAGGTGAAATCGTCATACAAGACCGAAGCTACTTTTCCACTGTAGCGTATCAAGGTGAGCGAGGATTGGACCGCGATCAACTTTACAAAAAAAGTCTCGAAATCGCGCCAGAACCGGATATTCTTCTGGTTATCGATCTGCCCGCGGAAGACGCTCTTGTTCGGATCCGCGAATCACGTGGAATGGAGACGGATGACTTCGAAAAACTCGAATCGCTACAAGCAATTCGCTTGGTTTTCAATGAAATCGAAGGTGCTTTTCGCCTTGATGCCCGCAAAAACCCTGATTCTGTTTTTGCGGCAGCACTCAAAATTATCAAAAAAGCGAAGAAATGATGACCTAAGCGGGGTGTGAGGTACTGGACCAGAATTCTTTCTCACTGGATACTCACGGCGCGTGGCAACTGTGGGACAACAATTAGGTCGCTATACTCTCCTCAGACGTCTGGCTGTGGGTGGTATGGGCGAGATTTACTTAGCTACGGTCAACGGGTTGAGCGGAGTCCAAGCTCCCATTGTTTTAAAAGTGTTGCGGGATGAATTTACTCGAGATCAAGACTTCGTGGATATGCTCGTCGATGAAGCGAACATTTGCCGATTTCTAAACCACCAAAACGTTGTTTCCGTGTCTGACTTTGGTGAAGCAGAGGGCACCTATTTTATCGCGATGGAGTACGTTCAAGGCGTTACTCTAGAACGAGTAATCACGACTCTTCGAACCCAAAAAAAACGGATGCCCCTGGGCCTCAGCCTGTATATTCAACTCGAACTTTGTCGAGCATTAAGACATGCTCATACTCGCAAGAATTACGAGGGTGAACCACTCAATATTATTCATCGAGACGTTACGCCGGCTAATCTCCTACTTTCAGTCCAAGGAGAAGTGAAACTGAGCGATTTTGGAATCGCGCGCGCCAAAGGTAAAAATCACAAGACCCAAGCTGGGATGCTAAAGGGAAAATTCGGTTACATGGCACCGGAATTAATTCGGCAAGAAACTATTGATGCTAGAGCTGACATCTTTTGCGCAGGTGTTGTTTTCTACGAACTTCTGACAAGTAGGCATCCCGTTCAAGATGGAAGTTTGATCGAAACCATTAGCGCATTCGAGCAAAGCACTTATAAGCCGCCCTCAGCATTCAATAAGCAGCTACCGAAAGAGCTCGATGAACTAGTCATGAAATCTCTACAACCCAATCCCGTCAATCGGATTGGTAGTGCAGAAGAGTTCGGGAATTCTTTGCAGCAACTTGTATTGCAAAAAGAAGAACTACGGACCATGGTCACCAATGGTGGGAATTATCTTGCCCGACTTATCAAAAAGATCGATCCTGCCGTTTTTGAAGATCCTATTCCAAAGTTAGCTCATTCAGCATCACCGATTTCGCCTCAATCAGAAAAACTCGATCCATTAGCAGTGGTCGCACCTGATCCTCGAGCGACCTCTTCTGAACTCGATGATTCATCAGAGACCCCAACAGCGCTTGCACTGCAATCCGACTCATCGCAAGGTTTGATTTCGGATTTAGCGACAACAGGCCCCGTAGGCTTGCCCTCTGAGAATAACGTTTATTCTCTTTCTGAGGATGAAACAATTGATGGAAGCGAACTTTCGGAGGCAGACCGAGCACTTCTTGCGCAAGCCGGTGAGATCCAACGGAATCCGGCTGCAAACCAACAATTCTCGGAAAATATAGCGCCTTCTACCCAAACTCCGCTATTGGCCGGTTCAGAAGTCAGGCCTATTTTTGAGGAAGGTGTTATTTCAACGCCTCCGCGTGATACCGAGAACGATTATGACGACGGGCCGACCGCCTTCACACCTCATCCAGATGTCGAAGCAATTAACCAGGTGATTGATTCGACACCGAGTGATTCTCTCAAAGAGGAGAGAGCGTCGGATGAAAAATATAAGATGGAGCAGGAAGATTTTGCTGATTCTACTCTGCTCGATGGACTCTCTGTTGCTGATATCGAAGCAGAAAAAAAGCGACTTGAAGAGTTAGAAAAGCAAGCGGCATCAGTGGCCGTTAAGCAGCCACCAACGACAATCGACCAAACCGACGAAAACTTTGATGCTACTCAGATTCGTCTGGAAATAAATCCACTGGAAGAACCTTCTTCAGCACTTGCTCAAGTTTCTGCTACAGCAAAAAATCTGAGCGGACCTCTTCGCGTAAAGGTCACGCCTGAGAACACCCCGAGCGAACAGCAAGCAAAACCGTTTGAGATTCCAAGCGCGCCGAATCAACCCACGCAAGATAAAGAACTTCTCCCAACGGCGCAAAACCAGCCGGGTATCGCCGCCCCCCAGCAAGGGGCACAACCAAGCATCGGACTATTGGACACGTTCAGCCCGATGCCTTCGAGTCAACTGCACAGCTCAGGGTCGAGACCCACAATTCCAGCAAGAGTTCCGCAGGACACAGAACAAGCAACAAACGTGTCTCAATCTGGCAATCATAGCGAATTAGAAGACGATAAATTCCAAACCAAACTTCAACAACATACTCCAGTCTTCCCACCTCTTCAAAACACACTGCAAAGTTCACCAGATGTTTCCGCGCAAAACGCTTCAGTCATTGCTAATGGTTCACCAAAAAAATCAGGAATTCTTTTACCTCTTGTCACGATATTGGTTGTACTCGTCGTAGTCGCAATTTCTTTCGCGCTTATTTCTGATAAGTTTTGGCCAAAGGTGACAATCACGAGCTCGCCAAATAACGCCAGCGTGATGCTCAACGGTAAAAAAACAAACGCGAAGACCCCCATCACGCTTAAACTCAAACCTTTTGTTCAACATCTTATTTCAGCAGAAATGGAAGGTTATAAAAGCGCGCAAGAATCGTATCGAGGCAACTTGCTTGAACAAAAAATGGTGGAACTTAAACTGATTGCAGATCAAAGATTTGTTCTTATCCAACCAGTTAATGGTCGATTGTTCGTGAATAATCGTAAAATTGGCTCAGGGAGCAAGGTAGAACTGCCATCTCTTGACGCACCGGGACAAATTGAAATCAAAGTAGAAGCAACAGGATACAAGATTTGGACTCGGGTATTTCGAACAGCTGAGGATATCCCACATCAAATCAAAGTGAGACTTATTGAGAAATAGGTTGTTTCTCCGGACGGGGACTTGGTAGCTTCGGGCCATGGCAGAACCATTTCACGGAACAGACTTATATCGACTCGATTCCCTCCTCAGTGAAGACGAGCGAATGGTACGAGACTCCGTCGCCCGATGGGTCGACGAGCGATGGATGCCGATTGTTACGGAGCACTATCGCAAAGGGACCTTCCCGAAAGAACTCGCTACTGAGATGGGTGATCTGGGACTCTTCGGTTCAAGCCTAACTGGTTATGGTTGCCCAGGACTCAGTCACACGATTTACGGGCTTGCGATGGAAGAGCTCGAACGTGGAGACTCAGGGCTTCGCTCATTTGCATCCGTTCAAGGTTCTCTATGTATGTACCCAATCTGGGCATTCGGTAGTGAGGAGCAGAAGGACCGCTTTCTTCCTAAAATGGCTCGAGGAGAACTCATCGGATGCTTCGGTCTCACTGAACCTGATTTTGGATCAGATCCTGGCGGAATGATCACCAAAGCGCGAAAGGATGGTGACCATTATGTTTTGTCCGGTGAAAAACTGTGGATTACAAATGGGTCTATTGCTGATGTTGCAATTGTATGGGCGAAAGTAGACTCAAATGAAGCAAGCTCCATCAAAGGTTTCTTGGTGGAAAAGGGAATGGAAGGGTTCAGCGCATATGATGTTGAAGGCAAATTCTCTTTGCGAGCGTCCGTAACAAGCGGACTCGTTTTTGACGAGGTCCGCGTGCCTGCAGCCAATATGCTCGAAGGGAGCGGCGGACTAAAGTCACCACTGATGTGTCTCAATTCCGCACGGTATGGAATAGCCTGGGGTGCTGTCGGATCAGCAATCGCAACTTATAACGCTGCCCTGAACTACGCGAAAGAGCGTATTCAATTTGGTAAGCCAATTGCGAGTTTTCAACTGGTTCAAGCCAAACTCGCGGAAATGGTATCCGAAATAGTAAAAGCGCAACTCCTCGCTCTGCAGCTCGGCCGAAATAAAGACAAGGACCAGCTGACTCACGTGCAAGTAAGCCTGGCAAAGCGTAACAACGTCAAAATGGCCCTTGATATTGCACGAACGGCGCGAGAAATCCTTGGCGCTAACGGAATAGCAGATGAATACCCGGTCTTTCGACATATGGCGAATCTCGAGAGTGTGTTCACCTATGAGGGAACTCACGATATACACACCCTGATTATCGGACGCGCTGTTACTGGATTAAGCGCATTTGCTTAGGAAATATTAAACTAGTCCTCGTCCTCAGGTTTCGAAGTTTTTCAGGCTGCGGTAAACTTACGCGGCTTGACCAGCACGACCGACATAAAATCGGCTTTATCGTCGATTCTGGATGACAAAGGTAAGCTTCACTCAGCAAGCGAGACTTTTGACGACCTTCCATTTAGCATTATCGACGACTGTCTTGACCAACTCGGAGTAGAGGCGGCTAAAGCGAGTGAAGATCAATGGTGCACTGCCTTGGTGAATGCAGCCAGCGGGCTATCTGGTATTGGACCAACGCAGTCAAAAGCAATAACGCTTTATGAAACAGTCTTATGCATTGACCCCAGTCATCGAGAAGCAATTTTCGCTCTGGGCATCGTTTATTCAGATCACGGTAAAACAGAGGAGTTGATTCGTTTATATCGTCAGCGAATCTCTGCCACCGAAGACTCGGGAGAGAAAGCGACTCTTCATTTATACATTGCAGAAACGATCAAAAACGTATTCAACGATATGGAACTTGCATTCGAAGAAGTTCTAACGGCCGCCCGCCTTGATCCGCAAAATCTTCGAATCCTAGATCAGCTAGAGACTCTAGGTCGACAATGCGAAAGAGATGAAGAAGTCACAGTAATTTTAGGGGAGTTCTTATTGCATGCAACAGATCCACATATTCGCGCGGGTCTTGCTCTACGACTTGCAGAACTTTGTCTTAGCTCTTTTGACCAACCTGAGCGAGCACTCGCATACTACAAATCCGCTTTATTTGAGGCTGGCGGAGACCCAAACGCTCTCAAAGAAATCAAAGACGTATTTCGACAGACGGACCAATTTATCCACTTGAGTAAATTTCTCGATAAATCAACCAAAGATAGAAGAACATCTCCGTCACGAAATCGAATTCAGCGCGAATTAGTGAATTCCGCCCAAGAAGATGAGCAGCACTCCACGCTAGCGCTCAACACTCTGCTTCAAGCGATTGCTGAAAGTCCTAATGATCGACGAATCATTACTGAAATGAGCGAACTTTCGAAAACGACATCCGATTTCCAGATATTTGCCTCAGCATTGGAACTGGTTGTCCATAAAAGCCGAAATCCACTGCTAATTCATTTCGCCCAAAGAAAATTAGGTCAAATCTATACAGAAGAGTTGAATGCCCCCGAGAAAGCTATTTCAATTTATAAATCGATCATCGAGCAACATCCTAACCTTATAGAAGCTCTGCACAGTCTTGGAGCACTCTACCGAAAATATAGGTCGGCTGACGATTCTCTTCAGGTTTACCAACGAATCCTAGACATTAAGCCAAACGATACGCAGGCTTTACGTGTCTTTCAAAATCTCGTTAGGAATAATGAACGAAAACGATCAAAACCTATTCAGGAGCAAATAAAAAACGCTCCCTCTAGTTCGTAGTCATATAATGATATGCAAGCCTTTATAATAAAGACCTCTGCTCACATTGCGCCATTCGGCGAACACGTGAGCGAAATGCCGGTGGGTGGTGTCCCTCTTCAGCAATGGCAAAGCGATGCTCTTAGTAAAAATACGTTAGAGGTTCACTTTGTTGATTCTGAAGCCGATATCCCTACAGACATCCCTCGTCTTGTTACTTTCGATCACGTTTTTTTCACGGTCCGAGGAATTCGGCTATTCGTTGAAGCTTGGAAAAAAAGCGACAAGCAATCAGCTCAATTTGCATTACCCAAAGAATCGTTTTTTGTGCGCAACTTTTCTGACTTACAAGATTGCACATTTGAAAGAGGGCATCGTTTGTATCAAATCTGGATCCTTCGCGCTGGAGAAAAACTCTCAAATGCAGCGATGCTTCCTATCCACTTTAACGAAATAATTCTTCGCATGCCGGTTCCTAAGTCAATAACGGGCATCAACACTTGGGAACACACAATAACAACCTCAATTGCGCTTGAAGTAAGCCATTGGCTCCATGTTTTTCAAATGAACATACTAAGCATCCAAACCAAGTGGATCGAAAAAGTAACAACACATCCCGTTTGGTCTCTCAGTCTTCTTCTAAAAGCTATAATAAGGCGACCGTCACTCCTTATGAATTTACTTCGCTCCGACCGATTTACAGCAGAGCATTCACTTAGGAAAATCATCGACGGGATTGCTCCTCATGCCAATATCAGAGGAACAAACGTTTCTATTCATCCCACTGCCATCGTCGAGGGTTGCATTATAGGAAACAACGTAAGTATTGGCCCTCAAGCGCTCGTTAGAAATTCTATAATCTCAGACGGCTCAACACTTCAAGAAAGAGTAAATGTTGCTTTTTCCGTTATTGGAAAAGGCTCATTCGTAAGTAAGCACTCCGTCGTTCATGCCTGTGCTAGCTTCGAAGAAGCAGATATGTGTATGCGTGGCATGCAATTTTGCCTTGTTGGTCGAAAGGCTGCGCTCACCACCCGAGCAACACCTATCGATATTTCGCCCGGTAAACCTATACGAGTCGAATACAAAGGTAGTGTCCAAGAAGTAAAGCAGAAGATGCTAGGCACCTGTTTTGGGCATGAGGTATTCATTGGGGCCGATGTTTATATTGCTCCAGGCCGAAGTATTCCTAATAATATTAAGATAGTCTCGGATACTTCGAAAATCCTGACGCGCGTCCCAGATAATTTGGAATCGGGCGAAACCTACGCCGTGAAAAACTCGACATTGCATCGAATTGGTTAACAGGTAATCGCAATGCTCTCAGCAAATAAGAGCTGGAAAAGATTTATTCCCAGTGCGTCGATATACGTCTTTCATTTTTCATGCGTTGGCATAATGATCACGTTTCTTTCCCCTTACCTCGCAGATCTTGGATTTAATGGAACAGAAATTGGTTTACTACTTGCACTTCCAGCGATTGCTCGAGTTCTTTCACCGTTACTGTGGGGCTACATGGCCGACAAAACAGGTCGAACAGTCGGAGTACTAAGGCTGGTGATCGTATTCAGTTTGGTAACCCCCTTATTTTTCTTAGAAACACAGAGCTTCACGGGAATCGCAATCATCCTGTTTGTCTTTGCAACCACAAAGACGGCGGTGCCAGCCCTAAATGACGCAGTCACGATGAAGATGATTCGACAGTTTGGCGGTCTGTACAGCGATATAAGAGTTTGGGGATCAATCGGATTTGTCGTCAGCGCCGTTTTGATGGGTAAGCTGATTGAACGCTCTCAAAACTATGCAGAAATCTCTGTTATTGCACTCATAGGATGTTACACAGCCACGCTTTTTGCGTCTTTTTTCCTCGGTTCTAAAGACGTTGAACATAAACCTGTGAATTACCGCTCCGTACAAAAACTCTTTGAAAACCGAAAAATTGTTGTGTTGTTTCTCGCGTCAAGCCTTCATTGGGCTTCGACAATGCCTTATCACGGATTTCTTCCGGTTCATGTTCGGGACATACAAATGGCAAGCTCGATTGCAGGAATTTGCTTTGGGGTTGCCGGTATTGCTGAGATAGTAATGATGAGCCAGTCACGAAGACTTTTCCACCTTTTCAGGCCTCATCAACTCTTTTCACTGTCTTTACTTATGACAGCTATAAGATGGTTCGTTATGACACTTGATTTGAGTGAGGAACTGCTTGTGGTAATTCAACTTCTTCACGCATTTACCTTTGCAGGCTTCTTTGTTTCAGCCATTGAGATTATCCTTGAAGAGATTCCGGATGAATTAAGAGCAACAGGTCAAGGTCTTTTTTTTGCTGCCTCATTCGGACTTGGAGGTGGTATTGGTTCGATTTTATCTGGCTACGTTTATGAGATTCGAGGGGGAGACGCAGCGTTTATGGTCGGCGGATTTTTATCTTTATTCGCTTTGTTCGTTTCACGAGGACTTGGGCCTTACCGGCTAAAGAATAGGTAAGGACCCAGCCAATTCCTCAAACTTGGGACTCTGAGGATCACTAAGAAATACTCCAATTCCTAAGTCATCCAGTCTCTTTCGGGCATGAGTGAGTAGCACAGCATCCTTTATCCTTTCATTGTACGTTTGCCCTGCTCTTTCAACCATTTGCACACCACGTGTTTCATGTTCGGAAGAGCAGCTTTTTGACTGACATCTGCTGCCCCAAAAAACTTTTTTTTTGGAAACATTGAGTGAATAAGGAAAACGTTCGCAAGAGAGTGGCCAGTGAGGATACAAAGAGCATTTCAAGTCTTGATCTAAAGCAGCACACATTCGGTAAGGACCGAGTTGTTTCAGGACAGGTAAGGTAAGCCAAAGTTCTGATCCCATAAGCTCAAATAGAGCTGGTCTCTGACTCATCATTTGCTCTGTAAATCTCGGCTTAGATTTCGAAATGAGGTCGGTACGACCAAGATCAATGAGTCGGGCAATATCACTTAATCTTAGTGACACAACGTTTTCGGCGCCCTGACAGCAAATATCTTCACAATTCGGACAATCGGGAACTGTACCTGCCGGAACTATACTCGCTATTTTCTTCAAATTGATTGGCTGAACGTCGTAGATCGAGCGCAAAGAAAGCTCAGTAATAAACTGAGACGATAGCAAACGTTTCCATTTACTCTCGTAGTCTTTCCAAAGGAGGTCAAGAGCGTGGCTGGTGCTCTCGTTAATCGCAATCGCGGGATTGGGTTCTAGCTGACTCAAGAGTTTTATTTAGCTTTCTTTATTTTTTAGAGGCTTTCGTCGAAGAAGACTTTTTCTTTTTCGTCGTCTTTCGCTTCGTAGCAGAGGATGCTTTCTTTTTGGATGATCCTTTTGAGGAACTCTTCTTCGTCGACAGTTTTTTATTTTTTGGAGAGGGACCTGAACGTTTCTTCTTTGTGGTTTTCTTGCGCGGTAGTCGATCTTTTTCCACGCTCTGATCATCGCGAAGGTAGTTGCCGCTTTGTCCACCAGATTTCAATAGAAGTTGTAGCCCATCAACAACCATCGCGCGGTCGTATTTCTTGGCCATGTCATAAATTGTCATAGCGGCAGTTGATGCCGTGACAAGCGCCTCCAGCTCAACACCCGTAACAGAAGTAGTTTCGGTTCGTGCTTCGATTCGGACGCTATTTTTTGCATCTTCAAAATCGATATCAACAGCAACGTGAGTTAGCGGCACGGGATGTGCGAGTGGAATGAGATCAGCTGTTTTTTTACTCGCAGCTATACCTGCGACCCTCGCAACGCTTATTGCGTCACCTTTGTATAAAGCTCCCTGCCGGAGCAATTCTAATGTCTCAGGTTTCATACGAACATACACTTCAGCGACCGCTATTCGATGAGTAGGAAGTTTACCCCCAACATCGACCATTCGAGCCTTGCCAGATCCATCTAAGTGGGGAAGTTCTTCGAATACATCCGCTGGATTCATTCTTTTACCTCTTGGAACCATACCTTGAGTCTTAGCAAAAATTGGTAGGTGCGCACAGGTTATCCTGTGTGATATTGTTCAAGCGTTGTCTGTTCTACAAATGAAACCAAAACTCGGAATCGTCATTGGTAGTTTGCTTCAATTATTGTTCGTTGGCGACGCCTTGAGCTACGAATGCTCTCGCGTCAACTATGATGACCCGGCATCCGTGAGCCAGGTTTGGAGACAAACCTGTATTCCGTTCTTTATTTCAGACCAAAGTCTTCTATTCCAAAATACCAATACCGCCAGTATCGCTGTACAAAGCTTTAATAGATGGAGTTCACAAACCGAGAGCTGTACATCGTTGGTTTTCCAGTATGGTGGTTATGTGAGCGAAGGCGCCTTTTTTGATCGAAATACACCTTCTAACAACAGGAATGTACTCACATCCGTTGATTCAGAAGTAGACCTAGAAAGACTCATCGACCAAGGGCTCTGGCCACAAGCAGACTTAGTAGCGATCACGTTGACCAGATACGAGCCAAATACTGGTGAAATCGTCGACGCAGACATTGTTGTCAATGCCGCCAAATTTTCGATTATTGAGATCGATCCATCAGTTTCATGCGGTAATAATTCGGATACTCACGATCTTGAGAACACCTTGGTACATGAAGTAGGTCATTTCATTGGATTTGCGCATGTCACAGACACAGATGCGACAATGTTTGCGAACGCAAAGAGTTGCGAAACAAAAAAGCGCGACCTTTCAGCAGACGATCTTGGAGGCCTGTGCTCTGTCTATCCAGCATTCGGGCCGATCGTAACTTGCTCGCCCAGTCTGAGCGGATACGATGCAACGGGTATTACAGCATTTCGTAATCAATGCGATCGTTATACATCATCGCAAGAAGTCGAAGGATGTGATTGCTCAACACTACATACACACAATGCATCTAAGTTTGTGAACGGGAGCTGGGTGCTTCTTATAGTTGTAGCACTGCTACTTCGTAGACGTAGGTTCGATGACTAGAAAGGTTTATGAGATTTGAGACCGAGCGACTCGAAGCCGATACTACTTCGGGCCAACTAAAGTACGGTCTAAGAAACTTAGCGGAAAATAAATTTAAGAACTTCTTCAGAGATCATGAACTCATCACCATCTCGAATTTTCTCTTTGTTGATCCGAACACCGTCTTTCCAAACACCATTCGCAGAACCGAGATCGTCGATGAAATACTCACCATTTTCTCTAACAACACTGCCATGCTGCCTGGATACCTTCGAAGATGGAATGACTAAATCACAGGTACGACTGCGTCCTATGATGAAAGTATCTTTCTCTATCTTGCACATATCACCAGCACTATTGACCACATACAATTGCTTTTTCGGCCGGGGAGGCTTAGGTCGCGGCGCCTGCTTAACAGGTTCGGGCGCCCTCGCTGGACCAGGTGAAGGGGCAGCTCCTAATGCATTGTCCATGGCAGGCACTTCACGCTCCGCTGGCTTCAAAAAATTGAATCTTCTTGCCAACTCGTAAATTGCCTGGTTGACGACCATGTGGCGGTCTGTGCCACAGTCTTCAGCAATGCGATTCAAGCAATCCCAAAGATGCTCTGCTATTTCTAATTCGCGGCGACTTCGACGCACCATCGAGAGGAAACTAGCCCGTATCTTTCCTTTCGAAAAGTTTTCGGTCAAAAATTTCAATGTTTTGCGAATAAGTGCTCTTTGCTTTACGGGTTTATACCTATCTGGATGCTATCCGGGGGTGACTCAAGACCTCCATGCTTCGGTTGTTCAGCAATTTCTGGTCGCGCCTGGGCAAGATAACGAGGCAATTTATGCAGACCCGAAACGTGGTTTGGGTCCTCCGGATGGAAGAACCGTAGCCCTTGGCCTAGGAAGTTCACTCAGTCTTCGTTTTTTTCGTCCGATCCCAAATGGTGCCGGACCAGACCTATCTGTGATCGAATTAGGTCCAGATGGGGCTAAAGCAAGAATAGCAATCAGCGAAGATGGGACGACATTTTTTGAATACCCACTTCCTGCCACCAGCGGCAACAGTACACTTTATGATTTCGATTCTTTCGGTTTAACCAAAGTGACGGTCGTCCGCATACGCGGGCTAGATAACTCAGGTGAAGATCCCGGTTTTGATCTCGATGCACTTGAGGCTCTTCATTAATTTACATGAAACCTGTAGCACACGTCAGCAACCGCGACTTCGGTTTGTATATTCATTTCCCGTATTGTTTACGCGTGTGTCCTTATTGCGATTTCAATGTGTATGCCGGGCCATTTAATGGACAAGAGTATTGCGATGCTGTCATTCGCGAGATTAACAGCAGACAATCGCTATACGTCACTTTCGGGCCATTGCGGTCAATTTATTTTGGCGGCGGAACACCGAGCCTTTGGGCGGCAAGACATATTCAACAAATCATCAAGCACGCACAAGCATGTTTCGGCATTCAGCAATCTGCAGAAATCACGGTTGAGTGTAATCCAGAAAGTTTAGAATGTGATTACTTAGAAGAACTGAAAAACGCCGGTGTAAATCGAATCTCACTCGGATCTCAGAGCATGGTGAGCTCAGAACTTATTCAGCTTGGAAGACTTCATCGAGCGGAACAGACGATTATGGCAATCGAGAACATTAAGAACCTCAAACTTGATGTATCCATAGACGTGATCTTCGGGACGCCAGGTCAACCCGTCGAAGATGTCATTCGTTCACTGGAATTACTCGTTGGTCTTCCGATTGATCACCTTTCAGCCTACGCTTTGACCATCGAACCCAATACGAATTTTGACCGTCGACGTATCCGGGGAACTTTTCATCCTATGTCTTCCGATGAACAAGCAAAACGAATGGCCGTTTTATGGCGATACCTTCAAGAAAACGGATTTGAACATTATGAAGTTTCCGCATTTAGTCGAAAGGGTAAACGTGCGATTCATAACAGTCTGTATTGGATGAATTCTCCGTATCTAGGAGTAGGCGCGGGAGCACACAGCTATCTCCCTTCTCAGAATGGACAGGAAGCTATAAGAACAGAATCAATAAGAAATCCAGACACCTACAAAGAAATCAAAATGCCTGCCTTCGAGATGGAGGAGAAACTCAGCGACTGGGAGACGCTGATCGAATTTTTGATGGTTCGCTCACGAGTGAACTGGGGTTTCAATTATTCTGAGCTTCCAAAACTCACAAAAGTCGAGACCAAAGCTTTTCAGGCTCAACTCCAAAACTGCGTTAGTGAACTCATGTCGGAAGGACTCGTCTTTTGCGACGATGTACAGGTTTGTCCCACGACTCGGGGCTTTCAATTTGCAGACACAGTCGCTCAGAAACTGGTGAACACACTCTCAGAACTGGTACATTATAAATGATGTCGAACAGTGACCTCGATGACCTCAAAGACCGACAAAGAGAAATTCTCCAAGCTGTCATCGAAGACTACATTGCTACGGCCGAACCTGTTGGTTCTCGGTCTCTGACAAAAAGGCATCCCTCAATTAATGTTTCGCCCGCGACGGTGCGAAATACAATGGCGGACCTGGAAGAACTTGGATACCTATCCGCACCACATGCATCCGCCGGACGCTTACCTACTGCGAAAGCGATTCGAGCCTACGTAGAACATTTGGCACAACGCGGTCGTCTTTCAGGTAGGGAACGAGAAATTATTACAGCAGTCACCGCTGCGGAAGGAAATACCAGTCAGGATATTTCTCAAATTCTTCGTGATACAGGTCGAGTTCTGTCGAGTATTTCAAACCACGCCAGCCTCGTCTTTCTCCCTACACTCAACGACGTCATTTTCTCAGAGATCGAATTTGTTCCAGTACGCGAAGAGTCAGTTCTTGCGATATTCGTAGCTAAAAGCGGATGGGTACAACATCGCGTTGTTCGCGTTGACGCACCGGTTGACCGAGACGAGCTTCGCAGGATGTCGAATTATCTAAAATCTCTTCTTGATGGACGAACCTTGGCAGAAGTCCGAACACTGATTCTTCAAACAATGAGAGATGAACGAGCAGCTGCAGACCGCGTCATGCAGCAAGCACTCATCATTGGCGAGCAAAGCCTAGGCATTGATATTCCAAATCCGCCGGTAAAGAACATGATAATTGATGGCCAACAGAACTTCTTCGACCAGCCCGAATTCGCCGATATCAACCGAATGCGTAAACTTTTGCGAGCTTTTGAAGAGAAGACCATCTTGATCCGTCTGCTCAATGGAGCTCTAAAAAATCCCGTTGAATCCTCGATCGCGAAAAATGCACGCACTCAAGTGGTTTTCGGAGCGGAAGCAGGAGTACGAGACGCGAAGGATCTGGCGTTAGTGGTCACGAGCTACGGCTCGGAACGCGGAACCGGCGGGCAACTCGGGGTGGTAGGCCCGATGAGAATGGATTACTCCAGAGTGATTCCCCTGGTAGAATATACCGCCAGCGCTCTCACGGAGTCTTTTTCGGACGACGATATCGGTTCTTCGGCAGCGAATTCAGAGAAACCAGAAGACGACCCTGCTATAGACTAGGAATATTCAGGTCTTATGCTTGAAGAAGCGAACAAGAAATGCAAGTTTACCGGTCGTGGCAGAAGAGAATCAAACGCCCGAAACGCCAGACAACTCCGTGCTTGAGCAAGCGATGAGCGAAGCGGTAGAAGCGATCGAAAAACGCGAGAAGTCGACCGACGCCGAGCAAGAAATTGACCTGCTTGCTGAAGAGTCAGAAGCAAAAAGCGAAGAAACCGAAGAAGCGCCCAAGAAGGATGCATCGTCGGCGGTGACGGAAGCTTTAATCGAAGCAAAGAGGGAACTCGAAGAGGCTTTAGAGCAGACGCGAACTCAATACTCTGAGCTACGTAGCAAATGGATGCGTGCAGCAGCGGACCTCGAAAACTACAAAAAACGAGCCCGAAGAGAACGTGAAGAAGCAATCAAGTTTGGAAATGAAAAACTGATCAAAGATATGCTTCCGGTGATTGATGACCTTGATCGAACGTTAGAAGTTCTTTCGACGAGTGAAGGACAAGAACAAAGCCAAGGTGTCATCGATGGAATCAGAATGGTTCAGAAAAAGTTTCTAAGTCAGCTTGAGAAACATGAAGTGACGAGTTTCGAGAGTGTCGGGCAGCCCTTTGACCCTGCGCAACATGAAGCTGTCCACCAACTCCATTCTAACGACGTGCCTGCTGGTGGTGTCGTCAACGAAATGCGTCGAGGCTTTTATATAAGCGGACGACTCCTACGCCCCTCACTGGTCACGGTATCCCTCGGAGCGGAGCCTTCGAGTGAAACCTCGAATGAGACTCCAAGTGAAACCTCAGACGAAGAAGCTTCCAACGAAGCAGAAACAAACGCTGACAAAACAGCGGATGAAAAAGAAACTAAAGAGTAATTATTATGAGTAAGATAGTAGGTATTGATCTTGGCACTACAAATTCCTGCGTTGCCGTCATGGAGGGTGGCGAAGCAATCGTGATCCCAAACTCAGAAGGAAGTCGAACCACTCCATCTATGGTTGCATTTTCAGACGGTGGTGAACGACTCGTAGGACACATCGCAAAGCGACAAGCGATAACAAATGCAGAAAACACAATTTTCTCCATTAAACGCTTCATCGGACGTTCATTTGACTCTTCTGAGGTCAAGGACGACATTTCGAAAGCTCCATATGAGATCGTTGAAGGCCAGAACGGAGAGGCATGGGTTCAGGTTCGTAATAAGAATTATTCCCCACAAGAAATCTCCGCGATGATTCTGATGAAAATGAAGGAGACAGCAGAAGACTACTTGGGAGAAGAAGTTACCGATGCGGTCATCACTGTTCCTGCCTACTTCAACGATGCTCAAAGACAAGCGACAAAAGATGCAGGCCGAATCGCAGGTCTGAATGTTCAGCGTATTATCAACGAGCCGACCGCAGCGGCGCTCGCGTATGGCTTAGAAAAGAAAACGAACGTAAAAATTGCTGTTTATGACTTAGGTGGCGGAACCTTCGATATTTCGGTGTTGGAACTAGGAGACGGCGTCTTTGAAGTAAAGGCTACGAATGGTGATACCCACCTCGGTGGTGACGACTTCGATTTGCAGATCATTAACTATCTCGCAGAACGATTCTCTGAAGAAAATAGCGGTGCTGACCTGCGTAACGACAGCATGGCGCTTCAAAGACTGAAAGAGGCCGCGGAGAAAGCAAAACACGAGCTTTCATCCTCAACGGAAACAGACGTTAACCTGCCGTTCATCATGGCAGACGCAACAGGCCCTAAGCATCTCAATATTACCTTTACCCGCCAAGAGCTTGAAGAGCTGGTTGAACCTCTGATTCAGGCAACGTTAGAGCCATGTAAAGCTGCGCTTAGTGATGCCGGACTCACCGTGCAACAGATTGACGATATCATTATGGTGGGCGGCCAAACTCGAATGCCGCGTATCAAAAAGATTAACGAAGGGTTCTGGGGTCGAAGTCCCAACCATCAAGTGAACCCTGACGAGGTTGTTGCAATTGGGGCAGCTATTCAGGGCGGCGTTCTCAAGGGCGAAGTCAAAGATGTGCTTCTCCTTGACGTGACGCCTTTATCGTTAGGTGTCGAGACCGCAGGTGGAGTCTTTACTCGCATCCTCAGCAGAAACACGACGATCCCGGCCAAAAAATCGATGGTTTTTTCTACTGCTCAAGACAATCAACCGATCGTAGACGTACACGTCCTTCAAGGTGAACGTCCAATGGCAGCAGACAATAAAACTCTAGGTAGATTTCAGTTAGTTGGTATTCCTCCGGCGCCTCGTGGCGTTCCGCAAATCGAAGTAACCTTCGACATTGATGCGAACGGAATTGTTCACGTAACAGCAAAAGACCTAGGAACGAGTAAACAACAGCAGATACGTATTCTCGCATCGTCTGGACTCTCAGAAGACGAAATTGATCGTATGATTCAAGAGGCTGAAGCTAAATCCAATGAAGATCGTGCGAAAAAAGAAATCGCTGACATGAGAAACATGGCCGATGGGCTTATGTACACGACAGAAAAATCACTTGAAGAGTATGCATCATACCTAACAGATGAAGACATTGATGAGATTCGTGAAGACCTCGATACACTCAAAAGAGTTTATGAAACGGACGACGGAGATAAGCTACAAGCGGCACTTTCACGTCTAGAAGCATCTGCTCACCGAATCGCAGATGCTATGTACAAGGAAGCATCTGAAGACGAGGAAGTCTAAGTCGAAAGAATCATTCGTAAACAGAGGGATGTAACGGTTCGTCATCATCGCCAACGACCGTTCTTGTTCCCTTCTCCTGATAATTTTTATTCTTTAGACGATATTGGTAGCGTTGCCATACAACCTGAACATAGCGCTCGGTCTCTGCAAACGGCGGTATCCCTTGATACTTGCGGACGTTACCGGGACCTGCATTATATGCAGCAAGGGCTAAAGAGACTCGCCCGAATTTCTCTAACATTCGACGAAGATATGTAGCGCCGGCTCGAACGTTTTCTGCGGGATCGAATGGATTTTTTACACCAAGAGATGCTGCAGTTTTTGGCATAAGTTGCATCAATCCCTTTGCTCCGGTCTTCGATACTGCGTTTGGCCGATAACCTGATTCTGTACTTATGACGGCATCGATGAGCTCTGGCGGAAGGCCCGATTCACGAGAGGCCATTCCAATCACCGGTAACAGGGCTTTGGGCGTCAATCTGATCTTACCAAGTTTTCGAAAAGCGACTGAAGATGAGCGCTTCGGCGCAACAGTGGAGCGATTTGAGTCTCTCGAGAGACCACCTTGCTCAAGAATGAGTGCAAGTGCCTCGTCGGGCTGCTGTGACACATATTTTTCATATTCGGGAGGAACTTTGTCGCCCAGAACTTTTTTCGCGAACTTGAGAGCATTTGCAATATCCGAGGCGTCAGCAAAATTTTCTCCAAAACTAAAAGACAAGATGAATGCAATCACGGGAAAATAACGCACTATTTTCATACAACAGTACCCTAAAGACTTATATCTCATTGCTTGCGAAATTTCTGCGATAGGTTCACTCTTTGTGATGTCATGGCGAAGCTGAAGGAGTTAGACCCAGAGCGCTATGAGGAGGCATTAGATTTCTGCCTCCGGGACCCATTTCGAACACTTCCAATCGCTCATTGGATTCGTGAACATATAGAAAAATCTCCATACGCTCAGAATGGATGGCTGCTTGGTGAATTCGACCAAAATCGGACAATTGTTGGTCTCGTTTTACTTTCCGACACCGGTATTCTCTATCCGGCGATTCATTCAGATGAAAGTATCGAGCAACTGAGAAATATAGCGAAAGTAAATCCAAATATGTTTCGAGTATTATTGGGGCCAGAAGAATTAGTTGGTCATCTTTGGAAACGGCTTCAGTCCATAGGAATGAGTGCTCGTATTGATCAGCGGCAATTACTCTACGTTACGAATTCGAAGTTATTTCGAGCGTACGAACCAGCACTTAATTTAGAAATTGCACAGTTACGACACCTCGATATTCTCGTCGAGGCATCTGCAGCGATGGCAAAAGAAGAGTCAGGAGACGATGCTCGACAAAAAAATCCAACTCTTTTCCGCGATCGTATTGCTACTCGCCTGCTTCGGCAGAGAGACTTTATTTTTCGAGAAAATGAAGAACTCATTTATAAAGCCAGCATCTCGTCACTTATACCGGAAGTTGGACAAATTGAAGGCGTCTACACTGTAGAGGCATTTCGACGAAAAGGTTTTGGCGGACGCGGTACTTCATCGGTCATCGACTGGGTTCTGCAACGCTGTTCTTCCGCAGCCTTACTGGTGAATCGTGATAATCTTTCGGCGAGAAACATGTACCAACACCTAGGGTTTCAAACAATGTTCCTCAGTCGGACGATTTTTATCAACGCATCATAAAGCGAGATTTGGTCAAAAACTTGCTTGTTGGGAAATATATCGTACCTTGTAGGTGTGAAGACGATACTTCGCTACCTCATATTTTCAGGCACTCTCGTTGCTATTACCTGGGCTGTGTTTACCGTAAAGGTCGGAAACAGAAGTATTTACAGTCACTTAAGGAACTTCAATTCCAGTCAAACGGACACACTATTGTCCGATTTCCGCAGAGAATTTGAAGCGCAGCAGAAGAAGCTCAAAAACGTCACGGAAAAGATAAAATCCGAGCCCGAACATACGCGCAAGATAAAAGAGTCCCGGCACGCCAAGCGCCAAGAGCTACGGGTGAAAAAACTGCAGTTAGCGGCCAAAAAGGCCACACTTCTTACAAAACTTCCCAAAAAAGAGAAGCCAGTAAAGAAGGCCATTCGACCTCGAGAAACGACAAAAACAAGAACCGACAACAGGATATCAATTGATGACGAAAAAGCACTCGACGAGCTGCTGTCTGCGCGTCTAGACCGGTTGAAGTGACCCTACCAAAAAAACGAGGTTCGGTGAGTTTTTTACAACTCCTGATTGGGAGCATGATGATTCTTGGAATGTATGCCAGTATGGACTGGCTGCAAGGTCGATTTACTTCCAGCGACCATAAAAAAGCCATTAGACTGGTATCGACCTATAAACCGGAAAATGGAAAAGCTTTGGTTGATGCGATCATTGAACTTCATCCACACGTAGGCAAAACGGATATCTCGTGGAGTAGTGAGATAAAACAAAGCTGTTTAGGTTACGTACGCGTTCACGCGAACCTTCCCGAAAAGGCGTCAAAGTCCGCCGTATCTTATTCATTTGACGTGAATCTCAATGGTCCTAGCGTTCATCCCAGCGATTCAAAAACCGTGGAGATTCTAAAATCTCTCACGCAAGTGAAAAGTTCTTCGACCTCGACGAGTCAATAATTAGGCACTCGTGCACCAAGCATTAGGCAAATCGAACAACACCTCGACCAAATACGGCTTCTACTCGATCAACAAGTGCCTCTGAAGCATTCAAGCGAAGTTGGTCAGGTAGATCGAATTCTACTTCCGCAAGGTCCGGAATAATCAGCTTGAGACCGATATTACAATCTCCAGGAAACTCCTTGATGATCTCATGCAGTATCAACAATTTGGCTGCATCAACTTGCGATTCTTCAAAACGTATTTCTACTGTTTTCGCTCCCTGCTTACGAACATCTTCGATAGATACGAATTCATCCGTGCGCATTCTTACGGCCGGTGGGTCAGAATTTCGGTCGAACCAAATAGAACCTTTCACCAAAAGTGGAACATCTGCTTTAAGAATATTCTCAAATTCAGCAAACTTTTTAGCGTTCACCCGAACTTCGATTGCTCCTGACAGATCTTCAAGAGTAACAAAGGCGATTCGTCCGCTGCCGTCTTTTAGGGGCATTTCTCGATAAGCACCAACAATTGCACCAAAGACTACACTGCTATTTGGTTTTAGTTCCTTGAGCTTATCGATATTGGTCGTGGTTAGACGAGCCATATCGTTTTCATAGCGAGTTAAGGGATGACCCGTCACATAAAAGCCAAGAGCTTCCTTTTCATACTTTAGTCTTTCGCGTTCAGGCCATTCATGGATCGATTCGTTATATTCTTCTTTTGCCTTCACTGAGCTTGCGAGTCCAACCGAACCAAATAGAGACTCTTGGCCGATCGCAATATCGCGCTGAGTTGACTTCGCAGCACCAACAGCTCGATCAATTGAATCAAGAAGTCGGGCGCGAGGAATCTCAAATTCGTCGAAGGCACCAGAACGAATCAGCGTTTCTAATGTTTTTTTACTCAGTTGCTTTACGGGAACACGCTCACAAAAATCGTATAGAGACTGAAAGGCACCGTTTTCTTTTCGCGCCTCAAGAATGGCTTGCAGAGCTGCGTCTCCAAGCCCTTTAATTGCTCCAAGTCCAAACCTGATTTGAGCTCCAGAGACCGAAAATGAAATCATTGATTGGTTGATTGTCGGCGGCAATACCTTGATGCCCATTTGTCGAGCTTCCGCGATATCTTTTACAATCGTCTCGGTGTTCGTCAGCTCCGTCGACATCAAAGCAGCGAGAAATTCTACTGGGTATAGGGTCTTTAAATATCCAGTTTGATAAGTAATAAGAGCATACGCAGCACTATGGGATTTATTGAAACCGTAACCTGCGAATTTCTCCATTAAGTCAAAAACAGATTCAGCATCCTCTTTCGGGATACCTTTTTCCGAACAGCCATCGATAAACTTAGTTCGCTCTGCCGCCATAACTTCAATTTTCTTTTTGCCCATGGCACGACGTAACAAGTCCGCACCACCAAGCGTGTAGCCAGCCATAACCTGTGCGGCCTGCATGACTTGCTCTTGATATACAAATCCACCGTAAGTCGGCTTAAGAACTTCTTCTAAAAGCGGGTGAGGATAAGTCACTGTCTTTCGACCATGTTTGCAATCGACAAAGTCGTCAACCATTCCAGTTTGCAACGGACCTGGGCGATATAACGCAACGGCTGCAACAATATCTTCAAAACAGTCAGGTTTGAGTTTCGTGAGGAGCTTTTGAAAGCCTGTAGATTCAAGCTGGAAAATACCGATTGTATTTCCGGTTCCGATCAAATCAAAAACGCGTTTATCATCAAGGCTTAGTCGAGCAGACCGAAGAGTCAGATCTATGCAGTCATCTTTTTGCTCTTCGTTTAACGCTGCTTTCCAAGCAAAAACCTGATTAGCCTGAACTTTCTTATCAAGTTGAGCTTGTGATTCAAATAATTTCTGAATGTGAGGATGTTTCCACAAAGATTTAACATCTTTGTTCTCAATTTCTCTGATGATGCGTTCGTTCACATGGCGCTCTGCTCCATCGACAACATCCAATGTTTTGAGACCGAGAAAATCGAACTTTACCAGCCCTGCAAGCTCGACATCGACCATAGAAAATTGTGCAATTAGTTCTTTTTCTTTCCCTGTGAAAACAGGGACAGTCTCCCATAATGGCCCGTCTGCGATGACTACGCCGGCAGCATGCATACCCGCTTGTCGGTAAAGGCCTTCAAGACGACGAGCAATTCCTATGATGTCTTTGTTTTCAGCGCGAAAGCTTTCGGCCATCTTCCGTAAATCGGGGTCAAGCTCTAGAGCTTTATCGATCGTTATGGGCTTTACGGAACCTTTTTCGTCTTTGTAGGTATCTGGAAGCAGACGGGTAATTCCGTTCACTCGAGAAAACTCGACTTCCAAAGCGCGGGAGACATCTTTGATCACCGATTTTGCTTTCATTTGAGCAAACGTGCCGATCTGCCCGACGTTATTTACACCGTATTTCTCGCGGACGTAATCAATTACTTCGCCACGACGTTCCTGGCAAAAATCGATATCGAAATCAGGCATGGAGACTCGTTCGGGATTTAAGAAACGTTGAAAGAGTAGATTATACGGAATGGGATCCAGGTCTGTGATCTTGAGAGCGTAAGCAACCAATGAGCCAGCACCTGAACCTCGGCCTGGACCAACCGGTATATAATTTTTCTTCGCCCAGATAATGAAATCAGCAACAATCAAAAAGTAACCGGGAAATTTCATCGAAATGATGATGTCTAGTTCTTCATTGAGTCGACTGAAATATTGATCACGATCAACGCGATACGGAAGTTCCGCAATTCTTGCTTCTAGTCCTAGTCGAGACTGCTCTCTGAGATAGGTCTCCAAGTCACTGCCATCAGGAGGAAGAAATGTCGGTAACATGGGTTTACCAAGGTCGAAATCAAGTTCGACCATTTCCACAATGCGCTGGGTATTATAAACCGCTTCGGGACAATCAGAGAACACCTCGAGCATATCGTCGGGGGAACGAATCCATAGTGAATCGGTGTTCCTTCTCCAACGTTTGGGGTCATCTCGGCTCTTACCATCCTTAATGCATTGAAGAATATCGTGAGCTGCCGCATCCTCTTTTTCGATATAATGACAATTGTTTGTAGCAACGAGAGGCAATGCTTCGTCGCGTGCAAGTTGTTTAAGCGCATTATTTGCCGCGGTTTGCTCAGCCATTCCATTTTCTTCAAGCTCAAGAAAGAAATGGTCCGGAGCGAATATGGACTTGTATTCCTTAACCGCATTTCGAGCAGTATCCATATCGCCGTCTTTCGCAGCACGAGGAATTTCGCCAGCCAAGCAGGCACTGAGTCCAATGATCCCCTCGCTGTGTTTACGAAGGAGTTCTTTATCAATTCGAGGTTTATAATAGAAGCCCTCGGTATAGCCTGCAGAAACCAAAAACATCAAATTTCTCCAACCCACTTGATTTCGGGCGAGAAGAATAAGGTGATGATTTCGGGCGGAAGTACGGTCAAATCTCCCACGGGGCGCTAAGTTCACTTCGCAACCTAAAATCGGTTTGATTCCAGCCTTGCGGGCACGTTGATAAAAATCAATCGCTCCAAAAAGATTAGAATGGTCCGTCATTGCGCAAGCGTCCATACCCAGCTCGCCGATGCGGCCGCAGAGATCCTTCATATGAATTGCGCCATCGAGAAAGCTATATTGAGTGTGAAGATGTAAATGGGAAAAATCTGCCATTGCTTGCGGTACCCTTTTTCAGACACCACAAGATATGGAGGCGACGCAAGTCACTTGCTTGTTATTTAAACCTGATTTTAGAAACAGTATTAACCCCTAAATCTTATTGTTGGGGTAACACGGTAACAAACTGAACGGATTGCCCAGACTCAAGACGGTAGTTTTGCGCACTTCCACCGATCAGTTCAAGAACATATTGACTTGCTCCAGGAACACTTCGGGAAGAATCAGTTCGTGGCTCCGCGTTTTCTACAATCCCTAAAACGGTTTTATCACTCCTAATAAAGATCATATCTAATGGGATAAGTGTATTTCTCATCCAAAATGAACGCTGAGCTTCATCAGGAAACACAAAGAGCATTCCTGTTTTTTCAGGAAGAGATTCACGAAACATGAGCCCTTTCTGACGACCGGCAGGCGTGTCGACAACCTCAGCAAGAAACCGAACCGGACCTCGATCAGTATCAAAAACAACTGGAGTCAGTGGTTGAGGATTAGATTCGGTTGAAATTGACGAATCGCTTAGACTCTTTGGATTCTGAGCGACACAGGCACTGCAAATCATGGCTGCAATCAGGAGGCTGACGAGTTCAGGTACTGCCCGTTGACCGTACATTCTAAACATTCGCTCGACAGCTCCAGTGCAAGCGGCTCGGCTTTCTAAAGCCCGAGAGCTTTGGCCAGGTCTGCAGCTTTGTTCGTCTGCTCCCAGGTGAATTCTTGTCGTCCGAAGTGGCCATAGGCAGCAGTCCGTCGTAAACCTGGCTTTGTAAGCTCGAGGTGCTCAATAATTCCACGTGGAGTCATCGGGAACAAATCTTTCACAGCAGACGCGATAGTTGCTTCATCGACATTGTTCGTGCCAAACGTGCTCACCAAAACAGACACTGGGTCAGCTACGCCAATAGCATATGCTAATTGAACTTCGCATCTGGAGGCCGCTTTTGACGCGACGACATTCTTAGCGATGTATCGAGCCATATAAGCAGCAGAACGGTCCACCTTAGTCGGATCTTTGCCTGAGAAAGCACCACCACCGTGACGGCCCATACCACCGTACGTATCTACAATAATTTTGCGTCCCGTTAGCCCAGCATCTCCATGAGGACCGCCTACTTCAAACCGCCCCGTAGGATTGATGTGGTATTTGACATCTGATCCAAGAAGTTCGGCTGGAATCACCTTTTGAATCACTTCGGAGATGATTTCTTTGTGTAGTTGGTCGTTTTCGACGTCCGGAGCGTGCTGAGTTGATACGACAACCGTTGTAACTTCAGCCGGTTTGCCATCTTCATAGCGAACTGTGACCTGACCTTTCCCGTCAGGACGCAGATAAGGCAGCAATCCAGATTTCCGTACTTCGGTCAATCTCTCCATTAAGCGGTGAGAGTACATGATTGGCATCGGCATGAGCTCAGGTGTTTCATCAACCGCATATCCAAACATCATACCTTGATCACCTGCACCATCCCGATCAACACCCATTGCAATATCGGGAGATTGCTTATTCAAACAGTTAATGATGCCGCAGGATTTATAATCAAACCCCATGGCGGAATCGTCATATCCGATGTCCTTGACGACTCCTCGGACAATCTCAGGAATATCCAGGCTTGCCTTCGTCGTAATTTCGCCGCCAACAACGACAAGACCTGTCATACACATCGTTTCGCAGGCAACACGTGAACCCGGGTCTTCCGCAAGGCACGCATCCAAGACCGCGTCAGAGATCTGGTCGCTCACCTTGTCTGGGTGGCCTTCATTGACAGATTCAGAGGTAAATAAGCTGTTCAGGATTTTCATTCGATGGGTCGATTACCACTCTGAATTCGAAAAGGTCAAGTATCAGTGCAATTGTTGACTTGAAGCGCGCTCCTAGCCGGTTTACGCTAAGCATACTGTGGTTGAAAGATCGCCAGAGGAACAAAAAAAAGCGGTATGTACATCGCTTGTGAGCGTTCTCAGAGATAGTGATATCTCTGATGAGATCGACGTGAAGCAATTCTATGGAATGATCTCGGAAAAGTATGCTTTGCTCGTGCGAACCAACGTATTCGACTTTCAACCCATTTGGTCAGCATTATCCAACCAATTTGCACCTGAAGACCTCTACGGTATATTTCTAAGATTCGGACAAGTTACGCGGGAGCTTGGACTAAATGTTAGACAACCGTCAGAGATAGACCGCCTCCCGGCAAATTCTAAAGCCGCGTATCTCGCTGACTTTGAGGAACAAATCTCGAGCCGTAAGGTCCCTATGTCCTCTCCTGGACGCAGCGCAAGCCCTCACCTCTCTGGAATGGGTAAGCCAATCGGAAGTGCAATCCCGTCAGGGATCGGAACACCTGTAGGTAAACTTCCAGCAGGAATCGGAACATCAGTTTCAAATGGTAGAATGGGTTCTGATCCTAAAGTCGCCGGGATTGGACGACCTGTTGAAGAATCCGTAGACGCAAGCGAAGCTCCTATCATTGCGACACAAGAAAGGCAGACATCACAGGAAGAGCTATCTAGTCGAATTTCTTGGGCCTTCGCCCAATCTCTAAAAGGCGCCTTCGGGGGCGAGGTACACACCGGAGAAGTACAATTTTTAATAACGAAAAATTTTGACGCGCTGATGCAGGAACAGCGATTTATTATCGACTCTATATTGCCGCAGCTCATCAAGCTTTCCGGCAACTCGCCTGAATCGCTTTATATTGGTCTCGCGAGTTTCAAGCCCGTACTAGACAACATGAATATCGCGTTTCAAATCCCATCCTTAGGCCTCAGCGAAGAAAAGCAAATTGAAATTATCGAGCGGGCTAAAGAGCAAAATACGGATAATTTTCGCGCGGGGGGAATTCAAGCTGATCCGAGTCAACTTGCCCCTTTACCGGGCTCAGTCGCCCAAGAAAGCTCCCAAGCCACCAATAAAAAAGAAAGCCAATTGGCTGAATATAATCTGGCCGGGCAGTCAGAGATGTCGGCACGAGGAAAATTACTAAAACGCCTGGTCGTTTTACTTCTTTTGGTCGGCCTTGGTGCTACTTCGTGGCTTGTGCAGCCATCGCGTAACCTAGGTACCGAACGATACGCTGCCGTATTTCCTATGCGAGAAGCAAAGAGTCATAATGGTATTTTTGTTGGCTATCTGGACGATGCAAAATGGGAAAGACTAACTCAAACAGAGAGACAGGTCGCTGTAAGAAAATTACAAGGTCTTCTCAAAGAGGACGGTTATCTTGTATCGGATAGCAAGTGTCAATCCATGTGCCGGCAAGTCGCAATTATGAATAATGACGAAAAAATGGTCGTTTTCGATATCACAGGGGGAAAACTAAAAGCCGTTACTCCAAAATAATCACATTGCTCTGATTAGACTCTTTCTTTTTCCAAGCCTTCAATGCCGTGACCACTTCATGCTCTACCTCTTCTGCGGTTTTCATATTAATTGCTTTTTGGACTAGGTTTTCACAATCACCAACTGTCACCCTTCGAATAAGTCTCTTAATGAGCGGTAAAGAATGAGCGCTCATAGAGAAAGATCGGACGCCTAACCCGAGGAGTAACGGAATGTGGAATGGATCTGATGCCATTTCACCACATACACATAATGGGGTTTTAGAGCTGATCGAGACATCACATACAATTTTCAGCATTCTTAACACAGCAGGACTCGATGGGCGGTACAAATACGCAACATCATCATTCGCTCGATCAACCGCCAGTGAATACTGGATAAGGTCATTGGTTCCAACACTAAAGAAATCAACCTCAGAAGCAAGTTGGTCCGCAATCATCACCGCCGCCGGCGTTTCTATCATCACACCTAATGGGATGTCGTCATCGTAGGATATGCCTTTTGCGGTAAGAAAAGCCATCTCTTCATCCAATATCTTTTTCGCTTTTCTTACTTCATCAAGTTGCGTGACAAAAGGCAGAAGCACTCGGAGATTACCTTGAGTACTCGCCTTCAGAATTCCTCGTATTTGCGCTCGAAATGTTTCTACCTCTTTCAAGCTAATTCGTATCGCACGTAAACCAAGCGCCGGATTGATATCGCTCGATGACTCCTTGGTTCGGGGGCGCTGAGCTAAATTACGAACGAATTTATCGCCGCCAAGGTCAATCGTACGAACAGTCACTTGCCGTCCCTTCATTGCACCAGCCACTTTCGCATACTCTAACGCGTGATCTTCAGCAGATAACATTGCATGTCTTTCAATCACTAAGAATTCGGTGCGATATAAACCTATTCCTTCACCACCATGGCTAAGCACATGTTCAATTTCATCCGCAACCTCGATATTACCGAGCAGCTCAACGCTATGACCATCTAAAGTCACACCTGGGAGCATTCCGTCAGCGAGAAGCGCGTTTTCCTCGCGTGCTCGGCGTTGCTTGTGTTCTTGATAAGATATCCTTCGTTTTTCAGAGGGCTCAAGAATGACATCACCGAGCTCGCCGTCAACGATGATTTCGTCGCCAGTTCCGGCTTTTTCTAATAATCCATGAACCCCGAGTACGGCCGGTACATTCATTGCTTTTGCAATAATTGCCGTGTGCGAGGTCTTTCCTCCGGTTTCAGTCACGAAACCTTTTGCAGAATATCGAGCTAAAGCCACTGTATCCGCGGGAGACAGGTCATAGGCGATAACGATTGCATCTTCGGGGATATTCTCTAAGAAGTCCGTTTCTGCGCCAAGCAAATTTCTCATGACGCGATCACTCACCAAATCGACATCACTGCGGCGCTCCCGAAAATACTCAACGTCGAGTCCATCGAACATTTTTCGGATTTCCTTCAGCTCTTCTTTTAGCGCCCACTCTGCATTCATTCTATGTTCAACAATACGACGACGCGTAGCATCACGAATTGCCTCGTCGCGAAGAACCATGGTGTGAGCATCGAGAAGCATTTCTACTTCTTTTAAATCGCTTCGATGAGCCCTCTCTTTAATTTCATTCAATTGCTGTTCAGATATTTCAATCGCTCTTTCAAATCGACTGAGTTCGTCTTCAATTCTGTCTACGTCAAGATGATAGCGAGGCACAGCAACTCGGCGACGGTCTACTAAATGAACTTTTCCAAATGCAATTCCGGAACAGACACCGAGGCCTTTGAATACAAAATCACCCATTAGCGCGACCTTCCCTCTTCCGTGTCAATCCACGATACACCTTCATCAAATCCACTCGCAAACAGTTCTTCAATTTCTTCCATTTCACTTTCAGCAAGTGGTCCTTCAACACGAACCTTTAGAAAAGTTCCACAAATCGCACCAAGAGTCGTCAACCCCAATAAGCTCTTTGCATTCACTTCACCATTTGAATGCAAAATTGTAACCTTGCAGGAGAGTCTTCCCGCTAAATGAGCAAAAATATGAGCAGCTCGTAAATGGAGTCCTTTTTCGTTAACGACACGAAGCTTCTTAGTCACGGTGCTAGATTGAGACAAAGGAATATTGGTAATCGTGCTTAAAGCTCTTCGAGCAATACAAAATCTTTTATCAGATGGTAGCGGTTGCACAAAAACATCAATTCGTTTTGATTTAAGTTTTCCGATCAATTCATATTCTGCACTGCCAAGATGTACCGAAGGGTGGATTTCGCTTGAATCTGAGCTTTGCGGAATATGGCCAATATTTAAGTGTTCGATGACAAGGTCATTTTCCACTGCCTTCTCCACACCGAGTAATGACTTGAATAAAACGATGACGGACGCATTTGATGGAAAAGATTCGAGAGTTTCGACAACGGCGGAGGCAGAACAAAATGACACGTGCACAAGGCCAACCGATGAGAGTTCTTGAATTTTTCGAAGCCGTTGATTTTGAACAATCTCGTCATCGCATATGACAATGTCTTTTGCGCCCACGCTGGGAACCCAAACATTCATAATCGTCGCATGAACAAGTCTGGGGTCAACGCGAAAAATAAAATTCTTATTCAAAGTTCTCTCTCCTTGAGTACATCACCGGCGACCATTATATTTCGTTGACCGTAATATTTAACAAGTTGTGCAACCGCAGACACATCACTGTTTTTGAGTCGTTCAATATTTAGCTTTAGAAGCATAGGAAGGTTCATTCCAGTAACGACTTCGATTTTATATGACTCCACTAGTCGTAATGAGATATTGCAGGCAGTGCCACCAAACATGTCGGCTAAAATAATGACACCTTCGCCCTGATCTACTTTTTTAATCAGTTCTTCCAAGTGGCGATGTACCTGCTCGCAATCGTCGTAACGTTCGATTGTTAATGACTCCGCTGAGTCGAATTTACCTACGATCTCGCTCGCTGTTCGTAACAGGACCTCTCCGACTCTTCCATGACTCACCAAAATTAGACCAATCATGCGAGCTGGAGCCTAACGCGAAGGGGCCTCGTCGTCATATAGGAACAAGCCCTTATCGAATGGATAATTATGAATTTCGTTTTGGCATATCTCGATGACGAAGACGGACGTCACGTTTTTGTTGTCCAAAGTGAGTTGTAAGTTCCTCAGAGATGGCAACAGAACGATGACGGCCGCCAGTACACCCAATCGCAATGGTGAGATACGCTTTCCCTTCATCGTCGTATTGTGGAATCAAAAAATCGAGCAACGCGAGCAATTTATCTAAAAATATTTTCGCTGGCTCCTGACTCATTACGTAGTTCGAGCATTCCGGATCTTGCCCCGTCGTCTCTTTAAGCTCAGGTACAAAATACGGATTGTTAAGGAAACGAACATCAAACACGAGATCAGCCTCAGTAGGAACGCCTTTTTTAAATCCAAATGACATAATTGTAATAGTGGTTCGTTTACGAATGCCCGCTTCATCGGTAAACTGTTCGATGATTTTCTTTTTGGTCTCGTGAACAGATAAAGCGCTTGTATTGATCGTTAGAGTAGCCGCGGAACGAACAGGATTTACGAGTTGTCGGTCTCGGTTAATCGCATCTTGAAGAGTGTTGTCTTCTTCTTCAAGAGGATGCCTTCGACGGGTTTCGGAATATCGCCGAGAAATAACCTCGTCTGCTGCATCTAACCAAAGTACATGAACTTCGTGTCCATTGTTCTTGAGTGTCTGAATCATTTCTGGAATTTGATCAATGTTGTGCGCTCCACGAGTATCGGCAACTAAAGCAAGTTGCTGAAATTCATCTTTGTGCAAACTAAACACTTCAATCAATCGTCCTATGAGTGAGAACGGAAGATTATCTATAGCGTAGTAGCCAAGGTCTTCAAGTGCACGCAACGCGGTAGATTTTCCAGATCCATTTACGCCTGATATGATTACAATTTCCACAATAGTCCTTATTCGTTACTCAACTTCATCTTCAATATGGTCTGTTATATCCGTGAGCTGTGCGGCAGATCTCAGATCCGCTGTTGGTTGATCCGACAAGTCAATTCCTGTGAAAGATCGAGGGATGACTCGCCGGCTATTTTCTGTGGACATCACGCCATCAATCCTTTTCTTTAGGTCAAGAGCTGCATGATGACCACGAGTTTTGAGCAAGAAATTGCGAGCGGCGACCTCAACAATCGCTGCAATATCCCGTCCGGGCCTAACAGGTAAAAGCGCTGATTCGAGTTCAATACCTAGTATGTTCTTCCGATAATCCTCTAGCCCTATCCTATCGTAGACGCGCTCTGGGTGCCACTCTTCAAGTTCGATATGAAGCTCTATTTTCTTGTGATCACGAGTCGCGGCAACACCATACAACTCTGCTATATTGAGGATACCTAGACCGCGAATCTCAATAAGATTTCGGATCAAATCAGCCGCCTGACCAACCAAATCGTCTCCTCGACATCGGATATCGACGACATCATCAGCGACTAAGCGATGACCACGAAGAATCAAATCGAGCGCACATTCTGATTTACCAATTCCTGATGCACCAGTAATTAATACGCCAACGCCGGCAACATCAACTAAGACCCCATGGATACTGGTTCTCGGCGTAAGCAAGTCATCCAGATATGTAAGCACCTTGCGGATGCATTCGGATGATTCTTTCGGAGTACGTAGTAAAGGTGTCTTAGTACGATCACACCCTTCCAAGAGAGTATTGGGAATAGAGAGACCCTTTGTAATTACGATGCACGCGAGTTTGAGATCTAACAATCGGTTAATCGATATATCTCTCTCTGATTCATCCAAAGACTCGAGGAAAGATAATTCAGTTCTACCAAGCACCTGTACTCGATCGGGATGGACAGAAGACAGATGCCCGACCAAAGCGAGACCTGGTTTTTGAATTCTTGAGGAACGCAAAAATCGACTACAACCGTCACTCCCTGAAATCAGCTCGAGTTCAAGTGGTTCCTGCACTCTTTCGATGAACGTCTGAACCGTTATTTCAGAATAGCTATCCATGAGTTGCCGCCAGGAGGGTCAACTGCTCGTCCTGCAATTTGATGAGCTGATAAATTTCGTCACGACTTTTGGCTTCAAGCAGCTCGCCTCGAAATGCTTGACTCTTAAATAAACGTGAAGCTCGTGCCAAAGCCTTCAAGTGGAGGCCCGCTGCGCTCTTGGGCGCAAGCAATGTAAAAAACAGATGAACCTGATTGCCATCTAAAGCATCGAACTGAATTCCAGATACGCTACGACTGAAGCACGCAATGACGCGATCAAGACTAGGTAATTTCCCATGCGGAATCGCTAGACCTTGGCCAACACCGGTAGAACCAAGTCGTTCTCGATCCAACAGAACACGCCTCGCTTGTTCCGCATCAACATTTGAATGCACACTCGCAATCTTGTGAACCAATTCATCGATGGCCGAAGACTTGCTGCGTGCCTTCATTTGAGGAACCACGAGATCCTCAGACAAGATGTCGACGATCTTCATCGGAATCGACCCTACCTTTGCTATGATGTATCGCCAACCAAGAAAAAGGGTCGCAGTGAGAAAAAAAGCAACAGCAATTACTCAATCATTGTAGGCATTTACCTCACGGCTTACTATGAGATGACATCTTTGGAGAGAACAAGCTCAGCGTAAAATCGAACTTGGTTTTTTTGCAGGGTATAAACCCGACCTAAATACAGCCGCTAAGCAGACTCCGCAGATTGAGTTTCAATGAGCCCGAATTGCCCGTCAGGTAGACGATACATTACGTTCATCTTTTGACTCTCGGAATCGGTGAACACTAAGAAATCAGAATTCAATAGGTCCATTTGCTCAACTGCATCATTGAGGTGCATCTCTTGTGCGACGATTCTTTCGTGACGGGTCACTTGAGGGGAATTGGCTCGAGCCTCCTCTTCATCCTCTGCTAAACTTGGTAGGGAGATGACTTGATAAGGCACTTCTCTTAGTTTGTGGGCTTCTGCCCGATGATGTTCTTTTTTAGTCTTAGAGCGATACCGCTTTACTTGAGCCACCATCTTATCAATCGCCACATCAATCGACGTTCGAATATTATCACTACGATCATCCGCTCTTACTCTTAGAGCTCCTGCAATAATTAGTTCGAAATGTGCAATGTGCTGTAATTTCTCTATCGAAATAACTACATGCACTTCACTTCGTTCTTCGCTTACTAATCGATCGAGCTTGGAAACTTTCTCTTCAACGTAAGTACGAATCGAATCACTGGCTTTCATATGTCGAAAGGTAACTTTGCATCTCATTATATTTTTGTCCCTATCCTTTTCCGTGCAGAACTAACTGCGCTATGTGGTTCATTTCACTCTTTCAGATAATCTTTCTACGCTTAGAAGAAGACATGATACCCATACTTTCTCTGTATTTAGCAACGGTCCTCCTCGCGATATCGATGTTCTCTTTTTTCAATTTATCAACGATCGCTTGATCAGAAAATGGCTTTTTCTGATTCTCGCTTTCGATGATTTGTTTAATCTTATGCTTGACCGACATACTTGCAATATTCTCATCACCCGTTTGTCGACCAATCGAACTATTAAAGAAGTACTTCAGCTCAAAAATGCCTCTCGGCGTATGGACATATTTATTCGACGTCACACGCGATATCGTCGACTCGTGCATGCCTATGTCTTCGGCCACCTGACGAAGAATGAGAGGTCGAAGATGCTCTACTCCTTTTTCAAAAAAGTCTTGTTGGAACTTGAGAATCGATTCCATCACTTTGTAAATCGTTCTCTTCCGCTGATGTATAGAACGAATAAGCCACTCAGCAGATCGGAGTTTTTCTTGAACGTACGCTTTAGCTTCACCGTTCATCCCGTCTTGTAATGCCGCTTTGTAGTACTTCGAAACTCGAAGCATCGGCAGGCCTTCTTCATTTTGAACGATGACATACTCATCACCAACTTTATTCACATAAATATCAGGCGTGATGTAAATAGAGTCAGTCGCTCCGAAATTTCTCGCAGGACGCGGCTCGAGGCTTTGAATAATCTGTAACGCTTCCGCCACTTCCTCTATCGTTTTTTCAGTTTTCTTCGCAATTGCTTGAAAATTCCGTTTTTCAAGGTCTGGCAAAAACTCATCGATCATCCTCTCAGCGAGAGGGTTATCATATCCAAAATGACCTAACTGAACCTTCAGACATTCTTGCAATGATCGAGTTGCAATACCAATGGGGTCGAAATGTTGAATAATACCTAGAACGCGTTCAACGTGATCAACGCTTACCTCCAAGCGAATTGCAATATCCTCAACCGGGCGCTCTCCTCTTAAAAATCCTCGGTCATCTAAGGCACCAATAATTTCGTAGGCTACCACTCGATCGTCATCGACCATATTAGAAACATTCAATTGCCACATGAGATGATCGAATAAAGTATCAGCGGCAGACAGAGTCTGGTCGATATTTGGAAGCTCATCTTGGTCACGTCGGACTCCACTACCTGGCATTGGAGCTGATGAGTTGAGTTGCTCAAGATAGCTTTCCCAATCTGTTTCATTTGCCGTTTTACCATCACTCAGTTCTTGAACCTTATCTGTTTCACCTGCAGGCTCTTGCACCTGTTTAGGATCGTTTCCTAGAACAGCCGCTTCGGCTTCAAGTTGAGATTTTTCAGGCCGTAGTTCTTCCTCAAGGACCGGATTCGATTCTAATTCGTTGTGAATTGCATCAATCAATTCCATTCGAGAAAGCTGCAATAGACGGATCGCCTGCTGCAGTTGTGGTGTCATAACCAGGTTTTGACTTAATTTCAGATTGAGGCTCTGTTTGAGTTCAAACGCCATCGAAAAGAGACTAACATGCTCAGATGAGACCAAGCAATGGAGGGCACAAACGAGAGGTGTTTTGCGGCAAAGAGGCTCAAAGCCTCAAGTTTTTGCCTCAAAATCAGCAGGCTCAGAAGAGAAATGAAGTGTCCGAGAAATAAGGCAAACTACCACTCTTGCGTGATGCTAAGGCATCAGCCTATGATTACGTTTTAGTTTTTTTGCCGAGTAAATTCCGCAACTCTTTTACACAAACAATAAAAATGCATCTTTGGCGCAGCTACAACGAAAAAGAATCTCCCAAGTAAACATCTTTAGCCTTTTGACTACTTGCTATCGTTTCTCGATCGCCGTGCTCAAGTCTCTTTCCCGCAGCAAGTATGTACGCACGGTCACAAATACCGAGTGTCTCACGCACGTTATGATCGGTAATAAGCACTCCTAGACCTTGCTCAGCCAACTGCTGTATCAAGGCTTGCAGGTCCCTTACTGCAATCGGGTCTACTCCCGCAAACGGTTCGTCTAATAAAACTATCTTCGGGTCCATTACAAGACACCGCGCAATTTCTAAACGTCGACGCTCACCTCCAGATAAATTCTGTCCGAGTGACTGCTGAACATGTTCTAACTCATAAGCTGTAATGAGGTGGTCGATTTTTTCGGTACGTTGAGCTTCACTGAAGTCCACACGCAATTCTAAGACCGCTCTAAGATTATCCCGTACGGTTAAGCGACGAAAAATAGATTTCTCTTGCGGCAAATACGCCAACCCTGCACGAGCTCTCAAATGAATCGGAGCAAGACTGACATCTTTTTGTGCGAGCAATACTTGACCAGCATCGGGTTTAACTAATCCAACGACCATATTGAATGAAGTTGACTTCCCGGCGCCATTTGGTCCGAGCAAGCCGACAACTTCTCCTGGGTTCACTCGAAAGGAAACCCCGTCCACCACTTTTCCAGCACTTCGATAAGATTTAACCAGGTCTCGCACCTCAAGGCCGTCCGGGTGACAACTCGGCTCTAACTCGGGCACTTTCGCTCCCCGTGCTGTTTATTCTTAGCTTGGTCTTGCGGTATGAAACGAAACCGACTGTTTTTGCCTTTTACGAACAACTTGTCTTTCGCTATGTCGTAAATAATCTCATCACCAGTGAGCTGTGTCGTATCAGACTTCAAAGATGCAGCGCCAGTGAGGCTCAATTGATCTTTTTTGGCAAGAAACACGGCCCGATCAGCACGAGCAGTGGTTCCATCTGGCCTGACGATTACTACACGACCTCGACATTCCACCGTCTCGATTTTATTTTTTGAGTAGCTAGCAACTGCTTCATCGCAACAAACTGTGACATCTGCTCTACGAATAACCACGTTTTGCTTCGCAAAACCCAACTTTCGCTCAAGGTCGACTCGTAAACCTCCCTTGGCAGTCATCTCAACCGGCAAGCCAGACGTTTCAATTCGATTCGTCTCAGAGCCCGGCTGATTGATCAACAAGATCGTTGAAAAGCTGAATAGTAAAAAGTTCATACTAGCTTCCCAGGTTTACCTTGAACGACGGCTTCCGGCAACGGCTGAGTTTTCCATCTCTCATGAAACCACATCCACTGATCGGGGTGTTCCCGTACGGCATTTTCGATGAGAACTGTCAGGTCCCCAGTCAACGCACGAATTCCGTCTTCTCGGGGCATCGTGAAATACGGTTTTAGTGAAACAGGTTGAACTTTTATACGGTGCCCTTTCACCTCTCGACAAGAATACATAAAGAAAGTAGGCGTATCATTTCGCAAGGCAAATTGCGCTGCCCCTCTCGGAGTCGATGCTTGACGACCAAAGAAAGGTACAAAATCAGATTTTACTTTTGTATCTTGGTCGATGAGAAATCCCACAATACGGTTTTTTTTCAGCGCAGCGAATACTTTACGTGCGGCTTTCGGATCCTGTCGGTCAATGACTTCGAGACCAGATCTTTGCCTTTGTTCCACTATCCATTTCCCAAGATACGGATTTGGATTCATCCGCGCCAGAACCGAAGAAGGTATATCAGCAGCAACCATTCGCTGAGCAAGGAGTTCCCAATTTCCGATGTGAGCACTTACGATCACCGCGCCTCGATTTTTCAATAACTCGTTTTTCAAAACCGTAAGATCAGATTCATCGACACGGACATAATTTTGTATTTGTCTGTAAATTTTGGAAAGACAAGCCATCTCAACCGCGAGAAGTCCGCAATTTCTAAATAGCTGCTGCACAATATCTGACGCTTCAGACTCTGAGTACGACATGGTTTCTCGTAATTGCCTAAGTGCTATTCGGCGTGGTCGCAGAGCAACATAATTAGCTATTAGACCGAGGAATGAACCAATGGACAAAGCCAGATTCAGGGGAAATAAAGTTAGGAAAGAAAGAAATATTCTGGCTATGACGTAGACAGAATATCGCTTTGCTTTCTTGTAAGGCGTCACTGATAATTGTCCTCGGCATAATCAGACTCTGATTCATGCTCATCTTGGCCAGTGTCTTCGTTCGTTTCATCTCCCCAATAACAAAAGGAAAATTTTAGAAATTTTGGATTTATTTTTCCTCGGGCGCAAAGTTTTTCAACTCGATATAAAACCAAATCTTGTAAACGACGAACGGACCTGTCTTCGGCTGAAAACAGGTCATCGATTTTATCTACGTAATAGCGCAATAATCGCCCATGTCCCCTTGGTAGCTTCTGAGAGAGTTGTTGAACAAAAAGAGGATATTCTTGGCAACTCGCTTTGGCCAAACGCAGTAAGCCTGCACTTCGAAATAAGTCTTGATGAAATGACCCGCTGGGACGGGGAAGATGACTTGGTCTCACCCCATCACTCCGAATATCTGTGAGGATTCTCTGGAGAAGAGCGTTTGCCTCTTCGAGAGGCATCGCATCTTCTTTAGCTGTTTGGCGCACAGATGTCACAAGTAATTCCGCCGCCTCGTTCCCCAGACGTTGACATAGCTCGGCTAGTTTTCTGCGTCCTACGGTAAGGAACGCAGAACCTAGCTCCTCAACACCTAGTGAGTTTATCAATTGCAAAAGTTCAGTATGATCAAGGAGGACAAGATCTTTAAAATAGAATTGCGTCGGCTCACTTGGCGGCATCGGCATTGTTGCAAATTTAGACTCGAAAATTTGCCGAACCACGCGCATGATATCCAATTTGACGTGTCCAAGCTGATCCTTATTCGGGACCTTATCTGCTACAGTCGTTGGAAGATTTTCGAGGACTCTCTGTCTGGTATGCGCTGAAAGTTGATTAATGACGATACCGATAGTTTGAGGATGTTCTCCTCTTAGACCTGCAAGAAGCCAAGTAGCATCCACTTGGTCTAAACCAATTACTCCACGAAATTGCAGTTGGCGTCTCATTTCAGCAGCAATTATGGCTGCTCGTTTACGACCGTCCATCTGACTGAGAAATTCCGCTCGCTCCCGCAAGATTTCAGCGTCCTCATAGTCGAGTAATTCGATAAGATTTAGATCTGTTTCATCTCCTCTAATAAACAGGGTACACAATAATATCGTGAGGCGAGGAGAGAGAGGATAAAATATGTTACTCGGGGACAGCACGAATTTCGCGACATGGAAGTATTACTTCCGAATCTGAGCAACCTGCTTCGTAAGACGAGTTAAATCTTTTCGATATCTCATTGCTTTCAGGACAGAAAGGATCACAAGTCCAGCCAACAGAGCCGCAAGAGTAACCATCAGAAGCATGGCATTTACTAACTTACTTTGATGATGTGAACACACATCGATTCCTATCACTTTCCTGTTCTCGCAACCATTGATTACAGCGGTACCACTGGCTCCGTCAGCCGAAGGCGTGGAGCCAGCCGAGGTTACCGGAATCATCTGCACGGAGACCTCAGCACTCTTCATTTCGGGAAGCGCAGCTTGAACAAAACTCTGAACATTTTCCACGGTTACCGGCGGAGCATTATCCGCATCCGGAAGATAGCTAATGATGACCGAAGCCTTGGGTTTAGGCTTGGCCTCGTTTACATCACGCAGTGGATTATCTTCAGGTATGGAAACAAGTGCACTGACTTCAACCACTCTATCAATACGGCGCAGACCATTGGCGATATCTCCTGAGACACCAACTTCTCGCTTCGCTCGCTCTTGGGTGTTGGTGGGAATCATACCACCCTCTTTGAACATGGCCGAAGTTCCTTCAAATGGGGACTCTGGTAAATTATAACGGTCCAGGATTGTCAGGGCATTCTGTGATTCAGCTTTTGTGACGACAATATTAAATCGGAGATCGCGTGAATTTTCATCGCGAATTTTGTCTGCGGGAATGCCAGATTTACCTAAAAGCACCAGAATACGGTTGGCATTACGCTCCAATTGCTGATGTGCAATCGTTTCCTGCGCGCAACCACTCAGGAGAGCTAAAAATACAATCATCAAACGCTTCATTTACATTTTCCTTGCTACCATATTCAAAAGTTTCTGTCCTACTGAGTGGAAGGGATTCCACTCGTAATTAACAATGTTTTGATATCTTCGTCATTAAATCGGACACCGGCACCAATAAAATAGTCGGTCGTGCCTTGATTCAAGAAATCATCCACACCGCCGTGCAAATATAGGTGCTTCATGGGCTCAAAAAGCGCTAACACCTTCATACGAGGGTTTCGGGCTTCGATTCCGAATTGATTAGCATCCACCAATACTTCGAGTCGGTCGTCTAAGAAGTGTAAATTAGCACCAATCCCGCCCGTGCCTTCGATTACCCCAAAACGGAGACTCAACCAATAAAATCTTTTAGCGAATTGGAGGGAGAAATTAAGTCCATCCACGGTTGTCGTTGTTCGCTCTCGATATTGAAAGGATCGACCCATCTCTGGTGAGGTCGATTCTACGTCTTCTGTTATCGTTGTTCGCACGCCGCGTGGATCATCAACAACTTCGAAAATATAGTATTTATCTTCCTTAGGTTTGAGGACGAATTGAACGTAGTTTTTGGCGGATCCAGATCTAAATTGAAACTCACTGCGTAAATTCACCCATGTCTGCATTCGAGTGATTCCACCAAGAACCTCATTTATACCTTCAACCGTTTCATCGATCCCCTCATGAATACCATCGTCGTTGATGAGAGCACCAATCGTCCCTTCTCCTCGGTCAACCTTCTCTAAAATAGATGACATCGTGTCTAACGATCGATTCAATGTATCTAAGGTCTGCCTTAGTGATTTGACGGAATCACTAATCTCTTTTTCATCCTGACCAACGACTATTTTCTCCAGACTTTGAGCAGTATTTTTTAGAGCAGACGCGATCAAACGAGAATCTTTTAGAATCACTGCTACATCTCGGTCGCGACCAGATGAGATAGAGGATAAGTCCTTAGTAAAGTATCGAACATTATCTAAAATATCGTCGAGCTTTTCAGTATTACCGCCAATGTTCTCCGACACAACTTCTAAGACTTTGCGAGCCGCAGAAGCCGACAACTCTACATCAGATACAATTTTCTCTAGTGGAGCAGGCTGATTTTCATCGCCGGAAATTAGCTTACGCATCGATTTTGAGATTTCCCGAACCTCCTCGACTACAGCATCAACGCTGGAGATAGACTTAACGTTCTTGATCTCCTCACCGTTTTTGAGCCGTCTTGCTCCTGACGCTCCACCAGGTTCTACTGAAAGTTTGAAATCGCCCAGCAGCGAAATCGCTACCTTTTCGACGGCCGCGTCTTCGTAGAGTTCTACCTCACCTTGGATGATCATCGTGACTTTTGCGCGTCCTTTATACAACTGAACATCCTTGATGCGTCCTATGTCGATACCCGCGATCTGAACCGGTGATTTTTTCTCAAGACCAAGGACATCATCGAAGACTGCATGAACCTCATAAGAATTTGATGCGTCATATCCGCGCGTAGAAATAATCTGAAGAAACGCACCAAAAGAGAGAGCTGATGCTAATACAAGGACACCAACCTTTAGAGGACTTACAAAGTTTGTTGGTCCCGCCATCATTGCCTCCCGAACCAGGTATCAAGAAACTCTGAAACAAATGGGTGCTTTGATTTTCTTAGTTGGGCAGGAGTTCCGTATTCGACAATTTCTCCTTTATATAGAAACGCAATGTAATCAGCGACGTTGAATGCGGAGGCTATGTCATGACTGATCACAACACTAGTCACCTTCAATTCACGTGCTGCACGCAAAATCATGTCGTCTACATATTTCGTTGTTATAGGATCAAGACCAGTTGTCGGCTCATCATAAAGGACAATGCGAGGGTTCATCATGATAGCTCGAGCCAAACCAACGCGTTTTCTCATTCCGCCAGAGAGGTCCGCTGGATTTTTTGCCTCAATTCCCTCAAGGCCAAATAAAGCAAGCTTTTGAGCGACGCGTTTCTTAACCTCTTCTTCGTCGAGATTCGGCTCATGTTCGCGAAGCGGAAAAGCGACATTTTCGTAAACATTCATCGAATCGAAAAGTGCCGCCCATTGAAACACCATCCCGAATTTCATTCGAAGGGTATTGAGAGCCTGCCCCTTCAAACTAGAAATATCTTCACCGTCAACAAAGACGCGACCTTCATCAGGAGAAAGAAGTCCGATTAAGTGCTTCATCAAGACGGTTTTGCCACTTCCAGAGCCCCCAAGAATAACGGTGGTAGTACCTTCTCGAAAATCTAAACTTATACCCTTTAGGACATGATTAGAATCAAAACGTTTATGAACATCTTGGACGCTCATTACGATCGGACTTTTAGTTGCCGCTGAGGAGATCATGGCGCCACCATCAGAAGCAAGGTGGTAAGAAAATAGTCGCTGATAAGAATACCGATTGAGGCCGTCACAACAGTTGTCGTCGCAGCGAAACCAACCCCCCTTGATCCGCCAGAGGCATTCATACCTTTTTGACAAGCAATCAAACCGATAATGCTGCCAAAAACGGCTGCTTTACCGAGACCACCAAGCAAATCGTTGAGCTCAACCATTCGATAAATTCGCCCCAGAAAAGTACCTTCGTTGATGCCTGCTTGTCCTACCGAAACGACATAGGCACCCAGGTAGCCCACGTAATTAAACAGCATAGTAAGTAGAGGCATCATGATGATAAGAGCGACAACGCGAGGAAGAACGAGATATTGAATGGGTGAAATTCCAAAAGTTTCAAGCGCATCAATTTGCTCTGTGACTCGCATAGTGCCGAGTTCAGTCGCCATGGCAGACCCACTCCGACCCGTAACCATGAGGGCAGTAAGAACGGGTCCGAGTTCTCGACACATAGAGATAACAACCGTGGCACCAACCAACGACTCTGCATTAAATTTTGAGAATGCGTAGGCAGATTGAAGAGCAAAAACAAGTCCAGCAAATAGACCCGTCAATAGAACGATGAACAAGGAGCCAACGCCGACGAACTCTGCTTGTTGAATAAATAATCTCCCTCGAAAAGGGGGTTTGAAAAACCAAATGCTACACCGACCAGCGAGCAAGACCAATTCACCAATCTCCTGAATGAAATGAATGACAGCCTCACCAACCCGCTCGACCGGAACTCGAGTCCAGTGCCATCGATTAACAGAGTTTTCGACCGCGTCATTCATTGGTACGATTCCAGTGGGCGATGCGGACTCGCAAACGAACCACTATGCAGTCCTAGGCTATCGCTCCTGGGCTCGGGGCGCCAAAAATGAGCCATTCCAGGAGCTTCGACCGCGTTAAACCATTAATAAACTAGTGTAAACTATAGTATAGTTATTTGTAGGTCTGGGCTAAACGTGGGCATCTCAAGCTGTTAGACTCGGGTCTAGTGACAGGTCACGAAGAACGAACCACCCGAATCACCGGAGGAGTGCAGCCGAACTCTGATGATGCACCAATCATTGGCATTGACCTCGGAATGACATCAATTCTCGCCGCTCATGTACAAAAAAGCGATGGCGTTCCGAAAATTATTCCGACCGAAAGAGGTCAAACCGCGTTGGCATCAGTAGTCAGTTTTGCCAATCCCGCCAAACCTCAGGTCGGTCGCGCCGCGCGAGACCAGATTACCATCTCACCCGAAAGAACGGTCACCGGAATCAAGAGACTATTAGGGCGCTCATACGATTGCCAAGCAGTGCGCGACCTGGTCGAGCGAGTTGGATACAAGATCATGGCTGATGGAGAAGGCCGAGCCGTGGTTTCTATCAACGAACGGGTATTTAGTCCGTCGGAACTTGCCGGATTCATCTTAGCAAGAATCAAGGCATACGCATCCAATCACCTCAAAAAACCGATCACCCGCGCCGTCGTCGCAGTACCTGCCTATTTTAATGCGGAACAGAAAAATGCGGTGATTAAAGCGGGTGAACTTGCTGGTATCAATATTGTTCGGCTGGTCCATGAACCGACAGCAGTCGCCCTGGCCTATGGATACGATAAATCCGAACAGGCACGCATAGTAATTATCGATATGGGAGGCGTAAGACTAGATATTTCGGTGATGGAAATTACTCGGAACGTGTTTGATGTTGTCGCCACCAGTGGTGATCCATATCTTGGCGGAGCGAACTTAGACACGCAGCTCGTCGATTGGATACTTTCTCAAATTAGGCGCCAATATAATCTAGACCTGACAAAACAACCGGCACTTTTGGTCAAAGTACGTACTGCCGCCGAGCAAGCGAAGCGTGAACTGTCTCGGTATCAAGCGGTAGACCTACAAATTCCTCTTCGAGCAGAAAAACGTACGCCAAACACACCGATCGCAAAACTAAGACTGGAACGCAAAACTGTTGAAAAGTTTGCAGAAACAATTACCCATCGACTCATGGGATTAGTTCGATTCGTATTGAGACAACGAAATCTTTCGCCCGAGGATATTGACGATGTCATTTTAGTGGGAGGCGCTACTCGAACACCAGTCATTCATAAAGTCATCGAAAGTTACTTCGGGAAGGAATCGAAATTTAGCATTGCTCCAGAAGAAGTTATCGCGCTTGGGTCTGCTCTTTTGGCTGAAAGTCTTGGTCGAGAAGAACCGATTCAAGACAAAATGGTTGAGAGTCCAATTGGGATCGCATTGTCTGATGGTCGCTTTATGAAAATTATAGATAAGAAAGCAAAGCTTCCTATCACCCGGAGGATTATGATTCCTACGACCCGTGATAATCAAAAATCTATTGAAGTCGATTTTTTCCAAGGAGAACAAGAAGAGCTCTTTGATGCGAACTATTTAGGAACAATACTTTTCCCGGGGCTTCCAGAGAAAAAAGCGGGACAAGCAAAGCTGATAGTAGATATGACACTAAGTGAAGAGTATCTGCTTACAATCAATTGTCCTGACGTGGGCGAAAAATCGTTTCAATTCATCACCGCAGGACACCAAAACTTAGCTTCAGATAGCGAGTCAGCGCCAACATTTAGTGTCGCTCCAAAACCTCAGCAGCTGCGCCCAGACTAACAACCACGTCCGGTATATTCGGGGATAATCAACCCGATGAAGGAAGCTTATGCTCTCCCGATGCGCTGGTTGCAACATCTCCCATAAATTTCCGTGACAATACAATTTCTCGACCCCGGATTTCTACGAAGCCACGTCGCTGGAATTCTGAGAGTACTCGACTCACTGTTTCACGACTGGTGCCGATCATAGAAGCTATATCTTGCTGCGTCGGTTTTTCACGAATCAGGATTCCCTCTTCCATTTCTTCACCGTCTCGCTTGGCAAGATCAATCATGATATGAGCTACGCGGCTGTAGACATCTAGCAACGCTAAATTGCTTATGATTTCATCTGCTCTCCGCAGTCTCATCGATAATTCAGCCATTACGTTGAGCGCTGTGGACGGACTCTTTTTGATATGCTCGGCAAACTGCGCTCGATGGAGAACAAGAAGTGTTGATTCCTCAGCGGCAACGACGCTAGCAGATCTCGGTAAATCATCGAGAAGCGACATTTCACCAAAAAAATCGCCGGACTTGAGGATTGTCAAAATGACCTCACGTCCGTTGTCACCCTGGATAACAACCTTTACCCGCCCGCTCAGGATTACGTACATTGCATTACCAATCTCATCTCGATTAACCACAACGGTATCTTTGCGGACCTTGTGCTCTTCCATAACAGAAGAAAGATGCGACAACTCTTCTTCTGACGCGTTATGAAAAAGTCCTACTTTTTTAAGGGCTTCGCTATAGGCAGACATCAAGGGAGTTATCACAAAACTAAAGGGTCTTCGTCAATGTAGGACGAGCGATTATCCAGAAAAGTAATCATTCATCGTTCGCAAATAATCCCTGACCATTGGATTCTTCGCATATTCTTCGTCTAATTGTCCGAATCTCTCCAACAGTCGTGATTGTTCCTCGGTGAGGTGAGTGGGTACCTCAACGATAACTTTGACCCTCTGATCTCCGCGACCACGACCCTCAGCTAAAGGCAAGCCCTTGCCTTTCAGTCTAAATTCACGCCCGGATTGCGACCCGGCGGGGACCTTCATCCGTATGCGACCGTCGAGAGTGGGGACCTCTACCGTCGCGCCAAGAGCGGCCTGATCAAATCGCATCGGTACGTCTACCAAAATATCGCTACCGTCTCGCCGGAAAAAAGGGTGAGGAGTCATTTGAACAACGACGAAGAGATCGCCGCGGGTTCCACCACCACGCCCCAGCTCCCCTTCTTCTTTAATACGGAGACGAGTTCCTATTTCCATTCCAGCAGGAACATTGACTTCTATTCCTACCCGCTGAGAAACGACGCCCTCGCCTGCGCACGTCAAACAAGCTTCTACAACAATGGATCCTGTGCCGTCGCATACTTCGCACTGCTTTCTCGTTGAAAAGAATCCCGCCTCATCAAGTTTCTCACCAGAGCCACCACACTCTTTACAAATCGTGGGAGCGCTTCCAGGTTTTGCGCCTGTTCCTCTACATATTCGACATCGATCTTTCCTATCGAGAGAAATCGTCTTGTCACAACCAAAGGCAAGCTCTTCGAGACGTAAGTCGAGATTAAAGCGTAAATCATCACCGCGTTCGTTCTTCGGTACTCGAGCGGCTCGAGAACGATAACTATCGTAATCTCGACCTGAAACTCTATTTATTACGTGAGGAGAACTGTTTTCCCGAGAGGTCGACTTGTCCCGAGGCGGTCTTCCAGAGGGTCCTGCTCGGGGACGGCCTCCATTTGAGCTCCTTTGGTTCGAACCCGCCCGAGCGTTTCCACCAAAGATATCTCGAAAGACGTCTGCTGGGTTTTCAGGTTCACGTTTTGGAGACTGCGCCGCCGTTCTAGCAGAAACAGCAGCCTTGAGGCCGTGTAAATCATATTGTGAGCGCAATTCTACGTCGCCCAAAATACGATAGGCTTCTGCTGCTGCAGAAAAAAGATTTGCCGCAGCCTCGTCACCTGGGTTCTTATCAGGGTGGTACTTCCTAGCGATCTCGCGATAAGCTTTCTTAATTTCGACCTGCGTTGCGGTCTGAGTCAGTCCCAGGACGCGGTATAAGTCGATGGCCATCATTTAGGGCAATAACAAAATCTCGACTTCTATTCCACGGCTCGAACACGTTGAGGACGAATAATTGGGACTTTCAGTCCTTTCTTTTGAAGAATTTGATGCGACGCTCGAACGGATTGTGTGATCCAAGAAGCCAGTACCGCCTTATGATCTTTTGGAGTCAAACCCGATTTCAAACCTTGGGCCGCACGAGCTTGACTCACATGGTAAATACTGATCGCCGCAGCAACTGAGATATTGAAGCTCTCCACGAAGCCCTGCATAGGAACAATAAATCGCTGGTCTGAATACTTCCGTGCATACTCTGAGATACCATCGCGCTCGTTACCAAACACTAAGGCAATTTTTTTTGAAAAATCGATCTTTTCTATTGGCAAGGCGTTTTCTTGCAAATCCGACGCCCAAATCTGGTAGCCGCGAGCACGCAGAGAATCAAAACACTTATCGGTTTGCGCATGCATATGCAGGTCGAGCCACTTTTGGGCACCACTCGCTACATTACGGCTGGCCGAAAAAGAGCCTTCCTGAGGTATGACATGAAGCTCGAATAATCCAAATGCTTCAGCACTCCGCATAACCGCCGAGGCATTATGGGGATTAGCAACCTGCTCCAGCACTACACAAGTTTCGCGGGTGCGTTTTTTAAGTATGTCTTCAAAAACCTCAAAACGTTGATCCGTAATAAAGGGCCTTAGGCAATCGATGACTTCGTCATGTTCAGATTCTGACATTTCAAAAGTCGTGATTTTTTCCGCCGTCACGATTCTGCTCATATGTAATCACGATGGAATGCGCAATGGCTATTCGGATGCCGAAGAGGGTTGATGAGCCTCAATCCAATCCAACAATAGCGCGGCTCCGTCGATATTCGAAAGCCGTTTTAATTCCTGGAAACCTGTCGGGCTGGTCACATTAATTTCGGTTAAATAGCCGTCTATTATATCAATTCCAACAAATGGTAAGTTGAGCCGTACGAGTTCCGAACGCAAAGCTTGGCAGATCTCGAGATCACGAGAATTGAGACCAGCCGCTTCTGCAACTCCGCCAACATGCATATTCGAGCGAAGATCATCATCTGATGGACGTCGATTGATTACACCAATTGGTTCTCCACCAATTAGGAGGACTCTCCGATCACCTTCCGTGACTTTGGAAAGAAAAGCTTGAGCAACGATCGCGTTCATCTCAAGTTGAGTCAGCATTTCAAGAATCGATCCAGTATTCTTATCGCCATGAGATAGACGAACAACGCCAGCGCCGCCACTCGTATTGAGCGGCTTAACAACGACATCTTGATGCTTCTGAATAAACGCTTTGATTTTATCTATTGACCGAGCAACCATCGTCGGTGGCATCATTTCTGGCCAACGCATAGCAAATATTTTTTCGTTACAATCGCGCAGCGAGCGTGGATCATTGACCATGACAACCTTATCTCGTGAAACAAAATCGAGAATAAAAGTTGAGGCAAAATACTCAGCGTCAATCGGAGGGTCTTTTCTCATAAAAATGGCGGTAACCTCATTGAGACAGATTTTCTCTTTGCTGATGACTGTGAAGTGGTCTCCTTCAATCTGTTGCACACGGATCTGAGTCAGATCGGCATAAGGTACATCGCCGAGCAATTCCAAATCTTTCATCAGACCGTACCAAACCTCACAACCGCGAGACTGGGCTTCAAGCATCAGAGCAAAAGAAGAATCACCTTGGATATCGATTCTTTGAATGGGATCCATTATGAATACAAAACGATGCGACATTTTGGTAACTCCATGGTTAGAGATCTGACACGAGATGAGTAGTAATAGCAAAGTTTCAATCGACGAATACGTCGACCAAATACTGCACGACTGGGTAAGAGCTGTCGCGACTCACAATTCGCTTCTAGGCGAAGAGACCGCAGTTCGCGAACAATTCGCGGGCTGGCTGGAAATGCTTTTGCAAGCAGCCAACCCGGAACGATTAGACGAACTCTATCAATTACTGGCCATACATAGCCGGAATCAAGCGCTCCAAGGACGACCTTTATCTAGCGTTATGAGACAAATTCTCAAACTAAGAGAAACCCTTATTTGTTATCTCGGCAACCTGGAACCACCACTGAGCACGGTCCTCGATACGATGCTCATGGTGGTCGGAGATGGCTATGCGCTGGGTCAATCCCAGAGTCTTCGTCAGCAATGGGTGCAATTAGCGAAAGATTCCGTACCTGTATTTCGGTACGACCAGGAAACGATCCTATCGTTTATCGCTTTTCCAAATTTAATAGAGGTCGTCGATGTATCGTTCGGTCGAGCTTTGAAGATGGTTCAGATGTACAAAGCAAGACGCTTGATCATCGATCTATGTATCCAAAAACCCCTTTGCAAACGCTTCATAGAGACTGCGGAATCCCTTACTAAAACTCGAGAATTAGAATTAGCCGAACTGATCATCACTGGTTTAAACCCAGAAAGCGAAGATGCGAAAATTATAGCTCGCTTTCCTCGAACCCGTATTTATGAAGACCTTGAAGAATGTCTGTCTTTCGGAGAATAGCTGAAAATTTGGCCGCAACTTGCATCTCGTCGAAGCTTCCGATAGCAAGCCACCACAAGGAGAACTATTATGGTAGACGTAGGTACTCAAGCCCCCAATTTTAATCTTCACAAATCTAAGAGTGAAAAGGTCGAACTCGAATCTCTTCGCGGGAAGAACGTAATTTTAGCCTTTTTCCCAGCAGCCTTTACCGGTATTTGCGAAAAAGAACTGTGCAGCTTTAGAGACGCTCACAGCGCTTTGAAGGATTTCAACGCTGAAGTATATGGAATCAGCGTGAACGACCCATTCACGAATGCAGCATTCTCCGAAAAAAATGGACTAGGATTCGCGCTACTTTCTGATTACACACGAAGTGCTATTCGCGCATACGGTGTAGATCACGACGATTTTGATGGGATGACTGGATACACGGCCGCAAAACGGTCTGTGTTCGTCATCGACAAAGAAGGCATCATTCGTTTTGCATGGATTGCACCAAATCCAGGCGTTGAGCCCGATTACGAGGCAGTTAAGGCAGCTGTTGCTGAGCTTAAGTAACCCACTATAGTTACATTACATCTTTCTAGCTCGGACGAAAAAAATCGCCCGAGCTATTTTTAGTTAACCTTCAGTAAGAGTTGAATTCTCGCTGAATCAACTCAAACTGTTGTTCGAGGTCAATCGTCTCCCTTTGCCAATACTGTTCTGTCCCAAAATGAGAAAAAGCTGCGGGAAACGCTGGATCATGCCATCGACGAGCAATCCAAGCAGCGTACCTTATAATTCGCAAAGCTCGTAGAGGCTCAATCAGCTTCAGCCAGCGGTGCTCGAAGGGCCGAAACTGACGGTAAGCTTCTATAAAAAGATTTCGCTGTTCTTTCGCATATTGATCCTGACCCGGTAATAATAACCAGACGTCTTGAACAGCCGGACCGATAAGCATGTCATCAAAGTCCACAAAGAACCATCCTTCACGGCCGTTGAGTAGGTTACCGTAGTGGCAGTCGCCATGAATACGATGAAGAGGGACATCTTGCGACACCTCTCTATAATGCTCACAAATTTTTCGAACTACTGTCTCAAATCGGCTTTCCCAAACAGACGAAATGAAATTCTGAGCAAGCAGAAACTCAAGATTTTTCAAACCGTATGAGTCGTCATTAAGTTCTAGCCGCCCCTCCGTATGGCCCGAACCCACATTATGAATGCGAGCGAGGAGACGGCCCAAAATCTCTATCTGTTCATCGGTAAGCTCGCTCGGAGACCGACCACCAACACGAGGCCAAACAGCATAATAAATACCTTCGATTTCGTGAATAGACTCACCATCTTCGAATTTAATAGGTGCACACACAGGAATTTCGGCCGAGCGAAGTTCGAATAAGAAATTATGCTCTTCCTGAATTTGCTCACGAGTCCAACGGCCAGGACGGTAAAACTTAGTAATGACATGGGTGCCGTCATCCAATCGAATATCGTGAACACGGTTTTCGAAACAATGTAAAGCATTAACGTGACCACTGGGCTCATACCCACCGTCTTCGACTGCTTGCAACACATGATTCGGAGTCAGAGCTAAAAACAACTCGCTTTGATCTTCTAGATTAATCATTTGCTTATTCGATCTAAAATAAATGCGTATTCAAATGCGGAATCTTTAAGTTGGCCATAACGACCAGAATTACCACCGTGACCTGCGCCCATTTCCGTTTTCAACAACAATAGGTTATCTCCTTGCCAATTGACACGAAGCTTTGCGGTCCATTTAGCAGGCTCCCAGTATTGAACTCGCGGGTCATTGAGACCCGCCAACACGAGCATATTCGGATATTTTGCGGGCTGAACATTGTCGTAAGGTGAATATGAAAGCATAGCTTCAAAATACTTTTTATCTTTCGGATTGCCCCACTCTTCCCACTCAATAACAGTCAACGGAATTGTCTCATCAAGCATCGTATTCACGACGTCAACAAAAGGAACACCAGCAATAACCACCTTAAACAGGTCAGGCCGCATATTGGTGACCGCGCCCATCAATAGACCACCCGCACTTCGCCCGGATATCGCTAAACGATCTGAAGAAGTGTATTTCTTTTGAATCAAAAGCTCTGCGCACGCAATAAAATCACCGAAGGTATTTTTCTTTTCAAGAAACTTACCAGCATTTTTCCATGCTCGACCTAGCTCTCCACCTCCACGTACATGAGCAATTCCAACGACAAAACCGCGATCGACTAAAGAGAAAAAATCAGAATCAAAGTCGGCGTCATACGAGTATCCATACGAACCATAACCAAAAAGGAGCGCGGGATTCTCTCCATTTCGGATAAAACCTTTTTTATAAATGATCGATATTGGAATTTGTGTTCCATCTTCAGTTGTCGCCCAAAGCCTTTCGTCGTCGTAATCGTCAGAATTGTATCCACCGAGCACTGGAGACCGCTTGAGCACCTTTTTGGTTTTATCGACCAGGTCATACTCATAAACGGTATCGGGCGTCCGCAAGGAAGAGTAACCGAACCGTAATTTAGAAATATCAAATTCTGGATTATTCCCTGACCATATGCTGTAGCTCGCATCCTCAAATGGAATGCTATGACTATCGCCAGAGACCAGGTCTAAAACACGAATATTTGGCAAACCTCGTACTCGTTCATACACAATCAGGTACCTAGAAAAGGCGTCTAATCCGTCTATCGTTACCTTTTCATCATGAGGGATCATCAGTTCCCAGGATTCTTTATCAAGCTGAGCTAATGGAGTTCGAAAGACCTGGAAATTTAGCGCGTCTTCATTTGTTGTAATATAAAAATGGTCCGTATGATGCTCGATACCGTACTCAACGCCATTAACACGAGGCGCAAAGATCCGAAAATCAGCGTCAGGTTCATCGGCATTTGCAAAACGAACTTCTGAAGTCACCGCACTATCCGCGTCAATGTATATATAGGCATCGCTTCTACTCTTGCTGACGGCGAGAAAAAAAGAATCGTCGACCTCGTGATACACGAGTTGGTCATGAGTTTGGTTTTGACCCAAACGATGTCTCATAATCTTGTAAGGTCGCGACGCTTCATCAACGATGGTATAAAAAATCGTTTGGTTATCATTACACCAAGCAAGAGAATATGATGTATTGATTATCTCTTCGTCGAATTTCCGCTGCCCATTTAAGCATCGAAAACAGAGTTTGAACCGTTCATCACCTTCGTAATCCACAGAATATGCCAAAATCGAGTGGTCAGGACTCACTGCCATAGATCCGAGTTGCATATAGTCCCGGTTTTCAGCCAGTTGATTTCCGTCCACGAGAATTTCCTCTGCGGCGTCAAGAGATTCTTTTTTTCGACAATAGATCCGATACGGTTTCCCTTTTTCTGTCCGGGAATAATAAAAATAATCCCCTTTTTTATAAGGAACAGAATCATCATCCTCTTTTATCCTTCCGAGCATTTCATCATAAATCTCTTTCTGAAGACTTTCTAGATGCTGAGTCGCTTGACTGGTGAAGTCATTTTCGGCCTCGAGGTAAGAGATCACCTCTTTATCTTCACGGTTTCGCAGCCAATAGAAGTCATCCTGGCGTTTGACTCCGTGCATTTCGGTGATTTTGGGAACAATTCGTGCTTTCGGAGGATTATTCATAATAATTGAACATCCGATAACATACGTGTTCCCAATCGTAATCCCAAAATTCAAATTCTATGGGTCAATTACACTTTGTATGTTGCGAACAAGAGGTCACAAGTTCTAGAAGCTGCGCGAGGGATTCTTGTGAGTACGGCAAATGAGAATAAAGAAGCGAACCCTAAGCTATCGTTAGAAATTAGCCCAAGAAGCTTACTAAAGCTCGCAATTCCCAGCACTGTTTTTACGGTCTTAACGCATGGATACCGGTCAATTGACCAATTTTGGATCAAAGATGTGTCAGTAGAAGCTCAAGCCGCGATTGGAGCAAACGTTTTCGTGCTGATCCTCTTTGCCGGATTCTTCGAAATGATTGGCGCTGGCGTTTCACCCTGGATCGCAAGAGCTTCAGGTTCGGGAGACACAGAAGAACGAAAAAAAGCGTTCGGCGCCGGCCTTTTCGGTGCGATAGGTATCTTTGTCTTTGTCGCTTTCGTAGGCGGTTTCGGAGCCAATAAAATAGTTGCTCTCATTGGACTAACCGATGAGACGGCAAGGCAAGCCGAGATTTATCTACGAACGATCAGCCTGACATCGCTGCCATTAGCTCTCACCCCGCTCATTGATCTAAGTTTCACTGCTATGGGCCAAGCAAAACTTCCCATGAAACTTCATGCATTATCGCTAGGCCTTAATCTCATTTTCACACCTTTATTTATTTACACACTGGACCTCGGTATCATGGGTGCTGGTCTAGCATCGAATCTATCACGGGGAATTGCTACGCTGATTGGTATAATTTCTCTCATTCGAATAATTGGTCTTTCTCAAAATCATATTCGAGGAGGCCGTGCGCTTTTAAGAGTTCTTAACATCGGTATCCCGGTTGGCATGGGGACCATCGTATATGCCCTTTCTTATTGGGTCATGCTAACGACTTCAATCTCACCACTTGGACCGCACATCAATGCAGCTTTAGGTATTGGCTTCAGCGCCCTCGAAGGATTTACTTGGCCCTGTTTTCACGGTGTATCTCTCGCAGTCGCTTCATTTGTGGGGCGTTCACTCGGAGCGAAGCGTCCAAATGATGCGATCTCTTCGATGAAGCTTGGTATTCCGGTTGTCGGGATAATGGGATTGATTGCAAGCCTGTTGTTTGGGTTTGCCGGCGAATTTCTTACGGGTCTTTTTGCTTCGGACGCGATGGTTCACCAAGCAGCCATCCAATACACTTTTGTACTCGCCTTTTCTCAGATCTTTGTCGCCTGGGAAAGCTTATTTGAGGGCGTCTTAAACGGTGCAGGCGCAACGAAACTCGTATTTTGGGTGAACTTCCCGAATAATCTATTCCGAGTCATATTGGCTTGGTATTTTGCATTTCCGTTGGGCTACGGAGCAGAAGGCGTGTGGTGGGCCATCAATCTCACAACCCTGGCGAAATCCCTAATCAAAGGGTGGTTTTCTCTGCGCGGAAGATGGGTCAATGTAAAAATATGAAGTACAAACATCCTGTTCTACGCCCGTGGTGCAACAGAGTGGGTAAAAACGCAGGTAATATTATCATTGTTCTTATTCTCTTCTTGGTCGTTGGGTGCACGAAAGAGGAAAGCCCGGAAGCACAGATAACTAAGATGCTTCAACAAAGCGTAAAGAGCGCTAACGAAAAAGACCTTGGTGGGCTCATGGAGAACGTGAGCGATAAGTTTATCGGGCCTTATACGATGAACAAAAACGATGCGAAGCGCTATATATTTGCCCAACTTTATCGCAAACAATGGCACCGCGTATTTCTATATGAAGCAAAAATCGAAGTGCAGTCAGGAAACGAAGCCAAAGCAGAAATTCGAATCGCAATTGCTCGAGGCGAGAAGATTGAGAAATTGACAGATCTGACAAAAAAGTCGGATTACGACGCTTTTCAGCTAAAAATTGACCTCATTAAGAATGACTCGAAATGGTTGGTCATCAAAGCGCAACATCAAACCATCGACCGCATCAACTAGTCTTTTCTTCGTTTTCGACTTGCGCCGTGATGCTTACTTTTCGTTGTCGAGGAATTAATGCCGCTAGTCCGATCGGAAGAACAATGAGGCCGGCTAGCCAAGCCAACGCAGCGTATCTAAACCGAGGAATAGGTTTAGAGGGGGTTGGAGTGAATATCTTCCTGACATCCTGATCAGGATGGGCAATGTGACATTGTTGACATTGATTAGCAGACACGACTTCAGGTGCATGACATTGCCCGCAGGAAGAGCGAACACCACGCGGACCTGAAGATACAGTTTCACCGTGACAAGAAGCGCAGCTTACACCTTTATCAATGTGATGGGTTAAATGGAACTGTATGTCTGCTGGGGCATCAATGTTAAATCCCTGCACCAATTGCGGGCTAATCTTGAGGAGGTTTTCGTGGGGCTGCGCATGACATTCCACGCAACTTATCGTGGCATGAGCCGCAGAACTAAAATCCTCGCCTTGATGATCCTTGTGACAAGCCGTACATGGCAAATTAGCATCGACGTGCGCCACCTGGGGACGACTTGTCTCATGACATGTTACACACTTGAGGGTAGATACTTGACCCACCCCCATATGACAGCTGTTACAACCACCGTATCCTAATTTTTCAGCCTGCCTAATGAACTCTTGAGACTCATGCACTTTTGCTAAAGCGCCGCCAGCTAATACAACCGAATCGCCTGTAGCAAGCATGTAACCTGTCGATAGGAGAGCGGATAAAATAGCAAGCAGCGCGCTTCTTGCTCTAAAAACGCCGCGATCTAAATCAGATGTTGCAAACCAAATTAGATCACTCGCTTTCTTCTTCTTTTTCTTTTTTTTGCGATCGGGACTGGGGACAACGCCCAAAGAATTTTGATTCTGTTTATCTTTGCTTTGAAATATTTGATTATCTGTCGCCGATTCGGCCTCTTCGTCTGAGGTTTCGACGCTGCTTTGGATAGCTAAGCCGATGTGCGGCGCAGAAATTACGACTTGAATTTGGTAGCTTGCGAGCGAGATAACATCTCCATTTTGAAGCTTTTTTTCGACACATCGAGCATCATTGAGATACGTACCGTTTGAACTTTCTTCATCAAGTAACCAATAATCATTTTCCCTTCTTTCAACACTCAAATGAGTCACACTGACATCGTCGCTCGCAAGAAGGACATCAGAATTCGTACCTCGTCCAAGGTAGATTCGGTTTTGAGAGAATTCCTCTGGGTCTTCTTGCTCAAATGCAGAGTCACAAAACTGCACAAACATTTGCGGTCGATTGTGTTGCCGAGCAAGGAGAAAGTTTTTCAATCGTGCTGCAGCATCGACACCCGATCGATAATCTGTTGGCGCAACTGGCGAAGTCGCCATCGTTGTCCGAGATTGAGAAAGTATCGGCGCTTGATCCAGACGCCCCGAAAGAGTCTCGCCTCCCCGATTTGGAACCGAAGAAGGTGAATTTTGAGAGCTCTGTTCATTTAGGCGCGCGAGTAAATCATCGATGTTCTCTGCCATCATTGTTTTCGCAGAAAATATTTGAGGTTTATTCACTCCTGAAGAATTCCGATTAATAGCGAATTCTTGCATGATCGCCCCCGGAGGAGCTTGCTTCAGCACTAATAAAGTTTTTCCGACCTGAATAAAGTCTCCGACTTTCACACCTCGACTTCCTTTGACAATTGAACCGTTGACGAAGGTACCGTTCGTACTATCAAAATCTTCGATTGAAAAACCGTCTTCGCCCCAGTTAAATCGAGCGTGACGATTCGATGCTTCAGTATCGCTAATAGATAAGTTCGCGTTGACCGAACGTCCGATAACAAGGCTACGACCAGGATGGAGTTTTACGCATTGTCCTTGGTGTGGTCCGTTTGTGACTTCGAGGATAAACATTGATCGCTACCAAAGAGCAACGGTCAATATGTGACCAATAAGAAAGAGAAAGGCTAGACAGCTCGTGACAAGATGCATTGGAACCCACGCACTCATAATTGTCTCGAAGAAAGTTCTCACTCTCCAAAGCCGATATTTGTAAGTGTTCTGCGCAACACGCAGCGCTGTCGAAAGATGTGACTCAGAAAGATTAGGAAGATTACGAGAACGTTCATAAATAAGAACATCGATTTTCGAAGGTGAATAGCCTTTCAAAAATGCTACCAAGCCACTTTCAATTAAAGTATTGACGATTTTTTTGATCTCTTTTCGCCCTCGGGAATCAAATGCTTCCATCAACTCTTGATTCGCGATAGCTAGTTTTTCCATTTCGGGATTTACATCTTCGGGAAGTGTGGCCGCGTCTTCAGTACGAACAAGTAGTTTCGGCACCACAAAATTTACGATTTGTCCAACTACTCCCAAGATACACACCAACGTGACAGCAGACAAAAGCAGTGCCGCCAAAGTGCTTGTGGCCTGATAACCAGCGTGAAAGAGAGCTACGCCATAAAATAAACCACCAAGAACAGCATGAACTCGTGCCCAAGTCGCCAAAGAGCCTGCCTGCCGGGTTCGTGCGCGTTTCCTCACTCCGATTAATCCCAGAGCAACCATAATCACCGCAGAGAGGATCCCTGAATACCAACCCCATTCACTCCATGCAGACGGTTTTCTTTCTAACCAAATCGCGTAGCCGGCCACAATAGACGTAATTGTCACCAAAACCTGTATTAGTGGTGAAACCCAGCGGTTCGGTCTTTTATTTGTAACTTTCGCAGCCTGTTCTGTTTCAGCGTAGGATGCACGAGGAGCAATTTGCGCAAGTTCATCAAAGTAACTTCGAGGGTCAATCCTCATGATCGCTTCGGTTGGGCAGTTGTACACGCAGGCTGCGTGATTTCGCTCGAAACAAACATCGCATTTCACTGCAATTAGATCTGAGCCCTTCTTCGCGGTCTCTTTTTGTTCAGAAGAAGAGCCTGACTGCGGTTGTGTTCGCCCGAGAACTGTATCCAATAGTGAAAATTCGGCTTCTGATTTACTCTTGGCCATGGAAATATTCCCAAAGTCACAGTTTCGTGCACAAGAACCACATCCAATACACGTGTCACGGACGAAGACTTCCCCACCGATATCTCGAGAAATTGCACCGGTCGGACAACTCACCATACATTCGGGTGTGGCACACTGCATACAGCTTGTTGGAAAGTAGAGACTCTCATGGGCGGCCTTCTCTAAATCTATGCGGCGGGTCATCTTCTTACCTCGACGCGCTAATCTCGAGTAGCCGTGTAAGTCGTCACAAGCCTGGACACAATTTCCACAACGCATACAACTATCCATGTTGATGATCAACGCGGAGCGAGCTTGACCTAAACCAGACTCGAGAACATCCTTTACGAACGCCATAGAGGTAGCGCTTTGGCTGATAGCAAACTGCGTTGCACGTCGCGAGATTTCATAGCGCCGAAATTCTTGAAACAGTTGCGGATAGGATTGATTAATGTCCCAAACCGCACTTCGAGGAATGATAATCGATTGTAATGGTTCAACCGCAACGACCGTAGTTTGATACTCTGGAATGGCTGCGACGAGCTCTTGGTCTCCAAAGAAGTCTGACTCGGAGAGATACGCTAAAACTTCATCCCTTCGTTGTCCTTCAATCGATCGACTCACTCGTGCAAAACCCTGGATAATTACATATAGCTTATTAGCTTCATCTCCTTCTTTAATTACAACATCGTTTTTCTTGTAAGATTTTACTTCGGACAGTGCGATTAATTTTTTTATAAGAGGCTCTGACAGTCCTCGAAAGTGATGGCAGTTTCGAATAAAACTTTCAGTCGTTCGTCGTTTAAAAACATCTTCAAGTCGCTTCTTAACCTGTTTAAATTTCTTTGTTGCTTTGTTGAAAGGGACTTGTCTAATCTGAAGAAGTTCACTCTGCGTGGTCGACAAAGCGGAAGCTGTTCGTTCGCCAAGTCCGAGCATCGCCATCTCTCCGAAATAATCGCCCGGTCCAAGCGTAACAAGATTTTTAAGAAGGCCGTTACTTTGGTATGCCTGAATGTTGATACGACCATTGAGAACGACAAACAAACAGTCTCCATATTCACCTTGGCGGATCACATACTCGTTAGGGGTGTATCTGAACGTTTCGCCTGCGGTAAATAAATTGGATAATGTTGCATCATCGAGACCATCGAAGAGCGGAACTTTTTTGAGAACCTCGACACCCATCTGCTCAGTGAAAAAGGTAGCAGAAAGGACAACTTGTAACAAACTTTGGGAAATGATAAATCTAAAAGGGCGTAGATGTTTACCGTGCTATTTAGCGATTTATTGGACCAAAGGAAATGTCAGGCAAAAAGCATACTCAAAACCTGAAACGCTTCCGTGTTTTTCCAAATACGGGACTTCCTTTTAGTGCAAACTTTTTTGTCATTTACCTCACCGCTCTAACCTTTGCTCCTCAACTTACGAAGGCTCAAACCGTAAACACAAATTCACAACTTAATCGTGCGCTTAGTGAGTACATGTTTTTTTCGGCGAAACTTGGAGCGGCTCATCGGCAAGCGCTTTTCTTCGACGAAAACATTCCTTCACCCAACAGTTCCGACGAATTTCGACTTCGCGTGTCGGGAGCTATGGAAAACACGGGAAAGATTGGTGGGTATTTTGGGTTGTCGGTCGTCCAACGACCGTTAGTGGGATCAGCAGACAATACGGCGAGTCCTTTCGCAGATCCCTATGATCGCTTTTCCGCTGCACGTAATATTCGACTTCATAGTGCGCACTTAGAGTACAAAACGAAGAACGAGGAACGCAGAGAAAACTTTCGCTTCAGAGCTGGCCGGATTGCAACCTTAGACAACAACGGACAGCTTCTAATATGCGATGGAATTTCTTTTCGGATTGCACCGTCTCAATTGTTATCAATTAGTGCCTCAGGAGGTATCCGCGGGCGCTTAGATGATGGAAGAACCTATCGCGATAGAAACGTGCCTCAGCAAGTATGCGCAGGAAGCGAAATTCGTTGGCGACGTGACGATTGGTATATTTCCGCTTCCTACAGATTTGAACAAGTCCATCGGAACCGACTTTCAGGTGGTTACTTTGACGAAAATTGGAACGCACAACTTGGATTCGAACTATTGGATTACGACGACGGCGTACAAGATAGTAACAATCCAATTGTTATCGTTGATCTTGACGGAGGCTTTTTATCCGATGATCAAAGATGGGCGAGTGACTGGTATGTATACGCACAACTCGGCATTGACCCAAGAAGTTACGGACGAGCCGATTTCACTTTAAGCACACAAGTACCAGGAAGCCTTTCCGCAAATCGACTTTACTTTGGGGCGGCCGATCCACACGTCCGTGCTCGACTTGACAACCATTTTTGGATTACTTCGTCATTTGCTCTTCAGGGCGGCGGTTTTGGCCGATTTATTCTTAGCACCGAAAACCAAGACAGTATGAGACCACAACTCCTTGAAGCTTGGATGGGACCAGAATTCATGCAAAGCCGTGGTTACCGAGCGGGTCTAGAGCTTCAAGTCAGTACAGAAGAAGCCGGAGAATCATCTATTTTTTTGAATACAGGCGATCAAGTTGATCGAAGAATTGGATGGCAAGCCTACGGTGAAATTCCTTTGAAGCCGATTGATTCCCTGGCAATTGCCCTAAGGCCGCATGTCCGTGCGACTTGGATAAATACTGAATCTGTTCTTTCAAATTCAGATAATCAGCTACGAATTTCTGGTGGACTGCTCAGTACTTTTGTATGGCAGAGAAGAGGCAAAGTTGCGGTACACTATGAGGTGGAATCATTGCCTGAGTTTGGGTCCGATGGTACTCAATCGGTTCACAGGGCCGAGATTTGGATTGAAGGAACGTACCAATGAGGAATGCACATAAGCTAGTACTTGGATCCTTCATAAGCCTTGTTATAGCACTCACACTTCTCATTTCTGGACAACCTGGCCACACTCAAGTTCCTGCAAAAGCAAAATCTGTCGCGGTAGATCTTTCGAAACCTTTTGCACATGGAAGTCACCTAAAGTTACTACGCAAAAAAGGCGATAAGCTTATGGCGTGTGACGACTGCCATGAACAAAAAGTCACCGCAGCAAACAAAGGCTTCCCAATTTGCGAAGAAACGCGAATGCCTTTTCCTCGTCACAACACATGTACTGGCTGTCACCCGAAAGCATTTTGGACTCGTCCATTACAGATTTGTTCAAACTGTCATCTTGCCAATACCTTCACCAAAAAACCACCTCTGAAGCCTCAGACAACGCAGAACGCACCTCTTCGAACAAAATTTGATCACAGGTTACACATTCATGATTCAGGACGCGTCAAAAAACGTTTCAAATTTGATAAAGACTGCTCATTTTGTCACAATTTTTCTGATGGCGGCAAGAAGGTAGAGTTTCCGGGACATGCTCAATGCTGTGATTGCCATACCAACGAAAATGTTGAGCCGAACATTAACGATTGTGCTGGTTGTCATGCCCGACCGAAATGGCAAAAAGCCCCGAAATCACAAATCAAAAAGTTTAGCCATGAAGATCACATGTTAGATCCTCTAACCGGAGCATCTCTAAACTGTGAGAGATGTCATGCGTCAGTTAAAGAGGCTTCTCGAGTGAAGGATATTACCAAACCTGTGATGGCAACATGCGTAGAATGCCATCAAGGCGAAGTAGCATTCGATTATACAAACTGTCTTAAATGTCACGGGGACAATATTACAAAACGACCAGTGCCCAAATCCCACAGTGCAGCTCTTCCTAAGAAATGAATCGACTACGACTGTTACTCGGTGTCGCAGTCGCGATATTTCTATGGACTTCAAGTCATAACGCTTGGAGCAAGATGACTATGAAGTGCCAAGGAGAAAAATGGTCTGTCATCGCTAAACAGAAATATGATAACGAAGAATTCGGTCGGTATCTGGCATCGCTAAACAAAAAAGTAGGAACCGAAACGTGTACACAAGGGCGCTTCATTCGCTTGCTTGGTACGATTAAACATAAAGTGAGATCCGGTCAGACAGTAAGAATAATTGCGAAGCGATTTTTGCGAGGAAAAAATGCCGAAAGCTATCTTCGTACAATAAATGGAATGCCTGCGAGAGAGAACCCTAAGCCAGGTCAGAACTTTAATGTACCAACAGAAGTGATTATTATGAAAAAGGATATTGATCATCTGTCGGGGCTTATTGGGACCAAGCGCTTACTTAAGTACAACGGTGTGAAATCCGTTAGAGCACTTCGACGACTACGAAAAATTTACGCGCCGATCGCTCCTGGTCTGAAAGAACAGCCGATAAAGATTGCTCAAAAAGAGGAGAATAGAAAGCGAAAGCCACCTTCGAGAGAATTCAAAGTTCCAGCAGACAGAAAGTCACAACTTCAATCGTCAAAAGGCCAGGTAATAGAATTAACACCGAAAGTCGCGGAAAAGAATAGAGCCCTCGTACCAGGTGCAAAACTAGAGATTCCAAACGTCGTTCAAACGAGAAATGCAAGCGCAATTCGTGCGAGTTATGCCGAGTTCACTCACGCTACGCATGCAATGGTACTTGGTAAAGATAGACAATGTCAGACATGTCACATCGACCATCCCAACGCTGAAAAGGCATATTTTCCAGTGCCTGAAGCGGTCTGTACCCAATGTCACGCTATAGCAATCCCGCAGGATGCTACGGAACGAGTCAACCAACTCCCTCTGTATTACAGTCACAATCAGCACCTTGATCCGAAAGGTGAGGTAGCACAAGACTACACAACGGCATGCGTACTGTGCCATCGACCAGAAGACAAAGGAACCATGACCGAGCCAAGTCACAATACGTGCAGTAAGTGTCATAATGTTTCTGAAAACAAAGTGACTGTCAAAAATCACTGCGAAGGGTGTCACGGTGAAACCGAACAGTTCGACCGTGACCTTTCGGCCAAAGTACTTTTGGCGGAACATTTGAAAAAATCCATACGCGGAAATAATCTTATCTTCGCGCACAACAATCACCTGAGCGCGTTAAAGCAACAAGGCCTGAACGGCGATGCCCCCTGCGAAACTTGTCATAGCAATGTTCGCGAAAGCCAGACGCTTGCAGACATTGAACCGCAAAAGATGGGAGATTGCTTGGAATGTCACCAAGGACTTAGGAAAGTCGTTAATGACACAGCGCGATCATTGGATGAATGTCAAACCTGCCATGTAGAACAAATGACTGCATTCGTGCCTGCTTTCGGAAACGTCGTCGATAAACCTCTTTCTCACACAATGTTCTTCAGGAAAAATCATCAAACGGCCGCAGCTCAAGACGAGAAGGTTTGTCAGTCTTGTCATAGTTCTCTTGCGGGTGGATCGGGTCAGAACTGTGACCGGTGTCATTCACAAATGAGGCCTGTTGATCATACGCCGCATTACCGAGAGCATGCCCATGGTCGAGCCTCTATTCGACAGCCAGAACGATGCGCCACCTGTCATCAGGCAGACCGATGTATAGACTGTCACTCTGTCCGACCTAGGAATCACTTCCCCAGACAGAGTTTTCTTCGAGGAGGGCACGGGAGAAAAGCTCGTTTTTCACCGAGAAATTGCCTAACGTGCCATCAGCCTGAGCGTGAATGCGCCAGCTGTCATAACGTTTCGGAATAACCCTTACTTCTGTGGCTATCGCGAAACGCGTCCTTTTTTATCTCGTTCGAGCTGTTCTTTATAGGCCACAGAGTATCGAGTCCATGGACGAGCTTCGAGTCGTTTGCGCTCGATTTGCTCTTCGGTTCCCTGACAAATCCCGTAGGTTCCAAGTTCGAACTTGCCGAGCGCCGTTTCAATTTCTCTTAGTAATTTTACTTCTTTATCGAGAAGACGCATATTGAAAGCTTCTTCCGTAGCATGGTTTGCTTGATCAATTTCTTCGGTAAGTTCGGAGAAATTTTCTACACGAGTCGTATCCGCTCGATTTCGAATTCTTTCCGAGACCTCATCTCTGAGCTGAAGGAGCTTCTCTTTGAACTGCTCCAATTCCGCTTCACTTAGGGGTTCTTCTACCTCTAAAGGCTTTTTACGCGTTGCCATATAAATAATACCTCGTATTGGGGTGGGCAGTTTTAGCACCCTAAAGAGGCAATTTCCAGTCCCTTAGGCAAACGATCCGTCCAGGGACGAAAATACTTGGGAATATCAGTACCCTATGTTCGTATTTACCGGCCGCATGCAGTCATTAGAAATGAGAGACAGATGAAGCATTGCACTCCTTTGGCCATTGTTGGCGTCGCGGGTCGTTTTCCTGATGCACCCGATCGAAATGTCTTCTGGAAAAACATTCTTAAAGATCACTACGCCATCAGAAAAATGCCACCTGATCGATTTCATCGTGAGCGTTATTTTAATCCAGAAATTGGTGCCTACGGAAAATCATATTGTGAATTAGGAGGGCTCATCGACGAAGTCCCTTTTGATGCAAAATACTTTCGCATTCCACCGAAGGTTTTAGCATCAACAGATATTGCACAGCTTTGGGCATTACAAGTTGCACTTGAAACCATCATAGACAGCGGTCGTACACCTGAAGACCTAAAAGGACATCATTGCGGAGTGTTTATCGGACACGCGCGAGGCTCCATGCTGACGTCAGACATGGCATTCAGTACCGCGGTAGAAGGAATCATTGAACAAGCCAAACGCTTGCAGAATTGTCCGAGTTCTATTCGCAGATACGAATCATCCGTCGTTGATAATATCCACAGTCACTACCCCAAACGCACCGAAGATGGTGGTACCGGTACGATCGCGTCAGCACTCGCAGGACGAATAACGTCCACATTCGAGTGGACGGGCCCGCACATGGTCATTGATGCCGCTTGCGCATCGAGCTTCGCTGCACTTGATATGGCCGCTCGAGCTATTCGTTCAGGTAGACTGCCTATGGCACTCGTCGGAGGAGCGTCATACAGCCAAGAGCTCTCGGTGATCTTATTTGCTCAGTCTCGTGCACTCTCTCCGAATGGAACCTATCCCTTTGATCGTCGTGCAGACGGATTCATTAGTTCTGACGGTGTCGGCTTTCTGCTTATCATGCCGTTAGAAAAAGCTGTTGCAGAAGGATACCCAGTCAAAGCGGTGATTCAAGGCATCGGCGGAAGCTGCGACGGAAAAGGAAAAGCACTTTGGGCACCTAGAAAAGAGGGCCAAGTTCTCGCAATGCAACGCGCATACCAAGAGGCAAACATCGACCCAGCAAGTATTGGTCTTATCGAAGCCCATGCAACCAGTACGGCGCTGGGCGACGCTACTGAAATTGACTCCATACAAGAAGTATTCGGACCCCACAACTTCGAACCAGCAACACTACCCATCGGGTCGGTCAAAGGAAATATTGGTCATTGTCGAGAAGCCGCTGGTATCGCCGGTTTAATTAAGGTGGTCAGCGCGCTTGAACAGAAAATTATTCCACCGACAGGAAATTTCCGAAACCCCAACCCTGAAATACCATGGGATGAACGTTGCGCTACCGTCTCCACCGAACCAAAAGAGTGGGAGGAATCCGCGCATCCACGACGTGCTGGCTGCAATGCGTTTGGCATTGGCGGGCTGAACTATCACGTCATTGTAGAAGAGGCGGAGTCCAAAAAATCGAATTTTTTCTCAAGCACTCGAGCAAAGCATTCAAATGAAATAAATCGAGCAACCGGCTTTGAGGAAAATGACGATATAGCCATCGTAGGAATGGGACTACGAGTACCCTCAGCGAGTGATCTTGAATCTTTTTGGCATCTCCTGACTAACAAGAAACAAGTGTTTCAGGATGTTCCAAAAGATAGATGGTCTTCTGAGGTGTACTTCGAAGCCGGTGACCGAAAAACGTATCGAACCTACGCGAAGAAAGGCGGTTTTGTGAGTGATTTTCTTGCGAACTGGAGACGGTATCGTGTCCCTCCGAAACTCATAGAGAGGAACGATCCACTGCAGTTCATGCTTCTGGAGTCAGCGCTAGACGCTCTAGAAGACGCAAATCTGGAACTCACGGCCGAGCAACGCAAAAGGACGGGTGTGTTTATAGGAACTGTGTTCGGAAGCGACTATGCTCTGGAGCTTTCTCTATCAATTCGAGCTCTCGAACTCGCCGAACAATTTGCCCGATGCGAAGGACGACCGGACGATCAAAAATTGATCCTAGAAATTGCCGAAGCGTTACGGACAAAATTGCCTTCCATCAATGAGGACTCAAGCGGTAGCCTTAGCTCAAGCACTCTAGCATCGCGGATCTCTAAAACTCTTGACCTGATGGGGCCAACATTCTCAATCGATGCCGCCTGTGCTTCTTCTTTGGCTTCGCTTGACATTGCGTGTGACTATCTCCGAAGTGGACAACTCGATTCTGTCCTCTACGGAGGTGGAGATCGCGCCATGCGTGTTCAGAGATATGAAGCCTATTGCCAGTTTCACGCGATCACCAAACAATCGTTCCCTCGACCCTTTGACGAAAAAGCAGATGGATTTCTTCCCGGAGAAGGCGCTGGAATTTGTGTCCTCAAACGGCATAAAGACGCATTAAAAGATGGGAACAAAATTTACGCAATCATTCGAGGAATTGGCTCATCAAGTGATGGAGAGAAAAAAGGCCTGCACAAGCCCAGTGCTGTTGGATTAAGCAGAGCAATGACAAGAGCCCTTGATCAGGGGGAGATTGAAGCGTCCAAAATACAATTTGTAGAATGCCACGGAGGAGGCACTCCATCGGGAGACGAGACGGAGATGATCGCTCTTCACGATGTTTACGCAGCACAAAAGAAAAACAACGATTTATTCGTAACAACGCTAAAGAGTAATCTTGGACATACTCAAGGTGCCGCCGGGGCACTTTCGATTATAAAATCTGCGCTCTGTCTGCATCATCACGAGATACCGCCCGTGGCTGGTCTGAAGAAAGCGGCGAACTACGGCGAAAAAAACAAGGCAATTCGGGCACTTCAGGAAATGACTCCTATTTCAAACGATCCCTACCCTGCTTACGGAGCAGTATCAGCAATGGGGCTCGGAGGTATCAACTATCATGTGGTGCTCGAAAGTGGAACGACCGTTGAAACAACGAACGACGAGGACCTTTTATACCTGGTTCAGGACAAAACGAAGCACGGACTAAAACAGCAAATATCATCCATCACGGGTAATGAACTATACAGTCGGCGAGTCATCGGACAAGGTGCTTATCGGTGTGTATTCACCGCCGAGTCCGCTGAAGACCTTGAACAATCAATTTCTACAGCCAAAAAAGCTGCGTTTCTCCCGCGTACTCGAGACTTTATCGCGCGAAAAGGTATCTTCCTAAGTGAGCCGAACTCGGCATTCACGAACCGCACCTGCTTTATGTTTAGTGGGCAAGGCTCACAGTATTTGGGAATGCATCGTCAACTTTATGAGCTCTACCCTGCGGTGAAGACACTCGTAGAACGCATCGATGAATGGATCTCCAACAAAGAAATCAAACTTGGATATTCGAGAAATCTCAATCGTATATACGACGTTATTTATGACAAAGATGTGAAGCTCGAAGATGTTTTCGATGTGCAAGCGTCCGTTTTTGCCGGAGACTTAATCGCCTATACGGTATTGAGTGAAGTCGGAATCACACCTGATGTTGTAACCGGGCATTCCTTCGGCGATTACGCTGCGCTCGTGTCTGCTGAGAGCTGGACGATCGAGACAGCACTTGAGGCAACCTGGGCTCGAGCAGAAGCTATCAATCGATTTGTTCCGAAAGGCTCAATGCTTTCTGTCAGCGCTACTCATGCGCAAGTGCAAAACGCCTTGAAGGAGAAAATAAAAATTGTAGACTGTCTTGAGGCTGGGAATATTAACGCGCCTCAACAAGTCGTTCTTTCAGGAGACTTGCAGAGCATTGAAAATGCGAAACAGTACTTCGATTCAGTGAGTATTGAAACCAAAAGACTCCCCATCCCAAGAGCATTTCACTGTTCAATGATGAAAGCCGCCGAACCTTTCCTCACAACGGCACTGGAATCGATCGAAATCAACGCGCCAAAACGACCATTCCTTAGCAGTGTCACAGGAAAATACGAAACAGATTCCGAAAAAATACGCGAAGGCCTCGCTCGTCAACTCACTCTATCTGTTGATTATGTCTCGCAAATTCAGAAATTATCGCGAGATGGAGTTAATACCTTCATTGAAGCAGGCCCGCGAGGAATCCTTAGTGGACTCGCAAGACAAACGCTAAAGGATACAGTGGATGTTGACTCTTTCTATGTCATGAGCACGGATGATGGGGAACGTCCCGGTCAATGGGCGATCGGACGATTGTTGGCGATGAAAGAAAGTCAAAATAACCAAGAGCAAGTGGAAAACGATGAAGCCGGAAAGGTCCACGACACCGAAATTTCTGGACTCGCATTATTCGATGAGGAGGAGGCACAAGATATCATCCAAGACCCTGCCTTCGAAGAGTTTTGGGAATCAACAAAACCAAGCATCTCCCAATTAGTTCGCAACCTTTGGGAAACATACCAAACCCAAAGACCGAGTCAAAACATATCATCTGAGGATAACCAAAAGTCAGACAAAGCACAGGAAGAAACCATGCTTCCTGTACCTCTCCCAGAAGAAACCGTATCAAAAGAAGAAATCACGGATTTTCTAATTGAAGCCCTTTGCGACGAAACCGGTTATCCGCCAGACATTATTGAGCTCGATGCAGATCTTGAAGCAGATCTAGGCATCGATACGGTCAAACAAGCGCAAGTTCTCGGCAAAGTTCGTGACCGTTTTCAGATTAAAGCTGATCAGTCACTGAGCCTTTCGGATTTCTCAACATTGAGAAATATTCTTGAGTTTGTAATGAAAGAAGTGAAGGACCGTGAGCCAATTCAAACTCCAAAATTCGTTGTTCCTATGGTCGACGTCACCAAAAAACGCTCGCAAACACCAATTCAGCAAACTTCAAGCGAAGCGAATAATCGACCAGAGATTAGCAACGAATCAGTGAACGACAAATCAGAGATTGATTCCGGATCTCAGCTACCCAGTTCTACTCCTCTTGTTACTGAATTCGACCCAAGCCCTATCTCAATTATCAGTCAACTGGATGAGCCTCTAGATACCAGTTCTGCCATTCCTATCCTAAAACTATCAGGTAATCCTTTTGAGATGGGTGTAGAGCATGGCGAAACGCTCCGATCAGAAATTCAAGAAATGATCGAGCGTTACGAGAATTTTTTAGGTGAACGGGGATTGACGATGACCTCAGTCCCGGAAGCAGTTCGAGAGTTTCCCAAACTATTTGATCAACGAAGTTTGGAAGAAATTCGAGGTATTGCAACCGGTGCAGATTTACCCGTCGAGTATCTCGTGGCCTACAATCTCGATAATGCATTATTCCCCGCGTTTACAACTGGCTGTACCCAAGCCATGCGAACTTCAAATTCTAACGAAGGCAACCTACTTCATATCACGAACGAAGACTCACCTCTTAAGCTTCATTTGGACGGTTTCGCTCCTCGAGTGGTACAGATCAGAACACTCGTCGATCAGTCTAATCGAGCGCTCAAAACAGTTCATTTTTCACTAGCGGGACAGCTTAGCGGGCCTAACGCTGTCAACAGCAAAGGTATCACTGTCAGCAGTTGTACTTTACTGGATCGGCCGGTCACAACGGGACTTCCTCGCGGAGTGCCGCATCCGCAAATCGTGAAGCGAATTGTCGAAGAGTGTTCATCACTGAAGGAAGCGACTAACCTCGTAAAATCAATTGATCGGACCGGGCGATGGGGCTTACTTATTTCAGATGCCGACAGAGATGAAGCAGCTTATTTAGAATATGACGACGATAAAATTCTGATGGAAGGACGAGTGCCGGAGGCGTGGGTCAGCGCGAATCACGCACTATCGGGTTCAGCTCTAGGAGAGTCAGCGCCCGAGCATAGCACTCGGCGCGCCGAGCGAATGGCCAAACTCTTCGTCGCACAGGCAGAAGTGACCGTTGCTAATGCAAAAGTCATCTTGAGAGACAGATACGATTCCAAAAGAAAACGTACTGTAACTCACTCAACAATGAACACGGTTTGCCGAGTCGATAATGTAATGAGTCTCATTGTTGAGTCACAGCAAAGACAATTACACTTTACAACTTACCTGAACACTACCAATAGCGATGTAGAGACCGATCGTGAATTTACAACCATCGATTACAGTACTGATCCTATTCCTGAACCAATCGAAGAAGGAGGAGAAGCAGGTCAAGGACTAACTGAGCAAAGTGGCAACGTTATGCAGCGCCACGTCGTTCGAGTTATGCCGGACATCCGAATACAAAAAAACCCCGGAAGCTTTTCACCTAAGACTGTTTTGTTGATCGGCGAAGGCTCCCGGGCTGAAGCTCTCAAGCAAGCGTTAGAAGAACGTGGCGCGATAGTCGACTGTTTTTCAAACTGCTCTGAGGGTTTGAGACATATTGAGAGTGAAAGCCTGCTTGGCAAAGAATATGAAGCCGTTGGCATTATAGGATTTGCGGCGGAGGATCGAAAATCGAGTTGTCTCTCGCCTGAGGACTGGCAAGATCGTCGAGAGCAAAAGCTCATTGGACCAATCAAACTCCTCCAAAGGTACGTGCCAGAAAACAAAAAACCTTGTGTTTTCGCTATCACCGTTCTTGGCGGTGCGCTGGGGTTCGACAACTCAGTTCAAGGATCTCCAGAAAACGGAGGCTTAGTAGGGCTGCTAAAAGCAATTCGCCGCGAATATAATGATGCTCAAGTCCAAATCCTTGATACGAGTCCTTCTGCAGCCCCTGCGCAAGTTGTAAAGTCTCTTTTTGCTGAGCTCGATGCCGGCTCTCCTCGCTTAGAAGTAGGCCTGCTGCGTAAGTCTAAAATTCGACTAACGATGGCGCCATCGAGACTTCAAGCAGGCTCTCGGAAAAATGATAAACTGCCTTCAAGCTGGCTCATTACCGGTGGCGCGCGCGGTGTAACATCCACCATCTCAAAGCGATTGGCTAAACTGTACTGTCCGAATCTCTTTCTTTTGGGTCGACATAATCTCCCAAAGGCTGAAGAGCTCAATCGAATAGTCAAGATGTCTGAGGGTGAGCTTCTCAATGAAAAACAGGCGCTCCTTCAAACACTAAAGAAAGAAGATGATTTCCAACCAAAACACTGGACCTATGCCTGTGAACTCCTTGATAAAAGTGTGGAAATAGGCCGGAATATCGCAGAACTTGAGTTACTTGGCAGTAAAGTCCACTATTTTTCTGTTGATGTGAGCGACCTCAGTGCCCTGAGCTCAGTTCTAAAAAATATCCGAAAACTAGGGGGGTTTGAAGGTGTCATTCACGGTGCCGGTTATGAATTAGCCAAACCGTTCGAGAAAAAAACTAAGGAAATTATAGAACGTACATTGGCGAAAGCTGACGGACTGGTAAATCTTTTGAGCCTAACAAAAGACGATTCGGTGAGGTACTTTGCCGCCTTCTCATCTGTGGTGGGTCGCTTTGGCGGACACGGACAAACAGATTATGCAGTGGCAAATGAGGTTGTAGCAAGATTCATAGGAACAGCTCGAAAAACTCAGCCCAACACGAGATACACGACCTTTAGTTGGCCAGCTTGGAGCGAGGTCGGCATGGCCGCAAGGTCGTCCTCCAAAACCTTCCTGGAAAAAACGGGGCAAAGCTTCATGAGTCCGGAGGAAGGCGCAGACCACTTTATCCGAGAATTGTGGGCGGGATTCCCAGAAACCGAAGTTGTCTTTTGCGATGAATTACAGGCTCTCGATTTGGACCGTATTCTCCCTCCAAAAGCAAACCTGTCTCAATGGTATCGATTCGAATCTCTTATCCAACACAAACCGCTCATTTCAAGAGTTATAGAATTTCGCAGTCCAAATTTCATCGTTGTCGAACGGGAGATTCATGCATCAGAGGCCTTTTTGTCGGAACACCGAATGGGTGCCGTCCCTATTTTGCCTGCCGTAGCCGGACTAGAAATGATGTTTGAAACCCTTTCGTTGATGCCAGGAGACTGGACACTTGCCGACGTAAAAATCGAACACCCCCTTAAGGTCAAAGAAGGAACCTCCGCATCGGTTCGAGTCATTTTAGAAGGAGAAAACCTGCGAGTTGTCGCAAGTGCTCGTAAACCAGACGGTGTAATGCTGGAGCCTGAACGCGTTCATCTCCGGGCGAAACGAGTTGCCCGAAAAAGTCTTACTCATCACGAGATTCCATTATTCCTAGGACAATCCAGTCCTTTTCCGTACCCTTCTAAAATCGACCGCACACCAGGTTCTAAACTCATGTATCACGGCGATGCGTTCCGCTGCTTAGAAGGAGTTACGGAAAATGAAGACGGTGGGGTCGCTCAACTTTTCGTCCCGCCGGTCGAAGCTCTAGTTAAGGGGTCTCTAAGAGATCAATGGAGTATCAATTCAGCACTTGTCGATGGATGTCTGCAAGCTGCTGGTCTGTTAGGCAGACTAAAATATTCTTTGAGTGCGTTACCGATTGGTTTTGGTAGAATCGACGTACACTCTCGAAGCATTTCTTCGATTGGGAAACGAGCATGGCTGAGCGTTATAATCAAAGAGACGACAGACTCTCAGCTTGTGAGTGACCTAAGCCTGATCGGTGAAGAAGGACCGATGGTTCAAATCGAATCTTACCGGTCTCAAGTCATCAAAGGCGTTCGATGACAAAGCTGAAACTCATTGACCTCAGAACCTTTGATTCTGATTTATCAAAGTATTTTTCTTACTTGTGTTCCTCTGAAAAATCTTACCTGGAATCAATTCGACTCCCTAGGCGGGCACGGCAATGGCTTGGAGGTCGAATTGCCGCGAAATATTTGATTCAAAAAAAAACCGGACTGAGTTTGGAGCAGATCGTTATCGAAAAAGATACATCAAAAAACACCAAAGGTCGGCCTTATTACAAGGATTGGTACCTGTCGATTTCTCATGCCGGTGAGGTTGCAGGAGCAGCATTGAGTATGGAACCCGTAGGGTTTGATATTGAAGAAATAGAATATCGACCGTATATGGAGCAGATCGCATTTTCAGAGTCGCTTAGAAATAGCTGGGACCAACTAGACACTAAGCAAAGGGCAGAGAGCTCGACCATGAAATGGACCGAAATCGAAGCGATCACGAAGTTTTTTGGAACCGGATTGCGAATTCCTTTTAGCCAAATAAAACGGCCAAAGAATACCATTATTCGACAAGCTACGTTTACCCATTATCAAAAACGCATGGGCTGGACTATGATTAGTAAGTCCTCCGAATCCATGCTGGCTGGAGATATTTTTTAATGATTGATCTTACAAACCGAGTCGCATTGGTCACGGGTGGCTCACGCGGAATTGGCCGTTCAATAGCGATTAAACTTGCTGAAGCTGGGGCCGATGTCTTGATCACGTATCTAAATGCACCGGCCGACGCTCAGGAAGTCGCCGGAGAGATTATGACACTGGGACGAAAGACATTAGTGTTGAAAGCCGACCTAAGCGAAGAAGAAGATATCAAGCATCTCGTCGATACAGTTAACGAGCATTTCGGCCAACTAGATATTCTTATTTCGAACGCAGCAGGCGGAGGGTTTCGTCCTGCCATGAATGTTTCCACTCATAACTTTGAGTATGCAATGAATCTCAATGCGCGAGCATTTATGCTTCTCATGCAAGAAGCGGCTCCACTACTCAAGCGGACGTCTGAAAGACCAGGGAGAGCAAAAGCCATCAGCATTTCAAGCTTCGGCGCTGTACGAGCACTTCCCATGTACGGCGCGATCGGGGCGACGAAAGCTGCATTGGAAGCACTCACTCGACACTTCGCGCTGGAACTTGGCAATGACGGAATCAATGTCAATTGTATACGCGCAGGCGTTGTCGATACTGGCGCAATTCGGTCGTTACCGAACGCAGAAGAATTACTTCAGGCCAGAGCCCAACGTTCACTTGCGGACAGCAGAAACGTCACTCCTGAAGATGTGGCAAAAGTAGCTCTATTCTTAGCGAGTGAGCTTTCAGACATGGTTCAAGGCGAGACCGTCGTTGTCGATGGAGGAACTTCGCTTCATCCCTAAAGAGGGTTAATCGGCTTTAGGACCAATCATCATTTCAGGTTTGACTAATTCATCGAACTTATCGGCCTCCATCAAACCTAGTTCAGTAATGGCCTCTTTGAGAGTCGTACCGTCAAGATATGCTTTCTTCGCAACTTTTGCCGCATTATCGTAACCAATATGTGGATTGAGTGCCGTCACGAGCATCAGAGACTTGTGTAAAAGCTCATCGATTCGATCTCGTTTCGGCTCGATGCCTTCGGCACAATTTATCCGGAAAGAACGAGTGCCGTCGGCCAATAGTCGAATCGATTGCAAGGCTGCAAAGGTCATCATCGGTTTATAAACGTTGAGTTCAAAATTCCCTTGAGAGCCCGCAATGCCAATCCCTGCGTCATTTCCCATAACTTGGCAGCAAAGCATCGTTACGGCTTCACATTGAGTAGGATTGATTTTACCAGGCATGATTGAGCTACCAGGTTCGTTTGCAGGGATTTCAATTTCGCCAAATCCACAACGGGGTCCACTGGCTAACCAGCGGACGTCATTTGCAATTTTCATAAGGGCACAAGCTGCTTGCTTGAGAGCACCGCTTATACCAACTACGGCATCGTGAGCCGCAAGTGCTGCAAATTTATTTTCAGCGCTCACAAAATCGATACCGGTTCGTTTAGCAATCGCTGAAGCAGACATGGTTGCGTAGGACGCTCGGGTATTGAGTCCTGTGCCAACCGCAGTGCCACCGAGAGCCAGTGCCTTCACCGGCTCAAGCGCCGATTCAATCGCCTGCTGAGCTTGATGCAATTGAGCCGCCCAACCTGATATTTCTTGGCCCAGCGAAAGTGGAGTCGCATCTTGTAAATGAGTTCGTCCGATCTTGATAATGTCTTGAAAGTCAGCAGACTTCTTATCAAACAATTCAGCGAGCGCTTTAAGTTCAGGAACGAGTTGTTCGGTGACATCGAGCGCAATCGCAACATGCATCGCGGTTGGAAAACTGTCATTGGTTGATTGTGCGCGATTGACGTGGTCGTTCGGATGAACTCCGTCCTTTGTACCAAGCGCCAAGCCGTTCATTTCGTTTGCGCGATTGGCGATGACTTCGTTCACATTCATGTTGGTTTGAGTTCCGCTTCCCGTTTGCCAAACAACCAGAGGAAAGTGATCATCGAGTTCACCATCGATGACCTCTTGCGATGCGCGGTCAATTAACTCAGCGGTTTTCGCGTCTAGCTCACCAAGTTTATGATTCACTTCGGCGGCCGATTGCTTGACGATGCCGTATGCACGGATGAAGCTACGAGGAAATCTTTCCCCGCCAATCTTAAAATTCTGTAAGGACCTTTGCGTCTGCGCGCCCCAATAACGGTCGGCGGGAACTTCAATTTCGCCAATGCTGTCTTTTTCTATACGTGTATCTGACATTCCTAACTTCTCCTCTTTGCATTCCGGCCCAACTCGACAAAAATTCGAGCATAAATAAGGGTATGAAATGGGACTTCTGAAGAACCCATTTCCGAGCGCAAGACAAGAGTAGGAAGTCGAAAAACCGAGAATTACTCAGTGCAATAGTCGTTTATGCTATCGAGTGTCGGCATCATGAATTGGGTAGGGTTTGAGTTATCTACAATATCGTTGCACTGCATTTGGTCCGGGCACATTTCGGCAACAACTCCTGGACCCACCAAACCAGAACCACACAATATTCCACAGGTTCGAGAACGAATCATCATCGCACCTGTAGGAGAAATTAATTTGGCTGGCGGGGCGCAGGTCGGCTGTCCAGGGCCGGAATAGTCCACAGCGCACTCACTGTCAGACATGCAGACTTTACTGCAATACCCCACTGTATTGGAATCCACGGAGACCCCTGGTTGAACCGCGCACAGCCATCCCATTGGACACGCCTTCATTATGCCACAGCTGGTCCCAAGTGGGTTAGCATTCATCATACCTGCATCAGCTGAAGACATCGTCCCAGCATCTCGGCTAGGTGTTGTACCGCCATCGGCTGGAGACATCGTCCCAGCATCTCGGCTAGGTGTTGTTCCACCATCGGCTGGAGACATCATCGTGCCTCCGTCCGGTCTAGTCATATTTGACGCGCAATCTGATGGAACTTCGTGTGAAGCACTTGGGATGCAGCGATCCAAACAACGCGCTGGGCCACCTTCGCCGCCAAACTCAGATTGAAAGTCTGTTCCCGGACGACAAACCGTATTTTTGCTACATACATTGTTCATCAAATCAGTGCTGCAAACCTGAATGCACTGACCGTCATCTGCATTCTTGCCAGGAAGCAGAAGACAATAAGCGCTAGGGTTGTTCTCTGGATGATAGCCACAGTCTTGCGCGTCGCGACAGCGGCCGCCACAAACGCCCTGGCCCTTCTGATCTTCGCTCGACCGGAGAAGCGGCATACACTCAGAAGCAAAGCAAGATGGGGTTATAATCTCGTTATCCAAACAGCCATTGGCGTCGTCACACGTGGTTGGAATCTGACAGATTTCTCCGGCATTCTTCGCCATTCTATTCTGGGTTTCTACTAATTTGAAGTCAAAGAAACCGCGAAGTCGACCCGGGACCACATCACCATTCGCATTGGTCGACTCGGGCGTGTACTCACTCAAGACCAACTCGCCATCAGTACCGATAAAACGCAGACGTAAACTCGAAGAAATTTGCTCCCCTGAGCCCGCACCATCTTTGGGAGCATAATCATCGTCATCGCAAAGCTCGAAGTATCTTGCGGTTACGTCACCCTCTTTGATAAGCGAACCGTCTTCAAATATAGATGGAGAGAGACTAATCGTCTGTCCCATTCCCAGCGCGCTAAATTCTTCTATCCAGTCAGGTCTGAAGTCGATTCGGAAAGCAGAAACCGGGACATCAGGTGATTCAGAAAATTGAGAGAATCCAATTTCTATGACTTTTCCGCGAGAACCAATCCCGTCTTTGTCACGCCGAGGCCGCGCTCGCACTCTGATCGCGCAGCCGGTCTTTAGGCCTTCAAGTAATTGTACCTTGTCTGAGCCAGACTGATTTCTAAGTTGCACATCTCCGCAGGTCTCGACAGGTCGAGGAGAAGTCAAAAATACGGTCGCAAGTCCTTGCTTTTTAGCACTACGAAACGCGTCCGACTGCTGTTGTAAGGGCTTAAAATCTGAGTCCCAGTTCACGGCGCAATCGAACGCACCTCGAACGCCTCCCGTACCTTTACCAGTCCCTTTGAATTGACTCCTTCCGTCTGGAAAATCTGGGTTTGCATAATACGGAACACACAGTCCGGACACCGCCTCACATTTGTCTGTGCTGCCATTTTTACGGCAATCGCTGTCTTCTACACACAAAAAACTCTTATTCTGTTGGTTTTTACAGCTGACTATCGCGAGCGCGCAGAGACTAAGAGCCACATTCCTCATCGATTGATTCATAATTGATCTCCTTTCGTTGCATCAGAGGGTATTTCAGTTGGCGCTTTCTCTTCCGCTTTAGATGAAGATTTTCCTTCCCCCGGTGCTTCACGCTCAATCGATATTTCGACCGGCGTACCTTCAGCAGGAGTAGACCGAATTTTTACTTTCTGCGCTTCAACTGAAACGTCAACGGCCGCACTAATGAAGATCACAGTATCTACGACCGTAGCTTGGGTTGTATCGAGAAATCGCTCATTATTGCTGAAGAATATTTTCTCGGGAGCATAACGAGGGGTTCCTCCCTTTCCAAAAGTTGTGCGTACGCCGATCGTCGTATCGATAGGGCCTAGTTTTGTTCCAAGACCAAGACTTGCGCCGTATCGGTCGATAGGAAAAGTAAACAGAAATTCAGGCGAAACACGCGGCTGAGTCTTGATAGAAACATCGGCCTGTTCTTCGGCAGTACCTTCACTAAACACCCCCGCACGAAGCCAATTTGAATCGGTTAATGCGTATTCAAAACCAAGAGCAAAATTAAAAACGTTCACCCTTTTTGGGGAGGCGTCAATTTCGCTCGTTCGGTCAGTATTCGCATCTTGACCACCGATAGAGGAATTGATGGATGTTCCTACTAAGCGAATTTCATTTTGGCGCGGACGAAAATATTGACCGTCGACAGCCAAAGACCATGAGTCTCCTTCAATCGTAAATCCTGCTCCAATTTTGAGCGGAAATCCACGGGCAGTTTCCGGTTTACCCAATAACTGATCGACCATAACCAGGGGTTCAGCCCCGGATTCAATTCTGGTGTAATCAGTAGACTGTTCCAAAGTACCGTGAATGTGAAAAGAAGGCGTTCGAACACTCAAACCTAGACCCAGCCAATCTGTGACGCGATACTGGACACCAGCGATTGCTCCAACATCAAAACTATCAATGAAGGTCGCTTCCTTGAGAAGTTCGCGTAAAAAATTAGCGGTTCCTAAAGCAGTCAGCTGGCTACGGTCAGAACTACGAGCGTAGGTTGTATAACTCGTGAGTAACGATGCCCCAATCCTTAGGTTTTTTAGGGCCATAGCCCAAGACAGCGCGGCCACATATTGCTCTTCCAAAACGATGGTTGTGATATTGTCACTGATTGACACACCAAAAGCTTGCCCTTGGGAGTCTCCGCTAAATTCGGTGTTGAGAATAAATCGCCGATTAATGTGTCGAGGAACCGAAAGAGAGGCTGCCAAAGTCATCGGCAAATCCGAGCTTCCGAGATGATAAAAATACGCCAAACCTGAAGGAAAAGAGCCAAACTCAACTGACTCGACACCAGGTTCAGAAACTCGAAGATCACCCCATCGACTGGGTATGGTGCTCCCATCAGCGACGTATTTTTCGATGGACACCAAACTGGTTTGATAAAGAGATGCAGATAAAGAAGCGACTGAGTTAGGTATGAGCGCCAATCCAGCAGGATTAAGAAGCGGCATCGCCGAGTCCCAGCCTGCCGCTATCCCTGCGCCTCCCATGGCCGCAGTCCTCGAACCCGCAGGCACATTTTCATATCCGTCCGCAATCGCAGAGGAGCGATCAAAGATGATTGATGCCATCAGGAACATCATGCCTAGTCGCAGATTTTTTGGATTAGTCATTTGTGTCTCTCATTTTGGAAATAAGCCTTTCGATAGAGGTAAAACCTGTCTCAAAAATTTCCTCAAGCATTGAGGGAAAAATAGCTGTTTTGAGTCGAATTTTTTCGCCGTTTAAGCCTCGGTGCGCTATGCAGTGGATAATATGTCTAAAGGTTCGCCCAGTTTTAAAGATCTAGGTCCTCTATTGCTTCTTGTTGCGCTCATGGCCGTTGCGTACTTGGCGATTCGCGACCGTCTCAATTGGAACCGGGACCGCATCAACGATTTGGTCGGAAAGCATGCGACACTCGAAAATAAGGTCAACGAGCTCGAGAGACGATTGGCACTGAAGAATTCAGAGCCAAATCCCCCTAAAAAGGTCGTGCTGCCCAATACAAAAGTTGGAGATATCTCTTTTATTTCCAATGGCTTGGACGACTCAAAGGTGTACGGCACTGTGATTGAATGGGTTGAATCGATAAAGCCTAGCTACGACAAACTAAAAGCGAAATACAAGCCAGAAAGCGGCCGGTCCATCGTGGTTAGGATGGTTTTCTCGCCGAAGGGGAAAGTAAGAAACGCAGACTACATCAAACCCCCAAAAAACGAGAAAATGAGTAAAGAGCTACAAAAGCTCCTAGAGAACTCAAAACTGTCCTCAGGGCAGGAAGGGGAGTTCAGTCTGCAGCTCAATTTTGACCCGTGATTACCCGGAAAACAAGCATTCGGTAGGTACAGCCTGATACAAACAACGAGTTTCAGGCTCATTTAGACATTTGGTCGGTTCTAAGGCTTGTAAGCGACCCTTCGGATCGAGACAATACGTTAACATGAAACGAAAAATTTCCTGGCAGGCTCTTAGCCTGGTCATCTTGAGTAGCGCCCTGTTTCTCGGATGCTCAGATGAAACAGATGAAACGATGAGCAGCGCAGATGCTGGTACATCGGCGGACATGGACGCTTCAACTCTTCCAGATAGTGGCGCCCTCGTAGATGCAGGAATGATTGATGGTGGACCCCCTCCGTCAAAAACGTTTCAGGTGCGTATCGAAAATCACTCTCATACATCTATGCTGCCGACCGCGCTCTCTTCCGTTGTCTGGACGACACACAGTGAAGGAACGCCCTTGTTTATCGAAGGAGAAGTAGACCGCGGAGAAGGACTACAAGCTTTAGCAGAAGATGGCGACGGAACTGCACTGGCAGCAGTCGCCGGCGATTTGACCGGCGTTTCAAGCAGTGGTTACGAAACGACGGCCACCGGAACCACTGCGAATGGCAGTGAAAACGCAGCGGGGGCTGCCCTCCCTGGTCAAGCTTTTGAATTCACCGTAACCACGAATGCTCTGTCGCCCTACCTATCATTTGCGACAATGGTCGCAGAATCTAATGATTTGTTCTTGTCTCCTGGTGGCGGCGGACTGAAGCTTTTTGACGATGATGGAATGCCGAGGGCAGCGACTGATATTACCGCGGACGTCGGACTTTGGGACCTAGGTACAGAAACAAATGAAGCACCAGGCTCAGGTCGAAACCAAGGTGCACGTCAAGCCAATCCAGGAGATGGAAACCCAGAAGGTGTTGTTCATCTGTTTAATTACTCAACACGCAGCCTACCTCTGGCAATTGACTTGGTCGAATTCAGCGTAACCAAGCTTTCTGAAGATACACTTCGATTCAGCGTGACCAACACGTCTGAAGATAAAGGAGCTCTTACAACGAGTCTCTCACCTGTTTTTTGGGCGACTCACTCTGACGCGTGGAGTCTGTTTACTGAAGGAATGGCGGCAAGCGCGGGTCTGCGAAGACTCGCAAGGGATGCCATTCTGGACGACTTAGTCACAGAACATTCATCGGCCGCGGGCGTAGGTCTTGCGCAAGCGGAAATTGATAAGGCGGGTCCGGGAGAATCATATAGTTTCGAAGTTTCAACCTCAATGCAGCAGGCCCAACTGAGTTTCGCAATCGCTCTGACGCAATGTAATGACGTTTTTATTAGCCTCCCACCGGACGGAATAAGGCTTATTTCCGACCAGGGAAATCTCCGAGAGGCAGAGGATATCGCGGCAGAAATTAATCGGCGATTGATCGTTTGGGATGCAGGCGCAGAACGCAATGAACCACCAGGAATTGGTCCAACGCAAATCGCCCGGCAAACCGCAGCAAACCGCGGTTCACCCGATGCAATGGCTGAAGTACGGCGATATAATGACACGGTTAATGATCTTGAAGGACCCAGAGCTGGGGGCATCGTGAACCTTACTATCGAAAGTGACTTTACCGGAGAATTTACGATCACTTTGGAGAACACAAGCGACTCAAGTAACTTTCCGACTCGCCTAAGCGCTCTTGTATGGATGCTCCATGACGGCGGAACTAAACTTTTTGCGGATGGATCTGCTGCAAGTCCTCAACTGGAGTCACTCGCAGAGGATGGCAACCCGGACGGCTTGAAAGGAGAGCTAAACTCAATGCCAAATGTGACAGCCGAGATTGTGAGGTCGCCAGACGGCTCAATGGGTGAAGGCCTCAACCCTGGGCAGCGATATGTTTGGACGATCGCACCATCTGTCAGCAACCGAACCTTCAACTTTGCTACGATGATTCAATCGTCGAATGACAGTTTTCTTGCGCTCGGGCCACAAGGCATTGAATTACTCGACGCGAACGGACAACCAAAAAGTAATATGGAAATCTCGAATGAGATTACTGCAAGGCTGCAAGCGTGGGACGCCGGGACAGAAGGAAATCAATCCGGAGGAGGCGGTCCAGACCAGGGAACAAACCAATCATTTCCTGGCCGGGGCCCCGCTGAAGGAGACCAATTGATTAGGAAATACGGAAACGGTGTTTGGTCTTATCCTTTAGTGAAAGACCTCGTCCGTGTTACGGTGACTCCGCTCGATTAGCTAGTCGATAAAAAATAAGACAACGCCTGTGGCAATTCCTACGACTGCGGTGCCGAGAAGTGCATTCGCGGTCATGCCATTTACGTAGATATCATCATTCAGAGCTTCGATTTCTGCCACTTCATGCGAAGCCGAAAGTGCAGACGTTCTCGCCGATGAGGACTGGAGGCCAAAATAAATTCCAGCGCCACCTGCCACCAAGCTTCCTGCGATGGTCGCCCAAGGTGCCCATGAAAATCCTGAACTACTTTCAACTGTCGCTTGAGTCAGATTCGGAGAAGACGTCGCGGCTGGACTTGCCGCGACCGCTGGCGGTGCAGCACTGGCTCCTGGGACAGGAGGAGGCGATGAAGAAGCACCTGGTATTGGAGGTGCTGCCGAGTTACCTGAGGCTTTGGCGACCGCGGCACCAGGTTTTGGTTTTAATTTGTAAAGCTTTGATACCAGCTTCGGAAATAACTTATCCCAAATGGATCTCTTGATCGGAATCTTTACGCCTATTTTTCGTCGCTGATTATCTTTAAATACAATCGTCGTTACGAGTTTATTGGCCTTGGCTGTTCCCTTGGTTAATTTTAAGAAAAGGATTTTTTGAGCCTTTGTTCGCGTCCGTACTTGGGCAACACACTCCGGTGAATCAATGCATGGACCGACTTTACGATCCAACTTCACTTTATCGCCTTTCGCTTCAAAGCCCTTCTTAAGTCGCTTCAAGATCGCGCCTAATTCTTTCTTCGGTACATCTTTCACACCTTCGATGTGAATTCCCATTGTTGCACCCAACACGAGTACTCCGATACTTGCACTGACCATCGTGCCGAGATGGTAGCGCAGAAACGCCCCTTTTCCCAAGTAGCCGACCAACATAAACCACATAAGCTCACATTATAATGTATTGCAATGTGGGTCAGAGGGGTAAAGAGGTCGGTTTAGTGGCGTATCCCAAAGTGAAATCGCTGAGGCTAAGCTTGCGACATGGGACTCGGGGGAGAAATGTTTATTAGGTAACCAATTTTTTTAGAGGGAGAAACGCCAATGCAAAAGCGTATACTAAACACGCTTTTTACAACTGTTATTGGAATAATCGCATCGAGCCAAATCACGCACGCTGCGCAAACGCCAGACCACCTGCACGAATACCAAGGGCTTGATACCGCCTTTGGTCCCAATGCCCGAGTACAGCCACGTACAAGCTGGACCATACCCCAGACCAAGCAACGTCAATGGTCTACATTTTTACAGCGTCATGGAACAAGGTGGCGTGCACTGTGGGATACCGATAAGAATGTGCCTCTGCGTATTTATGGACAGGGCATTTACATCGAAGGAGCAAACCAGGATGCGAAGCAAGCGCAAACCGCTGCACGGGCTTTGCTGAATGAACATCTACAACTCTTCGCGCCAGGCGCCTCACCCGAAAACTTTGAGCTGATCTCTAATGAGGAAGACGCTGGAATTAGAAGCGTCGGATTTCTACAAAAATTTAGAGGCATGGATGTTAAGGGTGGAACATTCAGCGTTCGATTCAAAAATGATCGTTTGTTCGTCATCGCATCTACCGCACTCCCAAATCTATCCATAGAGAATGAGCCAATCAAAACAAGCAAAGAGGCTGCTATTTATGTCGCAAAAGAGTGGATCACAAAAGACCTTGGTTCCACCGTACAACTTAGACAACTTGAGGGGGAAATTATCCTCCCCATCATCCGACAAACAGGCAGCATTGATTATCACCATGTGTTCAAAATTATTCTGGATGCACGAAAGCCTATTGGACGCTGGAACGTTTATATTGACCGGCGAAGTGGAAAAACAGTGGCACGCGAGCAAACATTAATGTTTCAAACCGCGCCGACAAACGCAGCCACAATTAAATATAACGTTCCTGAAAGGTATCCTCGTTCGACCAGATACGATGCCGCAGCGAGTGAGGTCGGCATACTCATCGGTGGTCAAGCCAAGGTGACGAATAAGAGTGGTGTCCTTGCTCTCGCAGACTCTTCAACTGTAACAGCACAAACGACCGTAATAGGACCCTACGTGCGTGTTCGTAATGATGCTGGTCAAGAAGTGAGCATTCAAACGCCCATTGCACCCGGTCAGACCATTATCGTAGACCGCCGAGAAGATGAATTTGAAGACGCACAACTAACCACTTTCATCGCATCTGGAATCGCCAAAGAAAAAGCTCGAAGCTTTGCCCCGAACATGCGTTATCTCGACGAGCAACTTCGCGCGACCGTAAACATTGATGGCGAATGCAATGCCTATTCTGACGGCACGACCATTAACTTTTTCCCAGCAAGCCGACGATGTGAAAATACCGGTCGATTGGCTGACGTTGTCTATCACGAGTTTGGTCATGCAGTGCATGCAAACTCAGTCATTCGAGGCGTCGGAGAGTTTGACCGAGCGTTGAGTGAAGGGGCTGCTGATTTCTTATCTGCTACTATCACGGGCGACCCGGCGATGGGACGAGGTTTCTTTTACAGTCAACAACCACTTCGTCACATTGATCCAAGTAGCGGTGAAGCGCGGTGGCCTGACGACATTGATAACGACGTTCATGTCACTGGACTTATTTTCGCCGGCGCCCTTTGGGACCTGCGGAAAAAACTGATCACAACAATTGGCGAAGAGCAGGCAAGCCGAGCCGTTGAAGCGATGTATTACCAAGCGATGCGACGCAGCACTGATATTCCCTCGAGCTATGCAGAAATGCTCGCAGCCGACGATGACGATGGCGACCTATCAAATGGTACGCCAAACTTCTGCGAAATTAATGATGCTTTTGCGCTTCATGGGTTGGCAGATCCACAAACTGCGGGCATCGGTTTTGACATTCCACAACTGGACGCTTTTAACGTATTGATTCCTGTGAGTAGCGGCGTCGACTGTCCAAGCAGCAAAATCGAAAGTGCAAAGCTGAATTGGTATCTCCGCAGTGATCAAAATATCCAAGGCGAAATCGAGATGGCCCAAGGAAGCAACGGACTTGAAGCTGTTCTCCCTGAACAAAACGCAGGAAGCGTGATCCAGTTCAAAATTACCGTAACCCTCGGAAACGGAGAAGAAGTTTACTTCCCTCGAAATCCAGCAGCCCCTGAGTACGAGACATTTGTGGGCGAGGTCGTACCTCTTTACTGTACAGACTTTGAACTCGATCCTGAATTTGATGGATGGGAGCACGAGCTGCTTCGAGGCGATGCGAGAAGACCAGGCAGTGATGACTGGCAATGGGGAACGCCCGCAGGAATCCAAGGCAGCGGTGATCCTTCACGAGCATATTCAGGCCGACGAGTTATCGGAAACGATCTCGGGGGTGAAATTAATGGGCAAAACTACAATGGATCATATCGCAGCAACATCACGAATCTGATGCGGAGTCCTCAAATCGGAACTCAAGGCTATGAGAATGTTCGTGTACAATATCGACGATGGCTAAATGTCGAAGATGGGTTTTTTGACCGTGCAAGTATTCTTGCCAACGATAAAGTCGCTTGGCATAACCTAGATACCGGAAACAACGGAGATACTCATCACACCGACCGGGAATGGAGATTCCACGACGTCGATGTTTCTGAATATATTGTCGACAATAGCGTCAACATCGCCTTTCAACTCGAGTCAGATCAAGGTCTCAACATGGGCGGCTGGACCATTGACGACTTCTGTATCGTTGCGTTTGTAGAACCCATTTGTGGCGATGGTAAAATAGACGTAGGTGAGAGCTGCGATGACGGAAATCAAATCGATAACGATATCTGCAGCAATGAATGCCAAACAAACGGAGCAGACGTTCTCTGCGGAAATGGCACACTGGACGAAAACGAAATTTGCGACTGGGGAATCTCACCCGACTCCTGCACGAAAGAATGCGTCGAAATGACAGCAGAAGCTGGCCCAAATCAGCCCGGTTTTAATCGACTTATGAGAGCTGAAGCTGAAGGATGTGGGTGTAACAGTCTACCACTCGGTACTTCAAATACATCCTTGGCTAGCCTTATGATTCTGCTGACCTTGGGGGCATTAATCTCCCTTCGCAAGAAAGTCCTCGCGACAAAATCTAAGGACTAATCTCGATCTCAACTGTTGTCTTGCGCCCTTCACTGTCGACCGCCATCAATTCATGGCGGCCTTCAGTGGGGGGCAGCATAGAAGTGGTGCCTGATTGCGATTCTGCGACAAAACGCCCATTTAGAAACCAATATATTTTGCCTCTTCCCCCTTCTGCGGACGCATGCAAAGCGATTTCTTGATGCCTTGCTGGGACGCCTGGCCTCAATACAAAATGATCACCAGAACTCGGTTTGTGGATAGTAGGTTTTTGGCCCGATATACCATGCTTACAATCTGGATTATGGCTCGGGGGAATTTTCCATGAGTATCCTGACTTCTTGAGCCAAGGCCCTACCCCAGATGGTGCAACAGCATACACCTCGGACCTGAATTTTCGATCTATGCGGCAACGAGAACACAAACGAAAGCCGGTTTCCTCATCAATGTGATACTTCTCGTGAATATCGCAGGTCTCTTGATGAGCTGAGGTCAAAATCGCAGTTTCCGTACGAATGTGAGTACAAGCACTCGTCGGTGATTTTCCAGAAAGAGCACAGACACGCCGAGTTCCCATCTTTTTGGGCTGAGCAATCCATTTCCTGTTCTTTTGCGAAAGAGAGTCAAAAAACTTAAAGAGTAATGGCCCCGCGGTTCGCCCTCCCACTAATTCCGGCGCGCCTCGACCATCAAAATTTCCAAGCCAAACGCCAACAGTATATTTTTGATTGTATCCAATACTCCATGCGTCTCTTCGAGCGTAAGAAGTACCTGTTTTCCATGACACCTTTCCTGCTGATGCCATATCCTTCCATAATTCAGGAAAGTCCGGCCGGACGACATTTGTGAGAATGTCGCTGGTTAAATATGCCGCCTCTTCCGTAATGAGTTGCTTGGTCTTAGTGATCGTCTTCTCCGACTCAAGAAACATTTGCGGAGATTGATATTTTCCTCCCCGTGCAAGCATCGCGTATGCGCCAGCGAGTTCAAGTAAACGTACTTCACAACCACCAAGAATCGCCGATAATCCAAATCTACCCGAGGAATTATCAACCGACGAAATACCCGCTGATTCAAGAAATGAGAGAAAACGATCAAGCCCATATTTCTGCAAAAGATAAATTGGTGGAATATTGAGTGAGGACGTCAGTGCCAAATCAGCCGGAACCAAGCCTTGAAACTCGCCATCAAAATTTTCAGGTGACCAATCTGGAAAATTGAGCGGAATATCCTTGAGCAAAGTCGTTTTACCGATAATTCCCGACTCAAAAGCCAACGCGTATATGAAGGGCTTTAGCGTAGAACCCGGTGACCGTAAGCTTCTGACCCCGTCAACCTGACCGCTTTCGCGTTGATTCGAAAAGTCATTCGAGCCAACGTATGCAACAATCTCGCTTCGCTCGTTGTCGAGGACAATGACGGCACCGTTAGAGATTTGGTCCTGGTCGTATTGTCGTAAATGCTCAGAGAGCATTCTTTCAACTCTCCTTTGCACTGAATAATCTAAAGTACTGTAAATTCGTTGCCCTGGCCTCATAGATTTGAGCCATTCGGTGAAATGAGGCGCCTTCATAGGGAGTATTCGACGCCGCGCGTGAATGGGTAGCTGGATCGCAGATTGATATTCTTCTTGAGTGATGCGTTTATTTCGCTTCATTCTTTGCAGAACAGTATTCCTTCTGATTTTTAGAGCGTTAATATTCTTGTCAGGGCGAAGACGGTTGGGCTGATTCGGTATCGCAACCAAGGTCGCTGCTTCGTCAACGCTAAGATGAGATACTGACTTACCAAAATATATCTCGGAAGCCGCCGCAACGCCTTCGATGTTTCCGCCGTATGGCGCGAGATTAAAGTAAAGCTCTAGAATCTCTGACTTTGAATACGTCCACTCAAGTTGAAAGGCTCGAATGACCTCTGAAATTTTCGCGCGGAGTGTACGTGGTTTACGATCAAGCATTCTTGCGACTTGCATCGTAATGGTCGACGCTCCGGAGACGACTCGACCCGCTCGAACATTCGATACAACCGCTCGCAAGAGCGCTATAGGGTCGAGCCCAAAGTGCTGAAAAAATCGACGATCCTCGAAAGAAGTAAGCCCCGCGACCAGGTGCTCCGGTAGCTCATCGTAGCGCACCGCCAGACGTAACATCCCGCCCTGATCTTCTGATGTGTAAATACGAAGCAAATCGCCATGCCTGTCGTAAACCGCGGTAGAGGAAGGGCCGGGAGTCACCGGAACGGAGCGATACAATGCAACACTCGTCGTACATATCAATAATGCTAGGACCAGAAAAAAACTAAGTCCAACTTTGGACCACCAACGCAATTAATTTGCCCCAAGGATTGTAATCTTGCCCCGTCCCTTCAAAGCAAATGTCTCTGGGTCGTACATGGCCTCAGAAAAGACGTGCGGCAGAACGTATTCGCCCGCGCTGACCGCACGAGCGGTATAATAATAAGTCTTCGTCGTTTTAGGTTGTAAAGACGCGTAAAAGTTTATGCGGTCATCACGAATATCCATGAAGTCAGCCCGTGATGATTTACCTTTGAGCCATTCAATTTCTTGCTGATCTCCAATTCGCGAATTCTCAATTTCCAGACCTGCTGGAAGTAGATCGACTAATGCAACATTGTCGACATCCAAACCAGTCAGGTTTGCGATCTGGAGTTTCGTCACGATCACTTGGCCCTGGCGCAGTGAACCGTTTGTGATCGGCGCTCCTTCTGGTGTGAAATATTCGCGGGTCACCTGAAGCCCTCCATTTTTCTCTACAAGTGGGGTTTTTTGGGTTCCAAAAACCTCCACGCTTGCAAACGCAGTACCCTTGCCACCAAGCTCGAATTCAATCGTTTTACCGGCAAGACTCGGATTCTTTAGAGTCAGAACAACATCACTCTTGTGACTAAATTTTCGAATCTCTCGACCATCGATTTTAATCGTGCCCCAGAAGTCCTGGCCGTTATACTTGCGACTAATCTTGCCAAAAGCAGTCAACACCATGGCGTTCTCTTGGGTATTTCGGAATCGTCCATTCTTCGAGCGACGTTTAATTTTATCGACAAGCTTACTTATTTGCGGACTAGAAGGTCGATATTGCACCATCAAGGATAGCGCCATCGCTATCATTCGCGTCGAGGAAGCAAAGCCGCTTGCCTTGACGTACTTTCGCTCAAAATCAGTCTTCGAAATCGCGGCTTCAAGGTCAGCTCGATCTCCACCCGCTAAAAGAGCGCTATTCACAAGCATCCATGCTTCGGCGTCAGCATCTTTCAGCTTTGCCAGCTCTTGATATAATCGTCGATTTTCGCTTCGCATAGGTCGCTCAGCCAAGGCGAGCACGTAAAGGGCATAGGCTCTTTGACGGTATGCGATCTTACGATGCCGATACATAGACGATTTCTGACCTACCGCTATGTGCTGAAGATGAGATAGTGCGTAATTAAGCGTAGTACTCGGAACTTCATAGCCTGCATTTTTTGCTTCCACGAGAAAATGGGTCGCATAGACTGACGTAGAGCTATAACCCCACGAACCTCCGGGCCAATACGAAAATCCGCGAGAGCCATTCAGCATGGACGAGATCCTGTGAATACCTGCATTCACGTAGTTATCGAGAACTGACTGCTTGATCCATTTGCCTTGCCCATCGCCTGAAAGTTCGCTCAGATACAGTAAAGGAAAAGAACGAGAAGTGGTTTGCTCTAAGCATCCATGAGGGTATCGAAGAAGGTGAGAGAGGGATGAGCCAAACTGCCCGACCGCAAGCTTACTTACGGTAATCCGAGTCTGCATTCCCTCGGAATAAAATTTTGTAGGAATCGTATATGACTTGGGATCTTTTGATTTGACAGTAAAAGTCTGCCCTTCTGTTGTTACTGACCGAGGAGCACGAATAGGCAAGGTCGTTTTCCATATTGATTTATGTTTTGTAGATTTCGCTGAAATCTGAATTTTTGCCCCGCCAAGAGAATCTTCGACGCTCGCTCTAAAATAAACCGTTTTGCGTTGCTCTGGTTGAAGAGTCATTTTCCGCTCGTCACCATCTAAAAAAAGAAGTCGATTTTTGGCCGTAATGCGAACCGTCGTATCCACACTAGATTTTGTTCCGTTGTAGACGTCTACAGGAATCTCAAAAACATCACCTGGAGCGGCAAAGCGAGGCAAGGTTGGTGTCAAAACAATCGGCTGGCGAACAACGACACTATGTTCGCTTGAGCCAAATCGAGAGCCTTTTGCTGCGACACCCATAAGACGTAGCCGACCGTTGAATTGAGGAACTTTTAGCTTAATTTTCGCCCATCCATCTTTGGACGTTTTTACCAGCCCAGACCACAATGCGAGAGGCTTGACTCGTTTAGCGCTCATCGGATTGACATGCTTTTTAGACATGGCCGCATCACCACCGCTCGCCCGAACAATAGACGTAGCACGACCTTCGACATCAGGAAGGATAAGATCGTACAAATCGAAAGTCCGAATGCCCAGACGGCGACGACGGGTAAAATATGCAAAAGGGTCAGGAGTCTTGAACTTATTAAGCTGTAAGATCCCTTCGTCAACTGCAGCCAAAGTCACAAAAGCTGGACCCCTTGCACCATCAACCTTTACAAGTACTTCTAGGTTTCGGTTCGGCTTCATCACCTTAGGGGCCTTTAGCGTGAGACCCAGACGGTGCTGATTTGCGGCTAATTTGAGAGGAACAACACCATAGGCTCGCATTGGGGCCATTTTCTCCGGAGACTCTTTCCCTCTAATCAATTGACCCGAAAGAAAGGCGTTGGGGAGCATATTCTTAGTTACAGGAACAGAAAGTGTTGCGAGGTTTCCATCAAGAGAGATTGTTTTGGTCCACAAGACCGTATCGCGTTCAATTGTAAGAATGAGTGTTCCCGTAAAAGGTGCTCTAATCATTACTTTTGCAGAGTCACCTGGTCGATAATTAGGTTTATCTAAAGTCATAGACAAAACATCGGGGTTACTCATTTCAACCTGATCATTTCCATAGCCAGAGACGCGAATCTCTTCAGCACTCTCAGCCCCGGTTTTTATATCCCGGATTAGTATGCGATATCGAGCCGCAACCTTAGGTGCAAACTGGAGAGATACCGGACTGAGTGCACTCAGGATTTCTTTTTCTTCAACGACCGCGAAAGTGCTTTCACTGACGTATCGATAACGACCATTGACAAATTTCAACACGGACTTCCAATTTTGCCTTTCGATGACCACGGCTATCTTCTGGCCGGCTCTAGGGTTACCGTCGCGATCTACAACCAACGCTTCTAGTCGCGTATCCTCGCCGACCATGGTGTAAGATAAGTCGGTGTTCTGACGTATTCCGACGTAAGTTTCATAAGGATGGATAAATCCTGATGATCGAGAAGTAACAGCTCGACCACCTGTCTCTCTCACGGATGCAACAAGGCTTACACGAATTGGTCCTCGCGGTTTCTCTTCTCGACCAAACTCGCACTGTCTCGTTGTTTTACCCTCTTCATCAAGTTTAATTTCATTCAGATTTTTACGGTCATTGAGTCGGCTGATTTTTTCGGAGGAGGCATAATTTGAAAACCTGAAAGACCTATAACTTGGGCTGCGAATCGATGTTTCGTTATAGAGACACTGCGCCGTAGACATAAGCCCACTTGCAGGTGCACCAAAAAGAAAACTACTTTCAACATCGAAACGTATGGGTTCAGAAAAATTCACAGATTTAGCTTGAGGAGTGACGGCGACCTTTAGTCTTTGAGGCATAAATTCTTCAACTTGAAGTTTCTCTCTACCAATTGTTCGACCGTCAGGAGTCATTAGGGTTACGGAGTAATCGCCGGTCAGTGCGTCTGTAGGAAATGAAAGCTCAGTCGTAAAGATACCATCTTTCTCGGTGTCCTGACGAGTTGAGAGGAAAAGGCGCATCTTGGGGTCACGAATTTCGAGTTGCAGAGGAAGGCTTGGTGGTGATTCGAGATTAGGTTTTCGAACGATTGCTGTCACTTGCGCCTTGTCTCCTGGACGATAAAGTCCTCGATCTGAGTAGAGATATGCCTCGTAAGCACCCTTTGATCGGGCAGCACCGCCTACATCAAAATCAGACACGGAAACTTCATTTGACCGAAGACTAAGGTACGAAAAGTCGTCCCCTCTTTGGGCGGTGATTACACCAAGCGATTCACGTTTACGTCCAGAAAGAATCGCTACACCATTTTGGTTCGTCATTCGTGTTCCGTAGATTTCATTCGTACGACTGTAAAACTTGACGATCGCATTGGGGATGGGTCTTTTCGTTTTGAGGGAGATAAGCTGTACGTGATTTTCATTGCGACCAACTTTCAAGGTCAGTCCGATATCAGTAGCGAGCATATATCGGCGACTGAAGGTCCAACTTCGGTCTTTATCTCGAATCTCTACGAGATAAACACCGTTTAATTCTTGCGATTGAATCTGTTGAAAAGGAATTGAACTAATAACCGGCTTATTTTTGACGTAATCTACCGGGACTTCACCCGAAAAAAGAACTGGACCGAATGAAGCCGTGTTTACTCGATTATATTCATAGTAATCATATTCATCATCTTCGTTATTGCTCCCACCGAGTTCTGGAACAACATGTACAAGGTTGTTGCTATGAATCTTACGTACAGAAATACGCATTCCTCTGACATTAATAGAGCGAATATTGAGCGTTTGTTTTCCGTGCTTTTGAATGTAATTGCCCTGACCGACAAAAGATAACTTGGGCTGAAAATCAGGAATTACTACCGATTTTGAATAAGCAGTATCCAACGTGCGGCCATCGAGGCCCATCAAGCCACTTTTCACGTTTACTGCGTATCCATTTCCTGCGGCAAAAGAGCCGACGAGACGAAGACCCCGATGGATTTTGACCAAGGTATATTTGACCGCAGGAACAACCGACACAAATTCGGAGGCAGCCTGGGGATCCACTTGCGTGTTGAATCGAAGGTCAATTGTAAATTCGGTGTTGCGCTGGTGAGACGATACAGATTTGACTTTAAGCGGGCTCACTCGATTAACGGTGACCGTGCGGATAATCTTTTTACCTAAGGAACCTCCACAATCAACACACGTGAGCTCAGGCGTTATGTGAACACGGAGTTCTCTTCCTGCGAGTGCATTTGGGGTAAGTTGAATTTCAGCCGCAATATTTCGGGAGACTTTTTTCGTGGTAAGAGAATACGGATGTAGTTGACCATCAACGGTTTCGAATCGAACGTTCGCACCAATCGTATTTGGGTCTATTTCATAATTGAAATCTAGATTTACGCGAATATTATTATTAGGATTCCGGACAAAGGTCTCAACATTTCGAAGGGCAAATAACGGTGTATTAAATGAAAATTCCTTTTTCCCATCAATTTTAGTTCCAAGAACCGACTCATCAAGAACAACTTTGTATTTGGCGCTGCGCCTAAACTGTTCTGAAGGCCTATAGACGAAATTGCTGTTATCTACCCACATTCCGGTGCCTGCGAGGCTTGGCGAAATACTCACCGGTAGATTGCTAGAGAGCTCCTTACCTACGAGTGATGCCGAAACAATCGGTTCGCTGAATTGAATGCTGATGTTTCTGGTAGAGGTTCGACCCACCGGTTTAGCTGCGAGAATGATTGGTAATCCACGACTAACTGACGATTCGTCTGTAGATTTTCCATCATTGGATAGAGTTGGAAGGTAATCACATCCGATAAGAGTTATGACAGAGGCGAAAAGAAATGAGTGGAACGGGCGCATAAATGAATCCTTTTCAAGCACAACACCGAAACGATTTAGAATACTTCCCTAAAGTTGAAAGACGTTTTGCTTGCAGATGAAATTAGAATAGAAATAGGCAGAAAACTCAAATGGCTGCATAATTTTCGTTAAGAAGCTTAGCCGTGAAACGAGCTCTCAGATAGAACCCTTTCGGGGAGGTTTTCACGCTGGCACCGTCTTCATCAATGCCCCAGCCTCGGCTTTTAGAATTAGCTCCCTTAGGACGCATTTGCAGATATTCGCCTTCAGAAGCACTTATCGTCTCCACATAGCCGTTGGCTATTTTGTTTGCGAAATATTCCCAGTCCGCACGAATTACCCGTTCGTCATCCATCGATGGGCTCCACAAAAGAGGATTACCAACCATTCGCTGCCCGATCTCAGTATCTGGGTCGGCTTGAACAGGGACCCAAAGCACTCTAGACAGTTTTTTGCATACTCTGGAATCGATATAAGCCCATCCTCCCATCTGAGTGAGAGAAGCTGTACATATGAACGTGGTTTCTTTGGGCCGTCCCTTGTGGTCAATGGGAATAGTTTTGAGCTCCACCCCTAGTTTGACGAAATCGGGCTCGCTTCGATTCGCAGCATCGGTTCCAAGCATCATTTCGATGAGTTGCCCCACCCAGCCTTTAGATTGATGAAACGAGGTAGGTACCCGGCGGTGACATTGCTTGGCCAAATCCCCGAGGCGTTGCCCAGCCAAACCACGAGCAGCTTCCATGAGTTCGTGTTCTGTTTCCGGTGTTTTGAACATGCTGCTCATACGACGGTGTTCTTGCCGCAAAAAGTCCCTGAGGAGTCTAACGCAGTTCATGACGACTGGCGAACGAGTACACCAAGTCAAATAACCTATCGTTTACCACGATGATCTAAAAGAAGTAGTGGGATCAATGGAGGACTGAGGGCTCGAATACTTGCGCTGGTATTTTTTTGCCTTTAACAAAGGCAAAGCATGAAATTTATTACTTTTCATACGATCTGGGGCGCGGCACTCGCTTCCTTAATTGGATGTGCAACCGGCGGCTCGAATTCAGCTCGAACAGAAAAGAACATCGATCTGGTTATTTTTCACAATAATGATGGTGAATCTCAACTGGTGAATGCAGGGACAGGCCTGGAAGAATTTGGTGGCATTGCGAGATTCGCAACCAAGCTAAAGCAACTTCGTGCAACTGTTCCCCAACAATCCGGGCATCTGTTATTGTCTTCCGGAGACAACATCTTGCCAGGTCCAGAACTGAGAGTGAGCCTGGACAGTGGTAAACCCTTCATAGATGCATTGGCGATTAGCCAGCTTAGATATAATGCGCTTTGTTTAGGAAATCATGATTTTGATCTGGGACCTGAAGTGCTTGCAGACTTTATTCAGGGAACTCAATCCCGAACTAGATTTCTAAGCGCCAACTTAGACTTTTCTGCGGAACCAAAACTTAAGAAACTTTTTGATGCAGGCCGCATTAAAAAAAGCACAATTGTCGAGGCCTCTAACGGAACCAAGGTTGGAGTGATAGGTATTGTGACTCCGAGACTTCCGTCAATTTCTGCACCTCGAAAAGTCAAAGTCCAGGACGAACTTCGTAAGATCGTACAAGGCGAAGTAGACAAGCTTGAAAAGCAAGGCATCAAAATCATCGTCTTACTAAGTCATCTTCAAGATATCTCCATTGAAGTAGAACTCATCAAATCGATTGCTGGCGTTGATGTCGTCATCGCAGGTGGGGGAGATGAACTTCTAACGAATAACAAGACTATGCTCGTGCCCGGTGACGAGAAATCAATTCGTGGGCCCTATCCACTCCTAGTGAACAACAAAGGTGGTCAACGCGTGCCCGTTGTAACCACCGCGGGTTCGTATCGATACATCGGAGAGCTAGCACTCCGCTTCACACCCGACGGACATCTGAAACAAGTTCTTCCTCGTAGCCGTATCCATAGAGTTGCCTCAAAATCACACGCAGAAGGCGTGGAGGACGATCCAAAATTCTTAACGGAAATTCTAACACCATTAACGGAAGGGATGGCAGCCATTGCAAAACGTGAAATCGCCCGAACAGATACTCCACTCGAAGGACGACGCAATTACGTTAGAAGCCGAGAAACCAATTTAGGTAACCTCGTTGCGGATGCGTTTCTTTGGTACGCTCGAAATCACGCAAGCGAACATAATCAAACTCCGCCTCAGGTGGCTTTAGTCAATGGCGGTGCGATTCGTAATGACTCCGTGATTCCTAAAGGTGGAATCTCTGAACTCGATGTACAGAAGATTGTGCCGCTCCCGGGTTTTGTAGCGCTTGTCTCTGAAGTTCCTGTACGACGACTCAAGGAAGTACTTGAATACTCCTTTTCCAAAATTGGAGGCGGTGGATTTCTCCAGGTGAGTGGTCTGAAAATTCGGTATGATGCGAAGCGAGCCAAAGATCGAGTTCGGATGGTCAAGCTGGATGGCGGTCAGGTTCTCGTCAAAGACGGTAAAATTACCGGCGAACTAGACAGCGTGAACCTTGCGACGCTCAGCTTTCTTGCCCGAGGCGGAGGAAATATTCCTCTGAAAGGACTTGATACCGTCAATTTTGCGGCAGACTACAAAAAAGCTCTTCAAGAATACCTGAACCATCTTACTTTGGTGACGAAACAGAGATACCGAAACGGGAAGCCAGCTCGACTACTTCCCGTCAAATAGGCGCGCAGATAGTTTCACACTCATTATAAAGAATCGTTATCACTTGCCTGAGCTACCGCAAAAAAAAACTGTTCGAACCGAAGTATGGTCTGCAATCCAGAATGCTAGAGCAGGACGCTTTCCGGGAATTCTCGGTCGAATACCAAACTTCAAGGGCGCAGAACGCGCCTGCGAACTCCTGGCGACAAGTCCACTCTTTGACAAAGCACAATTCATCAAAAGCAATCCTGACTCACCACAGCGTAAACTCAGGCATTTGGCGCTCGTAGAAGGAAAAAAACTCTATCTGGCTGTGCCCAAACTTGCTCACATCAAACCCTTTTTAGAAATTGACCCCTCTCAACTACACGAAAAAGAACTCTGGCAAGCATCGTCTATCAAAGGCTCCTTCGAATACGGTAGACCGATCTCTATTGAAGACATGCCAAAAATAGACCTAATCATCACAGGATGTGTAGGGGTGACTTCCGTAGGTGCTCGATTGGGAAAAGGAGGGGGCTATGCTGACTTAGAATACGCTCTGCTTAGGCAGTTTGAAAAAGTGGACGAAGGAACACCCGTTGTGACTGTAGTTCACCCGGCTCAAATTCTTGAGGACCACTCGTTCCCGATGCTAGAACATGACACCTCGATCGATATGTATGCGACACCTTCTGAGGTATTTCGATGCAAGCGAAGTTACGCCCGACCCTCGGGTATATACAAGGATGCTCTCGAAAAAGAGAAAATTGATGCCATTCCTGTACTCAGGCGTTATTTGCTGGGTAAGAACTTGTAATTAAGTCGAAGCAGATTCAGCGTGAAAAGAAAAACACTCAAGGAAGTACTCGACCTCGCTCTACCCATTATCGGGGGCATGGTCTCCCAGAATATCCTAAACCTCGTGGATACTGCGATGGTGGGCAGTCTTGGGGATGCAGCTCTGGCCGCCGTTGGCATGGCTGGATTCGTAAATTTTATGTGCGTCGCTATGGTGATGGGACTCTCGGCCGGGGTTCAAGCGATGGCCTCACGGAGACTTGGCGAAGGAAATTCGGATAGTACTGCCGTCCCGCTCAATGGTGGACTTCTTTTGTCCTTCACCCTTGCCGTACCTCTTTCTTTAATTCTCGCTTTCTATACCCCGAACTTATTTCCTCTCCTCGTCAACGATGAACTTGTGGTGGCAGAAGGAACACCCTATTTGCAGGTGAGGCTTTTGGCGATGACGGCTCTGGGAATGAATTATTCGTTTCGCGGATACTGGAACGGCATCAACTTATCAAAGATTTATCTGCGTACATTGGTCATTATGCACTTATCCAATTTGCTGCTAAATTACCTACTCATTTTTGGCAAATTTGGATTCCCTGAACTTCAAACACTAGGAGCGGGCATAGGAACCGCTATCGCAAATTATATCGGGACCATAGTCTACTTTTTCCTCGCTTTCCGACTTGCCCGAAAAAATGGGTTTCTTCGAGCCATGCCGAATAAAAAAACCCTCAAGACAATTATCCGGATTAGCCTACCTGTAAGCATCCAGCAGCTCTTCTTTGCTACCGGCATGACCGTCTTCTTTTGGATTGTCGGTCAAATAGGAACTCGCGAATTAGCAGCAAACAACGTACTCGTGAACTTGCTACTCGTCTGCATACTTCCCGGTATCGGTTTCGGTATGGCTTGCGCTACACTCGTTGGCCAAGCATTAGGACGAAAAGATGTTAAAGCTGCGAAAGAGTGGGGATGGATTGTCTGCCGTATTGCGGCGTTAAGCATCGGTGCTCTGGGACTTCCAGCGGCAATTTTCCCAGATTTTTTTCTTCAATTCTTTATTTATGATTCTCAGACTCTGGAAATCGCGATTTTACCTCTCCGCATTGTTACAAGTATGATTGCCTTAGACTCTATTGGCCTTGTTCTTTTCAATGCAATGAATGGAGCTGGCTATACACGCACACCAATGGTTTTATCCATCATCATGCAATGGTGCTTATATCTTCCGATCGCTTACTTTATGTGCATTGTCCTCGGATATGGACTGGTGGCAATATGGGCCGGGCAGATGTGTTACCGAGGTATTCAGGCGCTCTTATTGATGAGAATATGGTCGAAAGAAAAATGGGCGACAGTTCAACTCTGACGCGCTGCTTCAATAAGCTTAATCATTAAGGCTTTTTGAACATGAAGCCGGTTTTCTGCTTGGTCCCAAATGGCGGAATGAGAACCATACATTACGTCCTTGGTGATCTCTTCACCGCGAATCGCCGGGAGACAATGCATAGCAATAACCTCGTCAGAAGCTTTTTTCAATAATTCGTCATTAACTTGGTAACCCGAAAAAATTTTCCGGCGTTCTTCAGCCTCTTGCTCTTGTCCCATAGAGATCCAGGTATCGGTGTAGATAACATCCGCATCAGTAACGGCTTTATCAATATCTTGTAATTGAGTAACTGTACCTGATAAGTCGCCTGCATTCTCCATAGCCCACGACGGCAAGCCATATCCCTCCGGAGACACCACTCGAACTTCAGCGCCAAGCTTTGCACAAAGCAACGAAAGAGAAACCGCAACGTTGTTACCCTCCCCCACAAACGCAATCCGCCTACCCTTTATCTGTTCGAACCGCTCCAATATTGTCAAAACGTCTGCTAACGCTTGGCAAGGGTGTGAATCATCAGAGAGCGCGTTGATGACCGGAACACCCGCCATTTTAGCCATATCCACCAAAGATGGATGATCAAATACGCGAGCAACCAAGAGGTGAATATATCGGCCAATGACGCTTGCAAAATCCTCGATGTGCTCCCCTGTACCAATCTTCGTATTCAGAGTACCGAGTTCGACTACGTGACCACCAAGCTCGTGGATTCCGACGGTAAACGAAGTGCGAGTTCGCACGGAGGGCTTCTCAAAATAAAGAGCAATATGAGTGTTTTTCAAATAAGGATGAAGTTTTCCAGATTGTCTTTCAATCTTCAGACGGGCGGCAGAGTCTAGAATTTCAAGAGTTTCGTCTTCATCAAAATCAAGGACTGATAAATAGCTACGCATACAAAATTACTCCCCTACGATTTCCGAATTAGGGTTCCAACACCACGGTCTGTGAATAATTCAGAAATCAAATTATGAGGTACTCGACCATCAACAAGATGTACTTTTTTGACACCACTTTTAAGTGATTTTAGAGACGCCTGCAGCTTCGGCAGCATCCCACCAGTCACCTCACCGCGTTCGATTCGATCTTTGAGCTGATCTCCTGTCATCTCAGGTACAACCTTTCCTTGCTCCAAAAACCCAGGAACATCGCTCATGAAAATGAGCTTCGCAGCGTTTAGCGCCGACGCAAGCTCGGCTGCGACTACATCAGCGTTAATATTGTAGGCTATTCCATCCGAACCGAGTCCTACCGGCGAAATGATAGGAATACGGTTATCATCAAGAAGCATCTCAATAATTTGAGTATTTACAGTATGGACCTCTCCTACTCGTCCAAGGTTCGGCGTCTTTTGATAAGCTTTAGCACGAAGCAAACTCCCGTCTTTACCACTGAGTCCTATACCTTGATCACTATGAACATTAATAGCAGCGACCAACCGCTGGTTGACCTTGCCAGAAAGAACCATCTCTACAACCTCCATAGCATCAATGTCCGTTACGCGAAGGCCATCAATAAAATGAGATTTCAGACCAAGCTTTTCTAGAGTTTGAGAAATTTCTGGCCCGCCGCCATGAACAATAATCGGGCATAAACCAACTGATTTCAAAAGAAGGATATCTTCTGCAAATTGCTCTTCAAGTTTGGGATCCACCATCGCCGCACCACCAAGCTTGATTACCGCCCGTCGTCCTTCGAATTTCTTGATGTACCGCAACGCCTCTATAAGAACTTTTTTCTTAATACTAGGTCCGAACTCTCCCAATTTTTCATTTAGAGATACTGAACCATCTGCTGCAGGAACGGTTACGCTTGCGTAATCAGCATTTATCTTAACGTAGTCGTATGTGAGGTCACATCCCCAAGCGGGTGCTTTATACTCTCCTTGTCCTAAATCAATTCGAACCCGAATATCAGGTTCTTTCATGCGCTGTCTTAATTTATCTATATCGGATCCAATATCAACTGGAGCACCGTCCTTAAATAAAACGATGTCTTGTATTTCGAGTAACGTACAACCAACATCAACTTCTGCATTAATACGCGCTGCTTTCGCACCGAGCGCTCCCATAATTCTTCCCCAAGCATAGGGATCCGCACCAAAAATCGCCGATTTCACGAGAGATCCACCCGCAACTCCAGTTGCAAGTTCTCGTGCATCTTCGAGAGTCTTAGCCCCTTCTATGTCAACATGAAGAACCCGAGTAGCCCCTTCTCCATCTCGAACAATAGAAATCGCCGCTTCTTGAAGTAGTGATCGAAGAGCTTCAGTAAATAAATTATGTTCGTTCCCATGCGTATCAATCAAGGTGTTTTTCGCACGTCCGTTTGCCATAATAATGGCCATATCATTCGTGGACATGTCGTTATCCACTGTAATTTGATTGAACGTTGTATCAACAGCAACCTGGAGGGACTCACGCAAACGTTCAGAAGTAATATTCGCGTCAGTAACGATAAACGACAGCATTGTCGCCATCGAAGGCTGGATCATTCCAGCGCCTTTCGTTATGGCTTGAAGGCGAATATGCCGCCCGGAAATAAAGACTTCTTTTTCAGCAATCTTTCGAACAGTGTCTGTTGTAAGGATGGCATCGGAAAATGACGACCCTGTTTTTTCAAGGACGTTCATGGCGATTGGAATGGCTTTCGTGATTTTTTCTGCTGAGAGGCGCGTTCCGATCACGCCGGTCGAAGCAGTTAAGATTTCATCGGGCAATATATCGAGCGACTGGGCTAACGCATCGGCCATTTGCTGATCGTCTTTGGCTCCGGCAGGTCCTGTGAGGGCATTTGCATTTCCGCTACAAGCAATGATTGCGCGAATCTTTTCCCGAGATTGCAAAATACTCGCAGCTCGATTGACACAATGGGCCCGCATTTTATTGGTAGTGAGCGATGCCGCATAGCTGCACGGAACATCGGAAACAAGTATTCCTAAGTCTTTCTTACTATTCTTGATTCCACTGTTGATTCCAGCAGCCTCAAAACCTTTGGGCAGTTTTCCTTTGATTGTCATAATGTTTCCTAAGATAAAAGACCGAGTGTTTCGGAGTAACCTCTGAGTAAATTCATATTCTGAATGGCTTGGCCCGCTGCACCTTTTACCAAATTATCAATCGCGCCGAATGCCGAAACTGTTCCATTTCTTGGATCAACTTTACAAGTTACGTCACAAAAATTAGTTTGCACTACAGCGGCGGGATGAGGAGATTCATCTGTAAGGACTCGAACAAATGGCTGATTTTTGTAAAATTCATTATAGGCTTCGTCTACTTGCGTTTGCGTGAGCCCTTCTTTCGCCTGCAGATAACTAGAGGTAAGCAAGCCCCTTCGAACCGGTATCAAATGAGGCGTAAAAGAAACGGAGATATCTGCCTTCGCAGACTTCGTAAGAAAGCGTTCCATTTCAGGCGTGTGCTGATGCTTAGTCATACGATACGGACGGAAGGTTTCGGCGACCTCATTGAACAGTAAGTTATCGGCAAGCTTTCGACCAGCGCCAGTCACACCACTTTTTCCGTCAACGTGCACTGGAAGATCTGTTCTAACAAGTTGGTAAGCAAACAAAGGTGCGATTGAAAGAATACAAGCGGTCGGATAGCAACCTGGATTCGCAATCAATGGAACTTGAGTATTCAAATAGTCATCAGCGTATAACTCAGGAAGACCATATACTGCGTTCTTAAGGAGTGCTTCGTGCTGATGTTCAAAACCATACCACCTTGAAACATCGTCAAGCGTCGCTAAACGAAATGCGCCAGAAACATCGATGACCTGTGCTGACTGCTCGAGAATTTTCGGAGCAAGGTCGTGGCTTACCGTCGCGTGCGTTGCCAGAAAAGCCAAGCTGCCAGGTTCGACTCGCTCGAAGAGTTGGTCATGGCTGACAAAGGTATCCTCTCCGGACCAAGTTGGGCAATGCCGAGAGAGCGGAGCATTCGACCAGCGATTCGAGCTTGCGCCCAGAAGTTGAATTTCAGGATGACCAGCAAGAATTCTCAATAATTCTAGGCCGGAATAACCAGAGCCACCGAAAACAAGGACTTTCGTCTTCATATGTGTATGTCGTGGCTGGATCAGGTCATAGGGTCAAGTCGAGGGCCGGATTAAATGCGAAATTCCAGTGATTTTCTCTCAATACATAGCAGCTTAGTAAGCAACAAGCAGAAGCCTCAGTGAGAATGAGCTTAGGCGTGTCTACTTGGCGTTACCAATTGCGGCGGCGAGTACGCAGAAGGAATACGCCAACGAGAATAATTCCTAGCAGGCTGGATCCGGTCATCGACTCAACTGGAGTCTGCAGACAGCGACAGGATTCTACAAAATCAACCTCTGGAGCAACCACTTGAAGCACTACGGCTGTCTTCCGTATACGTCCAGCCTCATCGGTCACCCGCAAACCAAAGCCGTGAACGAAAGGTCGGTAGGACGATCCTGTCAGGAGAAGCTCGCGGTCAGGAGCATCAGGGTTGGGCGCAATTTCAAACCCATCTGGCAGTCGATCACCGGGCTCAAGGCGCCAACTCAGCGCACCGGTTCCACCTTCTACTCTGAACACGTGTCGCAGTTGCGACCGCGTCAGCAACGACTGAATGGGGTCGTTGACGATCACGAATGTACCCGCCTCATTGACTCGTAAACGAAAGAGCGCTGTGTCTCGCCCTTCGGCATCTGTAGAATCAATGACTTTCACGCGAAATGGATGAACGCCCACTTGAGTCGGTACACCAGTCAAAATACCTTCTTCGCTAAGACTGAGGCCTTCGGGAAGCTGCGATTTAGCCTCCCACATATAAGGAGGACGGCCACCGGACGCTTGGAGGACAAGCTCTACAGAGCTACCAAGCTCAACACTGGAAAGTTTCTCAGTCGTAATGGTTACGTTTGGAGATTGAATTTTGAAATCATATCGAGCGCTATCTTTGGCGCCCAAACCATCTACAACTTCTAGCGTGACCTGATAGGTCCCTTCAATTTGGGGCACACCAGATAACCAGCCAGACGTCGAAAGGTCGACACCTTGGGGAAGCGCCCCATCTACGAGAGACCAAACATATGGAGGCTCTCCACCTGCCGCGGTGAGTTCAATTTGGAAAGGCAAACTTATCGTTCCTATGCCCAAATCAGGTGTGGTGATAACCAAGTCAATGCCGCTCGGAGAGATTTGCATAGTGTATGATGCAACTGCTGTAAGTTGTTGGCTTCGTACCGCTACATCAAAGCTATGGTTTCCAGATTCCAAAGGCTTGCCAGTAAGCGCCCCTGTCGACGGATCAAGACGAAGCCCCATAGGAAGACGACCTTCGCTAAGTTCAAATTGAAATTCACCGTCACCCCCTCGAGCTTGAATTTGGGCAAAGTATTCAATGAAAACAGTTCCCGATGGCAGATTATTCGTTTGAATGATGAGGGTCGATTCGAAAAGATTAAGCGGTTGGAGGCTACGACCGATATTATTTCCTTCGCGCGTTTCCGTGACCAGAGTATCAGGGTCAACAATCACTGCAACTTGATAATCTCCAGCCGGCAAATCATCCGGGATAGTGACCGCCAAAGTTTGTGAAGCGCGTTCGCTAGGCTGTAGGGTTGTTTGAAAACGTACAAGTTCGAGGTCATCGGTACTGACCGAAAAATTTCGACTAAGAAATACGGCGGCCTCAGTCGTCGCTGTCGCATTCCCAGAATTCAGAAGAGCGAAGGTGACTTGCAAGGTCTCACCAGACTGAGCACTGAAGCGGTCCAGTTGGACATTCGCGATACTGAAGTCAGGAAGGCGACTTCGAATGCGAGTAAAGTCCGGAGATAAGGCAGCATTATCGTACTCATTTCGCTCAGGAATGAGATTGTCTGCATCAACAACAACGGCTAAACGATGTCGGCCTGTCACTGATACTGGCAGAATTACTTGTTCGTTGACTGTCATTGCTGTGTTCGGCCCAATCACAACGGGGCCAAAATCTGCAAGACGAATTGCGCCCTGGAGGCTCCCATTGATCGTCAGGAAGACTGACCAACGAAAAGAAGTTGATGCGGAGCTTTGTGAACTGATTTGCGCACTCACCGATATATCATCGCCGGCAAAGATTTCAATCGGTGCCTGAACGTTAGACACAGAAAGATCTCGAAGGTCTACAGATTGAGCCGAGCTAATACTCGCGCTTGCAGTGGCGAAAATAATCGACAATGCAGCTGCAGTGGTACGCAACATATCCCCTACTGTAGAATCAAATTCGGTGAGCGTCAGTCGGTAATATTGCGGACCCTAACGTTCAGCAAGTTGCTTGGCGTACGACTAGAATGCGCCACACATTTGCCCGGGTATCACCGCTCCATTAGGCTGTACAACTCGGTCTGGCCAAACCAAATCGCCAACAACCCAAACATCACCATCATTATCGAGAGGCTGGGTGAATTCCGCAGCCAGTAAACCATAGATGAAAACCCTTAATGTAGCGATGGATCGAGAAGTTGGCCAGCTCGAAATACCCTCATTGCTAGCATAATAGTGCACGGCGATTTGATAACGACCATCCGGAATATAGCGTTCAGCCCCTTCTCCATCAATGTCGATGGTTTCAGGACCAAAGCCCGAACGGTCATCGACATCGAGACGAGGGTTAGAACCTGGGCTCTGAGGAAACCAGTTTGGACGACGAGCACAATCGCGATAATGACAGTCCGTCGCACAATCACAAAAAGCGCCGTTGCTTTGGATAAGATGAAGATCAAGGTCAGAATCGGGATGATCCCAAGTCAATTCCATGCGGACCGCATTGGTCGGCAAAGCTTCTACAGCGACAAGACAAGGGGTCTGGCTTGGAAGTCCGAGGGCATCAGTCACCGTGAGCTCAAGTTCGTATGTCCCGGTAAGATCGACCCAGAAACTCGGCTGGGCAGTGTTCGCTCTCTCAAGTTGAGTCGTCGAGCCACTCGGACGAGTGAGTAAACGCCATGCGTACTGAAGCGGGTTATCCGGTGGATTGTCTTGGTCGTAACTCGCGGAGCCGTCCAACAAAGCACGACTCCATGGCTCTACCGTAATGTCCTCACCGCAGACCGCGACTGGAGGACGGTTGGATAGGGCGCGAATTGGAACGTGAACAACACCTCGTTCACCAGGCACGTTCTTTTCGAAGGGGACATTGGTTTCAATCACTATCTTAGCCGTCACCGTACCTGTCTCGGTCTCAGGAAAAGCGGCTCTTACGCCAACACTAGCTTGCGCACCGGGAACTAAACGTCCTGGTGCCTCTGGCGTTGGTGTCGAAGTCGTAATTCGATAAGGACTATTTTCCGGCACAATTCGCACTCGGTCGATCAGCAGGTCGTTATCACCGGTTGACCGAATACTGAAAGAATTCACAGCGACTCCTCCGGCGGGAACAAAACCGAAATCGACTGAAGTGGGTGCTACTTCAATGTCTGGTCGACGCATATCGGAACCTCTTCCTACCAAAAATACTTTCGTGCTGGGCAAAAGAGGGTCGTCTGTCTGGATCGTCACAGTTCCTGTGGCTACAGCGAGGCGAGCGGAGCGGAAGCGCACGCCAAAATCAACAATGCTGAGACCTTCAACTAGGCTGGGCGGACTTACGGCGAGAAAACAGCCATCGCAATTATCCGTGACGCTCACCGAGGTAATCGTCGCTGGTACAGCTTCGAAGTTAGTGATCTGGATATCTTTGATGAGCTGCTGACCGAGTTCGACGGTTCCGAAATCTAAACGTTCCGGCTCCACCTTCAGCACTGGATCGAGTTGCCCTACGCTATCATCGTCGCAGGCGACAGCCAGAAAGGTCGCCGACACCAAGACGAGAAGGTGAATTCCGGATTGGATTCGACGAAAAGAAGGCTTCACAGGCCTAGTCTACCGGATTCTGCGGCGTCTCCGGCGAATTATTAGTGCGAAAAGTGCAAAAATTGTCGTGTACACGATCCAATCAGACCTTTGATCGACAGAGTGCAGGGTTGCACAACCACATCCACCTTCTTCTGAGGTAGGCGTATTTGGCAGAGCGCTGTTTGGTTCACTGACTTGGATCGAGAGTGACCGACTAGTGGTTCGCCCGACGGCATCACGAACCTCGATGAGCAAAGTGGAGATACCGCAAGCGCAGCCTACGGGCGGTGCCTCAGCAGAAGGTCCAGCCGGAATTTCCTCAGGAGTACCCAAAATTTGGATAAATTCACGCCCGGTGTCCGCATTGACCTCATACCGAAGACCACGGGGCAGAGCTCCTGAAACCGGAACAACCGACCAAACCAACGGTGGCGTACCGCCACGAGCCTCTAACTTTTGCTGATACTCTTCTCCAAGCGTCGCTGCTTGCAGTTGGCTCGGTGTGATTGCAAAGTCAGCAGAGGAACGAACCGAGATGGTGTAGTTCGCTGTATCCCGAGCAGCAGATGCACCAACACCTTCAACGACTTCCACAGCAAAGTCCGTTCGACCAATTTCCTGCGGAACCCCCACAATGAGACCGTTTTCAGTCAGCGCTAGCCCCGAAGGGAGCGCACCGGCTTTCAAAGCAAAAGAAAGCGTTGCGGTGTTTGAGTCGCCCAAAACTTGTAGAGGGTGCTGGTACGTTTCCTCGACTTCGGCGTCCAAGACTTCGGAGACCAGCGTTAGGCGGCCAGGCTCCACCACGGTCAACGTCAAAGTACGCGTCGCGGTTTCAGTTCCGTCGGTGACTGAAACATCAAGATCAAATCGACCACTTTGCGTGGGAACACCGGATAAAAATCCGTCGGCGTCAAGGCTCAGACCAGGTGGCGATAGTCCTTCCAACGTAAACATCACCGCGCCTGTTCCGCCGATTGCAATGATTCGCTGACCAGCTCCTGTTGGTGCACCAGGTTCTACCGGTGGATAATCTTGACCGACGATTCCCGGAAGTAAGGAGCGCGTAGCGATCGTGAGGCCACCATCTAAAGATTGGATGCTCAGTGTAAGCATTTTATCGCTCGTCAAGCCATTACTGGTTACTCGAAGAGTGAGGTCATAATCGCCAGAAAGTGTCGGTCGACCACGAAGCTCACCTGTGTTCGGGATCAGACTAATTCCATCGGGCCAATCTCCGGCCGTTTTTGACCAGGTATAACTTCCGTCACCCCCGGTGGCCTGTAAGAAAGTGCTGTAATCGATGCCTACATATCCACCAGGCAAAGCTGAAGTTGTAACATCAACAAAATTGACGCCGACAGGAATGGGGGCATCAACAACACCAATATTATTTATCTCATCAAGCTCTTGAACTGAATTCGCGGTGTCAGCGATTGCGCCAATCCAATATCGACCAGGTGTAAGAGCCGTTGGCAAGGTGACTTGCACTTGAGTGGTGTCTGTGGACAACGGCGTAAGAGAGACGGACGAAGTGTACACAGATACGTCGTCAACGCTTACCACTGCATTTGGAGAAAGGAATAGGTCCCACGATGTTTCGGCTGCGAGATTACCAGCATTTTCTAAAGTCACACTCACGTTTATGATTCCACCAGGCGTCGAATTCGTCTCTACGATAGAGATCTCCGGAACAGTAAAATCAGGTCGCCGTTCAGCTACGACGACATCAGATGTACTGATGAATATATTATTTGATTCATCGGGCTCGTTAATATCGTTGGCCGAATCCACGACCAGAGCCAATCGATATCGCCCTGGAAGAGTTTGAATCGGTATGTTCGCAGGAACATCAATTTGACGAGATTCGTACGGTGCAAGCGTAATCGCTGTGGTTGAACTATAAATAGGATTATTAGGAGTAGTTTCTCCTGGAGACATCAAGTGAACCTCGTAAGAAAAAGGTCCAATGGGGTTTTGGTGTTGAGACACAATCAACGCACGAGCATTGAAGTCTATCGCTTGAAAAACCGACGCTGGAGCAGTAAGACCGGCCGCAAGAACGTCCTCACCGCCATCTTGGATTGCACGATACACCTGGTTGGCCGCTGCGGTATAATCTGCGCTTCCACAACGCGGAGAGCAAGAGAGGAAATCATGTCCCTCAGAGCCCGTCGCATTCTCGTAACCTGCAGTAGCGGCCAAACCAATCGATATTGCGACAGGCGTTCCATAATGAATCTCAAACTTACCAGCCAAACCTTCATAAAGTTTGAATTGAAAATTGAGAGAGCTGGACGAAGAAGCGCCAAGCTGTCTGCCGCCTTCCCATTGAATAATCGCAACTCGCTGAGGTGCAGTGCCTTCGATATGCACTGAGCCTCTAGGGCTTGTCAGGTCATCCCAGATGGCTGCGATATAATTATTGGGTGCACTACTGCTCGGTATCGGGTCAGGCGTGAAATCCGTGGCTCGACCAGGATCGAAGCTAATTAGACCATTGGTAGAAACTTTCACAGAAGTATACATCGCGTCATAAAACTTGAACGGAAATGGCAACGTTACCGTTGCTTCACCATCATCCGAACTCGAAAACACAAGAGCCTGTCCACCTGTTCGAGAAACATATGGTTCACTGATCTGAGAGTTAAAATAGGGTATTGATTGAGCAAAGCTGTTGCCAGACAAGGAGACCAAAGCTCCCAAAACAACTGCTGAAATGGCTTTTCTTTGACGCAGGCGCAAAAGCAAAAGTCCCGCGAGCAGAGCAAAAAGTGGAGCAAAGTCAGAATTTCGAGACTCGGTAGACTGGCAAGAACAAGACTCGTCAACAGTACTGACACCGCCGGAACCTTCCGTTGTTTCGTAGACCAAAATTCCGAGACCCGCGACAGTTGTTTGATTCTGTCCATCCGTCGCAGCCAACAGAAAATCGAAGACACCAGCTTCTGTTGGGCTACCCGTGAAAGTGCCGTTTTCTGAGAGCTCAAGCCCTGGCGGCAAAGCACCATCGACCAGGCTGTACTTAATTGTGTCGTTTCCAGCCGGAGAGATTGCCTTTAGGGCAACGGGGGTGCCGTCAGCATTTTGATAACCTTCATTCAATCGCCCTGCGGGAAGCCCGTTTGTCACAAACTGCAGCGCATCCTCAGCAACCACCTCGACGACAAAGTAATTCAAATCAAAATCTCCTCGGTTATCGACCACTCGTACAGAAAAGCTAAACGTTCCAGCTTCAGTAGGAGAACCCGTCACTTTATTGTTTTGGAGCTCAAGGCCCGCAGGTAGTTCGCCTTGTGCCAACTCGAAGGTATAGGGAGACACACCATTCACGGCTCGAAGATCTTCGTCGTAGACACGGCCAACGACTCCATCGCGGAGAATATCGGTAGAAAAACGAACGGCGTCGTCAGACCCAATAATGCGAACAGCAATTGGTTTTTCATCGAAAGCGCCAAGAGCATCTACGACTCGGAAAGTGACAACATTACTGCCGGCAACGATCGGTGTCCCAACGAGAAAACCTTCGTCCGTCAAAGTGAGTCCTCTTGGTATGATTCCATCCGCTATCCAGGTATACGGAGGCACACCCCCACGAGCGGTAAGAGGGTATTCGTAACTTCGTCCAATCCAAGCAGGAGGCACACCACGAGTGATGAGGTTGAGGCCAATCGAAGGTGTAGAAACGATGAAGTTGAAAGTACGACTCGAGATGAGTGCTCCATCGGTGACGGATATTTCGATAGGATAACGACCTTCCGCAGCCGCTGCTCCACTGATACGACCAGTGGAAGCATCTAAATTCATTCCAACAGGTAGGGAACCGGCACTTACTGACCATTGCAGAGTAGCGCTCCCACCAACAGCCGCTAAAACGAAATCATAGGACAAACCAATTGTCGCAAGCGGAAGAACCGTACTGAGAATTTGAAGACTGGAAGCTTCGACCTCTACGGAAGCAGCTGACACGCTGATATTGTTCATTTCATCGAGTTCTTCTACCGCTGCCGCAGGGTCAGCGACGTAAAGGATTGAATACGAACCAGCTTGAACGTTGGAGGGGATTCTAACCGTATCAATGTCCGTATCTTGTTGGCCTGGTGCGAGCGTTTTTTGCGACGTAGTCAGAAGAACGTCTCCCATCAGGTCTAAATTCCGGTCCTGGGAAAGATAGATGCTGTAACTCATGTCGCCTGTCGCATTACCCAGATTATCCAGAGTCCGTTGGATCCTTATCGATTCACCTGCGGAACCTTTTGGTGACGTTCGTACGTCAGCAATTATAAAATCTGGTGCCGCATCCCGGACTTCAACCGTGTCCGTTTGCATACGCGCAATATTATTATTTTCTCGCTCTTCCAAAACTGTAGTCCGCGAATCTGCGATAATTCCCAGATGAAAGAAACCATTGGTCAAACCATTGGTTGATGAAGCATCGACCACGTGGCGAATGGTTGTCGTGGCTCCTGGCGCAAGAGTAAAGGGCCCAATTTCATCGAGCAATGGGTCGGTAACAGTGATCAGAAGATTATCTGAGAGATACAACCCGCAATAAAAATTCTCGGCTGTTGCACCACCTTCGTTACGAAGCTCAATATCTACTACGTAAGATTCGCCGCGGAATAAGGTCAGCGGTCCTTCAATCAAATCAACGCTTATGTCAGGACCGACCATCTCGGTGGATGATGGAGCGACACCAACATTGTTATTTTCGTCGGTTTCAGAGATCAGGTTATTCGGATCAATGAGAGCAATGAAGTACTGATCTTGTGGAAGGATGCCAAGAGGAACTGTTGCATTAACCGTAAGCGGTAAATTCCGGAGACGTCCCATGGTACTGGTTCCTGTAGCAACCAAATTATCCATAACGTCGAACGTTTGATCCAAAGAAACATAGATAGACCACTCAACATCATCTAGCTCCCAACCGTCGTTGAGCAAGCTAAGTTGTAATTGGATAGGTTCACCAGGACCAGAGACCGAAGGGGCTGTCACACCGACGCGTAGCTCCGCACCGATGAGGAAAGCCGGAGAAACGGATTCGTTGTTATTCTCGTCTGCCTCGGTGATCGAATTGCCTGGATCGACAACACCAATGAGGAAATACTGAGCAGCGGGAACGGTAGGTAATACTGTTGTCGTTGTAACTGTTGTTTCTGGTTGAGAAGGAACAGCAGAGGTTCCCGTAGCGACCAAGGTATCCATTGCATCAAGCGTTTGATCAGTAGAAAGATATAGATTCCAAGGAACAGCAGAAAGGGCCGAGCCTTCATTGAGAATCCTGAAAGACAAAGTCGATAACTCGTTGGGTGCGGCAACCACAACCGTATCCATCGCCAAGGAGACTTCAGAACCCACAAGAAAAGCATCCGGCGCCGAAACCGTGTTATTCGTTTCTACAGCTTCATCGACGACTCCTGTTGAATCAATGATGGCACCAATGGTGTAATATCCAGCCAAGGCTCCTGCGGGAACAGTCGTCGTCAATACTTGAGTTTGTAAGGCGCCTGCGTCAATCGCGGTGAAATTAAGTGTACCCAAAAGTGTATCTACGCCCGGAGTGATCGTTGTATCAGGAGAGAAATAGACATCAGCTGAGAACCCCGTCGAAGATGAAACAGTACCAACGTTGCGCACGTCTACTTCTACGTTTAGCGGGTCGCCCACATTTCCGCCGGTAGAAGGTCGAATTTCTCCAATGAGTTCTGCGGTCGTAAGCGGCCCTAATTGAATCGTCTGGTTTGCAAGTCCAGATAAATCAGTAAAGCTACATTGGTTCGAATTATTTACGCACGTGAGTGGAGATATCCCGACCATTCCGGTGTGGTCCTCAATCCCCATAATCCCGGACCAAGAACTGTTATTGCTTCCACCTGTGAAGGTGCTATAGCTCAGGAACACTAATCCAGTACCTTCTTGCAATCTTATTTGCATAGAGATGTATGAAAAGCCGGGAGAGCTCGGGCGCGGAAAATGCCTAATATTCTGCCACTCGATAGTAAAGATACGGTTTGGCGCCGTGCCGCTCAGTTGTGTCACCACTTGGGCCGTCGGTTGATTCGAAGGGTCGAGGATGAGATCGTCCCAGAACACCGCAATCGCGGCTTGAGGATCACTCGAAGAAGGAAGAGGCCTAGAGGACGTGCTCATGTAATCTCTAGCGCAAACATTGGCGACTGGGTCGCAGGTCTCGCTAAAAGATGAGCAAATACCTGCATTACAGGGTCGCGCGAAAGTCGCCGCTCCATTCACACCAACATTAATGTATGCATAGTCATTTCCGTAATAAGGAAAGTCGAACCCGATGGCGACCATGCTAGCACCATCGTCGGTATTGAACCCGAAATTCACCGGAGTTCCATTGGTTACCGGCGTGTACATTTCGGCGTATTGGGTTGAGACGTAAGGCACCTGAGCACTTGCTGTGCGGGTAGCTGTCGCAAAGAGAAGAAGTGTTGCCGAAGTAATCAGCCGGCGAGAAACAATACTATTCATAAATTCTCCTGTTAGGAACGCTTTCTGATTCCGAAGAGCATTAGTGTCATCAGCATGGCAAGCACCAAACTAGAAAGCCTTGAGTGTGCGTTAAGCGCTATGTGTTGACATCCGCCCGAATCGGCCAAGTTTGCGGCAGACTTATCGGGTTTGGGTTCGCGAGAAACAATAGCGAAGGGTTTTTCGCTGACTCGCCCTTTTGAATCTTCCACTCGGATAATAACAGCCCAAGCGCCTTCGACTTCAAAACGACCTGTCAGCACAAAATCGAGCGCACTTTCCCCTTCTAAACTCTCAATCCCGTTCCTGACGGTGAGACCTTTCGGTAACCTGCTCGAGTCTTCAGGAACAGACCAGGTATAAGGAGGCGTTCCACCAACTGCCTTGATCACCGCAGTGTAGTCCGCATTCGGAGTCGCAATCGGCAATTCCTGAGTAGAAAAAGTGACCCTAACCGCAGAAATCACATCCAAAAAGACCAAGTTGCTATCTTTAGCACCGACCGAGTCTGTCACTTCGACTTGGAATCGGTATTGCCCTAAAGCCTCAGGACGCCCCACCAGGTTTCCGGCCTCTGTAAGCGCGAGACCGAAAGGAAGCTCGTCCGTGGTTGCCCACGTATAAGGACCAACACCACCCGAAGCAAAAAGGCGTACACTATAATCTTCATCGACAATTGCATCGCCCAACCTTGAACTTGAAACCGTTAGATTTGTTGGCGCTCGAATTTCCAACGTGTACGCAACGGTGGCTGTGGCCATTTCGCTATCCACGACCTCTAAACCAAACTGAGTAATCCCGGACTTTTCTGGAAGACCGACGATGGTTCCGTTTGTCGCCATAAAAATACCCGGAGGAAGCTCACCAAGAAGCGTCCAAGCAAAAGGGGCAGTCCCGCCCACAATTTGCGGCGTCACAGCATACTCAGTTCCCGCCAATCCTGTTGGCAAAGTCTTGGTTACAATCGTCAAAGGAATCTCAGGTGAAACGACTTGAAAATTGACAGTCTTGCGCGAAACAGCAGTTCCACTACTCACTTCAAATTCAAGCGGGAAATCACCGGTCTGTAGAGGGATACCGTAAACTTCTGCGTTCTCCGCATCAAAAACCAAACCGCGCGGTAAAGAACCATCAATAAAACGATAGCTATATGTCCCATTACCACCTCGCGATTGTAAGCGACCGCTGTAATTTCGAGTGATGACAGCCGAAGGAAGATTGTTTGTAACAATTTCAAGCTCACTAGAAACGACCTCAATTGTTTCGGTGAGTAAAATTGAGTTGTTGGATTCATTCAGCTCATCAACTTGTGCTGTGGGATCAACAATAAGTCCTAAATAGTACTGACCGGCAGGAATCGTCGGTGGAAGTTGAGCCGTGACTGTTGAAGACGCTGTTTGTCCCTGCGCAAGCTGACCTACCGCTATTGAACCAACGTTTATATCATTTGTTGTTATCGCTTGGTTCGTGGAGAGATATGCAGTCACTTCGGCATTGCCTGGCTCGTTTCCACGGTTTATCGCGGAAAAGAGAACATCAAAACTATCTCCTGCATTGACTGAGGTACCAATCGCTGTTGCCCCATACAGGTCAAAATCTGGTGCACGACCGGCTACTCTGATCAAATCGCTCGCTTCAAGAATATTATTATTTTCATCAACTTCGTCCACTTGGGCTTGGCTATCAGCCACAACCACCGCTCGATAGTAACCCGGCAGAAGATTCGAAGGGAGAGTTGCAGTAAGATCTAAAGGAGAAATCTCATAGGCCGCCAAAGTCGAGGGCATCGTACGCATAAGCAACGTACCTTTCGCGGTAGACGTTTCAGTTGAAGACAGCAGAACCAAATCAACGGTATGTGGGCCAAAAGGATCAGAGTTACGGCTAGTAACTACGGCTGATACCGGCAAAGTAAGCCCCGGATAAGCTCGAGTTGGCGCAACTACATCACTCACCGAAACGTCCGGTCCCCGATCAACAAAAATACTGATCTTCGTGTTACTCATTTGAGTAAGATCAGTACTGGTACAAGCCGCCCCGCCGGTGCAAGGCCCAACAAAAGTCCCTGTTCTCCCGAAGTAACCCTCAATCCCTAACCGAGCAATGATATCAGTAGGCACACCACTGAGCTCTTCTCCAATGACGATATCACCGTAGCTAAAATCGATCTGTCCGCTGGCATGGACCGTCACAGAAAAAGTTGCAGAAGTCGGAGAAAGAATATCATCACTGTGTTTGACCGCTCGGTATTCAACCGTAACCTTTTCGAAACCAGGAGTATTATCAATTTGCGTATACACACCCGTATCGGTCTGGGCGGTGTCTGGATTGGCACAGGAACCGCCCCGGCTTGAGCACCAGTTCGCCCAAAGCGGTGCAATATATCCATGCGGAAAAGAAGTACTCGGAGACGTCGCTGGAGGTGAGTTATACCCAGAGCCAATTCGACGAACCGTTATAAAACCATTCGCATTTATACTGATTTGCCTCGATGTTCGACCATACAAAGGAACTTCAAATGGCAGATTGATGGTGACGACACCGGTATCGGCCAATGGACGACTTACCGGTGTTCCGTTCGTGAGTGGAACATAGGGTGCCGAAACAGTCACAAATTGATAGTTATTCGACTGAGCAAGCCCGTCCGTCGAGCCAAGCATCAATATAAACACTAAAGGCACGGCAAGCCAATTTCTTCGACGACGAAAGAAGAGACCAATAAGGAGTACTGCGCCTAACCAAATACTTGAATCTCTGGTTGTTGTGGTTTGGCATCCACAACCTTCGTCACCAGTAGTTGTTGACACGGTATCTTCATCAGGCAGCACCTGAATCGCGAACGTCGCAGCGTCAGAATCACCCGTAGAGTCCACGGCCAAAACCGTGAAAGCATAAACACCAGCTACGGTTGGTTGACCAGAAATAGATCCAGTATTCGGGTCTATTAAAATCCCAGATGGAAGGTCACCATATACTATGGACCACGAGATCGTTCCTGCGGCAGACATTCCACTTCTTCGCACCACACGAAGCTGCACTGGCGTGCCATCCTCTTTGACATAGGGCTGGTTAATTCTCGCGTCAGGCAAAGCTGTACCATCTTCTCCTGTTTCGATAATCAAATCGCCCAATTCGTCAATCCGAAGGACATAGGCATTCCGATCGATGAGCCCAGCATTGTCACGCACCTCAACAATCACAGGAAAGTCTCCCGAGACCGTCGCTGTTCCAATCAACTGAGCGGAACTACCACTTACAAAGCGAAGACCTGGAACAGGTTCGCTCACAAGGCGCCAAGTATATGGTGAAGTTCCTCCGGAAACTTCAAAAGCCGCAAGATAGTCACTTCCAACAATACCGCTCGGAATATCTGCGGTTGCAATCGTGACACCCATTGATGGGTCAATGATATCGATCGCGACCAGCGCCTGACTAAAGCTGTTGGCCGAGTCAATCAGGATGACTTCGAAAGTGTACGCACCAACATCTTTCGGTTCGCCTCCAATAAGTCCATCGTCACTGAGAAGAAGGCCAGCGGGAAGGCTCGAATTGCTGGACAACTCCCAGGTATACGGCGGCGTTCCACCAACGCCGACTAAGCGCACGGAGTAACTTTCGTTCGCAAGAGCAGGAGGAAGTTTCGACGTTACGATTGTCAAAGGTAGAGTTGGAGACGTAACAATCAAACGATAATTTTCACTGGCAGAGACGCCGCCGGATTCAACAACAACCGTGAAGGAATGAGAACCTTCTGCTTGAACGGTTGGTGTACCACTGAGCTCGCCTGACGCAGCATCAAAGGACAGACCTTCTGGAGCCGCCCCAGAATCCCAAGAAAGAGTCCAATTGTAATCAGCCGAACCTCCAACAGCTGCAAAACGCCACGTATAAGGTATTTGGCTCACAGCATTCGCTGGAGCTGGACTAACGATCGCAAGCTCCGCGCCTCGAACGCTAAGCGGTCCGTAGCTAATTGCATTGTTAGACTCTCGTACCTCTTCGATTTGTTCGAGTGGATCAACAATGACGCCGATGTAATATGCGCCCGATTCTAGATCTGTCGGTAAAGTCGCCCAGGTTGAAACCGGAATTTCTTGGTTGGCGGCAATCGATACCGGCATGGTCGTTTCGTAAATTTGTCGATCCATCGCGGTAACGCCTGGGTTTTCAGACACAACAAATCGAACGGTGACAGAACCATCGACATTTCCATAGTTAGCAATCGAGGCGGCCACAGCTAAGCTTTCACCAGCGGCAGCTGCCGTCGAAGTCTCCATTTCAATGGGAGCGAAATCTGGAGCAGGGTCACGAATAATAATCGGATCACGACTTCGTGCAACATTATTGTTTTCAAGTCCTTCTTGAAGACGGTCCTCACAATCTGCCACCATTGCAAAATACCAAGGACCAGTGCTCGTCATCGTTTCAATCGTCGGCTCTAGACGAATCCTTGCTGATTCGCCTGGAAGTAATGTGAGCGTAGAAGTGGACGCAAGGATGGGGTCAGAAATCACAGAAATGAGTAAGTTCCTCGAAATGACTGCGCAGACTCGAAAATCAAATGCAGTAGCACCACCGACATTCGCTACTTCAATACTTGCTGGAAATGTTTGTCCACGAAATGCAAAGTCACTGTTTTGTAAGTCATTCACCTCAAGGTCAGATGCACTTAAGGTTAAAGTCTGAGGCGCTGCCGAAGAATTATTTGATTCATCGAACTCAATAATTTGGGTATTACCATCGACCTGAGCGAGAACCTGATAAGTGGGTGGACTTGGGGTTGCGGTCAGCGGAATGACAACATTCAAAATATCATTAAATTGAGTACCATCGGTCAACGTGACATTGTCAGAATATAGTATCGTATCCTGAGCATCGATGTTGGCATCCGTCGAAAGATAGAGATCTAGTTGAACAGGACCATTAACAACCGCGCCACCCGAATTCACTTCGACAGCAAGTCCAATTGTTTCGCCTGGACCAGAATTCACCGGACTATTTACGCTGACCGTAAGATCAGGAGCTGTAACAATTCCCTTCGGATCGTAGCTCGCATTATTCGTTTCGTCGGCCTCACTTACGTTATTTGCTGTGTCTACCCGCAGTCCGAGATAATACCGACCGGGTCCCAAATTCGCAGGCATCACCAAACTGACTACTGTTTGGGTACTGGTCGCAATGTCGAGCCCGTTAGGAACTTGAAACGAAGTCAATACATTATCGCTTTGATTGATGGTTGTATCGACAGATAAATGAACCTGACCTTCAAAACCGGAGGTTGGCTGCTGACCGATATTACTAATCGAAATCGTCGCGGTAAAAGTTTCGCCGGGGAATACACCTCCAGGACCTTCGATTAGACCGATTAATTCCGCTCCAGGTGGGCGCTCAAAACGAATTTTAGTGCCTTGAGGAAAGTTTCGCGAGCCGCACTGGCGAGGACTACAAGGCAGGCAAGAACCACAATTGGCGGCGTTCTGCATCAGATTCACACCTTGAATTCCGCTTGAATCCTCGATGGCGACTGTCGCGCCGCTGATACCGGTACTAATCCCGTAATGAATACTTACGGCAGACGAAGCTTCTTCCAACACGATTTGGTAATTTAAGTCGGAGAAAATCGGGTTTTGGGCACGTTTGAACCGCGTGGCCTGAATCGTGAAAATTCGGTTTGGAGCGACCCCAGTAACCTGTGTCCGAATTGAAGCGTCTAAAAAGCCGCCCTGACCAAGACCGGTGAGATCTGTCCAGGCCACGGAGATATAATTTTTAATCTCATCTGAAGGATTGGGAACGGTGGATGGTGGCGCAAGCAAGATTGTGTTTGTCGGCGCTGGATCAAAACTAATGAAGCCATTCGTGAAGAACCAAACCGATTGATAGGTTCGCCCAAACCACACAAAGTCGAAAGGTAAAGGAATTTCTGCAGCACCTTCGTCCCATTCACTGTAACCAAATGCATAGCTTTGTGGCGTATACGAGGTACCGCCATTAAATGCCTGATACGGCTCACTGGTGTAGGAAATAAAATAAGGCGACTGTGCACTGCTTGGAGAAGACAACAGGACGGTGCAAGCCACTGACAGTAAGCTTGAAAGAATGAGTTGTTTTTTTGTCATGGATAGATTTCCTTTCGGAGACGAAACCAAGGAGGCAGACGCAGTTTCGCCAGAACTAGTTCAAAGGTTTAGCTAGAGACACTCAGCGACATAGCGGATGACGATTTCCGAGCCTGGTTCTGGAATAGCAAGCGTAGCAAAGTTAACTGAGTTACCAGCGCCTTCGTACGTCCACAAGACCTGACCAGACGGAGTCGTGCCATTTCCAGAAGAACCAACCATTACGCCATTGACCAACACCTCGATGGTTCCGGATACAGGTTGATTCGATAAGAAGAACCGTGATTTATAACCGAATACACTCAAACCAAGGTTCTGGAGCGCAGCGGCCCAGTCCGTCGTCAAAATAGACTCGAAAATACCACCGGTACGATCAGCGACTTCCATGTAGCGAAGACCAGAATTCGAACCGCCTAAGCCACCGCCGCCTTCAGGAACAACAATCGCCGAGGCACTAAATAGATTCGCATTACGGAAGCCCTTAATCGCTCTAAAGTAATTCACATAAAAATCGACAGTATTCGGAGACTGGTCTTCTTCGTCGGAAATAAAGATGAGAGCGAGGTAAGCGTCAGGGCGAAGGAAACCCGTATTCCAGCCGGTGATCAGCGGACTGGAAAGCGCTTGATAGGCTGACTCTAAACCTTTCTCGGTACCTGCACCGCTTGTTCCTTGCGTCGCAATGGCAGTGAAAGCCACTTCTGCAGAAGGCTGCTCATCCGGTGTAATAATGCGCCAGTCGGGATTTTGTTGAGTGTTATCGCCATTGCCATCAGCAAAGTAACCACAAGCCGCCTGGTCCATACCATTTGGACGCTGAGGCGCGGGATTTCCGCTGCATTGTGGTCCACCGAACCCGCCTTGCATGTCCGTTGAGACAACTGAAATTTGGTACGCAAGACCTTGAGCATCGGCAAACTGAATAAAGCTCTGGAAATTCGCCGTCAGGCTCGCCTGCTCTTCGCTCATCGAGCACGAGTTATCGATGACAAATAAAATATCAACTTCCGGCGTTTCGAGCTGAGTAAATCGGTCTTCGTTGACGGGGTCAGTAGAACCTTCACCGTAAAGCGGAATCACGTAAGGCTCGGTGTTCCCTGCTTCAAATACGTGAAGAAGACCAGTATCTGACCCGACGTCGTTCGCACGGTAACGAACAGTGAACTCGATAGATTGCCCCGGTGCAATGCTGACACCTGCTCCAGGAGGTGACGGCAGACCCATAGGGACACTTCCCAATTGAAATTCTGTGGTCACGCCCGTTGGAATCTCGATGCGTTCAATGCGGGTTGCTTGAGAGCCAGTATTGTAAATCGTGATGGCACGATTTGGCGTTGAACAGTTGACGCCGATAACACCAAAATCGAGTTCGTTCGGGCTAATAAGAAGCGCAGATTCACTTCCCGTCCCGCGCAGAGAAACCTCCGGGCTCGAGTTGCTGGTCGAGGAGATATAGAATGGAATGTTTCCTTCGTGCAATCCGGACCTTGAAGGTGTGAAGGTTACGATCACTGTCAGTTCTGCGCCAGGTGCGAGTCGAACGCCAGTTTGAGGACCATCAACCAAACCATAGGCCGGGTCTGAGCCAGCACCAATGGCCAAATCATTAATCAAACAATCATCACCGCCTTCGTTGCGAATTCTGAACCCTTGAGTCGTCTCACGGAGAACTTGAACGATACCAAAGTTGAGACTCACTGGCTCAAGACTGTAGCGACATGGAGGAAGATTTAAGCCCTCGCCCGTCAACTCGACAATGACTTCAGGTTCATCAGAATCATCGCTCATGATGAGGACTTGACTCGTGACAGTGCCTTCGTTCGTCGGCATAAAGGTCACTTCAATAATTTTCGAATCGCCACTTTGAATCGTATCCGAGACGGTATCGACGGTAAAATTACCCGTTCCGGCGACGTCTCCATTGACGGAAGAAATTGTCAGATCAGAGTAGCCAATGTTTGAAACTAAAATGCGTTTCTTTCCTACAGTTCCTAAAACAATCTGTCCAAAGTTCAAGTCCAGTGGTGTAACCTCAATATCAGGTCCACCGGCTTTGCCTTGAAGGGGAATTTGCGTGGTTTCGAGGTCGCGGTTGGCCCGAGGATTTTTACCACTGATCTCTAGCGTTGACTGAAGCACTCTTCCAACATTCGTCAAAGTCGGAGAAAAGGTGGTATCTACATTAAATTCTGCGCCAGGGGCGAGGTTAGCGGGGTTGCCTTGATACGGCGCAACAGAAAACTCATCACTGCCTCCGATGGCGAGCCTCCAACCCGTAATAGTCACCGACTCAGAAGCAATATTTTTGCACGTTGTAGGGACTGTAAGGCTTGCGTTTGGATTCACATCACCGAAATCAATTTGCGACGGTGTGCACTCCAGGGCGCTGTTCGTTCCTTGTCCCGTCAAGGTTACACGCTTTTCACACAGTGAATTGTCACAGTTGGAAATGGTCCAACGACCTTCGTCCGGCTGGTTGCTCGAAGAAGGGTCAGGAACATATCTCAGCTGAACAGTAATGGACTCGCCTGCTGCCAGGAGTTCGTCGGTAGGTAAAAGGGAACCGTTCGGTTGTATGGGTGAGACAACTTCAAAGCGGCCGAGTCCGCCCAGGTTTTTGATTTCAGCCTTTCCGGAACCGTCGACCTTTGTATTGACGCTCACGCCAACAGGTAAAGCATTCGTAATTTTCACATCAAGAGTACGGCTGGAGCCGACGAGAACAGAGCCGAAGTCAACAGGGTCCGGCTCAACGATGAGACCCGAAGTCACACCGCGACCACTCACATTGACCGTGAACGTTTTGCAGTCACCAATGTCGCAATCGTAGGTGAGCTTGAAAAACGAAGTCACTTTGGACTCTTGATCAGCGAAAGGCTGGAAGGAAACCTTGAGCAAGTGATTGGAATTGGGAGCAATTGTTACCCTTGGGTCGCCAATTTTAAATTCGTAATCGGCGGTGGTCCAATTCTCACCATATTCAACGCTGTCGATGACTGTTTGTCCGTCTCCTTCGTTGCGAAGTTCAAACTCAATTTCGCTAATGATTCCTCGCTGAACATCGCCGAAATCGATGGCGGCCTCCGCTTTGAGATCTCCCAAAGCCTGGGTTACGGCCAAATCATCACCACATCCGACAGAGATAGATGTGAGTGCAGTGAATGTAAGAAGTTGAGCGACGAGTTGATTGTATTTGGTCATTACCTGATCCCTTTGTTAATGATTCTGCATAAAAACCTGAGTTTTTTGCGGAAAAACCATTGTTACCGACTATCACGGCTCAAAAAAGATGGTCAATCGGCGATCCTGAAGGCTCTGTCAGATTCAGCGATGCACCGATAATTGTGAGTCGTTAATGATGACTTATTAAGTAGTGATTGGCGATAGTTTTGGAGCCACCCCAATCCTGATTTTAAGACTTTCGTAGTTTTTTAAGTCGAGCACGCGCTTTCTTCGCCGCCTTCGATTTCGGAAACTTCTTAATCGCGGTGCGATAGAACAGCTTTGCATCTTGATTCATCTTCAAGGCTTCGAAGCACTCTCCAATTCGTAGATAGGCGTCTGGTGCTCGCTTAGATTTTGCATATTTCTTATGTATTTCTGAATAGATACGAGCAGCGCGCTTATAGTTTTTCTCTAGAAAGAAAGTTTCGCCTAACCAGTACTGACCATCAGCTTTGTATTTGGCGAGCGCCTTATTTTTTCCAGTTCTTCTAAGAAATTCTTGGATTAATCCACGAGCTCCCTCAGGATTGCCTGACTTCACTTGCTCTTTGACCTGCTTGAAAACGCTATCAGGGTTTGCTAGTAGTTGCTCCCTTTCCTTGGCGGCTTCAATCGCCTGCGCTTTTTCTTCTTCGCTTTTGGCGGTCGCAATTTTGTTTTGTTCGGTCAGATGCGCAATTTCTTGCTCGATGGTCTGGGTGCGATCACGGGTTCCTTCGAGAAGCCCCTTCAAAGTCGCCATCTCCTGCATGAGGTTGTCGACCTGAACGCCCAAGTCTGCATCGTTTCGCCTAAGGGATCTCTGGAATTGAGCCATGGCCTCTTTGACAGTTTCAAGCTGGTCCGTTTGCTGATCGGCCAAAGTCTGCTGAGCTTGAAGTGTTTTCTGCAGTGCCTGAAGCTGCGTAGTCAGAGCATAGACTTCATTGGCCAGCTGTTCGCCATCTTCTCGCGGGTAATGTGCGCAGCCCCCACTAAGGGCGACGCTCAATACAATCATCAGATGAATGCGCATCGTGACTACTCGAGAAATTGGGCTCTGCGGTTTCGAGACCAAGCATCTTCGGTGCTATCATTGTCGATAGGCTCAAGTTCTCCCTTACTCACGATTTGAAGACGTGAACGAGAAACGCCGAGACTAATCAGATATTTACGTACAGACCGAGCGCGTTCTTCGCCGAGAGACAAGTTATATTCTTCGGTGCCACGCTCATCGCAATGGCCCTCAATCGTGATTACGCCCGTCTTGGCTTGAATACAATCGGCGATCGCTTGCAGTTTTTCACGGCTGTCGACCGTCAGTTGAGACCGATTAAATTCGAATTCCACGTTTGTCAGTTCACAGGTCTCAGCGAGAGCACGACTTGCATTCTCCACCTTCGCACATCGACCACTGGAGCAGCTCATCCCCGCGCCACAATCGGTTGGACCTGCGCAGGCAAGTTCATCTACACATTTGTTTTCACTACATTTTAGCCCTGTTCCACATTCATTCGTCGCCTGACATTCAAACTTACATTTGCCAGATTTACAGACCTTGCTCGCTTCGCAGTCCGAATTTTCGGTACACTCGGCCTTGGGTTCACAACGCCCACCGTTGCAGCGATCCGTAGCGGCGCACTGACTGTCGTCGCGGCATTGCTGACAGGTATTTTCAACGCATACTTCTGATTTTTCTGCGCAATGCGCGTCTTTCTTGCATTCAGGATACGTTGGTGTGCACCCCCATAAGGAAAAAGCGAATAATACGGCCATAAGGGTAACAAGGTGGCTGGTTTTCTGCAGTGATGCCATCGCAGATGAGCTAGACGGGCGGGACATTCCAGTCAAGCGGAGGTTCACATTCTTGCCTTCTATCTTCAAAACAGGTGGAATGCAGAAGACTAATGTACAAGGCACAATTTACTTGTTTCGCCGGATGTTCGGTAAGCTTTCCTCTAGACCAGGTCATTTACCGATGTCCACAATGCGGCTCACTCCTCGATGTTGAGCATGATGTGAGCGCACTAAAAAATAAATCCGCGCAAGAATGGAAAGATACTTTTGACCAGCGCTGGATGAAAACCCAGTGGCCATACGGGTCAGGCGTTTGGGGAAAGAAAGAATGGGTCTATCCACACATTTCTGACGAAAGTGTGGTCAGTTTTGCCGAAGGCGGGAGCAATTTGTTTCGAGCCGCGGCATATGGTCGGTCCATTGGATGTGAGGATCTTTGGGTCAAACAGTGTGGTACCTCTCACACCGGTTCATTCAAGGATCTAGGGATGACAGTCTTGGTCTCAGCCGTCCAGGAAATGATAAGACGCGGGAAATCAATTCGTGCCATCGCCTGCGCGAGTACAGGAGATACATCGGCCGCCCTAGCCGCATATTGTGCTTCGGCGGGTATTCCGTCTTTGGTTCTTCTTCCCAAAGGAAAAGTATCCATTGCTCAGCTCATCCAACCGCTCACCAATGGCGCCACTGTTTTATCTTTAGACACCGACTTTGATGGGTGCATGAAGATTGTCCAAAAGATTACAGAGCAAGGCGATATTTATCTAGCCAACTCGATGAATAGCCTGAGGATTGAAGGCCAAAAAACAGTTGCAATTGAAATTGTACAACAATTCGACTGGGACATTCCCGATTGGATTGTGATACCCGGCGGAAACCTCGGGAACGTATATGCGCTGGGTAAAGGCTTGATGCTCATGCATGACCTGGGTCTCATCGACCGATTACCGAGACTTTGTGTAGCCCAGGCGCAGCACGCAAACCCACTTTACCAAGCATACAAAAAAGGCTTCGAGAGTTTCGAACCCATGACGGCTAAAACCACTGCCGCCAGCGCGATCCAGATAGGTAATCCGGTGAGCATTCACCGAGCGATTCGGGTTCTGAAAAAAACGAACGGAATGGTCGAGCAAGCGAGCGAACATGAGCTCGCAGATGCAGTAGCAAGAGCGGACCAAACAGGTATGTACAATTGTCCTCACACCGGTGTTGCACTCGCCGCGACGGAAAAAATGATCAAAGCTGGACACATTGAACCCTCAAATAAGGTCGTCGTTGTCAGTACCGCTCACGGCTTAAAATTCACAGAATTCAAACGTTCATATCATCAATCATCACTTGCGGGCGCACAGAGTGATCACGCGAATACACCCGTTGAAGTACCAAACGACATCGATGCAGTAAGAAGAGCTATCGATGAGCATACTTAGCCAGTGGCTAAAAAAAAAATGCGCTAACGCTTCCAAAAACGAGGAGCGAGTAAGACCAGCAAAGTATAAATTTCCAATCGACCAAGAAGCATACAAAAAGAGAGTACATACAACCCGAAACTCGAAAGGTCGGAGAATGTTTGTGAGGGGCCAACTTGACCAAGTCCCGGGCCAATAGAATTCATCGCACTGATCGCGGCCGTAAAAGCGCTAATAATGTCTAGTCCCGTTGCGGCAAGAACAAGGCTCGCAACCAGGATCGCGATGAAGTACAGCAGATAGAACCCCAAAACAGACTCAATAATTTCTCGCGAGACAAGCTTCTTTCCCATTCGCAGAGTCTGGACCAGTTTCGGACGAATAATTCGATTCATCTGAATGCCTGCATGCTTAGCAACGACATATAAACGTACAACTTTAGAGCCACCAGCCGTCGAACCTGCGCAACCACCAATGAACATAAGGCCAAGTAAAATCAATTTGGCAAAAGACGGCCATTGGTCAAAGTCCGTCGTACCAAACCCAGTGGTTGTCATAATCGATACGGTTTGAAAGCTTGCATCCAAAAGCGCTTTAAAGACTCCATCGTGCTGTCCCGAAAAGACTAAAGAGGCAGCGATCATTGTGGTCGATATCAACATCAGCAAGGAATACAAACGTACCTCTGGGGATTGAATCAGTCGCTTCGGCTCTCTGCCTATTGTCGCTCGGAAAAGTAGAATAAAATTGAGCCCAGAGAGAAACATAAAAACAATTACGATGAGCTCAACAAAAACACTTTCAAAGGCAGCAATCGATAGATTCCTGGTTGAAAAGCCACCAGTTGCGATTGTGGCCATTGCATGATTGATAGCGTCAAACGCCGACATGTCAGCCGCGACTAAAAGGGCCGCTTGTATTAACGTCATTCCTACGTATAAGCCCCAAAGTTTGCGCGCAGTATCTGCAATTCGCGGCGCTAACTTTTCAGATTCAAGGCCACTCGTTTCGGCCTCTACAAGCTGCATCCCTGCAACGGCCAGCTCAGGCAGAATAGCGACAGACAGAACAATAATCCCCATCCCGCCAATCCAGTGAGAAAGAGATCTCGCGAAAAGAATCGAGGCTGAAAGAGCCTCTACATCACGCGCGACTGTAGCTCCGGTGGTTGTGTATCCCGACATGGATTCGAAGAAAGAAGACGCAAAGCCTTCAAATTCACCTGTTAGGTAGTAGGCGACTGAAGTGAGCGTTACAATACTTAGCCACGCAACCGTGACCGCAAGAAGACCTTCTCGGCGACGCAGGCCATAATACATTTCAGGTGATTTTCGTGCGTATCGAATCGAGGCGACGGATAGCCCAAAACTCAAGGTCACCGTCAAAAGCCAAGTCCACCAAAGTCCGTCGCCGTAGATCAAAGATACCACCAACGGTAAAACAAGGGTCAGGCCACAAAATGCGAAAAACCGACTGAAGATCCGACTGAGAACGAAAATACGCATGACTACGAAAGCAACTTATCGACCTGACTCATAGCGTCTGGCAAAGCGATAATAAGTAAGTCATCACCAGCCTTAAGTATCGTTCCTCCTCTCGCAATCGAGGCTTGTCCATCACGGATAACCGCTCCCACGAGAGAATTTTGCGGAAAATCAATGTCCTTGAGGGCCTTACCGACCACGCGCGACGCGTTTGCACTCACTCGAACTTGCATAATCTCACCTTCGTGTTCAGCGAGCATATGCGAAGCAACACCACCCTTATGAACATATTGAAGAATCGATTCTGCCACCGCCTGATGTGGACTGATCAACGCATCTATCCCCAATTTGTGAGCAAGCGGAGCATAGGCTGGCTTATCCGACCGCACGATAACCTTCTTCGCTCCCTGACTTTTAGCAAAAAGTCCCACAATCAAGGCTTTCTCTGCGTCGTCGATCAAAACGACCACAGCATCAGCACGTTCTTGAAGTTCGGCCTTTATAAAATCAGGGTCTGTTCCATCACCGTTTAACACAACTGACCGGTTAAGTTCGGTTGATATTAGCTCTGCACGTGCAAGATCTTTTTCAATAATCGTGGGGGTGTAACCTCGTCTTTCTAATTCACGTGCCAGGTGAAATCCAATGGTGCCTCCTCCAACGATCAATACATCCTCCACATGATGCCAGGGCTGTCCTGACAAAATCATAAACTCTTCTTTGTTTCCGGGTACTGTGAGAATAAAAGCTCGTTCACCGGTCTTAAGCTGATCATTTCCAGTAGGTATTCGTAACCCCTGATCACCATAAACCGCACAAACGAGAGACTGTGCTCCAAGAACATCCACCAGCTCGGAAAGCTTCTCATGAACAAAAGGAGAGTCTTCACCTAGAGGCAATTCTAGTAACGTGAGTTCATCGTTGGCCAATCCAAGCATAGAACCAGCACCTTCATATTCAAGCAAACGAACCACTTTCGAAGCAACCGCACGTTCTGGTCCGACCAAAAGACTAAGACCCAGATCTTGTGCTCTCAAAGTTGAATGAGAGACAAAATATTCGCTCGCACGCACGCGAGCCACGGTCTTCAAGTCACCTCCGAGACGGCCCGCAACCATACAGGTAATCAGGTTGACTTCATCGATCTCAGTTACAGCAAGTACGAGGTCGGCCTGATGAATCCCCGCACTCGACAAAGCCTCTTGGTCAACTCCGCTTCCGAGTACAAAAAGTGCATCTAGAGTATTTTCGAGGTCCCTGACCGTAGATTCATCCCGTTCGACGATCGCAACATCATGCTGCTCGGCGATCAAAATCCGGGCGAGATAGGTACCGACCTTTCCGGCTCCGACAATGATGATATACATGCTAAGAAGTCATCTACAGATTGACGTTGACGCAAGCAAACAATTCTTACCAAAAAACCGCACAACTTCAATCCAAAAGGGTTTCAGCCACCGTAGGAATCGATACGGTCGACGTAATCGTCTGCATAATAGCCGTCGACGTCACAACAGCTCGCGCAACAAGAGCCAGTCCACGAGGGCCGCTCAAACGAGAAATAGCTCGATAACCGAGCCCATTCTTGAATGTTGCAAGGTCGATGGACGGACCGCTTGGAAATGTTATCCAGTCGTCCGTCTCGGATAAGTCAATTTCACCGGGCAACGAGAAACTGTACAAACCCTGAGCATCCAGAAGCTCAAAACGAAGGTCTGTGGAGCGAGCAAGTTCAGAGCTATTAAATACAGACAGAACTAAATCAGTGGGCGGTCCTGAAGAGTCTCCAGCTTCGAGTATGTTGAAGTTCCTACTTTGCCAAAAAACATTGCCCTCTTCTGTTTCGACCAAAACAATGATTTCACCACGCCCTTTGCAGGCGGGTGTCAGTGTAAGACTCATTCTCTCTAAGTCAATGAATTCACCAGAATCACGATTATTAGCGCTCTGGAGACAGTCTATCGGTTCTTTTCTCAGTCGCCAAGTTGCCGCAACTGGTCGGCCCAAACTCTGTGCTTCAAGTTTTTCTTGCACTTTTAGACTTATTGGTTTTCCGACGACCACATTATTATCCTGAGTTAAAGTACTGCCGTCGACGGTCTCTAGCATCAACTCAACGGCGTCGTTTTTGGTCACGCGAGGGATAGGACTCTCAGTAATTAGAAGCTTAGTTACAGACTCAAATTCCGGGGCAACATAGATTCCACGGTCATTATCGATCATCCACGACTCACTCGGAATACTGTCTTTTGTGAGACGAACCTGATAGCGACCTGATGCCAAAACGATTGATCCGGTTACTCGTGAAGAATTCGCTGGGAGATCAAGAGGGAAAATCGCAGAGGTTCCTACTTCTGGCTGAATCTCGAGTCGAAGCTCAGTTGCAAATGGTACAGAACTGGGCGTCTCTGCCACATAAGTAAGTACCCCTGCTCGATTCGCAGTAAGGCTGACATCGACCCGATCGCGATCTAGTGGAATCGTTCTGAAGCTGCGGGCAACAAAAGCCGGCATATTCTCAAATTTTTCTGGGCCAGGAGAATCCGTGTAACCAACAGCAGAAAACAATAAAGGTTGCTCCGCGGGTACTCCAAGCAGGACCGCATTCTGCCCCTTCGTAAGCGTCGCGGTCGCGACCACTGTTTGATTCATAACATCTTGAACAAAGATAGAGAGAGTGGAAACTTGTTCTGGAATGACATCAAGAGCGAAAGAGGCCGTTCTAAATTCGGACGAATCTCCACAAGCGAGCACGATACCAAGTGCGAATACTGCGATTCTTTTAGTCGCCTTCAAAATTTACCTCTACTCGAATATTCGGACCCTTAGGCGGAACTTCGTTTTCATAAAATGGAGGCGGACGAACAGATCCTTCCAATAAATCATCAAACAATTGACCAGCTTCACCGCGAAGCAAAGAGTTTGCTTTTGGCATTTGTTCGGCACCGAGCGGTCGTTCAAACATTGGCTGCATGGAGCTCACCCATTTCAACAAATACTTTTCTATCCCAATCCGGTCCTGATGATTTTTCCGAGCTTCACTATCAAACAGTGACCAAATCGCTAAAGAAGAGGGACGAATCCCAGACGGGGCTTGAGATGGCCGAATGGAATACAAATATCCCGAAGCAACATTAATGAGATTGTTGGGCTGACGCTTATCCAGTACCCGAGCAGCCCCTCGAATCACCGTAAGATACAAACCTCGACCTTTCACGTATTCCGTCATGATAGTGCTCCCGGGAACAATTGAAATCTGTCCACCCCAAACACGCAATTGAACGGGTTTTTGGTTGGCAGCTTTTTGAACACGCAGCCAGACTCGTCCACCACTGAGCAGAACGAAGTCTTTAGAAATACTTAGCTCGCTGGATGCGGTGGCTCGGAGAGTGATGCCTGGTGACATAAATAATTCAAGATAGCCATTTTCGGAGGTTTCTATCGCATCGCCAAAGTGAATTAGCTGTCCAGAGGTCGCAGTAGAAACAAGTTGCACGCTAGGTCGGAATAACGTGGAATGACCCGCATGGTGAGTCACCACACCGGCGGGAGTAGAAGTCATAGCCAAGGCAAGGAAGATAGAAGTCAACATCAGTATGTTACCTCCGCACCAACCGAGACAACATTGTCCGTATAAGCATGACCACTCCGTCCGGAGTTTTGTAAGAAAAAGTTCTCCAGTGAAAGCCGGAGCCAGGATGTGAACTGGATCAAGAAAGAAATATCTCCATACAAACGACCTTCGGTTCGAATCGCAGCGGGTCCTAGAACGCGGGCATCTCCGACGGGTCCAAATCGGCCAAGCGCAACACCTGCACCCGTTCGCAAAATCAAGCCACCACTTAAGTCCGCTAAAATTCGTCCGGATAACGACAATCCGGTCACATCAAAGGCTTCACCTCGTGCGTCTTCGCGACGAATGGATGCATTTAATTCACCTGTAATGTCATTTCCTAACCACGTGATTTCCACAAACGCACTCTGACCGACCGCATCGCGGTTTTGAGAACTCACAACATCATCAGGAGGACTCTTGTCGATAAAGTCGGTGGCAATACCTAAAATCCCCATCTCAAGATCAAGTTGAGGTGAAACTGGTAAACGAAGACTCGGGCCTCCTTCAATTGTCGCTGCGTAATGAATTGAAAAATTATCAGCGTAAAGATCCCTTAGACGGAGATTTAAGGCTAATTCGGCACCCCGTGAGCGATTACTCAGGACAAAGGTTAAACGATTCGCCCAACTGAGTCCATTAATCGCGTATTCTGAAAGAAAAGACTGGTCTGTGAAATAAGAGCGATGAAGTCCATATACAGCGGTGTCATAACGAAAGTCAGAGAATACTACAGCCATCGCTGCTTCGAAGCTGTTAGAAAGCCTCACAGCGTTGCTAACGTCTGATTCTCCGGCAGCACGAAACTGGGGATTCGTCGTATAATCAAACGTTGTTCGAAGACTAAGGGCAGTATCAAACAAAACACGACCTGCGCCGAGACGCTCATTCATATCTCGAATTGCATTCGTCCAAATAATATCCCCCAACCGAGACCGATACGTTATTGCAAGTTCAGCCAACTTCTGAGCCTGAACACGGCGACCATCAATCGCAGCGGTTGTCGCAAGAATTGTAGAAGTGATAAGACCTCGGCGGTCAGACATAGAAAGAAATCGCGCTGCTTCCATGATGGCCCTATTATCGCCGGTTGTGGCAAGTAACCAGGTCGAGGGCAATGATTCAACATTCTGTAATACTCGACGGGCCGCGGGCACATTGCTCTGTCGTAAATGGATGACGGCTTCAACTTCGTCAGCTTCCAAACTTGTGTTTCCTAGTTTTTTGGAAAGCTGAAGCGCTGTCTTAGCCTCTTCATGTTGATTGAGTTGAGCAAGGCAAATTGCGATATAGTGATGAACATCTGGAGAGTCTTCTACCAAAACTTGTGCCGATTTGAAGTGGGTAAGCGCGCGCGCATATTGTCTTTGGTTTACGGCGCGGACGCCAGAGGAAAACTCCCGATAAAAGGTCACGTGATCTTTGGTCGAATCTATCGTTTCTGTGACCGAACTTGTGGCCACTTGCGCCGCGAGCACTACACCAAGCAACCAATTCATCAGTCTTCTTGCCTACGAATATCTCTTTTTGTGTCTCGGTCTTTAATTGCGGCTCGCTTGTCATGCTGCTTTTTACCTCGACAAACACCAACTTTCATCTTTGCTCGGCCCTTCTTAAAATATACTTCTAGTGGAACCAAGGTCATTCCTTTTTGAGTCACTTGTCGATCTAGTTTTTCTATCTCGGAATGCTTGAGAAGAAGTTTGCGCAGACGCTTGGGTTCATGATTATAAATAGTGCCATTCTTATATTCGGCAATGTGCAATTGATGCACAAACGCCTCGCCGTTATCAATTTGAACATAGGCATCGACCATTTGGCATTTTCCGTCTCGAAGAGACTTAACCTCAGTACCTTTGAGAACCATTCCGGCCTCGAACTCGTCTGTGACATGGTAATCGTGTCGCGCTTTACGATTACGAGCCACACTGTTTATTTCGCCGGTTTTGGCCATTTAGAGGTACCATGCCAAATCAACAGGCGTTTAGACAGCCAAAAAACCGTGATTTCAGTAGATTTCGAAATATTATTCCAGGAGGATAATAAGTAACTATGAAGATTAGAGTCATCGGTTCCTCAGATGCCTTCAATTCAGGCGGGCGAGCTAATTCGTGTTTTTGGCTTGAACAGCAAAACGGAGCAATAATGATGGTAGACATTGGTCCAACTGGGCTCAGTAGTCTAAAACGGCTTGGGCTTGATCCACAACGAATTGATTGTTTCGTATTCACGCATTTGCATGGTGATCATATTGCTGGTTTTCCATTTTGGGTACTCGACGGTCTCTTTCAAAACCCTAGAGAGCACTCAGTAAAGGTCATTGGTCCTCATGGAATTGAGACACGATTGAAACAACTGACTAAAATATTGTACGGCGAAATTCTTGATCGTGATGATGCTTTTGCAATTCATTTTGAGGAGATATTGCCAGGACAATCTGTATCCCACGGGGAATGGAAAATAGATGGGTTCCCAGCTTCACATATGGATCCTCCCGAACAACCATTGTGTCTGCAAATCTCTTCGAATTGCGGTATCAAAATCGGATTTTCGGGAGATACCGAGTTTTGCGACGGTCTCATGCAAGCGGGTCACGATACAGATTTATTTGTCGCAGAGTGTAGTGCGCTAAAGCCGCCCGCGGGCAGGCATTGTACATGGGAAGAGTGGCAGAAGCACTTCGGAGCGCTCACGACTAAAAAACTAGTACTGACTCATCTCAGCGACGACGTCAGAGCTTTGAGCTCGGGAGATATCCCCCTTCCTGGCTTTCCAATTTTGTTCGCGGATGACGGAATGACGATCACTTTAGGAAACTAGATCCACTTTCGTTCTTGAAAATCAGCAAGCATATCGATGACGCCTTGTTGGAGATCAATTTTGCCCCTGTAACCTAAAATCTCGTCCGCTTTTTCTGGACTTGCTATCCATGACGGAGCCAGCGCTTCACGAACTTTATCCATACCAAAAGGCTGATTCTGACCCGTGATGGCCTGAAACCGATCCGCACACCAACCAATTGTCTTCATCAAGACAGGGCCTGGTCGGATAGAGAAAGCTCTCTTATTGAGGACGCGGGCTATAATTTTTTGGAAAGCCAAGAAGGTATCGTCCTGCGGACCAACAAGATGAAAGACCTCACCAGCGGCCTCGGGAACAGTACCAGCAAGTCGGATACCGGCAACTAAGTCTTTGACATGAATGTAAGAAAATCGGCGTTCTTCCCCGCCTGGCTCGCTCATAATTCCCCATTTTACAGAACGTACGAGAGGAACAATGCTCCAGGCTGCCGGTCCATAAACGATCGGTGGCCGCACAATCACGAGTTCGATAGAAGTCTCTTCAATTTGTCGAGCTTCCTCCTCGCCTCGTAATTTTGAAATTCCGTACTGACTGACAGGAGCCGGCTCTTCTGATTCGAGTCGAGGGTTACTTCGATCCGAGGGACCACCTGCAGCAATACTGCTCACAAGAACTAAGCGTCGAAGGTTAGGATTATCCATTTTAATCGCTTCGACAAGATTTTGCACACCTTGAACATTAATGCGGTCAAAGGCTGCTTGTGATCTCGCACCAAGGGCTGCGGCACAATGATAAACAACCTCAATCTCAGGAACAAGCGACCTGAGAGACTCTCGGTCGTGCATGTCTCCGTAAACAATTTCGCACGGTAAACCTTCAAGCAGAGAGATATCACTGGTTTTTCGGCACATTGCATGAACTTGGTGCCCATGCTGAAGAAGCTCACGAACTAGCCATGAACCAATAAAGCCATTTGAACCCGTTACCAAACACTTCATGGAAGTCACGTGTTACATTCTTGGACTTCAAACTCCAACTGTAATTTAATGTTCAGTCCCAAAGATCCGGCTGTCATCGTAGAGAACACTCCTTGTAGTTTACTGTGATGACAAGTTAGCCGGTAACAAACTCAATATTATCAATAAGTCTTGTGGTTCCTATATGAGCAGCTACAAGCATAAGTGAATCTTGGTTAGCTTCCTCTACAGCTGCGAGATTTTTCGAATCTCGCAATTCAAGGTATTCAAGCCGTAGTTCAGAATGACTGATCACTCCAAGAGCAATTCGAATGAGCTCTGAACGTTTCGTCTCACCACGCAAAAAAGCCTGCTTAGCTGTTTTCAGAGCCCTCGATAACGATAACGCCTGATTTCGTTCGTCTTTACTCAAATAGGTGTTTCGTGAAGACAAGGCCAGTCCATCGTAATCGCGAATCAAAGGAGCACCAATGACTTCTATATTTAGACCGAGATCTTCGACCATGCGTCGAATCACTACGAGCTGCTGATAATCCTTTTTACCAAAAACAACGACATCTGGGGTAACAAGATTAAGGAGCTTCAACACAACGGTCGTTACGCCATCGAAGTGACCCGGTCGATAGTCTCCACACAACCCCTGAGTTGTCGTCATCAGCCTCACCTGTGTTTCGAAAGTATCTGGATACATCTGTGAGGCGGACGGCGCGAACAAAAGATCACAATTGATGGATTCGAGCTTTTCAACGTCGATTTTCAACTGCCTGGGATAGCTTTCTAAATCTTCATTCGGACCGAACTGCTTAGGATTTACAAAGATGGAAGACACAACATAATCAGAACGCTGTAACGCAAACTCAATAAGCGAAAGATGGCCATCATGAAGAGCACCCATCGTAGGAACAAAGCCAATTGTTTTTCCTCGCTTTCGTTGTTCTCGAATAATCTCCCGTAATTCGGCGATCGTATTGATGTTTTGCACGACTAACCCAGTTCGACGGGAACGCCATACAAACCAATGACATCATCGTCTTCTTCAGGAGTCTCAACACCATGCGGTGTAAAAAGAGGTTCTTTTGCGTGAAAAGAGTGCGCTGGAGTTGGAAACTCACGAGCGTGTACTTCTTGCCTAAAGTTTCGCACGGCTTCAGGGATAAGCTCGCCGAGATTCAGATACTTTTTTACAAATTTAGGCTGGAAATCGGGGTTCATTCCAAGAACGTCGTAGATCACAAGCACTTGACCGTCACAATCTACACCCGCACCAATTCCGATGGTCGGTATGTTGAGAGATTGAGTGATAACGCGAGCGAGTTCAGCAGGAATGCCTTCGAGGACCAAAGCAAAGGCCCCCGCCCTTTCGAGCGCAAGTGCGTCGTCTACGATTTCTTGAGCGGCTTGAGGATTCTTTCCTTGAACCTTAAAACCCCCCATTGCGTGGACCGCTTGGGGTGTAAGGCCAAGATGGCCCATAACCGGTATTCCTGAATTAACCAGCTGAGCAACGGTATCAGTGATCGCGCGACCGCCTTCTAACTTTACGCTTTGGGCACCACTTTCTTTAAGAATTCTGCCCGCATTTTTGAGCGCCTCAAACTTATCTCCCTGATAAGTCATAAATGGCATGTCGCAAACAATATGCGCAGTTCGAGCCCCACGGGACACGGCTTTCGCATGATAAATCATCTCGTCGAGAGTTACCGGTATCGTATTATCAAGACCTTGAATCACCATACCTAAAGAGTCTCCGACCAAAATCATATCCACTCCTGCATCATCTATGAGTCGAGCAAAGGTGGCATCATAGGCCGTCAGCATCGTAATCGGCTGACCGTCTTTTTTCATTTGTTGGATTTGAAGTGTCGTTCTTGGCTTCTTATTCGTCATTTGCTTTGACCTCACTCGGTCGAAGCTCGCGATGGAGTCTTCGCCTAGTCTTCAGTCTGTTGCCTCGAATTCTCCGCGATTCTTAAGGCGCAGGATTAAAGTGCTGCGTACCTCTACGCATTCGGCGAATCTCTGACAATACGGATTCGAGGTGACTCTCATTTTGAACAATATCGATTTCATTCGTGTTTATTACGAGCAAAGGAGATTTTTTATAGTGAAAAAAGTAATCATTATAGGCGGTTACGATTTTTTCGAGATAGGCGGCTTTGATGGGTCGCTCCCAACTTTTGTTCCGGGTTTTCAGCCGATTGAGGAGAACGGCAGGTCTCGCTTGAAGGTAAACAACCAAATCAGGGGTCGGAACCCGCTGATCAAGTAAACGATAAATTCGATCATATAGAGCCAACTCAGGTTCACTTAAATTCACACAAGCAAAAATCCGATCCTTTTGAAAAATGTAATCGCAAATCGTCGTACGTTGAAACAAGTCTTGTTGTTTTAGTTCAAGCTGCTGTTGATAACGAGACAACAAGAAAAACATTTGCGTTTGAAAGGCCGTACGCCGAGGTTCTGCATAGAATTGCTGGAGAAATGGGTTTTCTTCAACCTCCTCAAAAACCTGTCGTGCCTTCACTCGTTCGGAAAGAAACCGAGTTAGAGTTGTCTTTCCGACACCAATTGGACCTTCGATCGCAATAAACCTCGGTGAGTCATGTTTGTACTTCTTCGAAGCCACCTGCATGTAGCTTGGTCCGGATCGAATATGGCTGCAAGTTAGAGAGCCAGGAAAAAATTTTTCTCAAAAATGAAGACAGGGGGGCTTGAATTTTGAGATCAGTAGGATCATATGTTGTTTTAGTGGAAGAACCCCGAAATAGAGATGGGCGATTGGGCGCAGCACTGATTCGGGTGGCTTTAGCGTTACGGGCGGACCCCAATGCAGATTTCGAGCGGGTGATTGGAAAAACAGCCCAAGATATGGAAATCGATTGCAATTTCCTGAAGCAATACGTATCGAATCGTCTATCCACGCTCCACTCACCTGTCGCACATGCGGTTGTCGAAACATCCAGTGCCAAGGGTAAGAACAAGGGTAATCACTGATATCATGCGAGACTATAGACTTTCTCATCGAACGCCGCTCGAAGATGGGGAACGGAGCCCTGTGCCCCGTCCTCGGTCCAGGGTTGCTTCCAGAATTCCTAGAAGAGCCAGCCCTTACCAGGCTCGGTTTAGTCTGCGACTTTCGCAACTACGACGACGCAGACGATGGCTTTGCCCCGTTCATTCGCCGACGAAGCTCGGCCATAAACAAAATTAAAAAGCTAGAAGATGAAGAGCAGATGAGATTGTCAGTGGAAGTTCTGGACAATTGTCGTGTGTTTAACCGGCGCCACTTTAGACACAATAGTGGTGAAAATGGAGTTAGGTCATGAATCGTCAACGTTTTGAAATAAAAGGTGGTCGTCCTGTAGGTGGAGAGATTGTACCAAGTGGTAATAAGAATGCTGCTTTACCGCTGCTATGCGCATGTCTTCTCACAGATGAAGACGTCATTTTACGAAATGTTCCTCAAATAGGAGACGTTAACCATTTGCTCGAGATTTTGTCAGACCTAGGCGTAGCGGTCGAACATCTCGAACGTGGTGTCGTTCGATTGAATGCCTCACGCGTAAATGGAAAACAACCAAATGTGGATATCGCAAAACAGATTCGCGCATCGATCATGTTGGCAGGTCCATTGGTTGCACAACGTGGTCACGTGGAATTACCTCCACCAGGAGGAGATGTCATTGGTCGACGTCGAATTGATACGCACGTTCTAGGCCTCACTGGTCTTGGTGCAACTTTTGAAGCGACGAGAGATGCGTTCAAGTTTCACGTTGATGGGCGGCTGAAAGGTGCGAATCTGTTTCTCGATGAAGCCTCGGTAACAGCGACTGAAAATATTATCATGGCGGCAAGCTTGGCCGAAGGTCAGACCGTGATCATGAACGCCGCTAGCGAGCCTCACGTCCAAGATCTTTGTCATTTATTGTGCACCATGGGTGCAGAAATCCAGGGGATAGGCACCAATCGATTAACAATTTTGGGTGCCGAAAAGTTAACAGGCACCGACTTCACATTGGGACCAGATTACATCGAGGTAGGCTCTCTAATTGTTCTGGCTGCGGTGACCGGCGGTGAACTGCGTATCAAAAACGCGAGACCGGAAGAACACCGAGCAACAAAAATCGCTTTTGGTCGAATCGGAATCGATTTCCACGCTTCAGAGGACAACAAAGACATTATTGTTCCAGGAAATCAAAAACTGGAAGTACGAAGCGATTTACTGGGGGCCATCCCAAAAATCGAAGATGCCATTTGGCCAGGATTTCCTGCGGACCTGACCTCAATCGCAGTCGTTGGCGCTACTCAGGCTGAAGGAACCGTCGTTATTCACGAGAAACTTTTCGAATCGCGACTTTTCTTCGTGGACCGTCTGGCAGGTATGGGTGCACGAGTGATTCTATGCGATCCTCACCGAGTGGTGATCACCGGCAAGGCGCATCTTTATGCGCAAGAGCTGGTAAGTCCTGATATTCGAGCCGGAATGGCTCTTTTGATCGCAGCACTCTGTGCGGACGGCACCAGCACAATTCACAATATTCACCAAATTGATCGCGGTTACGAGCGTATTGATGAACGGTTACGCGCGCTCGGCGCATCCATCGAAAGGATCGACGAATAATCCCTTTTCACGGCTTGAATGGTCACTTATCCTCATTCATTTCTGCGGAGAGTTTTCGACTTATGCTAGACTCTGCGCGTGAAAAATTTTTCAGCGGTATTTTCTTGTCTACTCATTGCTTCCCTAACCGGGGCTTGTGGAGATGATTCTTCGTCAGACGTTGATTCCGGGGCCAGATTTGACAGTGGCCAACGAGTCGCAACTTTAGATTCTGGTTCTATACAAAATGATGATAGTGGCAGCTCTGCATCAGATACGGGTGAACCCATGGATGCGGGAAGAGAAACCGACGCCGGCAGCACAGTAGATGCAACTATTTTTGAAGACGCATCGAGCGCCGATGCGGAGACACCCGACTTGGGAACCCAAGATACTGGAACGGCAGTTATCGACGCTGGGTTTGCAGACAGCGGTGTTTCAGACGCTGGACTGATAACTCTTGATACAGGACTTACAGATTCTGGCGCAGCACTGCCTGACAGCGGACCGTTGGATTCAGGAGTTCCAAACGTTGTTCAGCTCGGGCAGGTCGTCATTACAGAATTTGTGGCAAGGGGCAGTGGAAGCGAATGGATTGAGCTAAAAAATACAACAAATCAGGATATTGACCTTACAAATTACCATCTTACTTTTCAGTCGCAGAGTGGACAACAGTTCGAATTCAGAAACGGCCTCAATCCGAGTGTCACCTCAACGACACCTATCACGTTGACAGCGAGCACTACCAAGCACTTCGTTGTCAATCCAATGAGCGCTTTAGATATACCGGCGGGTGTTGATGTTTACGGCCCTGTTGGCGCGTGCGGGGGCGACTGCTTTGCAGATACAGGTGATGTGGTCAGCCTTTTCGAAAACGCGAATCTTATGGATACCGTAGATGCGACAATTATTGCGACAGAAGCGGACAGTACTCTTACAGATATCCAAATCCCACTGATCAACGGAGTGAGCACACAGCTTAATTTCGATCCATCTTCAACAACCTTGGCTCAAGACAACGATGATGCTCGGCAATGGTGCGCGCCGATCTGGCGAGGCCCAACACCTGGATTGTCTAACCACGCCTGTGATTGGGCGGTCATTAGCGAACTTCTTTACGACTATGACGACATATCAGGTGGAAACGATGACGGTCATGAATTCATCGAAGTCGCCAGTGCCGTGGGCGCAAAACTGAGTGATGTCGCCGTGGTTTCTATCCAAGGCGCCAATAGTAATGCGGGTGCCATAATTGGGCAGTATGACATTACAGCGAGTCGTATGGGTGGCTCTGGGCTTTTTGTGATCGGTGACGAGTCAGCTGCGGGACAAACACAAGTCGCTAATGCAAACCAAATCGAAAGTTTAGAGTTCCAAAATGGGCCAGATGCAGTGCAGCTCATTCGGTTGCCGACCAGTGGTTCCGCACAATATCTCGATAGTATTGGATACGGAAGCCTAACTCCTAATCTGGCAGACCAATCGAGAATGCTTCGGGTGTACGAAGGCAACACAACGAGTGATCCTTCCACAATCACACGTTCTTTCAGCTGGGCACGAGATAAATTTCAGAGTGATCAAAATGATAACGAACAAGATTTTAGTTTCGAACCAGAGCCGACACCTGGCAAAGCCAATCAAACCAGCATTCTAGAGATCACAGCTGTGAATCCCCCGTCAGCACTTGCTACAGACTCCGCAACCGTAAGCATTTCAGGTTCTGATTTTACGGATTATATGACACTGAAAATAGGTGGTCAGGTGATCCCAAATTCTCAGTGCGAAGATATCAGTACAAACGAAATCGAGTGCTTGATCAGCTTTACCTCGACATTGGCGTTTGCACCCATTGATCAAAGTTTGTCACTTACAACGAGAACAGAGCATGGCCAAACTTATAACTTTAGCTCAGGATTTCAATGGAGCTTATCGGTCAATGAAACCGATGACCCTCTTGAGGTCGACTATTGCAATATTCAATTTCCAAGTACGTTAAATGTCTCCGCATCCGTGTCATCTGACCTTATTTATGGACGTATATTCGAAGGCGGCATTACCGATACCACCAGCGGACAATCTTCACTCATTATCTCAGAACTCGGTTACGGTCCCCTGAGTGAGGACCCGAGAACCTCTAATTCTTGGAAATGGTCGCCAGCAAGTTTCAACCTCGAATATGGTAATGACGACGAATACCAAGGTGTACTGCTCATTGATACACCGGGTACGTATAATTATTCGTTCCGTTTCTCGGTAGACGGAGGTTATCGGTGGACCGTCTGCGATTTAGACGGGGCAGGGTCAAATCCGAATCTCACTTTTGATTCACAACAATTGGGCACCGTTACAGTGAACTAAATAAGACGCCGAAACAAACCAAAAAACCATTCGGTAATCCGTCGCCAAACAGGTCGCTTCCTCCACAATTGGCGCGTAATTGGGCGGCTTGCCTCTCGATCAAGTGAAAATTGGTGTTCCATTTGCTGTCCAAACTCTGAACCTAGAATTGTGGCATTGACTTCTTGATCCAGAATCCAAGTACGATGATTTAGGTTCGCAGATCCAACCGTAGACCATTGACCATCTACAACGGCCGTTTTCGCATGAAGGACACGTTCATGATACTCATAAACTTTCACGCCGTGCCTAAGTAAATTGCCATAAAGACCACGGGAAGCATGTAAAATAACCTCTAAATCGGTAGCACCTGCTGTAATAATCTCAACGCTCACCCCTCGCTTTGCCGCAGTTCGTAGAGCCTTTAACAATCGGCGGTCGGGCGTAAAATAGGCGGTTGCAATACGAACTGAATCCTTTGCTCCGTTAATCGCCTGAATATAAGCTCGGTGTATTTCAGCGCGGTCAATGCGTCCATAATTAGCAATAAAACTAACTTTATGTCCGTGAGCATATTCCTTCGAAGACAATGGTACTGACCGTAATGGAATATGACTGCATTTATTCCACATTGTGCGAAACAAAGATTCGAGTTGCGCAAGCGCGGGACCTTGTACGGCTACAGCGGTATCCCTCCAACCATCGCCCCCATCTTCGAGAGCTGCGTAGTTATCGGCGAGGTTCATACCACCAACGAAACCCAGCAAACCATCAACAAGAAGAATTTTTCGATGATTTCTGCGGTTGAGCATACTCACTCGAGTCGTCCATCGAATTGGCCGAAATTCGTGAACGCGAACGCCGGCAGAAATCAATTCCTCAATAAATTCGTCCGGTAGACTCAGTGAGCCGAAGGCATCAAATATAACTGCAACCTCGACTCCTTCTCGCGCTTTACGTATCAGAGCTTGTTGAATCTTTCGTCCGGTTTTGTCGTCACAAAAAATATAGGTTTCGACGAAAATGTAAGACTCTGCGGATTCAATGGCTTCAATGTATCGAGAAAAAAAGGCACTCCCGTCGATCATAAGTTCAACTTGATTCCCGGTTCTGGGCCTAACCGGAGACTTTCGCAATCCAAGTAAAGATGTACGCCAGGGACTCACTTTGCGTTTTATTATCACATTCAAGCGCTGGATGGCGGCGGAAGCAGGGTTTTGAACCAATTTATGTCACGAAATTAAGTGACGAAGTTTATCTTCACGAGTATGGTCCCGTTGATGTCCATCATTTTGGTCATTGAAAGCGATCATGATTTTCGCGTGGGCCTGGCAAGTGCTCTTCGCGCTGAGTCGTATACGCCTTTAGTCGCATCCAACGCAGCAAGCGGATGGGACATGCTCAAAAGAGGACAGATTGACCTCGTCATAATGGAACGCGACCTCGGCGAAAATGACGGAATCGATATTATACACAAAATGAAGGCGGACCCCTCTCTTCGAAAGACTCCTGTTCTTATCGTTAGCCAAAAGTGTCGACAAGCAGATCGCATTCGAGGACTAGAAGCCGGGGCTGATGATTATATTTCTAAGCCCGTTGACCGCCAAGAAGTCGTCTTACGGGTAAAAATTGCACTCCGTCGGGTCGTAAATACGGATGGTTCAAGTCGGAAAATTAAACTCCAGGGTCTCTCGATTGAAGCCAACCCAGACCGAGTCATGGTAGATGATTCAGAAATCAATCTAACACCGACGGAGTTTCGACTCCTTCTTTTGCTCATCGATCGCTCGAACAAAGTACAATCACGACAATCCTTATTGGCGGAAGTTTGGGGGATGCAATCGTACCTCGAGACACGAACAGTCGATATGCATATCCGAAGGCTAAGACGAAAACTTGGGACCGCAGCCCACCATATTGAAACTGTACGAGGTGCTGGCTACAGGTTTACGGTTTCCGAATTATCCAATGAGGCAAAACCGCAATGAGCAAAAAGCATGACACGATTGTTATTACCGGAACAAACACAGGCGTTGGCAAATCGATCGTCACTGCTGGTCTAATTCAACAATTGCATCTAAATAAGGTGCGCGCCGCCGGAATCAAACCCGTAGAAACCGGCTGTGAATACGGAGAAGACCATAATCTTATCGCAGCGGATGGTGCGCTTTTACAGTCAATGGCTCCGTGGGTTCCAGCGAATACTGTCGCTCCTTATCGGTTTAGGTTACCTATTGCAGCAACGTTGGCTGCAAGAAAATCGGGGATTCATTTACAGCTTGAAGATCTCATAAATGTCGTAATTCAGGCACGACATTATGCAAATTTACTCTTGATCGAAGGTGCAGGAGGTGCCCTTTCGCCAATGACTGAAGAACATAATATGCTTGATTTCGCGAAAGAGCTCAATGCGCCGATTATAATTTGCGCGAAGGATTGTTTAGGCACTCAAAGTCTTACATTGTCTGTTATTGAAAATGCGCGTCATCGAGGACTACAAATCCTAGGAGTTGTACTTAGCTGTTTAGATCCAGACGAGACGGTATCGGAGCAACAAAATGCAGAAACGATCTCACAGTGGGGTCAAGTTGAGGTGTTTGGATCATTATCAAAATTCGAAGGCGAGCTTCAGGAGATAGCGATGGAGGCTGGCGTGCAACTCAATAATTTCGGACTCGTTCGTAGAGTGATCGACCTCGCCGCCTGAAGTTGCTAAAATATCGAACAATGGCGGAAAAACTATCAATCGGAGTGATTGGTGCGGGGAGTTGGGGGACAGCACTCGCAGCACATCTTGGAGAACTAGGACACGATATAACTCTATGGGCAAGATCAGAAGAGCAATCAAGAGCCATCAATGATACCTCACAAAATGCTCGTTATCTTCCAGGCTATGTCTTACCAAAGCGTCTCATAGCCACGAGCGACTTACAGCGAGCAGTAGAAAGTAAAGATCTACTTCTATCCGTCGTACCGAGCCACACAAAGCGAGCAGTATGGAACGAGGCAAAGAGATATGTGGATGCGTCCACGCCTATTTTAAGTGCCTCGAAGGGCATTGAGAACGAAAGTTTGGCACTTATGAGTACAGTTCTTGAGGAAATCTTACCGGAGAATCCGTTAGCCTTTCTGGCCGGACCCTCTTTCGCTAGAGAAGTCGTACAGAAACTACCTACCGCAGTCGTTATTGGATCGAAGTCATCAAAACTCAATGATACACTTCAGGCTTTATTTTCAAACGACTATTTTCGAGCCTATGGAACGACAGACGTTATCGGCATAGAAGTCGGTGGAGCATTAAAAAATGTCATCGCCATTGCGTGTGGTTGCGCGGACGGGATCGGATTTGGGCAGAACACTAGAGCCGCCATTCTCACGCGAGGTTTAGCTGAGATTACTCGTATGGCAGCAAAGCTAGGTGCTTCTCCATTGACATTAGCCGGGCTGGGCGGCATGGGCGACCTCGTCCTTACATGTTGCGGTGATTTATCCAGAAATCGACGAGTTGGTCTCGGTCTCGGAAAAGGAAAAACATTACAAGAGGTACTCGACGATATGGGACAGGTTGCGGAGGGTGTGAACACTGCGCGAGCCGCCAGAGATCTTGCGATTCGCGAAAAAGTAGAGATGCCCATCAGTAACGAAATCTTTTCTATTCTCTATGAGAACAAGCCTGCAAAACAAGTTGTCATTGATCTCATGCGGCGAGGCCTTAAGGATGAACGCAATTAATTTGTCGTTGCTTGAGCTCGATTCTCAAACACCGTGGTCTCAATCCGCTCCATGAGCGCTTCCATACCTTCCCGATGCAGCGCACTCGTCGGAAGACCACCTGTGGCTCGTTTTAAAGCAGAGACCATCAATGCTGGTGTTTGATCGGATTTATTGATGACCAAGACGCGAGCAATATCTTCGACGCCCAAATCCTCTAGGATTTTTTCTACCGACTTCATCTTATCGTCCACTAATGGATCAGAAGCATCGATGACGTGAAGAATAAGGTCAGATTCTTCAAGCTCTTCTAAAGTCGCCTTAAACGCATTTACTAAATCTTTAGGAAGATCGCGAATAAAGCCAACTGTATCCGTAAGAACAATTTCATGTTCATCAGGAAAGCGGACGCGTCGGGATGTTGGATCTAAGGTCGCAAATAGTTTGTCTTCTGCCAAAACGCTTGCATTCGTAACCGCGTTTAGCAATGTTGATTTACCAGCATTTGTATAGCCAACAATCGAAACAAGCGGAACTTGAGCTTGTTTCCTTTGTTTTCTTCGAACACCGCGTTGGACACTCAATTTCTTAATTTGTTTCTCGAGTCGGTTAATTCGATCTCTGGCACGCCGACGATGTATTTCTAATTTAGTTTCGCCTGGCCCTTGTCCGCCGATACCACCAGTAAGGCGTGACATCGCTGTTGACTTATCAATGAGTCTAGGAAGCGTATATTTCAACTGTGCAAGTTCAACTTGTAATTTTCCATCGCGACTCGTCGCACGCTGAGCGAATATATCGAGAATCAATTGAGTTCGATCGAGCACTTTCAAAGACGTGGTGTTCGTAATCGCTCTCAACTGCGTTGGCGCCAAATCACGGTCAAAGATAAGCACTTCTGCACCAAGCTCTAGTGCTAAAAGAGAAATCTCTTCAATTTTTCCGCGTCCAAGCACTGTCTTAGGGTCTAAAGCTCGTCTTATTTGAATCACTTCATCAAGAACTTCAACACCTGCGGTAAATGCTAGTTCACGAAGTTCGGCCATCGATTCTTTTGCAAAAACTTTTGCGTTACGACCGTGAGGATGAACGCCAACTAAAACCGCTGAATCTCGATTAACCTTTTTTGCCTCTCGTCCAAAAACACGAGACATTTCATTTTCGGACTCACGAATAATTTGAAGCGCATCGTCGGGTAGATCTTGTAAACTTTTCGCGACATAGTCTTGCGGCGTAATCGTCTTTCTTGGTTGCGACTTCGCATGGACACCTTTTTCGTGCAGAACATGTAAATGAGCCCAGTGAACTTCTTTCGGAGTTCCGTATCTATCGACTTGAATGGATGCGACGGCATCTAAACGAAGCTTCGATAAATCGGCAAGGTCTTCATTTGTCAAACCTTGAGCACGTAGTTCAGTTCGAATCAGTCGAAGGCCGCGTAGACGGCCAACTCCAACGCGCGCACGGCCGACGTCTGGAAGGTAGAGACGCGAAGGCCCGCCAATTATCACTCGTTGGATATGCCCGCTACGATCGATGAGAACACCAACCTGTCGACCCAGCTCATGACTAATTTCGGTCAAATGACGTGCAAGAGGAACAGTCACGAGCGAATCCCCTTTGACCTTTCGGCGGTACGTGGATTCCAGACGTTTGATTTGTAAGGCCTTCAGCCCGTTTGTATCTCCGTCTAATTCTTGCATGGGAATAACGTCGGTCTTCCATAGGACAGGTCGAACTGATTATGCAACAATGAGTTTCCTTGAGGTCGATCAGAGTGAATATAGCGGCGTTTCCACTAATCCCAACATTTCTTCGGACATGTTTTCTGATGTCGTGAGGCCACTGACTTATTCGAGTGATTCGGAACATATTAAAAGACGGTGAAAATGTCTGATCGAATAGATTTGTAACTTGATCAAAGGGGGATCTACGTTGCACGACTGACTTTGAGAGGTTAAGTAAGGTCATGGTAAAGGCAGAAGCCATCGCGGAATTCTATGGAAAAACAGTCCAAAAAACTGAGGACCTAAAGTTCGATGCTTGCTGCATCGCTGAATACGACTTGGAGTTACTTCGACCGATCACAACCGAAGTTAAAGAGAAGCGTTACGGATGCGGCAGCCCATTGCCTGAAGCTATCGAGGGCGGAACGATTTTAGACCTAGGATGCGGCGCTGGCATCGATGTTTTCATGGCCGCTCAAATTGTAGGTCCTTCTGGGAAGGTAATCGGCGTCGATATGACGCCCGCGCAGTTGGAAGTTGCGGAACGCAACGTAGCCCCAATAATGGCTAACCTCGGTTTTACAGAGCCTAATGTCGATTTTCGACAAGGCCGTATTGAAGAGATTCCTGCCGAAGATGATTCCGTAGATGTTGTCATTTCGAATTGTGTGATCAACCTGTGTGTAGACAAAGAGCGCGTATTTCGAGAAATTTATAGAATTTTAAAGCCGGGCGGGGAATTTTTCATCGCGGATATCATTGCTGACCGTCGAATCCCCAAACGACTTGCGAAAGACGAGCTTTTGTATTCTGAGTGTCTAACTGGTGCAGCCTACGGAGGTGATCTGAGACGCACCATGCAAAAGGCGGGATTCGAAGACGTACGCACCGTTAGTTCACGGAGACTAGATGATGTTATCGAAGGGATTCATTTTGATTCCGTTGGCCTTCGAGGCTTCAAGCTGTCACTCGAAGATGCCTGTGAAGATTATGGCCAGGTCGCAGTTTACAAAGGAACGATCACTCGCCGAGAAAACGAATTCGTTTTGGATGAGGGACACCGATTCGTCGCAGGCATGCCGCAACGCGTATGTAAAAATACCGCTGATATGCTGACCGCAACTCGTTATGCGCCTCATTTTCATGTCAGCGAACCCATCTTTCACATGGGTCTGTTCGACTGTGGCCCTGGAGAGCAGAATCAAGAAAAATCAAATGAAAACAAAATATTAGCTCCTGTAAGCAGCTGTTGCTGACGCGTCGCGTTATATTGTCCCGCAGCGAGAAGTCGACGCCATCGAAATTCTCGGTGTAGGATACGCACGAAATCGTGTCAAAGTTTCAGTTAGAGCTTCAAGAAATTCCTGACGAAGCACGTAGTTCTATCGTCGAAGCGGGGCGTACTGCAGGACCTCCGTTAAAGCGAAAGCAATTTAATTCAGCGCTTATGGGCTCGGTGCCCTTACCCGTTATTATTGCGACATCTCAAGATGCTAACGCCATTGATAAGCTTGAGCGAAAACTCAGTCGCGCAGGTGCTGTCCTCGCGATTCGAGAACCACAAGAAAATGTAGACTTCGCAAGTCAGTTTGCGGGACTCGCATCAACCGTCAAGAGCCTATCACAAAAGGAGAAAATCGCTCTTGCTGGAGTGACCACTATTGCAATCATTGCAGTCATTATGGTGGTTGGATTTCTTTTCGGACGAGAGAAGAAAGCACCTATGAAAGTCGAAATTGCAGTAAAAAATAAATTCACTAAGACAGCGAGTGCCGCAGCTACTTCCGAGTCTTCAAAGCAAGTAGATTCCAAAAAGAAAGCGACTCCTTTTGTGAACTTCTTGGTCGATCTACCTTCAACAAAAAACCCGTGCTCGACGAATGAAAAAAAGAGTAACTGTATTTTGGGTCAACTTAGAGCCCTTTCAGATAAGGCATCTGACGATGATCGAAAAATGCTGGGCGATGAAAGTTATCTTAAGGCATTACACCATCGCTTATTCTTATGCCTCGCTGAGGAGCGCAGCCGTCCTGAGGAAGGAGACAAAAAGTCTGTAGAGACAGGACTAAGGATTCTTGCACCTTATTTATTTGTACAATACGAAGCAAACGACTGCACTTCGAGTCGATCAGCAATGTACGAATGCGTGAAATCAGCTCGAGCAAAAACCTGTGAAGCATTAGAAGAACAAATTCGTCTGGCAAAGGTACAATTCGAAAACCAACCGGCAACGCTGCCATGGACAAATACATTATCTTTATCATACCAAACCAAAATTTCGTCGTGTCTCAAATCAGAGCAACGGCGTATGATAAATCACAACGAGTTTGTAAAGCTCGAACTATTCCGACAAAAATTTGCCGGCGCACTCGAACAAATCAAAAACACGTGTAAAGAAGAAGAATATATTGAATGCGGCAAAAATCTAGCAAATCAAACTTGCTCCGCAATAGAGCCATATTTGACACTCGAGCCGAGTAAACTTGTAAGAATTGTCACGGATAGGTGTGAATTGCTACGAACATGTCGATGAGCTCACAACAGCCGAAAATCCTCATTTTTGATGACCGGCGAAAATCTGGTCCACTGGCAGAAATCATTCTTGCGACAGGGATGTATTCGGAAATTACGAGCGTAATTGCTCGTGGAATTGAGATTTGTGAACAAACAGACTTTGAAGCAATCATTGTAGATACGGACTTCAATAGAGGCGTAGGGATAGAGTTTATCACGACGTTGCGACAACAAAACCGTAACCAATTCACTCCGATATTAGCGATGAGTCGAGCCAAGCCGCAGAGTGAGATTAAATCGACGACTGAGGCGCAAGCCACTGGCGCTGATGATTTTTTGAAACGCCCAATTAAGCGATCGAAAGTATTGAGTCGACTCACGAAACTTCTTGGGCGGGAAATCAAAATCATTGAAAACTCCGTCGCTAAACCCACGCTAAAGAAAAAAAAGAAAAGCGAAAAAAAAGTATCGCCAGCAAAAAAGAAGACCAGCAAAGCTTCGAAAAAACCTAAATCATCTCTTCGCGAAGAAAAGGCGGAATTGAGTCAATTTCAAACCCCGGTTGAAGCAGAGCGGTCTCGTTCTTTTGCGAAAAAACTAAATTTTCTCAGGAACAAAGATGACAAGGTAAAGATCTTACCCGAATCGAATGACGACCAAAAACAAGACAGTTCTTCACACTCCAAGGATGATATCTCGGTAGAGAGTCAGGTTGAGGAGACGGCTCATAATGAAGTGATTGACTCTGCTATTCATGAAGCTTCAAAGAAATCAGAAGATGCTTTTGTTTCCGACAAAATAATAGAAACAAGCAATTCTAAGAATCAAATAGAGGTCCTTGGAGATAAACCAGTAGAGGAAGAATCAATACAATTGAAAGATTCGGAGGGATCTGACCTCTCGGCTCTGCCGGAGTCGGAAAGTCAAAATGAATCTGCGAGCTTTATTGGTGAAGCATTTTTCGACGACCTCGATGACTTATCTTCCGAAAACGAAATGAACTTTGTGGATTTAGTTCAAAGTGACCAAGAAGAGGAGGAGGATTTCAATGAATCTCCTTCCGCAGAGCAACTTGGAAGCGAGCAGACAAATTCCGAAGCCTCGGGTTTATTAGGCGTTCTAGAAGCTGAGCTAGAAAGAAGAGACGATACCTCCTTAGAGGAGATTCTACCTGTACCGATCGCAATAGACCCACCTCCTGCCGCCAATGAAGTTGAAATAAATGGCGAGGCGAGTGATCTGAGCAAGATTTCGGAATCGAGCCAAGAGGAAGATAGAGTAAATTTATCCGAAAAATCAGAGCCTGATGTTACAACTCCTGCCGCAAAAAGAGTTCGTACCGCATACGGAGTGATGGCGGAAATGTTGGCAGATAGACCCGTTAGTGCAGAAAACAAAGGCAAGGATGACGATTCTAAAGCTCATTCTAATGCGCCGGAGACAGTGCATATACCTCCTCGTAGCCAGAGAAACGATAGTATAAACAAGGAAGCACAGAATGAACCGGAACCTAGAAACGTTCGCGCGGACGCGGGATGGAATGAGGATCAAATAGCAAAGGTAACTGCAGGAGTCATCGCTGCAGCGGAAACAAGCGCTAAAGAAGCGATACAAGAGGCGTTTAATGAACTATTTAGCCGCCTACCACCCGCGCTCTTTCAACCAGAAACGGCACAGGAGACCGAAGACACTTCACAGACCGTGCCATTGGCAGACACGCAGATTCACCAAACGAAGAAAAGCGAAAAAACAGAGCCACGACGAGAGGACCAAGAAACGTTTGGTGATGAAAGACTGATTGAAGTAGACCTGGAGGCTGATTCGCTCACCAATGAAGAACGAATTAATCCGTCGCGATTTATTGATAGAAATATCCCAGCCGCTTCTTTTGAAGACGCAGAGAAAAATTCAGAAGAGATTATAGGTGATGGAACGATCGCTCATCTTTTTGACGCACTTCTACTCATAGAATCGCTAAGAAAAAATAGCCCTTCGGGAAGACTATGTTTAGGTGAACACATTGTCATCGAAATCGAAGCGGGACTTCCCGTTTGTCGTTCGGGGTCTGATGTCACTACACGACTACTGCTAAGGCTTTTGGATGATGGCCACATTAGACCCTCGGAGTACGACGAATTGATGCGTTCTGAAATAGAGGAGCGACCTGACCGCATTCTTACTTATTTAGCGGACTCATCTCGATTGACTCCTAAGGAAACATGGAATGAACTTGATCGACTGCTTGATGAGGCTTTAGCGACAATCGTAAGACACAAAGGAACGTGGACATTTTTTGCCGAGAATCATCGAGTGAAATCTGCCGAGAACGGTACCGGTGGACAAATAGAAATAAGATCCCGTTTAGCCAAAGTGGTTCAAGAATCGTTTGGTTCAGCCGCTTTGATTCAAATGTTTGGCACTCAAAAATCAATGATTGAGGTGATACAGTGGCCGGGCGAATTTGTTTCGTCAGGAGACCGTAGTTTTCTTCAGGCTCTCGATGGGAACACTAAATTTGAACAAGCGTGCGGGTTAGGCGCAATCAGCTCCGGTCGGGCGGCTGCGCTCGTCGTATTACTCCTAGCGATGGGATTCGCTCGGATCATCGTTGAAGAGCAGAAAGAAGGTCCTTCTGCGAAACTAGATGTACCTGCATGGTCAGGGTCGGTATTAGAGGAGTTTGCGGGTCCGCTTTCAGGAAGCCCACCCGCTTTAGAGTCTGCGAACGACGATGTGATCTCTTCTGTCCCCCCACCGCCGAACGAATCTCAAGCTGCGGAGACTCGTAGCGATGAAGAAACGGACGAACCCCTCACAATGCAATCCGAGATCAGGAAGCATTCGGTCGTAAGCACACCGATTGCAGATGCCGATGCTATTGTGAGTGAAGCTAAGGCCAATGAAGGACTAGAAAGGAACAAAGGGTCAGATGTGTCGGTCGAAAAACGAAACACTCCTTCAGAGTATTCCGAGTCTTTCATCGCCGCTAACTCTGTAGAAAGTTTATTTTCTCGAATCAAAACGAAGAGCTACTATGACGTTTTAGGGGTAGAACTCGACGCCCAGATGAACGAAATCACTGCCGCGTATGATGAGCGACTTGAGGAACTTTCTGACTTGCTGATCGATCTTAGACCTGACCGTTTATTGATGGCTGAAAAAATTACCCAGGTGTATAAAGAGGCGTTCATCGTTCTTAGTCATAAACATCTTCGAGAACGATATCGCTACTTCCAAAGAGAAAGCATAAAAAGGTAAATATCCAATTTCATTTGGTAATTATCGTGTTGCCGCTTTGGGTATTCGATGTTTATGGTACTCTTATGGCTTTGCTCGAAATTCTTAAATACCCCCACCCTGTTCTTATAAAAAAATCAGTCGAGGTCGAAGAAATCACAGAAGAAACCCGCGCTTTGGTTACAGATATGGTCGAGACGATGTACGACGCTGACGGCGTCGGCCTAGCCGCACCGCAAATTGGTATATTGAAAAGAATTATCGTACTCGACTGCTCTGCGCGATACGACGAGGACGGAAATGAGAAAGACGAACGTGATCCTTACGCCATCATCAACCCAGTCATTACACGAAAGGAAGGCAAAGTTATCTGGGAAGAAGGATGTTTATCGATACCTAACTTTTCGGAAGAAGTTGAACGAGCGGCGGAAGTGACCGTGACGGGACTTGACCCCGAAGGAGAACCCATTGAAATTGAAGCAGACGGACTCTTTTCCGTATGCCTTCAGCACGAAATTGATCACCTTGATGGCATTCTTTTTATCGACCGCATTTCACGATTGAAAGCTGCAATGATCAAGAAAAAGATAAAGAAGCAGGCTAAAAACGCGTAACTCAAGACTGAGTACTCCAGCCAATCACCTATTTGTATGACTATACTCACTCTTCCCCAAACGAGACTTAACATCGCATTCTTTGGAACGCCCGAAATTGCTGCATCAGTTCTACAGGACCTTATTGAAGCCGACAGTGATACTATCAAAGTGGTCATTTGCCAGCCCGATAAGAAGGTGGGACGCAAGCAGAAGCTCACAGCGCCAGCGACAAAAATCTTAGCACAAAAGCACAATATTCCGGTATTTCAACCCGTAAAGATGAAAGACGGGAGTTTGGCAAAAGCGATGTCAGACTACGAAATTGATTTAGCAATCGTCATTGCCTACGGGAGGATTTTGACAAGAGACACCCTCGACTCCACAAGATTTGGATTCTGGAATCTACACACTTCAATTCTTCCAAAATTTCGAGGAGCGTCTCCAATTCATCACGCTCTTCTTTCCGGAGAAGAAAGAACAGGTGTAAGCCTTATGCAAATGACAGAAGGCTGTGACGAAGGTCCCGTAATGGAAATTGCCACTGTCGACATCTCTACGCGTGAGACCCTTTCTTCCTTGACGAGAAAGCTTGTTGGTCAAGCAGGCAAGCTTATCGTAACGAGTCTTTACCAAGCAAAAAGGGACGGTTTAGAGGTGCAAGAGCAAGACCATTCAGCAGCTACGCACGCTCAGCTCTTGTCGAAATCTGATGGTCGCATAGATTTTGCAAAAAGAAGTATCGATATTGATCGGCAAGTTCGCGCGCTCAATCCGTGGCCAGGAACCTACGTCGCTTTGCAGGATAATCAAAACCTTAAAGTCCATGAAGCACAGCCTTGCGCGGACAATAGTCAAGCAGAGACCGCAACAGTTCTGGAAACAGAATCCACGCTTAAGATCAAAACTTCCGAAGGTGCGATTGAATTGTTGTCCGTTCAGCCGCCCGGTAAAAAACGAATGCTAACGTCTGAATACCTGCGGGGAGCAGGTAGACACTGGAAAGTGGGCATGAGATTCGGAGTGTAAGTATTTTCCTGGTTTTTTCTTACACACTGGTCTGACCAACGGGCACGTTCGCAAATATTTACAACAAAAGTTTTTTTATCGAACAGTAATGTATAACAGTCTTTGCCGACCCATTGGTTGATAAAAGACATCCAGTATTTGCCGGGTCAACTAAACCTTGGGGCGAAACCTGAGTCAGTACCACTCTCATCCGATTTGCCAAGCACACCTGAGAGTGTGGAAACCTACCGTCAGGTCATGTACCCAATAAGTTTTTATCTGCATCTGACGGACTACATCACCCAATCGATGAGCTACTTAATGTTTACCGCTGATGATCTTTCGAAAGTATATCTAGACGGTCGTTGTATCAGAGATTACGGTCCGCGAAAGTGTAATTGCGCGTGCCGTTGAGCAACCATGTTCACAACATTCATACGGCCCATTGGATTTTCAAAAGCGCGAGTACCGGCGGCCATTTGTGTAAAGTTTGCCAACTGACCAACGCTCCCAGCCGACGCTAAAATACCACCCAGAGGTCCCAATAATGGACCTGCCAAAAACGCAAGTGGACTTCCCATAAACTGAGCCAAGAATCCGGTAATCGCTTGCCCAAACGGAAGAGCATTGAGGACTTTTCCGATAACACCTGCGAATGGTTTAATAATTTTTGACAGTGGTTTTGTGACAAGGCTGAGACCGTTTTTAACAAAACCTCCAACCCTTCGAACGACCCTCCTAAAGGCTCGTCCGATGCGACGAAATAAACCCATTTTTCTCTCCTCTATACGTATCGGGCCTGGTCGCGCATCTAAAGCTTTAGACTCTAAACCTGATCCAACACATCATTTCTTATCGGATGAGATGTTTTTTTGTTTCGTAAATTTTTCGACATTTTCTTGTGACCGTCGATTCATAAGCTCTTGCTTGAGTACAGAACTCATCGCATTGTCAGTCGGTTGAGAACCCGGATTGGACAAGGCCGGACGGGATTTTGCACCTGTGATTTTCGATAAATTACTGCGATCATTTACTTTTTCTACTTTATCGCTCATCGACATTTGCGGTGGTCCAAGCTCAATTTCACCAGAAGCAACCTTCTCAAGCCAGTTCAAGACTTCATGCTGACGCGGAAGTTTCTCTCCATGGGTTTGTTGAACTTCTTCGTCCAGCACTATGATTTCGGGCTCTTTATTAGGATCTAGAGCGTATTTCAGAACCATCTCGACATATTTTTCGAGCGGCAACCCAAACGACTTCGCAATCGCGATGGTGTCCTCATCCTCCATAAGCTGTTGCCTAGCGACTTCTAATGGCACTCCTAGACTTCGTTTTGATTTTTCTGTCATTCGTTCATTCCTTCTATCTTACTTCGTCATTTTCTGTATCAATTTTTCGATCCAGCCCTAAAACGAGGCCGTCAGCCACAGTAAGGAGAATCTCAGCGGCAAGCCCGCCCGTAGTATCTTCAGGTCGGTCTGATAATCCGACTTCGACGACATCGACTCCAATAATTTCTCGATGGCTTGCGAAGTAATGAATCATAGATTTGAGCTCTGACGGCAGCATTCCATTACAAACGGGTGTACCAGTTGCGGGAGCGTATACGGGGTCGAGGACATCAATATCGATACTCATATAATAGGGTTTATTTTTAGGTATCTGCACTAACATCTCTTCAAGACTCAGTAATCGAACCTGCTCAAGACCCCACTGGGTCACAACATTAGAGGATATATGCTCTGAAGCATCGATAATTCCACGGAGACCAAACTGTAGAAGCGGTTCCACATATTCTAATTTTTCTAAAATGTGAGTAAAGACGCTTCCATGATGTAACTGAGTCCCAGGCATAGCTTCACCAAGATCGGTGTGAGCATCGAAATGAATTATTCCGAATTCTTGATAAGGTAAGGCCCGCAATACAGGCCAAGTGATTGAGTGATCTCCACCGAGAACAAGAGGAATTGACCCAGTACGACACACGTCAGAGATCACGCGACTCACCCGTTCAAAAAAAATTTCGACGGACTCACCAGGTGGACAGAACACATCGCCCGCATCGCAAAGGGTTATCTCGCTCAATAATTTTTTGCCCGTGGAGTAATCATAGAAACCATAAGGAGTGAATTGATGCGGATCGAGGCGATAACGGGTACCCCCGCTTGCCGCTCGAATGGACTGCGGACCAAACCGTGCACCCCCATATCCTGTCGTATAACCGTCAAAGGGAACCCCGATAAAAGTGAAAGCGCTGGGATCTGTGGGGTCATAATGAGGCACATGAGCGAAATTTTGCGACGTGAGTGTACGGTCGGGAAGGACAGGATCGCCGTTTTCATCCGTGGAAAGCAATAGGTGCTTTTTTTGGCAACACTCCAAGAAATATTGAGAAGTTTCCCGATCAAAAGGTAAATCACTAATACATTGCTCGATGGTCTTTGCAGTTTCAAATTGCTGTAATAAGCCAACCTGATACCTTGTCGCTTCAATTTTGGTCCCAAATAGACTCGCTCGCACTTCAAAACGATCCTCACCGGAAGGGATAATTTCAGCAGAGGAATTGAGGAGAAGCGGACTCATAATCAACAACTACCTAACAAGGTACTTGCATCCAAGCGCGCAACGGGGAAATTATAGAAGAGTGAGTAATTTTATCGCCATTGGAGCCATCTCAGCTGCAATATCAGTTGCCGCCGGTGCCTTCGGAGCTCATGGCTTGAGAGGAAAAATCAGCGACGACATGCTCATCGTTTTTGAGACGGGTGCGAGATATCAGATGTATCACGCATTAGGACTTATTTTGATTGGCGTCGTAATGATGAACCGCCCAAGTTCAGCACTAAATACGGCTGGGTGGCTCATGACTGTCGGCACTGTACTCTTCTCGGGGAGTCTTTACGGCCTCGCATTTGGTGGACCCAGGCTATTAGGACCAATCACACCACTTGGCGGGACGGCTTTCATGATCGCATGGGGAATGTTTGCTTATGCTGTATTGCGCTCATGAACTTGAAAAACTTCGTGAGCTTCTTGGTTTAGAAGATCACGAAGCCAATCGTAGAGAGCACGATCTTCGTTCAAATTCGAGCCCCAAGCAGTTAGAGGCCCGAGGCCTTTTACTCAGAAATGCGAGAGTTACAGACGAGCGAGCGGTCCTCTTTGGCCGAGTTCGAGTCACTTTGGGAGAAGATCTAAGTCGCTCTGGGCATTTTGGATTATTTGCCTCAAAGCCTGGAAATGTTGTTCGGGTAAAGTCAGAAGAGGAAACACTAGGGATCATTCAAAGTAGTGGACCTGGTTGGATGGCCATCATCTTTGATGAGAGCTTAGGCAGTGATGTTCAAAAAATTGACCTTGAACTCGCCCCAGATCTCGTCACTCTTCAGCGACTTAAAGACGCCATTGCATCAGCCGAACAGTCTCGGGGAAGAACAGCTCGATTGGTCAATCTGATAATGGGGTGCGAAACGCCTCAACCAACCCGACTGAAACATCTTGAGGTATTAGATGAGAATCTCAATGATGATCAAATAGAAGCAGTGCGTCATGGGATCGGTGCGCCCGATATAGCGTTAATTCATGGCCCGCCGGGAACAGGAAAAACACGAACTCTTGTCGAGGTCATTCGACAGTGCGTAGCAAGAGGCGAAAAAGTGTTATGTCTTGCTGCCTCAAATGCTGCGGTCGACAATCTTGCGAAAATGCTTCTGACAGCATCACCCGATCTCCCAATTGTGCGACTTGGTCATCCCGCACGAACGCATGGAATACTCGAAGAATACACACTATCAGGCCTCACGGAAAAGCACCCACAAAGGATTCTCGCAAAAGGACTGGTACGTGACGCTTTGGATCTTTTAAAGAGTAGGAGTTCAGAAAGAGGACGGCCTACTCGTGAGCAGCGTGAGGAACGTAAACAACGACGCATTGAAGCGAAACGAATATTCGATGATGTTCGGAAGCTGGAAAGACAAGCGACAGAAACGATAATGAGCCAGGCCAAAGTTGTCTGCGGAACTCTGACAGGCTTTTTGCGGGAGGTGGGAGAGGAAGCCCGTTTTGATCTGTTGGTCGTTGATGAATCCAGCCAGGCTTTAACGCCAGCTTTGTTACCTGGAATATTGAGAACGCAAAGGGTCGTGCTTGCAGGTGATCATCGGCAGCTTCCACCAACAGTCATAAGTGAAGAGGCCAAAAAAGGTGGCCTTTCTACAACCGCTTTCGATAGACTGATGAATCTTGATGCTTTTTCAGAATGTCGACACATGTTGACCGTTCAACACAGAATGGCGCCGGACTTAATGAAGTTTTCATCGTCAGAATTTTATGGTGGGCGACTAACGGCCGACCCCGCGCTCAGTACTCGCCAATTCACACCCCCAAGCTATAGCATCGATATGTCGCTCAAGGTGATAGACACCGCGGGGGCCGGACTAGATGAAAACCGAGAAGATGAAAACGCAAGTATTGAAAACGCAGGACATGTGGAGTTGGTTGTTCGGTATCTCGGTGAGATTATAGACCATGGGGTGCAGCCTTCACAGATTGCGGTAATCACACCCTACTCCGCTCAAGTAGAATTAATTCGTCATAAAGCATCGGCCTGGCTTGAAAAAGGTCTTGAAGTAGATTCGGTGGATGGCTTCCAGGGTCGCGAAAAGGATATCGTCATTTTTGATGCTGTCCGTAGTAATTCTAATGGAGATGTTGGATTTCTAGCCGACCATCGTCGATTGAACGTCGCTCTGACTCGAGCGAAGTATCAACTGATTGTGATCGCAGATGCCGCTACTTTAGCCACAGATCCTGTTTGGTCGCGTTTCTTCGATTCCGCAATGGTGAATAAAAGCTATCTCTCTTACTTCGAATTGGAGCATCCGTGACAGCGGTAAAAAAATACCAAGAGCTAGATGAAGTCATTTGTACCTTGTACGAGTGCATGAGTTTTGCGAGTAATGAGATGCCAGATTACCAAAGGTGCAAAACGCTTTTTTGCCGAGGAGCAAGCGTTATACCTCCAAGCGATGACCTAATCCCTGCGAGTGCTATCTCTGTCGATGAATTTTTTGAAACATCTAAGATCGCTATTGAAAGGTCAAAAGAACTTCAATCACGAGGTCTTAAAGAAAGAGAACTCTGTAGAAAAGTACACGAGTTTGGAGCGATTGCCCAAGTGTTTAGCACCTATGAAAGCCGTGTAGATTTTTCGGACCGCGAGTCAGTCGGAAGAGGCGTAAATTCGATTTCTCTCGTTTTTCAAGACTCAAGGTGGTGGATATTGAGCCTTAGTTGGGAAGATGAAAGTCCTGAGCTTCAAGTACCTGCCCATTTATTACCGTCGTCTTAGTCATGGAACGAACTCCAATCTAAATCGTACTTTTGCAAGTATTTGCGAAGTCTGTCGGCGTCATTCGCTTTTCTTTTCTTTTTACGAGACTCCGAAAACAGATTTCTACCGGCGTCAGATAAGGTCTTACTATTTACGCAGACAGAGATAACATCAGCCAATTGCACGGATTCGAAACGATCTAATGTCATTCGTACTTGGGGGTTTAGATATTGTTCCAAAAGCCGTGAGGATGAACCATCAGAGGTTTCCTGCCATAGATTCGTTAGGCGATTTATTTCGTGATTCACGGCGTCTAATTGAATCGTTCCCAACTGCGCAAGCGTGGCCAATCGGAAAACTGACATCTGGATATCACGAAAGTTTCCAGGCCATTTGGCTTGAGGTGTTCGAGCAAATTTTAAAAATTGAGATTTTGCGTCTGGGGCGAATTGTACTCGCCGACCCATTTTTCGCATGTGTTCAAGTAAGGCAAATTCTACGGCCGGTTCAAGGTCCGAGTAACGTTCTCGGACTGGAGGAATATCAAACTGCCATGCAGATAGGCGTAGCCAAAGGTCTTCGCGAAAACGGCCAGCTTTTACGGCGGTGCTCAGATTGGTTCGAGATCCAAGAAGAATACGAGTACTTAAAGAAATATTTTTGGACGCATCGACGCTAAGAAATGACTTATTTTCAATCGTCCGAAGCAAGTTGACTTGCGCAACTGGTTGCAATTCCTCAATGGCATCAAGATAAAGAACGCCAGGCGCTTCAGAAGCAAGGACTCCATTTGTGCCGAATAGATATTCCGTGATTTTTTCAGGAAATTGAGCAGCGCAATCAATCTCCTGAAATGAGCCTTGAACTTTTCTTTCGGACAACAAGAAATTATGTAGTCGTTTGGCGAGCGTAGACTTCCCAACTCCCATTGGACCGCAAATAAAAAGAGGCTCCGTAGTCAAAAGCGCGGCCGACGCAATTTGATCGAGGGTCTGCTTAAAATTCGACGCGAGGAGCATTCCCGGTGGAATTAATTTGTGATGAAGAGCTTCTGAGGATTTCGACGAGGAAAATTCAGGCTCGTCTTGAGGCTCAAGTTGAATCGTTTGAACACTGAAGCTCCCGGCAAAACGATCAGCTGTGGGCGGATGCGTTTGGAGAAGCTGTGCGGGAAAATAGCGAGACTCGGTGAGCTTCAGCAAACAGAGTTGTTCGATCTGATGGGCAGGAGTCGTATGCACAAAATATTGATTATTCTGAGGGTTAATTGCGTAACCAGCCGCAAATGCCCGCAGGACGTTGTACGTCTCAACCAGGTTCCCAGAGCGGTAAGGCGGTAGAGTGACGAGCTCAACTTCTGTTTCGGGTGAGACGGCCTGCAAGTCCGCACATAGGATTGAGAGATGCTTGCGCTGCTGTTCGGTATGTAAAAGCACCAATCGATGAACAACAAAGTCCGGCTGACTACACACCGCGATCGTCGGTCTCCATTGAGACCATCGCTGCGGCTTTGTCCCATGAATACAACGCTCTCCAAGAATATTTACGACGATATTCATTTTATAAATATTTATATAAAATTATATTTATTTATACTTATAATGACAAGAATCGGTCAAAAAAAATTATACCTTGGTATTTTCAGCTATTTATAAATTTATTGTTTTAAAGCTCAAAACTATTTTTAGACATTTTTCAAACGTCAAATATAGTGTTTACGATAGTAATTTTCGTGGCGTACGGTTGCGGCGATAATTCTAGAGTGTCAGACTATGAATGAAGGCTAACCTTGCTAATTTTTGACGACGAAGAAACCCACTTCGATGACCGCCTCTTTCTCCAGTGTGTCGGCCTCACGATGGCTAATGGTATACCAGTAAGATTCGTTTTTTCTGATTCTTATCAAATCAGTCGGCACGCTCTAGAAATTCTAAAGAGCATGAGTCAGTTCATGGAAATGCGTATCGAAGAAGGGAAGCTCGGAAGTTCCACCGTCGAAATCTGGCCGGGCTCGGTTCATTTGAGCGGTCCCGTGCAAACTCGTTTGCCGATTGCAACAGGAATAGCTTTCGCGCTGGAGGCATACCTCCCCATGTTGCTCACTTCGAAGCAAGACCATCACCTTTTACTTGAAGGTGGGACGCATACCGCTGACGCGCCATGCTTCGATCACTTTCAAAGATCTCTAATTCCTTTACTTGATCAAATGGGTATGGATCTTCGTGCCGAACTCCTTCGACCTGGTTTTACGCCAGCTGGTGGCGGTGCTGTTCAAATTTCAGCGAAATCAGTACTTGCACCTCAGCCTTTAGAACTCATTCACGCTGGCCGACAGATACGAAATAAAGCAACTTTACTTTGGTCTCATGGACCACAAAAAGATGCAGAGAAGCAAAAAGAGAACCTTGAGCAAAGCCTCCGATGGAAACCTTCGGAAATCGAATTACAGCGGAACAACGACTCGTTGAGTACGGGTTACAGCGTGATCCTCGAATCAACGAAAGAAAATGTAAATAATGTGTTTGCAGAACACAGCCATCAAAGGGCGACCCATGGGCGAGCCACGAAACGAGCCATAGAGCAATTCCGACGTTTCGCAGCCCAGCGAGTGCCCGTAAGTCGGTCACTCGCCGAAATGATGATTGTGCCCATGGCTCTCATTGCAGGGGGAACAATCAGAACCGAACCTCTTAGTCGACACTCCAAGCAATTATTACGACTACTACCACGCTTTTTGCCGATTCACTCTGAGGTACAGCACAGCAGTCGCGCCGACGCGACCATCACGATCCAACGTCAACACTAATTCAAAAGAGATTAAGAAATGTTGGGAAGTTTTGAAATGGTGCCCAGTCGCGGATTTGAACCACGGACACGAGGATTTTCAGTCCACTGCTCTACCAACTGAGCTAACTGGGCACCGAGGACTGCCGGCATAACAAGTTCTGGCGTTTGTGCCAAATTATTTCGTACATGAGCGCCAGAATCGCGCATTTTTTGTCCATAGCTACAGAAACGAGACACAAGAGCGGCCAAACACATGGATTCAGACCAGTTCTCACCCTTGATTTATAAGCGGAGCAGGAAACACCTCGTCTCAAATAAAACCATAGACGACGGGGAGACTGGTCAAAAAGTGGGCTTGTGAGTAATCTTTGGACGCATGTCAGCTTTGAGCGTAGGGCTGTTCGTTTTGATTTCATCGACATCCACCGTGTCAGACAGTTCTCCTCCCCTGACCGAGGAGGAACTCAGATTATTACAAAACATCGAGGCTGAACAGCTTGAAGAGAAAGCTCCAGTTCAGCAAAGAACACAGGCAAAAACCCACAACAGAAATCAAGACGCGAACGAAGACGCTCGGACTTGGGCGGCTACGTTGACCGAAAACGTCGCCGCGTCGGATGCGCCCATCCGTTGGACCCGAGACGAGCCTGGGCATCTAAAGCCTATGGTGAAAGGATTGGCATCACACCGAAGCCTCACGACCCTGGACGGCCTCCCGATTCGGACAATGTTTGATGGAATTAACGAGCTCGGGGCTGCGCACCTCTTTGACCCCCAAACGATCAATGCACCAAGGCTTAGTGAGACAAGCTTGAGGCTTGAACGAAAGCAATGGATGCCAGGATCTGGGTCGGAAGGGTGGCTCACAATAGGGAGCTATCTAAGAGACTACGGAGCAGGTCTAAGCTTTGGCCATGGCGCGAAGGACTTTCAAGTCTTCGGACAAGCAGCTGTTAGTCAACCTGCGACTGGATACCTTACGGCTGAGCAAAATACGACACGGTTTAACGGCCACCTTCGTACAACGAATGAGGGTCTCGCAAAAAGCCCTTTTTTCTGGACGATAGGTCTCGACGTCGACGAGGTACAAGATTTCGTGCGGTGGGAGCTTGATGCAAGAGGTAATGCGATCGAACTCAGAAGAAATCGTATGGGAGGATTTGGACAATGGGGATATGAAAACCAGTTTCTCCAGGTAACAATTCAACCCTTTTATTTTCACTACGTCACCGAGCAAGACAACCCTCGTATAATCTCACTTGAAGAAAACGTGCATCAAATGGGTTTACGGTTCAGCACCGTGGGAAAAGTCTTTGAGACCGCGAAGCTTGGCGTAGAATTGGAGGGAACACGGCAAGCTGGTGTACACGAGTCAGGGAATGATTCCATCTCGGCTGAACAAACAAACCTAAGAGCTGGGGTCACAGCATACTATGGAGACCAAACAAACCCGGACGTTGCAAAGTCATTCATTAAAGCCGTTTTCGGGCGGGAACTGGGGAACCAGAGACGAAATGACGAAAGGGATTCAATTGGATATTTCTACGGAACCATCATGGGGGCGTACCAAATTCTAAACCCTCTCAAAATCTTCGGAGGGATTCAATACAACCCTCAATTCCCGAGTGTTAAAGACCGAATAAGAGGAGCATCAAATGAGATCGAATATCTGATTCATGGCTATCTCGGACTCAGCGGTACTGCGAAGAACCTCGCGATCTCTGCTGAATTCTACTCGAACCAATACACAGACCTTCGAATACCTGACCCTTTTGGTACCAACGTAGTTCGTAGAGATCGTCAACTTGATGTCGGAAGCTTGCTTACTTTGCGTTGGCAGCTATCTGAAAAAGTTCAAATGATAGGTTCCAATGGATTTGAAATTACCAATGATACAAATTACCACTACCGTCGTTTAAGATTGGTTTATCGGCACAGCCCACGGGGTTTGTTAGCGGAGGCCTCAGCTTCACAGTGGTCCAATACGACGTTTTGGACGAACCTTGCTTTTCAGGCACCTTTTCTCGACGACCACTTCTTCGCCAGGCTTTCGCTGGATAATGTGCAAGATAATGAAAGCATGAGACCAAACAGTTCGATACCCGAACCAGAACTAAGCGTGCGTCTCCTTCTCAAGACAGCGTGGTAAAATCGACTGTGATTTTTTGATTATTTTTTCTTGAGAAAGTTTACCTTCATTTGAGCGCCCGGAGCCATTTCTATCCAGCGTACTTTACTCTTACCCTTGTAGGTCATCTTGATTCTGTGCTTACCTTCATAGAGCTCTAGAGCTTTGACTGGAGCCTTCCCTGCCACCAATCCGTCGACCTCAAGCTCGGCATCCTTTGGTGCGCGAATAGCGAGAGTTCCCGGGAGGAGCTCAATCTTTTCGCGATAGACTCCACCGCCTTTGATCTCAAATTCGCGGTATACGTTGATTCGCTTTTCTTCATCGGTAAGCCGAATCCGATATTTTCCTGGTTTGAGCTTTACTGAAATGGGCGTTCGGCCAAAATCAAGTTCTTCGGTATCAAAAAGAGTAGATGCACTAAGTTCGGGAACAGATGTTAATTCAAACGTGGCTTCCTGTAATACCTCACTTTCAACCATCTCATCATTCGCCTCAGAAGGCGGGGGCTCATCTGTCGGTGCCACTAATCGAGGTTTTTGCGACTTCGTTGAAGCTTTTTGTCCATCTTGAGTAATTTGAGCAATCTCTTTGTATGAGATCTGTCTTTGGTTACCTTCGCTAAGTTCTGGGGCGGCTTGTTTGCCAAAATAATAAACAGAGAACAAAACGCCACCGGCGACTAAGAGCAGGACGAAAAGCATAGAACGAGAATTATCGCCCACGTTCTTCCGAAATGCAGTAATTGAATCATCCCGAATGGGAGCACGGGGAACAGCGGCTGGCAAGCCGGACTCGTTCTTCCATTGATCGCCTTCCGGACGAGAAAAACCTCGACCAGGAATTCGACTGGTTGTTTCATGAGCCGCAGACGGTCCTAGCGTCACATGAATTTGCTTTTTCTGTGCAGACGTGGCGACTTCGGTCGCCGCTCGATCAGGAGCCATTCGCTCTTGAATCTCTGGATGAGCATTAGTCTCAAGCTTTTCATCGTCGTCCTCTTCGACAACTGACTCACTCACGCCTCCGACATCGGGTACCGTTTCCTGTGACAAAACCGAGTCAGATTCCACAGAAGACGATGGGTTCTGTGGAGCTAAACCATCTCCGTCTGACGATGATTCATTTGCAGACATTTGCGCTCCGGAAGATTCCACTGCAGCTTCGGACAATGGTTCTTCAGATGTGGTCTCTTCTTGTTCATCCGTTTGATCAGACTCAACGATGCTCTCTATAGAACGACTCGAAACCTCTTCGCTACTTTCTTCATCTGATTCAGATAGCAGAGATAAATCATGGACGGCTTCATGAGTTTGGGGTGCATCATTGGCATCAGGATCATGAACAGAACTGTTCGTAGATTGATCTGCTTCATCAACTGAACTTTCCGGAACCTTAGAGTCTGGTGCGGAAGAGTTATCGATGTCCGAAGAGTCGATAGAACCTTCATTGGTTTCATCTGTAGCTGATGCGTTAGAGTCCTCAAAAGGAGCATTCTCGGCTGTGGCGAGGTTTTCTTTCGAAGACGAACGCTTTACGACCATCGTCTCCTGAGCTCGTTGATCGATCGATTCTTCGTCAGACTCTTCAGGATCATCGGCAAGATCCAGTTCAGCTGGGTCACCCTCAACAATGGGTACGCGGGCGTCCTGAAATAGAGCTTCGTCCCATTGGTCTAACTCACAATATTCAAGTTTGGTTTGTAAAGAGAGGTCATCTTGACGACCGAGAAGTGCTGTTCTTTCAGCTCGCTCCATGCTCTCGGGGGGAATGAGATCGTCGATAAACACAGATATCATATCTGTGCTCGCGATTTGGTCTTTGGCTGCGCGTTCGATGGCAACACGGAACGCCGCGACCGATTCAAATCTTTTTTGGACACGCTTTGACATTGCCTGCAACGCAAGGTTCAAAAGTTCACCACCGAGACCATCCAGTTCTGGGCGAGAAGGCATGGTCGTCATGATCGCATCTTCGAGATCGTCTTCGTTGGCAAACGGGGCACATCCCGTGAGTAAGGTGTATAAAATCGCGCCTAAGGCGTAGACGTCTGAACCTTCCGTCGCAGCCTGCGGGCCACCGATAATTTGTTCGGGAGACCGATAAGAATTAATTTCATGATTCTCTTGATTTTGAAGAGCAGACGCACCGTATCCCGTGAGCTTTGCAACGCCCGCAAATGAAACCATTACGGTGTCCGGTCGAAGTCCACCGTGGACTCTCAACTGCGAAGATGACGCATCGGGTATGACAGAATAAGCGTGACTGCTTCCGGCACATAAATCCAACAAGATGCGACAAGAAAAAGGTACCGGCATCCTGACCTCATTTTCCTGTGCAGCCTGAATCAAGGCGCTCAAAGGTTCGCCATCAACATATTCGACGATTCGAGCCCAACCGCGGTGAAATGCTTCGAGGCCAAACGTTCGAATCACATTTTCGTGTTGAAGAGATTTCGCAAATCGAACTTCATAAGCGACAGCCTCGAGCTGCGTCCGACTTTCGGACACGGATTCAGGAAGAAATACCGCTACGCGGATATCACGGACATCCGCAGTATTCTCTCGTGGTTCTGAAACCAAAGCTGCACGATTAGAAGCTTGGCTCGGAAGTTTTCCGAGTAGTCCGTAAGGCCGTCGATTAGTCACCGGGCTGTATCCTACCTGATCGTTGGAGGATTTCCATGAACTGGCGCATAGCGTATGAGATTATTTGTAATGAAGACGCTTTCGTTCAAAAACTTTGAGCTTGAAGTTTTCTCAATCGGAGGGATCGAGAGCTGTTACCGCCTTCCTAAACATAAGATATTATTCGATATTGGGCGATGTCCTCCTGGCTCTGATCGATTTTCAAAGCTCTTTTTGTCTCATTGTCATATCGACCACGCTGGTGGTTTACCCTACTACATTTCCATGCGAAATCTCAAAAAGATGTCGCCGCCAATCATTTATTGTCCGAAAGAAAGCCGGGAAAACCTGTGGAAGATGCTGAAATCCTGGACGAAATTGAATGCTGATGCCGACCGGTGTGAACTGATAGGCGTAGAAGCGGGCGAAGAAGTTGTCATTTCATCCGACCGCTATGTACGCGCTTTTGGATCCCTTCATCGAGTTCCTGTGCGTGGATACACATTATTTCGACAGTCCAAAAAACTGAAACCGGAATATCAAGGCGAGTCGTCAATCAACATTTCAAAACTTGTCAAGCAGGGGACCAAAGTTCACGAATCGAAAGCGATTCCGGAATTCTGCTTCCCTGGAGATTCAATGATTGAAGTTCTCAACCGTGAGCGAAGCATAACCCAAGCCAAAATTCTTCTTTTAGAGTGTACGTTCGCAGGCTCGGCAGTATCTGTCGAAAGAGCAAGAAAAGCAGGACACATTCATCTCGATCAAATCGCTGAAAATGCCGATCGCTTTGAGAATGATGCTATTGTCCTTACTCATTGGTCGCAGCGATATAGTAATGCTCAGATCGCCAAAGAAGTTCAAAAAGCGCTTCCTGAAAAATTACTTGAACGCGTGCATGTCGTTTTTCCACGACAATCAGATAAGCCCGCGAACAAGTGAGGCTGTCACGGGTTGTCCGATTACAAAATCAATGGGGCGTGCTACATCTGAGGTACTCATAAGTTTTTTTAACGCTTCATGACTTCCTTCATCCGAAAAAGAGGTCTCAATATAATCTGCACCCCCAGACGCGTATCCAAACACAGCCTTAGGTCTTAATAATTTGAGCATCTCATACGCATCATGAGGACCCATGCAATGATTGGTCCATTCATTATGTTGAAATGCAGGGATCCAGTCGCGATAAAAGTTTCCGTACCCAAAACGAGCATCAACGGCATAGGGCTCGGAGCAACCTGATACACCAAAGAAAGCGACATCGACGACCGGACGTGTTTCGCGCAATTTTTCGAAAACATCCGGCATACGATAACTATCTGCAGAACAGTAAATACAAAGCTCCTCTGAATAAATAAGATAAGTTTGCTGGGGCAGTTCTAACCCCCAGTCTTCGCCGATAAAAGGACATGCGGTAACTGTTATTTCGTCAACTCGAAGATTGGACCAATCACTTACCTGAATCACATTGAAGAATCCTAATTGACTAAGAACTCCCTCAATATCCACATGATACGGCTTTGGAGGGTCCGTAAGTTTTGGGATTACGATTTTGGTCTCACGAGGAAGCCAAGCTAAACTCGTTGGATTGAGATGATCATTGTCTGCGTGCGTAATCAAGACCATATCAATTTTTGGAAGAGATTTAGGGTCAAATGGTCGGTCACGAAACCGGCGTGATTCTGGAAAACTTCGCCGAAAAAACATGGGATCAATTAAGATGTTGGTTCCTCTCGATTGATACAACACAGCAGCGTGTCCTAGCCAAGTCACCTGAGATTCAGAAGACTCGAACATTGTTTCTGATTCTCTTTCACCTTTAGGGACAATAAACCCAAAACCGATCAACAAAGTGACTAATCCGCCAGCATTTTCTCCAAGAAACTCTTCAAGTTCCCTTTGGTCACGCTGACCATCAATCATTGGAATCAAGGATTGGATTTTTGATCCAAGTAACTTCGAGCCAGTAATCGTCAATCCAAGGATCTCCACATCTCTCGTTTGCAACGAAAAACGCGCACCAACTATTTGGCTATGCTCAAGATCGCTTTTACGAGGCATGAAGGGAATCGGACCGATTTGAACTAAATCCTCAAGAGCTAGATTAAACCAGGCCCCATCATGCCATCTTAGTTTTTCTTGATTCGTCGCATCGGCCCGAGACCAAACAGATGCTGTTACCGGTTTATTTTGCGAGAAATACATCAGACCCGCTTGTGCCCACTTCCAGTATTTTTTTTGCTGCGTCTTGGTTATGTCCTGTGAAGAGATCCATTCATGGTGCGAGATCAATTCCATTGCCTCTTCAAAATCTAGATTTATCGAAGTACGGTTGGGAATTTCGACCTTTAATTGCTTCTTAGATTCTTCAGGATGAAAAAAGACCTCAAGCCCATCCGCCCGTCGGAAAAATAGCTGACTCATATCATATTCACGGTTGGGCACTCGTTTTTTCGATGAAATAAGATTTTTCATCGGTCCCAGGCGGCGCTGAAGCAGTTCTTCGAAACTCATGTTTATCTCGTTGGAGTTCTTGCTATCGCATGACTGGCGACGATGTGCTACCAAAAGACAAGTGCGAATTTTCATCATTCTCTGGTTAGCTTTATGCGCAACAATTGCGGAGGCTAGCTTACCTCCCGCAGAGTTTCGGGCCGAGTGGCCCAATGTACGGTTATGGGCTGGGGCGGAAAAAGTTGAAGGAATTAAAATCAAAGCCTATCTCGCTGACGGGAAACTGGCACAAGATTTTTCCGGAAATGTAAAAATTGATGGGCTTGGTCTGACATCTTCAGTTGCAGCAAAGGCAGGAGTTATTGAGCTGGGTCGTGTGAATATTAAACAAGAAACGATCACAATTCGACACGCTACCAAGAGCTACAAACTTTTGGTTCCAACACTTGATGGCATTTGGGCACTTTTGCCTGCAATTATCGCAATCGGGTTGGCGTTGATTTCAAGACAAGTTCTGCTGTCCCTTTTAGGAGGAATCTTCATTGGCGCGTGGTTACTATTCGGCAGCCCCATTACGGCTGTGCCCCGTACCTTAGATATTTTGACTCAAGTCGCTGCAGATACCGATCGAGTCAAGATTATGATCTTTACTTTGCTCATGGGTGGAATGGTGGGCATCATTAGTCGTTCGGGCGGAACTGCTGGAATTGTGGACATGGTTGTTCGATATGCAAAAGGCGTAAAGAGTGCCTCATTCGCAACATGGCTCATGGGAATGCTCGTGTTTTTTGATGATTACGCAAGCTCTCTATTGGTCGGAAGCACGATGCGACCCGTCACCGATAAATTCCGGATCTCTCGAGAAAAATTATCTTACCTGGTCGATTCGACAGCAGCGCCGATTGCGAGCCTTGCGCTGATCTCCACTTGGGTAGGCTATGAAGTATCCTTACTTGCAGACGCCATGAGTGCGGCCGGGATCGAGCGTGATGCTTACGATGTATTCATCAACGGTGTGCCCTCTCGATTCTACCAATTTTTTGCACTCATCTTTGTAGTTTTCATTGCTACAACGGGGAGGGACTTCGGACCCATGCTTCGAGCAGAGCGACGGGCTCGCAAAGAAGGCAAGCCAATCCGAGACGGTGGAGAACCACTCATGGATACCGGGCTCATGGAAGAAGCAGACGAAATGTCGTCTGTTACTCCCCGGTGGTGGCTAGCGCTGATACCCATTGCCACTTTGGTCCTCACAGTTTTGATTCACCTTTGGACAACGGGACACGCGGCAGGGCTATCAGATTTGGTCAATTACGAGGCCGCAAAACAAGAAGGCTTTGTTCGATGGTTTGGATATATTTTGAGTAATGCAGCATCGTACGATGCCCTTTTGTATGCCTCATCTTTTGGCGCAGGAAGTGCCGCTCTTCTCGCGCTGGCTACCGGCTCGATGACCCTTAAAGAAACAACAGATGCTTTGGTACGCGGGGTTCGAGCGATGACTCTCGCCATTATGGTCCTTATTTTGGCATGGTCGATTGGAAAAGTTATGGATGACCTTAGAGCCGGCAACTATGTGGCCAGTGTCCTCGCCGAAACACTACCTGCCTGGACAATCCCCACACTCACATTCATTCTTGCCGGACTCATCGCGCTCGCAACGGGAACATCCTGGGGAACAATGGCGATACTCTTTCCGATTGTGATTCCATTAGTTGCAACCCATCAAGGTTTACCTGAATTTGAAGCCATTTTACTTGGTGCCTCTAGCGCAATACTCGGGGGTTCGGTCTTCGGTGATCATTGCTCACCTATCTCAGACACGACGGTTCTCTCATCGATCGCATGTGCATCTGACCACGTCGATCATGTCAACACGCAAGCGCCTTATTCCCTCTCATGTGCAGCAGCAGCAATTTTCGTCGGCTATATTCCATTAGGTTTTGGGTTTTCGCCGTGGCTTTCCCTAGCAATTGGTTTAGGTCTCCTCTTCATCTTGGTTCGTTTTGTCGGCCGTGAAATCGAGAACTAAGAGCCATTTACATTTAGGCATTCAAGCAATGACTGCCAGACCACCTAAAATTTGAACGCAATTTGTCACTTGCCCGGCTGAGTCCACAATGGTTCAAGAAGCTCCGAAACAATGAAGCTAAGACTAAATCTTCTTTTTTGCTGCACGATTTTAGTGATGAGCTGTTATGACGCACGCGGACTTGCGATCCGTACACCCACTGAAATGCCCATGACCCCCTCAGCTGCTGGAGAGCCACCGAAACGTCTAGATGCAGGACAAGAACTGGACGCAGGAACAACTTTGCCAATGGATGCAGGGATGATGCCTCAGGAAGCTGACGCAGGAATACCCAGCATCGACCCATGCACTTTCGAACTCACAGTGCACACGCCACGAATTGACCCTAGAGACACTTGGTCGATTGCCGACTTTAACCGATTGGTCGATTGCGTAGATAAAGACCCCTCGAATCAAGCCCAATATGTAGAGCAATTTTGGACCTCTCATTTATCCTACGGAGGTAGCGCTATTTGGGATGGCGCAAACGCAATCATCTTACATCGCGGCGACACAGAAGGGCTGTCTGTCTCTGGCAGTTTCGATAACTGGCCCGAAGACCAAGGCCGAGCCTTTCAACGAATTGGTGATTCCGACCTCTCTTTTCTACAAATTCCGCTCGATCGTAACGGCCGATATCAATACAAACTGCTTCGAGTGCAGGACAATGAAAAGACTTGGACAATGGACGAAGCGAATCGTTGGATTGTCTGGGATGGATTCGACCAAGGATCAATTGGAAACTTCAACAACGAGATCATCGGACCCGGGCATCGGTTGGAAGGTGGCTTACTATATCGCTACGAATTTGGTTTGCGGGATGTTTATCTCTATCTCCCTTCCGCTTATTTCGAAGCGGGTGATATACGGAAAATTTTATATGTCAGTGACGGCAACGAATACCTGACGAGAGCAGGCATCCAAACGGTCATGGACGAAACAATCTTAGCCAATCGAGTCTCACCGCTCGTTGGTGTTTTTTTGGGGCTAGAATCGCAAAACGAACGGATTCAAGAGTATACATATGGTCCAGGTCAAAAAGGCGACGCTTATGTCGATTCACTCGCAACCGATTGGGTGCCAAAAATAGAACAATATTTCGGTCTAGACATTCAAGCCTCACAGAGAGGAATCACGGGTGCTTCGCTAGGTGGTCTCATTTCTTTTTACGCAGCTGTAAAACATAATCATGTCTTTCAAAAGATCGCAGCACAGTCGGGCTCATTTTGGTATGGCGAAGGAGATATGATTTCCCGGATTCGGAATGGCCCAGTAATGAATGCGCGATTTTATCTTGATAGCGGATCTCCGAACGACAATAGCGAATCTACCCGCCTGATGGTGGATGCCCTAGAAGCACGAGGCTATGAGTACCATCACATAGAAGAAAGCGGTGGTCAGCACGAATGGTCTTATTGGGCCGGCCGATTTGATGAGATGCTAGAAAATCTTTTTCGATAGTACGACGTAGAAACCGGTTCTTCAGTTGCAAGCTAGGAAATGCTAAGACCGATTTCATGACTGGTGTAAGAAAACAAGACGCATATCATGACGGACATCAGGATGGATTTGAGCCCGTCAGACCTGTCGACCTCGCTGAAATTAATTCATTTGATCAACTTTTGCGGGCTTACCGAGATGCTTCATTTGGAGCACGAAGACTCGGTGAAGCAGCGGATGTCTTCGAAGAGATGGTTCGCAACCCAAATTGCGGGGTGGTTTTGACTCTTTCAGGTGCAATGACCGTGGCGAAAATGAGCTTGGTTGTATGTGAAATGATTGAGCGGAATTATATTCAAGCAATCGTAAGCACAGGGGCGCTGATGACGCACGGGTTGGTTGAGGCAGACGGACACAGTCACTTCAAATACAAGCCCATAATGAACGACAAAGAGCTTTATGAAAAAGGATACGACCGAGTCTATGACACTCTCGAGCTCGAAAGTAACCTGGATGATGTTGAACTCTTTATACGAAAAATCCTCGAAAACTTTCCCGAAGACGAAACTGTGTGCAGCCAGAGACTCTGCCACGAAATTGGAAAAAAACTGGGTGAATCGTATCCGGACGGCAGAGGTATTCTTCTCAGTGCGTATCGGCACAACGTACCCATCTTTATCCCTGCATTTTCAGACTCAGAAATGGGTCTCGACTTCTGTGTACACAACCTCGTGAGAGAAAAAGAAGGCAAAGCCGCGCGCCGGTTTGACCCTTTTGCGGACCTTCTCGGGTACGAAAAATGGGCCCGGGCGCAAAAAGAAATGGGAATTTTCACCATTGGTGGAGGGGTTCCCCGTAATTGGGCCCAACAAATTAGTCCCTATATTGAAGTGTCCTCCCACCGACTAGGAAAGGACCTCGAGAACCTGCTTCGCTTCCGCTACGGAGTACGAATATGTCCTGATTCCGAGCACTTAGGTGGTCTTTCAGGGTGTACTTATTCCGAAGGAGCGAGCTGGGGCAAATTTATCCCCGTGGAAGATGGGGGACGCTATGCGGAAGTTCTCGCCGATGCGACCATTGCCTGGCCACTGATCACTAAGGCAGTAATGGAACGGGTGCCTAATAAATAGCACCCGTCATTTTGTTAGCAGGATAGGTCTTTATGTTGAATACGCTGGATTATCGAAAACTTTTTATCGCACGGGTCTTTGTTGCATCGCTGCTAAGCTGTGCGTTGGTCGCCTGTAGCGATGACGACGATAATCCACCAAACACCCAAATGGATGGCGGGGTTCAGATGAACAATTCGGATGCGGGCACTTCATCAGGCCGAGATGCTGGCATGCAAGTCACTGAGAAATGCAATAATCCTCCTTTGGTCGCTCCTGCATCTGGCACCTGCTCCGTCACGACGGGAAACGCAAACACTTTGATTCGGGGTGCAATCGTGGTGGCTGGAGGCGAGCTCGAAAACGGGCATGTTTTGGTGAGCAGTAATGGTAAGATCGTATGTGCGGCTTGCGACTGCAGCGCCGCACCTGAATTCGCAGGCGCAACGGTCATCGAATGTGCGGATGGCGTCATTTCACCGGGACTTATCAACGGCCATGAACACTTGAATTTTTCCGAAGGACCTCCTCAGGCTCATCCGGAAGAAAGATTTGACCATAGACATGACTGGAGGCGTGGAAAAAACGGGCACACTCGAATTCCTTCTCCTCGAAACCAAGGAGGCGGACTTGGAATTCTGTGGGGTGAACTTCGTCATCTCATGGGTGGTGCAACAACGATCAACGGCTCCGGAGGTGCAGACGGACTCCTTCGAAATATCGACCAGAATGACCCTCGACAAGGCGGACTTGGGCTGAACTCCGTTGAATACTCAACGTTTCCTTTAGGCGATAGTTCAGGGGCAACACGCGCAAATGACTGCAACTACAGCAAGCTACCCTCTCCGGACGATACAAGTATTCGGGACAGCGTGGCGTATGCACCGCATATTTCTGAAGGCATCAATCAAGAAGCGAGAAACGAATTTGTTTGTCTTTCCCAAAACAGTGGTGGCGGCCAAGATGTTCTTTTGCCCACGACCTCGATTATCCATGCAGTCGGAATAACGCCGGCCGATATCAACGCCATTGCCGTGGAGCAAGCGAGCGTCATCTGGTCGCCGCGCACGAATATTGATCTTTATGGGCATACAGCGCACGCGACGCTTATGGCTCGTTCAGGCGTCCGTCTAGCTCTCGGCACGGACTGGGTCGTATCTGGCTCGATGAATATGTTACGAGAACTTCAATGTGTTGATTCGCTTAACCGAAACAACTACGGATCGTACTTTAGCGACCGAGAAATCGTTGACATGGCCACAAAAAACGGAGCGGAAGCGCTCGGTGCCGGAACCAAAATCGGCACGCTCGCTACCGGATATGAAGCAGATATTTCAATCTTCCGTAGAAATGGAAAGAAGAGTTACCGCGCAATTATTGAAGCAAGAACGCCAGATGTTTCCTTAGTCATGCGGAGTGGAACACTTCTCTACGGCGACCAAAACGTGATCAAGGATGTACTCGGTGACGCCTCTGGTTGCGAGATGCTTGATGTATGCGGCACTCCGAAAATGGTCTGCATAGAAAAGGATTCAGGCTCAAGCATTCAAACAATTCGAAACGCGATCATGTCAAATCCTTACGAGACGTTTTATTGTGGCGAACCACCTCTAGAGCCTACCTGTGTTCCGTATCGTCCCGGTGAATTTATGGGAATACCGACCGCCGAGGATTCAGATGGCGACGGCATCATCAATGATCTCGATCTGTGTCCGACGATTTTTAGTCCAACTCGTCCCCTTGAAAATGGGGAACAAGCCGATGCCGACAACGATATGATTGGCGACGTTTGTGACCCATGTCCTTTGGACGCCTTCGCAACAGATTGCAAAGGACCCAATCCTGACGATCGTGACAATGACGGCGTCAACAATGACGTTGATAATTGTCCTGATGTCGCAAATATGGACCAATCGGACCGAGACCAAGACATGAAAGGAGACGTTTGCGACCCATGTCCTGATCAAGCCAATCCTGGAGATCAAGCCTGTCTGGTATCGGTGTACGAAATCAAGCAGGGACAACAAATGGGCAATGTTCGAATTTCGGGGGTCATCGTCACAGCGATTGGCGAAAGCGGATACTTCGTGCAAATGCCGACCGATCATCCACTTTACGATGTAAACCTTGGAGCAAAGTTTTCGGGTCTGTTTATTTTCGCCAACACAGACATGAAACCAGCGGTTGGAGACATTGTTGATATTCAAGGTGAAACAACCGTATTTTTCGATCAGACACAGCTACAAAACTCAACATTTACGGTTACGGCCTCAAGCCAAACGCTCCCGTCGGCAGTCGTTGAATCTGCATCCAATGTTGCAACAGGCGGAACAATGGCGACCGCACTGGAAGGTGTATTGGTCGAAGTACAAAACGTAACCGTAACCGCCGTGGAACCAGAAGCAGGCCCAGGAGACCGAGCACCGACCAACGAATTCGTCGTAGCGGACGCACTTCGTGTAAATGACTATCTTTATCTCACCGAGCCATTTCCTGTGGTTGGAGATGCAATCTCGTTCATCCGTGGCATACTCAGATATGGCAACGGAAACTCAAAAATAGAACCTCGCTCTTCCGACGACGTCGGTCTAAAGCCGGCGCTTCGAGAATTCACCCCCTCAGAGTTATTTGTGGAAACTGGATTTAGTGGCGTTCCGCCTAATGGCTTCACGATTGCGCTCACTCGCGCTGCCGAGTCAGATATTTTGGTTTCTATGAGTAGCTCCGATAGTGCCGTCTCTGTTTCAGATATAACGATTCCAGCAGGGCAAGTTAGCGCCGACGTATCCGTTACTGTGGGAGTGGCTGCGCCTGGACAATCGGTGATCATAACTGGGACCTACGACGGAAAGTCGGTCACCGCGACCGTTTATCCCTATCAAGATAGTTTTCCGAGGTACCCTATCGAGATTTTGCTCGCTGACCGCATCGTCCGACCAAACGACTTCGTGACGGGCAACCTTACCTTAAATCTGCCCGGAGCAAGCATGGGCTCGGCTGTATCGCTCGAGGTGATGCCCGATGGTTTAGCGATAATTACGACGTTGTCTTCGACCACGACCGAAAGCTCAAGCGTTTCCGTGGCGGCAGGACAACGTATAGGAGACTTTGCTTTGGTCGCAAGCAGCACCCTCGGAAACGGCATGGTCATCGCACGAGACATCAACGGTACCGTGACGGCAAGCGCTGCATTCGAAGTCACAAATTCGGTCACTCGTGAACCAGACGCCGGAGATCTTATTATCACCGAAGTATTTCGCAATCCTGGCGGCAACCAGCCGGAAAAAGTTCGGGAATGGTTTGAAGTGTTCAACCCAACGGGAGACACACTTGTCCTGGATGGTCTGGTCATCGAAGATAATGGTGGCGCGAATCGCGCGTTCACAATCACGTCAGCACAAATTGGCCCGGGCGAGTATGGTATTTTTGCGTACAGTGCAGATCCAGGGGTCAACGGTGGACTCACTGCTTTAGTCAGCTACGAAATGGCCGATCTACAACTTTCAAATTCCGGAGACAGACTCAAGCTTATTTTGGGAACAACAGTCATCGACGAAGTGGAATGGGGAAGTGGCTGGCCAGGCGCTGGCAATGGTACAGCTATGTGCTTGAAATTCCCATATGGTGATAACAGTCAGTCTTCGAGCTGGGCCGATTCCAATGGCACATTTGGGACAAATTCAGAAACTGGACACCCCGGGGTCGCCAGCGATTCTTCGAACTGTCCTTGAACCTAGGTCCAAGCAGCGATAGCTGATAGCTATGTCAGCTTTTATCGCCCTGGCCGCCCTCGCCGTATTCTATTTTTTAGGATATCGAATCTGGTCACGCCGACTGGCTGAAAAAGTTTTTGGACTTCACGAGACAGAAGAGGCCCCTGCTCATGCTCTGCGTGATAATGTTGATTTTTTGCCCACCGATAAGCACGTTTTGTGGGGTCATCACTTCACCTCGATCGCAGGTGCTGCTCCTATTATTGGCCCCGCAGTCGCAATTATCTGGGGATGGGTTCCTGCTCTGATTTGGGTTGTGTTTGGCACTATATTCCTGGGTGCCGCGCATGACTTTGGTGCGATGGTCTTAGGAGTTCGGCATCAAGGAAGTATGGTCGGTGACGTTGCCGGACAAATCATTCATCCAAGAGTGAGAATCCTTTTTCAAATCATCATCTATTTTCTAGTATGGGTTGTTCTGGCTGTATTCGCAGTAGCGATAGGCGTCTTGTTTGATAAGTATCCAGCAACTGTCATTCCCATCAACTTTGAGATCATTGTTGCAGTCGTGATTGGATTTCTCATTTATAAAAAAAATGTACCGATATTTTGGCCATCAGTGATTGCGCTTGTTGGACTGTACGCAATGGTTACGGTAGGCATCGAATTTCCGGTCAAACTGTCTTCGGATACGATGAAATCCTTTCTTATCGCAGACAGTGCCGTCGTCACTTGGGCTATATTCTTGCTTATATACGCAGCTGTCGCGAGTGTTTTACCGGTTTGGGTACTGCTTCAACCTCGAGATTATATTAATTCGCATCAATTGATTGTTGGGTTAGGGTTCCTCATCCTTGGCTTGATGTTAGTCAGACCTGACATGGTCGCACCGGCCTATAATCCATCACCAGCAGGTGCACCGCCCATTTTTCCGTTTATATTTGTAACGATCGCTTGTGGTGCCATCTCAGGCTTTCACGGATTGGTCGCAAGCGGCACGACCTCGAAACAGCTTGATAAAGTAATTCACGCAAGACCGATAGGCTACGGAGCCATGCTCGGTGAAGGAATGCTTGCAGTGATTGCAACAGTCGCAGTGGCCGCTGGATTGAAAGACTGGAATCATGCGTATGGCCACTGGAACAGCTCGGGAATCGCAGCGATTGGTCACTTTGTAGATGGAGCAAGTACTTTTCTCACGGGCGGCTTCGGGATGCCTCTTGAATGGGCGAATGCTTTAGTCGCCGTCTTGGCGATTTCGTTCGCCGCAACGAGTTTAGATACTGGAGCTCGAGTGCAGAGAATTGTAGTCAGTGAATTTGGGCGGTCGGTAGGCATTCGGGCTCTAGAAAACAGGTATATTGCAACCTGTGTTGCAATTTTGCCGGCCGTACCACTGCTTCTTGCTGGAAAATCGGCCTGGGGCCCATTGTGGCTACTCTTTGGTACAACGAATCAACTTATTGGCGGCATGACTTTCTTGGTATTGTTTGTGTATCTTTTTCGAGCTAAAAGACCGGTCCTTCCTTATTTGATTCCGATGATTTTCGTGCTGGGTATTACGACAGGTGCCATGACCTATAATCTATTCCGGTGGGCCAATTCCCTGGGAACAAAGGATGCAGCCCCGACCCTTACCCTTGCTATCGGAACTATTATTCTAATTTTGGAGTTTTGGATGATTGCTGAAGCAGTCGTGATTGTTCGTAAACTATATAAAGAACGAAAACCCGGCTGAAGATCGTTTACTCGATTATTCATTCAGCTTGCCGTTCGCCTACCTACTCAGTACAAAAGAACCAACGTGAATACATCGATTAGAATTGGCGTCGTAACTGTATCAGACCGAGCCAGCCGAGGTGAGTATGAAGATCTCGGTGGACCGGCGATTGTAGAATATATGAACGAGGTGCTTACAAACGATTGGGAGGCCGAACGTCGAGTCATTAGCGATGAACAGAAACTTATCGAAAACACATTGATGGAGCTTGTTGATGAGTCTGGATGTTGTTTGGTTGTCACCACAGGTGGAACCGGCCCAGCCAGACGAGACGTGACCCCTGAAGCCACTGAGGCTGTTGCTGATAAATTAATGCCGGGGTTTGGAGAATTGATGCGCGCGGTGTCTTTACAATATGTCCCTACAGCAATTCTTTCGCGACAAACGGCGGCCATCCGTAAGAATGCTCTGATTGTCAATTTACCCGGAAAACCAAAGTCCATCCGCGAATGTCTCGATGCGGTCATGCCAGCCATTCCTTACTGTATCGACCTTATTGAGGGGCCTTACCTTACGACTGACGAGACCCGTCTGAAGGCCTTTCGACCAAAAAAGAAATGAGCAGACTTCTCTTACTATTAGCATTGGCACAACTTCCAACCACTGTTCCAAGAGGTGAAGAACCCTTGGTAAATGTGGAACCATTGCACCCCGCTTTTAGACTGGATATTCGCTACGCAACAAAAGACAATTTCGCAAAAGTGAAGGCCTATCCCGTTGCAAAGTGCCTACTTCGTGCATCCGTAGCGAAGAAAATGGTAAAAGCTCAGCGCTGGCTCGATAAAAATTATCCGGGAACCTACCTAATATTCAAAGACTGCTATCGGCCTAATGATGTTCAGGCCGTACTTTGGAATGCAGTTAAGCACACCAAAATGCGACGCTATGTCGCAAACCCACACACCAAAACCGGCTCCATTCATAGCTACGGTGCCGCGGTGGACCTAACTTTAGGACGTAAAGATCAAGGTGAGCTTGCTATGGGAACCCCTTATGACTTTTTGGGTAAACTGGCCGAACCTCGTCATGAAGAAAAATACTTAGCGAGCGGCCAACTGACCAAGGCACACGTGAACAACCGCAAACTTCTGCGCCGCTTGATGACCAAAGTGGCGGGACTTCGAATGATTCGCAACGAATGGTGGCATTTCAATCTCGATACAGCGAAAAATATCCGCAAAAGATTTACGCGCCTCAATGTTCCTCTGACCTCAGCATCCAACCCCTAAATACAATTCAGAAAAACAGCGAATAGTCTCTCGTTCGATTCGCGCTTTTCTAAGCAAACATTTATACTTAGGCCATGAGGCCTTGGCCATTGTCAGGAACAGGTCGCTCATACTTCGTAGCTGAGTCGATTGTTTGTCTTACACTCAGTATGACCGCCGAGATAAGTCACGCTTTTGAAGCAGGCTCGGCCTTGATCAACATTTCGAGCAAAATCAATAAGGAAGATAGAAGACTCATCAAATCGGCAATCGTGAAAAGCACCAACGTCGTCCTGATAGAACCCGCATCGTTAGAGCCAAAGGTATCGGAGCTCTCTAAGAAAGTTCCAAAAATCAACAATCGAGCTTTTCGAACTCAACTACGTCAAGCACGCAACTATTACGTTAACCTAAAGCTTACACGGGCGAACCGTGCCTACGAACGCGCCCTGAAAGAGCTGTTCGAGCATCCTCTCTCCTTACCTAATACCCAAACTTTATCTCGTATCTACTTTGAGAAAGCGCAAATATCTAACGCCCGAAAAAAGGCAGGGAAGGCAAAAAAAGAACTGAGCTTAGCAGTTCAACTCAACCCCCGTCTTGTTGTTAATCCAAATGAATATGGCCCACCAGTTGTCCGTGCCGTACAAAAAGAAAAGCAGAAATATCAATCTTCGAAAAAGGTCACACTACAGGTCAATCGAGCTCCCCAAGACGCTGTTGTATTCGTCAATGGACGAAAGGTTAAAAAAAGCGGAAAAATTCAAGTTCGAGGACGCGGACCCCATCTCGTAACAGCTCGTAGGTTAGGATACCGATCATATATAAAGCTCCATTCACTTCGGACGCAAAGCTCTCAAGAACTAGCGCTGGTCATGAAACCTGCGCAAGGGCCAGTTCTCGCCCAACAGATACTTAGGAACTGGACGCCAGATGGAAGAATATCGCAGGATGTCTCACCGACTCTACCTCGTGAATTAGCTCTGCAACTCGCAAAGCTTTCAAACATTCCGGAAGTATTTGAAGTAACAGCAAGCAATAATAACCACGTCGAGGTTAAACGTATTCGAGTTTCCGATGAAGAAATAACGGTCTCAGTAAGGGGCCGAAGTCTCTCTTGGGAACCCTGGGCCTTTGCCCTTCTTTCCGAAGCTCTCGCTGGAAGGACGCTCGAGCGTCCCGATCCTAAATCTCTTATTTTGGCGTTATCTGCACCGACCCGAGTGAACGCAACAGAAAACATCGAAGTACTGGTGCAAATTCGAGATACTGCAGCAGAACTTCGAGCACTTCGAGCAAAATGTGGTGAAGAAGAAAGAGTACAGAAAATTCAAGGAATCAAAGAAGGAGCGTTGAGCATGAGTCTAAAGGCACCTTCGGAGCGGACAGAGATCGACTGCAGCATTGTTGGTTTAGATGCCACCGGAAAAGAGATTGTGAGTTCGCCGCCAAAAGATCGACCGGTCAAGGTCTTTATCGACGATCCTCGGTCCACGCCATGGTATGGTCGTTGGTACGTGTGGACCGCAATTGTTGGTGCCGTCGCTGCCGGAGGCGCAAGCGCTGCTTACTTCTCATTTCGCGGAGAACCACCAGAGGAGCATAGACTTGTATTCAATACACAATAAAGTGTTCACAAGATCACTATCTCTTATTCTTGGTCTGATGACTGCTGTTGGGTGTGAACAGACTCCAACGGTTGTGGACACCCAGATTTCTTTTCAGTTCCCTGTCAATGATAAAGCCGCTCGAGAAGAGGTCGTTCGCTTAGTGGTCGAAGCTTGGCCCGCCTCTCTCGGGGTTTGTGAGCAGTTCGCAGATTGGAGGCAAGTCGTCTGTAATGATACGGCCAACGCAAAATGTCCTGACGATATTGATCTTGAGCGACGTGTGAACAAAAGCTCGCAAAATCGTTTAGAGTTCACAAAAACAAACGGAGAATGGAATTTCGAAGCATTAGACCTTGGAGAAGCACAAAATATCCAAGTTTCAATTCGAGGTTATGGACAAGACAAGAAAGGGTTAGTCTATGGGTGTCGAGGACTAGAGCTTGGTGAAAACATTATTGTATCACTGTCTCGACCATGGTGTGACCAAGCTGTCTGTTTAGAGTCATTTCACCCCAGCTGCAATGCGGTGATCGAATGCAATCTCCAGCAATCAGGCACATCCTCAGTATCGAGTGGTCCTGTGTGCAGAGCAAGTACGAGCACGACTGTGTATGTTTGGGAGGAAAATGGTCAAACATGCGACACAATTCCAACGATTTTTGGAGACGGTGCCCGATGTCAACAAGCGGTGGTTTCGTGTGAAGCAGGAAATATTTTTCCGCTCATCGATGGAATTTGTCCTGCTCAAGAAGAAGCATGCGTGGAAGGGGCGACATATCCAAATGATGATTTAAACTGCGATGGTGTAGCACCAGTCAGCGAATGTTCTTGCCAACCGGGTGAGGTCACTGAATGTGAAACGGTGCCTGGGTGCTTTGCCTCATCGAAATGTGGGGATGACTTTCAATATGGGACTTGCGAAACAATCACGACAACGCTCACCGAGTTTTGCGACGGCATTGACAGTAACTGTAACCTTGTCGCGGACGATCTAGAACAAGAGGCAAATAGTCATTGTACTGAACCTGGTCCTTTGGGGGAACCTCAAGCTTCACAATGCACGCGTATCACTGCGATTCAGCCCGCAATTGAGGCGGGGAAGCGATCAGACTCCACGACGACATTTCAGTGCACATGCGGAGAAAAAAAGCGTTCCTGTTCAGGAGACGACCTTGGATGCTGCAACGCAAATTGTGTAAACCTGAGGACGGACAAGGACAATTGCGGTGGCTGCAAGTTCGCCTGTAACGACAGCGATAGCTGTTGCGATGCGCAGTGTAAGAATTTAGGAACCGACCCAGCAAACTGCGGTAGCTGTGGAACAACGTGCCCAGATAATGCGAATACTTGCTGCCAAGGGAGCTGCGTAAATGTTGGCTCAGACCCCAATCATTGTGGCACATGCGGAACAAATTGCAGAAATAGTCGCGAAGGAACGCGATGCTGTAATGGGCAATGCACCAATACGAATTCAAATACTCAGCACTGCGGTAAATGTTTTGAACAATGTGATCCGGGACAGCGATGTAGTAGCGGTCAATGTGTAGGACTAGTCGGACCGTTTGACGGAGGACTCTCGACAAAAACCGACGCAAAAGCAACTGATTCTGGCAGGGAAAGAATAGACGCTGGACTTATAATTTCTCGAGATAGTGGTGGGCGGTAATTTACCGTAAGTCCACAACCAACCTCGTGGTTTCACCTTTTCGAATCATGACTTGCTTCGTCATAGACTTGTTTAGGCGAGGATTTTCAAAACGAACTGTTCTACGCCCGGCTTCGACTCTAATTCCGAAAGCAGGTGTTGTTTCCGCCATAACTTTTCCATCAATATAGACTTTGGCCCAAGGCCTCGAAGAAACATCCAGCCGCCCGTATTCTAATATTTTTTTTAGCTGAATTTTCTTTTCTATCGAAGAAGTTGTCGTCAGGTCGAGAGTAAAATCAATAGGAATATATCCTTCCTTTTGAATTGTAAGGCGATAATCTTTGCGCTGAATTCCTTCCATCGAAATGGGTGTCGTACCGGTCTCAACTCCGTCAATTTTCACGAGCGCCCCTGACGGGTTTGAGCTTAATTTAAACGACCCCGGCAGCTGCACAAGCTTGCCTTGGATTGTGTGTGGTTCGCCCGATTTTGTCCGCTGCGTGAGCACAAACGGCTTATATCCTTTGAGCGCCAATCGAATTCGATACTCGCGCCCGGCGTTTACTTCAACCACAGCTGGAGTGGTTTGCGTTTGTCTTTGCTCATCGATAAAGATTTCAGCACCCGCTGGGTCACTATTGATCTTTAGAAAAGTTGTGACAGAGTTAGCGATGCTGCCTAACTCTTTCTCTTCAGATACAGGTCCTTTGGAGAAATAAAATACCAATGCAAAAGACGTTGTAAAAATGGCTGCACCAAGAACAAATAAGGCTCGGCGACGTTCACTTGTGTTTCGAATACGCACACTCTGAGTCGCCGACCATTGTTCCAATTCGAGCGGTTGATTTCGAGAATGGGTACCTGAATTTTGCTCGTGTTTATCCGCATGAACCGCAATATTCACGGGCTTATCTACAAGCGGTTTGGTTTTTGGACGAGGCTTATCCAGACCTCCTAGGGCTTCTGCAAAAGCGAGATCCAGTGGGTTTACTTTTGGTTTCGATGGTTTTTTGAGAGGGCGAGAGCTCTGCCTCATGACACTACGGATGGCCTGACATATTGATTCCCGATGAGTGTCGGTGACCGAGGAACGCAACGGTTCGAGATCATTCGCAACATCTCGACCGTGTTGATAACGTTTGTTCGGATCAACAGCCAAGAGTTGACTCACAATATCAACAAGTGCCTGAGGCGTTTCCGGGCGGAGTTGATCTACGAGCTTGTGTTGGGGCGCTTTGGCCATTTCGAGAAGATGTAAATCTCCGTCGCCATAAATGGCTCGTTGCCCCGTAATCACCTCATAAAGAATAAGTCCTAATCCGTACAGGTCGGCGCGATGATCGACGAGAGCACCGATATTTGCCTGCTCTGGTGCCAAATAAGCCAACTTTCCTTTAATTGAGGCCGTAGCAGTTTGTTGTAGGCGTTCCGAGGCTTTCGCAACTCCAAAATCCAATAGACGAATTGTTCCGTCTCTCGCTACGAGAATGTTCGACGGATTTACATCTCGATGAACAATATTGAGCATTGTTCCTGCAACACTTCTTGCTTCGTGAACGTATGAAAGGGTCTCAGCAAGATCAACACCGATCGTTATGGCCATCCCAATGGGCATTTGTTGAAGATTACGACGAGCAGATTTGAGAACCGACGAGAGGTCCCATCCTGGCACATAATCAAGGACTAAAATGACCTCTCCGTCCGTTTCAACCACATCGTGAACGGCAATAATTCCAGGATGACTCAGTTGGCTTGCAAGCCGAGCCTCATCAATAAACATGGTAAGAAAATGCTGATCTTCAGCTAAATGGGTATGTATTCGTTTGAGAGCGACTCTTTTTTTGACGCCTCGTGCGAGCTCCATTTCAGCAACATAGACTTCGGCCATACCGCCGGACGCAAGCCAACCTTCGATGACAAAGCGGTCGGCAACCTGTTCACCTGGACGCCATCGACTCATGCGTCACTGTGGCCAGAACGAATTCCGAGTCTTTTCATAAGACGTTGAACATAGCGACGATTCACCCCGCATTGGCGAGCCGCTTCGCTCACGCTCCCCCCGCTTCTTTGTAAGGCGTACTCGATATATTTTCGTTCAAAATCGCTCGTCCATTTTTCAGTGGCTTCTTTTATCGGGAGGTCAAAAAGAAAGCTCATCGCTTCATCAGCGTTGGCTTCCGTGATTTGCTGCTCCGTGTTGCTTGGGCCTGGGGCCGATAAGGCGAGAGCACGTTCGACCGCGTTTCGTAATTCCCGCACGTTTCCAGTCCAAGGTTGAGCCGCAAGGTTATTCATTAATTCTTTCGAAGGAGCCGGAGATTTTGGGTCAAATCGGCTTATAAAGTGCCGGACCAGAGCGGGGATATCATCTCTTCGTTGACGTAAAGGAGGTAACTCAACCTGCACAACAGCCAAGCGAAAGTACAAATCTTCACGAAATGTGCCACGGTTTACTTCTTCGGCAAGATCGCGATTCGTGGCCGCAACGACGCGTACGTCGATCTTCCGAGATCGTGTTTCACCGAGTCTTCGGATCGTCCGCGTTTCTAAGGCTCTTAGGAGTTTCGGTTGCATTTCTAAAGGCAGCTCGCCAATCTCATCAAGAAAAAGAGTTCCACCATCAGCATCCTCGAAAACACCTCTGCGTTCGGTCATCGCACCGGTAAAAGCCCCTTTCGCGTGACCAAAGAGTTCCGACTCGACAAGATTGGCGGCGATTGCACCACAATCAATGGCTAGAAAAGGTCCCTCAGCGCGAGAAGAGTGACTATGAATTGCTTCAGCCGTTACCTCCTTGCCCGTCCCTGTCTCTCCTTGAATGAGAACAGTGGCCTCAGAAGGTGCTACTCGTTCGAGGACACCAAACACCTGTCGCATCGCAGTGCTCTTACCGAGAAGACCACCAAAATTCGTTTTTGATGAAAGCGGGATACTCACAGGCTCCTGAACGGCGGCGGTTCGCAGTTCAGTGTCACCAACCTTAATGATTGCTCCAGCCTCTACGATGGCTTCCTTAATTTTCACGCCATTAATGGTTGTTCCATTGGTCGATCGTAAATCAACTGCGCGTATTTCATCACCTCTCAATCGAAGTTCAAGATGACGACGTGAAACAGAATCGTCATTGATAACTAAATCATTATCTTCTGAAGTGCCGACTCGAATAATTCCGCGACGTGCAATTATCTCTTTGCCTCGTGCTGGGCCGGCGATAACCGAAAGCTTGATCCCGGGCAAAGTGAGGTGTTTGAGCTGAGATTGATCAGTAATGACCCGGGTACTCAACTCCTCATTCTTTCCCACCATGAGTGCAGACTATCGAGGTAAACCTAACTCTGCAAATTACCCGAAATAACTCATCGGACGTGGAATAAAATAAGGGTTAATTCTTAGAAAGGAGGGCATCAACGCTCGAGAAGACGGCTAACTTCGGCTCGCATGAAACGAGCGATACGTCGATTGAAAAGCCGATAATTGAGCGTGCGTGCGGATCGCCCTTTGAGAAGACAAAAGAGCCATACCACAGGCCGGAGTCAGTAAGCTCCGACTCAAAATTCTCTCGAATGTCGCCGCTCGAGTCCTAAAATACTTTTCGAGAGTTCGTATTCGCTCTTCAAAGTGATCAAAAATCTCAGAGACGGTACCTGCACCATCGCGATGAGTAGGAATGACGCCTAAAGCCAGCTGTCCGCCCAAAGAGGAAAACCGAACAAGAGCCTCAGATGAACGAAGAAGAGAAGGCAAAGACAAGTGTGCGTCAATGGCAAGGATATCAACACCTAGATCAATCACGGCAGACCAGTCCGCATCGCTACAACAATGTATACCAACCTCTACTCCTGCTTTTTGAAGGGTCAATATAAGAATTTTTAGCTCTTGCATCATCATCAGATGATTCGGCTGCTGGGAAGAGAAAGCATAAAGACCAGGTTCATCTAAGAAGATGATGGGCTGGGACCCTGTTGATTTGATGGCCTGACAAAGTGCTAGGCTTTTCGCTAAAACCGTTCGAGACACTTGAGCCATTAAGGGGGGAGGAGGAAATTTTCCTTCGGTTGTTCGTAATGACCATTGCAGAGTCATTGGTCCGGCGATCTGCACTTTCGCGCGTTCCTTTTGATCTTCCTTAATTTTGGCTAAAAAAGGTTTCAAAACGCACTGCGAATTTTCTGAGGGTAAGAAGTCCGAAGCGTCGCCATTTTCCAAGGCAACGTGTAAACGCTCAGCATATTTTAGGTATCCTTTTCGCCATTCAGGCATATCGACCGTGACCATGCCTTGCGAATCGAACTGAATTCCCGGCATACCATCTAGTGCATGCGCCAACATAAATTCCTTGTGACTCTTCTTAGGAAGTTGAGGCACGTACGGTATGTCCAAACGAAACGCTAAGTGAAGAGCTTCTTCGACCGAAGTGTGAGGAAGACTCCCAATCCCAGTGGTAGACAGAGGTCTAACCTCAGACACGATCGGCAGCTCCGCAATTCGAGTCAGGCTTGTCGCAGCACGTCTTAGCGGGCTTAGGTTTTAATGCAAAGTATTTGGCTTGTGGATGATGGAAAACAATGGCCGACGTACTCGCTTCTGGTTCCATCATAAAGCCATCGGTCAGACTGACACCGACCGATTTTGCATCAACCAACCGAAATAGTATCGCCTGACCTTCGAGATCTGGGCACGATGGATAACCGAAAGAGTATCTCTTTCCGTGGTATCTTGCTTGGAACCGCTCGAGCATTGTCATTTCAGGTGCATCTGGATAGCCCCACATCGAACGTAATTTTGCGTGAAGCAATTCGGCGTAAGCTTCGGCTGTTTCCAAAGCCAAAGCCTGGACAATATGTGAATGCAAATAATTCCCACTTTTCTTGAGCTCTTCGGCGACCTCTCGGACATTTGAGCCACAGGTCGTCAAAGTCACCGCAATATTGTCCATGGTGGTGCCAACAGGATTACAGTAATCTGCCAAGCAAAGTCCGTTTTCACGAGCCTGACGTGGAAACTCGATCGACTCAAGACGGCTTCCGTTGCCATCGAGAACATGCAAGATATTGCCTTCACTTTCAGCTTGAAAAAATTGGAATAAGGCTTTGGCCTGAAGCGTCTCCCGATATATTTTTTTAACTTCTTCTACCGCTTCCCAAACCTGTAACGCTTTTTGACCTGCTTCGGTTTCCGCCAATTCACCTTGATCCGGAGTTCCTAGCTTTCGTAGCATCTGTCCTTTGAGGCCCAAGTGACGACCATAAAGCATCAGAGGATTAATATACGACCAAATGTGCTCTAGCGGTGTATTTGCTAGCGTATGATTCTCAAAATCAATCGCTGGTGGAGGATTGTTAATGACTTCAACCAATGTTGAGCGGCGAGCTGGCGCTGCAGGCGCAGGAGTTTTGTCCGGGACATCTTTCGCTAACTTGATTCGGCGTTTCTCAAGCTCCTGATCAAGAATAATTTTTTCGTCAACATCCACGATTCGTTTCGCGAGACCCAAACCATCCATCGCGTCCTTCGCGTAGGCCACCGTACCGTCATAACGAGGCGCGATACGTTTATCGACAAAATTTCGAGACAGAGCCGCGCCACCCACTAAAATGGGTACATCTGAACCTGCTTTTGATAAGTCTTCAGCGGTTGTGACCATCTCTTGTGCAGACTTCACGAGAAGCCCAGACAGACCGATAATATCGGGATTATGTTCTCGCGTCGCTCGGATCAATTGATCGGGGGGAACTTTGATACCCAAATTCACCACTTCAAAGCCGTTATTGCTCAAAATAATTTCAACAAGGTTCTTTCCAATATCATGAACGTCGCCCTTGACCGTGGCGAGCAAGACTTTGCCGCGGCCCGCTGAATCTGTCTTATCCATGAGCGGCTCAAGCTTCGCCACGGCTGTCTTCATCACCTCTGCACTTTGCAAAACCTCGGCGACAATCAATTCGTTTGCATTAAATAGACGACCAACTTCATCCATGCCCTCCATCAACGGACCATTGATGATGTCTAAGGGCGCTGTGTCCTTCAGTTTTTCGTCAAGGTCAGGTTCAAGACCATCTTTTGTACCATCAACGATATACCGAGCTAGACGTTCATCCAGGCTGAGGTTTTCGGTGTTGACCTTTTCAGAAGCTTTACGGTTTCTAAAGTGTGCCGCGAACTTGGCTACAGCATCGTCACTTCCTGTTCTCAATAACTCCATGCAAAGTTCTTTTTCTTCATCAGGGATATTTGCGTAGCGCTCTAGTTTTTGAGAATTGACCAAGGCTAAATCGAGGCCAGCTTGGACATTTTCATAAAGAAAAACGGAGTTTAGTACTTCTCGTCCTGCCGGCGGTAGTCCGAAAGAAACATTTGAAATCCCTAAAACAGTTTTTGTCTTTGGAAACCTCTCCTTAATGAGACGTACACCTTCAATCGTTTCAATGGCGGACCCAAGGAAGTTCTTGTCACCAGTACCACACGGAAAGACGAGAGGATCCCAATAAATGTCTTCCTGTGGAATGCCGTAATCCTCAGTCAGAATCTTGTGGGTACGTTCAGCTATCTGAAGCTTTCTCTCACGGGTAACGGCCATTGCCTGTACCGGGTCTTCATCGATCGTTCCCACAACCAGAGCTGCGCCGTATCTCTTGGCAAGAGGACAAATATCGTCAAAGCGCTCTAGTCCATCTTCAAGATTGATCGAGTTAATAATCGCTTTACCTTGGCAATAAGTGAGTGCAAGTTCGACCACCTCTTTATCAGTGGAGTCAATCATCAACGGAACCTTGATAAGGCGAGTAACCTTATCCAAGAACATTTTCATATCGTCGATTTCTTCTCGATCAGGATTTGCGAGACACACGTCGACAATTTGGGCGCCATTTTTGACCTGCTTACGTCCAATTTCTGCCGCTTCTTCCCATTTTTCTTCAACGATCAATCGCTTAAACATACGACTACCGATGACGTTCGTTCGTTCACCAACAAGAACCGGGCGTTTATCGTCGGTCACTTCTAGATACTCAATACCCGACAAGGTTGATCGCTTTTCCGCTCGATGCATCCGAGGCGTTATCTTTTCAGCCAGCTCAGAAAAAACTTTAATATGGTCGGTTGTCGTTCCGCAACAACCACCGATGATATTGATCCAGCCCTCGGACCCAAACCGCTCCAGGACTTTTCGCATCATTTTCGGTGTCTCAAGATAATTTCCATCTTCGTCCGGTAGGCCAGCATTCGGCATGCAGGCGACTGGGTAAGGAGACATCGCAGCCATGGAACGAATGTGGTCAGTCATAAATTCAGGACCTGTTGCACAGTTGATTCCGACAAAGAGTAAATCAACGTGAGACAATGAAGAAATGAGTGCTTCTACAGTTTGCCCTGCGAGCATGGTTCCCATCGGTTCGATTGTTCCAGAAACCGCTACAGGAATGTCCTCGCCCAATTCGTGGGCGGCGTTTTGAATCGCAAGCATTGCGGCTTTCACATTTCGAGTATCCTGACAGGTCTCGACGAAGAGGAAGTCAGCACCACCTTCAATCAGAGCTTTCGCTTGAGCCTGAAAATTCAGAATTAAGCTCTCGAAGGTGATTCCGCCTGTCACCGATATCGCTTTGGTTGTGGGTCCCATGGATCCAGCGACCCAGCGAGGCTTATCTTCAGTGCTTATTTCGTCAGCCGCTTCGCGTGCCAATTGCGAGGCAATCCTGCTGATCTCGACCGCCTTTTCACCCAGGTCATACTCGTCCATAACCACTGGAGTAGAGCCAAAAGAATTCGTTTCAATGATATCGGCACCAGCATGCAGGTATTCTAGGTGAATCTCTTTGATGACATCGGGACGGGTAAGGACCAGATTTTCGTTGCATCCCTCGTAAGCCTCACCACCGAAGTCTTCAGCAGTAAGATTACGCGCCTGTAAAGCCGTCCCCATCGCGCCATCTAAGCATAATACCCTCCGTTGGAGATGGTCCCGAAGCGCCTTCCTTCGATCTTTTTGCAAACTCATATTTCCCCACCTGGTATGCACCAGCAACCTGAGTTAACCAAGCCTATTTCAACTATAACGATCGTTTTTCCAAGGGTAAGCGGTACTACTGTAACCTCTTTCCTCCCAAAAACCTTTACGTTCAGTGGTCATAAGCTCAATTCGGTTAATCCACTTGGCACCTTTCCAAGCATAGAGCTGGGGCGTGATCATCCTCACGGGTCCTCCATGCTCGCGAGTAAGAGGTTTTCCGTCCACTTCGTACACCAAGAGAACATCTTTTTTGAGAGCTTCAGGCATGGACACATTTGTGGTGTATCCATCGTAGCCATAACACATCAAATGTTGTGCCTCTTCTAGAGGATCAGCCAAGGCCAAAATGGTGGATACCAGAACACCACGCCACGATAGATCCATCCTAGACCACGTGGTGACACAGTGAAAGTCTGAAACATCCTCGGCCTGATCAAGAGCCATAAAATCCTGCCAATTGAGAACCTGTGGATTTTGTACAGCGCCATCAATTCGAAGAGACCATTGTTCACGTGTCACAGTTGGGTGAAGACCAAGATCGAGAACAGGCCAATTTTTTGTTTCATGCTGGCCCACCGGAAGTTTTGGCATTTGATGCCTATTTTTCTGTCCGGTTCCAAGAGGAGCTTCATCGCTCACAGAAGGACTCTCTTCAATTTGCTTCTTAAATCGAGCTCGAAGTCTCATACGAGCTTCGACAATTCGCTTCATTTTGTCATCATTGCCTTGAGACATATTAGAACTATTTTTGCGCGGTCAGATCCTGAAAGAACGCTTCTTTGTAATATTTCAGTTCGGCGATTGAATCGCGAATATCAGCCAGTGCTGTGTGAGCAGGCATTTCATTTTTTCCGTAAAGATGGGTCGCACCATACCAACGCCGGACGAGTTCTTTGACGGAAGAAACATCGATCATCCGGTAATGAAGATAATGGGCGAGGTTCGGGAAATAAACATTCAGAAAACGACGATCCTGATGAATTGAATTTCCGCAAAGTATGCCTTGCTGATACTGACAATGACTCGTCAAAAGCGTCATCAGTCGTTGTTCGGCATGAGAAAGTCCCACGGGCGAAGTACGAACCTGATCAAGCAAACCATTTTCTGTATGCATTTTCCGAACAAAAGGACTCATAACTTCTAGGGCAGACTCTGGCTGCCAAATCGTAATTTCAGTCGCTTCGATTTCATCCAGGTCTTCATTGGTCAGGATCAAAGCGACCTGAAGAGGAACGCAGGTCTGAGGGTCCAAGCCAGTCATTTCCATATCAAGCCAAACGAGAGGATTTGTTTGTAGATTACCCATGTGCGATAAATGGGTTAGCACGAACGAACGTTTCTGGAACAGATAGACTAGACAGAAACGATCTTTCTTTGAGAAAACATCGACTGTGGCCAAGAAAAGTCCGGGATTTCTGAGCAGCTTTATTCTATTCGGGCTCATTTCATGCCAGCAAGAGGCACCGAGTGGGCGAAGTTGTGTAGTCGCCGCGGACTGTGGATTAGGTTTCAACTGTTTAGAAGGCCTTTGCCAAGAGCAATCCTCCCCATCAAACTCACTCGATAGCGGCATCTTTCGAGTAGATGTTGGATTTGCGGATCAGCTGGATGCAACGAGTGGAAAAACGGACTCATCAATCATTCGGGACAGCGGATTTCCTCAATTAGACTCTGGTGCGGCGGCGCGGGATGCGACTGTACCGACAGATTCAGGAATTCAAGCAGATGCAATGAGTAAGCAAGATGCCATGCCCAAACCAGACGCCGCAATTTGGCCAGATGCTACGGCTATTGAGCCAGACTCAGGCTTCATGGACGCTGAAACCTTTCCGCCGGACTCCGGGGAAGTAGATGCAGGTTTCGCCGCGGATGCAGCGGCTCCAGATGCATCGATGCCGTTACCCGCAAGCCGAGGCGTGTACGAATACACACCCGTGCTCGTCCCAGGAATATCCAGCAGCGAAGAACTCACCCAAGTAGCCATCTCGCCAAACGGAGAATGGCTCGTCGTTTCCGAACGTTATGAAAAAATCTATATTATAGAACAAGCAACCCAAACCCTCGTTCGAACAGTAACTCTTCCAGGGCTAGGTTCAGACCTAGGCCTAGTCAGCGATATTGCATTCGACCAACAGGGCTTATTCTTTCTCGTAACCGTCACTGTTATCCCTCAGTCTTCTTCGGGCTCTCGGTCTGGACGATTGTTTCGAGCAGAAGCGGACGGACAAAATATCCAAGAAATTTCAAGCGCCCGCAGTAATGGGCGCGAATACCATGCAATCGCTGTAGATAACCAAACCAATGAAATTCGAATCCTCTCAAGACCGGAAGGATCGAGCCCCAGCTATCTCGTCATTCACGCCTACGATGACTCCACACAAGCTCTGACTTCGGCTGCCACCCAAAATACAAGCGCGGGATGTGAAGATTTAGAATGGATTAACGATCAATTTGGCCAACGCGGATTAGTTTACGTGTGTGGATACAACGGTATCACGCTTGGCCACTATGACAGCACGGGTGGATTTGTAAACGGTCCTGGCTTCGGCGCCGCGAGTAATACACATCGAATTGCAGCTCGGCCTCAAGGAGACTATGCCCTTTCAATCGAAAGTGGATCAACATCGAAGCTCTCACGATTTACACAAGGCGTATGGGATGTCGGCTCGTCTGGAACTGTGAATTTTGGACACACTGGGATGTGGGGTATTGGTTTCTCAGATGACGGGAACCGCGCACTTGCTGTAGGGAGATACAACAGCAATAATTCGATTTACATCAAAGAATACCGACACGGATTTTACAACAGAACAGAACTCACAGACGTTTCTATTTTGGGTTTTGATCAAGCACCGTATCTGGGTCGAAATGGTGTTTGGCTCTGGGAACTGGTTTGGAGACCAGGATTAGACTGTGGCTACATCGTAGGTGGATGCTCTACATTCAGTTGCAGCCGGGGTTATCTCATTCGCTTCCGAGTCACTAACGGCCAACGTCAATGCCCCTAAAAAGGAGGTTTTCATGAAACAATCGGTACAAGAACTTCGCGGCTCTTTTCGCACAGAGTACCTAGACTACGACTCTCTGACGGCTCAACTGGAACGATGGACTGAGGCTTATCCAAATTTTGTCCATAAAGAATCGCTCGGAACAAGCCTGGAAGGACGTGAAATTTGGCTGCTAAAGATAGGTTTTGAGCCTAACCGAATTCGTCCTGCTGTATGGGTTGATGGCAATATGCATGCTTCAGAATTATGCGGAAGCGCTCTGGCGCTTAGTATTGCCGAGTCGTTAATCGCGCTTCATAACGGCGAAGAAAATTCGATCCTTGAACTGTCAGAATTCAGTTGTTCAACACTGAAAGAACTACTTTTTTACATTGTCCCAAGAATTTCTCCGGACGGTGCCGAAATGGTCCTAAAAACTGGACGCTACGTCCGTTCTGTTCCGGACGACAAACGCATCCGTCGAGATCAAGCGTACTGGAAGAGTTCAGATGTCAATGGTGATGGCAAAATGCTCATCATGCGCAAAGAAGATCCAACGGGAGAATTCGTAGAAAGCAAAGATTTTCTCGGGCTAATGCTCCCCAGAACCATCGACGATGAAGGGCCTTTTTTTAAAATCTATCCCGAAGGTGTCGTCGATAATTTCGATGGATCAACCATTCCGAATCCCCATTTTCTGAGTGACAATGATTGTGATCTCAATAGAAATTTTTCTTGGTCGTGGATGCCTGAGCCTATTCAGGCGGGTGCTGGTGATTTTCCCGGTTATAGAGTTGAAAGCCGCGCAATTATGGAATTTGCCCAGGCACATCCAGAAATTTTTTACTGGCTCAACTTACATACCTTTGGAGGTGTATTTATTCGACCTCTTGGCGACAAACCGGACTCAAAAATGGACCCATATGACCGTGCTGTATATCGACAGGTTGAACAATGGGCAAAAGAGCTTACTGGTTACCCAATGGTGAGCGGTTTCGAAGAATTTCTTTACGAGCCCGAAAAACCTCTTCATGGCGATTTATCCGATTACGCTTATCATCAAAGAGGTTGCCTTTCATACGTTGTGGAGCTTTGGGATATCTTTCATCGACTTGGAATTCCTAGACCCAAACGGTTCGTGGATTATTATACTCAGCTCACCCGAAATGACATGCTTAACCTCGCAAAATGGGATCGTGATCATAACCAAGGGCGAGTCATTCAAGCTTGGGAGCAAATGGAACATCATCAACTTGGAAGGGTAGAGGTTGGGGGACTCAACCCTGTAATTGGACTTTGGAATCCTCCCTTGGAAGAAATCGACAGTATTCTGTGTGCGCATACTGCGCACGCTTTACGCGTCTCATCACTTGCGCCACAAATCCACCTGACAAAACCAGTGGTGAACAAGTTCGATGAAGACTTGTTCCACATCAGTCTGCAAGCAGAAAACCTAGGATACCTGCCCTCTTATATTCTTGGTTCCGCGCAAGGCGCACCTATCAATCAAGAATTGGTAGCAAAAATGCATGTCGAAGGATGCAAACTAGTTGAAAATGAATCTGAGATACAGCCGCTTGGCCATCTTGAGGGATGGGGACGTGGATTATTCGATGATTCGGGCGCCCTTTATTTTCAGCGGTCCAAAGGTAGTGTGAGTCGGAAAACAATTCGTTTCGTAGTTCAAGGAAAAGGGACTTGCCGCATTGAGGTTGGTAACGCTCGAATGGGACAACGTTCTGTTACAATAGAGTTAGAATAGCTTGAAATCGACCCCAATTACTCTCGAGTAATTGTAAACTCAACTCGACGATTCTTTTTTCGACCGGCACGTCGCTTGTTTGAGGCCAGCGGCTTGGTTTCACCAAACCCCATTGACTTCAAACGCTCCGTTTTGATTCCTTGACTGATCAAGTACTCGCGAACCGCGTTCGCTCTTGAGTCAGAGAGACGCAGGTTGTAGCTGTCACTCCCTCGAGAATCGGTGTGTCCTTCGACCAAGACTTCCATCGTTTTGTTGTTCTTCAAAGCCTGAGCGACTTCGTTCAGCAATTTAAAGCTTCGAGGCTTAATGATCGCTTTGCCGGAATCAAAATAAACCTTTTGCTTGATCTCAATTTTACCGATTTCACGGTTAACAACGACGAGCTTCGGGTTAACGTCGGGACATCCGTCTTTATCTTCGAACCCGTTTCGGGTTTCTGGCATGACGGGACAAGTATCCGCGACGTCCAGGATGCCGTCACCATCGTTATCGATATCCGGACAGCCGTCTTCATCGTCAAACAAATCTTTATCCTCTGGTTTATCAGGACATTTATCATCTCGATCCAGGATGCCATCTTTATCTCGATCCTGTAGAGGGCACCCTTGGTTTTCGATAGGACCTTTGATCTGAGGGCATTTATCGTCCTGGTCAATCAATCCGTCTTGGTCGGTGTCTTCATACGGACAACCTTGATTTTCAATGGGACCAACGACTTTTGGACATTTATCGTCGGGGTCATTGAGTCCGTCTCGGTCAGTGTCTTCGATTTCTGGACACCCATCTTGATCTTCATTTCCATCAAAATCTTCCGCCTCAGTCGGGCAACTATCGAGACGGTCCGCGATTCCGTCTCCGTCTCGGTCTGGGCAACCAAGATACATTTCTGGTCCAGGAATATCGGGACATGCATCGTTTGCGTCTGGAACACCATCTTTGTCCCTGTCACTCACAATAGGCTTTACAACCGCCACCTTCACCGGCTTTGGTTTACATTCCTTTGCGCGCTCGACCACCTTAGTCATGGCAGTTCTCGCTGTATCTCGGTGGCGCTCGGCACGTAATGCATCACCGCGGTTGAGCTCCGCATTTAGAAACTCTGTTTGCGTCTCAGCGATCGCAAGCTCTTTTGGCGAGCACCGGTATGCACCGGCCTCTCTAACAACTGTAATTCGACTCTGCAAAGCTTCAGAATCTTTTTTAAGAGTAATGCCTGATGCGCAACTGATGATGGAAAGCGCGAAAAGAGACAAAGCAATGACCGACGTTTGGCGAGATTCAAAGGAAAGCATTAGTCATCATCTCCCGGTGGTAGAGGTTCGTCACTTGGAGACACGGGATCACGGGTGGGCTTTGGGTCAGCGGGAGGCCTTGTTCTAGGCGCCGTTGGATCGACGGGTTCCGCGACGTCTTCAGGAACACTTCTATATAATTGGTCCTGTCGAACCGCCCGTTGTATCCGCGCTTTTTTGGTTCCTACAGGGCAAATAAGATCTTCAGGAATACCAACTTTACTTGCGCCCATCTCTTTTCGGGCAGACTTCTCAGAGATCGCACGAGCAAGTTGTGCGCAATTCACGGACTTTGCTGCAAAGATTTCCGCTGTTTCATAATTGGCGTAAGAATGATCTTCCTTGGCTTTGCGGAGATAACTATGGGCGGCCCAATATTCGTATGGCGCTCGCTTTGGAGCTTGAGCCGTCTCGGCGGCCGATAACTCTGCACTTGCTTCCATAAGCAAGCCACCGGCGCGGATAGGACCACAACCAACCATGAATAAACAGCTCAAACCAAGAGCCAACAAGACTTGGAGTTTGACCTCTCCTCGTATCCTGATCATATGCCCTTACATGGCTAACACTTAGCCACTAATACGGCAAGATGATCAGATCTAATGGGGAGGCAATGTGGGACTTTCGGCAGCCAGCTGAGCGCTCAGGGATTCTTGATACTGGGCAGACCTATGAAGTTCAGCGACATGACTGCGAATAAAGTACAGACAAGACCCAAGCAGAAGAAAGACCACAACAGACACGGCGACCAAAGTCGAAAACAAAGCCGACTCTGAGAGTGGAATCAAAGTGCCTTTGTAGAAAAAGTCATTGTAGTACCCAACCATTGCGAGACGATCCCAGCCCCACCCCGCTAAGATGGCTACGCTCAGCGTAATAACAGTGACGAGCATAGGCGTCATCCAGACGTATTTCTTCTTGATGGACAAACCAAAAAGTAAAAACCCGACAACAGGAGAGAAAGAGTACAAAAGAGCGATTGCTGGAATCACAAGCCATTGCGGTATATGGTCCGGATTCGCCATGTACATCAGACTCCAATCTGGATACTGAACGTACATCACAAGGCCTGCCGGCATCATCCCACCGAGGGCGAACATCAACACGACCGCGCCAAAGCGGTTCTTCAGCAAGTGCTCAACATCCTGGAGTGGCCGTTGGCAACAAATGCCCATAAGCATTCCAGCTGCCAAGCCAAATATAGCTTCGAAAGGGATCGTTTTGGTCACCTCTTTGGTAAACATAGTGTAGCATGAGTTTCCAAAAACATGGCTTGCTTTCGCACATTATACCTCTCCGGACGCCTGGTTTTGTTGGTGTTACTGACCGAAGGACTCGCTTCGGCAGCTCACGTTGAAGCAAAACGGCCGACGAGATTCGACCAAATGGGCTTCGCTCAGCGAAAAGCCGTTCTAGAACAAACCCATCAAGAAGAGTCCCTTTTACCCGATCGACTATTCAAACTCTCAAAAGCTTTTCTGAATACGCCCTATATTCTTTCGCCCTTAGGTGAAGCAAAGGGCGTTGATCCAGATCCCCGTTTTCGGATTGATGCTTTTGACTGCACGACGTTCGTAGAAACAGCCATTGTTTTAGCCTATCGAAATGACTGGTCCAAAGCTGCGGATCTTCTCGATCAAATCAGATACAACCAAAACAAAATCGATTTCGATCACCGAAGACATCTGATCACAGCGGACTGGATTCCTAAACTTCAAGAAGAGGGAGTGTTGAGTGATATCACAGCACAGGTCGCAGGGAATCGTGTTCGTAAGATCAAGCTAAATCTTAGCAAAAGACGGTGGCAAAAACGGCGAATCGCAAGATCATTAGATGTACCAGAAGAACAAATTCCATTTGGGATGTACTTATTACCTATCATCCCACTTCAAGCCCTCGACGAAAAAGCAAAAAAAATTCCCTCGGGAACACTCGTCAATGTCGTCCGGCTACCAAGTCGCTACAGTCCGGTGATCGTAACACACCAGGGATTATTTTTTAGAGACGAAAAAGGGCGTCAATTTGTTCGACATGCATCGCCGGTCGCAAAACGTGTCATCGACGAACCACTCGCGAATATGATTCGGCGCTACCGAAAACCTCGGAAGTGGGGCGTTGCGGGAATCAATATCCAAGCAATTAATTCACTTGAATACCGCGAAAAACTGACGGACGCACAAACTCAGAGATAACAACATGCTGTACCTTATACTGACTTCCCTACTCTGGAGTTTTTCCTTTGGACTCATCAAATCAGAAGTCAGTGCATTTCATCCTATTTTGGTTAGTCTCATTCGACTTTCCTTAGCATTCCTCTTCTTTGTCCCCTGGCTTCGAAAGACAGATCAGGCGCGTTATCCAAAACTTTTAGCCATTGGCTTTATTCAGTTTGGAATGATGTACTGCTTGTATATTTCTGCCTATTCTTACCTTACAGGTCATGAAATTGCTGTGCTTACAGTCACTACACCGATCTTTGTTGTACTCATCTCCAAAGCCATCGAAAGAGATACGAAGCCAAACGATTGGATTGCCGCCGTCCTTGGACTCTTAGGCGGTATTGCGCTGGTATGGCCCAGGATTATAGAAGAAAACTTGGCACCAACTCTCATTGGGGTTGTGCTCATTCAGATTGCAAACCTCTGTTTTGCCGCAGGTCAAATTCTCTATCGACATTGGAACAAAAACCAGGAACACGCGGATCATCAGAGCTTCGCCTGGCTCTACCTCGGTGCCCTTCTCGCCCCATTGTCGTACTTAATCGCTGGCCAAGTCATAAACCTACCTATGATGAATCGAGAGATACATATGCCGAGCACAATGAACACCTGGCTCGCACTCTTCTATTTAGGAATTATTCCATCTGGATTGGGTTTTTATTTATGGAACAAAGGGAGCAAGCTTGTAAAAACGGGAGAACTTGCGGTGATCAATAACCTCAAGATTCCGATAGCTGTTCTTGTTGCTTGGCTTGTGTTCTCTGAGACTATCAATTGGACTGCAACCCTGACAAGTTTGGCGATTCTTGGACTTGGGCATTGGCTTGCATCGCGAGATTCGCAAAAAATTCTTATTTAGTTTTTTTCGGCGAAAAATCGAAAGGATCTTCAGGCCAAGCGTGCTTTGCGTATCGGGCACGCAATTGCTTGCGAACTTCGGGATATGTTGTCTGCCAAAAGCTCATCAAGTCTTGGGTCACCTGAACAGGTCTCATGTTCGGTGCAAGCAACTCTAGTTTTATAGGAACTCTCCCGTTTGCAACACGAGGTGTATCACGCACACCAAACATTCGTTGTAACTTAATCGCTAATACAGGAGGGCCCTCGGCGTCGTAGCGCAGCCTCAAGGGCTTGCCTTTGCCAAAAGTCAAAGTCTGAGGAGCCCATTCATCAAGTTGCTGACTGGCTGGGTAACCCAGTAAACTCTTAACAGCACTAATTTGATCTGACTTTTGAATTTGAGCAAAACTTCGAAGACCGGAACACACAAGCGGCAGGATGGCCTCCCAAGTAATTTTTGGCCAGTTCAATTCTGGCAAGGTACGCCGAATGAATTCGATGCGGGCGATGAGAGACTGAACTTTGTCACTTGGTTTGAGCGCTCGTTCTGGATCATGTAACGCTGCCTCTAAAAGAACATCGCTCAAATCCGTCACAGAAACCTTTTGGTCGCGTTGCTCGGCAAGAACCAAATTTTGATATTTTTTTTGCCGTACACCTTCAGCAGCAAGTCTTTCCTGGTTAAATTTAACAACGGTTTTTGTAGTCACATTTTGTAACCAATCTTCTTTGATTTTACATGCTTGGCGAATTAAAGCGTCTTCGGCGCTATGACCATCATCAATATCAATAGCGATGATCAAATCTTCGTCTCGAACACGACTATTACGCGACAAGATCGCGCCGCGACCAGACACGAGCCTGTAGCGATCCACTCGCTGTCCCCGTTTCTTCGCAACGCGGTCAGAAAAGCCGGCTAATAGCATTCGAGGTAAGACCTCCTCGATATCAGAATGCTTTACTTTTTTAGCTAGCGCTGTTTTCGCTATTTTCGCTATTTGACGACAAGACCGTTCCAGATGGGCAGGAAGCTGGCCTCTTGGAATCTCAAAGTCACTATTTGCCACGGCTTGGTGTGAACTCGGCTTCATCCGACCTCCTTCTGCAATGAGCGTACAAACCTTAGCACCAAGCTCAACGTCGCCAAGCTCGTGTGCTCTAATCATCACGGCCGCAAGTCGAGGATGCAAAGGAAATAAAAGCATTTTTTCCCCTTTCTTCGTTATTTTAAAACTGTCATCCTGAATCGCACTAAGCGAACGCAATTGAAGTAGACTTCTCTGAAGAGAGGCCTCACTAGGCGCCTCAAACCAGTCAAACGCTTTAGGATCTTGTGCGGCCCACTGAAGAACAACAAGTATCGTGCTTGCTAAATCAATTCGATGGATTTCCGCCTGGGCAAAATCCTTGAAACTTTGGTGCTCAGACTGAGTCCACATTCGAAACACATGCCCTGGGCCAATACGACCGGCTCGACCTGCTCGCTGCTCGGCACTCGCTCGACTAATGCGCACGGTCTTGAGTTGATCGAGACCTCGGGCGGCATCATGAAAAACGGTCCGTTCTAAACCCATATCAACAACAATTTTCACACCAGGTATGGTGAGAGACGATTCCGCTATATTTGTTGAAAGAATAATTTTCCTTTTTTTCTGAGGTGTAATGGCAGCATCCTGCTCCGCAGAAGATAATGCGCTATAAAGTGGAAATACTGAGATTTTATCTCCGTAAACGGCTTGAAGCTTCGTTTGAGTTTGTCGAATTTCCCGAGCTCCTGGTAAAAAAACTAAGATGTCACCATCCTCAACTTTTTGAACGGCGCGCTTAATCGTTCCAACCAGCTGATCAATCGGTTTACGGTCATCGGCACGCTCCTTCCAATGAACGGTAACGGGGTATGATCGTCCTACTGAATCCACACATGGAGCACCGCTCAAATAAGAAGATAAACGTTGGAAAGATAAAGTAGCTGACATGATTATCAACCGAAGGTCAGGTCGAACACTTTGCTGAATTTCTTTGAGAAGAGAAATTGCCAGATCTGTATGAATAGACCGCTCATGAAATTCATCAAGGATGACGCAGCCGACATCATCTAAAAACGGATCAGCTTGAAGTCTTTTTGTCAGTAAACCTTCGGTCATAACGATAATTTGAGAATCAGAAGAGGTACGGTTCTCAAAACGAATTTGATAACCTACTTTGGTGCCAAGCTGACAGCCCATATTTTTCGCGATCCTCACCGCAGCCATTCGAGCAGCCATTCGCCTTGGCTCTAAGACAAGAATCTTCTTACTTTTTTCAATCACACCGCTTTTCGCCACAGCTACTGGAATACGGGTAGTTTTTCCCGCGCCAGGTTCGGCTCTAACGACCATAGACGACTGGGTTTTGAGATTTTCTAAAATCTCCGGAAGTACTTCATCAATAGGGAGTGATTCGTTCATCGAGTTACTAAATCAAATGGAGCAGATTTTGGGACGCTAAAGCAAGTGACAAATTAAAGTGGAGGTCATAGAGTTCCTATATGCAAAAAATTTATGTTGTTTTGGTCATTGTATTGAGTTGCATTCTAGGTTCTTGTGCTCACCAGGCGTCGCTATCGTCGAACACAGCAAAGCCTGCAACCAAAAGGACCCCAGCGCAGGCAAAAGAGTTTGCTGACAAGGTAAACCGCGAACTCAAAGAACAGTGGACAGACGCCGGTTATGCAGACTGGGTTATGAATACACACATCACCGATGATACTGAATACCTAGCGACTCGAGCTATGGAAAAGGTGCTTGGGTATAGCGCGCAGGCCATAAAGCAAACCGCGGAATTTGACCAACTCGACCTCGATTCAGATACCAAGAGATTTCTTCATTTACTCAAGGTTTCGTCAGCAATCGTAGCCCCAACTGACAGTGACAAACAAAAGCGACTTGCAGAAATCGCTGCAAAATTGACGAGCATTTACGGCAAAGGGAAACACTGCAAACAGAACTCAGATGGAAAAAAAAGCTGCCAAGATTTGGGTGAACTGAGCTCTGTGATGGCAAGCAGCCGTGATTACGACGAACTACTCGACGCCTGGAAAGGCTGGAGAACGATATCTAAACCCATGAAAAATCTCTACGAGGAGTTCGCAACGCTGAGCAACGAAGGGGCACAAGAAGTCGGATTTAAAAATAGCGGTGAGCTCTGGAGAGCTGGTTACGATATGAATCCTTCTGAATTCAAAAAAGAGACGGAACGACTCTGGAAACAGGTGGCACCACTTTATGAAGATCTACATTGTTATGTTCGTGCAAAGCTTAAAAAGACGTACGGAGATAAGATTTCTAATTCAGGACCCATACCGGCGCATTTACTTGGAAATATGTGGGCGCAGGAATGGAGTAATATTTTCGAGATCGTCAAACCATATGGAACAACGGCCAGTATCGATGTTTCGGCAGCCTTAAAATCGAAGAAATTCGACGCCTTGAAAATGACCCGACTGTCAGAGAGCTTTTTCACCTCCTTAGGAATGAAAAAGCTTCCAAAATCTTTTTGGAAAAACTCCATGTTTACAAAGCCACCCCATAGAGATGTCGTTTGTCATGCAAGCGCGTGGGACGTAAATTTTTCGGGGGATTTGCGAATCAAAATGTGTATCAATATTAACGAAGAGGACCTAATCACAATTCACCATGAACTCGGCCACATCTATTATTATGTCTATTACAATACATTGCCGTTCTTATACCAAAATGGCGCACATGATGGATTCCACGAGGCCATTGGCGATGCTATCGCTCTGTCGGTAACGCCGGAGTATCTCAAGACCGTTGGCGTTTTAGACAAAGTTTCTAAAGATGAAAAGGCGCTCATCAATTTTCAATTAAAAAAAGCGCTCGATAAAATTGCGTTTTTGCCCTTCGGAAAAATGATCGACGAATGGCGTTGGAAAGTATTTTCGGGTGAAACGACAGCGGAGAACTACAACGCGGATTGGTGGAAGCTTCGAGAAAAATATCAAGGAATAAAAGCTCCACTGGAGCGAAACGTTAACGATTTTGATCCAGGTGCTAAATATCATATTCCCGCGAATGTACCTTATACCCGGTATTTTCTAGCCCATATTTTACAGTTTCAATTTCATGAAGCCCTGTGTTCAGCGGCGGGACACACCGGCCCTCTTCACGAATGCTCAATTTACAAGAGCAAAAACGCTGGAAAGCGGCTCATACGAATGCTCTCGCTCGGAGCAAGCAAACCTTGGCCTGATGCACTCGAGGCATTGACATCTACGCGTCAAATGAGTGCCAAACCCTTGCTCAATTACTTCGCACCTCTATCTCAATGGCTCAAAGCTCAAAATAAAAACGAGCAATGCGGATGGTGAGAACAAAGATAAAGCATAAATAGGTGCAATAATTTCAAAACTCAAACAGACTTCTTTTGGAATTATTCGAGTGACTATAGTATGGGTGAATTATGAACTATCCGTTTCGGCTGGGACAAAAAATATATCTACGAGCACTTGAAGAAGAAGATATTGAACACTGCTTGCGATGGTTCAATGACCCACTCATAACCAGACACCTTGAGTCAGACAGAGTGCCTCTCGACAGAAAGTCTCAAATCGAGCACATGGAGCAAACACGAAAAGATCCGAAACAGGTCGTTATGGCAATATGTAAGGACGATAATGATCTCCATATCGGTAACGTTGGTTTACACAACATTTCTCTTATTGACCGAACCGCAAAAATTGACGTGGTTATCGGTGAACGCACACTCCACCACAAAGGTTTTGGCTCAGAAGCTATTAAAGCAATGTGCAACTATGGTTTCAAAACACTGAACCTCAATCGCTTATACCTGAGAGTCAAGAGTAGCAATCATAACGCTATCAACTGTTACAAAAAATGCGGATTCATTGACGAAGGAACCCTTCGTCAACATAGCTTTGAAGACGGCGAATACGTAAACCTCGTTCTTATGGGACTTCTTAGAGAAGAGTGGGAAGCCCAATAAGCTTAGCTATTCCAAGCCCTAAAGCGATACCGAACAAGATTGAAGCAATTGTGAGTAAAAACAACACGTCTTTGCGCAGAGTCACCATTTTCCCGTGCGAAGATAGCGCCGATGCCGGAAGAGCAGACATCGCCTCGGAACCAGATTGATTAAGAGGAATTACCGGGGCTGGCGGCCTGTCTGCGGGTTGATCAACGGATGGTGGAGCTTGTGGTGTAACCGCTTCAGGTTGAGGTCTCGGAATGGAAGATTCGAGATTTTCTTTCTCAGCTCCGGAAGATGGTGGAGTACTCCCAACAATCAATCGAGCCTGCTCAGCATTCGGCTGATTCAATACCTCCATGTCATCATTTGTGAGCGGCCGAAGTTTAAACGGCTTTGATTTCGCAGTACGAACTCGACTCGATGCAAGCGAAGAAATAGATGCTACATTCGATGAGTCTTCACTTTCCTCTAAGTCAAGGGGAGAATAATCGTTAATGCTCAGGGAAGGCGCTCGAGGCACATTTCGGTTATCTCCGCTCTCCTCTGATAGTTGTTCTCCAACCAATAGCCCAACTAAGCCTTGACCATCAGTCTTTACCTGACCTTCAGCGTCCTCTGCTACCGACTCGAGTTGGAAGGCACGAACCTCAGATTCTGTGTTGTCGGCGAGTACCGAATCCTCGGGGAAGTGACCTTGATTGATCTCAGACAAAGAGAACGACCGCATTCCTGCGATCGTTGCAGAATCAGATTCTTGCTCGGGCAATGGATTGCTCTCTAACGATGATACCGTGTCGCTTGGCCAATTTAGTCCGGATGATGACACAAGCTCGAGAAACTCGTCGCGATCTTCGATCATTTCTGTTTGATCATTCCACGAGTCAATCGGCGCAAAGTTCTCGTCCGAAAGTTCTCGCGGAAAATCTTCTAGCTCGAGTTCAGATAAATCCGCGATCTCTTCTTCTGATATACTCTGAACGGGTTCTCGACTTTGTGCCAATTCTTCGCGAATTCGGTCGCGATCGAAAGTCGCGGTAAATCCTTGCTCGGGCAAGGCCGGAACAAGCCCTGTAAGACCCATCGGAGGCAAAGATACTTCTCTTTTTTGTCCCTCGAAAAGTCCTAAGGGGTCTTCTTCATCAACTTCGTCGTGTTTACGACTCGGAAGCTGTCCAGTTCTCAGCGGTTGAGCGTTGAGAACCTCACATAGTTTGTCAATATCGGGATGACCGTGACTCGCTTCCCTTAGGGCGAGCGCTCGATTTTGGACGACGTCTCCGAAGATATTCGCAAGCTCATTCGATATGGTTTGCTCGTCGATGTTAACACCCGCTTTTCGTATTAGATCTTCAATACTTTGCTGCATCTCTTGAGCGTTCTGATAACGACTACGGGGCGAACGCTTTAGCGCCCTCATGACGATGGGGTCGACAATCGGAGATAGACCTTGGACAACTTGACTTGGCGGCATGATTTCTTGCTCCCGTATGGCTGCAATGACCTCCATAGGTGAAGATCCTTTGAAGAGATCACGACCCGTGAGTGCTTCCCAAAGAACAATTCCCAGACCAAATATATCTGCACGTTGATCCACCTTTTTACCCAAGGCTTGCTCAGGAGACATGTAGCAGAACTTTCCTTTAACCACGCCGACCTGCGTTTCGAAGCCGCGATTAACGGCTTTTGCTATTCCGAAATCAGTGAGCTTCGGCCTTCCGTTGAAACCCACCAAAATATTTTGGGGAGTAACATCACGATGGACCAAGCTCATAGGTTGCCCTAATTCATCGCGAAGCTCATGGGCATAATGCAACGCACTACATACCGAGGCTGCAATCCTTAATAGAACACCAACCGTCAGTGGTTTCCTAACCCGTGCGGACTGACGGAGAATCTGGGACAAACTCGCACCAAAAACGTATTCCATTGCCAGACTGTGAATGCCGTCGATACGGCCAAATCCAGCAATCTGAACGATGTTTTCATGACGAAGTTGTGCGGCTATTTTTGCTTCCGTGAAAAACATTTTCAAGAAGTCTTCGTTGGCAGCCAAATTAGGCAACAAAACCTTAAGAGCGAGTAACCGCGAGGATGAATCCGAAGAAACATCACGCGCTAGAAAAACGTTGGCGGCTCCGCCTGCAGCCAAGCGAACGAGTAATTCATGCCTGCCCAGTTGATGTTTCAAGTCACACCCATGCAAAATCTAGGGATTTCGATAGTTTGGAGAATTACACGTGCCGGCAATGAGATCAAGAAACCTCAGCTGTCTTTTATACTACTGTGGCCCACAAACTCTTTGTCCACCCTGTAAGGTCACGCAAAGTAAGCCCGGCACGCTCGCACAATCTGAGTTGGCGGAGCAAGGTATGGTACAAAACGAAGACATACTACGAGAATCATTGAGACAAAGCCCATTTGTACAGTCTGCGGCCTGCTGACAAGAAGCGCCAAAATCGCCGGCAGATTGCCCTTCCAGTGCGCAAACACGAGCACTACCACCTGAACCGTTTGGAACCGTCGTACAAGACCAACCAAGAGGACATGGTACCTGGTCACACATAGCTGTACATACGCCGGCACCGGTCGCGGGAACGCCGACACAAAGTTGACTAAAGCATTCGCTTGCTCGGGCACACGGAGAACCGAAACCCGATCCACTCCCGACGACGCAAAGTGTAACTGCGGAGCCCATACCGGTATCAACAGGCTGGCAAGTCATACCTGTGGGGCAACTGGAAAAACCTGAGCACTCGCGGGTACATACATTATCGGGTGTAATGCAAATACCCGATTCACAATCATCGCGAAACGAGCATGGAGAACCCGTTGCACCTGCAGAAGGAAGAACTCCACAAAACCGGCCGGTATTGGGCACATCGACACATTGATCGGGATAGACGCAATCCGAATTCGTTGAACACATGATGGTACAGCGACCTTCTCCCGTTGCACCAAGACAAAATCCCGAAGCACACTCGGAAGCCCCAGAGCAAACCGCGCCATAGGGCAACTCTCGACCCATGGCGCCGCCATCATTGCCACCGGAAACACCAGCATCAAAGGTGTCCAGTCCTGCCCCCTGGAGACTCACCTCCTCGCAAATACCTGCGCGACACGTTTCATTTTCCATACACTGTCTCGCAAACTGACAAACTCGAGCCGGCGGAATTTTAGCGATGCATTTTTTGTCTGTACACGTTTCATTCGGGGCGCAATCACGGTCCTCTCGACATTCGGCTAAGCACCAACCTTCAAGGCATTGCTCATTGAGCGGACAATCACTCGACAATCGACATTCAGGTGGCGTCTCCACTTGAACGCAACCCAGAGAATTCATAAAGAAAATAAAAAACACGACCAAAAAATAGCAGCATGGATGGAGTCCTGCCTGAGGCATGATGTAGCTCTTTTTCTTCTCCATTACCTTGTCTGCACTCTTAACGATTGCCATAACCCGAACCCTAATACAGCGAAGGACACCATCGCAACCAATCCGCCCCAAAACCAATACGGTAAAAATAATGCCTGTTCGATTTGTGAAACATCCGAAAGTGACACTTTTCCATCAACAACGGCTGCATCACTAAACATGTAATCCAGATCGCTAAACACCGACAAACACAATTGAACCGCAACGATATGAACAAGAAAAGCGGGACCCGCTCCTTTTGTTCGAGACCCAAACCAAAATGCGCCGGCAAAAGCAAACGCAAAGGCCAAACTGAAAAGACTTCGCGCCCAGATGAGTCCTGAAGCGAGCATGAGTATGGAAAGAACCTTTAGCAAAAAACGGTATCTCCCGGTTCGGCTGGCAAGCGCCAATAGAGCTGCACCGGCAATGGAAGGACCGACTAACCCACCTGAAGCAATAAAAGCACGACTCAGTCTGCCGATGTTATGACCACGGTATCGAGCAAAGCCTGAACCGTTTGGAAATAAAACCAGCTGCTCAAAATCTGCGCCGGTAAGCATCGCAGCGAGACCGTGGCCCATCTCATGAGCATAGGTCGCTAAAAGAGTAAACGGATAGAGAATCTGATGGCCGTATGGTATTTGCCAAATGATGATCGTCGCTAAGCCTGCGAGTATCAAATAGCGAGCCGAGTTCACGGGCTTTTCTTGGCTGTCTCTTGGCATGAGGTATTTCTAGCATAACTCAGAAACAGTGTTCGCTATAGTGAGGCTTTGCGGGAAAGAGATCGAAGGAAGCAGGAATATTTCTTTTCGAGTGACTTGACCCAAAATCAGATGCGTGGAGGCGTAGGTTTATGTGGACCGCATTAAGTCTCGCGACGTACCTAATGACAAATATAGGGAGCGTTTCTTGTCCATACGACACGATTAAGCGCAAAGAATTCAAACTCAAGGTTAAAGGTAGTTCTGACGAAATCTTTGTGATGCAAATTGCCTCCCAAAGCAAGCAACGCAGAGGAGCGATTGTCTTTATGCACGGTGCGGGATCAGGATCCTCAGCCATATGGGATTTGCAATACAAAGATTATTCGGTAATGAAATACTTTGCTTGCCGAGGTTTTGATACTTATGCACTGGACGCTCGAGGTTTCGGAGGCTCAAGCATGCCCGAACAAATGCTCCGTCCCGCTAAAGATTCACCGCCGGTGATTCGGGCAGCACAAGCACAAAAAGACCTCGATACTTTGGTCGATTATGCTCGGCAATTCAGCAAACAGAAGAAAGTGGACCTTGTTGCCTGGTCATGGGGCTGTGTTGTTTCCGGAATGTACGCCGGCAACCAAGTCGATAAGATACGACGGTTGGTCCTCTTTGCGCCCGTGTACGATCGAAAAAATCCCAAAAGGCACAAAACAGAGAACGCTTGGCGTAGACTCAATAAACAAGACGTTCTCAAATATTATACCGAACAGAGGGAAGAAGAGCCCGTATGGGTTGAGCATATCAACGCGATGTTTCGATTCACAAAGACCAGTGATCTGAGACTTCCTAATGGGCCTTACCAAGATATCTATGGAGAATCTGCACCCATTTGGGATGCTGGAAAAATCCAAGGACCTACGCTCATTATCCGAGGCGATCAAGATCGAGCAAGCACCCATGAGGCAGCTCAAAACCTATACAACGCGCTCAAAAACGCAAAATCACGTCAATGGGTGACTGTTGCGGGTGCAAATCACTTTCTTCCTAGAGAACGTGGACATCATCAATTCAAAGCGATTGTAGGGAGTTTTCTAGAGCCAATTCAACTCACGGTACCCTTGGGTGCAAAGGGCCATGAAAACAAGGAAAAATAGTTGATCTTGACGCTGAATTGAAACCTGAACCGGTGTATCATCTAACCGCAATCGTGGAGCAGAAGAAGGTGATTTCTCGTCGGAGAGTGGGGCTCAATTGCTTCATCGTAATTCTTACTTTGGCGGCAGCTTGTGCTGAACCGCCAACAATTCTTCCTCCAGGAATTGTAGGTCTCGAACTTGGGATGTCAGTCAAAGATATCAAAAAGATCCGAGCAACCATGGATATCCAGTCTTCGGTTCGCGCGTTCGATCCCGTAGAAAGGATTGCCCTGGCACTTAAAGATGACAAGGTCACCGGGATTCGGATATTTATTCCGACGCCGACCTCTGAGTTGGTGCAGCAATATTATGCAACGCACTTCAAAGATGCCCGGTCGTCTAAATATCAATATGAAATTGAGGGTAAAAATCTAAGCCTCTATGCCGTGAGTGGAGGCATAGATCTTTTATATGGCGTAGACCCTGGCGGAACATCGCCCAGCGACGGTCCCCAGAAACAACAGAAGGCGCAAAAGAAGCAGCGCGGGCTGATTCATCTTCGAGAGGGCCCAACACTGAACACACCGAAATATTTTCCGGTAGCGAGAAGCTTGGATGGTATAACAGTTTGGTTACACCCCATCGGAGAACCGACGAATGGTCCCGCAAGCCTAAAGATTTTCATTAATACCGGTTCAGCTGACGAAATCGAGGCAGAAAAAGGGGTGACCGGGGTAGTGACAGAACTTCTCGCCCTCAAGATATCTACGCTGACGCGTAAGATGTCGGTGAGAATGCACCATTTGGTTCTTCGAAGTGGAATCTTATTTTCATTCGAAGGCTCCTCTGAAGACGTGCAAGCTGTTGGCGTAGCGTTTGGAAAAAATGTAAAATCATTTTCCGCCAAATCGTTAAATTCAGAAAGGATCGCTCGTGCGTTTCAATCAAGTCTACAAAACACGATAGAGACGAACTTGGACCATAAAATAATTATGGACGAGGGTTTCGGAGCCGCATTCCCTGACACGAGGTTAGCGCATGCGCCGGTCCACAAAAAACATCCAATACCGACGGAAACAGTTTTGAGGGAACGAATAAAAGTTATCAACAAAGCAGCAATTAATATTGTGGCCGCAGGATCCATCGGTCCAAAATTTGCTGTACCAATCGTTGAGGCGCTTGGCGTACGGGCAGCCAACGTTATCTCCCCGCTTCCCCCGACCGACAAAAGAAAGAGGGTCAATCGAAAACTCAAAAGTCCCATGATCGCCGTGGACGGTTTTATAGTAGGAACGAGTTCGATATCAGCATTGGCTCAATTGTTTGTCGCCCGAGAATATTTAGACCTAACCCTTCAAGAAGCGACCCTCTTCTCTAACGGAGTCAATATACAATCGCAAAATGTCTTACTGAGCGGTCAAATGGGTGCACGGCTTCTTATGACTTTTGCCACTGCGCGCGGAGCGAGGTCCAAAGAGGCAAGCGCCGCGATAGAATCTTTTTGGATGAGCCTCCCCAATAAAGAGGTAGACAAAGAGCAATTTAATAATATTCGTCAGGGCGCAATTTCGGCATTCAGCTTGGCATGGAGCGCTCCTGCGACTGCCACAGATATGATGCTAAAGTTGGCCATGATGAAGCTCTCTGTAGAAGACATTCGTACATTATGGACAGAGCTCAGCAAAGTACAAAGCAAACAGATCAAAGACCTACTGGCAAAGTATGCAAAGGCAGATCAACGATTTTCAGTTCGATGGAGCCCTGAACTATGAATCAAATCGTTTTCAGTTCTTTATGTTTTTTGTTAAGTTTAGGAAGTCTATCTATCGCTTCAGCAAACGAGCTCATCCCTTATAGCGGTAGTATTGGTCAATATGGTCCAAGAATCATGACAAGCAGCTTCGAACACCAAGAAGCCGCCATTAGGATCATCATTAAAGGTGGGGTGCTGCATGAACCCGAAAGTAAAAGAGGAATAGCGAGACTTACTATTGCATCCGTTTTGAACCCCGTTCCATTCAAAAAAGAAGGTAGTAACATTTATGGACTTCGGGCTCGACTTCATCGCTTAGGTGCAAAGGTAAGCTTCACGGTTGGGACCCATTCGACAACAATTCGCATCGACGCTCCTAGTCTTTCAATCACAGAGGCTTTCGCATTAATCGTATCCAACCTCACGGCACCACGTCTTTCTGAAAGCAGCGTATTGAAAACGTTGGAACGAATTCGCGAAGAACAGTTCATACATGATCCGCTAGATAACTATTATTCGCTACAGCGAGCCTTGTTTCCGAATCTATTTTCAAATGGCTCGGAAACTCGGAACTTGATTGCGTCTTCATTAACGTCAAAAGATGTCATTCAATTTTATCGTGAAAAATATGAGCCCAAAAATATGGTCTTTATCGGAACAGGTGGAATTTCTCGTGAAAGTTTAGAACGAATCGTAAAGAGTAGATTATTGCTCCCTATGGTTTCGGATGACGCGGAAAAGACATCTCCTATTTTCACTCTCACAAGTACTCGTCCGAAACTTCCTTCTCGAGGAACGGAGTACGGTTCAGTGCGCCAACTCACTTGGGGATATAAGGGCATAGCACTGTTTGAGGATCCCGCTGTTTGCATGGTTTTAGGCGAAATTTTTCGACGAAAAATCGAAGAAGTCTTAGAACGTGAAATGAAGATGAACTTTGAAGTACAAGGTGGGTACGTTCTGCTTTCAGACCAAGGATATTTCAGTCTTTCAATTCGTGGTGGAGGCTGGAAAGGAGTGGTCGGGATGGTCAAGAAAACGGCGGCGGAAATTTTTTCAAAAGTTCGTGATAACGATGTGAAAGAAGCCCTGTTAGCTCTTGAGAAGAAACGCAATTGGATAAAATCTCGTCCCAGCCCATTAGCGGAGCAATTTGCTCAGCAGGTACTCGCGGGGCGAATTGATGCCGCAGACTATGAATCAATTGAGAATGAACTTGAAACCGTAACTCGTTCGGAGATTGAGGCTCGTGCCAAAGAGTTATTTATCAATGCAAATAATTTTATTGTCAGGTTTGATCCGGTTCAGAAATAAGAAGGTTCAAGGCTGAGCTTTCACTCCTAAGGCTTTTGCTTTTCGCTCCGTATCGATCAAAAATTCACGAATCTTTGTTCTTTCGCTCGCAGGTGCTGTTCGCTCTTGTCTGCGCAAGGCGCTGATATACTGAATCCACCATTGCTTCGTTCTTCCACCGTATCGAATTTCTTCAATCGTTTGCTCCTGTTGCGAAAGCTTGGCTTTTTTCGATATTTCTTCTGCTTCTAATTGCGCTCTTGCTTTTTCCGCTTTTTCTCGGAGCCTACTCATCGCTACTTTCGCATTTTCGCTGACTTTTTGTTTTTGTATTTCATTGTAGCCAAATAAACTAACGCCAATCACGACGACAGCAATTGAGGCAAAAACGACAACTCGCCTTAATACGTTTGTGGCTTTATTTAGGTCGGGAGAGACAGCTGCGAGGTTGATTCCTGTATTCAAAGTTGTGGGGTCTGCAATACGACATTCAATTTCCTGATTCTGAAGTCGTTCACGTAGCAACTTTGCTTGCTGAAGAAGAAGTCCACTAAGAATGAGAGATTTTTTTCCATCGACTCGTTGTTTTTTTTCAGCCGCCGTCATTGATACTGCGATGGGGTGGACAATGTCATAAATTCCTTTCTGAGTGAGCGGAATGATAACAACAGGGCGGATAATGTTACTTAACTTTTCATCGTCTGGATGAGAGCTAATTTCTCTTTTGGGCGGTAATGACAATTCACTCGACGTTGGTCTCGTTTCGTTTTCCTTGATTTCGCTGATGTCAGGTAGAGCGCTTGTCGCTGGGCGCTCTAAAGGCTTTGGCTGAGTTCCCTTAAAGTCTACGACAAGACCATGGCTTACTTTGTCAGAAGATGGAGCAGCTAGACCAGCTGAGGGCGTTGGTTCATTTGAAACGGCGGGCCTATTCGGGGCTGGATCCGCTGAATGATTAGGAGGTAGAGGGGGAGGAGGCACTGAGGGGAAGGCAGCTTCATGGCCTGTTTTGGCTCGTACTTGATTTTCTTGGCTCTTTACCTGGGCAGAAAGCGCGGCAAGGTCGTCAAAAGGATTTTCACTTGTCTCTGGTTTCGGCTTAGCGCCCTCAACAACATGATTACTTACAAAATCTGCTTCCCTACGGTCATGACTGAGAAAGGATTCTTCAGAAGGTTTCTGAGCTGAGACATTCTGTAGGTCGTCGTGAGAGTTGGGAATGCTGGATGCTGTGTTTAGATGAGCGAAAGGATCTTCACCTTCGAGAGGTGCATCAGTCACCGGACGTGCTGGGACGGATGGACGCCGAGGACGAGATCTGCGCTCATCCGAAAGTGGCGGTGGCGGGTGACTCAACACAGGAGTAGAATTCGTTTCATTAAGGTCGGCAAAAAGATTGTCGGCGTCAGGCTGGTCTGCGGGTTCAGACGCTCCAGTCGAGTTCGGCGCTTCTGCAGGCTCGACGGGTGGAGGCTCGACAGGTGGAGGCTCGACAGGTGGAGGCTCACTCGTTTCTCCAAGAGGTTCTTGAGTCTGTAAAGAGCCTTCGTCTTCTGGAAGAGAAATCAAATTTGGATCGAGCGAATCGGAGACAGGCGTGGCCGTTTGATCCGACGGGTTACGGATCTCTTGCAGCGTCATCGGTTCCGCTTTCGTGTCAGGCTCGGTCTCATGGATTTGAGAAGTAGGTTCAAGTTGAAGCTCCGAGGACTCAACAACATCAACCTGAGCTTGGGGCTCGGAAGTGTCTAGACTGATCTCGGACATGAGGTCTGAGACGTCAATATGTGCATCCGTTTTAGGTTCTTCATCCGGCAAGACCTGCGTATTTACATTCGCCCACTCGGCAGGAAGAGACGCTTCATCAGTTGCTTGGGTCGAGACCACAATCGAAGGTACGCGGGCCGATTGTGTTGCAGGCGATTCGCTGGCTATTTTTCGTACATCAATGAGTTCGCCGCATGAAATACAAAAGATAACCCGGCCGTCTCCGACCTCATTTGCCGTTTCACATCGGGGGCACGAGATGTTGCGGACCGACACAGGTCCATTCTGACGAAGGAGCGAGGGGACTTCAATCCGAGTATGCGAAAGAAATCGGGATTTTAATACTCGGATGTAAGCTCAAGGCCACCGGACAATGAGTTGCTATCTGCTCGATCGCTTCACGATGGGTGGATTCGATAGGGCCTTGGATTTCGATATGGACCGTAAGCGACTCAACTCGGCGAGGTCCTTCTTGGGTCATTTGCTTTTCTACTTTCCCGGACATTGAACTAGGGTTTATTCCCTGCTTTGGACCCTTGATCGCGAGCGTAGTGATAGCGCAGGTAAGAAGGGAGGCACCGAGTAAATCTGTAGGTGAAAACGCTAGTCCTCGACCCTGATTGTCGACCGGCGCATCAGTATCTAAGTTATTCCCTGAAGGTTGATGCACTGCGGTGCAGTGAAGTTGGCCATTGTACTCGGCTGTCATGACTACGCCCATGCGGCTCTTCTAACAGGTGTTGAAGAGCCACGCGACTACATGAGGTAAAATTGGGGGAAAAGATCGAAATCACTTTGGAAATTGAAGCAACGTTCCAAAAAACTATCCGATACCCTTAATGCGAAATGTAGGCTAAAAGCCTACGTTACAGGGATTTTGAGAGCAATGAACGGAATCGAAACATGCAAGGCGTAAGAAAAAGCATCTCAAAAAAATCACCTCGGCGGTCCAAACCACGGTTTATTCCGGGCAGTGCTATCCAGTTTTTTATTCTCAAAGTCGACTCCTTCGTAGGAACCCAGTTATTCGGAGCCGAAGTTCCGATTGTTATCGGAAGGCACTATAAAAGTGCAATTCGCCTCGAAGACGAGACCATCTCTCGTATTCACTGTCGAGTTTTCTTAGACGGTGAACAAATTTATATCGAAGACAACAATAGTGGGAACGGAACACTCGTGAATTCGAACCCTGTGACCGGACGACATCCCGTTGAACCCACGGATGCCATCCAGATTGGTGACTACACGCTAAAAGTTCGCGCCCTGATCCCGAGCACAAGCCTCGAAGCTCGTCCACGGAGTGGAATCTCTGAGCGCCCCACTAAGAAACGACGAAAGGCTCCTATTCCTCAACCACCCAAGACGGGAGAAGAATCCGGCCTGGTAGAAGTCGACGCCCACGTAGACCAAAGGTTGTTTGAAGCAGCGCTTCGACGAGCGACTGGCGCTGAACAACCCAAGACACCTATTCCACTGGTTGTTATGGAAGGCGGACGCAGTGCGGAGAATCTTGAAGATAGCGCAGTAGAAATCGAAGCGACACGAAGAGATGATTCACTCATGGGCCGACTCGAAGAGACAACGGAACCGCCGACCCATCGTAGCTTCGAAATTGACCCAATGTTGGACCAAAAAATTGGCGAGTTAGAACGGTTGGTCAATGCACTACAGGAATCCCCGACAGATTCGAGTGAGCACCCGTGCGTGATCTCTCCGACCGATGAGATCCTTGGGTCATGGGTAGACATTCCTCAAAAGAATTTATCCAAGTCCAAAAAAACCGAGTCCAAAATTGTAGCGAGTCCCAACGCGAAAGATGAGATGGTACAGCGTGTTTCTCGAGCGGCTTTGAAACGTCCCGTAAGGACAGCAATCGTTCGAGCGCGACGCACCGTCGTGAAAAGCCCCGTGCCAATGGCAATTCGAGCCCAAAAACAAGCGCCCCTCACGGACCAAATTCGTGCAAGAAACCCCAATAGAAAAAGGGATATCTCGGCGCTTCGAGTCACGCCGGTCTCAGTGATTAGCGGTCAAAGTGGAGCGACTGAAAAAATGTCGCCTATACCCCGCTCTGTACATAAGTCCACCAATCAAAACCCAAGGACGCCTGATTCGGTGCGGGTACGACGTCTACCGGCCCGTCTGGTCACGCCTACCGATTCACTTCGAAGCGCAGCAGCAATCAGTCTTTCCTCTCGGACTCAATCAAACTCACGCGTAAGTATCATCAGTGAGGACGACATTATCGAAGCTCGACGAGAACGTTCTTTCCCTTATGCAGTCTCGGAACCAACTGCATTCCGAGCGGTCGAAATCACAAGCCGGCAGAATGGACGCTTGGTCGACATTGCAACGCTCAGTGAAAATGGACAACAGTACGTCTTAGGATATCCGACCCCTCAAGGAGCAAAAGCGCCGTCATGCGGTCATTTGGGATTGAGAATGGTCCGAATCAACAAAAACCGTTCAGTTGACCTCGTATTTCCACGCGAAGCAGGAGGCCAATTAAAGAGAGACTCAGAAACAGTGCGTTTTGCGGAGCTTACCCAAGGTCGAAAGTATTCAAGTGTTCGCTTACTACCGCAAGACCAGGTCGAATTGACTCTTTGCAATAAAGGTAAAACAGTGACCTACCAGGTCAGGTTTTTGCAAAACCCAAAGCTATAGGGTTAGAATCAAGCCTCCGTGACTTGCAGTGGACTTCGGAAACTCACTACTATCCGGAAAAAGTAAAGAAAGTCTATGAACGAGAACAACGCCAGCCAAAACGCACAACAACAATATCCATTTCATAAGCGATTTGTACGAAAACGTGTCAAAATTCGTATCGAAGTTGAACGATTTCAAGAAGCGATTGAAAGCTCAAGCGTAAACATCAGCCCGAGTGGGATGTGCTTTTTAGTTCGTGAGCCGCTCGAAGAAAAAGAAAGAATGCGACTACTTCTTTATGTACCTCAGGGTAAAGAGGTGGAAATTCTTCGAGTAAGCGGAAGAGTCGTATGGCAAGAAGATGCTGACGATGAAATGTTTATGGTCGGAGCCGCATTCGAACAGTTTGCGCCTGGCGATGAGCGCCGTATTCGGCAATGGCTTTTAGAGCTTTCAGATAAACCGGCTGAGACAAAATAAACTTTTCGTTTGTCTCGAGAGAATGAGTTGTTCACCTACCCCTTCTTACTCACTTTTCTTGATTCCCAGTTGTTTTAATTTTTTATGCAGGTTTGTCCGTTCGATTCCTAGTATTTCGGCGGAACGCGTAACGTTCCAGCCCGTTTCGTCTAGTCGTTTGAGAATATAGGTCTTCTCTACCACTTCTCGAAGCTCTCTTAATGTGAGATCACCAAAAGAATCTAAATCGAGCACATTACTCGCAGCTGCGCCTTTGCCTTGTCCATCAGAGGAACGACTATCTTGCTGATAGCCTCGAATGTTCGCCGGCAAGTCATCGACCGATATAGGATCCTCCGCCAAAATAACTAAGCGTTCTGCAAGGTTTCGCAGTTCCCTCACGTTCCCCGGAAAAGAATAATTTTTCAGGATGGTCTTTGCCTCTTCAGAAAGTGTCAAAGGTGGTGTGGCATGTTCAGCGGCAAAACGAAGTAAAAACGCATTGAGCAAAATCATCGCATCATCCTCCCGTTGTCGAAGAGGCGTAGTTTGAATGGGAACGACGGAAAGCCGATAATATAAATCCTCGCGGAATAGACCCGTTCTAACCAATTCCTCAAGATCTTTATTCGTGGCAGCGACGACTCGTACATCAACTTGGAAGGTCTGCTCTCCACCTACACGACAGATTTCGCCTGTTTGTATCGCCCGTAAAACTTTCGCTTGGGCATCAAGGCTCATGTCACCAATTTCGTCGAGAAAAAGTGTTCCGCCATCAGCGAGTTCAAAGCAGCCTCTTTTTCGCTGTATGGCACCGGTAAATGCACCTCTCTCATGACCAAACAATTCGCTTTCAATTAATTCTGCAGGAATTGCAGCGCAGTTGACTTTGACGAATGGACCACTACTTCGGTTCGAAGCACGGTGTAACGCTCGTGCCACCAACTCTTTTCCTGTTCCGGATTCTCCCGTGATCAAGACGCGAACACTCGTTGGTGCGACTTTGAGAATTTGCGCGCGAATTTTCTCCATCTGGGTTGATTCACCCAACATTGGCTCATCGCTTCCTTCAGCAAATTCGAGCGCACGAATCTTCGCTGTAAGAGCGTTACGCTCAACACTATTTCTGACGGAGACCAAGATACGTTCACGATCTAAAGGCTTCTCTAGAAAATCAAACGCACCAAGTTTCGTCGCTCGAACCGCATCCGTAAGATTCGCGTGACCACTAATCATAATCACGTTTAATTCCGGATATTCAGACCGTATTTTTTCAAGAGCGCTTAGGCCATCGATCCCCGGTAAGCGAATATCGAGCATAACGGTGTCGACAGCGCCTTTGGCAAGCCGTTCAAGCAATAGCTCTGCAGACTCCAAGGCTTCAACCTGATATCCCTCTCCTTCAAGGATCATCGTCAGCATTCGACGAATATTTTTTTCATCGTCGACGACGAGTATTCTTCGGAGTGGTTGATCCAATTCCTCAGTCACGGGTGAGAGCTTAGCATCGATTAAAGCCTTATGTCTTGTACTCGCTTACCTCATATAAAGCCTGGATCGGGTCGAAAACTTGACGAGCTTTGCGAATAGCGTCTAACTCTGGGTGATGTCCCTCGATTCACAACGCAAGACCGACGAAGAAGTCGATGAGCTGGAGGTCTTGCTGCAACCCGGACGTGAGGAAGATCTAAGAACGTTTCTGCTGCTTCTTCACCCGGCTGACGTCGCCGATATGATCGGAGAGGTAGATGAGGACACCAGCATCGCGATTCTTCGAAGTCTTGATGAAGAACGTGCCGCTGAGCTTCTCTGCGAACTTGAGCCCGTAGAACAAAATCGGCTTTTGACACTCAGCCAGCCACAACGCTTTGCTCGGATCGTTCAGGAGATGGACTCTGATGATTTGGCCGATTTTTTGCAAAATATTCCCGAAAGCAAAGCGCAAGAGCTTCTGGCACAACTTCCGCTTGAAGATCGGGAAGATGTAACTGAATTGCTTGGTTATGATCCGGAATCAGCTGGCGGGATCATGCAAACGGAGCTGGTAGCTGTTTTAGAGAACGCAACCATTCTCGATGCTCTGGAATCAGTTCGTGCAGCGGCAAAAGACGTCGATATTCTGTCGGTTTTCGTGGTCGATGACAAAAGGCGTTATCGAGGAAATGTTGCTTTACAGGATCTTATTTTTGCAGACCCGACATGTTTGGTCGAGGACGTGATGGATGACCAATTGGTCGATGTCACAACCAAAATGGACCAAGAAGAAGTAGCGCGGACCTTTGACCACTACGGACTGGTTGAGGTTGGAGTGACTGATCGCGCTGGACGTCTACGAGGGCGGATTACAGCAGATGATGTTCACGATGTTTTGGTCGAGGAAGCGGAAGAAGATATGATGTTGATGGCGGGTGCATCGCCAGAGCCTGAACTCGTTTACTCCGACGACGTGTTTAAGATTGCCGGCACTCGACTGCCGTGGCTATTTGCCACTTTCATCGGTGGTTTGGTAGCGACATATATACTCAATGCGGCATCAACTGTTTTTGAAAGAATGATCATCTTACTTACGTTTGTTCCTATCATTACAGGGATGAGCGGTAATGTAGGAACCCAATCGGCGATGATAATGATTCGTGGGCTTGCAGTAGGAAATATTCACGAAGATGAGCTCAAAGAGACAATCGTGAAAGACTTTTTGGTCGGTCTTATTATAGCTCTAGTTTGCGGGATACTGGTCACAGCGATTGTCACCGCATGGCAAGGAAGCCCAGCGCTTGGATGCTGCGTAGGTGTCGCATTAAGCGTCTCTATGCTCACTGCAAATATTCTAGGCTCAGTAGAACCGGTGATTTTGAAACGCTTTGGGATAGACCCCGCGATTGCTGCTGGTCCATTGATCACGTCGATTAATGATATCACCGGGGTCACAATTTATGCATTGGTGGCGCGCGAATTTATGAACTGGCTTTCTTACTCATCCTAAAAGTTCACGTTGTGACTAATCTTTTTTGCTAGAAGCAAATTCATCAAAGAAAGCGGCAAATGCAGGACGCTTTTGGGCAGGCTTTTGTAACGGAGTTGGTATTTCCTCTTCTGTCCCTGACGTAAACTTCTTATCGGGTGGTCGGTCTGAGTGACCTGTATTAATGAACTTTTGAAATTTTTTCCGGTCTTTTGCACTCAAATCATTAAGCCCTATCTCAATGACATTGATTCTTTGATTGTCGTCGAAGATCTGAGAAAGAACGGTTCCAGAAAAAATCCATTCAGCGTCCGTTTTGGGATGCACAACGATCAACTCAACCGTAGTGAAATCAGTGAGTACTTGTGGGCTCTCGACTCGACTTCGACCACGACTCAATTCTTTTTCATAAAAAAGCCAAAGTCTGTCTGCGTCTTTCGGACGAACAACAAAAGCAATTTTGTCATTATCTTCAATAATTCGCTGCGGAAGATCAGAGCGACTTTCCGATTCTAGAGACTGATTCGTAGTCCCTAGAAAACGACGCCAGACGGCGCGACCTTCATCAGAAAAAGAATGAAAATTAAATCCCAGACCGAGATGAGAAAGCCCGGTCTGATCCTTGAGTTCTTTGATTGCGCGAATCACTTGGGCGGTGACCTGGACGGATTCACGACCATTACCAAACGCAAGAGGTAAAATGATTTCCATTTCTACAAACTGTTTCAGAGGTAAGATTGCATCGGAATAAACAGCGAGTCCGTGCAAAGACACGTTGGCGGTTCGGAAACGCTCTTTGCGACCATTGACAATAAATTCAACATCGAGGCTTACATGAGACCTCTCTGACCGACGTCTATTCGACATGACTGATTACGAAGAAGATAGGGACATATCGGCCCGACGTGAAGTGTAATATGTACTGGATGAGCTTTCTGAAACCGAATACGATGCAGACCCAGGTTTTTACCCTGGTTTGCCTGACGCTGCCGTTCGTATCAACGAGTTGGGCAGAAAAACCCTCGCTGAATTCATTGTTTAAAGAAGCGATCAACGCGATGGAAAGTGGTTGGCCGAGACAAACGCTGGAATTAACAGATAAACCCTTAGACAATAATGCACTCGAGCCCTATCGCATTGTACTTCGAGTGAGAGCACTTAGAAAAATCGGGCGGGAAGCTCAACTCCTTTCATTCGTCAGTTCTGTTGATTCGGCCCTCAAGCCATTGGCAGAGAACCACCCGGTACGGGTAGAAATTGAGCGAACCCTCGCTGAAACACTATCGATACGCGAACCCATCAAAGCCGCGACGGTTTTGAGTCGTCCTTTTCAAAGCCCAGTCGAATGGGAGAAAGCCTATCAAATATTCAAAGATAAGAAGCAAGTCGAGGCTGCAAATCAGGTGGCACGGGCACTCTTACTTAGGTTCCCAGCGAGTCCTCAGTCAATTGAGCTTGCGAGATCCTTGACACTGAACGGTGTAAAGAAAATTCTTCCAGACCAAAATGAACGACTTGAACGTCTTCATCTACTGCTCAGCGAACATGCGAATGAACAAGCATTGTTGGAGGCAGAGTCACTCATCACATTTGCACCCTGTGAGGTTCGATACATACAAGGCAAAGCATTACGTAAAATACGGAAATATAAGCAAGCGCTTATAAAACTAAAACAAGCGAGATCAAATTGTAAGAAATCATCGGAATACTGGATGAAATCTAGCTTGCTTTCAGCCCAGGTCCACACGATCAAAAGGCAAGTAAAATCCGTGAAAAAAATTGTTTCTGACATGAAAAAGGCCAATCCCAAACATAGCTTTATGGACGACGCCATGGTGCAACTTGCACGAGCTCACGAGCGTGTCGGGCAAGATAAGAAAGCGAGAGCTGTACTGGCTCAGTTGTTGAAATATTTCCCGGAAGGCGACCAAGCTCATTTCGCTGCCTGGAGAACGGCATACTCTCATATACGAAAGAAAAATTATAAAAAGGCAGCGCCATGGCTCAAGCACCTTCGAGGAAGACACGCGCCTCAAGGTAAATATTGGCTCGCCAAGGGATTTGAAAAATCAAGGCCTCAGGAGGCGATTAAGCGGTATGTGGCGATTATTCGGGAGCATCCGCTTACATTTTACTCATGGTTGGCGTTGGGACAGCTCGAACGCCTAGATAACAGTCAAGCCGAAAAAATCTGGGAAGAACTTTCAGAGGCAAGAAAACGCATTTTTAGAACCAACGACGACGATAGTCGTTTACGGCAACCAAAGACATTAACACTCGCGTTACAACTGAGACAGCTGGGTCTACAAAAAGAAGCCATCGAACTCGCTCACTGGTGGGCAGAACAAAACAAAAAACCTCAAGACCAGAAAAGCGTGATGAATGTGTTACACAAATTGGAAGATTTCTCAGGAGCTCAGCATATTCTTCGTTGGCAATTTCCGGAGTTACTTGATTCTAGCCTGGTAGAAATATCTGGGAGGACCTGGAGGCTTGCGTATTCTCCAGCTTACTCGAAAGCCATACGATTAGGTGCAGAGAAAGAAAACATAGAACCGCTGTTTTTGTTTGCACTTTCACGTGAGGAATCGACCTTTGATCCAGATATTGTAAGCTGGGCCGGAGCTATGGGACTTTTTCAACTGATGCCTGCCACGGGAATTGGGGCCTATGCCGATGTGTACCGCAAACGACTCACAGACACGCAGAAGCTACTTGACCCTGAACTCAATGCTCGACTGGGAAGCTATGTTCTTGGACAAGGATTGAAAAAATTCCAAGGGAACAAGGCACTCGCGCTCGCGGCGTACAATGCAGGACCTGGATACGCACAAAAAACGCTTCCCAGAAAAGAGGTGGTTCCGTTTGATGAATGGATAGAATCCGTGGGCATAAAGGAGACTCGGCGGTACATTAAAAAGGTCATGCAGACCTGGGGTCGTTATCGTTTCGTACATGGCGGGGAAAATTGGCGGCCTGAATGGCCCACTCAAATTCTGCCTAAAACAGGCGGGTCGATTAAATCCGGCGCCAAATACTAGAGATAACCCTCTAAAAATATGCTCTCCCAAGTGTGACCGCCTTCTCAATAGGAAAATCGATGCGGAATCTGTCGTTTCATCGGTACACTTTAGACAGTGAAGTTTTTAAACGGTTGTTTTGTTATCCTTTTTGGGTTGTTCGCTAGCGCTTGCAGTGAGGCGCTGGTGCCCAATGGTCCCGTGAACCCGACGACTGACGCTGGGGAAGCCAGCCAGCAACTCTGTCGCCAAGACGAAGATTGTCCGAGCGGACAACTCTGTCGGGCCGGAATTTGTCAGGAAAACACGCCAGACAGCGGCATTGTCAATTATGACGCCGCTGTAGAACCTAAACCGGGCATCGCAGTATGTACACTTTCTGGATGCGATGCACCTTATAAAGTTGATTTCGGAGGATCGCGATTAGGGCTTTCAACGGTCAGGACACTCACGATCAAAAGCGTTGGTGAACAACCGCTGACGGTTCGTTCTATCGACCTACTGAACGAGGACACAGAATTTTCGGTTGAGCCCTCTGGGCAACTTGAATTGACGTTGCAGCCAGGTGAAGAAGTTGCGGTTCGGGTGGCTCATCAGGCCATCGATGGCATCGCGGATAGCGAAGAACTTCAAATCATTTCAGATGCACCTAACGCACGTGTATTAGTATCGCTCACGACTGAATACAAAGGTATTCCGTCTTTAGCTGTAAACGAAGAGGCGCAAAGTAATGGTGAACCGATTACGGTCCTCGATTTTGGTAACGTTCGTGTAGGTGAGCTTTCGCGAAAAAAGATCTTTATTAAGAACCGAGATTCCGTGATGGACGGTTCAATACTTCGAATAACAGAATTAAGAGTAGACCCACAATCAAGTACCAATTTTTCTGTACAACTTGATCGACCTCTTCCAGCAAGTCTCAATCAATTCTCTAGCCTTTGTATGAGCGACAGCAATTGCAACCAAGCAAGCGGGCAAGTGTGTGCCACAGACCTCGGTGTTTGCCGTCTTTCCACTGGAGAATTAGTCGATATCGCAACAGCCACCGTCAGCTTCATGGGAAATTCACCCGGTCTCATTCAAGAAAATCTACTCCTTGTTTCAAATGATGGCGCAGCCTCTAACGAGTCTACGCATTCTGTTTTATTAAGAGCCAATGTCATTTTTTCACAGCTGGAAATTAATCCGGATCCTATAACCTACACCAATACCTTCGTTGGTTATACCTACCGAGAAACAGTCACACTGACAAACATGGGAACAGGTAGTGTCAAAGTAGGAAACATTCAATTAATGACGAGTGCTCCGTTTACTTTAGACTTTGGTTCGATGGGAAGTCCTCCTTGGACGATCGACACAAATCAAAGCTACGCATTCGAGGTCGTATACACGCCTCAAATGGAGAGTACTGACCTCGGAACAGTGATCATCTCTTCGGACGATAGTTCGAATCCTAGAAGTTCTATTCAGGTTTCGGCGACTGCTTTACTGCCGCCTGAAGTTGAAATTTCAGAACATTATGCTGACTTTAACGATGTTCATCAGGGAGATACCGAAACCATCACAGTCATCGTTGAGAATCGAGGTGGTTCTGAACTCCGTATCCCTTCGATCACCCTGTCTTCAAGTACAGCAAGCGCTTTTTCGGTCGACCCCACGTCTTTGGGCCCTATCCCACCAAGCAGCGATCAATTACTGAATATTCGATACAATCCAGTGGGGACGTCATATCCCAATAACGAAGGTGGGGTTGTTGTTTTACAAACAAATGATCCCCTAAACCCCACTTTAGAAATTGGACTTTCTGGTCGAGCGATTAATCCCGAAGCACGTATGTTTCCAACGCCACCGTTCAACTTCAATATTGCAGCGACCAATCCAAATAATCCGGAGGTTTTTGTCGGGCAATTCGTGGACATCAGTACGACGGTTTCAAATCCTGGAGTCGGACCGCTCGTCATTTCTAATATTGAAATTTTGGGAGATATTCGAGGTAGTTTTCAACTCGTAAATTTGCCAAGTCTTCCCTTCGTCGTCATGCCCAATCAGGGCCAAACCATTGAACTTCGCTACCGACCACTATCAGCCGGTAACGATGTAGGTGAGCTCAAAATATTCACCAACGATACGGACGTTGGGACTCAAGCGGGACAGTTGCTGGGTGCATTGGCCGGGAGTGCGATCGGGTGTCCCGCGAAGCCGAATATGACCGCCAGCGCAAACGCGGCGGGCACGTGCGAGTATCAATGTAATACGCATTGGTATGACCTCGATCAAAATGACACCAACGGTTGTGAGTATAACTGCGTCTTCATTAGTAACGGAGACCAACCAGACGATAGTTTTCAAGATGCCAACTGCGACGGAATTGACGGAGTTGCTTCAGAAGCAGTTTTCGTTGCTCCAGCACCGATAGGCAATGACGCCAATGCTGGAACTATCGGAGCACCGATGGCAACAATCGCGAACGCTATTCAGCAAACCAACAGCACTCGCGCGGCTGTGTATCTGTCACAAGGCACCTACAATGGCTCGGTCACGCTGACGGACGGTGTCTCTCTTTTTGGAGGATATGACGCCACGGACAATTGGAGCCGGGCCGCCAACCACACAACAACACTGATAGGCCAAAGCGGTCTCGCTGCGATGACAGCCTCCGGAATTAATCAATCTACAATTGTTGATCGATTCACCGTGGTCGCAGGAGACGGAAACGGTAACGGTGGCAACTCAACCGCAATTTATGTTTTCGATTCGGGTGCCAATCTCGAAATCCGGAACAGCATTATTATCGGTGGTGACGGCGCGCGAGGAAATGATGGGTCATCCGGGTCTATCGGAGCATCGGGAGGAAATGCTTCTTCAGGCGGCAATGGATGCGATGGATGCAGCGGCAACGGCAGCAGAGGCGCCGGGGGAAGTTCTTCGTGTGGTGCGCAAGGTGGCGCTGGCGGATACGGCGGATACGACAACGGTTCTGGAACAAGTGGGTTTTCTGGGGCCGGAGGTTCTCGAGCAGGGAGTGCCGGCTCTGGGGGAGGCGGTGCGGCCGTATGTAACAGTTCGCTTTGTTCCGGCTGCGCAGGCCGAAAAAACGGTCAAAACGGAACGAGTGGATCGAATGGGTCAAGTGGAGCCACCGGACAAGCGGGCAGCCGCGGAAATGGAGCCGGAAACGTTTCACAAAATCGATGGCTCGGTAGCCGCGGAAGCACCGGGGGTGCAGGGACCGCCGGTGGCGGAGGCGGGGGCGGAGGCGCCGGAGGCGGTGGCGCTGACGACTGCTACATCAACATCTTTGCATGCATATCAGACGGCAATCCTTGTAATCGCGACCGCGGCGGAGGCGGGGGCGGAGGTGGCGCTGGCGGATGCGGTGGTACCGGCGGAACGGGCGGCTACGGCGGGGGCGGTAGCTTCGGCATCTTCCTGCGAAATTCATCCGCTACGCTGGTCAACAACTCGATTACGGCTGGAAACGGCGGTAACGGCGGAAACGGCGGCCTTGGAGGAACCGGAGGAACGCCGGGAGCAGGAGCCGCCGGTGGCGGAAAAGCGGATGGCTCAGGTGCGGGCGCGCAGGGTGGCGACGGCGGTAACGGCGGACGCGGTGGACGCGGCGGAGGAGGCGGCGGTGGTGTCTCCTATGGAATCTATCGCTCCAATAGTAATGCCGCGATTCTGACAAATAATCTGTATGTCACTGGAAGTGGCGGAGCCGGCGGAACCGGCGGGCAGAATGGAAGCACTGGCAATTCAGGAACGGTGTTCTAGGCGTTTTTAGAGAATTCGTTTTCGAGTCCCTGCAATCGACCGTTCAAACTTTGATATCGCTTTTTCATGCGTTCAATACGCTGACCAGCCTGCAAAACACGCTCTTTCGCGAGTACACCTGACTCGACCGCGTGAACGAGCGCATCATAAGCCTTGGCCTGTCTCTCCGTATCGCTACAAATTAAAACTTGGTCACACCCCGCCTGGAGTGATCGTACGACCGCGTCCTCGATCCCATAATGATCTGCGACGGCCTTCATCTCCAGATCATCACTGACCACGACTCCGTCGTACCCCATCTCTTTTCGTAAAATAGGCTCGATAAAATGTTCGGACAAAGTCGCGGGATGCTCGGAATCTAAGGGTTCAAACAGTACGTGGGCCGTCATGAGGGAAGCGAGACCAGTCTTTGCAGCCGCAGCGAAAGGAATTAACTCAACCGCGCGTAAGCGGTCTAAATCATGATTGAGTCGAGGAAGCTCAAGGTGACTATCTTGATTCGTATCGCCGTGACCCGGAAAATGCTTTCCGCAAGCCGCGATTCCCGCTGATTGCAGAGCATCAATGAAAGCGCAGCCAAGTCTGGCGACTTCAGACGCGTCCGATGAAAAAGATCGATCACCAATAACAGGATTGTCAGGATTCGTGTCTACGTCCAAAACCGGTGCGTAATCTTGATGAAAACCGAGCCACGAGAGTGCATGAGCAAGAAGAGTGGCAGCTTTCCGCGCTTCATTTTCGGAACCAAGGGCTCGCATTGGGGGAAGCTGAGGAAAGGGTTCCTTGAGACGCTGGACCCTCCCTCCCTCTTGATCAACGGCCATCCAAATATCAGATCGTAAATTTTTCAGGTTCTGAATTAAGTTTGCGACCTGATCAACCGATTCAATGTTGCGAGAGAATAAAATCGCTCCTCCGACCTGTTGAGTCTGAAGAAGGGTATTGAAGTCGTCTGGAACGGTTGTTCCCGCGAATCCGCCGATAATAATGTTTCCGAGCGCGTCTTTGAGATCTTTATCCACGTTGAAATCCTTCCTTGGCTGGGTGGGTCGTATACCTACCTCAGGTTGGGGGTCTCAGCAAATGGCGAAATGCACCAAGTATGTGCTAGGATTTGTATAATCAAAGTGAGTTCCTTGAGAAGACATGCCCTCATTGTCGCTGCGTCGATTTTTGTTTGGCCTATGACCACGTCCATCGGTCGTACGCAAAGTCTCGACTCCGCCGAAGTTGAACTCACCGACCGACTCAAATCGATTCTGAGCGACCCAGTGCTCAACGAAGCAATGGTCGGCGTTCATGTCCGCTCCATTACAGACAACAAAACGCTTTTCTCTCGCAATGAAACTCGGCTCTTCAATCCGGCATCCAACGTCAAACTGGTCACCACCGCTGCAGCGCTATGGTTTCTTGGGCCCAACTATCGTTTCAAGACAACAGTGTATCGTGACAAAGCATTCAAAGCAGGTATTGTGGATGGCAACCTCTATATCAAAGGGCACGGCGACCCAACCCTCACGAATGAATCGATTTTCGGTCTCGTCAACGAAATCGCACTTCGAGGGATTAAAAAAGTAGAGGGGGACCTCATCGTTGACGATAGCTTTTTCGACAATGTGTACGAAGGCCCAGGTTGGGAGCAAGAAGAATCAGACCAATCCTATGCGCCCCCTGTGAGTGGACTTGCGACCAATTATAGTACTTTTCGAGTTTTGGTCATGCCCGGCCCGCACATCGGAAGCAGTGCGGAAGTTTCGGTTTTTCCCCCCGTTCCAAGTATCAAAGTCGCTACGACGGCAAAAACGAGAGGTCGTCGAACCGCTGCAAGGCTTTGGATGGGGACCAGCTGGGAAAAAGATGGAAGCATCGGAGTTACAGTTCGAGGGCGACTCCCCGTAAATCACTACGGTGGCGCGTCCTACTACAAAAGAGTTCAACATCCGACGAAATACGCGGGGGAAGTCTTAGCGGAGTTTTTGCGGCTAAGAGGAATTGAAGTTTCAGGAAAAGTACGGTTGGGCGTCGTTCAACCTGAAAACGTTGTTCCAATTGTCACTCATTACTCAAAATCACTAACCACGGTAGTGAACACGCTTAACAAATATTCAAACAACTTCATCGCGGAACAAATCCTTAAGACCATGGGCGCGGAAATTATTGGTGCCCCTGGAACCTGGGAAAAAGGCTGCGAGGTCATTGGTCGATATCTTAGCGAAATCGGAATTGAAAAGGACAGCTTTGTGCTTGGTAACGGCTCGGGTCTGAACGATATTAATCGGCTCACACCGATTCAGGTCACAAAAGTACTCGAAGCGATGTATAAACACTTCGAGCTACGTGCTGAATTCGTCAGCTCGTTAGCCGTAGCAGGCGTATCAGGAACCATCACTCGACGTTTTTCTGAAGGAGCCGCCCAATCGAGACTTAGAGCAAAAACGGGATCTCTTACAGGCGTCAGCGCGCTGTCGGGGTATGTGATCACTAAAGACAATCGCGTCTTGGTTTTTTCAGTCATGATGAACGATTACGATGGGCGAGCAAGAAGAATGTGGAACGTGCAGGATGATATCGGAAATGCCTTGGCGGACTACGAAAATAGTCACATCGCCGCCAAACCATAATCGAGGATTCATCACCTTGACAGACAACGATGACGACGTACCTTGGCGAGCAAAGGGAGTTCGGGGCGTCACCCCGCCTGGCCGACGGTTTTCTACTCAGGATCGTGGGCCAAGGGCACCATGGCAAGCTACCGGTGTTCGAGGGGTGCAAATTAAAAAGCCGGAGTCGTCAGAGCAGGTTTCTTCTCGACGATGGACGATGGCTCACGCATCAAAGTCTGAGCGACCAAAAAGAAAACATTTGAGTGGGGGCCCGGCGCACAAAAAAGAGCCTGCTAGAAAAAAAGACTCAGCTCGACTCAACGAAAACTCTTTGAAGAATATACTCGACGAGGTCGCCGATTTTTTCCGCAAATTCGGTGGCTCACACAAAGCCGAAGTCAGTCTAAGCGAAGTGATTACTCAATCGCAGGCGCCGTATGAGATCATCGTCGCTTTCACCGGACTTTCGACCTTAGTTGGACAAGACTACGAAAAGCGTGAGTTATATACCTTTGCTCTTGAGCGTGGAGCACGCGCCTACTTCAATCTCGCAATGCGTCTGGACGATACAATAAAGGCACCAAGGGGACTTATGCCTCATAAACTTGATGCCCTCTTTTTTGACCTACCAGCTACAGCTTTTCAACTGCCCGGAGCCTTTGTTGCAGACACTTTTGGGAGGTTATCAGAATTACTCGTCGACGATGTGGACTATAACCACGAGTTGTTCACGGCAGTTCGCTCTCTTTACGAAAAACATATTGAAGGTAAAAGCTATGGCGATGAGGACCTCAATTCTATCTTTCCTTTTATTCATCCAAATTGGGCGCCGGAAATCGAGGATGATTCAACGCAGACTTGAATAAAGTACAGGTCTATGACGTTACTTCTTATATGCTGAGTTATGGTTTGCTGTCCGCGCTGGTCATAGCCCAAGTTCCATCTGATGCATTAAAGGGTTATGCGGAAGTATTAAGATCTAACGTCAAAAACGGGTTGGTAGACTACCAAAGGATTGAAAAGAAAGATCTCAGCAAACTCGATACGTATCTGAGAGCCGTTGGGAAAGCAAAGCTACCCAACCCAAAGAACGAAAGAATTGGATTTTATGTGGATGCTTATAATGCCTTTGTTTTACGTGCGATCATTAGATTTAAGCATCCCAAATCGGTTCTAGACATAAAAGGTTTTTTCGACAAACAAGACTACCTCATTGCCGGCCGAAAAGTTTCGCTAAACCAACTTGAAAAAAAGATGCTCAATCCATACGCCAAAGATCCCCGAACCCACATGGTTTTGGTTTGTGCAGCAATCAGTTGTCCTATTTTAGACAACAAGCCGTATTCGGGGAGCGATATAAACGAACGCTTTGATGCGGCGTCCCACCGATATCTCGCGAGTAAGAACGGCGCTCGAGTCCGGGCCGGAACTCTTCAATTATCTCAAATATTCAAGTGGTACACAGATGATTTTGGAGGACCTTCTGGGCGAATCGAATTTGTGAAAAAGTATTTACCGAATGAGCTTTTTGAGAAAGCGGGCGCGCAGACAAAAATTTCATTTTTCGAGTATGACTGGCGGCTAAATAAGCAGTAATCCAATCGTTCTGGCGAAAGACCTAGCGTGTTTTGAGCTTGGTTCCGACAAAATGAAGCTTTGGCCTACTCAGGCGATTCAAGCAATTACCCGCCCACCTTAGAAAATTTGCTATAACAAAAGATGTGAAGCACTTACCGAAGATTATCGCATTCGCGTCTCTGTCGCTTTCGTTTTTTTGTTCTGCCAAGGCGGAACAGCTCTCGACAAGCATCACCGATCTGAGCCTGTCTCGGTATGTCACGGGACTCAATTCACCCACCGGTGCGGAGTTTCTTCCGGATGGACGTTTATTAATTATGGAGTACGGCGGGAGACTCAGAATGAAAGTTCCGAACGTATCGAACCTAATTGAGGTAGGAAGACTGCCTGTGAGTCAAAATCCGATTGAGCAGGGCGCTTTAGGAATTGCTGTGGATCCCATGTTCAATACGACAAGCAGGGTGTACTTCTTTTATTCGCGAGGAAATGATGCGGAAGATCGGCATACAGTAGGATGGACGACTGTAGATCCAACGAATCACCAAGTCGATGTTGGAAATATTCGCCCCGTTTTGACTGGACTCTATGGTCCCAGAAACCACAATGGGGGCGGCATAAAGTTTGGCCCTGATGGACATCTTTATGTAGGAACAGGTGACACTGGATGCAATTGTGGTTGCGAGCCTGGTCAAGCAGACAATTACAACAGCACCTGTCTTACAAATCTTCAGGGGAAAATTCTTCGTATAGGAAGAGACGGAGACATCCCAACGTCAAATCCTTTGGTTGGCGTAAACCAAGTAACCGCTTGCCCAATTTCAACGTCTCGTCCGTGTCAACGCACAGAGCCAAATCCCTCTACGACGGGTCAGCCACGTGAAGAAATTTATGTTTGGGGCTTTCGCAATGCTTGGCGTTTTTCATGGGATGAACTGACGGGCAACCTATGGATTGGAGACGTTGGGGAACGAACGTACGAGGAAATCACGATCTCAAAGTCAGGAGGAGAACATCATGGTTGGCCGTTTCGGGAAGGCGCCGCTGGGCAAAATGTTTCGCGATGCGGAAACAGCACCCCCCTTTCAGGGGCGAATTGTGTCGAGCCCGCCTACGCCTATGCCCATAATGAGAACCCTGCCTTGAGGCAGGGCAGCGTTACAGCAGGTGTCTTTTCGAATCATTGTAGCTGGCCAACAAAGTATCGAGAAAAGTACTGGTTTGGAGACTACGTTCGAGGTCGAGTCTGGACATTAACGCCAAATAACACGAGAGACGGAGTGGTAGAAAACTCGCGAGAGACAATCGTGACCGAAGCGGGTGGGCCCGTTCATTTCTTCAATGGTCCCGATCAGGCAATTTATGTCGCGGATAATAGTAACGGGCGGATTTATCGAATCGCACCAAACACACCTGTACCCTGCGACGGTGAAGATGCAGGAGAAAATAGACCCGACGCAAATATACAGCCGGATGCGGAACCGATCACAGACTCGGGTCCAAACGGAAACTCAGACGTGGGACAGGTGGACGCCAATACGCAGAGAGATGCTGCAATTGCAACCGAAAGTGATGCTGCAACGGTGAATCACGCCGACGCGAGTCACGTAACCAGAGAAGAGCGCACCTCTCAGTCGTCCGACGGATGCGCGTGCAGAGTTGAATCCATGGAGCCCATCGGTTCGTCAGCTTCTAATGGGTCAGTATTTTTCGCACTGATGGGCTTTATAGCGCTTCGTCGACGTTGGAACAGGCAGAAAGAGTGACAGATTATGTCACATTTGAATGAAAGTCGCGTCGGCTTTGATTGACTCGGACAGCGGGACATACGAAGAGATAGTCCAACGGAGAAAAGCATGGCGAGTATCAACAAAGTATTTTTGATCGGAAATCTCGGCTCGGACCCAGAGGTTCGTTACACCCAAGGTGGTGGTGCCGTATGTAATTTCAGCATTGCTACCACTGAAGTGTGGAACAGCAAACAAAGCGGCGAGCGACAAGAGCGCACCGAATGGCACCGAATTGTTGTGTGGGGCAAACAAGCCGAACATTGTGGTGAGTACCTCAAAAAAGGTCGCTCCTGTCACGTCGAAGGCAAATTACAAACACGAAACTGGGACGACCGCGACGGTAATAAGCGCTATACCACCGAGATTATCGCTGATCGAGTGACGTTTCTCGGCGGTCGTGGCGAAGGCGGCGGCGGCGGAAGCTACGGCGGCGGCGGCGGCGGAAACTACGGCGGCGGCGGCGGCGGCGGCGGCTACTCTAACGAGCCACCTCCGTTAGGCGACGACGATATCCCATTCTAGGGAGAACTAATTTTTGGTTTTGGTCGAGGCTCCTTGAGTACTCGGAGACTCGATCTCAACCTCCGTATTTCCGGTTTGGGCATTGGTCGGCAGGACACGATTTTTTGCGAGGTCTGACTTTGATAAAGGGTCAATTAACCGAATGGAGTTCTCTTCTGCCTCCAACAACCATTGCTCACCAATTTTCACCCAATACTGAGTCAGTTTCTTTTTTTGAACCGTGACCGAAGGCAAAAGCATAAATCGCGTGCGAAGAGTAATCTTCGCTCGATCCCGCGCTTCGATCTCTACTCGTACTACTCGAATATCCTCGATTTGCAGAGAAGACTCGTCTTCTTCATACGCCGCCAAATACGGCTCTCGAAGGTCGGGCTGCAACATCAAGACCGCAGAATCGTAATTCTTCCAACGGTAGGCGTGTGTATAGGATTCAACCGCCTTTTGAAGTCGATTCATATCATTTTTCTGCCCTACAGCGGCGCAGCCCGCAAAACATAAACTCATCAACAAAATTAATAGGCGTCGCATCATTGTATTATCCTTTAGAGCTTCCACGAAACTGTTCTTCTTTATCGCGAAATAAGACATTGAAGGTGGTCAAAGAACCATACACTTTTGTGATGTATTGCTGAAGATCGACTTTCTCAGCGTCGGAGAGCTTACTACTATTAACTTTTTGCTCCATGACTCTCAGCCTGTCTCTAATCATCACAATTTTATGAAAAAAGGTATCGAGGGGTATCTCTTTCGACTGAAGACTTTCGTCTTGAGGATGAAGAACAATTTTCCCACCAGACCATCGAGGCGCCAAATCTACATAACCAAAAGAAGTCTCTTCTTGAAGAACGTCGCGAATAATTTGCTTCAGCGATTCTGTTTCCACGTCGGTACTATGCCTTTGGGTCCAAGATAGGGTCAAGGCAGGTTTACTTACGGATGACGATATCAAACGATTGATGGTCTGAGCCGCCTCGTCCATCCCGAACCACGACAAATATGCGCACCGTTGTCTCGGCGGATTCAAGCTCCGAGGCTGCCGGAGCTTGGTAAACGTTCGTCGGGTCCTTCTTCCGGGTGATCTGCGAATTAAGTTCCCCAAGGTTCGTGAACCAGGAAAATACAGGCTTTTCGGTAAAATCCATCAAGTTACAATTTCCATCAATGACTTGATACGATTCATCAGCTTCTTCGTTGATCACGGGAGAAAGACTGATTCGCTCGCCAGGAGAAAGGACGATCATTGTTGAGGTGGTAGCACTCAAGGTTGATGAGTCAGTCCTAAGTAGCCGCCCCAGTTCTATCATTTCTATACGAGGATTCTGGTTGGGTTGCCGTACTCGCAAAAAATCAAAGATTTCCGTAATCTGCGCGTCAGAAGCGTCCGTACAGAGGCTCGGCAAGCTAATTCCTTCTAGGTCTGGAATTTGTGACGTGTCCGTTTCACGTGCGGTGAGAATTGTCTGCGCGACTAAGCGAGGCTCAAAAAGTATTAATCTTTTCTGACCTTCTAAAACAGGCGTATCCACCGAGACCCCCGCATCTTGCACCCGGATTTCAACATTTACATTCGCCAATAGACCACCCAGAAGTTCTCTGGGGTCATTTGTGAATCCGCCAGCCAGTTCAGAAACCTGCTGCTGAGCGATGAGTTCATCCAAGAGTATCTGCACCGGCGTAAATTCAAGAGTAGACTTTGGGTTGTTTGAGAGTCGCTTGCGATTACTGCCGTCACACGGAACAGGCCCTAAACCGGGAGAACATTGAATCCAGTCATATTGAAACGTAGCGTCCAAATCTGGATGGGCTGCTACGACTGTCACTGTAACGGGTTGGAGAGCCGGCGGTGGAAGCTGATTGAGCTTAAGCTCCAATTCACCGTTTTCAGCCGCGATAAAAATAGGGACTTCAGGAGGATCGACTTTGATGTTGAGGATGCGAAGATCTTCTATCCGGTACTCGTCGGGAATAAGGTCCGCGCAAGAAAGCGCCCCACCGCAAAGTAAAGCGACAGCGGTCGGTACTATTGAACGGCCAAAGCGCATACGCATTTTTGTTATATACCCAAATCTTCCGATAATGCAGCCACTTGTTCAGGCTTTAGTTCGGTATGAATGGTCAGATGAGAAAAATCGGCACCAATGGCGACCGGCTTGCGACTTTGAAGGTCAAATTTCAGGTATTGCACGGAAGAAAGTCGACCCTGGTCGATTTGACGATCATCAAATTTAGGCCGAATACGGTCGCCACCTTCTACTTCAAAATATAAATGATGAGTTAATTTAATCCATTGCTTCAACTTGATGCTACGGTCTTCTTCGTCATCAATCTCTATGAGGAGAGTACAACCTAACTCCCCTTCACCACCGAGAAGCTCATTGTAGGTATGGAGCTCGTGTACGATATCTGCCTCTTTCACAATTCGTCCGGTGCGCATCATTTCTTGAACTTGGTAACGAATGGTCACCGTATTCTCGAATAAGAACGTGAGGTGCTCACCCACGTGGATTCGGCGTGGACGTTTGATCGCGAGAACTTTAGCCCGGTACTCATCTCTCTGTTCCTCGTATGTGACGTAATCAACAATGTCGCTTCTAAGTACATGATGCATTCTATTCTTCCTTTACTGTTAACGTTGGTTTTTCAAAGCCATCTGGGCGATAAGCCTTCGCGAGCATCATCATCGGATGCATAGGTTTTGTATTCGCGTTCTGCTCAAACTGAGTCGCTGCCAACGGACAGCCTATTGCCCCTACTTCAGTTTCCATTTTCGGCATCTCGTCAAATGATTTCTGGCCTCTCCGGATAGAGGGCTCAAAACCCTCGACGGTTATGGGGTAGGTGCCATCATATTCGCAGCATTCCATGAACCTTTTTGGTTTTACACCCGGGATTTTCCAAAGATTCTCTCGGCGCTTGATTCTAAAGTTTTGTGCTCGAAGATGGCTAGACGTGTGGTCAGCAACGAATGTCTCAGACGTGCTGTTGAACTCGGTATTGAACCTTTCTTCTGGCCGGATGCCCCACAAAAATTCACCCGGTTCACTTACTGCCTCCGAAAGTGTCTTAGCTCGCTTCCGATTCTCTGTCGTAAGTGATTGCGGGTATTGTCTACGCATCATCAAAGAGCAGATTGAATCCAATGCAGTGACTTTTGCACGGTTTTTCACGGAACAACTTAGTACATCGAGATTATTTTTTGCTTGAGTGCGAGCTTGCTCATACTGATTTTTTTCCCAGGCAGGCGTATCGCAATATTGAAGTCCTTGCGTGAAAAACACATCGAATTGGTTTTTTTCGAAAACCTCGGTCGTGTCCATTTCAATTTCTAGTTCATTATTTTGAGCAGAAAAGAACTGAAAGAAAACATCTTCAAGGCCGGAGATTGATTTATTTTTTTCATTTCGTTCCCCCCAGGGTTCGACGGTTTCCTGGGCAAGCTCTGGCAATTTTTCATCTTGATGAAGTTCGAAAAATTTTTCTGCTTGATCGCACAGAGAAAGTTCACCTTTATCTTTTGCACGTTGAGCCCAATGTCGATAACCAACTGCAGGATAGGCGATTTGATATTGATAATTTTCACGGGGTGAATTTAGGCTTTGGACATCACATCGCTTACACTGGGAGCACTGACCCCTGACTCGTTCAGTTTTAGACTCACAGATCTTGCGAACGTTTCCGTCGTACTCATTATCGCTAAAGTCGAAAAAATTGAAGACGCTGTCGCAATACGTGAAGCACATTCGATGATCATGATAAAACCCAAAGCCGCGCGTGATCTTTTTTTGTAACGCATTTTTATCCGAATATTTTTGGTCTTCGGGATCATACGTAAGCCCGTCGGTCGGTTGATGTGAGATATTTCTGTCCAATTTTTACCACTGCCCTTCGGTTAATTCCCATTCCAACAAATTTATAGATAGAAAAATAGATAATAGAGAAACTCCACTTCCCAACAAAGTGTAGTGCCTCAATTTTTATTCGATTGCGTCAATTTAGGACAAGAAACGGCTCTAGATTTGCGTCGTATGTTTTTGCTTCGTTTATAAGAGAAGACGGCGCAGTTAAATCCTCGCCTTCGAAGGCATCTCGCTTTTTGAAAACGATCGCTCAGGAGAACTTTGAAAGATGAGTTGGTAAGGAAAGGCAAAGATACGAGGAATGAAGATGTTGGTGTCATGCGAAAAGCTCTCCCTAAATGGCCGGACTTTGTTCAGATCAAAGAAGAAAGTTTATTAGCCCCAAAAACGAAGTGTTTTCAGACACATAGGTGATTCTTCAAAAAAAACATTGAAATTAACCCTATATATTAAGGTTTTTGTCAGGTCATTGACTGTTCTCTTCTGAAGTCGATGGCAAGAAGAGTCGGGTTCAGCTTTTCAAGCGCTTGACCACAGGAGCGGTGTTCAGGCATGCATCGAGCCTGCCTACCACAGCAGGAGAACAAAAGTGCTTATCCTTACTCTGGTTTGCTCTAATGGGCTTGGACATTATCGCCGCTGCATCGAGATTCTTACACGAATCCAGCGGACCCAACCCGAAACTGAATTCCTGGTTTGTTGCGAAGAATGGCAAATCGAACGGATGCAGGACTGGTCATTATCAAAAGAATTCTGGGCGGGAAGAGCAAAGGCTGTCCACGGCGTGATGCAACCTGGGGTGAGCTGGTCAAATGACCCGAGTATTTATGGCGACGGACGACTCTTTTCTTGGGAAGATCGACTTGAGACCCTTCCTGAAATGAAAACAGCTGACTTGGTCATCAGTGATAACTTACCTGGAATCCTTCGGTTTCGGCCTGACGCTATACTGATGGGCTCATTTTTGTGGGGAGAACTTCTTGCTTCAAAACACCCACTTTCTGTCGAGACTCAGCGATATGCAGCCTATGAGCGGGAATTACTTCTTCAACACAAACCGCCAATGGTTTGTGTTGGTGCCTTAGCGATGCCTTCTATTCCAGAGCAGTGTAAACCGGTAAGGACAGGTTTCATGTGTCCTGAACCCTATGCACCATCTCTTGGTGATCATGTTCAACGGAATCGAATAGCAGTACTCATAGGCGCAACACCGACTTTGGTGTCAGAGTTACCGAGCCTATTTGAAAGTCTATTAGAAAAGGCCGACGGACCAATTTGGACCTCACAAAATGTGATTCAACAACAAGAAAATCGAATTGCGAAGCACTTAAGAGCATTTGGCTTTTCTGCCGAAGACTATGCTTCTTGCTCAGTTGTCGTTTGCCGGCCCGGGGTCGGCACAATTACGGAATGTCTCGCGCAAGCCACGCCAATGGTCACTATTCATGAGTCAGGAAACAAGGAGATGGAGCATAATTCACGAATACTAGAAGAACTAGGAGTGGGGATTAACGTTGGCCCGGAATTGTCTTGTAACCGGATGCAAAATGCGCTTGTAAAGTGCTTGAAACGCTCAGCGGAAATGCAGTCGCTAGCCACTACGCTTGACCGTAATGGGTTTAGCCAGGCGGTATCGTATTTTCTGGATAGAGTCGTTGAGGATTGAGTCTAACCACCCCTGTCCCCAGCAACGAGCGTTCTTGGAAATCTAAACATGAGTCAATTACTACAGAGTATTACAGTTCGAGCGACCGACTCAATCGATACTGTTTTACGTTGCCAATCTTCAGCCGTCGATCGCGGTCTACCTGCGGGTATTGTTGTTGTCACTGACTCAGAAAATCGAGTTGAAGGTGTAATCACAGACGGCGACGTTCGGCGTGCGCTCATCCAAGGTCTGTCACGGGCACAGGAATTGACCGCCGGTGATTTGATGACCCGAGATCCGATTACCTTTCCCGATACCTTTAGCTATCGAGAAATCATCGACGCACTCCCGCAACGGCTCAGCGAACGTGGCCGGAAGAGCCGTAAATTTCTCGGCAAAGTGCTGATGGTCAACGAACAAAATCAGCCTACCCGGGTCATCAACTATCACGAACTTTGGGAACAGCGGGTTGCTTCGCATCGTCATGTCGTCGTCTTGGGGCTTGGATACGTAGGGCTTACTTTGGCTTTAGAGCTTTCTCGAGAAGGCTTCCAAGTGACCGGAGTTGACGTATCCGAGGACCGAATTAATTGCCTGAATAATAATGAATCGTACGTGCACGAGATTGGTCTTCCTGAGCTACTCAGAGATCAACTGAATCGAAACTTTTTCCCAACAACCCAAATGCCCGAAGATGGTGACGTCTTCATCGTCAGCGTCGGTACACCTGTTCTTCAAGAGGGTGATGCAGAAATTCCAAAGCCGCAGCTGTCGCAAATTACGAGCGCAGCCACAATGGTCGGAAAGAGCCTAAAGCCAGGCAGCCTCGTCATTCTTCGCTCAACCGTACCGGTTGGTTGTACGCGAGATGTCGTGATTCCTATTTTGGAACAAACAAGTGAACTGAAAGCAGGCCGGGATTTTCACGTGAGCTTCGCGCCAGAACGCACCGTCGAAGGCAAAGCATTGAGAGAACTTCGGACGCTGCCTCAAGTCATCGGCGGTATAAATAAAGACAGTGTTGAAGCGACCGCGGCACTGTTTCGCGACCTCACGCCGATGCTGGTACGAGTAGACTCGCTCGAATCTGCTGAGCTCGTAAAATTAATCAACAATACTTTCCGAGACTTGGTTTTTTCTTACGCAAACCAACTCGCTCAAATTGGTTCTCACTTCAACATTGATGTCGTAGATGTCATTCGCGCGGCCAATCACGGATATCCGCGAGATAAGGTGCCACTACCTTCTCCCGGAGTTGGAGGCCCTTGCCTCACCAAAGATCCGTACATCATGCACGAAGTTTCCAAGCGGGCAGGCATCGAAAGCACGCTTTTTCTGCAGGGTCGGGTCATCAATGAATCAATGTGTGGGACGGTCGCCGACAGCTTGATTGACCAGCTAAAGAGCCAGGGTCATGAGAGTGAGACTGTAAATATTCTCGCCTGCGGCCTCGCCTTTAAAGGGGAACCAGAGACCGGCGATCTGAGAAGCTCTACGGGCGCAGAAATCGCACTCGATCTAAAAGCAAGAGGATGGAATGTTCTCGGCCATGACCCCGTAGCAAGTGCTGAAGATATTGCAGAGATCGGGCTTGCACCGGCAAAATTTGAGGAAGCAATCAGTAGAGCCAACGTCTTACTCGTTCTGAATAACCACCGCTTCTACCGGAATTTGGACATAGCAAAATTTGTCCGAGAGATGCCCGAAAATCCGGTCATTTTTGACACCTGGCATATTTTTGAGCCGGATCTCATTCTCGACTCAAAGCCATGTACCTATATGGGATTGGGCTTTATCAGAAGCTCTGTCGACCACACCGACCCCTAACGACCGGTAAATACCGATCGTGGATTTTAGATAAGACCTAACCAAGGAGAAAATATATGCGACCTACTCTGATTGCTGAATGCTGCCAAAACCACAATGGTGACAAAGATATTCTTCAGCGCATGATTCATACCGCCGCCGAAAACGGTGCCGACTACGTAAAGATTCAAGCCATTCGTTCTGAAGAAGTAGCTTATAGAGAACGCTTCGAAGAAGGAATAAAAGACGAGAGCGGTGAAGTTCTTGCGATCAAGCGTCCCTATCAGGCTGAAGTGGATCGCCTTTCAAAGTTAGACTTAGATCCTTCTACCGAAGAATGGTTTGTTCAAGAATGCGTTCGTGCAGGCGTCGCACCTATGACAACAGTCTTTACTCGTGCGGCTGTCGAACGCGTTAAAGACCAAGGTTACGAAGCCATCAAAATCGCAAGTTACGACTGTCGATCTTATCCTTTGCTCCGAGATGTAAAAAAATACTGGTCCACCATATTTGTTTCTACAGGCTCATCGTTCGACGATGAGATTGAACGGGCGGCAGCAGAATTAGAGGGCACCAACTTTACGATGCTTCACTGCGTGACGATCTATCCTACGCCGCTCAACGAACTACACCTAAAACGCCTGAATTACCTTCGTAGATACACCCATCAAATTGGCTATAGCGATCACTCAGAACCAGCGAAAGATGGCCTTTGGGCCAGTAAGTTAGCTATCGCTTTTGGAGCTAGCTGTGTCGAAAGACATTACACAATTCTCGCTCCAGAAGAGTCACGAGACGGCAAGGTTTCGATTACTCCTTCAATGCTCAAGGAACTCCGAGATTTTGGCGACCTGTCTCGGCAAGACCAAATGGCTCACATTCGAGAAGGTTGGCCAAAATGGGAAGAGGCTCTCGGAAACGCACAGCGTCCTCTCAGCAAGGCAGAGCTACTTAACCGAGATTACTACGCAGGACGTTTCGCATCGAAAGTGAACGGCCGCGATGTCTTCAACTGGGAAGACCGAGATCTCAACCGGTAGAACTTAGAGGTTCAGTGACCATCATCCGAGTCTTAGGCTCTACAGAGAAAATTCAAGGTTGTTCAGGTCCGAGCACCACATGCTTCAAAAAGGGCAAATTAGGTTCGAAGATTGATTAACGGAAGAAGAAGGAGAAACAGTTTATCATGAGAGTTCTAGGCGTGATTCCTGCTCGAGGAGGCTCCAAAGGAGTCCCCAACAAAAATATCAAACCGCTGGGCGGACGACCCCTCATCGACTACACGATCAAAGCGGCCACAGCATCAAATCTCGATCGCGTTATCGTGTCGACGGATAGTAACGAGATCGCGTCTATAGCAAAAGAACTGGGCGCAGAAGTTCCTTTTTTGCGCCCGGCAGAACTCGCTGATGACGTGATCAGTCCGATCTATGCGGTTCTCAACGTCTTGGACAAAGCGCTTGAGGCCGGAGATGACTCGTACGATGCTGTCATGATGCTACAACCCACAACCCCCATGCGCACTGCTGAAGATATCGATGAAGCGCTGGCGCTATTGAAGAGTACGGGCTCTGATAGTGTGATTAGTGTCGTAGATGTCGGCGCTACACACCCAGCTCGCATGAAGTACCTTCGAGACGGTAAACTCATTGACCCACCGTTTTGTGAAGCATACGAGAATCAACGTCGCCAGGAGTTAGAGCCTATGTACATTCGCAACGGAGCTATTTACCTGACTCGTACTCCCATTTTGAGAGATAAATCATTCAAAGGTAACGACTGTCGCGCGCTGGTCATGCCCCCTGAGCGGTCTGTCAACATTGACACCATTGAAGACTTTCAATTCGCCCAGTGGACAATCGGGGGAAAAACGACGTGAACATCCTTCATATCGAACCCAAACAGATCCCCTCTTCCGCTAAAGAGAAGCTGGCAACGCTGGGTTCGGTAGACTACCTTTGGTGTGATAATCAGGAAGATCTTAGACAAGCGTTGAAGTTGAAAAGCTATAATGCGGTCTTTGTCCGTCTAGGTCTTGCATTCCACGCTGAAGAATTTTCGCTTTGTCCCGATTTGCGAGCCGTAATTACACCCACCACGGGGCTGGACCACATTGACCTAAAGCTCGCCGAGAAACGAGGCGTTGAAGTGCTAAGCCTACGTGGAGAAATCGAGGTATTAGAGAAGATCTCGAGTACGGCGGAATTAACGTGGACTTTATTATTGGCGCTGGTCCGAAAACTTCCCTTTGCGTTCAATAGTGTCGTTGATGGGCATTGGAATAAATGGCCCTTTGAAGGTGAGGAGCTGATTGAAAAAACCTTGGGTATCGTCGGGTGCGGGCGACTAGGACGAATGGTTGCTCGATACGGAATCGCGTTTGGAATGCGTGTCATTGCGTATGACCCGGATAAGACAGCGCGAGAAAAAGCCCCAGCCGGGGTTGTATTTACCGAGTTTTCACACCTCCTTGAAACATCAGACATTGTTTCTTTACATGTTCCGCTGAACGAAAAAACGGAAGGCTTCTTTGGACACGATTGCTTTGCAAGCATGAAGGATAGTGCCTACTTCATTAATACAGCTCGAGGAGAGCTCACCGACGAACAAGCATTACTTGACGCCCTGTCGCGGAATATCAAAGGAGCGGCAGTAGATGTCGTTCGTGGGGATAGCCGATGGGACGATGGCGTTCCGGAAAATCATCCACTCGTTCAATACGCGAAGAACCACCAAAATCTTATTATAACCCCGCATATCGGAGGCTGCTCCAGCACGGCGACTTTTCGTTCGCGTGAGCATGTTGTTGATATGTTTGCCTCGTTTGTCCAAGGGCACGTACGAGGCGAAAAATTACTAAAGAAGGAATCAATCTCATGAAAAAAACAGCAGTCATTCTCGCATCAAGCGAAGGCATCGGATTCTCATCGGCTAAGAAACTTATGGAAGACGGCCACAGAGTTGTCCTGTTTTCGCGTTCGGAAGAGAAATTAGAACGCGCAAGTAAAGAATTAGTAGAAGCCGGCGGCGAAGTACACACTCAAGTCGGAGACATCGGCTCACAAGAAGATATGGACCGATTGTTTTCGATGGTGGAAGAAAAATGGGGAGGCTGCGATATCCTAGTCAACAATAGCGGTGGTCCTGCAGGCGGCGGCGCATTGGGCTTTGAAGACGAAGATTGGATGAGCGTAATGACAGGCTATGCTTTGCCTATTTTCCGGGCAATTCGCCGCGTCGTTCCTTATATGCAAAAACAAGGCTGGGGACGAATCATTACAGTTGCCTCTATTGCCGTGAAACAACCTATCGACGATCTGGACCTTTCTAATTTCCTGCGTGGCGGACTGGCGGCTGTGCATAAGACACTCGCTCGCAAACTCGCGAAGGATGGGATCAACGTACACATGGTATTACCAGGCGCGATTTTGACTGAGAGATCAAGGAAACGTATTCAAGCGCGAGCGGATAAGAACAACATGACATTTGAAGAATCGATCAAGGTTTCCGAAAGTCGAATTCCAAAAGGTCGGTTAGGTCATCCGGATGAAGTAGGTGACACGGTAGCATTCCTAGCGTCTGAGAAAGCGGAGTATCTCACCGCGCAATATATTCAAATCGACGGTGGAATGCTGACCGGACTGTACTAATGCAGCGAAGCATTCCAAAGGCCGCCCTCGACAAGCTCATCGCGACTGAGTACCAACATTTAGGTGAAAGCCAAGAGCTAAGAGACCTCTCGTTCGATTTCACGGTGTGTAATGAGCTGTCCTTATTAAGCACGAAAAGCGGCGAATTCGTTGTCAAAGTCATGACCGCCCCAGAAGCGTTTTTTGGGACGAGCGAGAGCCGAGTCCGTCTCGAACTTGTCGCAGAAGTTATACACCATCTACACCGAACGGGGCTTCAGGTCGAAGAAGTGATCCGCGGTCAAAATGGTAACTTTGTTCAAGAGTTCGATGGCAAGCTTATTCGAGTCTTCCGTTATATCGAAAATCGGCACTACGATGGTAGCATAGAGGATCAGGTTGAAGCTGCCCGCGCGTTGAGTAAATTGCACGCGGCTGGGCTTTCTAACTTACGTGAAGATTTCGTAAAAGAGCTTCGGAAAATTGAAGTCGCTTATCCGCTGCATCAAACAATGAGCAAGGTGGATGAGATTTACGATTTTCTCAAAGAACAGAAAAACGAATCAAGCGGTTTTGAAGAAATAATGACCAAGTGGACAGTCCTAACCGACGCTATCTCTCGTATCGCGGATTATAAGCATCGTTGGGGAGTGAAGGAGGCCCTGGTGCATACAGATGTTCATCCACGGAACATACTTTTCTGCCCAAAAACAGGTCAGTCGACCATAATTGACTTTGATTCGCTGATGATTGGCAGACCATTTCGTGACCTGGGATTTTCAACGTTAAGGTTTATTGGAGAGGGTCCAAAGGGTGACGAGTTTTCGGCGGCGATTCTGGCCTGGACAAAGGCATATACTGAGAATGTATCCAAAGATTTTCAGGCGGATCTTTTGACAGAGATGCTCGTCATCGAGGCGGAGAAGGCAATTAGAATCTTGTATAGGTATAAGAACACCGGAACCTATCCGCAATTTTTACCAAATGTTTCCCGAATCCATTTGTCCAATATCGAACGAATCCTACCCATGGTAGAAAGGTAGATAAACATGTCAGAAAAAGAAGAAAAGCTCGTTGCTCGCGTGGAATACGAGCAGCGCGTAAGCTACGCGCGTGTTCTTGAAAATCAAACGATTCAGCTGCTTGACGGAGATCCTATCCACGGCTTTTCGGAGACAGCGGTAACGCTTGACGAAGGAATGTTTCGCTATTTGCCGCCCACGCCAGCAACGAAAGTCGTTGGGATTGGAAAGAACTACCCCGAAGGGGAGGAAGCGACGGAACCCAACCTGACCCCTTCCTTTTTCTTAATGAGTCCTAGTGCGATGGTGGGGCATCAAGCGACAACAAGACTTCCGCCAGTTTTTAAATCTGTGCTCGTAGAAGGTGAACTTGGCGTCGTTATTAAGAAGCAGGCTCGCAATTTGAAACCATCTGAGGTTCAAGACGTGATTTTGGGTTATACGATCGTGAATGACTTTTCGGGAAGAGATAGCTATTTAGAAAAAGTCCCGGCAGCGGTGAAGAAATCGTCTGATGGTTTTGCACCAATGGGTCCTTTTCTACATCTAGACCCACAGTTACGCGACTTTGAAATAAATACCTTCATTGACGGACAAAAAGTTCAGTCGGGAAACACAAGGGATATGCTTTCCGATATAGTTCAGTGTCTATGCTACATCACAAGCATTATGACCCTTGAGCCTTTTGATGTTGTTTCTACCGGGACGCCAACACCAAAACCCAAACTTTGGCCTGGTCAGAAAGTCCAGGTAAGAATTTCAGAATTGGGCGAACTAGCAAACGAAATCATTGCTCATGATGGATAAACAGAGCAGAGCCTAGTTCCAAGCTCTATTGGTCACGTAAACACCATCGACGACATCATCAAAATAGAGTGAGATGAGTGGATGAATAATTGGTCTTGCGGTTGCATCAATTTCTAGATGCCTCGCAGCTACATATGTCTCGTGGTCTGATTGATTTACAAGCACTCGGTACCAAGGTTGATCTTTTGGCGGTCGAGATTTCGCAACTTGTTCGTACCACTCATCCGTACCTTGGAATTGAGCGTGAACCTCAACGATCACGCCGCGATAATCAAATTTGAGGTGATGAACAATTTGACCCACGATAAATTTATCTTGCGGCATTGTTTAACAAGTTAGCTCAACCGAGCATCCCTGACTAAATGGTCGAGAACATGAATCTTCCAAAATGGGAGGATAATGAGAACATATTGCTCAATAGGTAAACGGCTACCGAACCCCAAAAGACCACTAAAAAACACCTTTGATACCAAATGACGGCAAGATAGGCAGACCTGGCACCGGGATATTATCTTTGAAGTCAAACGATGGGGTGTAAACCTCGGTATTCGTTCGGTTATAGACATTCTGCACATCAACGTAGAGTTCTAGGTACCACTGCTCAAAGATCCATCTCTTTTCGATATAAAAATCAAGTTGATGAAAGGGTGGTGCTCTAACATTTCCAGAGATGACACGATCGTAGCCGTCTTCGTCCGCATCGTACCAGCGCTGTGTGGAGTTCGGGAGGCCTCCGCCAGTGACATAGCGAAAGCGAAGTCCCGCATACCAATTGTAGGCAAACTCGTAGACAGCCACCGCATTTAGATTATGCGTTTGGTCGAAAACAAAGGTTCGTCGCCATATCCCGTTCCAGTCTCGGTATTCTGCGCGGCTGAGAGTGTACGCAATCCAGCCAAACCAATTCCATCGGTTTTCTAAGCGAAGGAAAAGTTCCATACCATATGCGCGCTGAAGTCCGGTTGGACGATAACCTACCGGGCGCAATGCACCGTTGATGATTTGTACATCTCGAGAGACCTGAGGAATGTCGTAGGCGTATCGATAAAAGCCCTGGATATCGAGATTTAGGCGCTCAATGATATCGAGATCGAAGCCGCCAGAAAATTGTTCAGATTTTGAAAAAGGTAAGTCTGCATTTAGATATACCTGCTGGGGAAACGCGGGCTGACTATATTGACCAATTTGCGCTTTGAGAGATAGACGGTCGAAAGGTTCGTAACGAGCTGTTAAGCGAGGATCTATAACAAACAACGTTCTTCCTTCCACCAAACGAGGATCAACCAATAGTTGCTGCTCAGCAAAGTAATCGAGCATTTGTAAACGAACTCCAGGCCAAAGTGTTAAGCCTTTTATCGGGCGAATCTCAAACTCAGTAAACAGACTGGCGGCCATTGTCGGTAACCGCACAGAGTCTCTAATCGTTGGAGGAGGACCTTGTGCTGGAGTAGGAAACCGGGTGATCGTATTCAGACCAGGTAAATTCAAGTTTGCTTCGAAATCAAAATAAAAAACATCTCCACCGGCTTTAAAATCAAGCCAGGGCAATAGTCGTGTTCCTCCATGTACAAGAAGGCCGGCATTGATGGCTTCTGCCGCCAATTTGAATTCTTCTGTTTCTTCGGTGGGTGGCGCTGTACTTTCAGTTTTGTCGATACCGATAATAGGTGACACTTGAAAAAAGGTGTTTTCGTCCGGTCGATATGTGAAGCGGGGATTAAATCGGTGAAACTGAGTGCGAGATTGAAGGCTGGCAGAATTGCCACCCGCATTGCCGGCGACGATGATTTCATCATCTGAGCCATAAGTGAAGAGCGTCAAACTTCTCTTCTTGTCTCCCCCGATGGGAACATCATAACGAAGACTATAATCGTAATAACGCGGCGCAAGGACTGCAGGAACATCAAAGATTTCGGTCGCCGCAGCAAAAACACCGTCGATTGCGCTTCGTCGGATACTAAAGATGAAAGCTCCATCTTTAGGATCGTCAGTGGCTGGGCCTTCAACCATAACGGACACGTTTGCGGGGATAACAGTCAACATATCGAGTTTGGCTTCACCGTGAACGCGATCCGTTTTTGGTGGTCTCGTCTTTAATTCGATGGCACCAGCACTGACCAATCCGTATTCGGGACCAAACCCTCCAGGTAAAAAGTTAATTTCCTTGAGAGTACTGGCGTTAATTACACTGGTAATGCCTCCGAGCCCGCCAAAATGAAACAAGATAGGTATGCGCTGTCCGTCGAGGAAGACACCTGTATTTTGAGGAGGCGCTCCTCTAACAATGAGAAGACCGACGCCGTATGGAGACCGAGCGACGCCAGGAAAATTTTGAATAACCCGAATAGCATCGCCTTGGGCGCCAGGTATACGCTGAACCTCTTCGAGTTGAATCGTTCGTCTTGCGACCTCCTTGCGTGGTGCTTCGGCCCGAACAACGATCTCATAAGGATTCTTTTGCCGGCGTCGAACAAAGTAAGCGACTTCCAAGACCTCTGTCGAACTAAGATTTTCGGTCACTGAGAGCTTCGTAAAAAAGGGAGCCGTCACTTCAACCTGATAGGTTCCCGATGCAATTCCACGAAACTTGAATCTTCCCCGTGCATCAGACTCGGTTGACGTTCGGACCCCTGCAGTACTGGTTGGAACAAGAGTGATTGTGGCTAAATTTAGCGGCAAGCGGCTACCGGCTTCCCGGATCGCACCGAGAAAGTTAATCGGTTTCGGCGCTGTGGGTTGAGTAATACTAGAGGTCAGGGTCGTTTTTGAAGGCGGAGGCTCGAAAACGAACCGGTATCGATAAGTAATGCGAACCGGCACCGGACCAAGTTCGCCGGCTTCCGCAGGGATAAATTCAAAACCCGCTGCGGCAGCCATCGCAGCAGAATCAAAATCGCGGCCGCCAGATTCGATCAGCTCAACCCGTTGAACAATACCTTCGGCATCCACATCGAGCGCCATAACCACGACACTTTCTTTTTGAAGCTTGAGCGCTGCTTCAGGATACGGGGCTTGAACAAACTTCAGAAGCTGCGGTGGTTTTGTCAGTTTGGCGGGCGTCGGTTTCTTTTCCTCAGCCACAACTGGAGACGCCAACACTATACAAAAAATAAGAAGAAGTGGCGTTAGACTCCGCACTAAGATTGAGTTACCCAAAACTTTTCTCCGCTACAACTCCGGAACCTCATCCATACGGGTAATCACCAAACTAGCCTTGCGACCAGGCGTAGTGCAGAGGTAAGCTCTGCTTGGTCACCGACTATGCGATTACTGAGTCATGCACACAAGCAGCGTATATGTGCGGCTTTCACATCCGTCATCAAAAATAGCGCCGCCAGCGACTATATTCGACCAGAAAAATTTTTTACCTCTATGAGTCAGGGTATAGAAAGTCTTCTCGATGATGATATTTTAGACCTAAACCCTTTGTACGCATCGTTCGGTGGAAGAAACCCACCGGCCGTTATCACGGGGGCTTTTCTGGCTTTTGAGTCTACCGGTAAAGACCTGGGTCTGCGAGTTCGCCTACCAGACATCATTCAACATTTGCCGAACCAGCTCAAAAATCAAAGCGTTGAGGCGTTTCAACAAAGCGTCGCCCGCAAAAATGACAACAAGGATTTGCCTCCTTCACATATCGAATGGCTAAAGCAGCCCGATACACCGATGCCGCTGTCGAACTACGGAAAAAAAATTCAGCTGGGAGATCGTCAATTCAAAGCAGTCTCCGTTTCGGACGCAACAAGAATTGCTATTGCTGACGCGGCGACCTGGGCCATTAAAGACACTACTGGCGGAAAAAACATTAATTCCGCACAACTCAGCTTCACGCTTCGTGAATACTTTGATCGACTCTACGATGGGCAAGTTTTAGACCTCTCTGCCCTCATCAAAGTCTGGAAACAGTATTACCAAGTTGACCAAAAAGATATCCGAGAAGGTCTACAAAGACTGAAGCTTTATCTTGGAGAGCTCGATATCAAACTCGAGGATCCACTGACAGGGCTGAGTGCGAGTGAGCGCAGGCTTATTCTCGCAAAATTAGGCACGCTTCCTGAATTGCAAAAGTTATTTCCACCACCCAGTGATGCGCGGCGCCGAAAAGCCAGTCAAAAGCCCATCAAAACGTCTGAGCGACCCGCTTCCGCGCCAGTACAGGAACTACTTGACGAACAAACAAAACAGGAGTTGGCAGAATACGGACTAGATAGAAAGCAAACGAAGGAGAGAAGTCCTATAGCCTTAGCTATAGCCGCAGTTCTTCTGATTGTTTCCGGCATTTTGTACTGGAATCGACCGATAAAAGGGCTTTCCATCGAAAACTATGACCGACTCGTTCCTCTTGTTTCGGCGGAAATGGTGAACGGATCCTTCTTCGGTGTTTTAGATGAATCTCGCTGGGAAAAGCTCTCGAATGAAAAGCGAAAGAAAGGCGCCCATGCTTTGGGTAAAATCTTAGAAAAAGAACGACGACTAAAAGATGCGATCATATCGCGACCAAATGGACGCATGATCATTTTTCATGACAAGCGTGAAAAACTTAGAGTGTCAAAAGAAGCACTGTTAAAATAATTGCAAAGTTGGTATTGAAATGACTTTCGAACGATTTTTGTGTTTTTTATGCTACGCATACGCGTAAGGTAACTGCAGATCATGCCGAAAAAGAAAACCTTCTTTCAGTGTCAAGAATGCGGCCATCAAGCCGCGAAGTGGCTGGGTCGTTGTCCAGACTGCGGGGCATGGAATTCCATGATCGAAGAAGCGAAGCCCACCAAGACTCATGATGCGCACGAGAATCGGAGCTTTCGGGTTCCCGAAACACTGACCAATAAAAGTTCAAAACCGGTACCTTTAGCAGATATTCCCACCGACGCAGCCGAGCGCCATAATACCGGAATATCTGAATTAGACAGAGTGCTGGGTGGCGGCCTGGTCCCTGGCTCGCTTGTATTGGTAGGTGGAGACCCCGGAATAGGTAAATCAACTCTTTTGCTACAAGCTCTTGGTCGGCTCTCGAGTCGACAACACAAAGCGCTGTATATCTCCGGAGAGGAATCGCCTCAGCAAGTAAAACTTCGTTCACAAAGACTCGGCATTAAGGGCGAAAATATTCATCTGCTTGCAGAGACAAGAGCTGACCTCATTGCGCAGGCAGTTGAACGCGAGCCGCCATCAGTGGTCGTTGTTGACTCTATTCAAACCGTATTTGACCCGAAAATTAGTAGTGCTCCCGGAAGTGTCTCACAAATACGTGAGGTCGCTGCACGCTTTTTGTATTTGGCAAAAGGTCTACAGGTTCCGGTCTTTTTGGTCGGGCATGTCACGAAAGGGGGAGAGTTAGCGGGACCCCGCATTTTGGAACATATGGTCGATACCGTCTTATATTTCGAAAGCAGTCACGGGCAACCGTTTCGAATCTTGCGAGCCCACAAAAACCGTTTTGGTTCAACGAATGAAATCGGCGTATTCGAAATGCGAGAGTCTGGGCTAGAGGTCGTACAAAACCCATCAGAATTATTCCTGTCTGAACGGCCGGAAAATGTTCCAGGATCCGTTGTTCTCCCAGCGATCGAGGGATCACGTCCGGTTTTGGTCGAAGTTCAAGCTCTTGTCTCTCCGAGCAATCACGGTAACCCACGCAGAACGTGTCTAGGCTTCGATAGTTCTCGAGCAGCGATGTTAGTTGCGATTCTAGAACGAAGAGCAGGTCTAGATCTCCTTGGCTGTGATATTTTTGTAAATGTGGCCGGAGGAATGAAAATAGATGAACCCGCGTCAGGTTTAGCAGTCGCTACGGCCCTCGCCTCTTCTCACCGAAATCGAGCCCTTGCAAAAGATGTCGCTGTTTTTGGAGAAATCGGCCTCGCAGGAGAACTCAGAGGAGTCACCATGCCGGAATCTAGACTGAGTGAAGCAGCGAAACTCGGTTTCACTCGAGCAATTGTTCCGAAAGCAAATCTAAACCGTTTAGAGACACCAAAAGGAATCGAAATCGTCGGCGTGCAAAATATCGAACAGGCGCTTGAAGCAGCGCTCGACGACTGAGGAAAAAATGTGCCACAAGGCAGAATCATGAAAGCTTGGTCTGAATTCAGTGACATTGCTAGCTCAAAAATTCGCGTCGTTTTTACCGATATAGACGATACGCTTACAACAGAAGGAAGGCTAACCCATCAAGCGTTCAAAGCGCTTTGGGATCTCCACACAACCGGAATCGCTGTCATTCCTGTCACTGGACGGCCGGCTGGTTGGTGCGACCATTTTGCGAGGATGTGGCCTGTCGCTGGAATTGTAGGTGAAAATGGCGCTTTCTATTACCGATACAATGAAGCGAAAAACAAGCTGGAGTCCGAGTACTTATTAGATAAAAACAAACGCTCAATACTCCAAAAAAAACTCGCTAAAGTTCAACGTAAAATTCTGCGAGCGGTGCCAGGCGCAGCAGTTGCAAGCGATCAAGCATTTAGAATTCACGATCTTGCTATCGACTTTTGCGAAGATGTCCCTCCGCTTTCTAAAGACGAAATCCAGAAGATTGTTGATATTTTTGAAAAAGAAGGTGCAACGGCAAAGGTAAGCTCGATTCACGTCAATGGCTGGTTTGGGTCATGGGACAAAGTTTCTATGATCAAACGCATTGCATTGGATGTTCTTGAGCTCAACCTCGATAAAATCGCCCATAATCGAAAAGCAGTATACGTAGGTGACTCTCCAAACGATGAGCCGGCTTTCGCCTTTTTTAGAAACAGCATAGGTGTGGCAAACATTCGAGAATTTACGCATCAGCTCATTCATCCGCCCAGATATGTAACGAAGAAAGAAGGCGGCAGTGGATTTCAAGAGGTCGCGCGAAAAATCGTTCGGGCACAGAAGAAGTAGGTGATATTTTGTTAGAAAACTTCTTTTATTCAGCCTGGGCGGCGACGCTTTGTCTTCTTACGTTCATTGGTATTCGAGAAGAAAAGGAAAAAAATCGCGAATCGTGGTGGCTACCTTTAGATGTGATAAGCAGCTTAGTATCAATCGTTGCGCTTCTTTCCTTTAAGGCTGAAATCATTCAAGAGTTTCTTGGAAAGGCTTTATTGCCACTTTCATTCTTTGCGGCGATAGAAATTACGATGAGTGCGTATCTAGAAACGAAGGATATCGAACCAGAAGAAGACCTCACCGAAGAAGAAAACCGCTTCCTCATTATCTCCGGTTTCGTGATTATCTTGGTGGTCTTTTGTGGTGCACTTCTTTTGGGAATGTTCAGAGGTCTTTCGGCGTGGACGACAGCCAACGCCTATTAGGCGATCCAAACCGTCTTCGTATTAACGAACTCCAATATACCTTCTCGTCCTAGTTCTCTGCCAATACCACTTTGTTTGATTCCACCAAAAGGTAAACGTGGATCTGATTTAACCATGCCATTCACAAATACAGCTCCTGCATTAAGCTCCGCCGTCAAGTCTTCTGCCAATGATTGGTCTTGCGTCCAGACACTCGCACCCAGTCCGTAATCTACCGCGTTGGCCAAATCTATGGCCGATTTTTGGTCTGGCACTCGAATGACCGACGCAACCGGGCCAAAGATTTCATCTTTGATTATCTTACTATTCAAAGGAATATCGATCAGAAGAGTGGGAGGGTAATAAAACCCTTCACCGTCAGGAATAGTTCCGCCTGTGACACAACGAGCGCCCTCTTGCACTAGATTTTGGACTTGCTCATGAAGTGCTGTACGAAAGCGATTTTGTGCGAGTGGACCGATGCGAGTTTCTGGTTTTAGAGGATCTCCCATAACGAGATCCTCCATCGCTTGAGCAAACCGTTCGACAAACTCATCGTGAACGGCGTCTACGACGATCAGACGTTTAGCAGCAATGCAGCTCTGTCCGTTATTTAGGAATCGAGAGATAATTGCATGTTCGACCGCTTTTTCTAAATCAGCATCTTCAAGGACGACAAAAGGGTCGGAACCACCCAATTCAAGCACGACGGGCTTGAGGGCTCTGCCAGCTGCTTCGGCCACGGCGCGACCAGCGCGACCGCTGCCAGTAAGAGTGACTGCAGCGATACGCGAATCAGAGATAAGATCTGCCACTGGGTCAGTATCAATCACCAGGTTAGTGAGCAAAGAAGAAGGGAAGCCAGACTCCACAAAGAGAGATTCAATCACTTCAGCACATTGTGGAACATTTGGCGCATGCTTTAGTAAAGTACCATTACCGGCCATCAAGGTGGGCGCAGCAAACCGGAACACCTGCCAAAAAGGAAAATTCCAGGGCATGATAGATAATATAAGACCCAGCGGGTCATATCGGACAAAGCTTTTAGAAGCATCCGACTCTATTGCTTGTATACGCAAGTAATCCGCCGATTTTTCTGCATAGTGTCGGCAAACCAAAGCACATTTCCTAACTTCTCTTTGCGCTTCCGCGAGAGGTTTACCCATTTCCAGAGTCGCAATTCGGCCAACGGACTCGGCACGCTCATCCAGAAGTTCCGCCATACGCATAAGAGGAAGACTGCGCTTCTCTATCGACAAGAGTTGCCAATCTTTTTGAGCAAGAAGTGCAGACTGCACGCACTGCTCGATTTTATCCTTACTCATGGATTCGTAAGACTTAAGGACCTTTTCAGTCGACGGGTTTACTGATTCAATATTCATTTGTTTATGACCGAGGGATTTCGCGAGTAACAGGCGTTCGCAAGTCCTATGAAAGACATTTGGTATTATTCGTTAAGGACTCTTTAAGTCGCACCGGTGGAGACAATTTAAGACTACTCATTTCTTCCTTAAATGTCTCCAGATCCGAAATTTTTACCCTTTTATTATTTTTCCTCTCCCGGCCGATCGTAGATGCCCTGCGCCCTTGATAATCGTGACACGGAAATACCAAGGTGTCATCAGGCAGATTCATCAACTTATCGAGACTTCGATGCATTTGTTCAGAATTTCCGGTTGGGAGGTCCGTTCGACCACACACACCAATCAAAAGCGTATCGCCTGTGAAAACTCGATCAGGCAAAAGGAGGCACATAGAATCTTTCGTGTGACCAGGGGAAGCAATCACGTCAAACGTCGTTCGACCAATTTGAATTTTATCGCCATCGTCTAGGTGTTGGTCCACGCACGGTGCGGGAGAGTTTCGATGCATCAACATTTTTGCTCCGGTCGTTTCTTTCAGTCGCACCGATCCAGAGAGATGATCGGCGTGCGTATGAGTTTCAACCGTATATTTCAATTTGAGATTTCTCTCTGAAATTATGTCGAGATAGCTGTCGACCTCTTCTCTCACTGGGTCGATCAAAATGGCTTCATTCGTTTGTTGATCAACAACTAAATATGTTCGGCAAGGTTTGTCTGGCTGAAGAACTTCAAAATCATAGCCATGTTTCGTCGCGAGGCTACTGTAATCATTTACTTCAGCTTCTGGGCTCAAGGACTCCATCCACTGATCGGCACATCTACCAGCAAATTCGGCACTCACTGATTCGCCACGCGTGCGATAGTGCCCTACCCACTTATGGTTGCGAACTCTTGTAATAAAGTTAAGTAAGCGCTCAACATCACTATCATCGTTATAGGCACCAAAGCTTGCGCGCGCGGCACCGGCAGGCCGCTTTGAACCTGTCCCGTGCGTATTATCAAGCAAGCGGTCCATATACATATGCGCACAAAAACGACCGTTTCGAACCGCGAGACCACCTTCTTCGGACAAAACGGCGGCCGTAAGCATATCGGATACACCTTCGACATTGAAGGAAACGACGCCAAGTCGATCTTGAGGATTCTCCGGCCCATAAATATAAACACCGTCGAGATCACACAAGGTATTCATCGTTTTCTTTAAAAGAGATAATTCATGCTGGCGAATTTCTTCCATTCCGATGGACTGCAAAAACAATAGTGCTCTAGACATTGCAACGACGCCTGCTATGTTTGGTGTCCCGCCTTGATGACGATCAGGGGCGGGAAGATACTCTGCAGAAAAAGAGCTGACCTGCGCCGCAGTTCCGCCACCGGGTAGATACGGAGGCGCCTCACTCATAAGCGCACGGGGCCCATACAAAAATCCAGCACCAAAGGGCGCATAAGCTTTGTGACCAGCACCCGCCAGAAAATCGATATGCTCAATATCGGTAGGCGACTTAACATTGATTGGCGCGTGAGCAAGAAGCTGAGCTGCATCCACGCATATCAATGCCCCGTTTTCGTGAGCGAGCCGGGCGATTTTGTGGATATCCGGCATGTAACCCGTCACATTAGAACCACCAGTAACACTGACGAGCTTTACATCATTTTTTCGTAAAAGCTCTTCAAGATGATTCATGTCTAGACTGCCGTCCTGTGACATTCGAGCTCGAAGAACAGAACCTCTTCTTCGATGAGGAAGTTCATTGGAGTGATGCTCCAGTTCGGTCGTAATTACTTTTCCGGGAATATGCGCCATAACGTGACTCGCAAGATCAATGGACTGAGTCGTGTTCGTCGTAAAACAAACACAACCATGCCGCAGTTCAGCGCCTATAAAATCCGCAACAACATAGTAGGCCTCTTCGAAGCGCTCCGTTGCGCGTCGAGACAATATATGAGTTCCACGATGTACGTTTGCATATTCTCTTTCCATAAGTTCGATATATGAATTGAGAACGGATTGAGGCGCATGTGTACTGGCCGCATGATCCAGATAAACCAAAGGTCGCTCGCCACTACCAAGCACTGGAACACGTCGGTTCACGATCGCGAATTCACGCCGAACGTCGTGCCAATTTAGCTTCGCACCCGACAACAAACATACAGCGCCATCACCTTCGATCGGCAAACCGCTGTGACGCCAACGCTCAATACCTCCTTCCAGATAGTGGACATTTTGATACCCCATTTTTTGCAACGTATCGCTCGCAAGAGCCGCTCTTCCGTCATTGGCGCTGTATACACAAACGTGCGCTTCTTGATTGGGAACATGTTCGTGAATGTGTCTTTCCAACATCCCGCGGGTGAGCAGCACTGCACCGGGCAGGACACCTTCTTCGGTTTCCTGACTCTCTCGACAATCCAAGACGACCACGCCTTCTCGTTTCTGGAGTTGCTCGTTTAGCTCATCACAGGTTTTGGCGGGAACACGAGCCATCGCGTCCTTGATAAAATCTGCGTACGTTTGCGGTGCTGACATGACAGCAATACTTTATGACACTATGGCTAAACTAGCCACCTCTGCGTGGCTCGTGACACACGCATTTCCACGCTCGGAATGACCATGAATAGGGATAAAGAAATATGCAGGATCCGTAGAGATTTTAGTCGAGGTTAACGAATTTTTGTGAAGGTTTTGTAGAACGAGAATGAAAAATAGCTGAGAGCAAAAGGACTATGTTATTGGACACATTGCGTCATAAAAAGTGTCGTCTCAACGAGAAGAAGAGACGACAAAACTCTACTCTTTCTCGATCTTGATCCAAGTCAAGCAAGGGATTCCTGACCCGGGCTCAGATTCAATCATGGTGCCCGTCATATCCACAGTTCCCGTACTAAACACAGACCAGTCTCCCTCTTTAATAAAATTCGATCCCGGCTCCATGCTTTGTGGATCCGGACAACCAAGACCACCAAGAACATACATTTTATATTTGTCTCCCGGTGCCGCCATAGCGTTTGACGGAACAGGGACCTTCACACTGATCTCTTTGATCGTGTTACTACTGAAATCAACCGCTGCTGTTCCTTCGGGAGAGAAAGCGTACAAGGCGTCCACCGAGCCTGGATTGCTCACAAAACAAAGATTTTGAGGACTTACTGGGGCAGCGGCTAGAAGCGCATAGTCTCCATAGTAATCGTTTGGGGCAAGGGACAAACTGAGTCCACTGGCAAACTCAACTTCTCTTGTCATCATTTTGTCTCCTTCAGCGGGAAGGTTTGGCGCGGGTACCGTTGAGTAAAGAACCAAAGATTCATTTACGTCATACGCAGATTCCGCATTATTCAAATCAAGGTGGCAATACATTGTCGCTCGATCTTCACCAAACTGCAGATTGCGCATGGTCATCTCTAATAGACAGCGATTGGCTTCGGGAACTAATACCTCAAACGTTCCGTCCGCAATTGAATCCGCTGGCGGCAAGCACACAGAAATCGTCGAACTACAATCCCACGCTCCTGTGGACATTTCGGACTCACAAGCGATGAGACAAAGTTGCGCCCACGCGCCTTGAAGCGGTTCACCCATTTCGTCGGTTACTTTGCCGCTAACTGTCGTAATCCATGAAGCTTCCATAGGGCAGGTCGGGTCACGCGTAAAATCTACGCCTGCATCAGGATCTGGCATAGGTGTCGTTCCTGCATCCTCATTAGTGGTTAGGCCTGCATCAGGATTGGTCACGCTTCCCGAATCCGGGTTCGACATGCTTGTTCCTGAGTCACTGGGCTCGTTTGTGCCACCATTACCCATACCGGTACTCATTTTAGGATCGCTGCTACAAGCAACGACCATGAGACTAATTCCTAGAACTGAAGTGAAATAATTTTTCATGAGTCATCCTTTTTTACTATAATCGCGTGACCAATTCTGCCTTTGCGCCCGCAAATTCGGGAAAATCTCGGCAAACGCCAGCAATACACTTAATTCCGCCTCGCTGCGTTCCAGCGATGGCGCGCAATCGAAACGTTTCATTGATCTCCCAAGACAATATCGCCGCCAAAAAAGTATTGCTTACTCCTTCTGTAGGGTCTTGAGTGTCATATCCAACCTCAATGGTTAACGCAGCGGTCCCTGATTTTTCAATACCAATGAGGGTGCTACCTCGTTCGAACCGGTTTTCTTCTAAAGTTCTAAACTCGTTATTACTCACCATATGAAAAGCAAGGTCATCATCGAGAACATGTAAATAATCAAATTCTGCATGGGCCAAGGTTCTAATTTCACGCTCTGGTTCATTTTCTTCACGATAGCCGCCAGACAAATATAAATGAGATGCTCCATCCTCGAAGACATACTGAAAACCACCAAATCCGTGAAACTGCGTAAGATTCGCATCCTCTTTGTTGATGTTGTTGATACGGATCATTCCATTCACATAAAGCAAAAGATCGATATCTTCTAAGCTCCGCTCGATTCGAACGCGCGTTCCAAGCGTATCAATGTTTTCAAAAACTTCTTGATCGATCCTCTCTAGCGTCGGTGCATAATTGAAATCAAATCGACGACGAAGTGCGGTATTTCTACTCCCTCTCTGTTCCCAGTCGTTGAGATATAGTGATTCAACCAAGACGATAAAATCCGAGACAACGACATCCGCGGTTGCGTATGCCGCATAGCCAATCGTGGGCTCCTTTGCGCCCGCAACATTTCGCTGTTGAACATCTGCTTCAAAATAAAGGGACAAGTCATCCGTCAAGTCCGGCAGATTCAAATAGGTTCCACCAGAAAAGTTACGATCCTTTGCCCCTTTTTCAGAGATCAGCGCCTCAGGCAAAATTGTTTCTTCGGGTTGAGTAAAGATACTCATCAAACCCACCTGAAAAGCGTCGAATCCTGCAAACTCATAGTGCCCACCTGCTAATAAATCATTGGTGTCTTCGATAAACTTTTGCGAAATAGAATCAAGATTTGCTGGATTGAAGACCGCACCAAACAATGACGCACGATGCTTGTCGCCCATATACTGGATTTGCCCGCCACGAAGACTGAGATCCAGACCCGCTTCGTCGACTTTTCGAATAGCAAGCATGATCCCGCGTCCCATTTGTCGATAGAAATCACCCGCTAGAAACTTAAAATTTTTATATCGGTATTGAGCAGTAATCCTTTCCGGTCGAGCATCATCAACAAACTCATCCGTAGGAGGACCATAAAAAGTCATCACGTCGAGACGAGTGGATAATGTGAGCTGACCTCGAACCAGCTTCAAATTGAATCGATCAATAATCGCTTTATAGTTATCATCTGAATCATCGCCGTTAAGATTATTGGTGCGAGCCTCCGTGGTGAGTGTGTTCGTTAGGCTCACTTTGGTTTTTGGGATCTTGTCTGATGCAGACCAGGCATTGAATGCAAATAACTCTGCGGTCCCAATCACGCAGAAAAAAAAAGCCAAGCGAGGTCGCATGTTGCAATCCTAGCTTGGACCGGGCTCTGCTAACAACTTTGTGATCTTTGCTAATGCCTTAATTTCGTCACCCTTGGCAAATCCTTGGTGGTCCGCCGCCAATCGACCGAATCGATCAACAAAAAGCGTATAAGGATTGGTTCCCCGAGGATTGAGAATAGCTGCGACTTCACCCTCTGGGTCTTTAAGGATAGGCATCTTCAAGCGCTTACGCTTGATAATCGTCTTCGCTTTTGCAAAAGTATCAGGTCCATCCGTATTGATCGCGAGGACCGTCAAGCCGTCCTTTTTGTGTTTTTTATAAAATTTATTAAGGTGCGGGAGTTCTTGCAGACAGGGCGCACACCAGGTCGCCCAAAAAGTGATGACCACGACCTTGCCCTTTTGAGCAGAAAGCTTGACCACCTTTCCTTTCGTATTCTCAAGAGAAAAATCGGTCATTGCGGTGCGTTCATTAATTTCGATGTCCTTGGCGTGAGCAGTGGAAATACTGACGAAGCTAATCGCAATGACAGACAAAAAGTGGCGAATTGATGTCATCTTCATCCCCCTAACTTCGCATCAATGATGGCATCAACGACGCTTTCGTCAAATCCAGTCATGATTTTTAGAATTTGCATATTATCAACATCAACAAGCATCACCATAGGCGTTGCGTTTCGGTCATAATACTCCTGAAAGAGAAACGGTTCATCAGCGACAACTTTGTACGAGAGATTGAATCGTTCTTGCCATTGTTTGGCGTAGGCTGGAGTAGCAGGTTGCTGTCCTGCATCCTCAAATGTCGCTAACAAAATATACAGACCCTTAGCACTAAACTGATCATGTCGAGCCTGAAGCTTCTGCTGTTCTTCTATACAGCTTGTGCACCATCCTGCGGAGGTTGAGATAAGCAAAAGCCTGTTCCCTTCGTCTTTGAAAATTTCTTCGAGTTTAAATTCAGTTTCGTCGGTATTCTTAAAAGAAAGATTATCGATGACCGATGTTTCGATTTTTCCGTACGGTGCCTCAGGATATGCATCTCGGCCATTTTGATTCACCGTATTATTATTTCCCGAATCATTGGTCTCTCCACCGCAGGCACTCAGAGCGAAAAGCATTGCTGCGGTCGCAAAGGTCGAAAATCTGGGCAGATTTGAAATTTTAAGCATACCCAAGAATACACCTGTCTTTGTCTCGCGCAACATCCGTCAATCGACAAAAATCTAAGTGAAACCCCCCTGTTTATTGGGGTTTTTGAGTTCAATTGCGCCCGGGGTATTGGACGAGCGATTCCTGAATAATATTTATCGCTTTTTTCAAAGCATGGGCATTGAGAACGTAGGCAATTCGGGCCTCGTTATGGCCAAGTTCCTGGCTGGCATAAAAGCCCGCCGCCGGGGCCATCATCACCGTTTCATTGTCGACAGAAAAATCGGTCAAAAGCCACTGGCAATAGTGGTCCGCGTCTTCCACAGGAAGCTGTACGACTGTGTAGAAAGCCCCCTCAGGCCGATAAAGACCCAGCCCTTCTATTTGACTGAGCCCCTCGACCAACACATCTCTTCGGTGTTGGTACTCCTGAATGATCGGGTCGAAATAGTTCGACTCAAGTTGGTAGGCCGCAACAGCCGCTTTTTGCGCAATCGTCGCCGGACAGAGTCGCGCAAAGCCCATTCGAGTGAAGGCGTCGGCCAATTCGGGATTCTTCGTCACAGCAAAACCAATTCGAGCCCCGCATGCCGAAAACCGCTTCGAAACGCTGTCAGTTACAATCACTCGCTCATCTGCACACGGTAAACTAAGAGCGCTTCGGAAAGTGGCGCCGTCATAGACAAATTCTCGATACACTTCATCCGAGATCAAATAAAGGTCATGTTCGGTCGCTATCTTGCCAAGCATTTCAATTTCTTCGGAAGTGTAGACCGTACCGGTTGGATTGCCTGGGTTGGCCAGAGCAATGGCACGAGTTTTTGGGCCAATCGCTTGAGCAATTTCCTCGGGAGCCGGAAGATGAAATCCATTTTCCGCACGTGCAGTGATAGGCTTCACTTGCACATCGAGCATGGCAGCAAAGCCGTTGTAGTTCGCATAAAACGGCTCTGGCACCAAGATTTCGTCTCCATGGTCTGCTACAGCGGCAAAAGCGAAAACCAAGGCCTCGCTGCCACCGGTCGTTACAAAAACCTGGTCTGACGATACCGGATCTCCAACACGATGAAAGTATTGGGACACTGCCTCTCGCAACTCAGGCAGACCGGCGGAAGGGCCATAGGCAAGAACGGCATCATCAAAGTTTCGATAGGCGTCCATCATCGCTTGAGGCGTTTCAATATCGGGTTGACCAATATTCAAATGATGAACGTGAACACCTTTCTTTTTTGCAATATCCGAAAATGGCACCAGTCTTCGAATCGGTGACGCGGGAATGAGTTGAGAGCGTTTGGATGTCTTAGGCATAAATCTAATCCCTTCTTGGGCCGCACGAAGTGGCATAAACTAATTTTCGAGGATTGAGAACCTCGACACATCCGTGAACCAGCAAGGAAATAGACTCTGATCGTCTGTAATGTCTACCGGGATCAAACAAGATGTAACAAATGTCTGAAATCAGTCAGTTTTGGGCCTTGCTCGCTCACAGTGCTAGACCTAAAATACGGCAGAGAACTTTTGGTTTTTGATCAGTTCTCAGGTAAACCGTTGAGTGTGTCGTCTGAACGTCTTCCTCGCCTAGGGCGATACCAGGTCCTCAGCAAGATCGCTGAAGGAGGAATGGCGGAAATTTTTCTCGCTAAAGCCATAGGTGTCATGGGTTTTGAGCGACTTGCGGCGATCAAACTGATTCGTCCCCATCTGATGGAAGATTCAGACTTTTTGAAGATGTTCCTCGATGAAGCAAGGATCGCAATGCACTTGCGGCACCGAAATATTGTTCAAACGACAGAACTTGAACGTGCTGAAGGCACCTATTTCATCGCGATGGAATTCGTACACGGAGTCAACGTGTACGATTTATACGAACGAATTGCTGCACAAGGACAATGGATCGAACTTCCAATGGCTTTGTACATCGTATCTGAAGCGTGCAAAGGTCTACATTTTGCGCACATGCGAACTCATCCCGACGGACGTCCGCTCGGAATCATCCACAGAGATATTTCTCCGCAAAATATTCTTCTAAGCTTCGAAGGTGAAGTAAAAATTATGGACTTCGGAATTGCACAAGCAACCGATAGACTTCACAAGACCCAACCAGGAATCGTCAAAGGTAAGTACCAGTATATGGCACCGGAGATCTTACAAGACCGAAAAGTGGATCACCGAATTGATGTGTTTGCTGCTGGGGTCGTCCTTTATGAACTGCTTACCCGTGAAAACCCATTCGCAGGAGCTACGGCGGTTGAAACGATTGAATCAGTCCTCAAGAAACCTGTCGTTCCCCCGACTGAAAAATGCGGGGTGGGTTCATATGCATTGGATTCCATTGTCCTGAAAGCTTTAGCGAAAGATCCGGACGAGCGATATTCGTCTGCGAGAGAATTATCGGCGGTTCTAACTGATCATGGGTTAGGTTTGACCGGAGCACGCTGGGATATTGCATCAGGCGATTCCAGCTTATCGCAGCTTCTTCAGTCCTTATTTCCGGATAAAATAGCTCAGACCTTCACACCTTCAAGCGCCGAAGAAGTTGTTTTACCTCGGGCTCATCATTATACAGACCCAAAATTAGATGCGAGCATCGCAGACACCAATGACGACCAACTTATTCTCACAGTAGATGGCTCTGGCGCTAATATTTCACCCTTAGATGTCACATCACTTACCCCATCCATAGAATCACACGACTACGAAGACGAAGCGCAAACGGCGCTTGCTTTAGACGTCGACCCTTACGGTGAAGAGGCGAAAGAAACGACAACACATACTGCAATCGAAGAACCCGTCACCGACCGAGCCTTAGAGGCAATTCGAGACGAAAATAACGCAAGTGGCGGGGTAACTATATTGGACCAAGGCGAAGAATTAGAAAGTTTACGTCAACAGTACAACAACGAATCAGCCAACGTTCTTCTTGACCGAGGACCAACAGTAGCGCCCAAACGAAATATTGCCCAAAAACCGGTCCGCCATGACACACCGCCACCGGAAACGGAACGCGGTGTCACTGAAGAATCACTCATTACTCCAGTCTCAGCCTCTCACCCAGGCTTCGAGGCTGCTGAAGGAGCCGCGCTCAGAGCATCTCGGGCCGCACGAACCATTTCACATCAACAATACGTTGACGTCAAAATCCCTGCGGCAAGCCAAGCAAATATAACGACGGGGTTTGGGCACAAACAAACCAACGAACCCTCGCATTTCACACGAGCTGCATTTATCTTGTTTGGACTAGCAAGCATCGTGCTTGCGATGGTCGTCTTTTATCAACCAAATCGTAAAATTCTAACAATTCCGATTCACTCTGAACCCTCTGGAGCAACTGTTGTTATCAACGGAGTTGTGCAAGAGAATCGAACCCCATTGAGCGCGCTGGTACCCAGTGGTCGGACGTACCGCGTCGAAATATCGGCGCCAGGGTTTCGAACATTCTCAAAAGAGTTCTACGCAAAGGGAGATTCGCAGCTCAAGATAGACGCGATCTTAACAGCAAAATGAAGAAGTTTAGATTCTTACCCACTTGGCTAGTCATTTTAGCCTTTTGTTTCAGTATGACCTCATCTCAAGTGAGTCATGCCGCTAAACGACCAGACCCGCTGGTTGCAACCCTGATGTCGTTAGGCGCGACAGTCATACCCATTGCCCTCGGTACAATTCTGTGGACGCAGGATCGCGGAATCGATGAAGGCTTTAGATACGATATGGGTTTTGTTTTTTTCACGATTGGGGGTGTATTCGGTCCATCGACGGGTAAATTTTATGCAGATAAAAACTCAGATGCTTGGGTATCGATGATTTTGCGTGGATTAACCGCCGGAATAGGCTTATCTGGCTCGGCCTTATGGTTGAGAGGGGAAACAGCCCAAACGAGAAACAACGGAAGAGCGATGGCTGCTATTGGAATCACGACCACGGGGCTACTTTCGATTTACGATATTTGGACGGCTGGAAGTGCTGCCTTGGAAACCCAGAGAATGAGAGGTTACGGACCTGGGAGCGAACAGAGCTTATTGAAGGACTTCAACAGCGGCGATAAAGGTAGGAAAAAAGAGATGAGAGCGCTTATCAGACTCGCGCAAGCTTCAGCTATTGAGAAGCACCTACCCCGACCTCAGCTTCGACTTCGGGTGAACTCTTTGCACTTGCTTCAGCAGCCAACTTCACAGCCTCAGCTTGTTTCTTCTCAACTTCTGCTAACTGAATCAATGTTCGGTCAAGATTGATCCGGGCACGAGTGTACCGAGGGTTGGTTTTGATGGCCAATTCAAAAGCATCTCGAGCATCTTCGAAAGCTTCAATCTTTTCGTAAGCCAGCCCCAAATTGTTGTACACAAAGTAAGGTGTCTCTTCGCCAAACAACTCGACAGAGGCCTCAAGTGCATCCACGGCTTGCTCGCCTTCGCTCATTTTGACGTAGAGCAGACCGAGATTATTGTACATCATTGGATGAGTGGGTGCGATGGCGATTGCCTGACGAAAAGCGTTCTCTGCGCGTTGCCAGTGATATTGCATCATTGCAATTCGACCTGCGACATTCCACGCCATTGCATTATCTACGTCGATTCGTAGGGCGCGACGAATTGACATTCTAGCTGCTTGGTAATCTTTCTTTGCAATCTGAACTCGTGCTAACTCTACTTGAATTTCTGAGTTATCTGGTTCGAGGACACCGGCATCAAGCAGTGCCTCTTCAGCGACTTTATAGTCCTTAATTTCGCGACCAAGGAGCGCCACCTGATAAAGGACTTCACTTGTTGGAGCATTGACGAACAAATGTTGACGTAAAGAGGTGTACGCTTGGCGAAGGTTCCCTTTTTCTAGTTGCTCTTCAGATCTCTCAATAAAGTTTACGTCTTTTTCATCTGTAGAGAGAGCGACGCCTGAAATTTTCTTGGGTGGCTTTGACTTGGACTCAGACGAAGAAACAACAACTGTTTCGGATTTTGCTGTCTTGTCGAACGACTTTGCGCTGGCCCGAATAACCATCGGTTCAAAGCTGTATTCGACACGAATGGATGAAGGCGGTTCTAGAGAATCCGTAGATTCGGCAACCACGTCTGGCTGAGCCATCGCTTGAATCTTTTGCTCATGTTTTCGCGCAGTCTGTTCAATTTTAGCTTGGCTCAAAGTTTCTGGGGCGTCCTGACTGGCAACCGTATCCGTGACCATCATTGCGCTGGTCAAAGTAAGTGCTCCAACAAGAACTCCTATCGTTATCTTTTCGTTTGGGGTGAGAGGTTTAAAATTTTTATTCATTAGTGATTCTCCTTGCTAGAAGACTTATCAAGAGTCGTGCCAAACTCTAAAATCAAATATAATCAGTCACTTATGAGGAATAAATGAAGATGTGGGTAAAAAGTACCGCGTGGTCTGTTGTGCTGTGAGCCACAGGGTGAGAGCGAAAATCGATACGATCTAGAGCTATTTCTGCAAAGCGTTCTTCTCGAAAGCCGCGTTTTGATGACTTCGTAAGATCTCAACAATTTTATCATCTTTGAATTCGAGAATGGTGGGGGACAACGTATATTCACTCACCAAAAAGCTTGCTTCAAAGGAAGGGTCTGAAGCGGATTCAAGATAACCCAAAGGCCGAGGCGTATTAATTCCAAGGCTGCGAAGTCGTTGACTCCACATATACCTTTGCTGAGAACGAGAATGCTGAACTGGTCCAGTAATTCGACGGAAACCTTTTCTTGGACGCGCTGGAGCAAACCGTAATACCACATCAACGACCTCCCCCTGTGAAAGACGAAGTTGGGCGGTTCGCTCGCCTAACGGACGAATAAACGAAAATCCAGAAGGCATCGCCTGTCGCCAAAAATCATTTTCAATAGGTTCTACAAACTCATGCTCTACCAAGCTTTCGAAAAGGCTCGCTAAATGAATAAGCTTCGTGTCGTGAGTTCCAACCCAAGGTCGGTCGGAAGAGTCGATGATTTCAAGGGGCTCTATCTCGCCCAAAACGTACTAACCTTCGCTCTTACGGCCTGAAGATGTTTTTCCTTCTACCGCAAGCAAATGTAGGTCCGTCACATTGGTGTCGGTAGGGCCAGTATTGACCCGAGCTCCACCTTTTTGGAGCGCGTTATAGCTATCGAATCCAGAGATTGCCTCATCTACATCAACTCCAGCTTCAACCATTGCTTCAAACGAAGCGCCATCGACCAAACCACCTGCAGCGTCAGTTGGACCATCTGTGCCGTCCGTTCCAGCCGCTAAGAAAGCCATGTGATTTTCGCCCTGCATCGCTTTCGCCATCAACAGCGCAAGGTGCTGACTTCGCCCCCCTTGCCCAATCTCTCCCTCTTCAGGAATCGGCAATGTAGGCTCACCCACCGCAACAAAAACTTCGCGACCTGTTCCACTTCGAACCATAGATCCTGCTCGAGCGATATAACCTTCGACAAGCTCAGTTGCATCCCCTTTGATCTCTTTGGTTGCACAACGAACCCTAAGCCCCATCGCTCGAGCGGCTCGAGCAGCAGCACGAAGAAGAACACGAGGGCCACCAACAACCGCAGCAAAAGCACGGGAAAGTCTCGGATCACCTGGTTTCGGCGATTCAGAAATCTCACCCTTAGCGCCTGATTCGAGAATTTCGATGACGCTTTCAGGAACCTTGTCCCAAATGCGAGCCTTTTTTAGAGCCGTGATAGCATCCTTAAATCGAGTGGGATCAGCGACCGTAGGTCCACCGCCAATCGTTGGCAACTTGTCACCAATGACATCGGATAAAGCCAATGTAAGCACGGATGCTGGGGCAGCTTCGACTGCGAGTCGTCCACCTTTAATTCGAGAGATATGAGAGCGAACGCTACTGATTCCAGAGGCATCCATTTCACTCTTAGCCATCACTTCATCGAGCGCAACAGCATCGTTAAATCCAATTTGAGGGATAGGAGAAAATAGAAGCGCGCTGGCTCCGCCAGAAATAAGCACCAATAGAAGGTCTTCTTCGCCGAGTTCAGAAACCAACTCGACCACATCGTCAGTTGCACGAACTGAGCGCCGATCTGGAATAGGATGTCCCGCTACGCGAACTTCAAATCCCTCGACATCTCGTTCATAACCTTCGGTTGTGACGATCATGCCAAAACTCATCTTTTCTTTGATCGCTTCGGGAACGGCTTCGGCCATAGCTGGGGCGGCCTTACCCACAGCGATCACCCCAACGGACTCAATCCGATCCAGGGCGATGGCTCGGCGACCTGCACGGATTGCCCCACTGGACACTTGCAGTCGCGATTCTACCGCTTTTCCCGCATGGGAAGCTTCGAGGGCATCCTTGTAGATGGCCATCAGGTCCTCGGCTAGTAACGAACGGGCCATGGGTGATCGTATACTTTGGACCGGAGCAGAACGCAAAAGAATCAGCCAAATGTTTGAAATCTATGGTACTTTTTTTTAGGGAAGAAGACGGACCCGATAAAACCCTGAACAGCCGAGTCAATAATAAGGGTTTCAACGATATTCTTACTGTGTCGCGTGGCGAAAATTCGTGTATTTTCGGGACATGTCGAGATCTTTTTTCCGGCTGTTGCTTCTAAGCACAATGATGAGCGTGAGTTCATTCTCTCAGACCGCTTCCGCAATTTGTACGCCAGACAACCGCACAGATTGTGTTGATCGATTTCGCTCCTTTACGGGTACGTTAAACTTCTTTGCGAGCGGAGGTTCTTTTTCTGAAATCGACGATCCGGCTGACGATCGTCCAGGTCGAGAAGTATCCATTGGGGAAGTAGAGATACCATTAGACCGCATTCCACCAAGAGCGGAACTGGTCGCTGCTTTCTTATATTTTGGAGGGTCTCTTTTTCTCGATAATGATGGCAACGACACACCTGATCAAGACGTCGAAATCCTCGTGCCGGGAAGCACAGAGTATCAATCGGTGACCGGCGATACCGTTTATCGCTCTGGCTCAATCCCAGGTTTTCCAGAGGTGAGTCTCTATTCTGTTCGGGCTGATATCACAGAACTTCTCATACAAACCGGCGGCCCTATGGGAGGACAGTATAAAGTTCGGGATTTCGCCGCTGATATTTTCAATGATCAAAGCAAACATACAGTCGCCAATGCCTCTTTTTCGATTGTTCTCATTTTTCAGGAACCACGTCTTTCACCGCGGACCATTGTCATTTTTGACGGCATGCAAGAAGTATTAGGTTCGACGGTAAGTTTGGCACTCTCAGGCTTCACAGTTTCAGAAGTTCCTTCAGGCTCGATGACAATTTATGCACTGGAAGGAGATTGTAATCCTGGACCCGGTGACTGCCGTAATGGAAATAATCTTTCAGGGGCAGAGCGGATTCGAGTGTCTGCAGACAAAACCGAAGACGACGCAAGTTGTCTTGCAAAAAGGATCGACTCAAATCAAAATCCGCTCACACTGGAAAATGCAACTAACCCCAGAAACGATATATTTAATAGAACAATAAACACCGTCAGTCCTCCACTGACAAACGTGCCAGGTACAGATATTGACGAATTCGATATTACCTCTGCTTTGGCGCCAGGTGACACCTGCGTCACTGTAGAGGCAACTACGCCCTTTCCGTCCGGCGGCCAAACCGGTGAACTTATTGGTCTCACGTATGCTATCGTTGGGATTGATGTTTTTGCACCCGAATTGCGAGAAGATTCGCGGATCGAGGTCGGTGCCGAAAACGGTAGATTTTTTCCGGAGCACAATCCGGGCGATCCTCTTCGAGTATCTTACGTAGTGAGCAACACAGGTAATTTGACGGGTACAGGCATAAATATAGAGGCTGCGCTTCCTCGCGGTGTTGTTGATTTTGAAGTTCTTGAACAACCGGAAGGCGCTTTGGTCGAAGTAGCAAAAGAAGGAGGAAAAGCAGGTTCAGGCCAAATATCGGTATCGAATATTTCAGTCCGTAAGGGTGAAAGTGCCTCTGTCGTTTTGAGTGTGCTCACGCAGTGTCCATTGGCAGAAACAACCGAACTCACATTTACAGCCAGTGTCACTGCACCCATCGAGGGTGGCGCAGGTGTTCAGCCCATTGCAATGACTACCGTCGCACAAAGTAATCGCTGCGGACCTAGATATTTCTTATTTGGAGACGGCGGATGCCAGTCCGCTCCCTTCGGCAGGCAAAAAGACTTTTTCGTTTGGCTTACGGTAGCTCTGATTAGTTTTGCATTGTTACGAAAACGGCGTTGGCTGGGTCTATTCACCGGTCTCATCTTCGCATTAATATTTACGGGATGCGGAGGGCCAACCATCCCTGACCATTTGGATCGCCCACCTGTTGATCCTATTGGGCTAGCATGTCCAAACTATCCAGGAATGGTCATCATTCCTTCTATCAATGGCAGCGATGTATTTTGTATGGACGCGTACGAAGCCTCCGTTGATGAAGAGCTGAGCTTGGGAGCCGTTGAGCAATCTGCGACCAGCTCGTCCGGTGACGGCTCGACGACTGCTTCAGCCAATTCAATCCGATTTGCTCTTCCAACGTCCGGCGTAAGTTGGTTTCAAGCCAACGCTGCATGTCAAAACGCAGGCAAGCGTCTTTGTTCAGCCAAAGAGTGGATAACGGCGTGCCGAGGAGATCAAGATCGAACATATCCCTACGCTGACAACTATGAAAGAGGGACCTGTAATGGGCACGACTCAGGCCGAAGGGGGCTCGTGCAAAGCGGTGCTATGTTTGAAGTGAAACCAGATCCACTCACCGGAAAAGACCGAGCTTTTGGGTGTGTCAGCCAACACGGCGTGTACGACCTCAGCGGAAATCTGTGGGAATGGAATTCAACGCAATATCTCGATAACACTCGACGTGGGCTCGCTGGCGGAGGCTATAAATCAAACCGGACAGGCCTTCGTTGTGTTACTGAAGACAACTACGCGTTGCCCAACGAAGCGAATGCTACGTTCGGGTTTCGATGCTGCGTAGACTATCCTTTAGGATTCTAAAAGAGCTAGAGTCCCGAATAACCAACTAATTAGGGCTATGGACAACGTTAATGATCGCTGGCGGTGTATATCCAGTCGTTAAGCCATCAGTCTTAGTGATTGAATACCCAGTACCAGACTCAGTCAGAACAGTACTCGCTCCACCTTGGTCTGTCGCACCGACAGCACTAAGACTATAGCTTCCAGACCTCGCACACATTGGAATCGGCAAACAACCTGCAGATACAGAAGGACTACCTTCATTGAGCGTCATTGAAAAGGTTGGCGAACCGCTTTCATGCGTCAACTGTACTTGCGTTTCTCCAAGCTCACATGCGTCATCGTCTACCGCCAAGTTAAAGTTCACCGCGGTACCGACACCTTGCTCCATAGTGACCTGAGTTTGGATATCTGAGAAATCAGGCGAAGCGACATCCGAGCCTCCATTCAAGGTCTGAGCAGGTGCAGCTACAGTTGTGGCTTCCCCATCGGAACGAACGTAATTCTGACCTGCCGCCGCAGAATACGACACAAAACGCTGAGCGGAATCGACAAGTTTGACTGAAGTAATGGACCAGTTTCCAGATCGAGCACAAGCTGGAACGGCTATCGAAGCGGTGAGTTCACCATTATTAGGCGGGCTTCCAATCGGTTGTTCATACATGCCAGTCAGCGTTTGCCCAAGGCTACTCGTAGCGGTGACGTGGAGTTTGTAAAAATGGCAATCGTCAACCTGATTGGCAATTGCCGCAGTAACATCGATGCCACCGCTTCCGTTAACCGAGCTAACGATGTTCGAAAGCTGAGGAGACGGTGCTTGAGTAGCTTGAGTACCCCCAACGATAATTGTGGCTCCGAGAATTCCCGCTGAGGTTAGAGGGTCACCCTTCTTATCGGCGCGCTGAAGAATATTACTCGCATCAGGCTCGTAATAGGACGTGTTACCGGCAAAATCGCGCAGGTGAACTTCGAGCAACTGGTAACGTCCGTTATTTGTGTAGCACGGGCTCACCGCACCATTAATCGTAACGGTCACATCTCCTGAGGAATTCTCAATGCCTTGCCCAGGCGTAAGGTCGAGCTCAATTCGTTCAGGTGCCTCGCCAGCACTTGGGGCACCGTAGGGTCCGATTACAACTTTCGCTGAAGCGAGGCCGCAAGTTTCAGTCACGGAAAAAGTGACAGCAAAGGTAGCACCGCTGTCAACGGTGGCTTGGAGAGGTTGATTATTGACTCTTGGACTCCCTGCTATGGTAGGTGCCTGAGTGTCTTCAGCGGCATTCAACACCTGAGGAAAGTCACAAACATTGGGTGTAACAAAGGCAGCATCAGTAGGACCCATTGTTCCGGCATCCATACTAACCGTCGAGCCTGCGTCGGTTGCGGCAGTTGTTCCAGTATCGGCCATAACGGAAGCATCAGGCTGAAGCAAAATGGGGTTATCTCGCGGCGCAAATTGGCAGCGACCCGAAACACAAATATAGTTAAGTTCGGAGTTCGGTGAAGTACCAAGGGGATTACATCCTTGAACGTCAGCGTTACCGTCTTGATCGGTGTCCTGATCGATATCCACCTGACAAACCAAGTTCTGGTTTTGAGCCGCAGTGCAGGTACCATCGTAACAAAGGAGTCCGGACGCACATTGCGTAATAGAGGAGCAAGCGCTTCCGACCGGTAGTTTTGTGTCGTCGGAGCATCCAGCCAATGCCGCAATCGTTAGTACGGCTAAGAAAACGAAAGAAGTACGCGGAGAAGAAAAACGAGTTTTTAGGTACAACATGTGTACGCGTACTCTAATCCCACCGACACGACTTCGCAAATTTACGGACGCAAGTCGAAAGGACGAACGTTTGATAATTGAAATTCCTCCTGTAGACTTTCGAGACCCTTGAGAAGTAAAAGCATGCGCTGCTCCGCACTTAAGCTTTGACCTTGCACGTCTATTTCAGCCCAAGAAGCAGCAGCAACACTTTGATTTTTCCTACGAAATCGAGCCATGGTACGCTGCATCGCCGAGCGATGTCTCAGTCGACGGTCGTTGGCGAGAAGTCGATCGGGCAGGCGTAATGCCTCAGAGCCCATGGCCTCAACCGCGACGCTCAGCGAAGACCTAGGGATAATCTTAGGCGAACTGTCTAAGGCAACAGAAAGTGTAGGCATGGGGCCACTTTGTTCAAATCGTTCAGTTCTTGGACGCAGGGAAACTCTCATACCTTCCTGACGTTGAAAGAATAGTGCCAAATTCTTAAAGTGCTAAAATCAGGGAGATTTAATCGTTTTTTTGAATTTTTCCGGAAACGTCCGACGAGGATGTTGGAGATTAATCCGGACAAAGTAGATGGCCGAGACCTACTTTGTAAGCGGCGAGGTAAGGACCTTAGGCCTCCGCCTTGATAAACACATGAGAATGACCTCGAGCACAAGCGTCCACCATATTTTAGGGAATCATGTTTCTAAATTGAGCTTCGTCCACTTTTGATTCCCTAGAGCGTTGTGGAAGCCTCGAACAACTCATGAGGTTTAAACTAGATTTGAGTGGGTCGCGACGGGTCCCAGGATCATATTTGTCGAACGTCTTATACGAGTCACCTTTATCATTTTTTCTGAATTGCTGATTTGATTGAACAAATTGCAGGGATGAATTTTGGGTCAATTGGTATTCACCGAGATTCTTCAATCTGGCGCATCAATCGCTGGTTTTTCAGGCTTCGTTTTGACCTTAATTTGTTTGTTATTTCGACGTGCTTCATCAACCCACTGTACAGACACGTAAAGAATTCCGATGATTGATAAAAAGGCTGCTACAAATATCACGAGCACCGGTCGGGCCTTGCGTTTATTATTCATCCACCTACCCTCGACATATGAACGTCGTGATGTGCATCTCGTCCCGACACATAGAATCCATGGCGTTCGTCTTTACCAAAAAGGGAAGTTCGAACTGCATTAGCGATTTGAACATCGTCTGTTTCGCTGCGAAGCAATGGCAAAAGTGAAAGACCATCGGGCGATGCAAGGCAAGCTCTGATATCACCTTTCGCTGTCACTCTAACGCGATTGCATTGCTCGCAAAAGTTTTCGGTGACTGCACTTATAAAGCCAACCCTTTGATTTCGATTAAGCGGATTTATCAAATAGGTCGCCGGGCCGCGACCGAGCGTCTTCACTTCACTTTTTTCTAAGTCCAGTTTTTTGGTGAGCCGGATTCGTAATTCTTCAGACGGTACAACACGCTGCTGACCAAATACGGCCCCGTAACCAATCGGCATAAGCTCGATAAAGCGTGGCGTAATCCCTTTAGACCAAGCCCATCGAACGATAGAAACAATCTCATGGTCATTATGACCGCGAATCACCACGGTATTGGTTTTGATTTCATCAAAACCAGCCCGTAGTGCAGCATCGATCCCACGAAGAACTCTCTTTAGATTTCCACCACGGGTAAGAAACGAAAAAGTATCGGCGTTTAAGCTATCCAATGAGATGTTTAGACGTCTGAGTCCAGCAGCCTTCAAGTGCGAGGCGAGCGGCTGTAAGGCAGTCGCGTTTGTGGTCAAAGCGATGTCGTGGATTGCGAGATCATGATGAATACTATGGATAAGGTCAACGATCCCTTTTCTTACCAGCGGTTCGCCACCGGTAATTCGAACGGTTTCAACGCCCAAGGACTGAAAAACTTGGACGAGGCGGCTTAGCTCTGCAATAGAAAGGACTTCATTACGGGGCGACGCCGCAATCCCCTCGGCGGGCATACAGTAATGACATTTGAGATCACAGCGGTCAGTGACCGAAAGCCGAAGGTACTTCAGTCGTCGGCCCTGGCGGTCATTTAGCCAACCCGGCATAGGTATCGGATCAGCAAGTACCCTCAAGCGAGTCACGGACGTAGCATACTCAAGGTTTCGGACGTTCGGCTATAGAAAGTCATGCATTAGAGAAACAAAGAGCCTGAAAACTAGGGTTGTCCGCAGAAATAGAGGGCACGACTCGAGGGTTAGCGGATGTTGATGGCAAACTTCGGCGAATCACCTTTGACCTGGTAGGTCACTTGAATGTTCTCAAAAATACGTTCCGCAAGCATAGTCATCGTTTCGTTGGAGAGCTTCTGGGTCGATAGATGTTCAATTCGGACCAACTGGTAGGCATGAACCGCTGAAACGAGCTGGTTGAGCGGAGCTTTGTTTGATTTCTTTGATTTTGATTGAACGCGGAGGATCATCTCGCCGGCCTGAATCTCCATTAAAGTCCCTTCAATCGTATACGTTTCCACCGGGTCGACAGGTGCAGATGGGGTCGTGGAGGTCGGGCTTGGTGCAGCGGTAGGTGCGGGAGCTTTTGCCACAAAGGTCTGCGCGTTTTGATGCGACTTCGTGACCGAGGGCGATGGCGTATTCGTGGCTACAGAGTTTTTCTGGTTTAGTGCATTCACGAGGCTCGTAATAAAAACTTGAGTTGTACGCTTCGTACTGTTTTTCGTCTTATCCTTTGACGGTTGAGATGGTTTCTCTTTGGCTGAGGTTTTTTTCTTCTGTTTATGCGGGTTGGTGGAAACAACAGAGGACTTAGAAGAACTTTCGTCTTCTTGCGAGACGCTGGCTTGCACACCTCTAGACAAAAAAAGCGACCCACAAAAAGCGATTGAAATCGCTAGTTTAGCTGTTGAACTCCGCATGATGATTCCTCCGTCGGCAGCGGGGATATCGGCGGATCTGCAGAGATACTTAAGGCCGAATGAGAAAAATTCTAAAAATTGTTCAAAATGATAGGTAGGATGGAACGACTACAGAGGGTTTATTGCGGTTTTGAAGGTTAAACATCTAAGTTCGCCACGTCGAGGGCAAAACGTTCGATAAATTGTCGGCGAGGCTCTACTTGGTCACCCATAAGAGTTTCGAAAACTCCATCTTCTGTTTCTTGGTCAGACAACATAACCTTCAACATCGTTCGCTTCTCCGGATCCATCGTTGTTTCCCAGAGTTGCGAAGGATTCATTTCACCAAGACCTTTGTAGCGCTGAATGTTCTGGCCTTTCTTGCCCACAGCATAAATTCGTTCGACCGCATCGATGAGTGAACCAAACTCTTCAGGTTCTTTTTCACCGAAAGTGACAACATAGGGCCCAATCAGTTCGGCGAAGTGACCATAGTGCTCTTTAAGCTGAGAATAATCTGCGCCGGCCAAAAACGCTCCGTCAATCGTCGTCCGCCTCAAGGAGCCAAGCTCACGAGTTTCGATGTTGATGGTCGGGTGCGAAGAGTCGGCATTAACGCGCCACTTTAGACCATTCAGCATTTCAGGGTGATGATCTTCGAAATTTTTGAGCAGGGGCTGAATAACTTTTTCTTCGATTTCTGTAGTATCAACCGTCACTTTATCGCCGATCATAGATTGTGGACGCAAGAGTTCCACATCAAGTTCTGTATGACGAAGAAGCACATCCACCACACGTGAATCTCGACGACGGTGAATCTTCTGAAGAACTGCTCGGAATCGTAGCACACGTCGAGCCAGGTTCTTGAGATGCTCACCTGAGATAGGATCAGAACTCGTGGTACTAAGAACCGAAGATTCTACACCCAATTTCAGCAGGTGATCGTCCAGCGCTTCGTCATCCTTAAGGTATAATTCTTTTTTGCCTTTAGCGACCCGATACAAGGGAGGCTGAGCAATATATAGATGACCTTTTTCGATGAGAGGCCGCATTTGACGATAGAAAAAAGTCAAAAGAAGGGTGCGAATATGACTTCCATCGACGTCTGCATCGGTCATAATGACAACTCGGCCATAACGAAGCCGGCTAAGGTCAAAACTCTCTTTTCCGATCCCTGTTCCCAGAGCAGTGATGAGCGTGACAATCTCCTGAGAAGATAACATTTTATCAGGACGCGCCTTTTCAACATTGAGAATCTTACCTTTGAGAGGAAGGATTGCTTGAAATTTTCGATCACGGCCCTGCTTTGCAGAGCCGCCCGCTGATTCACCCTCCACGATATAAATCTCACACTTCTCTGGATTGCGCTCTTGGCAGTCAGCTAGTTTTCCTGGAAGTGACGCAGTCTCAAGTGCGCCCTTACGTTGAACAAGTTCACGCGCTTTACGCGCCGCTATTCGAGCGCGGGCTGCATCACAAATCTTAGCCACAACGCTCTTTGTGAACGAAGGATTCTCAAGCAAAAACTCCTGCAGGCGAGAACCCACGAGGCCTTCTACTGCACTTCTCGCTTCATTATTGAGTAATTTATGCTTTGGTTGACTGTCGAACTTCGGATTAGGAAGCTTGACTGAGACTACCGCCGTTAGCCCCTCGCGTACGTCGTCACCCGTGGGTTGATCTTTCAGATTCTTGAGTAAGCCTTGTTTCTGCGCATGATTATTGATGGTGCGCGTAAGAGCAGTTCGAAGACCACTGGCATGCGTTCCGCCTTCATCGTTGTATACATTGTTCGCAAAGCAATACATGTGTTCGGTGAAACCGGTCGTCCACTGCAATGCGACATCAATTTCGACTCCGACAGGAACGCCTTCGGGCCCTGTCACCTCCATCGATGAAGCAAAATAAATAGGCGATTTATGGAGAACTTCACGGTTACGATTAATGTACTCTACATAAGAGCTCACGCCACCTTCATAGTGGAGGACCTCCTTACGATCATCGCGTTCGTCAAACATCTCAATGTGGAGACCACGGTTAAGAAAGGCAAGTTGCGTGAGTCGACGATGAAGGCGATCAAAGTCAAACTCCACAGTGCTAAAGATCGTATCGTCAGGCTTGAAACGAATGGCTGTACCTGTCTCGGTGGTTTCACCTTTGACTGTTAGCGGGCTCTGTGGCGTACCAGAAGAAGAGACAGGTTTTCCACGCTCAAACCGCATCCAGTATTGTCGACCATCACGTTGAATATCGAGCTCAAGCCATTCAGATAGTCCGTTCACACAAGAAACACCTACACCGTGAAGACCAGCAGAATGTTTATATGACTCATTGGAAAACTTACCGCCCGCATGAAGAACAGTCATTACGACTTCGGCGGCACTTTTGTTTTGGTCTTCTTTCCATTCGATCGGAATACCTCGACCATCATCTGAGATCGTGACTGAACCATCGAGATGGATCACAATAACAATTTTTGAAGCATGCTTTGCAAGTGCTTCATCAACACTGTTATCTACAACCTCAAACACCAAATGATGAAGACCGGTTTCGTCAGTCTCACCAATGTACATTCCAGGACGTAATCGAACCGCCTCAAGACCCTCTAAAACTTCAATCGAACTGGCGTCGTAGACTCGGTCTTCAGGGGCTGTTTCGGCAACGGTTGAAACTTCTTTCGCGACGTACCTTTCTTGGGTTTCGCCGTCCTTATTTTCCTCGGTATTCAAGACGCTCGAACCTAGCACGTGCAGGCACGGGGCAAAAGCGAAAAAACGCGACTTTTCGGCACTTTATCGTTTATTTTGAGGGCTTGATATTCATGATTGCGAGGCCGCAAAAAATCCGGAAAATAGACCGTCTGCATAACCAAAATCATGCGCCCCGAAGGATAAAAAATAGAAGCCTAGAAAAGAATTGAATGCTGCAAATTTTGGCCAAGATTTCAGGTGCCAAAACTGAGTTTAAAAGACATTAAAATGGCAAAAGACATCTGTCGCTGTTTAAACCCTTGCTTCACAACGTCTTGAGTAGAGGCACGCCGAGAATATCACTAATAATTGATTCAAAATGCATCGCTGAATTCTAAATCAAGAGGTTGAAGATTTGACGCAGTAGTGATTCTCAGTCATCGCTTGAGTTGTGTGGTTTCGTGACCCACTTATTGTTCTTGGAGCCCTCGCAGGAGCTATCGTAACGGCGCATGTCCTTTTTACGGGACCATACCTTCCGTATATCGATTGGTCGAATCATTTAGCTTTGATTTCGGTCCTCGCTCACGGAGGAGAATCAGGGGCACTCGACTTCATGACCAGATCTTGGGCACCAACACCCTACTTATTTTTTTATGGGTTAAGCGCGGGATTTGCTCAAATCACGGCCGTGGACGCGGCAGCCAAATTATCATTGGTGGTTTCGGCGTTTGGATACACAATGAGTCTCAGCGCGCTGGCCTCAGCATTAGGCCGGGACCCCCGACAAGGAATCGTGGCGCCCCTCGCTTTTTTTGGCGTCAGTATGGGTTACGGTTTTGCCAGTTTCGTATTTGCGACGCCTTTTTTGTTTTTCACCCTTGCAGCTGCTGAGCCCATTTTTCTGGGAAAAGCCAAATCTCGGCAAAAGTTCATCCTGGGGTTTTGGCTGATTTGCGCCTACCTGGGACACGCGCTCATTTTTTTGGTCGCTGCCCTCTTGCTCCTTTTTCGAGGTATTTTGGGACTCTTCGTTGAAAAGAAATTTAGACCTTGGTTTCAAATTGGACTGGCCTCGCTTCCAGCGATTCTTTTGGCGATACCGGCCACAGTTGAACACGTATCACAACCCTGGACAGAAATAGGAAGTACGGCGGAAGGTCCCAAGCAATGGTTTTACTTCGTAGATATTACACAGCATCTCAACGGTTTTTGGGGGCATTTGCTGGAGCGAGGTTCAAGCACTCATATTTTAGTGATGAAATGCGCCGCGCTCCTGTGGCTCGTTTGGCTTATTATAGGTTTTTTTAGACCTCGATCCCGCGCTCATGCGGCATGGCCAAGCCTTCTCATTTATGTCGGAGGAATCACTGCCTTATTTATCGTAGGTCCGAACTCCATGGAATGGCCCTCTTCCCTTTGGATGATTTATCCCCGCTTTGGGGTCATCGCAGCGATGGCTTTGTTTCTTCTCCCTCGACCGGGGTTTCAGGGACGCTGGGGCATCATATTTGCTTTATGCGGATTTGGGTTGGTGATGTGGAATGGTTCCATCAACCGAGGCCATATAGAAAGATTTAACCAATGGGCCAAGAAATACGACCCGGTTCGTGAGCTCATTCCAAAAGGAGCAAGAGTACTCGCTCTCACGGTGCCTCAGGGAAGAGATTTTACCCACAATCATCCCGCGCTTGGTTCCCTGTATTTTTATCACATGGTTGATGGAGCAAGTTATGTCTCCTTCATGTTTGACGCTGCAGCCCTTCCCATTCGCCAAATCGAGCGAACAAAGCCAAGAGCACCTTTTTGGAGAACACCGTACACATTCAATCCCAAGGTCCATGGAATTGATTTTGATTATTTGGTGCTAAGAGGAAAAAGCCTTGTAAGCCGAACCGACCGCGCCGCGCTACACACAAAACTTGGCTCCCCCAATGGTTGGACCGTATACAAAACAAAAAATCCGACCCCGAGACCAAAAAAACAACGTTGAGCTAAAAAACTGACATTTTCTCAGACGAAATAGGGAGTCTTCAGATCACCACAAAAGCGCTTCGTTCTAGCGAGCCGTCTTTGCCGAGTTTTTAGTTTTTTTGGACCGGCGAGTCTTTTTTGCGGGTAACATCGGTTTGAGAAATTGACCCGTATGGCTTTTTTTGTACGACGCAATTTTCTCGGGCGTTCCTTCAACGAGAACGCGGCCGCCACCAGAGCCACCCTCAGGTCCCAGATCAATAATCCAATCCGCGGTTTTGATAACATCCAAATTGTGCTCAATGACGACGACGGTGTTCCCTTGCTCAACGAGCCGATGAAGAACCTGCAAAAGCTTGGCGACATCATCAAAATGTAAGCCTGTAGTGGGTTCATCTAACACGAATAATGTTCGTCCGGTGGACCGTTTTGAAAGTTCTTTTGCCAGCTTTACCCGTTGGGCTTCTCCGCCTGAAAGCGTCGTCGCTTGCTGTCCCAAGCGAATATATCCTAGCCCAACATCTACAAGTGTTTTTAGTTTCTTCTGAATTGCGGGAACCTTAGAGAAGAAATCTAGAGCATCGGCAGCCGTCATTTCGAGAACGTCAGCAATCGAAGCGCCTTTGTATTGAATTTGCAAAGTCTCACGGTTGTAGCGTCGACCCTTACAGACCTCACAGGTCACATAAACGTCCGGCAAAAAGTGCATTTCAATACGCTTGACGCCATCCCCTTCGCAGGACTCGCAACGACCGCCTTTAACGTTGAAGCTAAACCTTCCAGGCTTGTAACCTCGAATTTTTGATTCAGGGAGAGCCGAGAAGATGTCGCGAATATGACCGAATACGCCCGTATAAGTGGCTGGGTTTGATCGAGGTGTACGACCAATCGGTGATTGGTCGATATCAATCACCTTATCAATGGCGTCCAATCCTTCGATCGACTTATGTTTGGCAGGTTCATCGCGACTTCCGTAGATGTTTTGGGCAACGGCTTTGTACAATGTTTCATTGACTAAAGTCGATTTTCCGCTTCCTGAAACACCAGTCACGCAAACCAAAACACCTAAAGGAAACTCGACATCGACGCCTTTCAAATTGTTTCCGCTTGCACCTCGTACCCATATAGATTCTGGCTTCGGCGTACGACGGACCGTAGGTACTTCAATCTTCTTTCGGCCAGAGAGATATTGCCCCGTTAGGGATTTTTTATCTTTTTCTACTTTCGACGGTTTTCCTGCACAAACAACATCGCCACCGTGACGACCTGCTCCAGGACCCATATCGATCACCCAGTCAGATTGACGAATCGTGTCTTCGTCGTGTTCAACGACCAACACTGTATTCCCGAGATCACGAAGTCGCTTCAGGGTCGCGAGTAATCGTTCATTGTCACGCTGATGCAAACCAATTGAAGGCTCGTCCAAGATATATAAGACACCAACGAGAGAGCTCCCAATCTGTGTCGCTAATCGAATTCGCTGACTTTCTCCTCCAGACAAGCTCCCTGCTTTTCGATCTAGAGTTAGATAATTGAGACCCACCGCACTCAAGAAACCGAGTCTTTCATTAATCTCTTTGAGGATTCTTTCGCCTATTTGCTGTTCCGTCTCGTCTAACGAGAGATTTGCGAAAAACGCGAGCGCTTTTTCGATTGGAAGAGCCGTGAGAACGTGAATAGGAACATCATCAATGGTGACAACTCGAGCCTCAGGACGAAGTCGCGCACCATCGCAAGAAGGACAGGTATGAAGTCGCTGATAATCGAGCAAGCGCTCGCGCACGCGATCACGTTCAGCGTCACGTAGACGTCGCTCTAGACTCGGAATCACTCCCTCAAAAGGTTTCTTAAAAGAATATCGACTATCTGCGCCACGGTAGGTCACCTTAATTTCTTCTTCACCTGATCCATACATGACGATGTCACGAAACTTCTTCGGGAGTTTCTTCCAAGGTTTGGTATAGGATTGTTTATAGTGATTACAAAGAGCGGATAGCACCGGGTTGTACCAGGCGGCTTTTCTCGCCCAAGGCGCGATGACACCTTCTGCGAGAGATTTATCAGGGTCAGAAATAATAAGTTTTTCATCAAAGCTGGAAACCTGACCGAGACCACTGCAAGTCTGGCAGGCGCCCTGAGGACTATTGAAAGAAAACGTTCGCGGTTCGATTTCCGGCAACGAGATTCCACACTCCAAACAGGTCAGCTTTTCGGACCAAAGCGCTTCGTCCTGGGTATCGTGATTAACGATACGCAGAAGCCCCTCAGATTTCTGTAACGCTAATTCTACAGAGTCAGCGATTCTTTGACGCGCTGAAGGTTTCACTACGACCCGATCTACGACCACATCAATGTCGTGTTTTCGGCGTTTGTCGAGCTCGATAGCTTCCCCAAGCTCCCGCATTTTTCCGTCAACACGAACTCGAGCAAACCCATCTTTTCGAAGCTGTAAAAACATCTGTCGATACTCGCCTTTACGTCCTCTGACCAAAGGTGCCATCAAAACGAGTCGAGTTCCTTCCGCCTTGAGCATGAGGCGATCAATCATTTGTTCTGCCGTTTGTCGGGACACTGGTTTGCCACATCCAGGGCAGGCGGGACGTCCAACGCGAGCGTAAAGCAAACGAAGATAGTCATAGACTTCGGTCACTGTCGCGACGGTGGACCTCGGGTTTTGTGAGGTCGTTTTCTGCTCAATGGCGATCGCGGGCGATAAGCCTTCGATGGCATCAACATCTGGCTTACTCATTTGGTCGAGAAACTGACGAGCATAAGCGCTCAGCGACTCTACGTATCGCCGTTGTCCTTCGGCATAAATCGTATCAAAAGCGAGGGTGCTCTTCCCTGAGCCAGAAACGCCAGTGACTACAACTAATTGGTCACGAGGAATGTCCAAACTCAGGTCTTTGAGGTTATGTTCACGTGCGCCACGAATTTCGATGCTTTCGGAGGCCATAGGCTAAAGAGAGGTGTAGTCACCAAAACCCTTAGTGAGCAACGATTTCTTTAGTTTGTGGACAATCCTTGGTCTCGAATGACTCGATTTTCTTCAGGAGAGTACACATGACCGGTGAATGAACCCATACCCGGGCAATCTTGACGCGCTTCGCTCCAAGCATACTCGTCATCAAGAAGTTCGGACCAAAACGGAAATGTGCGACATTGCGAAGACTTGACAGCATGAAACCGGCAAAGGAGCTGAGCGTCCAAGAGTAGGCAACCCTTTCCTTTTTTCGCGAGCAAGACAGGATGCTCCGATGCTGGGTCGTACTCCACTCGAAATACCACTCGAAAGACCTCCAGAAACACTCCGAGATGCGTCGCCGTTGATCTAAGTGCTTCGACCTGAAGGCAAACAAGTCCATCTTTTTCCTAGCAGTGACCGCAATAGGTAGAAGATGAACGTCGACCAGTGAGGATGCGTAAAGCAGAACTTACCGGTCGATAACAATACATCATGAACACAAACCGAGAAAGTCATGGCCTTTCAATCTGTAAATGTTACCGTCAGACATATGCCTTCAAGAGCGGAGAAAACCCTTCAAGAACACCATCGACTCCTAGAATACGAACGACGATTGTGGTCGGACGGATATCGACGAATTGCAGGACTTGATGAAGCAGGCGCTGGTCCTTGGGCTGGTCCGGTCAGTGCAGGCTGCGTCATACTGGACGAGAGCAAATTAGATACGCTTGTTGGGGTCACGGACAGTAAAAAACTAAGTCACGAAAAACGAGTTCAATTTGCAAAACGAATTGAAGAAAGTGCTTTTGCCTATAGCGTGGCTATCGCTAGCCCTGACGAAATAGACCAAATTAATATTCGTCAAGCGAGTCTCCTTGCTATGCGAAGAGCATTGCAGAATGTGATCGCGCAATGTGAACAGGTGGACTATTTATTAATCGATGCGAGAAAATTAGAGGACATAAAAATCCCCCAAGAGAATATTATTCGCGGAGACTCAACCTCACTTTCGATCGCGGCCGCGTCTATTCTAGCCAAAGTACATAGAGACGAAATCATGTTTGAAGCTGCCAAAAACTTTCCTGGTTATGGGTTTGAAAAACACAAAGGATACGGAACCAAACAACACCAAGAAGCCTTAGATCTATTGGGGGTCACACCGATTCATCGCAAGAGTTTTGCCCCTGTTCGGATGCGAATTGAAGCAGAATGATGCCCCGCAGCATAAAATATTCAGCTCGAGGCCTCGTCATCTGTTCTTAATCATGACACTGGTTAGGGGTCTTGGCTGAGAATATTCCATCCGCCGGCCGTATTGGAAAATACGACCTGGTCAAACGATTGGCAGCTGGCGGCATGGCCGACATTTGGCTCGCGCAGGAATTTACACAAAGAGGTTATGAACGAACAGCCGTAGTCAAAACGATTCGAGGCGACCTCGTCGACGAAGAAGATCTCATTCAAATGCTTTTTGACGAAGCTCGAATTGCACGGTGCCTAAAACACGAAAACATTGTTGAGCTATACGAGGTCGGTGAAGAGGACAACACGCACTATATGGCCATGGAGTTTGTATTTGGTCGAGATTTGCGGCAAATCCGCGATCTGTGTCTTGAACGCGGAGTTAGGATTCCCAATGAACACGTGGTTACCATCTTGATATGCGTGCTGAACGCATTACAGTATGCCTACCACGAGGCGACCTACGACGGACGTCCACTTAATGTCATTCACAGAGACGTATCACCACAAAACATCATTATCGGTTTTGATGGTCAGGTGAAACTTCTCGACTTCGGTATTGCGAAAGCTTCTGCGCAACTTTCTCGAACACGAGCTGGAGTACTCAAAGGCAAATATGGCTACATGTCTCCAGAACAAGTTGACCTGAAACCCCTTGACCAACGTGCAGATCTTTTTTCCGCAGGCATCGTCTTATGGGAAATGCTCACACTTCAACGCCTGTTTTATCGAAAGAACGAATACGAAACGGTTCGTGCTGTCTTAGACTGCCGGATCCCCTTTGCAAGAACGATCAAAAAAGATATCGATTGGCGACTAGCAATGGTTGCATTCAGAGCGCTTCAAAAGCGAGCCAGTTGGAGATACAGAAGTGCCGAACACATGGTGGAGACTTTGAAGAAATGGCAAGGGTACAAGCCGAAAGGTGCACATGCACGACTGGCCGACTGGCTTTCGGACCTTTACAGCGACAACCTCAGAGCGAGAGACGCAAATTTATTAAGAGTGACCGAAGAGCCCACCATGCATCGACGCATCCGGGATGCAGGTTTTGAACTTGTCGAAGAACCTACTTATCGAGGAGATCGCCCCCTTCCTCCTGCGAAGCAAGCGCGCACCTCAACAAAAGTGCACGAGCCACGCGGCCGTGCGGGTTGGATGGGACTGATTTCATCCATTGTTGAAGAAGGCAAGGGTTTTTACGCAGTGCTTTTACTGATCATTGTGACCGCTTTAGCGGTCGGCGTTTTTCTTGCCAATATTCAGGCCCAGTAAGCTGACACGTATTCAACTGTTTTACACTTGCCAGTCGAAGCGCTTTTTTGTGTAGTCAAAGCCTATTATGGCAACTGCACGCGATTTACTGATTGAAATGCCGACGGAGAAATTTGCGGAGGTCATCAGCGCTTCACCGAGGAATTTCCGTGAAGAACTGTTTCGTGCAGCCGGTGTAAAAGCGAAGTCCGGAATGTTCGCAGTCAAAAGTGCTAGCAAGAGCGCTATCAAGGCGAAGAAACTTCATGAAAGCGTTAAAAAAGGCTTCGAAATTGAAAACGATGTGGGTGAAGAACTCATTCGTAATTACCTGTTTACTCGGCGGGACATGCTCGGGGCTGCGCTGACAGCGCTGGGTGTAGAACACGATCATGGTCTAACAGACGAAGATTTAGATACGATAGTAGAAGAACTCTCGTCTGAGAAATCAAAAGCACTAAAAGCCGAACTAAATGAGAGCCACAGTTCATTTGATGTAGACTTGTATATGCGCTTCATGAATTTCCCAGGAATCTAGATTCTTCCGGAAAATATCTCACAACCAAGTATAGGCTATCAGCCATCGTAGGCCTGTGCCAATAATAGGGTTGTGTCGAAATTTCACCAACGACCTGCCCTGGTAATCTCGGTCATTGGTACCGTCGCAGTCTTAACTTTCGGAATTTGGCTGCTTACTTCTTTTTTGGCTCACTTTTCTGCCGTTCCTAATGATGAAGGATTTGGAGTCATAAAAACCGCAACAGTGACTAAAAATGCCCCTCCCCCTCAACTCGCGGCTAAGCATGAGGACACACGTCCGAGTAAAGAAGAAAATAAATCACGCGACCCCTTTTCGAATATCAGAGTTTCAGGTCGTGTTTACGACGCAACGACGAGCCGCGGAATTGCTCATGCGATCGTGACAATCAAAGTCTTGGATGACGCTATTTTCCCGGGAGCCGATCAAGATGCAAAAAGAATCACTGTAGAAACCAATTCCAATGGCTATTACGATGCAAGAGGAATTCCGCCTGGCCTATTTCAATTTAAAGCGGAGGCATCTGGATATTTTCCCAAAACAATTCAAATACGAAAATATGACATACTTGAAAACGATGAGGGCGTTGACCTCCCCTTACGAGAATCAATTGCCGTAGAAGGATTGGTTCAAAATGAAGCGAGACAACCAGTAGAAAACGCAAAAATTATTGCGAGCTCAACGATAGAAAAAAGATACATCACTGCGGCTGACCCTAACGCCACCAGTAATCAGTTAGGGCGCTTCGTCATTGACCCCGTTTCCAAAGAAACAAAGCAATTATTTGCTTTTCATCCTGATTACGCACCAACCCTTGTTGACATCCCTGAAGAAAAAACAGCCACAAGAACTGTAAAAATTACACTCAAGAAGGGACAAAAAATTTCCGGAACGGTCATCGGAGAGTCTGGTCCTTTAGCCAAAGCGACAGTGGGTTTTGAGTTTTTGAGTACAGAAAAGCAATCTCTATATATTCAAGGATTGGAAGAACAGCTGGTCACAAAAACAGACACTTTCGGTGAATACCAAATCTATGCCTCTACTCGAAAGACTCAAGGACTCACCGCTTCTGCACAAGGCTATCAAAAACAAAGAAAGAAAATAAAATTTAGCACGGAGAAAAACCGTATTAATTTCAAACTGAAACCGGCAAAAAATGCGACGGGGCAAGTTGTCTTGCAAAACGGGAAACCTGTGGTCGGCGCAAAGATTGGTTTTCGGTCAGCTACAACTCGTGATAATCAACAACAAAATAAAAGCGATACTGAGGTAGCGAGCGCAGTTGGAATAACAGACCGCAAAGGAAGTTTTTCAGTGATGGGTATCGGCGGCGAACCACCATTTAACGTTTATATCCGCTCACCGGGTGCTCCTTCCCATTTTGATGTCGTTGACGATCTTGATCGCCCTCTTCTTTTTACCATCTCATCTGGCTCAAGCATCAGCGGGCGAATTGAAGCCGCAGATACCGGGGCCGCAATTACTCGTTTTGCGTATTACGTCTCAGGCTCATGTGGGGCTAAAAGAGGAGGTCAAGCAAGTAGTCCGTCCGGCAACTTCGTTATTACCGGCCTCAAAGCAGGAATATGCTCGATTCGATTTCGAGCCGATGGCTATGCAGAATCGGAGATTGAAAATTTGGAACTCCTGGAGAATGAGAAAAGAAGCGATATCGTCATTTCAATGCAGCCTGGCGCGAGCATCTTTGGCACCGTACAAGGCACCGATCAATCCAGGAAATTACATGTATTCGCACAGCGATACGAAAGCGGGAAGAAATCAAAATTGTACTCTACTCCTGTTGAGACGAACGGCAGCTTTCAATTCGAAAGTCTTCCTGAAGGCCATTTTCAGGTTTATTTACAGGGCTTTAGCAGTACTACTCCAGTGACCCTACGCGCTGGAGAAACCAAATTAGATATTTTACTCATCGCTTCAGACGAATAAAAAAATAAAAAAACAATAAAAACAAAAATAGTTTTATTTATAAAAAAGCGTCTACAAGAAAAATATCGCCCGCGAAACGTTGCGCTGCAGTGCATCTAAAACAATGCTTATTCTTCATCATTTCTTCACCAAATATATTAAATAATTAATTACATAATTTTTCTTTATATAATATTTTATAGGCAATGGGTCGTCCTAGAAAAAATAAAACAAACCAGTTTGCAATCGCTCTTGCAGAGGAGATTGAGCTGCAAAATGAGTCTAGAATTAATTTACGAATTAGGGATGAAAGACTTTTTTTTATGGAAAAAATTTTTGGTCTGACGGAATATGTTAAGAAACTTGAAAGCAGAATTGATAAGCTGGAGAGTATCATTCAAAAACAACAACGGACGCCACTCGGTCGATGGGTGCCTGGTGGGCCAGGGCGACCTCCAAAAGATGCCGCCGAACGAATCGCCGCTTTCACAAAAAGAAACGAAGAAAGCCAGTTACGAATCGAGAAAAAAGACGCTGGCGATGGATGACTTCGAAGCGCTCATATTCAAGACGTGAGATATCACATCCTCTGAAGAGCAACTTGATTCTTGGGCGATAAGCGATGAGAAGCTTCATGCTCAACGCACACACAAACGAAAGTGGAGTCTTCAAAAAAACTTAAGTGCGGCGGGCGAGCAGGGCGCTGGCGTTGCTGTCTGCGGCATAGCCTCTGCGGGACGAATGCTTCGAATCGCTCAACGTTCCTTGAGCACATATCCATCACCATCAAGACGAATGCTAGAAACAGGCGCAGGCATAGGACCCTTTGTTTTTGCGGCCCGTACTCGGCTGGGGGAGTCCGGAACTATTCAGGAGAAAAATCGTCGGATGCTCAAAAACGCTCTTCGTTTCTTCGAAGCCACGGAAACGGATGAAATAAAGATTATTCACAGGAATGCCTTCCAACCCGTCATATCTTGTTAGTACAGCGCAATATTCGCAGCTTTTGTTCTCAATGACATTCTTACGAAACTAGAACACGATGACGTGGTTGGAGTAGAACAAAAACGAATGAAGAGCTCGTTGACCGCTTGGAGGATAGGAGGTCGTCTCTACATCCTTGAACGAGGAATCAAAGAAGGATCCCGAAACCTACAATGTCTACGAGAAGCGCCCAAAGCCGAATTTCAAGTGGTCAGCCTTTGCGCCCATAACTACGAATGCCCAATGATTAATGACGATAAAGACTGGTGTCGCTTTACTTAGCCCATAGATTCTGGGGGCTAGATTCAAAAAATAGCCAAAAAGGCAAAGCGAAGGTTTTGAGACCTTCATTTTTCTTAGCTCGAACTCGAGAACAGAAGGCCACGATAAAAAGAACTGGAAAGGTTGCGAGTCATGGACATTCGAAGAAACGATAAAAATAAGCCTCGAGTTATGGGCTGTAAAGGCAGCGGGCGAGAAACACTGGTCATTCAGAGGGAGATCCGAATAACCGTCAAGGCTTTTGACGAATATCAATCCGGAGATGAGCGGCAGCTTCAACTTGGCCAATTGGAGAAGAAAGGGGACGGTTTCAGAGTGCAGAACGAAGGGCAGATAAAGCGCCGTATCTCTGTAATGCGAACGCCGTATCGCTGTTATGCATAGCTTGGGTACTGCCTCGGACAACTTGTTCGTGACGAGTGTTCCACGTGAAACATTCACAGATTGATTCACAGGCCTAGGAATGAAAAATCAACGGCTCGTCAGCCAGAAAAATCCAACCTTTTCAGGCGACTAAAAGACCGTGAACAGTGTTCCACGTGAAACATCGCGAGAGTTATCCACAGCGCATAAAAACGGGAAAGCCTACCTAGAAATGCTTCCCTAATCTAATCACATAACGTTTTTTGAGTGCAGACCAGATATGTTCCACATGAAACAACAAAACAAAATGCTTCGTATACCGCAGCAAACAGCTTCAAACCCTTCGACCTTAAGAAACAAATCATGGAAGATGAGACATCAAATTTATTCTAAGCTTCTATGGCTACAATGATTGAATCGCCGAATTCATTGATTTTCAGTTTTCACAGCCGTTTACCGAGAAAATGAATCATGGGGCCAATTCCTGTGGATGAGAGAAAATATCTTGGAGTGATTGTCTATAGACCAGAATTCTGTCGTCCTGCTTTCCAGCAACTTAAGGCTCCTGCATTGAGAGCTCATCCGTCCCGAAATCATAGTAGTTATCTTGCACGAAAGGACTGACGCGAAGAGACTGGCGCGAAGAAAACAAAGTACATTCTGTTTACGGCAAAACCTCTGAGTCAAAGAGCAAAGACTTATTCTTTTATTTTGCGAATACCATTTTTCCTAATCAATCAATCTTGACATGAATCGCGAAATCGCTGCCTCAACAAAGAGGGCGCTTCAATACTTGGCAGACCTCAAATGAACTTAGGACAAACAAACGTAACGGACCTCAATATGGTTGACCAGGAAAGAGACCGGTTTCGGCGTATTTCAGAATAAGCTGCCAAAATTCAACCTAAACAATTACGCTTTGTCTGCTCGAAAAGGAAAACCAACAAACAACAGCCTTATTTACCTCAACAACTTTTTTCTGAATATTTTCCTAATCATGGAAAGGAGAATTTCATATTGCGTAGCCAAAACAGTACATCTTTGGATATCAAAACTTTTTTTGCGAGGAGGAAAAATGATTAAGGAAAGGATAACTGAATAAATGTTTAGTTCTGGTCTTTTCCAATACCTAACATCTGCTCAAGTTCATCAAATTCTTGATGAAGAACTTCTGTCTCAGGATCGAGCTGTCGCTGTTCTTCGATGACTGCGGGAAGCCGGGAAGCATTTGGGATCGGCGCATCAAGCAACATAGGTACGTCCATTGGATCTTGCAACTTATCTTGCAAGCTTTCTATCGTTTGTTCAAGTTTCTCAATATGGCTTTCGAGAGCTTTAAATTCAAAGCTACGAGCCTCAGAAATCTCTCGGATTGCATCGAGAAAAACCTGTCTCTCATCATGAACCGCCTTAAGAAAAGTCGAACTCAACCATTCTAAGTCTTCTCGGCTCAAAGAGCTCCCGTCTTGAGGTCCACGACGCCCACCGTTAGAATAATACGAACCTGATTCACGATGAAGCGCTTCTTCAACGTCAATAGCATCAATGCGAGTCTCCCAGCCGGATTTTGTTTGCTGAAGGCGTCGCCGTGGAAACTCACCTTCCTTAATTCGGCGCTGGAGAGTTCGCCGAGAAATGCCAAGTCGCTCAGCGACCTCTTGTAAACTGTATGATCCTTTCGTTGTCATGCACTAATGACGGCGAGCACGAACAACCAAAAGATGTCCCATTCGAGCCAATGGTGTTCGGTTCAAACGGTGATCAATCTCAAATAGTCCACGCGCTACAAGCCGCTTAGGCAGCATTTTAGGTAAAGGGAGGAGGTCAAGTCCAGCCGCTAACAAAATTCCTAACGGATGCTCCGTAAAACATTCTTCAACAACAAATGATTTTGCGATCAGTGCCTGATATTCCTCTGGTGAATACGCGTGGTGATCGTCAGAAAAAGAATCGTCATCGTGACGCAAACGATCTTTGATCGGTTCAAGCCAAGCAAACTCTCGAGGATCCAGAAATAGGGCAGGAGCCCCTGGCTTAAGAACTCGAGCAGCCTCTTTCAACGCGATTTCAGGAGCGTGCAGATGGTGGAGCGCTCCGCGCATAACTAAACCATCGAAAGAATTATCTTTGAAAGGTAATGCAGCAGCATCTGTTCGCACCACCGCATCCAATCGACGACGAGCAGCCAACAAACAAGCCAACGAGAGGTCTGCGCCCACTACCTGAGCACCTGCGCGACGAATAGCTCCCCCGGCAGTACCCGTTCCGCATCCTAAATCAAGTACGATCCCTTTTGGATGAGACATACGCGGAGGTAGATCATCCGCGGAAATTCGATCCCAATGACAGCAGAGTTTTTCTTCATTTTCGTAATACTCTTCAACGGCATGACCCTGTGCACTCATTTCAATATGATGGCCTTCACTCAAGCTTGTTTCGTCTACATAGTCATATACACCTTCAACCTGCTTGGGCGGTGGATTCTTGACCAGCGTATCGATCAAAGAGGTCCAAGTAGAAGATCCAGGCTCTCCTTGGTTATCAAAAGTAAAATTAGTATTTTGTTTCGGTTTCATTACAGTGTCATCCATTGATTACAGTTCGTTTGTGGTCGAAGCGTCCTTACGATGGTCTAGCGCCGCCTCGACCCGGCCGCGCTCCCGAGATAAGAAATCGACGACCTCTTCATCCGTCAGTTCAAGGTCACAAAGCGTTCCGTCGTAAATTTCGGACCGCGAGAATCCCGTCCGCTCTAGCTGAACTTTTAAGCAAGCCGCCCCAAACAGGCGCTGTTCGCGTGTTCGAGGTGGCATTTCTTTCCTTATGAGTTGCCTTGCGCTTCAGTCTCAGCAGATTGTTCTGATTGAACAGACACTACTGCCGCTACTTCTTCTGCAGAAGCAGAGACCTCTTCTGTCACTGGAGTTTCTTCAGCGGCTGCCACTTCATCTCGATGAGAATCTCGACCACGACCACGACCACGACCACGACGCTTATTCTTCTTTATGCGAAGCGCATCTGGAACAACGTGGATGCGACGGAACAAACCTTCACCTTCTGACATCGTATCAGCGTCTTCAATCGTCATTACTGTCTGGTGAATCGCGCGGCGATCCGCTGCTGTCATGGGTAAAATCGTAATGACTTTACCAAGCGAATTGGCTTTCTCTACGAGTTGCTTCGCGATTGCGACCATCTCTTCGTCGATATTGTCAGGCAACGACTTTTGAGGATTTTTCGCGGCCTGCTTTCTACGCTCTGCATTTTCAGCTTTTCGCGCCGCGATTCGTTCCGCGACAGATTCTGCTTCAACAACAATGTGCTTTCGGTTGTCCGGAAATCGATTCACGATCTTATTCAACAAGAACTGAAGCGAAGGCAGAGCAGGTGGACGCGTTGAACCGAGAAGATCAGCAACGGCCGTGCTTTCTTCAGCTTCGTTCAAAACCACAACGATTTGTTCTTCTTCGTCGCGAACCTCAACAACTACAGGCATACCGAGTTGTTTGCATAGCTCCTCAGTCACTTCCTTTGTTTGCGAAGCTTTCTCGGGAGCAGGGCCAGTAATTCCAGGAACTCGAACTCGTTCTTCTGCTACTGGTGCGCTTGCTTCAGTGGCTTTGGCGGAGTCATCTGATTGAGCTACTTCGGTTTTTTTAGGTGCAGACTTCTTCCTAGAAGTCGCTTTTTTTGGCTTCTTTTCTTTCTCGCCAGAAAGGCTTTCTTTCTTAGCTTTGCTCTCTTTGGCCGCAACGCTCGCGGTAATCACGACAGGTCGGGCACCCATACCAAACAAGCCGGCTGACCCTTTATCAACAATGCTAAATGAGAGCTCTTCCTTGGTCACTCCAAAATCGGTACACGCAAGTTCAATCGCCTCACGTTCAGTTTCTGCTTCAAATTGTTTTTCTGTTGCCACTTGGCACCTCGCTTCGGGAATCTTGTTAGACCTCTAAAATGTGAATGCTCGCGACAAAGCTGTTATTTTGCCTGGCTTTCAGCGCTCTTGAAATATTGGTTCTTTCGTTCCCCTGATAATGTAAAATCATCTGAAGACTCGGTTTTATGGATGACCGTTTCCTCAGCTTCAAACTCCGAAGAATCTGCTGGGCCATTAGATAATCATCGCCTGCTCAATGGTCAATTGGCTTTCGCGAATTTATGGAAAATACAGCGCTATTTAGGAGGATACCGCTGCGGCCGCGGGAGGAGTTCCCGCATCCTTATTAATGAAATGCTGCTGGACGATGGTCAGAACCGTATTTACAAAAATGTAGAAACACAATCCGGCCGGCAAAGCGATCATCATGGCTCCAAACATGATTGGCATAAAGTACATCATCATTTTCTGCTGTGCCGCATCCATCGTGGTAGGGGTCATCTTTTGCTGGAGGAACATGACGACCACCAAAATAGCGGGAAGAATCCAATAGGGATCTCGTGACGTGAGGTCCGGAATCCACAAAAACGATTCTTGGTACAGATCGATCGACACCCATAGAGCCCGGTATAGGGCAAACCATATAGGCATTTGAATCAGCATCGGTACGCAGCCGCTGGCGGGGCTTACATTGTGCTCCCGATACAATTTCATCATTTCTTCGCTCTGCCGCTGTCGATCATCAGGAAACTTTTCTTTCAAAGCATCAATCTGAGGTTTCAACTTGGACATCGCGCGCATCGAACGACCACTGCGTTGATTGAGCGGAAAAAGGGTGAGTTTCACCAAAACGGTGAGACCAAGGATCGCGATTCCCCAAGAACCACTCAATCCATAGATCAGAGCCAAAATAGCCAGTAGACCCTCACATAAAATGGCCAAATTTAGACCCATAATAGTGTAATCCACCGCGGATTCGAGCTGAGCCTCACTTCGGGTCAAAAGCTTAGGTTTTTTCACACCAAGATACGCTGTGAATTTGTGTCGCTTCTCCTCTCCTGCACGTAAGGTGCTTTCCGACATCACCAATGCGGCCCGGGCTTGTTGACCATTCGCGGTCAACCGACACTCTGCGGGATCATCATCACGATGAATGATCGCAGACAGAAAATACTGACGATCCATCCCAACCCATTTCACATTTTCTGAAAACTTCTCAGATTCGCCGAGCAGTTCTTTCTGGGCTTCGCGCTCCACAGAACCATCGGTAAAGCACGCACCGTTGAGATGATCGGGAGGTGGCATGAACATCATTCCACCTTCCTCCATCACTTCCGTCAATTTGGAGGAGGTTGAAATCTCCATCACATGCCGATGAGGTCGATCGCTATTGTTGCGAACTGTGACAGCCATTTCAATTTCAAATGAATCAGGAGAAATATCGTAAATTCGTTCAACCTCGATCCCCTCGTCTGTCTTATGCGAATAAATTACTTGATGTTCGCTCGGGCGACGGACCTCGTAAACCGGCCGTAGAGGAAAGCGAAAAGTGGTTCCCTCTAAAAATTGAATTCCAGCCATTTGATTTCTTAGATCCAGGGCATCCATATTCGGTTGTGCAAGTCGAATCGGATCTTCTGTTGGCTGATTGTCGGCATCTCGCTCTTTGAAAGACGGGAGCTCAAACAATTGAATTCCACCACCGACATTCGTCAGCTGTAACGTGTAAGGTATTTTTTCATCTCCTGAATCCACGGAGCCGGAAAATTTCTCTATAGACTCAGGAACAACTTTTCGCGGCGCTTTCGCAACTGTTGTCGTTGTGACCTCACCTGCCATTTTGGCGGTTGTTGCCGTTTGAACGTTTTCTGATTTCTCCGTCTTGGCGACAGAAACTTTCTTCTTCGGTGGCTTTTGAGGAAAGAGATATGTCCAAGTCGTCAGGACGATCACCGATAGTATCGTCGCACGCAGAATCCGTTGATTGTTCTCTGATTCTTCCATTCGTTTACTCTTCTTTTATGGATGATCAATGCCGCCCGGATGAAACGGATGACATTTCGAAATACGTTTAATGGCTCTGATTGTACCCGTCCATAATCCGTACATTGTAATTGATTGTTTCGTGTATTCGCTACACGTAGGATGAAAGCGGCATGCTGGGCCAAAAGCGTGTAAGAAAGGCGAGACGAGCTTTTGATAAATCATCACAACGAACAATAAAAACCGAACAGGAATCGACAAGCTTAATTTATCCTCACGATTGGTTGTCATTTTCTTCATCGTATTACGTTGTGCCTTTACGTTGCTTTTGTGCCTTTTGTTCGGCCTTCAGAATCGCTGGGATCAAATCGATTGCGACATCATTCAAGCCGTTCAATGCGCGTTGAGACGCGTGTGGCTTGGCTATCACTACAAAGTCAACTGTTGATAAGTGATGCTGCAACCTGCGGAAACATTCTCGTAACATTCTGCGAACACGACTTCTTATCACAGCATTCCCAACTCGTTTGCTCACTACACAACCAAGACGTGGTCTTGATTGTTTATCAGAAATAAGGGCGACAACGGTAAAGCAGCCCGTGTGAACGCGAAGACCTTTTTTTTGAATTGTCAAAAACTCGCGTCGTTGGCGAACTCGAGCCGCTTTTGGAAAAGCACCACTCTCAGACAATAAAGCGAGGGGCGACTTAGAAACGTGGTTTGATGGCGCCATAAGTCGCTCACGGAAAATTGATCCTCCGCTGATATTCGTTAGAGGATACAGTGAAGGCTGCCCTTATTTTTTGTAAGAAGTAGATGCGAGTCGCTTACGTCCTTTTTGACGCCGAGCGTTGATCGTCTTTACACCGTTTTTGGTGCTCATGCGCTTACGGAAACCGTGTTTTCGTTGGCGGCGGATTTTCGAAGGTTGAAAAGTACGTTTCATAACTATCTCCGTTCAGAGCTGGGTGTATCGCCATAGCGCGCTTAGCCTGTCAAGCGATCGCTTTACACTAATGTGTGAGAATCTGATCTTTTTTTTCATTTTTGGTTTGATTCATATTCACAATTTCCGTAGTTGCGACAGCTCCTGGCTCACGCTACTTTGCCAGACTCCCGCGTAAGCTGTGAATACAGATGCGGGATCAAAAAGGGGAACATATCAGGTGGAATTGGCCGAAAATCAGCCCAATTGGATCCAACTTAAAGACGCTCTTGCTCGTCGTCTTAGCCCACAGGTTTGGGCCACATGGATCAATCAAATCAAGTGCCTGGAAGACAACGGTAAAACCCTCAGGATCGGACTACCTGACACCTTCAGTCTGAATTGGGTGAAAGATCACTATCGTCACGTCATTGAAGAAGAACTTCAAAGTATCGGAAGCATCGACCTTCTCTTCGATCTTCATGAAGTAGGAAACGACAAAGAACCCGAACCGTCTAAAGCCTCAAGCCCAGTCGAAGAAGCCCTAGCTATCCCTGAGCCGGTGGAAGAAGTACGGCCGACATCTTTTCGAAGCAATATTCCGACACCCTCTCGTCCCCAACTGAACCCTCGATACATTTTCTCCAATTTTGTTGTCGGTTCCTCGAACGAACTTGCGTGGTCTGCCGCCCAAGCGATCGCAGAGAACGAGCGACCACCATACAATCCGCTGGTCATCGTAGGTGGAGTAGGGCTGGGTAAGACTCATCTTTTGCATGCGATTGGCCATATTTTTCAAAAGAAACGTCCTCAGGCTAAAATTCAGCTCAAAACCAGTGAAGCCTTCATCAATGATGTTGTAACCGGAATCCAAGAGCATCGCATGCCGCAGGTTCGCTCTCGATATCGCAATTGTGACCTTCTGCTTATCGATGATATTCAGTTTATTTCAGGAAAAGGACACTGTCAGGAAGAGTTTTTCCATACTTTCAATGCCCTCTACGACGCTCAGAAACAAATCGTCGTCACTTCGGACCGGATGCCGCATGAAATCGCAGATGTAGAACAGAGAGTCCGTTCGCGTTTCGCGTGGGGGCTCATTGCCGACCTAAAGCTCCCTGAATTGGAAACACGTATCGCAATCATTCAACAAAAAGCCGCCAACGAAGGACTTGAGCTCGACGAAAGCGTGGCAAAATTCTTGGCGCAGTCCGTTCGATCGAACACAAGGGAACTGGAAGGCTGCATAAATCGCGTTCATGCCATTGCTACTCTGCGAAAAACCCCTATTACAGTGAATCTCACCAAAGAGGTCTTGCAGGGCATTATCAGCGATAAAAGTCAGGCTCTCACTTGTGACAGTATTGTTCGCGCAGTTGCTGCGCACTTCGAAATCCGAATTTCTGAACTGAAATCAACAAAACGTGCCCGAAATATAGCGTTTCCCCGACAAATAGCGATGTATCTTTGCCGAAATCATACCAGCGCTTCCTATCCAGACATTGGTAACGCACTCGGTGGCAAAGATCATAGCACTGCCATCAACGCCGTGAAGAAGATTACCGAAAAAATCACCGAACCAGATGTAAGAAATCACATTGAAGAAATCGAAAGACAGTTGCTTGATTAGAGCGACCGGATATTTAAAAGAATTAACCACATGATGTTGTGTGTAACAGCCGAAAGAGCGTCTATAACTTGTGTACAGAGTTGTGTTATGCGTGTGGAAAAAAAGCGTGACGAGTTGTACACAGTTTATCCAACTTTAATTCACAACAGAGGGTTGTCTATGATCGAGAATCAAAACAAGGATTTACAGAAGTTATCCCCAATTCACAGCCCCTACTACTACGATCAGTTTATTTAAAATAGAGAACAGACTAGGACACAGAAAAGTATGGAATTTAGCATCCCAGTCCAAGAACTCGCAAAGGCTCTCCAGCGCGTTCAAGGAATTATCGAAAAGAAAACCACAATGCCAATTTTGGCAAACGTACTTCTCAAGGCATCGGAGGATGGCTTCTTAAGTGTCGCTGTCTACAATCTTGAGATCGGCCTGACAGGAAAATATGCATGCGACGTTGCTCAAGAAGGTTCGATCACTCTTTCAGGTCGCTCACTATTCGATATTGTTCGTGCGCTTCCTAAGAAAATCGCAACCCTAAAAAAAGTAAATAATGATTGGGTAGAAATTAGTTGTGGAAAAGTAAACTATCGAGTGGTTGGGATGTCTGCCGAAGGATATCCAACTTTGCCAAGCTTTAGTGACGTTGAATATTTCTCACTTGGTAGTGACGCATTCAAAGCGATGATCGATAAAACGCTCTACTCAGTTTGTACCGACGAAACACGATATAACCTAACGGGAATTTACTGCGAAGCCTTAGCCGATGGAGAGGGCATTCGCATGGTCTCAACAGATGGTCACCGACTATCCATTGTTGAGAAAAAGACCGAAGACCAACCGCTCATAAAAAAAGGTATTATTATTCCGAGAAAAGGGATGATTGAATTACGACGTCTTCTCGATGATGGAGAAAGTACCGGGCAATTAGGTTTTAAAGATAACAGTGCTATCTTTGAAAAAGATGGGCTCACACTCACTATGCAGCTCATCGAAGGTGAGTTTCCAGACTATAAGCAGGTCATTCCTCAATCTTGTACTAAGAAAGTCATCGTCAATCGTGAGCTTTTTCAGTCCGCCCTCAAACGAACTTCTCTACTTTCACCGGATAAAGCTCAGGGAGTTCGTCTCGACTTATCAAACGGCAATTTAGCGCTTTCTGCTCATAATCCTGATGTAGGTGAAGCTAAGGAAGATATCGAAGTTTCTTACGATGGTGAAGAATTGAAGATTGGATTCAATTATCGCTATATTTCCGACGTATTACACGCGCTCAATCACGAAGAAGTTGAATTGCAGCTCTCTGACTCCTTATCGCCTGGTGTTATTATTGGTGCAGGTACTGAAGACTATCGCGCCATTATAATGCCGATGCGATTATAATCTTTTTATAAGTAATAACGATGCGCATCTTGTCCGCGCAGATCTCTAATTTTCGGAATATAGAATCTGCAAAGCTAGAATTTTCTTCAGGTGTTAACGCTTTGATTGGTCCTAACGGTCAAGGGAAGACCAACGCTTTAGAGGCGCTTTATTGCATTGCTGCTTTGAGGCCCTTAAGAAATGTGACTCGGGCTAATCTTGTTCAGACTGGACATAAGGTCGCAAACATAAAAGTAAATGTTTCAGTCAAAGCTACAGGACTAGAACATGAATTACAGCAAACGCTTACGTCGAGTAGTCGGAAACTAAGAAAAGATGGAAAGACAAGCGATGCAAATAATATACTCGGCACGCTCACCGCAGTAGCATTTACGCCTGATGATCTAGAAATTTCAAAAGGTAGCCCCGACCTAAGAAGAAAATTTATTGACCGTGCCATATTGAATACTCGCCCGGCTTACCTCGAAACTGCGCTCACCTATAGTCGAGCCGTTAAATCACGAAATAAACTTCTTTCTGATGATGGTGACGAAATACTTTTGGATGCTTATGATGAAACTGTCGCGAAAGCTGGAGCTGAAATTGTTCATGCCCGAAAAAATTATTGCTTAGAGTTCACCCCTGATGTTGTGAGATTTTTTAAGGAAATAGCACGACCCTGCCCCGAACTAACGATCAATTATTCTTCGACAATTAATGAGATTGTAGACCTCGAATCTATCGATAAAACGACCGAAAACTTTATTGAGCTTTTGTATAATCGTCGGCAAAAGGACCGGTGGCGAAAATCAACAACTCGCGGTCCGCATTTGGATGATCTGAAGATTGAGTTCGACGGAGCGTCGGCTAAAACTCGCGCCTCTCAAGGTCAACACAGAGCGCTGGTTTTGGCGATTAAACTCGCTGAAATAGTTCATCTAGAACGAAGTCTCCAAGAACCACCCGTGCTTTTGCTTGACGATATTTCTTCTGAGCTTGATGCTGTTCGCTCTGAGCAGCTTTTTGCCCAATTGAGCGATTTAGATGCTCAAGTAATTCTAACGACCACCCACGAATCACAAATCCCCAAATCGCTGCGTGATTCACTTGAGCCTACAAGAATTTATGATGTTCATTCAGGGAAGTTGTCTCCTCGAGCTTGACCATCCAAAGTGAGCATTGTTAACGAGTCTTTATGGCGATTGATCGCGATAAAATTAGTGCCTTTGCTAGTCAGAAAGGATTTTTTGGTTTCGAAGCTTCTGACTTTGATGCGTACGAGCCAAAAAAATGGTCATCCAACGCATACACCTTAGCTCGTCGGACGGCTAAGGATAAAGTTCTTTCTCTAGCCGCTACAGTTTTGTCTGAGCTCGCAGGTCATCTTGAAGGCCTCGAACTTTTTGGATCAGATGAAGCTCCAACTATAGCTAATGGAAGAAAAGTCGACGCGCAATGGGCGTTCTTCATTCGTACATCAAACGATCGTAATATTTTGAAACCTAGATTGCAAAAAACTGATTTGGGTGCGGCTTCTCTTTTTGATATAGCATTACAAAATCAGCATATATCCATAAGCATAAAGCTCGATTATGGTGGTGTTACCATCGGAGTAGATGTACCTTCTAAGGCCACAGTCGATCGCGAAAACTTTCAGCTCGCACTTGAGGATGAATCTTTTCAAGAAGGATTTTTGGCTTGTCTTCAACTTTTACCGGGAGGTTCAACCATAGGTTTTGAAAAAGAGAGAATGGACTGTTTATCCCTGGATTCGAGCCATTTAGCCCGTTTTAGTGAGATGCTCAATTCGAGTGAAATGCCTTTCTCAATTCAAAATCATATAAAGGTAGATGAAGCGATAGAAGTTAGAGAAGCTCTCTCTTTTAGTATTGCCGATGCTGTAGAAAAACTTATTCCCCTGTATCGACAAATGGCTTGGTCGCCAGAACATGATCGTATTCAACTCCAAAAAGAAATTAAGAAAGTAGAGCAGACAAAAGAGAAAGAACACGTCGCTTCATTTCAGGTGGGTGAACGAGTAACAATTATGTCAGGATTGTTCGCCGGTCGGGTTGGATATCTTCACGAAATTAACGATTCAGGAAAAGCAAAAGTGATGGTCGGACCTATCTCCGTCAATGTTGATGCGAAAGATCTGAAAGGCAATTGATGTTCTTGGTTATAAAATATGCGCGATAAAAGTTCTTTCTCTAGTCGATTTCAAACCTTACTAACCCAGTCGGCTTTATCTGCCTCCGTTGGTGCTGCCTTAGGATTTCTTTATGTGCAGTTTAATCTTCCGCCTGAATTGATTGCGACGAAGAAACTGATCACCGGTGGTTACGCACTCGCTGGGGCCGCTGCCGGGGTAGTAACCCTTAGATTAGCTTTAATCGGCCGCGAAATCCTCAATGATTATCGTCAAGGTTCTTAATATTTATCATACATGGACAGTTTTTTGACTACAGTGTCATACATGTCACACTACGGGTATGAGCAAAGAGCAAAGTGGAGATCAATATTCTCCAGAAAGCCTAAATCATAGTTCAATTCCACCTACCAAAGCGAGTCGAAGTGAAAGACGGTCGGAGCGGAGAATCAATCTTGATTTTGAAACTGCTGTTCCTGTCCTTGTTCGAAGCGACGAGCAAATGTATTGGGGTCTCGCACGTAATATTTCTGAGCACGGGATGCTTATTCAGATGCAGAATCCGCCGCCCATGGGCACACAGGTCGACGTTACTTTAACTGGGATTAGAGGGATAGGTCATGATGATGACGCCTTTGAACTTACGGGCGAAGTTCGCCATCATCTCGCGTGGAATTACCATGCGAAGGGTATAAAAAAGGCGGTCACCGCCGTTGGTGTGCGGTTTTGTCGACGAATGAATCCCTTCAACCCTGAGCGGGGATGGATTCATTAGTTGAATAAAATGCGCTTTATACTCGAATTGCCGCCGCGAAACGATTTGGATCAGCCTTGAATGCTGCCAGTTCGATTCCCGGACGAGCCTGTATATGTGCACTCATTCGAGCTGTCGAAATTTGCTGATTGAAATCCTGAGGGATACCAACAGCACGTATCGGCTTTTGCATAACCTGTGACGAACCGATCAGCGCTTGCATCTTCGGATTCAAGCGCATGGAACCATTTCTGAAAGTGTTTACGCCTTGAATATTGGCGAGATGACTCTCGCCTCCAAGCTGCACCGGAAATGGAAACTCACGCGACGAATAGTTGCGTTGTCCGTTTTGGTCGTTTTGCCCACGAGAACCGTGGACGATTTGATCTTGATTGAGTCCTGCGACTTTGACCTGGCTGCCATGCCCCGCGTGAATGGCAGAGACTTCTTGCTCTGCCGACAGCTTGGCCGGCTGAATAGGTCGAAAGGCAGGAATTTTATTCGCTGTGCCCATGTCCGTGTATACAGCACAAGCCATGCCAACTTAGATCGCAGAGTATAACTCTTTGAGAACCACCGAACAGTGTGCACAATTGCACCGAAACCGTTGCAATAAAATCAAGCCAGACATCGGGAAAATACTAATATAGTGAATCAATTTAGCTCGTGAGCAATGTGACATTCAACAGAACGTCTTGACACAAGAAGACGTGCGTCTCAACCTGCCCCAAGCCCGGCCCGAGAATGGCTGCGACAACTAAGGAATAAAAAGGACACTTTATGCCAAAAGACGATCAAATTGAATGCGAAGGCACCATTAAGGAAGTTTTGCCCAACGGAATGTTTCGAGTGGAAATAGCACCTGGTCAAAACGTACTCGCTTATGTTTCCGGAAAAATGCGAAAGTTTTTCATCCGCATCGTTCTAGGTGACAAAGTAACCGTTGCCTTGTCTCCTTATGATCTGACTAAAGGTCGTATCGTATATCGCGCGCGATAAGACCATGAACCTGCGCCAAACTATGGCGCTCAAAAACGGCGCAACTAAGCTTGCAGCAATTATCTTCGGACTATCTAGCTTAAACCTATCTTGCCGATACACTTCTTTATCAGTCACTTCTGAGACATCTAAGAGAGCGCAAACGCAAACGAGTTCGAATTCAGCCGATGTGCATTTACCCAAAATTTTATCGAATTCACCGCAAACAGAAATTGTTCCTGATTTCATAAAGCAAGCCCAGACCGCTCAGGAGCGTTTTGCCCTGGGCCTCAAATTTGAGCGTAATCGAAAATATAGATTGGCGGCTGAAGCTTATCGAGCATCCCTCGATATAGAACAAGATTTTCATCGCGCTCGAATAAATCTTGGACTTGTACTTGTAAGACTTCAGTCTCTAAATGAAGCCAAGCGACAGTGTAAGCTTGTGATTGATGCTGTTCCTGATTCTGCTCTTGCTTGGTATTGCTTAGGACTAAGTCACTTTCAGGAGAAAAATTTTTCTGCTGCTCACCAAATGCTTTCTCGTTCTCTTGGACTAAGAACCCCCGCACCGGCCGTAAGGTTACAGCTGGCCCGGGCCCATATTAAGCTTGGGAATGTCCAAGAAGGAATCAGCGAGCTATCGTTGACTTCAAGTACCGCACGAAATCGACCAGACATCTTACTTCATATTGCTAAAGAATTTGAAGATCTCAGTCAGATAGAAGAGGCTGAAATGGTCTATCGTCTCATTCTCAATCAATATCCAAGAAATTATTTTGCTGCGATTAAACTCGCAAAATTATATAAAAAATCGTCAAGCCCGCAGCGCGCTGGAACATATTTTAGGAAGGCCATTGAGGTACGACCAAATAACGTATCAGCCATTCTTGCTTATTTAGATTGGAGATTACGCAGTGCCCTTGATCTAAAACCAGCTTTGTTACAAATCGACACGATCACCAAGGTTGAGTTGAAATACAAAGTAAAAGTTGCCTATTACTTCTGGGTAGATGGTCAGCACGATAAGGCCCTCAGGTTTGTCAGTTCAGCGCTTGCTGGAAAACCGAGTACGGGCCAGCAAATAGCACTCGAAAATCTTAGGCAAAGAATCATACGTAAAGATAATCCGAAACTTTCAATTCCCTATTACTCACCTAAACCTGTAACGCCCAAAAAGCGTCTACCAAAGTCCCAAATTCCTGAAGAGTGAGTGTCTCCGCTCGACGGGCTAGACTTATCGAACATTTCTCTTCTACTCGCCTAACTTGTTCTTTCTCGAAAGCGGAAAGTAATGAATTTCTGAGTGTTTTTCTTCGCTGAGAAAATGCAGCTCGAACGACCTTCTCAAAAAAAAGCTCATTTTCTACTGCAATTGGAAGGCTTTTATTCCAATCGATATGAATTACTGATGACCACACTTTCGGTTTTGGCCAAAAGCATTCCGGAGGAACGTCGATGATTCGATCTATCTCAGCATGTAGCTGAAAAAGAACTGTCAGCGATCCATACGTTTTTTGTTGTGGTTTCGAAAGAAGTCGATCTGCGACCTCTTTTTGAATCATCACTGTTGTTCGTCCTAAAAAGGCTTTTTGCCGTAAAAAACTCAGAAGTAAAGGCGTTGTCACGCTGTATGGTAGGTTACCCACCAATGCGAATGGTCCCTTACCTATGTCATTAAAAAAAAATTCCGTGGCATCCGCATGGATAACTTGCACTTTTCCAGCGAACTCTTTTTCGAGAATATTAACCAGGCCTTTATCGACTTCGATAGCAATAACTTTTCTTTCGGGAGATGGTCCAGCTTGACTAATTAGACTTGCTGTAAGCGGTCCAAGGCCAGGGCCAACTTCGATGATTTGTTCTTCTCCATTTGCTAACGCAAACGAAGCTATTTTCTGGATAGCATTTTCATCAATTAAGAAGCATTGCCCGAGCCGTTTTTGAGTCCGTAGCTCATTTTTTTCCATTAACTCTTTGAGTTGGCTCTTAATGGACATTAGTCAGAGACCTTTTGCGCCAGTGGCCAATGAGAGCGACAGCTCAAGGTCAAATCCACGAAATCGTCTTGTTTGAATCTCTGAAAACCAGCGCGTGCAATCATTGCTGCGTTATCCGTACAATTTTTTTTCGAGGGGAGATAAAGATTATACTTTTCTCTTCGTGATCTTTCCATCGCGCGCTCGCGAAGCCGCGAATTGGCCGCTACGCCGCCTACGAATGCAAGTTCTTTAGTATTCATTTTTACACAGGCTCGGAAAGCTTTTCTGATTAAGTTTTCAACAATCGCGTTTTGAAACGAAGCACAAAAATCGCGGATTCCTTGGTCATCGAGCTCGGATTCATGTTCTTTGAGCACTCGAGCTGCTGCCGTCTTTAATCCAGAAAAGGAGAATTCTAAATTATCCTTGCCCGGCATCGCCTGAGGAAAACGAAAACGTTTTCGATCTCCCGACTGAGAAAGTTGATCGATTTTAACCCCCCCTGGATATCCAAGTCCCAGAAGCTTTGCTGTTTTGTCGAAAGCTTCTCCAGCAGCGTCATCCCGAGTAGCACCAAGTAACGTGTATTTCTCGCCGAGGGCGGGCACGTAAATCAAGCTCGTGTGACCTCCTGAAACAATGAGACTTACAAATGGTCCTTGGGGTGTTTTCTCTTCTAAAAAGGTAGCAGCGATATGTCCTTCCAAATGGTGAATACCGATTAAAGGTTTTTTCGTTGCTAGCGCTAACCCCTTTGCTGCTTCAACTCCGCACAGGAGTGAACCGACCAAACCAGGCCCAGCGGTCACCGCGATAGCATCGATTTCGGAAAGCTCAGTATTCGCGGATTCAAGGGCATGCTTTATGACTTGAGAAACAATACGGACATGGTCTCGCGAAGCGAGCTCAGGAACGACGCCCCCGTATTTTGAATGGAGTTCAGCCTGTGAATGAACGATATTCGAGCGCAGTGTCTTACCATCATGATCAAGAACTGCTGCAGCCATTTCATCGCACGATGATTCGATTCCTAAGATGAGCACTTATTCATCTTCAGTGAGCGCTTCAATAAAGCTCTCAATTTCTTCAGCTCGCGGATGATTAGGCGCCAGCTTGAGAAAACGAGAAAGCGCTTTTACAGCTTTTTTGTCTTGTTCTAACTCACCATAGCCTAATCCAAGAGCCATATATGCTCGTGCATCGCGATATTTACTAAGTTTCAGCGCCCTTCGTGCCGATGCCATGCCTGCTTTTGTTTTGCCTCGACTGACTAAGGTAAGCGAGAGGCCTGAATGCGCCTTTGCGTTCCTGGGACTGAGCTTGACCACTTTCCTAAATGCAGCTTCCGCGGCACTTAAATCTTTATTCTCGAGAGCACTCTCACCTTGCGAAAGTCGATCAAGAACCTCTGGGTCGTTTGCTTTCTTCTTCTGCTTCCTCGGAAGCGTCTTTTTGACTGGCGGTGGTGCTTTAGCCTTCTTTGTTGTACCGACTTTTTTCACCGGCTTTGATTTTTCTGGTGCGATAGTTTTCGGAGCCGTTTTCGTTTCTAACTTTTCAACGACTTTTTCGGTGACCACCTCTTTGACTGGATTGTCTGTTTTTACAGCATCGGTTTGTGCTTCTGTTTTTGTTGAGACCTGCGGAGTATCCGCAGCCATGGTCGCAGATGTTGTCGACGGTGCTTTATTTGCAGGCTGCTTAGAATCTACTTTGGCGATGCTGCTTGGCGAGCTTTTCTTTTGAGTGACAGAGCCGCTGGTTGGTTCATTTGATTTAGATAACTGCAAAGCCACCAGACCAATCACCAAGATGCCTGTCACAACAATCATCGCTTGGTTGCCACGATTTGAAATTCCAGCAGCTTCCTCGATGGCATTTTCATCATACATAGTGAAGAAACGATCTGCTGTATCTTCTCTAATATGCGCTTCGCTAGGAGGCGCATCCTGCTCAAACAATTCTGGTTGTCGCTCTAGGGCGGTTTCGACTTCTTCTTTTGCCGAGGGTTGGACCACTCGTGGTGAGGCAAATTCGTTACTTGGTGGCGCTACAGGTGTAGGAGTGGGTACAGCTGGTAATTGCACTGTTTCCGCTTCGCTATTTGCAGGCACAAGTGGAACGTTGCCGGTTGTTACAGTGCGTACAGGCGCTGGCGGTGGAGCTGCGATGTGTCTCACCTCAACCGCAGGTGGCGCAGTAAGTGTACGAGGACGAGGAACTTGTTTCACAGATGGTTGATTAAGCTGTTTCTCTTCTCCTGTCGTCGATACTCGTTTACGAGATGAATCAGTCAGGAGAATCGGCTCATCTTCACCAGGGATAGGAAGACTCGGTGATGAAAAGCCGCTGTCTATCGTCATGGGTCGCAGGATTTGTGAGGGTGTATCAGCTGCTGGAATCATCGCTCTACCTAAAACCGATGGCAAACCTGGAATGGCTGTGCTTGGTCGAACGGAGGCGAGGCTTTTACGTGGTTCTGGCGCGGAGCTAAGCCACGCATTGAGTGATACCGATGAACCTCTGGTAGGCGGAAGGGATGGTCTTGTTCTTCGATCGAAAAGAACTCCATCGATGTAAAGTCGACTAATTGATTCTAGCGCTGGCAAATCCAAGATGGCTGTTTCGTTGAGAACATCTCTGGTATTTCGCTTACCATCAAACAATCGGATGAGTGACTCCACCTCTTCTGGTAGTGCATCAACCGTTTCGCTGAGCGTTGTATAATCAACGTCTAATGGAATACTTAATGAAGGCATCAAGTCGCGAATTTTCGTCCATTGGTCGACCTGCCTCATTCCCTCAACAATGACTTCTTTCAGACTGACCCTGATAATGTTCTCTCGGCCAAGTGGCGTCGATTCAATTTCGAAAACACCATTGTCCCAAAGCATGAAGCGATAAATGGCGTCTGTTCCGCTGAGTCGTTTAAGCTCCGCGTCGATGATGTCTCCATCTCGACAGTAAATGCGTCCGCTTTCGTTTGCCTCAGCAAAACCTCCACTTTGTTTTGGGTCAGAAGCAAGGTGAATAATGCACGTTTTCTTTCCCGATTCGACGAGTTGAAGAAGATCGACAAGACCTATGTCTTCAAGTGTTCCGCTGAAATTTCGAGATGAATCTAACTCAGTCAGTTGAGTGTATGCCTGTCGATCAATGAGAGCCGTTGCACGACTCACAATCTCTTTGACCCGGATAGGTTTTCGCATGAACTCATCTGCGCCCGCTGAAATAGCTGCAATGCGAGCTTGCGGATCTGTGTCTTCGCTCATGATGATTACGCCACATTTGTTGAGCGTCGCGGATCCTCGAATATGACTGCAAAGGTCATAGCCGTTACCATCCGGAAGATCAGCGTTGGACAAGATGAGCTGTGGTTGTAATGCCTCAGATGTGGATATTGCTTCTTGTAGGGTGGCGGAAGAATGTACGGTGAAGCCGACTTTCTTCAGACTCACCTCCATTACACGCTGACTAGCAAGGTCGGGTTCAACGAGAAGTACGATACTTTCAGTCACAAGTGCCTAGACTCTTTCACGCACCCGAAACCTGGGTCAAGTCGGGCAATCGTCGTGAATCCGAATTCCATATCTTGACGGGAGGGCTTTTCTGCATGTTACGAATATAATTGTCGAAATGAGTGACCATGAGAATTTGCAGAAGACGAAGCTACTCACCGAATTATCGGCGGGACAAGGGGTCACAACTCGAATCAATCCGAGTCGAGCCAAGCTGTTTGTCGCCAACGGGCCAGATAAAGGGAAAACCGTCGAATTAAGCCACGAAAAACTTGTTATCGGGAGCGGAAGCGATTCAGACATTCAAGTGGTCGACCGAAGCATCTCCCGGCGCCACGCGAGTCTTTATCGACAGGGTAATTTGGTGATCATCGATGATCTAAACTCAACGAACGGCTCCTACTTTCGAGATGTTCGGGTAGGCTCCATCCATCTACCTTTGGGGCAAGAGATTCGTTTTGGCCAGATTCGGGTCAAATTTCTGCCAGAAGAGGAGATTTTGGAAATTGCTCCTTCCTCCTTACAAAAACTGGGTCCTTTAATTGGTTCTGATCAGCGAATGCGAGAAATTTTTACCCTGATCGAAGATGTCGGGCCTTCTGATGTTACCGTGGTCATCGAAGGAGAAACAGGTACAGGCAAAGAGTTGGTGGCGCAGGCTATTCACGAGTTTTCGAAACGTAAAAATCAGCCTTTTGTCGTTTTCGACTGCAGCAATCAACCTCGAGATCTCATTGAGAGCGCCTTGTTTGGCCATATCCGCGGCGCATACACAGGCGCTACCAGTCAGCGGGACGGAGCATTTAGTCGCGCAGACAAGGGAACCATCTTTCTTGATGAGCTCGGAGAGTTTGGTAAAGATCTACAGCCAAAGCTTCTTCGCGTCCTTGAAGCCAGGCAGGTTCAAAAGGTTGGGGCTGATGGCTATGACCCAGTTAATGTGCGGGTGATTGCTGCCACCAATCGAAATCTAAAGGCTGAAGTTCGCGCTGAACGCTTTAGAGAAGACCTTTATTATCGTCTCGCTGTTGTAAAGATGGTTTTGCCCCCTCTTCGTGAACGGTTGAATGATTTACCGCTACTTGTGGAGCACTTTCTGTCGCTTCATGATGAGCCTTGCACAATTGCACCAAAATCCATGGCGACTTTGAAGTCGTATCACTGGCCGGGGAATGTACGAGAATTGAAAAATATAGTTGATCGGGCTTGTGCTCTCAATCGTGGACGAAGCGATGTCGATATTTCAACCTACCTCACCGACCTCGATGAGGTTCGTACAACCAATCATCTTCAGGTCGATGAATTCGTATCTTTCAAAGAAGCTAAGGGTAAAGTCGTAGCCGAATTCGAAACGCGCTACATCGGAACCTTACTTCGTCAGCATGGCAACAATATCTCAATGGCATCCCGCGAAGCAGGCATCGATCGCAAGCACTTCAAAGAGCTTATGAAAAAACATGGAATTCAAGCGAATTCGGAAGATTAAATGCGACCTACTCGGTGGTAGGCAGGTGCATCAGAATCTCCACAAAATCTCGCGGTAGACTATTCTCTTCCGCGCCTTGTATGCACAAAGCTCGTATTTGTGGGCTGGGCTTTAGAGCGTCTTTCGTTCTTCGAGCGAAATATGCAAAAACCTCAATATCTTCGTGGGTTTTTCGAAGATGCACTTTGATATTTTTCTTCTGATATCCACCAAAATAACCGTCGAGATTTTCCACTTGTTTATCTTCGAGTTCGAACACAACACCATGGGTGGTCGACTCTTCTTCTGCCGTCAAATTCGGCAGCCCTTCCTGTCTATTCTTCATATTCGGTTTATTGAAGGTAAGTGCGAATCCGTTTAGTTTTGCTGCGCCCAATACAGGACAACCTCCGATACGATCGAAGGTTCGTTTTCGAAAAGTGTCTGGCCCATAAAGAAAAACGTTCGGCATGTGACTACGATGGTGGCAGAGATTCAGTGGACTATCCAGCGTTTTGATCGCTAGAAAGGAAAGTATAGTATGAGTAACTTTATTAAAGCGTGTCGTGGTGAGCCGGTCGACCGCACTCCAATTTGGGTTATGCGGCAAGCCGGCCGATATTTACCTGAATATCAGAAAGTACGTTCGCAAACGACGTTCCTCGGACTATGTAAAAACCCCGATTGGGCAGCAGAAGTAACACTTCAGCCTCTTCGTCGCTTCGGAATGGATGCTGGGATCATTTTTAGTGATATCTTGGTACCCGTGGAAGCCATGGGCATGGCTCTTCGCTTCGATGAAGGAATAGGGCCGCTTCTTCCAGAACCAATTACTGGTTCGTCTGATGTGGAAAGCCTCATCGTTCCAGACCCCTCCGATACGATGGGTTTCGTCGGCGATGCAATCAAGCGCGTATGCGCCGTCGTTCCCGAAACGCCGCTGATTGGTTTTGCTGGAGCACCCTTTACGCTCGCCAGTTACATGATTGAAGGAAGGGGTTCCCGCGTTTTTGATAAAGCGAAAAAGTTCATGTTTGAGCAGCCTAAACTGTGGAAGCAAATGAGTGAGAAATTGGTTCAAACGATCACTGCTCATTTGCTCATGCAAGTTGAGTCTGGCTGCCAGGCCGTTCAGATTTTCGATTCTTGGGCTGGTCATCTGAGCCCGGTTGATTATCTTAATTTTGCTTTTCCTTACACGGTAGAGATTATCGACCAGATAAAAGCGAAGACCGATGTGCCAGTAATCCTGTTCGCGAAAGGCGTTCATTCCTGTTACGAAGAACTCTCTACCTGTGGTGCAGATGTTCTCGGTGTGGATTGGACTATGCCTTTAGATCGAGCACGTGAATTGACCAAAAATCGTGTTTCGCTTCAAGGCAACCTTGATCCCATTACATTGCTTGGACCCGCAGACCGAATTGAAAAGCAGGCTCAACGAGTTCTCAAAGAAGCAAAAGGGTGCCGAGGACATATTTTTAACCTTGGTCATGGCATTCATAAAACGACGCCTCCAGAACATCTAAAAGTCTTAGTTGATCTTGTAAGACGTGAAGGACGTGGCTCGATATAGGCCGACTCTGAATGAAGAAAATAGGTATCATTGGCGGCGGCATTGCCGGACTGAGCATTGCGGAAGCTCTTTGCGAATTTGCGCCTAATCTTCACCCCATTGTTTTTGAGTCCTCCGCTCAGGTGGGCGGAAAAATTCAAACCTACACGAAGAAAGGGTTTGTTATCGAAACAGGTCCTCATGGATTTTTGGATAAAGAACCAAGAGTCGATGAATTAATTGATCGTCTTGGTTTGCGCGATGAAGTCGTTGTAGCGAATGAAGACGCAGATAACCGGTACTTGGTTAGTAATGGCGGGCTCAGGCTGCTACCGCTTAAACCTCAAGGTTTTATGTTTTCAAGCCTTTTACCTCTGCCCCAGAGGCTACGTGTTTTATTCGAGCCGTGGGTGGCAACGAACCACAGTTCCAAAGATGAATCTGTTTATGATTTTGCTGCAAGACGTCTCGGACAAGGAGTCGCGGATGTGCTCATAGACGCATTCGTCACCGGTATTTTTGCGGGCGACCCCAAAAAACTCTCTGTTGCGTCGGCTTTTCCTATGCTCTGTAGCATGGAAAGAGATCACGGAAGCCTAATCAAGGCCCAAAAAGAAATGAAGGCCAGGGCGATCAAAAAGCCAAAGCTCCATAGCTTTAGAAATGGATTAGGAACTTTGACACAGGCTCTTGCGGAAAAAGTCGAGGTTCGATGCGAACAAGCGATCCAGAAGATCCAGAGAAAAGGAAACCGCTATATTCTGCACACCAAAGATTCCTCCGAGTATGTGGATGCAGTTGTTCTTGCTGCGCCTGCCCACGTTTCAGGGAGACTTACGCAATCACTCAGCAAGAAATACTCGAAACAAATTAATTCGATACCATTCGTACCCGTTAACGTCGTGGTTCAATGTTTTTATGCTCGTGATATTAAACGCGCACTCGATGGTTTCGGTTTTTTGATTCCCCATCTCGAAGACCGGCCTATTTTAGGTTCGATCTGGGCTTCGACCATCTTTACCGACCATGCCCCAGATGGAACCGTGATGTTTCGAACTTTACTCGGCGGTAAACGTCTTCCTGAAAATGCGGAAGGTTCAGACGAAGAGATTCTCCAGCGCGCCCGACATCAGTTGGAGGATTTATGCGGACTGAACCCACGAGCGCTTCCGATTGTTCAAGAAGTGATCCGGTGGCCGATGGCGATTCCACAGTATGAAATTGGGCATTCCGAACGCGTCGCTGCGGTTGATCGTTTTGAGCGTGAAGTTCCAGGTCTGTTTTTCGCGGGTTACTCCTACAGAGGAGTGTCGATGATTAAATGTATTTCAGAAGCGATTGACGTATCGAACAAAGTTCAGGCGTTTTTTTCTTCCGAATAGTTTTCGATCTTACTGTTAAACGATCTGCTAAATGTAGGATAATGTAGTATCTGTTTGATTTAATTAGGATTTTGAGGCAACAAAGTCACATGTGCTGCCGAAGATACAGTTGGCCTAGGACCTCTGGTCTTGGCACTATACGTTTGAGAGGAGCAAACAGTAATGATTGGTTTTAATCCGTACTCACTGAATTCTCATCAGCTGCAGCAGAGTCTTGCCTTTGCGCATATCCAGGCAGGCAACGCCCACTTTCAACAAGCAGGTGCTTTGCTGAACGCTTTTCAGCCTCAGATGCCTTGCCATCCTTTTTCGGCAAACCAGATGCCTCCGCATGTGGGTTGTATGCCTCCACCGGGACCGGAGTTTTCAAATGCACCCGCTGGTAAAGGACTTACGAAAAATAAAGACGGCTCGATTACAACGGCAGGCGGGTACACGATTAAGCCGGAAGGCCGAAGCAACGCGTGGAATATCACGGGCCCTGATGGCAAGCAGCTGACTCGAGTTTGGGGTGACCCACACGTTGATGAAGCCGATGGTACTCGTTGGGATTTCACGAAAACCAGTGATTTTGTTCTTCCTGATGGTACTCGAATTCACTGTAAGACCACCTCAGAGACAGGAAAGAGTGTATCCAAAGCGCTGACGATCAATAACGGTAATGATGTTGTAAACATCACCGGAATTGACAAAAACAAGCCTCAAACGGGCGAGATCAAGAATAACGGCTACGAATGGAGAGCGAATCATTTCTCGAAGAATCCTGCCTTAGATGAGTTCAAGCTTGGTGGAAATGGTCCTGGCAACGTTCAGTGGTACAAGTCCACGAGTGGGATTGAAAAAGGTCTCATCACCGGCGCTCATTACGACAAGAAGTCAAAACAGTATCAGCAGAAAGTGGATGGGTCGAAGAAGTACTGCGTTGATCCAAGTATGACTCCGCAAATCGGCTCGCCTGCTTGGGGTAACCAAATGCGTATGGAGATGGCTGATTTGGTGAGTTCGATGTGGATTCACCCTGGTATTAAGCACTATATTGGTCAATTTCTCGCAGCAGACCACCTGACCAACCAATTAGGTGGAGGAGCTATGGGCGGGTTAGGGACCCACTTTGGTGGGTTCGGACAAGCGAACCAAGCCCTTGGTAACCTCGGAAATTACCACCAAGCCAATTCGGCAGCGAACCAGTCTCTGATGGCTCTTCGCTCTTCTCAATTCTTCGCCTAAACTTAATCCTCGGTGCTCATTCTAATCGGTGAGCACCCCAAACGCACCTTCCCCCTTATAAGTCTGTCTAAAACGCATTATGTTCTAATCGTTCACGAGGCGAACTTTGAAAAAAAAAATTACTGAAATTACTGAAATTCCAGAGATTGATCCCGAACTAAAAAAACTAGCAGAGGCGGACGGCGTAAAAATCGTCGCGCGTTCACCTCAACGTCTCAAGCAATTTTTAGAAGGGGCGATTACTTTGGGTGAACTTGAAGGCATAGATAAAGACGTCCAAATGAAGATAGCCAAAAATGGTTTCACTTTGCTCAATCAAGGCAAATTAGCCAAAGCCAAAACTATTTTTGAAGGGCTGCTAGCGTTGGATCCGTTTGATGCATACTTTCATACAGCGCTTGGTTCGATCGCTTTTCGAGATAAAAACATGGAAACAGCGTTGAAGCATTTTGACAAAGCGTTAAGCATCAATCCTTTTTTCTCTACCGCCCGCGCGCACCGAGGAGAAATTCGTCTCGCGCGAAATAATTTTACTGGAGCGATCGAAGACCTCATAGAGGCGATCAATGCCGACCCCGAAAATAAGCAACCGGCGACTCAGCGCGCTCGCGCGCTCATTGGAACGATCAAGGAAATCATGGCTAAAATTGAAAAGAATCCCGAAGCGGCCAAAATCGAAGCTGAAAGGGCCTTGAAGAATCAGCAATCAAAAGAATAAATGATACGCTTTCAGATGTTTAGAAGATCGGTAATGACTAAAAACGATGTCACTGACAGGAAATAAAGCCCATGACTAGAAAAAACCGAGTGCTGATTCTCGACGATGAAGCCAATACTCTTGTTACGCTTAGGCGGGCACTTGAAATGGAGTCCTATGAGGTTCTGACAGCATCCACGATCGCTGAAGCACGGACAAGATTAGCCGAAGCTAATCCCGACATATGTTTATTTGATGTTCGGCTCCCTGATGGGGATGGCATTGAACTACTTGCATCACTGATTGAATCCTCTGAAGTCGATACGCATGCTTTACCACCGGTGGTAATGATGTCTGGACATGCCGCCATAGAGGACGCAGTCCGTGCATTACATTTAGGTGCTCGAGATTTTCTTGAAAAACCCATTGGCCAAGAACGACTTCTGGTAACGCTAAAAAATACGCTCGAGCTGAAGTATTTAGAACGAGAAAATCGAGACCTTCGAGAAAAAACAGGCGCCAACACAACGAGTATTGAAAAGCTGATTGGTCGCTCAGAAGCTATGACGACGCTTAAGGAACAAATTGAACGAGTAGCAAAAAGCGAAGGTCGAGTACTGATTACCGGAGAAAACGGTTCTGGTAAGGATCTTATCGCTCGTGCAATTCATGAGTATTCTCTTCGAGCCAAAGAATCTTTTATTTCACTCAACTGCGCAGCCGTTCCTAAAGATCTCATCGAGTCAGAACTGTTTGGTCATGAAAAAGGTGCGTTTACCGGAGCTGTTTCACGAAAAATTGGAAAGTTCGAACGTGCTGATGGCGGAACGCTATTTCTTGATGAAGTAGGCGATATGCCCATGGACATGCAGGTGAAACTGCTTCGATTACTGCAAAATCATGAGCTGGAGCGAGTTGGAGGGACTTCTCTTATTAAAATTGATGTCCGAGTGATCGCAGCCACGAACAAAGACCTTGAAAAAGAAATCGAAGAGGGACGTTTTAGAGAAGACTTATACTATCGGCTTAATGTTGTTCCTTTGGTTTCTCCGCCTCTTCGCGAGCGTAAGACCGATATACCTTTGTTGATCAATCAATTTCTTAGTGATGCAAGTGCGAGAAATCATCGAAGATCACCAGAACTTTCTCCTGGAGCGATGGCTTTGTTAAGTAATTATCAATTCCCGGGAAATGTTCGTGAACTGAATAATCTCATTGAGCGTATTGTGATTCTCGTTCCTCGCGATAAAGACCTAATCTCCGAAGAAGATATCTCCGCTTTTATTCCTACTAAAAAGCATTCAACAAAAAAGCATTATCGTTCTGGCGTAAAACTGTCTGAGCTTGTCCATGACGCTGAAAGAAGTATTGTAGCCCAAGCTCTTGAGGCCCATAATAACGTTGTTGCTGAAACGGCACGTTCCTTAGGGGTCGAGCGTTCGAATTTTCATAAAAAACTCAAGGCCCTCGGTTTACGTTCCTAATTCTACTTTCGTAGAGCTGCTTTTACTTTTCGTCGAAGACTCTGCAGCTTTTCCTGCTTTCCCCCAGATTCAATGAGTGTGGCACGATAGCGAGCAGCAAGATTGGGATTACGGGCTTCGAGTTTTTTAATGAGTCCAAAAACTTCTTGTTTCGTAGCAGCTTTCTGTTGAACAGGCTTTGGTCCAGTATTGTTTACAAGTGCTTCTTGCGGGGCCCGTTTTATCGTCTTTACGGCATTTTTCTGCGTTGATGTCTGAGGTTTTTGTACGTCCTTGTTTTCGTTCCTCGGTTTTACGCTCTCCGTTTTCGTTTTTTCAATTTTCGGCTTAGCGATTGTGTTGATGTCGTCAGTTTGTTCGGTTTTTGTTCTTTGTCCGGTGACGGCTTTAAGCGATGGACTCGTTTGTTGAACTGGTGGAGTCGAACGAAAATTTGTTTCTTGGTTTCTTTTCCTTACGCCAAAAACTAAGACTGCACTCACAAAAAATGCAGTGAGCAACAAAATCAGTGGTAGTTTTGAGGATGGCGGTGGAGCGACGATGACACTTGAGTCCCGCATGTAAAGTGCATTCATGTGGGCAGGTTGAGCGTTTGAAGGTCCTGTTTCAGAGCTTGGCCAATAGACGCGGGTCGCAATCGCCTCGTAGAATGCCGCGTCTGGCTCACGTGGAGTTACTGTATCTACGCGTGTCTGTAATTCGACATCTTCTCCTGCTGGGGATGGTGCGAGGCGTATCTCTGCCATTGTAGATTCAAGAAGATGTGGATCGATTTCGAACGCTTCTTCTCCGAAGCACTGAACGATCATTTGGCTCAGGTTTCGTTCGATAGCGGTGGCCTTAGGCAAAGTTCGAAGGACTTCTGAAAGTTGGCGATAAAGCTCGCCTGAGTTTGCATGTCGTCGCTCCGGCTTTTTCTCTAAGGCTTTTTCGATGACGAGGGACAGAGATTTTGGAAATTCTGGTAAGGCTTCGCTCAGTGGTACTGGTTTATGATCAAGCACTGCTCGCATTGACTTCGTTGGCTCCCCGCGTCCAAAAAGCCGACGAAGGCAGGCCATCTCATACATCACAGTTCCCAAAGCGAAGACGTCTGTGCGTGCGGTCAGAGCTCCACCAACGACTTGTTCTGGCGCCATATAGCTCGGTTTGCCGCGAACTGTTCCGACTTGCGAAAGATGGTCTTGGATATTGGTTCGAGCTACGCCGAAATCCATCAGTCGCACCACTCCGCTGGTATCGACAAGAATATTGTGTGGGGAGATATCTCGGTGAATCAGCTGAAGTTTTTCTCCGTTTAGCTCGGCTCGACTGTATGCATAGTCCAATGCATTGGCTATCTTGAGCCCTACATGAGCAACGATCGACGGTGGCACATTGATCTTTTGCTTCGCACACTGCTGAAGTAGGCTGCGAAGAGAAGGTCCTTGCACTAAGTCCATAGCAATGAACATCATTCCATTGTGGTCCCCTAAATCGATCGTTGGAACGATGGACGGGTGTTGTAATGCAGCTGCGGTCTTTGCTTCATCGAGAAACATAACCTTAGAGTTCTCATTACTGACCTTGCTTTTGAGAACCTTGAGAGCAATGAGTTTTTGGAAACCCTGAAGTCCTACTTGTTGGCACGCCCAAACCTCGCCCATACCCCCTTTTCCTAGGGGAAAGAGCAGTCGGTAAGGTCCGATAATTTGTCCAGCTTGAAGACCTGGCACATTTCTTCTTTACACTGCCTCGAATCGAGGTGCGAGCATCAACTATGACCAAGAAACCGAAATCAGGCCTTTTTATGGTCTTTTACTCGAAGCAGGAGCACCGTAAGGTTGTCAGGTTTCGCTCGAAGCGTACCCATCCGACGCAAAATAAGGGTGCACACTTTATTCACGACATCGATCGCGCTGTCTGTCTCGCTTAGTATCTGGCTAAACTCATCGGATTCGACCATTCCCGAATCCAAAAGGCCGTCCGACCCCATGAGCAGCCAGTCTCCAGGTTGCAAGTCCCAAGCATAGGGCGTGGGTTCGCATCCTTCAGGCTCCAAGCCTACGGCATGTTTGAGGCATGCGTGGTCGGGTGGGGGATATTCGTGCATCTCGCTTCTCGCACGCATCTGACCATCTCGATCGAATAAAACGGCGCCCGAGTCTCCTGAATTTACGAGGTAGACTGCGTTTGACTCCAAATACGCTGCCACTGCGGTGGTCACCTCTCCCTCTTTTCGGTCTAGCAAAAGTTTGTGGGCAGAGAGAAAAGCGCCGAGCATGGCATCGATGGGATCTACTTCTTCATTGCCATTTGAGGATTCATCTCGCGCCAGTTTCTGAAAACCTCGCAATATCGTTTCGGCTGCGAGGGCGGAAGCGCGTCCTCTAATTTGTCCTCCGAGTCCTCCGGCTTGATCCAATGCGACCGCATACACGCGTCCTTGTTGGTCTTGAAAGATCGCACCCGCATCTTCGTTGTATCGAGCGTATCCGCGACCCCTTGATGAATAGATAGCACCCTGAAAATATTCACTTTCTAGTGGGAGCGCTGACTTGCTTTGCCTTCCATCGGCAATACAGGTCAAAGCTGTCGAGAAATCATCGATCTCCTCAATACACGGGGTTTTCAGCGCTTTCTCACGCTGAGACGCCGAGGTCTCCAAAAATCCGAACGGTAGCCAAGTGGTCCAAAAGGACATGCTTACTTCTACCCGCAGTCGCTTGCTGCTGTAAATCGAAGAACTACCGACATCTCGAAAATCTCTCGAGTAGAGCGATTGACTACGCGCCCGCTAGGCCCTAGCTCCTAGCCATGACTGTAATTGCCGAAGTAACAGCCCACGGGCAAAGTATCTGGTTCGACTATATTCAGCGGAATATGATTTGGGACGGAACACTTCATCGAATGGTTCTTGAAGACAGCGTTCGGGGAGTCACAAGTAATCCCGCGATCTTCAATAAGGCGATTGGTGGATCAAAAGACTACGCCCCAGCAATGAGAGCCTCTGTCGCCAGTGGAGGAACGCCTAAGGATGTTTTTGAGCGTATTGCGATCACCGATATCCAAATGGCCGCCGACGTTTTGTTTGGTGTTTACAATGAAACGAACGGATTAGATGGTTACGTCAGTCTAGAAGTTTCTCCGTATCTTGCGTACGACAGTCAAGGAACGATTGAAGAAGCGGAACGGCTTTGGACGGAAGTTGCGCGTGAAAATGTGATGATCAAGATACCCGCCACAGAAGAGGGGCTTGTGGCGATCGAGCACTGCATTGCTTCAGGTATCAACGTCAATGTCACTCTTTTATTTTCGGTTGAAACGTACGAAGCGGTCGCTTGGGCATACATAAGAGGCCTAGAAGCTCGTGCAGAACACGGCGGAGACTTAACTCACGTTGCCAGCGTTGCAAGCTTCTTCATTAGTCGCATCGACGCCTTGATCGAAAAACGATTTGCTACCCTCGAATCTGATGCCGATGCCGAAACAAAAAAACTCATGCAAGATTTGAGCGGCAAGATTGCTATTGCGAATGCCAAGGTTGCTTACCAGTCGTATAAAAACATTTGTGAAAATGAGCGATTCAAAAAACTTGTCGAACAAGGTGCTCAACCTCAACGTCTTCTCTGGGCGAGCACTGGAACCAAGAATCCAGAATATTCTGACGTTCTTTACGTCGAAGAACTGATTGGTCCTGAAACCGTCAACACGGTTCCTGAAAAGACATTTCACGCTTTCAAGGATCATGGAAAAAGTGATGCAAAACTACTGGAAGGAATTGATGAAGCTTCCGCTTTAGTAGAGAGCCTCAAGAAAACAGGGGTCGACCTCAACGAAGTGACCTCAGAACTGCTCGACAAAGGCGTCATTGCTTTTGCCGATGCTTTCGATGAACTCCTTGGAACGGTCGAATCACGCCGGAGCGACCTTCTTGATGCTGAACTCAGTTCCGTCATTGTGAAAGCTCCGAATCACATTGAAGAAATTGACAAGACCATCGAGTCACTGCGTAAGAGTGCTTTTGTTCGTCGCTTATGGCTGCGCGACTCAGGTCTTTACGCCGGAAGTGAAAAAGAAGATCGATGGGGCTGGATGATGGATGCAGATGAGTTAGCGGATCAATTGCTAGGTCTCTCTGCTTTTGCCGAAGATTTAGAAGATAGTGGCGTTGAGTATGTTGTTTGGCTCGGAACCGGTGGTTCATCTCGATCAGCTCGAGTGTTTTCTTCGCTTCTTCCACGCGGCGAAGATGCACCACATTTATTCTTTTTGGAGTCTACGCACCCAGAATCGATTCAGCGGATCGAGAGTCAGATTGAACTTGATAACACGGCATTCATCGTAGCGAGCAAGAGTGGGACGACCGCGGAAACGCGAACACTTGCAGACTATTTTTGGGATAAAGTCGGTGAAGAGGCTGTTTGGTATGCAATCACTGACCCTGATACAGCGCTAGAAACTTTAGCGGAAGAGCGAAATTTTGCCGGTGTGCTGCACGCAGAACCAGATGTAGGTGGTCGCTTTGCTTCTCTAATTGGCTTTGGTCTGGGGGCTCCGGCGCTGCTCGACCAAGATTTAGGTTCTGTTTTATTTCATACAGAAGCGATGATCGGAAGCTGTCACGGTAGCTCTCCAGCTCCGCAAAACCCAGGTGTTCAGTTAGGTGCTGCGCTTGGTGTTTTTGCGAAAAGTGGCTACAATAAGCTGACACTCTCTTTGTCCCGTGAGTTGAGTAGTTTTGGTCCGTATCTTCAACAACTCGTTGATGAGAGTCTCGGTAAAGACGGAAAAGGCTTGGTAGTGATTGATGGCGAATCAATTACTGCACCGGAAAAATATGGCAACGATCGATTGTTTGTGTCGCTTTTGGTGGGTGGAGAGAAGGTGAGTTCACGCTTAGCTGCTCTAGAAGCTGAAGGTCATCCACATATCGAAATTCGAATGGATTCCTGCGATATGATTGGACAGCAATTTTTCTTGTGGCACATTGCTGTCTCTACTGCAGCTCATGTTTTAGAGATCAATCCGTTTGACCAACCGAATGTGGAGTTGAGTAAGAAACTGAGTCGTGAGTTTTTGAATTCAGAGTCTACGCTTGATTTGAATCTCGCTTTATCGGGCGAAGAAGTTCTTCATGATGATGAAAATGTTACTCTTTTCGGAACAAGTCCTCTAGGAAATGTTTCTCGACTTGACGAGACCATTGTAGAATTTGCAGAAGGCGCGGGCTCAGGCGCGTATGCCGCATTACTTGCATACGTTGACGAAACCAATGAGAACGAAGAACTCTTACAAGCTTTGCGCTTGAAGACACGAAATCAGACGAATTTGGCAACTACTCTTGGTTTTGGTCCGTCGTACCTGCATGCGTCTGGCCAACTTCACAAAGGCGGTCCAGACAAGGCACGTTTTATCGTTTTTACGCCGTCTCTTGAAGATTCAACGACGGAATGTGCCCAATTGCTTTGTGCGCAAGCTGCTGGAGACGTTCATGCTCTTCGCCAATCTGGTCGTAATGTTCTGCGTGTTCAACTTAAGAGCACTCTTCGTTCTGCTCTTGGTTCGTCTTAGAGATCAACGACCCCAACTTATAGTCCTGCATTAGTCTCTCGGAGTTGCTGGTCTTCTTTATCGACCAGCACACTCTAATTTACTCTGTTTGATCGTAAGCTCTTAGAAAGCTTTCAGCGAATAGGTACCCAAGCAGCTCACCTGCTTTTCGTCTGGGATGAATAAGATCTTTATTCATTATTCTTCTCTTTGACCAACGAGCGACCGAACCTTCTTCACCCATCGCTTGATACATGTCCCAAAAGGCACAGCCTTTTTCTACCGCAACCTTTTGTTGTATATATCTGATTTCGCGGATGAAGGTTTTGCTCACAATCTGACCCTCTTTCATTTTTCCCGCGTCCATAGGTGACCACAGCATGCAATCAGAGTTTGGTAGTGCGTATTGCACGACCTCAATCAGCTTTTTATGTTCTTCTCCGATCTTTTGGATGGTGGCGGTTTTTTTTCTCACTCGCATAGCGTCATTCCCGCCGAGCATAATGATTACAAGGTCTGGTTTGAGTTCTTGCAATTGCTCGACGAAGCTTCTTCGACCTAAGGAAAGATAAACTTTAGCATCAGCGCCGACAGGCCCGATCGAATCATAGAAAAGTCCTTTGTCTTTTCGCTCGTAGCTAATTCCGAAGATACGGCTCCCCGGACCTTCAGAACGAATCTTAAGCACCCTTTTGTCCGTACTTGAGCTTGATGACTGCTTAGGAACGGTAAAGCCTCGACTCTTGGTTTTCGTTGTTTCCGAATAGGTATCCAAGGTTCCAATGTTTTTTCCGTTGATGCTCAGTTTGAGAACGGAACCTTTTGGATTTGCTAAATAATGAACATAGATCCGCGCTTCACCATCGAGTTTGTATTCGATACTCGCATTGTTACCCACGGATTCGTAACTCATACCAGAAAATCCAAAATCGTTTCCAGCTTGTCCTTGATCGACGATGCGCGTTCGTCTCCACGGGCCACTTCGTTTGAGGCGTCGGCCACCATAGGGGGCCTTTTGCTCGACGTGAACAAAACCACGTCCTGCGTTGCCAAAACGTTCTTGCAATCGTTGACGAGCAGTGCCGGTAATATAGTCACCTGCAATATGCGAGTCGCCCAACTGAAGTATACGAACGTTACGTTCGGGTCGTTCTGATAACGAGTCGAGTTGTAGAAAGGTTCGATCTAATGCCTGCCGGTAGCAGCTTCGTGCACTGCCTTCGACACAGGTATTTTGAATTCGAATATGAGAGGCGCCTACCGACTTGGCTAAGGATTCCAAGACCCGAACGGGGGTACGAGCTTTTGGTACCAGAGCGGGATCACCTGGTTCATCCACGTTTTGTCGCTGAGCAGCTCTTTTTTCAGCTCGATACTGAGAGATGCTTTGTTTTGAACCTTTACCGTGTCGGTTTGCGCAACCCAACACTTGTCCGACGACAAACGCACTACAAACGATATAGAACACACACCGAGTGGTGAGAAGGAAAACACAGCGTCGAAGTTTCATCCTGGCTTCCATGATGTGTCTGTTGCCAGGGATCGCGTCCGCTTCGACGAAGACGGAACGTGATTGGAAACAGGCCTTGGACGAACAGATTGCAGGACTTGCACAACGTTTCAAGGGAAGAATTTCAATTTACGTATCTGACCCAACGCTGGATGTGCATTATCGGCATGATGCCAGTGAGCCTATTTACATCGCTTCGGGGGTCAAAGTGCCCTTCATGATTGAAGTTTACCGTCAGGCCTCTCAGGGGCTCATTTCACTCAAAGATAGAATACCCTATAAGTCAAAAGCACAGCGTGACGGAGCCCCCAGGCTTGGTCGAGTGCCCTTGGGCACGATGTTAAGTGTGAAAAAACTTGTGACCCTCATGATTCAAGCCAGTGATAACGCCGCGAGCGACATGCTGGCGAACTACGTAGGCATAGAAAATATCAATCGAGGAATGAGAGCTGAAGGATTTAGGATGGTTAACCCTTTAGTTTCCCTGCTCGATGTTCGAGAAGGTGTCTTTCGCGAGCTTGATTACCGAGCGGATGACCTCACTAATTTACAAGTTCGAAAAGTTCGATGGACATGGGGTTGGAAAAGTCACGTTCGACAACTTGAGAAATTTCTTGGTCGGCCGCGCGGAACGTATACCGTGGATCAGCTTCATGCGGCTTATGACCGATTTTACAAAACCAAGGTCAACCACGTGCCGGTAGAAACACTTGGAAATATTATTGAAGCTTTGCTCGCGAAAACACTTGTGAGTGAAAAAGCCAGTCAAGAAATGCTTGAGATTATGAGTAATGCCAAGACCAGTCGCAATCGAATGATGGGCAAGTTACCTCGCGGAACCCGTGTAGCGCATAAAACGGGAAGCCAATGGGAGCGGATTTGTGACTACGGCGCAATGTGGTTACCAGATGGTGAACCCTTGGTTTTTGCGGGCTGTCTTGCGGGCGGAGAAGACCGTAAGCTCGCAGAAGCGACCATGGCCTCCATCGCTAGAAAAGCCTACGATTTGGCAGTCCGCGCCCACGGTAAATCGAATAAATCCCGCCAGTAAGAGTCTAATTCTATGCGAATACCTTCCCTTTATGAGTTGAGTATGACCAGATAGGTGCGTCAGTGCGTCGATATCTGTTAAGCATAATGGCTGCCATCCTTTTATGTGGGGTGAGTTCAGCGAGGGCCGAAAATGAAAAGGCCCAATTCGCTTCATGGCCAGGTCAACTTCAGGACGAAGTTCTCAAAATGTATCAGGCGGGCTTTAGTGGTCAAATCCATCTCTACGTCAAAGACCTAAGCACTGGAATTCGTTATACGCACAATGCGGCGACTCCGACCTATATTGCCTCCGTCGTTAAGATTTTATTTATGGTTGAGTTGTTCGACCAGGTTGAACGAGGTGAAATCAGCTTAGATGATTACGTGGAATTTACATCTGAGGACGTACGCAGCGGTTCACCCTTATTCAATTATTTGCCGATCGGTGCTCGCCTTCCGGTGCGCGTTCTTGTCGAATCTATGATTCAACAATCAGACAACGCCGCGAGTGATTTGGTTGCCAACTTAATAGGTTTAGAACGCATTAATACTGGTTATAAAGCACGCGGCTACCACGGCATCGGTCAAATCACTCGTTTACTTGACGTACGCCATTTGGTTTTTGGACAACTTGACTCGAGAATAACCGCCTTCACTCCGCGTCAATTTCGTTCCATCGATTTTTCAAAAGGTGGGGAGGCTAAAGCCAAAAAAATTCGCGAATATTTGGGTTCTGGCGGCTCAAAAATTACATCCCGTAGTATTGATAGAGCGTATCGGTCCTATTACAAAATGGGATACAACTCGGCGACCATGGAGTCCGTAGGACAACTTCTTGAGGATCTCTATTCAGGAAATGTCGTCAGCTCAACCGCGAGCCAAATGATGATTGATATTCTCAAGGGGACTCAAACCGGCACTGGTCGTATTTCCGCGTACTTGCCTCCAACGACGCCCATTGCTCACAAGACCGGCACACAGTATCGACGAACTTGTGATGTAGGAATTATTGAAACACCCAATAAAAAATCATTTGTTTTCTCTGCCTGTATTAAAGGAAGTAAAGGCGTAAAACGAGATGAAGTTATTGCTCGCCTAGCTTACACGGCCTTTAACTTATTGAGTCAAAATGAAGCGACGCTTTCTAAAGCCGAAAATAACGGGACCAAAAAGAAACGAAAAAAGCGTCGTCGAGGTCGTCGTCGAAAGGCTAAGTTGTAATCGTTATCTTCTTCCAGCATTTTAACGCCAGGTTTTAGTTTGGTCTTCTTTGGGTTTTCTGCGCTGCGCCGTCAAAAGGCTTTCTAATAAGAAAAAACAAAGCATCGCTACAAGTAACCACTGAGAAAAGCGATTTGGATCACTGTTATTTCCTGTATCCCAGGTAAACGATGATGCCTCTGCACTCTCATTTTTGTTTTCGATGTCTTGGCCTCGAAGTGCTGCAATCGCTTCTTGAGCAGTGAGTGTTTCCAGATTTGACTCTTGCCTATCTACATTAACGACAAAATCTTCTTCCGCGATTCTTTGCGACGCACCATTCATGATCGCGTTGATTTGGTAATGTCCAGGTAACGCTGTTTTTGTGAACAACCAGTCTTTATTTTCAAGTTGCATTGATACTGAATGAATTTCGCCATTCGGGTCAGTGATCTCTAATTCGGACACATTGTCGGCGATCCGGATTTTTCTTGCATCCCCTATTAGGGTGCGGCGGTTATCCGGAGGAGCCAAAGCGTCGCCTAGATATAAAATAAGTTGACGGACGAGAGGAACGAAAGCCGGCCGAATCGCTAGGTCAGTCAAATCGCGATCAATAGAAGTCGTAAGGACAATAACTTTGCCGCTGCGTATTCTACTTTCTATAAGCGCGGGCTGACCATCCTCAAAGGTAGCGAGTACTTGTGCGGACTTATTCCGATTAGGTTGTAGTAGAAAATAGCCTTGGGTTCGCGTGGACTTAAGGCCTTGCAAGGCTTCTCCACGAAAAACAGAAAGTACAGGGTGTGAGAGATTTAGTTCGCCGATTAAAAGTGAATCATCATTTTTATTTCGCTGTCTCAATGCTTTTCGTTCCTTGAACCCACGATAAGCGCGAGGAAGTAAGCGAGCAAAAACACCGTTGTATTGCTCTATATCCATAGATTGGGCTGACGAAATGAGAAGACCTCCTCCTGACTCCACGAAGGCTTCAATCGCTTTTGCATCCCTGGCAGTAATACTATTTACTCCCGCTAAGACAATGACATCGAATGATTCTAGATTTTGGGATTGCAGGTCATCTGATAAGATGATCTTAGGTGCTGGTTGCTCGGAGGCTCCCGCTGCAAAGGCTCTTTCAAAATAATAAATCTCGTCCTCTTTTGGCAATCCAGACGGCTGACCATCTACAATTAGGGTTCGTACTCGTGACTCAATATTTACCATCGCAAAGCGTTGATTGTCTTCTACGAGAACATCGTCTTCAAGCACGAGAGATACGGAAAACCGCTTTTGATCTGTAAATGCGTGTTCTAAAACCCTTTGTGTTTCGTTACCTCCAACGATGTTTACACTTGCTTCAGCGACGGTACCGTCTGGTCCTAGCCAATTAATATTCTTTGACGTACTCGCTCCCTTCGAGCCTTCGTCTGAAACATACGACCGAATTCTTGCTCGAGCCTGTATAGCACTCACTTCCGAACCGGGAGCCGAGAGTATTTCTAATTGCGAAATACAATAATTGTCGAACTCTTCTCTTTCGATGTCGCTAAATACATTAACGACACTCGCGTTGATTTCTGGATCTAACGATGCAGCTTGTTGGAAGCTGTGAGCTGCAAGATCCGATAGGATAATAATATGCTTAGATGTCTTCAACGTTTCATTTGTGTTTTCTTTCTGCAGTGCCTCCTCATCGACGTTGCTTAGTAATCCTGCAGCTACGTTGACAGCGTCAGAGATTTCAGTCGCGGCGTAGGTTGCTTCTATGTTTGTGATTGCTTGAAGTAGAGATGCTTTTGCGTTGCTGAATTCTTCAACAATCATTCTCGTCTTTCGTTCAGCTAATATGATGACCATTTGATCCGAAGCTTTCATTTGTTCAATGATTTGACGAGCGAGCGATTTGGCTTCTGCAAACCCTGAGCGTCCACCTTCGGGCTTTGATCGCATTGATAAAGAGCCATCTATTATCATTACGATCTTTTTTGGACCTCTGTTTTCGGCCAAAGCAGAAGGCTTCGCTCCGGTTATAGGGTGGGAGGCCGCGAAGATAAGAGCGGCGATAAGAAGCATTCGGCACGCAAGTAATAAAAACCGTCTAAGTCGCCATTGACGCTCAATTCTTTGAACACTTCGAATGACAAATTCTATGGCCGCAAATTCATGCTTGCGAGGTTTTCTCTTGTGAATGAGATGAATAATGATCGGAATCAAGGCTGCTAATAATCCGAAGAGCATACCGGGCTTTAGAAAACTCATGTAAGACTACCTCGTCCGGAAGCTCTTATTGTTAAGTAACGACTGAGTAACCGAGTAGGAGATTGATCGGTTCGTACGAGTTCATAGTCGACTCGAGCACTGCGGGCGCGAACCTTTACGTCATGAAGAAAAGAATTCATCTCTTTTAAATATGCAGATTTTATCGCATGGGCATCAATGGGCACGCTGCGATCTCCCTCTAGATCCGTAAATAACGTGCTGCCTTCAAAGGGAAAGTCAAGTTCGTCAGGATCAAGCAAATGAAACAAGGTCACATCATGTCGACGGGCTGCTACACGTGACAGGGCTTGGAGTGCTTCTGAATTTGTATCAAGCAAATCCGAAAAAACGATGAGAGACATTCTCTTCGAAATTCCTTCTGCCAACTGATTGAGTGCGCTACCGAACTGAGTTGTACCTGATGATTGTAGCACTTCTAGTTTGGAGAATATTTCTTGGAGTTGACCTCTTCGGGCGCGTGAAGGAACTTCTATGTTGAATTCATCTGCGAAGCTTGCCAGTCCTACAGCGTCACCTTGTCGAGCGAGAAGGTAGGCGAGGGCGCCAGCACAAGTCATTGCATAATCTTGTTTACTAAGTTGTTTTTCTGCACCTTCGCGTCGATATTTCATTGATCCCGAAATATCTACGACGAGCAAAGCACTAAGGTTTGCTTCGTCTTCAAATTGCTTAATGTAGTCGCGATCATGACGTGCATAGGCGCGCCAGTCTAAATGACGAATATCATCACCTGGTGAGTATTTCTTATGTTCCGAAAACTCTACACTGCTTCCGTGATGCTTAGAGCGGTGCATGCCATGTAAAACGCTATCGGCGAGTGTTCGAGCGCGAAAGCTCAAGGACCCGATCTCTGCCAGAACCTCTACGTTCAGTTGGCGCTGCGCGCCATTTGTTTTTTTCGTTTCATCCATTCGGCTTGAAGCCTTGTACGACTTCTCTTACGAGATCTGAAGAAGAGACCCCTGACGCTTCTGCGTGAAAATTAGTGACTACGCGGTGCGCCAGAACAATAACTGCAATATGCCGAATATCTTCAACGCTTGGGGTACTTCGTCCTTGAAGTGCAGCGCGTGCTTTCGCCCCTAAAACTAAATACTGAGATGCCCTAGGACCAGCTCCAAAAGAAACAAATTCTCTGATTCTCCCAGCGAGTTCTTCTGAGAGGTGCTCTCCACAGGATGCCGGGCGAGTTGCTCGCGTAAGTCCCACAGCGTAATGGACAACATTTTCAGCGACCGGTACTCGCCGAACGAGCTCTTGATACTGTAGGATCTTTTCCGGTGTAAGCACCTTTGCCAGCTGAGGTCTCTCTTCACCGGTGGTTGAACGAACAATCTCGATTTCATCCTGTTCGCTTGGATAACCTACGTCGAGCATGAACATAAATCGATCCATTTGTGCTTCAGGGAGCGGGTACGTTCCCTCTTGCTCGATTGGGTTTTGAGTTGCAAACACATGAAACGGCTGCCCAATAGAATGTGTCGCTCCTGAAGCTGTTACTTGAAATTCTTGCATCGCTTGCAGAAGGGCCGCTTGCGTTTTCGGCGGGGTGCGATTGATTTCATCCGCGAGAAGAAGGTTTGTAAAAATAGGCCCCTTGACGAACCGAAAGGACCTCCGTCCATCATCATCTTGCTCTAGGACGTCCGTACCCGTCACATCTGAGGGCATAAGATCAGGGGTAAATTGAATCCTATTGAAGTCCAAATCCAAAACTTCAGCCAAGGTTTGTATTAGTAATGTTTTCGCGAGACCAGGAACGCCTACAAATAGTGCGTGGCCCTTCGCAAGCAGAGCGATAAGAAGATGCTCTATGACGTCTTGCTGCCCAATCACTCTTTGGCCAAGCGCTTTCTTTGTTGATTCTGCGGCTTCGCTTAGCTCCTGAATGAGGCTGACGTCGTTTGGCGTTTCATTTGAATTTTGGTTTGTCATTCGTTTCCTTATTTTCCTAATCTTACTTTGGTCACATCTTCCGGTTTTGTCGACGCCTCAATTTCTACTTCATGAATCGTAGGTTCGCCAACTGGCGGAACGAGTTTAATCGTGGTTGCACCAGGTCTCAAAGTTATTGGAGCTGAGGGAGTAATCATTCCTGTGGCTAGGTCTCGTGTTCCATAGTCTCCCTCTCGAACAATAAAAATACGAGAGAAGTTTGAGGATGAGAATTGAACTCTTGCACCGGACCCAAGGTCGGGTGAACGTGGTCGAAACGACTGTTGTAACACACCCAGGGCAATTTGCGCTTGCTGTATCTTTTTACTGTCACCTTCTGGTCCTAAAACAGCCAGAAGAAGACTGTGAACTCGGGGGTCAAAGGGGTTTATATCAATCGCGGTATCAAGAGGCTCCATAGCTTCATCGCTACGTTCTTGTCTAACAAGAGCCTCTGCGAGGGTAAGGTTGGGTCCCGGCAGGTCTGGTACTCCGTCGATAGCACGCTTTGCCGCTTTCTCTGCCCCCGGAAGGTCATTCACAGCGAGCGCGATATTCGCAATCTTTGCACTCAGAAGTGGCGACTCGGTAATCGTATACGCCTTCTCTAATTCTTTTTGGGCTGCCACCATTCGTCCGCGAGCGTATAGTAGGTCGGCCGCGCGAGCGAATCGACGAGCTTTTTTTGATAGCCCATGGAATTTGTCGTCAGGTGTGCTGCTTCGCTTTTTAATCACCAGTTCGCGATCTTGTCCTTTTTGTCGGCCTGCGGTGAGAATTTTTCGTTTTGGCAGCGCGGCTTTCCATTTTTCTGTAAGCGTTCCAAACGGCAGACCGTAAACTTTTTCGATGGCAGCTTCCATGGGCTGGCCTATCGAGAGCGCAGCGAGGAGCGCTCGCATTCCTTCCCACCCTTTGCGTTCACAAAGATATTCGATAAATGTAAACACCTCCGAAAAAGCCAACGACGATTCTTCCTGCGTCTCTAGCTTCGCCATCGAAGGGTGCATCTTTGCAAATGGAATCAGGGTTCCCTTCTTCGCAGCTTCTTTAAGTCGCTCTTGTGCTTCTACTGAAAGAGCTAAGCCAGGTTCTGCTCTCCATGCGGTTTCTGTGAATTTCGCGATACCTTCATGTAACCAGATAGGTACGGAATTCTTAGAAACGCCACTGATCAATAAGTGTACAAGCTCATGGGAAAGGGTGTCTCGCCATCGATAGCCAAAAACAATGGCACGAGGCGTGGTCACCATCAACCGATTCCATTTGCAAAGTGCAATCGTCCCCGAGTTGGCTATTTCTTCTTCCGTGAGAGTTGAGACAGCTGCGAGTGTCGCGGCGCTTGGATAAAATTCGACGATGATTCTCGAGCTTGGTTTCCAGCCGAGTAATTTGCCAACACTATCCAAAGTCATTTCAAGCGTGTCTATCGCGTACGGAACAAGCACCGCATCTTTCCCTGGCTCGTGTCTTACAATAAAGTTTTCGCTTACTGTCTCAACGTATCCCTCGGTCGCAATTTTTGCCGCTTCGGCCAATGGAGCATCAGCCAGCACCACACTTGGTGCCCCATTTTTCTTTGCCGCTTCGAAATAGTGAACTGCGCCCGCATAATCTGAGGTTTGTAATTTCACTTGAGCCAACAGTGATAGCACAAGAGGATCGTTTGGATGCTTGCCGTACAATTCTTCGGCAATTTCACGAGCTTTATCAATTTGCCATTCTTGAATAGATTCAAAGCCAGTCTTTAATGCGTCTAAAGATGGTTCTGCATTCGCTTTTTTACCATGAATAAGACCAGCGATGAGTGCAACAGCGAAGACGGATACTAAGTTGGCGACCCTTGATTTGTTCACTTCACTATCTCCTCGTAGTACTCTCGAACAGCATCTTTATATTGTTCTACGGTTCCCTGTTTTGCGGCGTCTAAAATTTCTTCTCTGAACTCCGCCGGTGCCTTGTATTGTTCAGGCTTTGGAATAGCGACCTTTTCATTAGATCGTGGATCTCTTCCCCGAGAGCCTTTGCCTCCTGGTTGTCCCATACCTTGCTGTCCAAATGGCATAGGCATGCCGCCTCCTTGCCCGGAACCCTGCTGTCCCATTTGGTCGAGAGCGTCTCTAAATTTGCCTAGCGCGTCGAGCGCTTGTTGTTGCTGTCCTTTTGACCCAGTTGCGTCTGACTTACCAAGTTGTCGAGAGGAACGGTTCATAGCTTGACCTGCTTGATCGAGCATTTGCGGCAAGCCTTCCCCAACCATTGGTAGTTCTTGTGAAAGCTCTGAAAGCTGTTGTTTTAGTTGCTGCGCACGTTGCTCGAGCTGCTGTTGGCTTTTCGCCATTTCCTTCATTTGCTTTTGCTCTTTCTTCGAAAAGAGCTGTTCTTGGTTAGGCATAAGTTTATTAATGTCGTCCCATATTTTTTGCATTTCCGGCTGAGTTTGTTTGATATTTTCAATAGCCTCTTTGGTCTCAATAGCTCGCTTTCTTTCGGTTCCAAACCTGTTGAGAGCCTCGGCTCGATCTTGAGTGTCTCTTTGGAGCTGTCCCAAAAACTTCATAGCTTGTTCAGCCATTTCTTTTGCTGCGCCAAAATCCTTTGCTTTGAGTGCGCGCTTTGTGTCGTTCACTTTTCGCTCGGCCTGCTGGAAGAGGTCACCTTCCGTAACGTGTGCCCCAGGTTTGGCTTTCTTCATCTTTTTTTCTATTTTTTGGATACGCTCCATTTGTTTCTTTACGAAGTCATCTGGATTACCCAGTCTTTCCTTCATGCGTTCTAATACTTTCTGCGCTTTTTCTTCTGTTTTTTGACTAAGCTCACGCTGCTTCCTCTCGATGTCTTTCAGGTCTTCGTACATCTTTTCCGCTTTTTTGGTTATTTCAGAGTACTCTCTTTCACCGAGTTCTTCCCGCCCATCACGCATTTCCGAAAGCATTTTCTCAGTACCATTGAGCATTTTTTCTAGCTCGCTCATGGCATTATCAAGATTGCCTTCCTGAATCATGTTTTCGATTTGGCTCAGGTTGTCCATTGTATCTTCAGTTTTCAAAGCGTCTTGATTCACAAAGTCCTGCGGGATTGACCCGCGAACCTTTGAGAGTTCTGCCAAGATTTCACTCATGCGTTTTTTGATGTCTTGAATGGCTCTCATCAATGCTTGTTTTTTCTGTTCGGTCGGCGCTTTTTTGTACTCTTCGAGCGCGTTTCGGAGTGCTTCTTGTTGTTCTCGTAATGACTTGGTTAACTCTTCGGCGTCGAGCATCAGTTGGTCGTTTAGTAAGTCAGCGAGATAAACAACGTTTTTTTCTAAATTCCTTACCATCAGGTCTTGCGCTCGTTTATTCAGTCGAAGAGAAGAGGGCGAACGCTTGCTGGCGGTGCCCGCTTCTCTTTCTGATCGTTTCAAGGCAGTGTCCTGTCGTCTTTGGTCGCGTTTTAGCTCTCGTCGAGTTTTCTCAAATGCGGTCGCCACTTCTTTCCGTCCAAGGGGGTCTTTTTTAATCGCGGCAACTGTTTCTATAAGGAGATTATTCGTTTCGGTCGCTTTACCAAGCATAGTTTGAAGAAATTTGAACAAGCCATTCAGTCCGTCGCCTTTTAGGTTCGTATTTACTTCTGTTTCGAGATTATCACCCAGGATATGAATAAGTGAATCGAGCGCTTTTTGTTGCATGGCTACAACCTCACGGTGATGTTCACGCTCAGAGTATATCCGGAGTTCTTGGGTTCGACTTGCGCCGAACTTCGGGCCATTAACGGTGTCGTTGTCTTGTGCCTCTACCGAGTAGGCGATTCTGTCACCCGGCTTGAGTTCAAGTTTCGAAAGATCAAAAACGCCTTGGTCGGCGTGTCTTTTTTTCCCAGAGCTCGCTGCACTAAGAAGTTGACGGCCTTCTTGGGCCGTCCCAAGAATTCGCCAAACGACGAAGGTTTCACCGAGTCCAAAATCATCACTTGCAGAGAACTCGATATCAACGATGTCTTTTGCATTCACCTCTAGGGATTCTTCTGAAGGTTTATGAAGAGTCACGCGAGGAGGAAGATCCACTTCGAGTTCAATTCGGTGGTCCGCTTTTTCTTTGTACGTTTGTTGGTCTGTACCTAAAGCCTCAAAACGATAGGCTCCGGCTCTGCTTACGATGAAGCTGGTACTTACCACGGACCCAGTAGAGTTTTCGATGACTTTTGCCGCAGTTCTGCTTTCGGTCCTATCTGCCTCGGTCCCATATATGAGCACCAAAGTCGCGCTTTGAATTTTTTGCCGAGCTGTCGTTTTAATCGTTATTTCTGTTCCCGGTAGTGCTCGAATTTTTCCTGATGAAACTCTTCGGCTGTAGCTGTTTCGCTTTGCGTAGGAAGGTGGACGGTAGGTGACGTGAAATTCATCAAGTCGCAGGCTAGGGATTGTAGGTGCGAGTCGCTGTAGATCGCTCAAAGAAGTGAGTGCGCGCATGCTTGCGTGTAGATCTTTTGGGCAAATGACAGCGAGCAACGAGATGGTAGCCAATGCAGTCATAAGACTTGCGGTAAGTCGTTTGACCTTTGGCCAGTTCTCCGAAGTCACGAGTGATTTTGGGTCTAGAGATTGTGATGCTTTTGCAATGCTTTCGACACTGTGTTGCGTGAGTCCCGAACTCTCTTGATATTTTCCTTCGTCTCTCGCGAGCTCGAGTGCAGATTGAATGCTGGAGTGCTTCGCTTCGGAGTCGTATTTTTGGTCCAGCCATCGAGCGTTCTTAATTTCATCTTTTGTTTCTTGATGAATTTGCCAGACGTACCGATAAGCGACCCAACTCACGAGTGCAATCAATCCCAGGCTTTCGAATATCGCCAGGTTCACCGCGACGATTCCTATGTTATGCAAGAGCGTGCCGAGAACCAAAACGACGCAAATTCCAAGTCCGAGGACAAGGCTTCCATTAAAATGAGTGGCCCTACGCCGATGTCGCCGAACTTGTGCGATGATCTGAGTGAGTTTGTTCGGAAGGTTTGCCTGTGGCATTCGCGATAACGGTAACATGGCTTGGATTCACCCGAGCAAAGTGTTCATATACCATCTTGAGTGAGCGCGCTCACTTTGAATGAAATTATGCGCATGATCGTCTATGTTTCGGGAGACCAAAACGATGTCTGCAGAGAGTAAAACCATGGACCCTGATGAAAAGAGCGAGAAAACCCGACAAAAAGCGCAGGAAAGGACTTGGGTCGAACGTGCGCAGTCCGGTGATCAAGAAGCTTTTCGTTGCTTGGTAGAACGTTATCAGCGACGCGTTTATGCCGTCGCTTATGGAATTGTTCGTAATCACGATGATGCTTGGGATATTGCCCAAGAGTCATTTGTAAAGGCGTATAGAAATTTGAGCCGATTCCAAGGAAAGTCAGGGTTTTATACCTGGATTTACCGCATTACTTATAATTTATGCATCGATTCTATGCGGTCGAAGGGTCGAAGAAGTTTTGTTGAAATTGACTCAAATCGAATGCTCGAAGCGGCCGTGGCCGAAGAGGCGCCAAGACAGACCCATCCGAGTCGAGTAGCCGACCAAAAAGAGCTAGGGAAAATTATTCAAACTGCTCTCAGTCAGCTTTCTGAAAAGCATCGTGCCATCATCGTTTTACGAGAAATTGAAGAATTGAGTTACGACGAGATCGCTGAAGTCCTTAAAGTTTCAAAAGGAACCGTCATGAGTCGTTTATTCCACGCTCGACGAAAACTTCAACAGCTTCTTGCGCCCTATGTAGAGGACGGTACCAGTCCAGCCGCATCCTTTCAGTTGAGTCCTCAAAGGAGTTAGGTCTATCTATGACGAAGAACGACTCCAATGAACAGGATGATATGCTTAGTATCTCCCAACTGGCGTCACAACGCGCTTCGATGTCTGCAGTCTTCCAGAGACTGAGAGCTGACGTTCGCAAGAAAGTTGAATCTGTTGATTGGTCTTTGTTTCGAGCCCAGGTCGAAGAACGAGTTGAGTATGAAACAAAGGAGTATCTTAGTTCTGAAGAAGCCTCACTGAGTATGACATCTCGCTTTTTGCGACAGGATTTGCAGAATTATGTAAGATCCGCTGACTGGTCTTCATTTAACGATCAAGTCGAAGAACGAGTTGAGCAAGACGTTTACGCAGAACTTGAGCAAGAATTTGAACCCGATCTGTTGGCTTGGAAGCATTCAGCACTTTCATCTCGCGAAGGACAATGGTCTGCATTTACGGAGCAAGTTGTTGAGGCCGTTCATCGTGATCAAATCAAAAATGCCCGCTTACCGCTGGCGGAGCAGACGGTTAAATACATGCGCGAGGATATTGAGGTTTCTGTAGATTCTCAGGAAGCTCGGTTTGAGCGTGATTTTTTCTCAGAATTGCAGAACCGCATAGAGGATAATCGAAAAACCTTAGGCGAAAGATTCTTAGATTTTTTTGGGGCTTTCCTCCGACCAGTCCCCTTGGCTTGGGGGTCTGCTGCTTTTGCCGTAGCGGCCGCCGTGTTCTTTGTTCAAGCGCCTACGTCTCCTGAAAAACCTCTTCCCATAGTGGAAACAGAACATCGAGTGCTTGTAGAAGCCGTTCAGTTCGAGGGAACGGTCACTTTATCTCAATCGGAAGATCTCACGGTGATTTGGCTAGCAAGTGCTTCTTGATAAGACTTGCGCCTACTCATGATTCCGGGAATACATAGGGAAGTATGCGAATGATTGAAACATTTGTACCCGTTGTCGCTGTTCTGTCTATGTATGTTCCTTCGGTCGAGGCACAACCTAAGGTTAAAATTGAAGTTCAGGTCATTGAGGCTTCGACGGAATTGAAAAAGTTTGATCCAAAATTAGCGAAGCTCAAAAAAGCTTTTCGAGGCTTTTCCGGAGCGACCATTGTCGATCAATTACAGGCCAACGTTTCTCAGGGCTCGAGTATTTCTTTAGAGATTCTTCGCAAGTCTCGTTTGTTGAAAGTAACTTTTCGAGAACTTGCTAAAGACGGCAGCATTAAACTGAAAGTAGCGATCGATGCATTCAAGTTTTCTGCGGAAACCGTACACAAGAAGAAAAATGCTACGGTTGTTGTGGCTCATGAGATAAGCGAAACCAGTGCAATCTTTTTAGCAGTAACACCGAAGCTCGAATGATTTTATCGACCTCTTCGCCCGCCGCCTTTACCGCGTTCTAAATCGCGAACGTACTCTAAGAACTTTGCTTGATCGTCAATATCTCGGCGGGGTCCATCTCTTCGTCCACGGCGTCTTCCTCCGGCTTTTCTTCGAGACGGCCGCTCTTCTTGAGTTTCACTCGTTTCGGCGGACTTCTTTTCTGCCTCAATTCGTCCTTCTAATTTGCCAATTCCGTGCGTAATAAATTGCGAGACAAGGTCATTCAGAGAAACGCCTGAGCGACGAGCATAATAATTCAGGTCTCGGACGAGTACTGGGGCCAACTCGACCTCGAATATTGTCTCAAGTTCTTCTTCGTCAATCGGGTCCGGTAGTTTGTCGCCTTCTGCCGCAGCGATCATGCGAGCTTCAATCTGCTCTTCAATCTGAGAAATTGCCTCACCTCGTGTTTCTCCCGATGTTTCCAGATCAAGTTCAGGAGCTTTAGCGAGAAAGCTTTCGCTCTCAGGAATAAAGCTTATTAGTATCCGATACGCGCGATCATCTGCCATAAAGCCTTTTAGTCAGAAATCTCAGTATTCGTCATTAGAATTGATCTTGGATTTTTTGGCTTTTTTTTCGGTCGAAACAACTCTCAAACTTTTTTGCCGGGATTTCACGCATTTTTTACCGGTTTCGTTCGTTGTTTAGTGTGTCTAAGGTCTGTCTTCGTCCAGATGCGCCAGAAGAAGTAACTCAATCTGGAGAGACGGAAATACAGAAGGGGCGTCGATCTGCATCGCTCTGAATGTGAAATTTCCTGCTTTCCAGCCAACGACATCTTCAAGACATTGTTGAATCTGTTGTCCATGAATCTTGGCAAAACGCTCTGGAGTTATTTTTTTGGCTTGGACCATTTTTTCTCCGAGGATAGTGTCACTCATTGATCGACCCATAATCATTCGCTCGAGTTCAAATCGAGTGACCACCTTTTGCATAACGAGCATTTCGGATAGATCTTCCATCCCGACATTTGAGCGTATAGCAATACAGCGTCCGTTTGAGATGAAAACTTCTTTACTGATGGAGCTATGCTGGAAGTGAATCGAGCCGCTGACCTTTTTTCGGACCAGATGTTCGAGAGCTTCAGCGACGGAAACATTACGAATATTATCGGACCATTCTTTTGATAAATCGATGTGGTCAAATTTTCCACTAAGCTGTGGTTGCGACTCTTCTGTTTGAGACGCTTGACCCAAAGGGGTGAGACGTATGGACGAATTATCTGCTTTTGTCGGAATGACAGGCAGCTGTGTTGAGTCGGTTTCGATGGCCGACTCGTCAAAATCTTTTTCGGTCAATACTTCGATTGGTCCCGAGATGTCTTCTTGTAAAACATAATCGGCAAGTTCTTCATCCGTTGAGCTACGGACTTCGTCTGTGGAAGGAAGAATGAGTGATTTTTCAGGCCTTTCATGGCCGGTTTTTTCGCTTTTTGGAGGATTTTCTGAAAGGCCATTCGTTTTAGCGTGCACCATGCCTTCGTCAATGGCGCTTACATCTTCTGAAGTACAAATATTTGCAAAACGTGGTTCAACAAATAATTTATGCTGCACAAAAAAAGCGCTCACGATTGACGCAGAAACATGTCTTCCTGTCTTTACCAGCCACGTTTCAAGCTGGTCGGCCATAAGTTTTGCATTGGGAAAGCGTTCTTCAGGGCTCTTTGCCGTCGCCTTCCGGACAATCGCGATGAGTGGAGCGGGAATCTCCTGCTTTTCCAAGCGATGCAAGGGCAAGTCGTGTTCAACGACTCGTTTCATCATTTCTTGTATTTCTAATCGAGCAAAGCAAGGTTTACCTGTGAGCATCTCGAGTAAGACAATACCCAAGGCGTAGATATCGATTCGTCCGTCACACGGTTGCCCTAGAATTTCTTCTCGCGACATATACGAGAATTTGCCTCGCACAATTCCCGGTTGTGTTTGTTCCTGCAGTCGGTTTCCGACTCGCACGATACCAAAGTCGGTTAACTTAACACGTCCATATTTTGAGATAAGAATGTTCGTCGGATTGACGTCTCGATGCATGAGATGGAGTGATTCACCTTTGGCATCAACAGCGCTGTGAGTATGCTGCAAAGCACGCAAGACCTCGATTGAGACATAGCAAGCCAGTTCAAGGGGTAACGCTTCTTTTCGCGTATACATTGTTTCGTTGACTTGTTTAAGATCGGTTCCATCGACGTATTCTAATGCAAGGCAGGTGCCCTGCTCGTCGTCGGTGAGATCGAGGAGAGAAACGATATTGGGATGATCCAAAGCGGCGAGCGCTTTTGCTTCATCCAGTAATATTTCTCGCGTAAACTCAAAGAGTTCATCTTTGCGATGAGTCCTTTTCACGATGGCCTTGCGCAAGAACCCGAATTGAGAAAATTTGTGAGCGAGATAAGCATCGATCAGCTCATTTCCGCGGAACTTCGAGATGAGTTTATACGCACCGATTTCTTCGAATTGCTGATCATCGGAGGAGGAGATGATTGCATCGACTTCGGCTTCATCTGTTTCCGAATCGGGGAACACAAGGTCGTCAGCCAAATGACTTAAATCATCGGGTTGTGATTCGTCCGCCATGACACCATTACGAAATCACGCAAACCCCTAGTTCGTCAATTTTGCGACCGGTGTATCTAGACACCATAGAGGTTCTAGCGAGCAGAGCTTATGTTTCGCGCGTAGATTTCGCGGTCGATTCGCTGAAACCCCACGCTTCTATAAAATTCTCGTGCTGATATGTTTGTCATGGAAACCTCTAGGGTCATCGCCGGCATGCCTTCGCTGGCCGCATATTCCTCGCAATGATTGATCATTTGCCTGCCAAGCCCACGCTCCCTCGCGCGCCCTCGAACAAAGATTTCGTCTAAAACAGCAACCTCAGAGGCATATTCGAAACTGTACCGCCTTACTAAAAGTGCATATCCAACCATTTCCCCTTCTAATTCTGCGATTAGGATTTTTCCGCGGCGCGGTGAATCAAAAAGGTCTTCAAGCACTCCTCGTAAGCGCTCTCTTGGGTGATGCTTCATGTTCTCTTGATGATGATATGCTTCAAGCAGTATGAGGATTTCTTCGAGGTCATCGCTTGTTGCCCAACGCAACGCATGATTTGCCATGGTCACGGTGAGTACCACTTTGAATCGCCTGGGCCAATACATGTTGCTGAATTTTCGACAATCAAAGTCGTACTTGCGAAAGTCCCCCCACGTCAGCTATTCCCTCCAGCGTGTTGGAGCCTACGCTTCTCCTTTGTTTGTATTTTTCCGTTTTAGGAATTCTTTCTCTATTTGGCATTCACCGTATTCTTTTGTGCTGGTGGGCTCGTGATGCTCGTGCTCTGCCTTCCGCAGCCACTTTCCCAAAAACCACCGATAAGTTACCGACAGTATTGATTCAACTCCCGATGTTCAACGAAAAATTTGTCGCTGAACGCGTGATTCGATCCGCTGTATCAATAGATTACCCTAATGATAAGCTTCATATTCAGGTTCTTGATGATTCGACAGACGATAGTCGCATTACGGTCCATCGATTAGTCAATGAACTCAAAGAGCAAGGGCATACTATTTCGCTGATTCATCGCAGTCACCGCAGTGGTTACAAAGCTGGAGCTTTGGCGTACGGATTGACTCAATCATCGGCAGAGTTCGTCGCCATTTTTGATGCGGATTTTATTCCTCAACCCACCTTCTTGAAAGAGACGCTTCCATATCTTCTCGCCGAACCTTGCCTCGGCATGGTTCAGGCTCGTTGGGGCCATCTCAATCGACAAAGTAGTCTTCTAACTCGAGCTCAAGCCATCTTCCTCGATGGACATTTTTCAGTTGAACATAGAGGAAGAAATCAGGCTCAGCGTTGTTTCAATTTTAACGGGACGGCTGGAGTCTGGAGACGGCAGGCAATCGAAGAGGCAGGGGGCTGGAGATCGGTGACAATTACGGAAGATTTTGATCTTTCCTATCGCGCGCAGCTCAAAGGTTGGAAGTTTCGATATTTAGATGATGTCGTTGTTCCTGCTGAGCTTCCTGAAAGTTATCGTGCTTTTCGTTCTCAACAAGCACGGTGGGCGAGGGGCAGCATGCAATCATGCCGGCTTCTTCTTCTTGACGTTTTGAGTGCGTCTCATTGGTCTTTGTCTCGTCGAATTGAAGCTCTCATTCATCTAAGCAGCAACTTTAGTTATCTTTTGATGGCCGGGCTGGGCTTATTGTTACCGCTGACGATTTGGATGCGTGACCAAGTCGGGTGGCGTGTGCCTGGAGGAGAGCTTATGTTGTCTTTTCTCGATCTCACGATGCTTACGTCTGGAACTTGTGCCATGTTCATTTTTTACGCTAGAGGTACATCGCGCCATAGAACTCATGATTGGCGTCACTGGGTTGTCGATATTCCTCTTGCTTTGTGTGTTGGTGCGGGCCTTTGTCTCGGAAACGCGATGGAGGTGATTAGAGGTCTGGTCACCGTAGACTCCGAGTTTGTGCGAACACCCAAGCAGGGCTCTAAAATGGAAGCGGCTAACGCTAGGGTGTACAAAGTGAGGACAAATCAATGGTTACCTTGGCTTGAAGGCATTTTTATTGCGTACTTTTCTTATGGCGTATTCTACGCCGTGACTCGATCCTTATGGTCCGCCATCCCGTTTTTATTACTTTATCTCGTTGGATTTTTGATCATGAATGTCGGCACCTGGGCCGAAAGTGAAATCTGGAAACGAGATTTGAGGATTTCTCCGCCGGCTCCGCCACGAACAGAGCATTTATGAAATCCACTCATCAGAACCGCGTTCGCGAGTAACCTCTCGCGCTTTCGTCTCAGTCTCCTTGGTTGCGATGTGGCTTGATAAACGGATCTTCGCTGGGTCGGCTTCGTATTTCACCAGCGCTGAATTCTAGCGCCTGGATCGCTGCGAGTTTCTCTTCGATCTCGTCATAATTGATCGGTGACAAAGTATCTGAATTCATCTCCGTGATCGACGGGCTCGTTTCTTCGTCCAGTCCGCTTTCAAGAGACTCTAAATCTTCCGTACCTATGATTTCCTCTGTGTTTCCGCGAATCGTATTGGTATCGTCGTCGAGCGAGTCAACATCCGAGGACGCAATTGAAACAATCACGGAATCATCCATATCCAGTGAAATGATGTTATCTCCACCTGTTTTCTCTCGGTTTAGATCGCCCTTTTTCACCGCATCTAGGTAGGCTTGCGGGAGAAGTAGCTCCGCGGTGGTTTTTTCCACCGGATCTTCGTTTCGATGTGGAAGAGCTTCGACATCAACGACTTCGTCTTTGCCTTCATTTGTTTCTATATCAGAAAGAATCGGAGGGACGGTATCTCTGTTCGCAGCGTCTATATTTTCTTCTGTAATCTCACTTAGACGTCGTAGATCGGAAAGTTGTTCTCGTGTAATTAGTTGTGCTTCTAGATCATCAATTCGACGAATCGCACCGTCAAGGCGAGCGAGAAGTATGTTTCTTTCGGTCTCAAGTTCTTCGTAGTCGATCTCCGTACTCTCCAGTTGGTTTTCTAGATTTCGAATTGTTTCTAATTTCACGAATAGTGAGCTTTGCGCATCAGAAAGTTCTTCTTCAAGAGATGAAGTTTCTTGATTTAGCTTGACCTCTAGTTTCTGAAAAGCGTCGTCTGCCTGACGCAGTTTGTCTTCGAGTCTCCGGTATTTCTCCTGCGATTTCTTTTGAGCTCCAATTTGAGTTTGTAATTCTTGTTCTAGCGCATGAATATTTTGCTTATGTTCACTTTTTTGAACTTCTTCTGATTTTGTGAATTCATCACTTAACAGTTGTCGTTTTAACTCGTTTTCTTCGAATTGTTTCTTAATGAGACACAATTCGTCGGTTTGTTCTTCCAGTGATTTTTCGGCCTGTTCTTTTCCGTTTTTTGCTTGTGCAAGTTCAATTCTTACGACCGAAATTAGTTTTTCTTTTTCTTTGTTTTCACTGTGAAGATGCTCGATTCGTTGGATGGCTTTATCAAGCTCTTTTCGAAGCTGTACAAGTTCGATTTCAACACTCCTCGCTCCTGCGAGTTCTTTGGCTTGGGTTTCCGTTTTCTCTGTGAGTCGGTCTCTCTGTGTCTCAAGCAATTGAACTCGCGACATAAGTCGCGCAGAATTTTGCTCTGCGCCCTGCCACTTTATCCGATTTTCGAGCTGTTTGGCCTCGGTCAACTCTTTGTCTGCCTTGATTTGTTCAAGTTCTTTTTGTTGTGTTTCTTGAGCCTTCTGAATTGATTCGATCGTAGCTTCAAGTTGTTGAGACCTTTCTTTTTCTCTTGTGAGTGTTTCGCGTGTTTCACCCAGTTCTTCTCTTAGTTTGAGCGCCGCCGCTGACTCCTCGTCACTTGTCCGCTTAATTTCTTCTTCTTTCGCTTGAAGGGCGGTCAATTGTTCTTCTTTTGCTTCGGCTTGTACTTCTAATACGGAGAAATCTGAATGTAGCGTTTCTATATCAAGATACCTTTCTGCCAACTCTTGTTCGATTTGTAAGATATGTTCTCGTAGTTGTTTTTCTGTTTCTCTTTTCTCGTGTAGCAGAGATGTTCCGCGTAAATGCCTTAGTTCAAGGCCTTCGACAAGAATACGAAGTTCATTTCGCTCTGCTATAAGCAGATTTCGCTCGTTTTCTGTTTGTCTTTGTTTGTACTGAAGCTGACGGTACATCAACGCGTCGCTTTCGCTTTTTGCACCAGCTAAGAGACTCTTTGATCGTTCCGATTCAAGAAGCGTTCTTAGAACTTCTCTTTGCTCCTTTTGGTCTTGCTGCTGGTTTTTTCGTTCCTGATTCAGAAGAAATTTTTCACAAGAATGTCTCTCGCTGAGTTTTTGCAATGCCCCTTCCAAGTTCTCTTGAGCATCAGCTTCGAGCTTTGCGATATCCGCGTTTCTTTGCTCTGTTAAGTCCAAGACAAGTCCTGAATGACGAGATCCAATTTCAAGGAGCTCGGAGGCATGTTCACTCGCCATAACCGCAAGCTGCGAATCATGTTCACTTCTAAGTCCTTCCAGCACTGCCTCGTGCATCTGTTGTGCTTCGGACATTGCTTTTTCGTGTTCTTCTTGCAGTGCCCTTCGGCCTTCCGCGTCTTGTCTCTCAGTGATCTGCTTTTGTTTTTCTAATTCTAACGAGCGCGCTTTTTCAGTTTCAAGTTGTGCTTCAAGTTCTTCGTGCTGCTGTTCAAGCTCTTCTAAAATATGTTGGCGTCGTTTTTGCTCTGAGCTAAGCGCTTTAATTTTTTTATGAAGTTGTGCCTCTTCTTCGTCTTTGTCTGCGAAAATTCTTGTTACCTTCCGGCTAAAGTCTCTAAATTTTTGACTTTCTGTACGTAATTTTTCCTGTGTTGTTTTGAGTTCCTCATATTGATGTTGTGCAGCGAGTTGGCCGTTTGCTGCCTGTCGTTCCATATTTTTGCCTTGTTCTTGGATGAGGTTCCAGGCGTCGCGCATTGCGCGTTCTTTCTCCTCTAAAAAACGAACACGTTCTCTTAAATAGGCAAGTCGGCTTTCTTCATTCGGTTGTCTGGGTGGCGCCGGACTATCGATGTTGGAGCGTGTGTTTACCATTTCTTCAAAGCTGGTGGCCTGCCATGGTTCCAGCATTGTATTGGGTAGGGGTGGCGGCTTTGAGTCAGGGTCTGGTTTTACTTCTAGAACCTCGTCATCATCTATAAATGCAACGCTCTCTTCATCATCGGTCGAAAAATATTCGCGGTTAAGGAGAGATATGATTTCGCGACAAAGATCTTTATCTGAAATTGGCTTTACAATGTAGCAATCAGCCCGTTCCTCGATTGATACATGATCTTGTATTAAATCCTGCTGCGATTTTTCGACAGTGATAATTATCTGTGTAGAGTTGAGCGATTCATCCTGTTTGATGCGCTGGCACATCGAAAAGCCGGCAAGCCTTTCGGCATTGATTTGCGTGCTTAGCAAAATCAGATCGGGTCTACGTGATCTGATCTCTTCAAATCCGTACTCCGCGCCAATCTCGATTTCGATACCCAGAGGTTCGAGTAATTGTTCGACTCGGCTTGCGAAGCCAACGTCATTTTCGATGATGAGTAAGGATGCACCCTCATGAGGATTTTTTAACAATTCCACCAAGTTTACCCAGATGTACTATACTCACGGTCAAGGATATGAAAACGGGTCATTGATCGGGCATGCGCCGAATTACCTACGGGTTTTATCTTAGATTAGAACCGTCGATCAGGAGATTTTCACTTCGTGGTCAGTTTTTCGAGCACGGATCGATCTTCCAAAGTCGACACGTCTCCGCTCGGTGCTTTTCCTGCAGCGATATCTGTGAGCAACCGACGCATAATTTTACCAGATCGAGTTTTGGGTAAGGCATCGGCAAAGCGAATGTCATCTGGCTTGGCTATCGCTCCAATGAGCTGACCTACATGGTCTTTCAGCGCTCCTTCAAGTTCCGTCCCAGCGTCAAATCCGACCTTCAAAGTGACAAAGCAGCAAATTCCTTGCCCCTTAATTTCGTGTGGCTGCCCAACCACTGCGGCTTCGGCTATCGCATCATGAGCAACAAGCGCACTTTCTATTTCGGCTGTTCCAAGTCGATGTCCTGAGACGTTGAGAACATCATCAATTCTTCCCATTATCCAAAAGTAGCCATCTTCATCTCTTCGCGCCCCATCGCCTGCGAAGTAGCAATGAGAAATTCGAGACCAGTACAAATCTTTGTATCGTTCATCGTCGCCATAAATCGTTCGAAGCATCGAAGGCCATGGCTTCTTTATGACGAGATATCCGCCTTCATTGTCTTCGCACGGCGAGCCGTCTTCTTTTACGATCGCGGCATCGATACCAAAAAACGGTCGGGTAGCACTTCCTGGTTTTGTCGCGGTTGCGCCAGGTAAAGGCGTGATCATGATTCCACCCGTTTCTGTCTGCCACCATGTATCAACAATCGGACATGTTTCTTTGCCAATCACCCGATGATACCACTGCCAAGCTTCGGGATTAATCGGTTCGCCAACGGTTCCAAGAACTCGCAAACTTGATAGATCGTATTTGTTCGGAAAATCATCCCCGGCTTTAATAAAGGCACGGATGGCGGTAGGCGCAGTATAAAAAACGGTTACGCGATGTCGCTCAATGATGTCCCAGAAACGTCCAAAATCTGGATAGTTTGGCGCACCTTCGTACATCATTACCGTCGCACCGTTGGAAAGAGGGCCATAAACAATATAGCTGTGTCCTGTAATCCAACCGACGTCCGCTGTGCACCAGTACACATCATCATCTTGAAGATCGAAAACATATTTAGACGTGAGTGTTGTTCCGACAAGATAACCACCCGTGGTGTGCAAAACACCCTTTGGCTTTCCCGTGGAGCCGGAAGTATAAAGCATAAAGAGCGGATGTTCGGCATCAAGCGCAGGTGCTTCGTGATGCGCCGAAGCGGAATCTACGATGTCATGCCACCAGATATCGCGTCCTTCTTGCATATCAACATCATTATTTGTTCGCTGAACGGTAAGAACCTTGCCCACAGACGGACATTTAGGCAGAGCAGCATCGACCGCCGGTTTTAGTGGAAGAACTTTTCCTCTGCGAAAAGCACCGTCTGCTGTAATGACTGCAACACAGCCAGCATCATTTATTCGGTCGCGCAGTGCGTCTGTGGAAAATCCACCGAATACGACATTATGAGGCGCACCAATCCGCGCACATGCCAGCATCGCAATTGCGGCTTCAGGAATCATGGGCATGTAAATCGCTACCCGATCCCCCTTTTTAACGCCCATAGATTCGAGTGCATTAGCGGCTTGGCACACTTTTCTGTGAAGCTGTCCGTAGGTGAGTGTGACCTGGTCGCCTGGCTCTCCTTCCCAGATAATCGCCGCTTTGTTTTTTCTCCAGCTTTTGAGGTGTTGATCGACGCATACATGTGACGCATTGGTTTTTCCGTCGTAAAACCATTTGGCAAAAGGTTCTTTCCATTCGAGAACTTTGGTAAACGGCTTCATCCAAGGAATTGTCTTTGCCGCTTGTTCACGCCAAAAATTTTCGGGGTCTTTAATCGACTGTTGATACAATTTTTCGTATTCCCCAATGTCTGAAATGTGCGCCTTATTTTTTACGCTTTCATTGGGCACGTAGGTCCGATTTTCTTGAAGTACTGATTTGATTGTATCTGCCATGTCCGAGTGGGGGTGTACCACAGATTAGTCTGTCAGCAAGCCCAGTAGCTCTTCATGAATATGCTTGTTGGATGCACAAAGACTGCCGGCAAAAGGATCGTGGGGGGTCCCTCTAATGTCTGTGAGTTTCCCACCCGCTGCCTCAACAATGGCTTGGCCCGCAACAACATCCCAGGCGTTGAGTTGCCATTCATAAAATCCTTCAAGGCGTCCACATGCAACATCACATAAGTCGAGTGCGGCCGAGCCAGACCGGCGAATTCCGTGGCAATGTTTCAAGATAACCTCTAGATTTCGGAGTGGCTTTTCGAGTTCGGCGTTGGCCCCCTTTGAAAATCCCGTCGCTAAGAGTGCGTTTGAACAGCTCTCTATCATTGACGTATGGATGAATTGTCCGTTGAGCGTTGAATCAATTCCTTTTCCACCGATAAAGATCTCTCCAATTGCCGGCGCGTAAATCACACCTCCCACGACTTCGGTTTTCAAAATTAAACCGATCGAGACGCAAAATTTAGGGTAACCATGTACAAAGTTGGTCGTCCCATCTAAGGGGTCGACGCACCATAGAAACTTTTCGGACTCTTCGGCTTCTTTCTTCAGCTGATGGGCTTCGTTTCCATTCGCCTCCTCAGTCAAAATAAGATCTTGGGGGAAAATACCTAGTATTCTGTTTTTAAGGTGTTGGTCGGAGGCTTGATCGGCCTCGGTCACGAGGTCAACGGCACTCGCTTTTGCGTTAAAACCTTCAAGATTACCGAGGTATTTTCCTAGAATTTCGCCAGCTTCCTTGGCAATGGTTTCAGCGAAGTGAATCCGTTTTTCGAGTTCAGCAAAGTTCGTATCAGTCATCAAAGTTTGTTTCCTTCTTCTGCTTGCCAATTGCCGTTCTCTATGACGATAAGAATCGCGCAACGTCGAAAGCTAGCTTGCATCACTGATTGTGAGTGGCAAGTTTAAACAGGAATGACGAAATAGGATCCTCATGGCGACCAAGAAGAAAAAAACACGTACGACTAAAAAGAAAAAAACGACTCGACGCGCAAAGCCCGCGCCTAAATTCCCACCCAAGGCTCGAACAGCAGTAAAAAGAGCTGCCGACGCGATTTGGGAAGCAAACGTAGCTCCGCATACCTTGCTCAAAGAACTTCATGAGGTTTTACTTCTTCGGTGCCTCAAAGAAGCAGACGGCAATTATGCTGCGGCTGCCGAACATTTTGGTCCAAGTAGACAGTCTGTTCAGCAGTATGCCAATAGCCCATTGCGCGACGATCGCTGGAAACCCTATCAACAAAGCGGTCGATAGCGTCGATGAAACGCAAAATGCCTCAGCTCGGCGTTTGAAAGATTCAAACCTGAGCTTGAGGACTTTCTAATTTGAGCGTGCAAAGCGACAAGTTTGCTTTGCATGAGTCACAACTTCAAGAGAAACAAAACCATGAAACACTCCCGTCTCAGCAGGTTGCGAGAACTAATCCTGGTAGCGGCTTTAGCGTTCACAAATAGTGGCTGCATTTACTCGACCACCGGAAATATTCTATCGAGTTATGCCGTCGAGCATCTCATCCCTCATCTTATGACTGCGGACGATTTGAGTCTGGCGTGTGAAACCGGTGTTTCTCTCAACACCTTACTTCTCTCTTTTAATCGAGTTACGGATGAACCCCATCGCGCAGCGGCTGCGAGCTGGGTGGCCGCGGCTACGTGCGCCGAACAAGAGGCTGTCGAAGCTGAATTGACACAACTTCGTCAGCTCAAAGCGAATCAGGTTGCTGCGGCGCAAGATGCTCGCATTGTAGAGAAAAAGTTTCATGCATTGGCCGCCGCTCGTTATGAAAAAGCCTATCAGCATATGGTTGCGGTCTTCGGTGAACCTTCTGAAGTTTGCCCAACCCTCGATAATGATACTGACGAGCTTTTGTGGTTGCTCACGATGGTTGGGATGATTAACGCCGTCCAACATGACCGTGCTTCTGGCGGATTGAGGGGAATCGAGATGGATACTCCTCGAAAAGTTGCTCGAAGCATAAAATGTTTGAACAATTCGAAGTGGTGGGGCGTCCCAGATGCAGTCGCAGCGGGAGTATGGTTAGTGATTCCGGGATCTGTACCAGAAAATGTAGAGCCGTGGACGGTTCTCGAAGAAGCCGCCACGCTTGGGGATAAAACCGGCGTGAGAGTCGCCCGCGCCGTTCAGGCGCAAGTGGCAGCGGCTCTTGGTGAAACGGACCGAATCAAAAAGAGTATAGAAGCCTATGCAAAATCTGCCGCTGAAGTTCCGTCGCCCTCGGAGTGGAAAATGTTGGATGTACTCGCTAAAAGTCAGGCCCAGGCGCTTTCGGACCGACTTTGGACCGAATCTACGGGGCATCGGACGCCTATTGGTCAATTCGGTCAATTTAACGAACCCGTCCAGGAACAAGAGGAAGATGATGTTCTTGACGACCTCGACGATTAATCTCGCCCTTGAAATTTAATCGACAAAAATCATACACAATGAAAAGGAACTGAACGGATGCGAAATTCTACAAACTTTAGCCTACTGATCTTAGCTTTTGCGGCCTTGTTCTCTCAGCCTGTTCAGGCGATGTCGCGCACTCTTTGTGTGTATGATCCAGGCGGCGGCAACGGCGACATTTACAATATGATGAAAGATTATAAAGTCGCTGCCAAAGCTTGGGGTGTCGACTTTAAGATGAAGCCTTATACGGACGAAAAAACGGCGTCGGAAGACTTCAAAGCCGGACAATGCAAGGCCGTGCTTATGACTGGCACTCGTGTGCGGCAGTACCACCGTTTTTCCGGTTCTATGGAAGCGATGGGTGCGCTACCTACCTATCCTCTTCTAAAGAAAGTGACTCGAACTCTTTCCGGGAAAAAAGCCTCGAAGCTCATGGTGAATGGAGATTACGAAGTCGCTGGTGTTTTACCTGGAGGCGCCATCTACCTGTTGGTTCGTGACCGTAAGGTTGACACAGTCGCAGAGCTGGCTGGAAAACGAATTGCGACTTTAGAATATGATGCGGCCTCGAAAAAGATGGTCCGTCATGTGGGTGCAGCCATTGTGGCCGCGGACGTAGGCACATTCTCTGGAATGTTCAATAACGGTAGCGTGGATGCTGCCTATGCTCCGGCAACCGCCTACAAAGCTTTGGAGTTGTATAAAGGTATCGGGAAAAAAGGCGGGGTCATTCAATATCCATTGGCGCAGATGACGATGCAATTACTTATCCGCAGCAAGGACTTTCCAGCCGAATTTGGCGTGAAGTCCCGTGGGCACCTTGCCAAACAGTTTGATGCAGCTCTCAAAATGGTCAAGGCGGCCGAAAGTAGCATTCCCAAGAAGCACTGGATTCAAATTCCAGATGTCGACAAGGTACGGTATGATCAAATGTTTCTCGATGTCCGCGTTCAGTTGCGCGATAAAGCCAAGATCTACAATGGTCGCATGCTCAAACTTCTTCGAAAAATTCGCTGTAAAAAAGATGCTGCGCGTGCGGAATGTGCGGAGAAACGAGAGTAGTTTTTCGTGAGCTCCGAACAGCAACAGTCTGGAAAACCTCGTCTTCTCTTATCGACGATCCCAGCGCTTTTACTTCTGCTCGCTGTAGAAGTTTTTGGGACGGGCGAAATGATGCATGCCCAGTTTCTAAAATTGGGACAGGATTTTTTCACCGAATATCATGAGCTGAGGCATGACCCAGAAAAGCCGAGCTGCGACCCGAGTCAGTTCGCAGTGACGACGAGTAGTAAGACAGCAGATACTACCGACGATGAACTCGATGACCTGCTCGCGGATGATGACGATACTTCAGAGGAGTCGGATAGAGACGCGACAGCCGCTGTTGATGCGGAGCTGGATGATTTACTTGAAGACGAACCTTCGGAAGAATCCGCGAAACCGGAAACAGAAGAAGATGAACTCGACGATCTCCTTGGTGACGATGATGACGAAGCCTCATCCAATGAACAGGCGATATTGGCAGCGCGCCAGGCTGCAAAAAAGAACTGTGAAGATCAACATGCCAAGTACAAGAGTATTACTGCGAGGATAACGCCTTCGGTAAAGCGTTTCCGCGCGCTGGAACACTTTGTTGCTGGCGCAGCTAAGCTCGGACTCGATTTTCTAAGACATATACTGGTTTGTTTGCTCCTTATTTGCGCGGTCACTGCGACCTATCTTCGCCACCATATTGCCCTACGGCCTTCACGGTTTTTGATTGATCATCGAGTGAGTGAAGGTTCGCAGCTTATCGCCAACCTTTTGCTACTTCATTCCTCATGGTCACTCAAAAGAGTCGATGAAGCTTCGGGGATTGCCATCGAACATCCTGAAATTCACTATTTTTGGATAATCGGCTTCTTGGCTTTGGTTTGCGTTAACCTATTTCATCTCATCAAAACTCCTGAGGCGATACAAAAGGAAGAGGACTTTACCGCTGCTTCGGTGGGCCGCGCATTGCTATGTGTTCCCATTTACACTGTGATGTGTTTGGTTTCCGGGTTCTATTTCCTTTTGGCGGAAGGACACTCGTCAGGTCTCGGAATTTACCTGACTAAACTCACAGAGCATGCCATTTTGTACATTCATGTCGGACTCTACGTCTGGGTAGGCATGCTGCTGAAGCGTACTCGGCTGGCGCCAATGAGTTTTGATTTTGTTCGACCCCTCAAGCTGTCTCCTGAGATTTTGGCCTTCGTGACCGTCGTTGCTGCGGCTCTTCCTACAGCGTACTCGGGTGCCTCCGGAATTTTTGTGATTGCAGTGGGCGCGGTCATTTATAAGGAGCTCATGGCAGCGGGCAGTCGGCCGCAGCTGGCTCTGGCCGCGACCGCGATGTCTGGAAGTATGGGTGTTGTTCTGAGTCCTTGCTTGCTTGTGGTGATTGTTGCGTCCCTCAACAAGCAGGTGACGACCGATCAACTCTATCATTGGGGATTTAGGGTCTTTTTACTGACGGCGACTCTCTTTTTGATCGCAAGTCTCTTCAACCGCAAAGGACCAATGCTGGGTTCAACCCTTAAGGAAGCTCTGCCTCAAATGGGCCAAAAAGGTAAAGCGCTTGTGCCCTTTATCGTCTTCGCTGCCATTTTGCTGGTGGCTTATCGATATTTGCTCGGCGCGCACCTCGATGAACACACCGCACCCGTGATTTTGCCCGTTATTCTCATTTTGCTGCTTGCTTATGACCGCTGGCAGCTCAAACGGTCCGATTCTACAGCGTCCGTTGAGACAGAATTGCCCGATGCGGGAACGGTTCGACTTGTCGAGGACGCCACCAAAGAAACTACCGGACATATCGGGGCCTTGCTGATGCTTATGGGACTCTCTATTTGTCTGGGGGGCATCGTTGAACGAGCAGATCTCATGGCCCATGTTCCCGAAAGTTTCGGTTCTGTGACCATGACCATGACAGTGCTTGTTGTTGTTTTGGTGGTCATTGGTATGACGATGGATCCTTACGGCGCCGTCATCTTGGTGTCTGCCACGATTGCAGAAGTTGCTTATCGAAACGGAATCGACGCGGTTCATTTCTGGATGGTCGTGTTGGTGGCTTTTGAACTGGGCTATCTAACCCCTCCTGTCGCTCTAAACCATCTTCTCACTCGTCAAGTCGTTGGTGACCAAGAGTTTGTATTGAGTCAGCAAACGAAGGGCTCTTTTTGGAGCCGTCACGAACGAATCCTTCTTCCTATCTCCGTGATGGGCACCGCCTTGCTCCTTGTGGCCTATCTGCCTCTATTTTTCTCGTGATCGGCGGATTCTTGCAGACCTCCCGCATTGCTTCTGGTCAACTCCAATTTGACAGTTGCCTCTGCGAGATCTAAATACTCAGGTGATGGCAGTAAAAAAGAAGAAGGCTACCAAAAATAAGGTCTCCAAGAAAAAATCAGCATCTCAAAAGAAAGTGACGAAAAAAAAGCCCACGGCGAAGAAGAAGGCTTCTAAGAAAAAACCGGCTGCGAAGAAGAAAGTGACGAAGAAGAAGGTCACGAAGAAAAAACCGGCTGCGAAGAAGAAGGTCACGAAGAAAAAACCGGCTGCGAAGAAGAAGGTCACTAAGAAAAAACCGGCTGCGAAGAAGAAAGTGACGAAGAAGAAGGTCACTAAGAAAAAACCGGCTGCGAAGAAGAAAGTGACGAAGAAGAAGGTCACTAAGAAAAAACCG